>Ga0265342_10000046_pt1 | contig 130926 bp, 133 predicted proteins | sample 4CB327metaG_FD_203125 | JGI IMG/M metagenome (GOLD analysis project Ga0265342, IMG submission 203125) | Rhizosphere microbial communities from Carex aquatilis grown in University of Washington, Seatle, WA, United States - 4-CB3-27 metaG | ecosystem: Host-associated > Plants > Roots >...
GATTTTTTCCGGGTGGGTGGGGGGGTATACCGGTACCCCCCCTTCCCAAAAATGGGATTTGTGCATTATTGCACGGGTCCCGGGCCGGTTTTCCGGACACTATTTCCGACGGGACCGCTTTCCCGGTCGGCTACTCAAAAATGATCAGGGGGGGTCTGATCGGGCCAAAGGGGGGGAGGGGTCTCCGGCAGACCTCCCCCCCATGGTGCCGGGGGGGTTGGCCGGGTTTTTTCCCGGAAGGGTGGGGGGGTATGCCGGAGACCCCCCCTGTCCTTGGCCGGGTCCGGAAACCTCAATACCCTGCCCCGCTCCATACTCTTCCAGCATGATCTCCCCGCTCTCCCGGTTCCGGCAACCGTTCACTGCCGAAGTACAGAAACGACTGAAACCGTGCCCCCCGGATTCCGTTCTCCGGGAAGAAGACCTGGCATACCTTCCCGGGCCGGTCCGGAATTACCTGCATTTCACCGGTTCGGTCGGTAAACCCAAGGTCTGCAATTTCCGGGCTGAAGGGACCGGCAGCATGAAACGGTCCCCCGGGAGTAGGTGGATGAACATCGCCACGCAGCAGTACAACTTCTTTGACGACCCCGCACGGCTGTATTACATCAGGTCCTCGCTCTTCATGATCCCGTTCGACGGCCTGCATGCCTATACCGGGACCGGCGCCACCATGAAGATCAACGTGGCATACTTCTTCCCGATCGCAGACGCGGGTGGCGGGAAGATGACCGTGAGCGAGACCGTGACGCTCTTCAATGACATGTGCCTCCTTGCTCCCGCAACGCTGATCGATAAGAATATTCTCTGGGAGACGGTGGACCCCCTCTCGGTCTGGGCCCGGTTCACCCACAACGGGATCACCATATCGGCGATGCTGTATTTCAAGGAGAGCGGCGAACTGGTCAGGTTTGTCTCGGATGACCGCTATATGTCGGCAGACGGGAAGACATTCGCCCGGTACCAGTGGTCGACCACGGTGGGGGAGTACCACGATGCAGACGGACGCAGAATCCCGTCAAATGCCGAGGCGGCATGGCAGATGCCAAACGGAGCATTCACCTATGCCCGGTTCACGGTAAAAGAGATCGCGTATAATTGTCCAGAATTCCGGTAACCCCTTTTCTCCCGAACGAAACGGTTAATGCGTTTCCGGGCGAGATAAACGGTTATGCCGGATGACCGGGAACCCGAAGGGCAGGAAAACGCCGTGGACACCGGGGGAGGAGGGCCGAAGGGGATCATGGTATCCCTCGCCGTCGTGCTCATGGCGATTCTCGTCCTCCTCGTGGTATTCATGAACATGTCCGGGCAGGGAGCAGGGGCCTCTGCAACTATCACTGAGAATACCTGGTCGCTCCGGTCCTTTGCCGGCCCGGACGGCACCGTCACCCCAATGCTGAACGATACGGTCATCAATGCAAGCTTCCGGACGGACGGGATGGTGAGCGGGAGCGGGGGATGCAACCGGTACTCCGCCCGGTACATGGTCCGCGAGACACAGATCGTCATATCACGGGTGACAACGACCGATATGGCCTGCCGGGACAACAATGCCACCGTTCAGGAGGCGCGGTACTATACCCTGCTCGAAGATGCCGCGGAACTCCGGGTCCACGACCGGGACCTGACCCTTTATGGTACAGACGGAAAACCCCTGCTCGTTTACGGTACGGCAAACCCCGGGAATTAATTATATTTCCCGGCACCGGCACGCCAGATACACAGGTTCCCGGCACACTGGTTCGCCTTATCCGGCATTACCGTACATCATCGGAAATCAGTGCACCAGGTATACCATCCGGCCGCAGGTTCTGATGGTTTCCCGCTTTACGCCAATTCTCTCGTGAATCAACCACAATACATAATAGTTGACAGAATAATTTCTATTATTTACACGCTGGAATCTATGGTATCTCTATAGATAACGGCGCGGGAGACACTTCCGGATCATGATTACCCGACACCCTGTGGCACGTTTGATCCTTGCCCTCATACTCTGCCTTTCGACCGGCTATGCTGACCTGTATTTTTTTATTCCCGCAATCCCGGCGTGGTACGGTTCCCTGTCGAAACCCCCGGTCATCCCCACTGTCTCGATCATCTATTACGGGATCATCGTGGTCTCGCTCCTGCTTGCGTTCTGCCTGTATTCCCTCTGGAACGTGGCCCGGACAAACAAGGAGGCACGGCTCGCGGTCTGGCTCTTCGTCGTCGGCTTGTTCCTGAACGTTGCCTGGTTTTTTACCTTCTTCTGGGCCCGATCGGCCTTCTTCAGTATGGCGGTGATGGCCCTGCTGCTGACCGTGGTTATTGCCACGATGTTCCAGTCCATGAGGGCGGCTGTTATCACTGCCGTGTACCAGGTGCCGTACTTCATAATCCTGGTGGCAATCACCTATGCGAACGTGATGATCTACCTGCTGAATCCCGGGCTCCCGCTCATTGGCGTAGTATTATAACGGATACATGGATCCCCGGGACATCCCCGGAATACTTTCCGGAACCGTTGACGGGTCCGTCCGGCATAAGAAACGAAACAGGTGCCGGTGTCGCACTCACACGGAACAGGCCACCTAGCGAAGACCCTTTTTCTCATCCTCAATGGCCTCGAGGAAACTGACCAGGAATGCATGCCGCCTTCCTGCGATCTTCCGGCCGGACACCGTATACATCAGCCCCCCGAGTTTCAGCAGTTTATCATGGAAGTGGGCAATGGCATCATCGATATCCCCGCCATGCTCGGCCGCCCTCATGAAGGTACGTGCAATGCCGGAGGCCCCCATCGCGTCCAGCTTGTCTGCATCCGAGAGGATCTTCGCTTCCCGTGTTGCCGGACGCTCCTTTGACCGGAACCGGTGGGTGCGGATCGCCCCGGCAATGGCGGGAATACGCGTCCTGTCATAGCCGATGGAACCCAGGTACTGCTCAGCGATCCGTGCCCCCTCCTCTTCATGGGGGATGCCGTGCGCCTTCTCGGCCGGGCGGGCGATATCGTGGAGCAGGGCTGCGGGAATCAGGATGGCCATATCCGCACCCTCCTCTTCCCCGATCTGCCTGCAGAGCCGGGTGACCCGTTCAACATGGTCCATGCCATGGGATCCAGACTGCCCGAGTACGGATGCAACGTGTTCCCGGATGGTCTCGTACTGCTTCTCCATGGTCCGGCCTCTCAGGTGATCTTGGCAGGCACGGTATAAATTCTGTAGGGATCGTGCCAGAGTATCAGCAGGCTCCCGTTGATCCCGGGAGTACCCGGGTAAAAATGCGGTTACGGCCGGGCCAGCCCGCGGAGTTTCTCACCGAGCAGCGGGAGGAAATCCTTCTTGCGGGACATCACGCCGGGAAGGCAGGCAGGCAGGTCGTTCCCGAAGAGTTCCTGTATCAGTCCTGGGTCTCCCGCCCCGGCAAGATCGCTTGCGTTCTCAAGCACGTTCGTGAAGAGGGCGAGTGCAAGATCGGCACCCGCCTCCGTCCTCATCCTCTCGAGTTCGTCCCGGATGGGGCCGCCCCTCTCACGGTTCCAGCCAAAGGCAGGGACCATTACCTGTGCAATCAGCACCTTCCTGCCAAAGAGTGCAAACTCTTTTGTGTCGCGGGCGAGGAGGGCGGGAAGAGTTACCCCGGAGAGGTCCATGCCCTGCTCGAGCAGGGCAATGCCGAGTTTCTCCGGGTCTTCCCCGGATACCCGGGCTAGGAACTTTACGGCCTGCCGATCCTGGTGCGTGGTGGTGGACATCCGCAGTGAGAGTGTGTCGGAGAGGATGCCGCAGAGCAGTGCCCCGGCAACGGCCGGTGACGGGGAGAGCCCGGACTCCATGAACTTCATGGCGATGATAGTCGAGGTGGCGCCCACGGGATCGTTGAAGAACCGGACCGGTTTTAACGTGGTGATCGCCCCGAGCCGGTGGTGATCGATGATCTCGACAATATCGGCATCTTCGATCCCGGCCACGGCCTGCGAAGCCTCGTTGTGGTCGAGCAGGATGACCGGCCTGCGCACATCGTCGAGCAGGGTGGTACGGGTCAGGATGCCGGCCAGTGTCCCGTCGCCGGCAACAACGCATGCGGCCCGGAACTGCGAGCCGGAGACTACCTGGCGGGCATGGGCGATCGTATCGGAGAAGGTGAGGACCGGGACGTCTGCCTCCATCACGTCCCGAGCGGGAAGGAAGAGGTTGATCATGCGGCCTACCCCGAACGCGTCGAGCCCGGTGGAGAGGACGGAGACACCCCTGCGGGAGGCGGCTGCGGTCAGGCGTTCACCGACCGGGGCGCCTTCCGCAATGATCAGGCAGGCAATACCGGCCGAAACGAGCGCAAGCTGCGCAGGCTCGTTGTCCCCGACGACCGCGATATCCCGCGTGGTCATCTTGGAGAGCGTCACATGCAGGGCGTCGATGGCGATATAGACTCTTCCTTCGAGGACCGGGTGGGCCGGGACAACGATCTTTGCATGAAGGATCCGGGCAAGTGTCTCAATCGGGACCGCTGAGACGGCAAGCTCGGCGATATGGATGGTCTGGATATAGGCGCTCGCGAGGGCATGTTCGCCCACGATACCGACCGGTTTTCCGTCCTTATCCGTGATGACGACGTTGCGGAGCCCTTCCTTTGCCATCAGGGTGGCAACATCGACCGTGGGGACATCCTCGTGCAGGGCGAAGACCGGTTTGTAATGGATATCGCCGAGCGTTGGTTCAACGGACGGGATAAAGACCGGCTCAGGAAGACCGAAACGGCTGAGCATGAACCGGGACTCCGGGTTCAGATCCCCGCACCGGGCCGGGATATATCTGCCCGGCTCTGACCGGTTCCGGTAATCCGCGTACCCTATCACACTTGCAATGCTGTCCGTATCGGGCTGGCGGTGGCCGAAGATATAAATCGGGTTCATGGTCGGTGAGGGACTGGTGTCCTGCTACCGTATTTATTGGAAGTCCCTGCTCATAAGTTCTGGCAGCCGGTGCCCGTAACGATGGCCTGTTGTGACGGGGGGGAGGCCGGGACCTGCCCCGGATTTATAGGATATCTGGAATCATGGGTGTAGCCGGATATCCTGTACTGCTGCCCTTGGTCTGCCGTCATGGGAATACACCGGGCCGGACGTTACCGTACCGGAAATAATACAGCAGATGAATGAGAATAAAACAAAAAAAATTTAGAACCGGGGTTTCCGGTGCTTGGGGAGGCAGTCGCGGCAGTACACCGGGCGGCCCTCAGTCGGCTTGAACGGAACTTCACATTCCTTTCCGCAGTCTGAGCAGGTAGTTTTCGTCATTTCGCGGGGCCCGAAATCTCTGGGTCCTCTGTTTCCACCAAAATTATTTGATCCGTACATGGTTATTACTCAAACAGTCTTGTACAAAACTGTGGTCAATTATTTGTCAGCGGGGTATAATAAATGCAATGTTCGTACCCGGGCTTCGCGGGATGCGGTATTTAAAAAAGGGATGGGTGGGGGATTCACACGCTCAGGTAGTGGTTCTTCCGCAGCCAGTCGGCCTGCGGGGGAAGGTACCGGTACAGGATATCGCATTTCTCATCCTGGAAACTCCACGGCACCACGATGAGGATATCGCCTTCGCGGATCCAGGCGCGCTTCTTGATCTTGCCCTTGATCCTGCCCATCCGTTCCACGCCATCGAGGCACCGGACCCGGATGTGGTTAGCCCCCATCATCAGCTCGGCACAGGCAAACTGCTCGCCGTTTCTCTTCTTTGGCAATCGTACACGTACTACCGGGGTGCCGTCAGGGTTGAACTCCGGTGCGCCGTCGGATTCTCCAGGTTTCTTTCCGCCGTCCTTAATGCAGACATCTCCAGAAGAGTATTATAAGGGCACCAAGGGTGATGAAGATTTGTATTGCAGAGGACCGTTGCCCTGTCAGTCTCTCAGGTATCTCCGCTTAACCGGGCGAAGTTCCTTCCGCTGTGCATTTTTTCCGGTACCAGATGAGCAGCGCAGCCAGGAAGAGCGGATAAAGAATGTCCAAATACATGACTGCACCGGCATTGTTGGGGGCGGTGTTTCCATTCACTGCCAGTTCCCAGATATGACCAAGTCCTGCGCTGATGGAAAAAATGCCTGCCCCGGTCAGCATCGCGGTCCAGAACCCGTCCCGGTATTTCAGGCAGAGCAGGCCGACAATACCTATGGCGGCATCCCACATCCCGACCTCGCGCTGGAACGGGCTGCCGGTCGGCCATCCGATCGACTGTGCAACCATGTCGGGGAAGAAGAGGTGCCCGATCCCGCCCCAGAGCAGGGAGAGGCCGAACCCTGCGGCAAGCTGCCACATCAGGAATGCCCCCAGAGCTTCTGTACCGGTATATTTTTTTACCGCGATATGGACTGCTGCAATGATCGTTGCGAGGATAGGAAAGAAGAGCGGCCAGAGAATTTCCATGAGTCCCATACCACTCCCTTGACAGTCCATGCTCAAAAAGATGCCTGAAATGATCTTTCTCTCGGGGTCTGCACAGGAAATCACGGTAATTCCGGAGAATTTATACATATTCCCGGATGCAACCGGTTATCCCTTTCATCCGGTGATCCATGTGCCCCGTGCAATTGCATCTCTTCCCGGATTTCCGTTATACGCGGGAATAACAAGGATTTTCATTTCATACTACCGAACGCTTTTGTATAATCATGAAAGCTGCGGCTGTTCTGCAGGAAACGCAGGTGACGGTCGCAGAAACAAGGGAACGCGTGACTTTCACGGAAGGTTTGTGAGCAACCGGGTTTAGAATCAATGGCGATATTTGCAATTCTCGTGTTTTTCTGCCTTTTATCCGCATTCACTACCTGCAGTCTCGGGTTTTTCGTATTTGCCAAGAACCCGGAATCCCGGGTCAACCGCCTCTTCCTTGCCAGCATGCTGGGGGTAACCTTCTGGGCCCTCGGGGAATTTTTCATCTGGCAGTCGGGAAGTTACGACGGCGCCCGGTTCTGGCTGAAAGCGAGCTCATTCTGGCCCGTAGCCATAGTGATTGCCGCCCACTTCGTCCTTGTTTTCACGGAAGATCCCCTTGCACGGCCGGGAAAGTCGCGAATCCTGCTCATCGCCCTCTACATTGCGGCCGCGGTATTTACCCTGCTGGGTCTCTTCACGGACACAATGTTTTTTGTGACCTATATCGGGGGCACCGGGTATGTGTATAAGCCTGACATAACCAGCCCTGTCTTCCCGGTGGAAGCCGCCTTTTTTGTTACGGTGATGCTCTGGGCAATCGTTGCCGGCTGTTTGGCCTGGCACAGGGCAGACAATGAGAAAAAAAAGAGGCAGCTCCGGCTTCTCTGTATCGCAATCGCTGCCGTGGTTGGTTTTGGTGCGCTGTCCGGTATAATCCTCCCGGTATTCGGGATATATACGCCGAATCTCGTGTTTATTGGCACGATCCTGTTCTCCCTTATCATCACGTATGCGATCACACAGTATGAGCTCTTTACCCTGAGCGCAGAAACTGCCGTCACGGATATCCTCCGGACCATGCCTGACGGATTGATCCTTGCTGACCTGGGTGGCCGGATCATTACCGCAAATGCATCGGCCGAACGGATCTTCCGTGCGGGGGAGAACGCTCTTTGTGGCAAACCCATGTCCGATATCATTCCGGAGCCAGCATATTCCGCGATCATGACGACCCTTAAGTCGCAGGGAATGTTTCTGGATCTTGGGGTGATCCTCGATCCAAAGGATAATACGGCTTTCAGTATTGCGGGGTCCGGGGTTTCCGATCCCGGTGGCGAACCTGTCGGTACCGTACTTATCATCCGGGATATCAGCAGCCGGAAGATGCAGGAACGGGCGCTCCGCATAGCCAATGAAAAGATCTCGCTCGTATCCCAGCTGACCCGCCATGACATCAACAACCTGGTTGCAGGCCTTGCCGGCTATCTCCTTCTCCTGGAGGAGACACCCGTCCCCCCGCCGGGAGATGCCTATGTCCGGACCTCGCTCGACCTGGTAGAACGGATCGGCCGGCAGCTCGCCTTTTCCCGCGATTACCTGCAGGACGGGACATACCAGCCGGACTGGCAGTCGCTCGGGGCCGTTATCTCCCGGGCAGAAAACGATCTCCCGCACACGGGGATTTCGATCACGGTACAGGTTCCCCCGGTTGAGATCTATGCGGATCCCCTGGCAGTCAAAGTCATCTATAACCTGCTGGAGAACGCGCTTCGCCACGGGATGCACATTACCCATATCGGGATTACTGCAAGCGAGCACGACAACGGTGAGCTTGTGGTACTCTTTGAGGATGACGGTATCGGGATTGCGGCCAGTGAAAAAGAGCGGATCTTCCAGTACGGGGTCGGGAACCATACCGGTCTCGGCCTTGCATTCACCCGGGATATCCTGGAGGTGACCGGTATCACTATTGTGGAGACCGGAGAAGCCGGTCACGGTTCCCGGTTCGAGCTCCATGTCCCTCCCCCGGCGTGGCGGCGCATGTGATCTGTTTTTTCTCTACCGGAGCCTCACGGGATTATCCGGGAATAACGGCCATTTTTTAGCCCTGCCGCTCTGATGATATTCGGCTGCCTGCCTGATATCTGTCACCTGGGATCGTTTTTGATCACCTACTTAATTCATTACATGCAATAATGGGGTGGTGAATCCATGTCGAAACGGGCTGTCGATATGACCTTCCAGGCAATCTATACGCTTACTGACCTCCGGGTGCTCCTGCGCCAGACTGCACCCTCGCACGAATTTGATGAAGGCCAGAAGATGCAGGTCCAGCGCCTGCTCGAGAATCTGGAACGGCAGGTCTCTTCCCTGAAGCAGGAGATGCTGAAATGAGATGCGGGAACGGGATCGAGGCGCGCCAGGTGGACGAACTGTTCATTAATATCGACCCGATACAGGCAGGGGGCCGGCTCACCGCTGATGCAATGAAAGCGGTGATCGCGTACGGGGACGGGTACTCGGTCTGCGACAACTGCCGGAAGCCCAACCGGCTCGATTATATCAGCAAGCCCCCGATTGCAGAGTTCCACAAGGATGTTGTGGCCTGGCTCAACATGGATGCAGTCCGCACGGTTCCCGGGGCCCGCCGCGGGTTCCAGGCCGTGGCCCAGACGTATGTGGGAAAAGGCGATCCGGTCCTCCTCACCTCGCTCTCGCATTATACCGAGTTCCTTGCCGTCGAGGAAGCGGGTGGTGTGGCCCGGGAGATCCCTGCGAACGGGCACAAGCTTGTCACGCCGGATGCTACGGCAGAAAAGATCGAAGAGGTCAAACGTGAGTTCGGGAGGCCGCCGGTCCTTGCCTTCATCGACCACGTCGATTACCAGTTCGGCAACATGCACGACATTGCCGCCATTGCAAAGGTTACGCGCCAGTACGATGTTCCCATCGTCTACAACGGTGCCTATACGGTGGGCATCCTGCCCGTTGACGGGAAGGCACTTGGTGTGGACTTCGTGGTCGGTTCGGGCCACAAGAGCATGGCCGCCCCGGCACCCTCGGGCATCCTTGCGGCCACAAAGGAGCGCGAGGCCGAAGTGTTCCGGACAACGTCTATTGTCGGGGATGTGACAAAGAGGAAGTTCGGGATCAAGGAGCCGGAGATGATGGGCTGCACGCTGATGGGGGCGACCCTTGTAGGCATGATGGCCTCGTTCCCTCACGTGAAAGAGCGGGTGAAACATTTCGACCGCGAACTGGCGAACCACAAGCTGGTGACCGATGCCCTCATGTCCGTTACGGGAACGAAGATCCTCTCGGAATTCCCGCGTAAGCATACGATGACCCGCGTTGATACCACTGCGTCGTTCGATACGGTAGCGGAAGCGCACAAGAAGCGCGGGTATTACTTCTCGTCTGCACTGGAGGAGAAGGGGATTACCGGCCTCATTCCCGGCGCCACAAAGGTCTGGAAGTTCAATACCTATGGCATGACCGGCAGGCAGGCTGCGCACCTCGCCGAGGCGTTCGTGGAGATTGCCCGGGAGAACGGGATTGCTGTTAAATAATTTATTTTCCCGGTTACTTTTGTATAAATTGCGATGAACGCCGCCGCCCCCGGCGGGGCGCAGTCGAAGAATCCTTTCGGATTCTTCTCCCGTCACATTCCTGCGGAATTCGACGCCTCGGAGAGGCCATGAGGCGGGGAAGTCTCGTTAATAGTGATTATTTACTCCTGACATGTGAACTTTAAAATTAATTCACGGTTTTAAAAAAAAAGTTATCTGCAACTCTCCCCGTGCTGGGAGAGATCGAGACCAACATACTCCTCTTCCTCACTGACCCTGAGGCCGAGTGTTTTATCGACAAGGAGGGCAAGGAGATAGGTCACGACAAATGTATAGATTGTGACGGCAACAGCACCGATCAGGTTCGCAGTGAACTGGTGGACATTTCCTTCGAGCAACCCTGAATAATTGCAGACTGCGGTAGTTGCAAAGATTCCTGCGCAGACCGTACCGAGGAACCCGCCGATCCCGTGGACTGCCCAGGCATCAAGGCTCTCGTCCCAGTCGCTCTTGATCCGCCAGACCATGACCTTGTAGCAGACAGCCCCGGCAACGGCACCGATCAGGATTGCAGTCATGGGTGTTACATAGCCGGCAGCGGGAGTGATGGTACCCAGGCCGGCAACGGCACCCGTAACCATACCAAGGGAACTTGGCTTGCCTTTTATCCAGCTGATTGCCATCCAGGAGAGTGCACCGGCAGCGGCAGCCGTATTCGTGACTACGATCGCATTCACGGCCATACCATTCGCGGCAAGTGCACTACCGCCGTTAAACCCGAACCACCCGAACCAGAGGAGGCCGGCACCGAGCAGTGTCATGGGGATATTGTGCGGTTCCATGGTGTACTGGCCATACCCTGCACGCTTTCCGATGACGAGCGCAAGGGCAAGGGCAGCAAATCCTGCACTGATATGCACGACCATCCCACCGGCGAAATCGATGGCGCCGATCGAAGCGAGCCAGCCGCCTCCCCAGACCCAGTGAGCAACAGGATCATACACAAACGTTGTCCAAAGCAGAGAGAAGAGGATGAACGAACTCAGTTTCACTCGCTCGGCAAGACCGGAAGTGACAATCGCTACCGTCACCGCGGCAAATGTCAGCTGGAAGATCATGAAAAGGAGTGGCGGATATCCCGCATCTCCGGTGGTCATGCTCACGCCGTTCAGTCCTACGAACTGGAGATTCCCAAGCACGCCACCCACGTCGTTTCCGAACGCAAGTGTATACCCCAGCAGTATCCACTGGATACTGACAAGGGCAAAGGCGATGAAGGAAAGGGAGATCATCGAGATAAAATTCTTCTTCCTTACCAGACCCCCGTAAAAAAACCCGACTCCCGGGGTCATCAGCATCACCAGGGCTGTTGCGGTGATGAGCCATGCAATTGTGGAACCACTGTCTGCTACCATATCTCTTCCTCACTAATCGCTAAGATACCTGTTCAGCCGCGTACGGTTCTTCCGTCACCACACGGGAAAAATACGCTGCGGTTTTTTAGTAAAACCTACTGATCGGTACGATATCGTACTACATAAAATAGAAGGAAACTGTATTCTACTGTATTTAAACGTAATTATTTGCGGTGCTCAGGTTGGGATTTCCGGAGATCCGGCGTTTCCGAGGCACCCTGTGCGATAAATTAATATCTGGTCTCATCAACACCAGCAGTTAGAGTGCAGATAAAGAAGGCGATACGGGTGACCTTCAGGTAAAAACCGATAAGCCGCCGGACTGGTACCATGCTGGAAAAAGTTGACCTAACGAAAACTGTCGATGAGAAGAGCTTTGATGAAACTCTCACCGGATATAAGCAGCGCCTGGGCGTTCTCCAGCGGACATTACGGGACCAGAAAATTCCAACGATAATTCTCATAGAAGGCTGGAATGCCTCCGGCATCACGATGTCGACCCAGGCCATTGTCCAGTCGCTCGATCCACGGGGATTCACCCTCCACGCGATCGACAAGCCCACGGAAGAAGAAAAATCCCGCCCTTTCCTCTGGAGATTCTGGATCCGTACTCCCCCGCGGGGACGCATTGCCCTGTTTGCACGGAGCTGGTACAGCAGGGCGATCTCTGAAGAGATGCAACGCTCCTCATGGGAGAAATCACTTGAAGGAAGGGCTCATGCCATCAATACGTTTGAGCGTCAGCTGACGGATGATGGTACTGTAATCATCAAAATCTTCCTGCATATTGGAAGGGAAGAACAAAAGCGCCGGCTGGAGGAGAGGGAGCGCAACCCCCTTACGGCATGGCTGGTGACTCCTTCGATATGGCACGTCCATAATCAATACGATACGTCGCTTCCGGTTATTGACCAGTTCATTGAGAAGACCAATACAGAGTTTGCCCCCTGGGCGGTGATTGAGGCGACCGACCGGCGTTTTGCGATCCTGAAAGTCTATGCAACCCTGGTAAAAGCCCTTGAAAAGAGGGTTGAGCGCGGAAAAGAGGGGAAGTCCCGGCATGGAAAGGAGAAGGAACCGGTGAGGCCTAAAAAGAACCCGGTAAAACGGAGTTCTGCTCCGGAAGATGCCTGCACTAAGGACGAGTGCCAGCAGCAGCTCAACTCCCTCCAGATTGAGATGCTCGAACTGCACTATCTCCTCTTCAAGCGGAAGATACCCCTTGTCATCATGTACGAAGGCTGGGATGCTGCAGGTAAGGGCGGGAATATCACCCGGATTGCGCGTTACATGAACCCGCTTGGCTATGACGTGATCCCTATTGCTGCGCCCGACCAGAGCGAAAAGGAACACCACTATCTCTGGAGATTCATCAAAAATTATCCAAGGGCGGGCCATATTGCGATCTATGATCGCAGCTGGTACGGGCGGGTCCTTGTCGAACGGGTGGAAGGATTCTGTTCAGCTACGGAATGGCAACGGGCTTACCAGGAGATCAATGAGATGGAAGAGGAATATGTGAGATCCAGCGGCGGCGGGATAGTAAAGTTCTGGCTGGAGATCAGCAAGGAAGAGCAGCTCAGGCGGTTCCAGCAGCGTGCAAGCGATCCCCAGAAGATCCACAAAATCACGGAAGAAGACTGGAGAAACCGGGAGAAGTGGGACCAGTACGATGAAGCCATCGAAGAGATGCTCGCCCGGACCAGCACGCCGATCGCACCCTGGACCGTTGTCGAATCAGATGATAAGTGGTATGCCCGGGTAAAGGCCCTGACAACGGTCATTGACTGCGTACGGGATCTTCTTTGATTGTACAGGTCTTAAAAAATTACCCCCCGTAGCGCCTCCCGGTTGCCCGGGTCAAGGAGCACCAGGTTTATTCTTACAGGATCCTGCCATCGCGTGCGGTTATTACCCGGAGATTCCCGCATGCTTCCTTTACGAGGGCATCCATATCCATCCGCCCTTCGCATTCGTGTATCTCCTTGAGCGATGCTGCTGTTGACGGCATTCTCGGAACTGCACGGCAGGCAAGGTCCCCCGGCGTCTTGTCGAACGTCCCGATCTTCCGGGCGAGGGTGATCGTCTCCTCCTTGTCATAGGTGACGAGCGGGCGGAGGACCGGGACCGAGACGGATTCTGATATGACCGCGAGATTCGCGAGGGTCTGGGAAGCGACCTGGCCGAGGTTCTCCCCGGTAACCAGCGCCTGCTGCCCATCGCCCTGCATGATCGTAGCCGCCACCCGGTGCATGAACCGCTTGCAGATCACGCACCGGTACCGCGGCTGTATGCGCAGGCGCTGCATTGCGTCGAAGAGTGACTCATTCGGTACTACGATCATCCGGACATCCTGCCCCGGGCACCAGCAGGAGAGTTTCCGGTGGTTTTCCGTCGCCGCTTCAAGCACATCAGCCCCGGCCCACCTGCCGGCGTCAAGGTGAAGGTGGGTGACCTCGCATCCGCGTTTCATGGCCAGCCAGGATGCCACCGGAGAGTCAATTCCTGACGACAGAAGGACAAGCACCTGTCCCTGGGTTCCGAGCGGGAGGCCACCGGGAGCCGGGATGCGTGAATCATAGACAAGGCCGCCGAAATCCCTCACCTCGACGAATACCTCGTAATCCGGGCATTTCAGATCTACGCGGAGGCCCGGAACACGATCGTATACTGCTGAACCGATCTGCTCCCCGAGTTCCTGGCTCGTGAGCCCGATCTTCTGCTGCCGCCTGGCCCGGACGGCGAAGCTCATGCCCGGGTGAAGGCGGGTGGCCGCGAGATCCGCAGCCGCCCGGGAAAGTGCCCCTATATCCTTTGCCGTAATTGTACAGCTGCTGACATCGATAACACCGAAGACCCGGCAGACGATTTCTGCTATACGTGCCGGCTCGTCCCCGAATATCAGGATGCGTCCCCGGGGGGTTTCGTACCGGGCAGTGATGCCGTTTGCGGTCAGGGCGTGGCGAATGTTGCGCAGGAGCATACCGATGAAATGGTGCATGACCGGTTCGCTCTTCAGGAATAGTTCCCCATACCTGACCATTACCGGATGTTGGGAACCCGGGGTCCCCGTGCATGGAGCTTCAGTCATTGTTCTGTCATGTATTGGTTGCCGGGGAACATAACTATTGGCGGAGATTACGGGAAACCTGATAACTCCTTTAGGGGTAATTCCCTTACTATCCCTTGGATCTCGTAAAAACCGGGCAGATGACGGATCGCGGAGCACTGTCCGGGACCCGGATAGGACTCCCGACAACAAAACCCTTTAATCGCGGGAGGGAATAGTGTACTGAAATGGCGAAGAAGGCAAGCAAGAAGGAAGAAGAACCGCTCAAGTTGTTCTATATTTTTTATAACCAGGAACGGTGGGACAACTGGCTCAAGACCCTCAGCGAAGCCAGTTTTGATGTTGATCCCAAAAGTGAGGAGCTGCCCGAAGGGTTCCGGATCCTCGATGGTTTCTCGGTCGATATCACTCTCTCCGTCCTCAAAGTGATCAAGCTGTTCCAGAACAAGCGGTATACCCGCGAAGAAGCCCTTGACAAGCTCTCGCAGATCGAAGCGATCGTCATGACCGCTTCTCCTGAAGGCGATCTGGGTGAACTGGTCGGGATCCTCCAGCTCCCGAAACTCGCCCTCTTTGCCGGGTGCAGGAAGTATCTCGAGGGTGGGTTTGACAAGGATATCAAGGTCCAGATCAAGACCGGCAGGGACAAGATCGAGAAAGATATGGAGCTTGCCCTCGAAGCCGCTGCCACTATCGCTGCAGCCGTCATGGACGGCGCAGCCTGCTGCGGGAAATATGTGAAAGATGATCTGGAAAATCCCACCCTCTTTGATGAATGGCTCATCGAGTGCGAGCGCATCAATGAAGCAATGGCCTCGCTCAAGAACTTCGACGAGTCGGCTGGAGACGACGAGTGATTGCAGATCGGGCACGGTTCCGTAACGCAAAGAAACTGGAACGGCTTGCCGGCTATCGCCTTCCCGAACTCGCTTTTTCCGGAAATATGCTCGAGACGCTCTGTTCCCACCTGAACTATGATGCGCTTGATTTTGGCGTGCGGGACCAGATCCTCGCGTTTTTCAATGATTTCCTCCGCTGCGACTGCCGTGACTGCCCGCTCTGCGGCTGCCCTGAGAAGAAATTCGCACGAAAAGTGATCGAGCTGCGGGAGAACGGGCTCGACCACCGGCAGATCGCCTCCTACCTGCTGGACGAATATGGCATCGAGTTATTTCCCGCGGATATCCTTTCGTTTCTGGAAGAATCCGTCCACGTCCTCGAGGCGATCTCTGATGTTTCGCGGCTCCAGTCCCGGCAGGACCTTGCCAAAACAACCGATGATCACATCCGCCTCATCGAGCGGTAATCTCTTTTCGTATATTCTGATGATCATAATATTGTATCTGAAAGTTCAGTGATTCCTCTACCTGACAGGTCAGAACAGGATAATGGAAGGTTTATTCACCAGAACGACAAAAAGAGGATACGTTATACCCGGAAAAACGCTCTGCACGGGCACCGGGAAAATTACCGGATAACGGGAGCCTCTCCCGAAACTACTTTGCACAGGCCCGAGGTTAGGATCCATGATCTGGCAATATTCCCCGTATTATATTCCCTTTATCGCCTGCGGGTTTATCACTCTTATCCTTGCTGTTACCGGGTGGCGGAACCGTTCCTTTGTCTGTGCAAAACCCTTTGCACTCCTTATGCTTGCTGCTGCCATCTGGTCGTTTGGTTCTGCCCTGGAAGTTTCCGCGGCCGACCCCCTCACCCAGATGTTTGCTGTCACCATTGAATACCCGGGTATCGTTGCCGTCCCTGTTGCATGGCTCCTCTTTGCCTTCGAATATACCGGCAGGGAGCACTGGATCACCCGGAACAACCTTGCCCTCCTCTTCGCAGTCCCTTGTATGAGTATCCTTCTTGTTGCCACCAACAATGCTCATCATCTCTTTTACACCGAGGTGACCCAGGACGTGATCGGGGGAATATCCTATGCAAATATCATCTATGGCCCGTTTTTCTGGTTTTGTGCCATCTATTCCTGGCTGATCATCTATCTCAGCGTCATGTTCATCGTACAGCGGTTCGTGTTCACATCAGGCCTGTATCGCGGGCAGATGATCGCAATCCTCATCGCGATCTTCACGCCGTTTTTTGTCAATCTTGCATTCGCGATCCGCCAGATCAACTTCACCGTCATCGACCCCACACCGTTCGCGTTCATCATATCCGGCTTTGCAATCGTTATCGGGATGATGCGCTACCAGCTGCTGGATGTGACCCCCATGGCCCAGGAGCAGGTGATAGCAAACATGAGCGATGGTGTCGTTGTCCTTGATACGCAGGACCGGATCACATCGCTCAATGCACCAGCCGAGCGCATCCTCGGCCTGTCCCTTCGGCAATCCGTGGGTATGTCGGCAAAGACACTCCTTCCGTGTGCCGGGCCCTCTGCCGGGACTGCTGACGGTCCAGACCGTTTTTCCGAGCAGATGCACGAGATGGATCGTATGATCGATGGGAAGAAGCAGTATTTCGAACTGCGGTGCATCCCGATTCTTTCGCATGATAATGGGATGAAGGGAAAACTGATCATGATCCGGGATATCACCAACCAGAAACTCGCGGAGATCGCCCTTGCACAGGCCCGGAAAAAACTGAACCTGCTCTCAAGCATCACCCGGCATGATATTCTCAACCAGGTAACGGTGCTCCTGCTGAATATCGATACTGCGAAGGATGTGGTGAATGATCCGGCGGTGCGTGAGCTGATGGAGATCCAGGAAAATTCAGTAAAGAATATCCAGCACCAGATCGAGTTTGCCCGCGATTACGAGAATCTCGGGGTAAAAGCACCCCAGTGGATGAACATCAGCCAGATCTTCTCCCACCTGCTCCCGGTGATGGGGACGTATGGGATCACGTTCGTCCCCCCGGATGCGGAGATAGAGGTCTATGCCGACCAGCTGCTCGAACGTGTCTTTTACAACCTTATGGACAATTCCATCCGTCATGGGGAGCACGTCACAACGATCGGCATCCGCTGCGAAAAAATCTCCGATGGACTGGTCATCACCTATTACGACAACGGTGTCGGGGTTCCTGAAGGGAGCAAGGAGCATATCTTTGAGCGGGGCGTGGGCAAGCATACCGGTCTTGGTCTCTTCCTGGCTAGGGAGATCCTTGAAATTACTGGTATGACCATACGGGAGTCCGGCGTTTTTGGTACCGGGGCCCGGTTTGAAATTCATGTTCCCGAAGATCAGCAGCGCGTCAGATCTTGAAGAGATGAGAACCTTGAATAATTCCCCCTCATCGCGCTTCCCCGGCCTGGAGGGCCACTTTTGCATAACACCGGGGGCACCCGATCCTGACCGGTTTCCTGGTCCTGCTGAGTGATGACAGGCGGCTTCCCATGTATGTCCATGCATGACCGCACCGGTGGCAGGTCACGCTGCAGCTTGTGTACTGGCATTCCATGATCAGTGAACGGCATTTGCAGCGTATTAAGAAAAGGGAGGCGAAGGGTGAAAGTGATGTTCAGGTATGCCGTTTTCCCTCCTGTCCCGAGAGCGTCAGGTGGGCATGTTGTCCGGCCCGGACGGTTTATCCCGGTATCTGTTTGCCGCTTTTATGAAGGATTCACTTCCATCTCCCTGACACAATCGTACCACCGTCCTCGGGGTATGCAGTGATACGGGCCTTCAGCTTATTCAGCATGCATGCACTGACAAGTTTTCCGGTGATGACGTGAAGTGTTCTGTGTCCCGAATCAGGATCTGTCTCGCACGTAACGATAAGATCGTCTTCCCGTGCAAGGGCGGAAGCGAGTAGGTCAGGAATGGAATCTGCAAGGGCCGAGAATCGCGTTCCCCCGCGTTTTTTTACTGCTGCCATATGGGATTATAGAAAAGTGCCTGACGTAAACGTATCGGGAAGAATTGCTTAGAACAGAGATATGCGAGGGATGGGATTCGAACCCAAGAACTCCTACGAGACTAGGCCCTCAACCTAGCGCCTTTGACCTGGCTTGGCTACCCTCGCCTTTGTGCCATAACAAAGAGGTCGTCTATCTAATAAAAACTTGTGTAAGCGCCCCGCTTCCTTCACGGGGATACTCGCGGTATTACTGCCGGGAAGCCGGAATATCGCCTATCCGGTGAATTGAATCTGCCGGATTTTCTTAACAATGTTTCCTGTTTATGTCGGCTGCCGGTGAAACCCGTATTTGTAAGGCTCGTGTCCTGTTCAGGGCATGAATGCATCGATGCCACAGATCAGCATCGCTGTATATTTATATACCCCCTTCCCACTGGTGAGTATGTGGTCTGACATCATCCACGAGTTTGCCGACTCTCCGTCGCAGAGCCGTGTGGTGCGCTTCCTTCTCGAGAACGGTTTTGGCGTGAATGAGGACGGGCGGATCAGCTGCAATGGCATCGAGATGCCGGCGACGGCCGTGGCAAAATCTATCGGATCCGACCGCCGTGTGGTGGATTCAACTGCACGCAGGATCCTGGAGCGCCCGATGCTCCGGGATCTCTTTCTCAATATGCGGGCCACTCCCGACCTGAGCAGGGTGGCAGAGACCCTTGGCTATACGGTGATCACCGTATTGCCCAAGAATGCCAGCGAGCGGGGCATTGTCGGTGCCGCGGTACGCGTGCTTGCGGATCATAACCTCTCCATCCGGCAGATTTTTGTTACGGACCCCCAGTTCTCCGAAGAGCCGAAACTGGTGATCATCCTGGAAGACGAGCTGCCGTCCGGGGTCATCGAGAGGATCCGGGCCCTGCCCCAGGTAAAACAGGTAATCATCTAGGCCCGCTTAGTCCCGTAATTTTTTCCGTCCTTTTTTATCGTTGTGTGCTGCAGAGCATCTCCACTTCGCAGGAGAGCCGGTACATCCGCTTCCGTGCCTTGTGCGGCAGGTGGATGGCCGAGGCGAGGCTCTCTTCGATGGTCACGCGGCGGTGGCCGGCAATGAGATTGTCGGCATGGGTGACAATCTTCTCCTCGGTGGTATAAGGCATGCAATCGCGGGAGGCAAGACCGAGCAGAGTGCATTCATCGGCAGTAAGGCCTGCACCGGTATGGCATTCCACGATCCGTGCTACCGCTTCAGGGAATCCGCGGGAACGCAGGATATCCGCTCCTTCCTGGGCATGGTGTATCGTATGAGTCCTGCTCCGGCCGATATCGTGGAGCATGGCCCCCGCTTCGACAAGATCAGAATCGGCATCCGGGTTGCGCCCGGCATATTCGAGGGCGCAGTCCCGGACCGCCTGGCAGTGCCGGATAACTTTTTCACTGCACGCGGCTTCCTGCAAAAGGGTTTCGTAGGGTATTATGCCGTACTCAGGCATGGCCCAGGGATTTTTTGATCGCCTCGATACGTTCCTTGAGGGCTTTTAAGAGGACTTCATTGTCGAAATGTCCCATCGGTTGCTGGCAGTCCGGGCACGTGAAGTCGATATTCATCGCCTGCGGGAAGGTGAAGATCAGGTGGCAGTCCTTGCAGATGAAGAAGTCGTTCTCCTCCTCGAACTTTTCGCGCCGGGTGAGTTTGTCGAGTACGAGCGACATGTCTTCGCGCAGCGCATCGGCGATGTGATCGGGGCGCAGCTGCCAGAGATAGGTGAGCCAGCCTGTCTCGTTGTTCTTTATCCGGTGGTATTCGGCAAGCCTCTTCTCGTACAGGGTATAGAGCGTGTGTCTCACGGAGTTGAGGTTGATCCCCGTGCTTGCTGCAAGATCCTCATCGCTGTGCTCCCCTTCGCGCGGGAACCGTTCGAGCAGGTTCAGCCCCTCGTCCCCTACCATGCGGTGAAGATATGCACGTATTGCCGGGTCATTCAGCGTGTCTTCGATCGGATCCATCAGCGCATATATTGTCGGACGGTGGTAATATGCTTATCCAGCAGGGCATATGCCTCCGCCCGGGTCGGGCCCCACCCGTGAACACTGACCATGGCCTGATCTTTCTCGAAGAATGTCCCCGGCCAGGGAATGTCTGAGATGAATTCCTTGAGCTGCGAGAGATCGTTCGTGATGGTTGTGTCCCGGTCGGCAAAGAGGATGCTGCGGACAGCGACCTGGCAGGCTGGTGGAGCGGCAGCAGGAAGTCGTCCCTGGCATGCGCCGACATGGAGATCGAAGAGGTTGCACCCGCACGCACGCTCTACGGTATCGACCGTTCCCTGGAACCGGGGGTTCACTTCGATCACCCACGCCTTTTTTTTCCCGGCTACGAAATCGATCCCGATCGTACCGAGGCATCCGCTGGCAGCGGCTATCTGTTCAGCGATTGCCACCAACTCCGGTACTAGCGGATGGTCCGAAGGTGTGACCGATCCGCAAAATCCGTATGCTGATTCCCCTCCGCCACGGAGTACCTGTTCATTTACCGTTAGCGCCCGGGCAGAGTTGCCATCCGTAATGCAGCAGACACTTGCCGGTATACCGTCAACTACTTCCTGCCGGATGAACGGGACTTCCGGGTAGAGCGATTCCCATGCCCCCATCCCGGTTTCATCCAGGACAATTGCGTTTCTCCATCCACCGGCCCCCCGGCGCGGTTTGATCATCGCGGGGTATTCACCATCACTCCTGATACCAGGAACGGGAACATTGCAGGATTCAAAAAAGTGCTGTGTATCCAGTTTATCGAGAAAACGCCCGATCCGGTCCCGGGGTGTCCCGCAAAGCGGAACGGGTACTGGCAGTTCTTCTGCTCCCGAGGTAGGGACAAAGAGATCGAACGTGTGTCTTCCTGCAATCCGGTCTATCGCATCCGGCAGATCCACGAGATCCTCGAACTTCTCCCGATCTTTTGTGCACCAGACGAGATCCTGGTCGCAGAAATGATCGACCGCACAGACATCGTACCCGGCCCGGTGAGCCGACTGTGCAACGTGGCGTGTGGCAAAGCCGGCGACAAGCACCCGCCCTTTCACAACTCCTCCGTCTGCTTCCCCGCCTTCGAAGGGATGATGCGGATCTGCGCCCCGGGGAATTCGGTCCGGAGCTCAGTGCCTGAGGAGAGATGATCGAGGAAGAGCGCAAGGCTTGAGATCTCGGAGTGTGGCTGCCCGGTTACGGCGACATTGAAATCGGCAAGTCCATAAATCTCGCCAGGCACCTTCTCTGCCCCGACAATGACGAGAATCTTTTTGTGTGGCTGGATTTCGCCAATGATATCCGGCAGGTTCAGGCCGTACATAGTGAGATGAACTACGATGCCCCCTGCAGTCTTCCACTCCTTGATACAGGCACGCCACTTCACGTTGTCCTCGCAGAAGAACTCCCCTCCCCAGCGTTCCGCCACGTCGGCTATGCTCTGCACCACTCCCTTGTCGGATGCCGCGAGGTACATCCCCCTTGCGCCCAGTGCCCTGGCAGTGAGCCCGACATGGGTTGTGACCCGCTGGTCCCGCTCGGGCCGGTGGCCGATCCGTAAGATTACAACTTCCCGTGACATCATATCATTTCCTCGTTTTGATAACGCCGTTCTCTATCGTATAGGGGAGTGCATCATCGTACTTGAGCTGGTTGCGGATCAGGGCCTCGCCGAAGTTGAGCATCCGGACCTCTCCACCGTTCCGTTCAACAAGGCAGTAGCGCTCAAGCCGGGAGAGCGAATCATCCACAACAGCAGGTTCAAGACCGCTTTGCTGGGCAAGGACTTCCACCGTGATGGGCGAAGCTGGTGGGATCAGGTGATATACCTTCCAGTCAGCATCCTCGCGTTTCATCGTAATGCATTCCCTGTGATGGCGAATAAGGGTTTTTATCCGGCAGGGAATCATCATTACACGATCGGTTATTTCTAGTTTCACCATGCACCTGTCTGCATGGATCCCGTCCTGACAACTACCCCCTACAAGGCCCTCGTCCAGCTGGTCGACCGGCTCCTGGAGGATTGTGACGAGGATGTGGAATGCCTTGCGATTCAGCTTGGCAGGATCGACGACAATGTGCGGGACGAGCTGTTCATCTCGGATCTCCTGAACGCATGGCAGGTATTCTATTACTGTTTCCGCACGGACCCCGGCGTATTCCTGCGGGAGAAACTGGACCTGGAGCCGGCGTCCTCACTCGTGCACGGTCTGAAACTGGATGAGATCGATCTTCTTGAACTGGTCTTCCTGTTCCGGGACCATGAGGCATGGGTAATCGTGCACGATGGTGAAAAGACGGGGGCATCGTTCAAAGGCCGGGGTGCGTACGCGGATGCGATAGCGTATTGTAAAAATCCGGACGGGCAATTGTAATTTCCTGTTTTCCGGATGCATAATTGCGGCAGGTCCGGTGAATCGCACTTTGAAATTATTGCCGGTCCCCCGCGCTGATAAGCTGCTCATCGACTACAGCAGGAACAAGCGGGGGCAGCACGCCCCACTCTACCGTTACGTTCCCCATAATCGCGAAGATCCCGTCAACCTCCGCGGCGTTAACCCGGTCCAGCACCGACCGGTCGTCCGGCCGGATCGCGTTGCAGACCGCGGTTGCCCATGCATCGGCAAGCGCGACATCGTGCGAGAAGATTGTAACCGCATCGGCAATGCCGAATGAGATGGACGGCCCGACCGTTGCCGAAGAGGTGCAGACCCCGAGGATCCGGTCCTGCGGAGGGACGATAAACGCGACGCGATCGGAAAGTGCGGCCTCCCCGGCATGGACGCCGACCCGGACCGGCCGATCGCAGAGCAGCGCGATATCCCCTCCGTTGTCGATTACCCCGAACGTTGCGCCCGCGTCCTTCATCGCCTCCACACCCGCCCATGCGATTGCACCGGCTACCGCTGCCATCGGACCGACTCCGGCTTTCCGTGTGGCTTCCGCCATTCGGACGATGATGCGGTCATTGGAATCCGGCGTATAGGGATCGAACGTGGATGCAAAAAAGGGGTCGCGGGCGATATATGCTTCCAGTTCCTGCCTGGCAGTGAGGATGCCGGATTTCGCAGCGGCGACATGGGCCGGGTCATCCGCAAGGATCGTTGCGATCGTCTCGCGGAACCGGAACGGTACCCGGATCATAGTGGGAGAGTAAGCGCCCGGTGCGGGCAGGCATCAATGCATTTCCCGCAGAGGATGCACTTCTTCTCTTCAAGTTTGAGTTTCCAGTCTGGATCGAACGAGAAGACTTCCCGGGGGCAGACGCTGATGCATGCGCCGCAGTCCACGCATTCGCTCTCGTTCAGGTTCACGCCATGCTCAAGGATACGTACCTGTGCCCCGAGGGAGATCATGGAGTCCCGGACGAGCCGGCACTGGTCGTCCGGCACATCGATCAGCGCCTCGCCCTCCGATGAATCGATCACTGCCCGTTCAACATTGATCAGAACGCCGGTGTCCCGCACTACCTGCGCGATGATCGGTTTCCTGCCCCGGCCCCGTGAGAAATTGACCAGGAGTTTCATTTCAGCCACCTCCCGCCAATAATCTTGCTTAAGTTCATGGCCGTAAGGATGGCGATCACATGCTGATGCGGGTCCACGACCGGCAGGGCGCTGATGTTGTGCTGCTCGAGCTTGCGGATCGCGATATCCACGGATTCATCTTCTGTCGTGGTCACCACCTTCGTCTTCATGATGTCCCGGACATGGTGGGCCTTGCCGGGATTTGCCACCGCTTTCGATACGTCGAACGTAGTGACGATGCCGACCAGCACCCCCTTGTCGTTCACCACCGGGAGGTGGTTGGTTTCTCCTTTGAGGAGTTTCTTTGCTGCAGTCTGGATCTCCTCGTTCTCGCCAATCGTGATCACGGAACGGTCCATGATATCGAGGACCCGGGGGCCTTTGGCGGTCTGGTGCATGGGCCGTGCCACTTTCTGCGGATCGATCGCCCGTGTCGGGAGGGAGAGCTGGAGTTTTCCCTGTTCCACCCATCCTTTCAGTTCCTGTGCCACCCCGCGTGCCCTGCGGAAACTGGAAAGGGATGAAGTGCGCACTTCTTCGCCATTGATATCGACCGAACCGCTGCGTAGCTCCGCATACGTGACTTTCCGGATCGAAGGTCGGGAGCGGCTCGGGACACCATAATCGAGGATGTCGACCGTGATATCCTCATCCCGCACTGCGGTCGCACGGACCACGTCAATGTCAATGACAGGGAGCGGTACGCCAAGTCCCACATACAGCGTGACCCCGTATCCTGACATAGTCGCAGCCCGGAGATAATCCCGGGACATCTGCTTGAGATCGCCCGTGACCATCAGGGTCCCGAACCCTCCTGCCGGCGAGTGCTGGGTGCCTTCGCCGACCACCATGCCCGGCGCACCGCAGAGGAAGATGGGGACACCACTCCCGATCAGGCGGAGTTTCGGGTCATTGGAGATCGGGTTCAGCAGCCCGGCACCGGAGAAGGTGATATTACCGCTGTCCGGCAGCAGGGTTCCCATATAGGTATTGAGGATCCGATCAGTGGTATTCGTGGCCGCATTGTAGCGCTGGTATGCATTCCGGGGATTGCACATAATCGCCTGGTTGAGGTTCTCAAGCAGGAGATCGGTCGTGATTGTCCTGCGCGGATAGCAGTCCGTGCCGCGGGAGCTTGCACGCAGCTCAACGGCCTTTCCTGCCACGAGATCCTCGATCACATGCGCCCCGCCATATTCTGCTTCAAGCGTATCGGACTGCTGGGTAGCGCCGATGTAGGTGTCAACCGCGGCAAGCCCGCCGTAGGCCTCGACATTGTTCAGCCAGATCCGTTCCATCCTGATCGGGGGCTCGGCATGCCCGAAGTTCAGGAAGGCGCCAGAAGAGCACATGGCGCCGAAGGTACCGGTCGTAACAACATCTACTTCCTTGAGCGCCCCCTCTTCACCAAGCTCGGCAACGATCGCGGGCATCTCTTCGGCCGTGACGACCCGTGCACTCCCCCCGCGTATGCGTTCGTTGATCTGGTCGATGGACTTGTGCATGCGGGAATATTCCATTTTCCGAATATTTAAGGCAATTGTTATCACCAGCGGTAATAAATGCTATTTAATCCCCGGCATCCATGATCCTGTATGCACGTGCATGACTTCATCGGGAAGATGGATCGGCTCGCTCCCCCGGAACTTGCCGAGGACTTTGATGCTGGGCGCATCGGGCTTGTCGTAGAGGGCAGGCCGGATATCCGGGTGATCTGCTGCGCCCTTGATGCGACACCGGCAGTGGTGAAAGGGGCAGCTGATCTGAACGCAGACATGCTGGTTGTACACCACACTCCCCTCTGGGTGCCGGTAACTTCCCTTACGGGCAGAACAGCTTCACTGATGAAGGAGATCCTTTCAGCCGGCATGAACCTCTATGTCATGCACACCAATTTCGACCGGGCGGACGAAGGGGTGAATGATGCCCTTGCCGAACTGCTCTCGCTTACTGACCGGCGGCCCTTGTCGCTTGGACTGGTCGGTTCCTGCCCGATACCCCTGGCGGAAATATCCCGACGACTTGGTGGAAACATAAGGGTCTGGGGAACACCCGGCCAGATCAGGCAGCTGGCGATCCTTGCCGGCAGCGGGTTTGACCCGGTGATTATGGCCGAGGCCCATGCAATGGGAGCAGATGTATTTCTCTCAGCCGAACTGAAACATTCCGTTGCCCGCTCGGCACTGCTGCCCTGCATTGAAGCCACGCATTACGCGCTGGAAGCTCCTGCCATGAAACGCCTCGCAGTCCGGGAAGGCTGGCACTATCTTGATGATCCCCCTGTCCTTTCGACCCTCCCATGAGTGACATCTGGCACCATCTCGCGGAGAAGAAAATCCTTGAACCTGCCCTCCGTACGGAGATCGAAGCGGAGTTCGGTGCACGGGGAAAGAAGGCGCTTGCGGCCATTGACGAGGGCAAAATAAAAAAGTATCTCGATTTCTATGTGGTTACCGGTCGAACCGCGGATTATATTGTCGACGAGGATTTCTGTACCTGCCGGGACTTCATGTACCGGGGCCGGACCTGCTGGCACCTGCTCGCGGTCCGGATCGCCCAGCTGACGGGGACGTTTGTACCGGTTGACAGCTGGTACCAGGACCAGCTCAGGGCCACCCGTAAACAGGGCCTGGATTAGCAAAACCTAGATTAGCGTTCGTAATCAACTGTACAGACGATTGTGTGATTGCTCATGCTTGAAGAGGAATACCAGCTCGATTATTTCAAAACCCAGGGGATGACCCGGAAGATCTGCAAGGCCTGCGGTTCCGCTTTCTGGACCCGTGACAGTTCGCGCGAAATCTGCGGGGATGCGCCCTGCGAACCCTACAACTTCATCGGGAACCCTATCTTCCGGCCCCATACCCTTGACAGTATGCGCGAGGCCTATCTCTCCTTTTTTGAGAAGCACGGGCACACACGGATTGAGCGTTATCCTGTTGTGGCACGCTGGCGGGACGATATCTACCTGACCATTGCTTCCATTGCGGACTTCCAGCCGTATGTCACGAGCGGCGTTGTGCCACCACCGGCAAACCCGCTGACCATCTCACAGCCGTGTATACGGCTGAACGATCTTGATTCCGTTGGCCGGTCGGGACGCCATCTTACCACCTTCGAGATGATGGCGCACCACGCCTTCAACACGCCCACGGAAGAGATCTACTGGAAAGACCGGACCGTGGAACTCTGTGACCAGTTTATTGCATCCATTGGCGGCGACATCAACCAGGTCACCTACAAGGAGAACCCGTGGATTGGCGGTGGGAATGCGGGACCGAGCGTGGAGGTGCTGATTGGGGGCCTCGAGGTTGCCACCCTTGTCTTCATGAGCCTCGGCAGGCAGAAGACTGAAGGGAAAAGCTATGATCTGAACGGGGAGACGTATTACCCAATGAAGCTCCGGATTGTCGATACCGGCTACGGGCTTGAACGGTTCGTCTGGGCCTCCAAGGGCTCACCTACGATTTACGATGCGGTCTTCCCCGAGATGGTCAGTCACGTGATGAGTGCCGCCGGCCTTAACCACATGCTCGACAACAAGGAATATACAAAGATCCTGGCCCTCAATGCAAAATTCGCCGGTCTTATGGACATATCGGGCACCAATCTCTTCAACCTCCGCAAGAAAGTGGCGGCGGCAATCGATATCTCTCCCGAGAAACTCGACAAGATGATAACGCCTATCGAGAAGGTATATGCAGTTGTCGACCATACCCGCTGCCTTGCCTTTATGCTCGGCGACTGCATCGTCCCCTCCAATGTGCGGGAAGGCTATCTTGCCCGGCTCGTCATCCGAAGGACCCTGCGGCTGATGAACGACCTGAAGATCGAGGAGCCTCTTTCCGAGCTGATCGAGCAGCAGACCCGGACCCTCGGGAACCGGAAGTTCGAACAGGATATCGCGGTCGTCCGCGAGATTGCGGACCGCGAGACCGAGAAGTATGCCCAGACGCTTGAGCGTGGCACCCGTATCGTACAGAAAGTGGCAAAGACCTACAAGGCGAAGAGCCAGCGAGTGCCGCTTGCCGAGATCATGACCTTATATGACTCCCATGGCATCCAGCCGGAGATGGTCAGGGATATTGCGACAAAGGAAGGTGCGGTCGTCGATCTCCCGGACAACTTCTACTCGATGGTTGCAGACTCGCACTCCGAATCAAAGAAGGAGGTCGAGGTGGACAAGACCGCGAAGTACGCGGACCGGCTCCAGGCCCTGCCTCCCACGAAGAAACTCTACTACGAGCAACCCTCGGACATCGAGTTCGAGGCGGTCGTGCTGGACTTCTTCGATGAGTACGCAGTCCTCGACCAGACCCTTTTCTATCCGGAAGGAGGCGGCCAGCCGGCAGATACCGGTACGCTCGTCAGTCAGGAAGCGATGGTCCGTGTCGATGGCGTAGCCAAGGTCGGGGAGGTTGTCCTCCACCATATTGTCGGCGGCATGCTCCGGCGAGGCGAACGGGTCAAGGGGATGGTCGACGAGGAGCGGCGCTGGTCCCTGATGCGGCACCACACTGCGACCCACATCCTCCTCCATGCAGCAAAGGAAGTGCTCGGCGCCCACATCCACCAGGCCGGTGCCCAGAAAGGCAGCGAGAGTTCGCGTGTCGATATCCGGCACTTCAAGCACATTACGCAGGACGAGCTCCACAGGATCGAGATCGCGGCAAACCGGATGATCATGGCGAGCCAGCCGGTCGAGATCTCGATCGAGGACCGGACAAAGGCCGAGCAGAAGTATGGTTTCTCCCTCTACCAGGGGGGTGTCCCGCCTGGAAAAGACATACGGGTCGTCAAGGTAGCCGGCGATATCGAGGCCTGTGCCGGCACCCACTGCCGGACTACCGGGGAGGTTGGTGTCATCAAGATAATGAGGGTCGAGCATATCCAGGACGGCATCGAACGGATCGAGTTTGCTGCCGGCGTTGCCGCAATCTATTATATGCAGCACCTTGAGGGAATCGTTGCATCCTCGGCCGAGATCCTCTCGGTCCAGTTCGATAACCTTCCCCCGACCGTGACACGGTTCTTCACGGAATGGAAAGATCAGAAGAAGGAGATTGAGCGCATGAGCTCCCAGCTGGTCGATCTCGAAATGCGCTCCCTTGTTCCCGAATCGATCGGGGGCGTTGATGTGGTGATACGGCGCATTGACCTCCCGCAGAAGGAGCTCGCTCTCCTTGCCAGTTCCGTTGCAGGGAAAGGCGGGGTGGCGCTCGTAGCCGGGGCTGGCGAAACTGCCCGGGTTGTCCTTGCATCGGGAAACCCGCGGGTCAATGCCGGGGAGATCATCGGGCAGGTCTGCGAACTGCTCGGTGGCAAGGGAGGCGGCAAGCCCTCGATGGCCCAGGGCGGGGGTCCCGATGTCAACCAGCTGGACCTTGCACTGAAGGTCGGACGCGAACGGATCATTGCTGCCCTGCATGACTGACGAGATCATTGTTATGGAGCCCGGCGAAGAACGGGCGCAGAAGATCGCAAAGGCAATGGGCAGCCAGACGGCAAGCGATATCCTCCGCCTGCTGGCCGTGGGGGCAAAGAGTCTCACGGATATCACAGATACGCTTGCAGTGCCGATGAACACGGCAAAATACCATGTCGAGAACCTGCTCGATGCCGGGCTCATCTCTGTATCAGAGACAAAGTACAGCGTCAAGGGAAGGGAAGTGAAACTCTACTCCCTGACAAACCAGCTCCTGATCGTGGCCCCCCGTCAGGCTGATCTCCGTTCCCTTCTCCTGAAGTATGCAGCCCTGTTCGGTATTGTTGTACTTGCCTCCCTCTCCATTTCCACTATTCTGCCCCTGGTAGCCACATGGTCGGGTGCTACGGAACCTGTAGCCGCCCCCGCCGCACTTGCCTTTGCCGGCGCTGAACGCAACGAAGCAGGCACCATGGCGGTAAAAGCCAGCTATGATTCTCTTGCAATGTCATCATCAGCCGGCCCGGATGTTGTCCTGGCATTCTTCCTTGGCGGGGTCCTTGTAATCCTCGTCCTGCTCTGTTACGAAGCTTGGCTCTGGAAAACGCGGTAACAGCCTTCCCAAAAGGAAGGTTTTTTTTGTTAATGCTGTCCCGGAGGGACAAAAACCAATTGAAAAAGAATTTCTTTTTTTTTAATAATTACCGGATATTATTTCCTGGTTCGTCCCGCAGTCATGACTGCCATCATGCCGGCAAATACCAGTGCCCCAACCGGGAGCAGGGATGAAAGGGGTGATGCCGGCGTGGTGGTCGGCCATGGTGTTGGTGCGGTAGTAACCGGTCGGGTAGTCTTCACGACTGCAACTGTGCCCGTGGGAACAACGGTCGTAGCGGTTGTCGGGGCGACAACAGTGAATACTTTCTCGCCAATAAATCCGTTTGAATCAGAAAAGTCAACCTTATAATCCCCGCCGCTGTTGACGTTCACTTTCTGGGTAAAGACCCCAGCGCCGGTCCTGAGATCTGACCTGGTCTGGATCCACTGGGGGCCGAAGATCCTTCCATCCGGGCCTGAGACTTCGATCTCCACCCCATCGTTCCCGCCTTTCCTTATATCCCCCTCAATCCGAAGTGCATCCTCAAGGTTTTGTGATACGGGAGCGGTGATCTCGATATCACTTGAGCGATCAATGATGTTGATTAACTGGAGTGTAACCGAATCCGAACGGAGCCGGGGTTCATCGGCACCGATGTACTGCACTTCAACTTTGTAATTTCCCCCGGGTAAACCCTGAGTATCTATGATAAGGTACTGGGTGTTCTGGTCCTTCTGGATCGTCACCGGCTGTTTTTTTATCTCGGTGGCGGTGTACTGTGTCTGGTACAGGACCAGGTTGAACGTGGTCCCTGCAGGGAAATCGCTGTCAAGGGAGCACTTGAGCGGTACGCCGGCCTGCACGCTGTCAGGGCATTTGAGATAGAGGCCGTACGCGGACACAGTCCCTACGGTACATAGCAGGAGCAGTGCGATAAGCAGGATCCTTTTCATGACTACAGGGTCGAATGGCCGCAATAATAATGGTATCTCACGATCCGGTAAAAAAAGTCATCAAAAAAGTCAGATCTGGTATCCGGAACAGAGATCTTCCGGTATCCTTTTTAGCACATTCCGATGAAGTTTTCGAGCATGCGGAGCCCGACAGCACCGCTCTTCTCCGGGTGGAACTGGACTCCGTACGCATTGCCGTTCCGCACCGCGGAGGCAAAGGGGCAGATATACCGGGTTGAAGTGAGTGTGAATTCGGGTAGTGTATCGGCATAATACGAATGAACGAAGTAGACATATTCGGCAGGCCCGAGTCCGGCGAGGAGCGGGTTGTCCGGCTGTTCAAGCGCAAGGGAGTTCCATCCCATGTGGGGGACTTTAAACCCGTGAACCCGCGGAAACTTCGTAACCCTGCCCGGGACGAGGCCCAGTCCCTGGTGTATCCCATGCTCCTCACTCGTCTCCATGAGCATCTGCATGCCAAGGCAGATGCCCAGGAGCGGGACCTCCCGGGTTGATTCGGTGATTAGGTCCTTGAGGGGGCCGAGCTGCCCCATGCCCTCGTGGAATGCACCAACCCCCGGTAGCACAAGGCCGTCGGCAGCAGCGATCTCCTGCGCATCGCAGGTGATCGCTACCCGCGCTCCCGCCTTCTCGAGTCCCTTCATGACACTGCGAAGGTTGCCAAGACCGTAATCAATAATGGCTATCTGCGTCATCGTTGCTCCCTTCTTTCAGTCTCCACTTTCCGTCAGTAATCCACTCTGCGGGAAGTCCCTGTGACTCCTGCCAGCCGGCCAGGCGCTCGGTCCAGCCCTGCCAGAGATCCGGGTAATCCTCCGCGATCATGTGGATCAATGCCATATCGCTTGAGGGGCACATGAAACATCCGATCCGATCCAGGTGATGCATATACAGGATATTTGCGGGTGCCTTCTCCCGCATGATATACATCCAGACATGAAGAGCGGTCCAGTTGTGGATCGGGGCCGCGGAGAGCTGAATCCGGACATTCCTGTTTCGCCAGATGCGTTCGCTCTGGGCCCGGGCTGCGGATTCATACCTTCGCTGGCCTATAAAGGAGAGGCATTCCCCCCATTTCTCCCGGATCAGCTCTGTCACCGGCGTCAGCTTGCAGACCTTGCAGCACCAGCGGGCATTCACGGCAGGCGGGCCCTGGGCTGCAAACGTCTCCCAGAATGTGTTGATACCATTCGTCCGGAGGACTTCGAGGCTGTATTTCTCCGAGACGATCTTCACGTTCTCATAGGTCTCCGGGAATTCGAGGCCCGTATCAGCAAAGAGGAGCGGTACCGGCCCGATTGCCTTGAGGACCACAAGAAGCATCGCAAGGCTGTCCTTTCCTCCCGAATACGAGACGTTTGCCGCAAGTTCCGGTTTCCATCCGGTGACTGCCCGGACAAAAGCAACCGCTTCCGCTTCCGCAGATTCGAGCACGTTTTCATTCGCCCGTACGGCATCGTCCCACGAGGCGTTGCCCGGGGTGAGCTGCGAAGCGATATTTCGCCGGGTCTTGACGATGGCTCCTTTCGCCATGGTGCGGGCGGTTGCAGCATCGGTTTTTGCACGGCCGACACCGATACAGGACCCGTCTTCTGCAAGGATGAAGACCTCGTCACCCTCCCTGACATGATCCTCGATCGAGACGAGCCCGGGAGCGAGCACGCTCATGCCCTTGTCCCGGATAAACGGGACCGCATCGTCGCTGACCACGACGACTCGCTTCTTTGGTTCAAAGAGCCGGCATGCTTCCGGCCTTGGAACCGGTTCCCAGCGTCGGTCTTTGGGAAAATACCGTATAATTCCGGCAATCCCCCCGCCCACGATCACCTCCTCCATCCGGTCCTGGTCGGGCACCTTGTTGAGAAGGGCGATGTGACCTTCCGGTATGAGTGGGGCACCGAAATGATCTTCAAAGATCCTGTTAATCAGGTCGATATCTTCGGGAAATGCAGGGCGTGCATCCCCGGGAGGAGTAACAGGCACCCCGCGGGTCTCTGCACCGCAGGCACAGGTTCGTGAGAGAACAGGGGTATGGCAGGTATCGCACCAGCGGAGCAGAATTTTGCCAAGATAGGACGGGCGCATCTGGTTATTCATTGGAACTTTTGGGATAAAAACGAACTGTAAAAGGATCAGCCATTACCTGCGCCCTTTGAAGGAATGGTTCCGGAATCCGCGGAAGCCCGGGAACTACCAAGGCAGTATGGATATATACCAATCTTCCCCACCATTACTGGATACATGATAGACACCTGGCTGCTGGCCACCCTCTGCCTTCTGCTCCTGACCATCGGGGCACTCGTACGCGTGTTGTGGACAAAGACCCGGTATGATCGCTATGTGGCGGCCCTGGTAGCGGTCACGGCAGCCGGCGCCGCCGGTCTCTGCCTGAGTATTGCCCTTGGAACCGTACTTGTCCTGGATTTGACGGTGATCCTCGCACTGATCTTTTACTCGGCGATTCTTGCAATGGTCAGTTTCTCATGGGGTGAGAGCGCATGATGCAGCTCGTATGGGATGTTCTTATCTGGATCTTCCTCGCAACCGGTGCCGGTTTTGGGGCGCTTGCGTTTTTAGGACTCCTGATATTTCCGGATATCCGCAGCCGGATGTTCACAGCAACTCGTGCAGTATTGATCAGTGTCAGTGCGATCACCATGGCTGGTATACTCTTTGGGATCAACGGGTTCCTGGTTACAGGAGGCAGCCAGTATGCAACGTTTGTAATTCATACCCTCTTTTTCTATGGTGTGGTTGTAGTAGCGAATAGTGCCATAGCCCGGATCATTCTTGACCGGACCCGTCCAGAATCATAACGGGCAAACTCCGGCACAGGTACTGAAACCGGACCCAGAAAAGAAAATTAACCCATATCTTTTGATCCGGGATAGTTAATATCCGGAAAACCCGGGGATCGCATATGCGGTTTTTGTTTTGCCGGAATTTTCCCCAGGTAAAAAAAATGAAAGATTCCGACATTAATCCGGAACTGCCATTACCTGTTCGGGTTCCATGAAACAAAGAATTGCCGTAATCCCGAGGATCACTACTGTAGGCATGTAGAGGAAGAGCAGGTTTAAGGTACCTGCGACCGGGACTGAGAGGGTGATGAATACGGCTGACAGGAGCAGCATCCAGCCGGCGAACCGTGTCTCCTTGTTGGCGATCGCCGCTCCCATCAGTCCCATGCTTGAGAAGAGTGCAGCCTGTACACCGGAGAGAGTCTGGTCGCTGCTGGTGGCAGAGAGAATAACAAAGATTGCCGTGAGAATTCCGAGGATTGCCCCGATAAGGCCCAGCATGAACTGCTTTTTCATAGTTTTACGGATGATGTGGAGGTGGATAAAGGTTGCCGTGGCATTTATGAGTGCATATATACAGATCCTGCACATGCGGGCAGTAACCTGCGGCCCGGCTCCGCAGTATCTCTGAAACTGCGCGTTCCTCCCCGGAGAATCCGGTCTGTCCCGGGAAGTAATTCCTGAAATTCGGAGTTATTTTTTAAATCCGGGGGATATCTGAAGGATTGCGCATTTCGTGATGTAATACTTTGATAATCCGTTCTTGCTTGGATAGTAGCCATTTGCAGTGAAGAAAGTAGTGGTTATGTGCATTTCTGGGCCTCAAAATGACATTGCGACCAAAATATTTATTAATAGACAAATTAAGAGAAAATATAACCCTTTCCGGTAGGAGGTGGATACCAACATGGCAGCAGCAAAGAAGGCGGCGGCAAAGAAGCCGGAAGCAAAGAAGCCCGTAAAGAAGGCGGCAGCAAAGAAGAAGTAATCTTTGCACATAACACGAACACTATTTTTAAAAAATTGCTATTCCGAATAACGTTGGATATTCTCTGTGCCGGGTTTCCGGTCAGAACCGTGTAAAACAAAGACAATATTACCGTCATTATTCAAAATCCGGCGGCTCGTTATATCCGTCTTATCGTATTACCGGGTTGATCCTCTGTGAGACAAATTTTTTTATTCCCGGTATAAAAAAATGTAACAACACAGCAGGTCAGCAGGTGAAAAGAAATTCCCGAAAAAATCAGATGCAGGGTGGGGGGAATATCATGCGCTTCGGGAACAACATATGTACAAGAATGGAACCGCAGATTACAGCAACTGCGACAAATGCAAGGAAGAAGAAGTACGTCATCGGGGAGATCGCGCCGGGACTCCTCATGGATAACTCCCACAATGCGTGCATGATCATACCGATCGAGAACAGGACCAGCAAAAGGAGGGCTACCACAACCGAGAAAGGAGGACAATAAGTACGCGACATACGATCTGGTAATGTTTTTTTTCGTATTATTATAGTCTTCTACATGTTGTCCGGTCACCGGTTACGACCGGTAGTTCCGGAAGATTTAACCTGCCTCAACAGCAGGGTAAAAATATTAATGATATTTCTCATTTAACGGATACTGTCGAGTTTCTGTTCGAGTACATCGAGCCCCCGCTTGATGTCCTCTATGTTCTTGCCCCCTGTGAGAATGATCTTTCCTGAAGAGAAGATAAGAACAACGATCTTGGGATCCTGAATCCGGTATACAAGCCCGGGGAACTGTTCGGGTTCGTACTCGATATTTTCGACATTCAGCGTGACGACCAGCTTGCTGAGATTGATATATTTTCCCAGATCATAGGAGCAGACCATATTGGTGATCGCAACTCTGGGCTCCTTGAGGGGTTCGATACCCGCCTCTTTCAATGATTTGATAACAATGGCAAGTCCGTCCGTCAGCGCTTTGCTGTTGCGGATGCCGGTCAGCACAATCTTGCCTGACGAAAAAATCAGGCACGCAATCTTGGGATCCGCAATACGGTATACCGCCCCGGGAAATCTTTTCTTATTGAGCTCGCAGTTCTTGATCTTGCCCGAGAACTCAACGAGATCAATGGAACCGGCGATCACACCAGATGCAACGATATTCTCAATCTTCAAGGATTCGTACTTTTTATCAGCCATCTTCTCTACTGTATGACTTTCACCGAACCATAAGACTAATGGATAACCTTTATGGCATGATCCTGCGGTATGTCTCTCCATTGCCAGAGTCGCATCTTCAAGAGAACTACTCTGGCCGGGATGTGACAGCGACAGGGAATGAGTTGGCCTGGCGCATCTCGTCGATGGATGCGGGTGTCCGGATTTATGCCGTATGTGGGGGGTTGGATGGTGTACTTTCGTCCGGCCCTTACCGGGATGTATTATCAATATTACGTCGTCATTTTTACGTATTATTCGCTTCGTTTAGGCCACGCCAAATCAAAAACAGTGTCCGACCCCCCCACACCATGTTCTGATCCAGGGCCGGAAAAGGTGTATTTTACTACGCATGGTTTGAGGTTTCGTGAAGAATATGTGAGGGGGGGTCGGGCAGGTACATCAGTGTGGGGAAAGATATCCGCCCCCTGCTCTCGTTTTGGATCTGTTGTTATTTTCCCGGACCAATGTCTTTCGCGTAAAAAGATGCAAAGGCGTTTTCCCGACGCGATAGAATTGGACGCTATTGAAAAGAAGCCCAATCCCTTGAACAAAAATAAACGAAAAGAAGTGCGCCGACCGGGACTCGAACCCGGGTTTAGGCGTTGGCAACGCCTAGTGATAACCACTACACTATCGGCGCAGTGTGCTCTACAATGTGGGAATTCAAACGATTTAAGTATATCGAACCATCAGGGATAGGGATCGGATGTGTTCCGTCCGGCAGTCCAAAGAACCTTCGGTTCTTGTCGGTCTCGGGATGCTGACGGGAATCCCTGTATTACCATTCGAGGAAGCTTTGGTTCTTCTCGTTCTCGGGGTCCTGTGGGCCCCTCGAATTTACAAATCTTAATGTAACGCAATCGCTCTATCATAATAACAGATGATCCCTCTCTTTGTTGACTGTTCCGGCAGGCGCATTGTGATATTCGGTGGGGGAGAGGTGGCCGCTCGGAAGGCTGCCTATTTTTCCGGGAAGGCGGACGTGACTGTCGTGAGCCGGTCGTTTGTTCCGGCTTTTGACGAGCTTGACGCCAGATGTATTGAATTTGATCTCGGGGCCGTGACGGGCCGGCAGCTGGCGCAGCTGCTGTCTGGTGCGTTTCTTGTTATCGGCGCGATTTCGGATCCCGTAATCAATAACCGTATCGGGAAGGCATGCAGGGCAATCGGGATCCTGTTCAATAACGCGGACGGCGAACCCGGCGACGTAATTCTCCCGGCAGTTACCGGCGGAGAGAATTATACGATTGCCATCAGTACCCGTGGTGCCAGCCCCGCCGTCTCCCGGTTCATCCGCGAGCGTATCGAGGAGGACTTCCCGGCGCTGGATGCGATGATAGCGCTTCAGGAGCGGCTGCGGGAAGCGCTCAGGCAAAGCGAGCCCGACCAGGCCCGGCGGAAGGTAATCCTCCGTGACGTGCTTGAAGATCATACGGTATGGGAAGCGCTGGTAACCGATCCGGGAACGGCATGGGACGATGTCCGGAGGAGATACCTGCATGAATGAACCGTTCGTACCTATCGCAATTGCAGGAGTCAGCCACCATACGGCAAACGTGACAACCATAGAATCGTTCCGGTTCGCGGGCGAAGAAGAGTTCCTCGCCTCAGCCCGGGAGCATTTTGCCGGGGTCCTCCTCCTCCAGACCTGCAATCGCGTAGAAGTCATAGTAGAAGGAGACCCGGCAGCCCTCCGCGGGTTCCTGAACGGATACGGGCGGAAAGAGTATTTCATGCATGACGGGACCGGTGCTCTTCGCCATCTTTTTGCACTGTCTTCCGGCATTGACTCTATGATCGTAGGTGAGGATCAGATCCTAGGGCAGCTCCGGAAAGCCCTGACGAACGCCCAGGAGTCCGGTACGGCCAGCAGTCTCCTCGAGACCTGTATCAACAAAGCGATTCATGTCGGGATTGAGGTCAGAAGACGCACCATGATCAACCGCGGCGCTGTCTCGGTCGGTTCTGCTGCAGTCCAACTGGCCGAAACCGAACTCGGTACCCTTGACGGGAGGCATATCCTTGTGATCGGCAGTGGCGAAATGGGGCTATTGGTTGCCCAGGCACTGGCCGCAAAGAACCTCACTGCCATGTACGTTGCAAACCGCACGTACGGCCGGGCTGAGATTCTTGCAAACAAGATTGGCGGCAAGGCTGTACGGATGGCCGACCTGTACCATTACATCACCCTCTCGGACGTAGTGATCTCCTGCACCTCTGCCCCGCACCCGGTCATCCATAAAGCAGATCTTGCCCGGGCGATGAAGGACCGGTGCTGGCCGGTAGAAGGCCATCCCCGCCCGCTGCTCCTCATTGATATAGCCCAGCCACGGGATGTGGAAGACGGAGCCGGGACCATTGATGGTGTCCGGCTCTATACAATCGACGATCTCCGCACGGTCAACGAGCAGACTATGAGTACCCGCAAGGCAGAGGCGGACCGGGCCCATGGTTTTGTCGAGGCCGAGCTCTCCCTATTTCTCCGGCACCTCAACCGGAAAAATGCGGATGAACTTCTGGGGACACTTCATACCTGGGCGGAGACCGTGCGGGTACGAGAGCGGGAGCGCGCCCTTGCCCGGCTCGGTGCGTCGGATGAAAAGACCGCCGCTATTGTCGATGACCTCACCCGGGTCCTGACCAGGAAACTGCTGACCGATGCGACGTTCTCTGTCCGCTCAAGTGCCGAAGAAGGGGATATGCCCGCAGCACATGCTCTCGTGAAGGCACTGACTACCGGGGATCCTCTTCGGGACAAGCGGGAGCGGGAGTAAAAGCAGAGTAAACGAAGGCAGTGTAAAAGGAAAGCAAATCTTTTTTGAAATTTTTTTTATCGCGCCCCGAATCTGCGACCCGGAGATTCTGCCGAACCGGCATTCACCCCGGCCGGCAATTTTGGAAATATCAGAAAAATACCTCTTCCCGGGGCAGGCGCCATTTGGGTGGAGGGGTATCAGCAGCATACCCGACAGCGCAGAGTACGACAGGTACGTATTCTTCCGGGAGGAACAGGACCTCGGCAAAGGCGACCGGGTCAAAGCCCCCCATAGGGCAGGAGTCAATCCCGAGCGACTTGGCACCATTCACCGCATTTCCAAGGGCGATATGGATCTGCTCCCGGGCAAAGGACATGCGCTGCTCCGGATTCATGGAAGCGACATAGCCCTTCATCATTGCCTCGTACTGCCGGACAGTGCCCGCTGCCATGCCGCCCGTGCGCATCCCCTCCACGATCTTATCGACAAGGGGCTCCAGTTCCGCGTTGGCACAGAAAACCAGCAGGTGAGAGCACGTGGTGATCTGGGGCTGATCGTTTGCATGCGGGCGGAGGTTTGCCTTGATCTTGCTCGCCGTGACCACCTTGATCTTCCATGGCTGCAGGTTGAAAGCCGATGGCGAATAGCGGATGATATCAAGAAGGGCAAAGAGTTTTGCTTCTTCTATCATCCTCCCGTCGAACTGTTTTGTGGCATATCGCTGCATGACAATGTCCTTGAACTCCATATCTTTCTCCGGTTTAATGCGATGATCACTTTTGATATCACTTCTGATTGTGTGCCAATGATAAATAATTGAGCACGGTCAGGGAACTTTTCATGGTACATGGTCAGAACGACCGATATAAAAAAGATGATTAATATGTGAGGGCGGTTACCGTTTCCTGTTGAAGTGGGCCTATACCTGCTCCTCTTCAGATCCCCGGATGCAGTAATATGCTTTTTTGAGGGCCTTGTCTTTATGGACCGGGCAGACCGGGCAGGAGCAGCCTTTCATACCGAACGTGCAGTTCCTGGTTTTTCCGATAAAACAAAATAACAGGCCATCTTCTGCCCGCATGCATTCGTTGTAGCTCGGGCAGGGCCCGCAGATGCATCTGCTGTGGTTCTCTGCTATGAATTGCTGAAAATTTTCCGTCATAATATTCCCCTCCCGGTTCCGCATGCATACCCTGCAGGCCATACGGATCAATAAGTAGATTATCGCATGCTCCATGATAATTAAATCATGCCAGCGCCACTTGTCGGAAGGAAATTCGGGATCAATATCGTACCGATCCCGGACAGGACCGTATGCCGGGAGATCCGGGTGCTCGGTATCTCGGGATCCAGCCGCCAGCAACCGGAGATGAGCAAATCCGAACGCCTTCTCGATACAGCTCTTGAGCTATACAGGAGTTACGGGTGCCAGACCGATTTCATCCGCCTCAAGGATCTCCAGATATACGAATGTGAGGGAAATTATTCCGAGAACCCGGATTACTGTACCTATCCCTGCCAGAGTTCCATGAAGTACCCGGACGACCAGATGCAGCGTGTGTACGATGCAGTGCTTGCCTGTGACATCCTGATCCTCGCAACGCCGATCCGCTGGAACAACCACTCTGCACTCATCCAGAAATTTGTCGAACGCATGAACTGCATCGAGAACCAGTACTCATGGTTCGGTAACCGGTTGATCACCGACAAGGTCGCCGGACTGATCATTATCGGCCACGTAGACGGGATCCAGCACGTTGCCGGCAATATGCTGAATTTCCTCTCGTGGGTCGGGTTCCACATCCCCGAGGTTGCTATCGCCTCATGGGTCGGGGAAAATGATGAGGATACGACAAAGGACTGGGGGCAGATCGAGGGAAACAGGTATACCCAGGAAGATCTCAGGAATCTCGTAGCCAGCGCCCTCCGTCTTGCCTGCGCCCTCAAGCGGCATGCTGCTGAAGAGAGAGGGAGTCGTTGAATACGGGAGCCGGAATCAGACCGGTCCCGGCCGGGCGATCGATACATCTGCGGCCGCGCATCATTATCCGGGTCCGGCAGATTTCTCTAAAAATATCTGCGGCCGGTATCAGATACTGTAACCATAAATACGATGGATTTAAAAAAATGTATTCAACGAGCCGGTACAATAAATAAGAAGGTGTATAGAGCAGTATGTTTCCCGAACGACGCATGAGGAGGGCACGGTCACGGAATATCCAACCGCTCCTGCAGGAGATCCGGCTATCCAGGAACGATCTGGTTGCCCCGCTGTTTGTGGACGAGCTCATCGTAACTCCCCGTGCTATCGAGGCGATGCCCGGCCAATTCCGTTACCCGGTGAAGGATATAGGGGACGTGGCAGCCGGACTCTGGAAGAAAGGGATCCGGGCGATTCTGCTCTTCGGGATCCCAAAAGAGAAGGACCCTGCAGGCAGTTCCGCATACGATCCTGAAGGGGTTGTACAGCAGGCGGTAAGGCGGGTGAAGGCAGAAGTGCCTGGCATGGTAGTCATCACTGATGTCTGTGCCTGCGAGTATACTGACCATGGGCACTGCGGGATAGTGGGAGACGCCCGCTGCGGTCCCGATCTGCTCAATGATCCATCCCTTCTCCTTATGAACAAGATCGCTGTCAGTCATGCAGCGAGCGGGGCCGATATTGTAGCCCCGTCCTGTATGCTGGACGGGATGGTCAGATCCATCCGCACGGCACTGGATGATGAGGGGTTTGAGGAAGTTCTGATCATGTCCTATTCTACCAAGTTCTCCTCGGCCCTCTATGGTCCGTTCCGCGAGGCAGCGGATTCAGGCTTCTCGTTTGGCGACCGGACAACATACCAGATCCATCCCGGCAACAGCCGCGAGGCACTCCTCGAATCCCAGCTGGATGCAGAGGAGGGTGCGGATATTCTTATGGTAAAGCCGGCGGGGTTCTATCTCGATATTCTTTCGGAGATTGCAACGCTCGGCCTACCGGTAGCCGCGTACCAGGTAAGCGGTGAGTATTCGATGATTAAGGCAGCAGCTGCCAACGAGTGGATCAGGGAGAAGGAGACCGTGCTCGAGAGCCTCACCTGCATCAAGCGTGCGGGCGCCGACCTGATCATCACGTATTTTGCTGGCGACGCTGCCGGGTGGCTCGATGATTCATAAGTCCAGCAGCGAGCTCTTCGCCGAAGCAAAGAACATAATGCCCGGGGGGGTCAGCAGCCCTGTGCGGGCAATCAAACCCTATCCTTTTTACACCGCATCCGGTGCCGGGGCACACCTGAAAACGGTTGACGGGACCACGCTGATCGACTGCTGCATGGCCTACGGCCCGCTGATCCTCGGCCATGCTCATCCGGAGATCCGCGCAGCGATTGCCCGCCAGCTCGAGAGCGGATGGCTCTATGGCACCCCTTCCCCGCTGGAACCGGAATTTGCAAAACTTATCACCGGGGACCATCCCGGTATGGATATGGTCCGGTTTGTGTCGAGCGGTTCGGAAGCTACAATGGCTGCGATCCGGCTCGCCCGCGGATTTACCGGTAAAAAGGATATTGTGAAGATCGAGGGCGGGTTCCACGGTGCGCACGATGCCGTGCTCGTAAAGGCCGGTTCCGGTGCAACCACGATGGGTGTCCCGGACTCTGCCGGAGTGCTTGCCGATCTGGTGGCCCATACGCGGCAGGTCCCCTACAATGATCCCGAGGCACTTGAGTCCTTACTCTCCGCCCATAAAGACGTGGCGGCGCTCATCATTGAACCGGTCCTTGGTAATATCGGACCGATCCTCCCCCGGGATAATTACCTCCGCGATATCCGGGAGATCACCCGTGCCCACGATGTGCTCCTGATCTTTGATGAAGTTATCACGGGCTACCGGGTCGGTATCGGCGGTGCCCAGGTAATGTACGGCGTGAAGCCGGATCTAACCACGCTCGGCAAGATCATCGGTGGCGGTCTCCCGATCGGCGCCTTTGGCGGGCGCCGGGAAATCATGGAACTTGTTGCACCCCAGGGCCCGGTCTATCAGGCAGGAACTTTCTCCGGTAACCCGCTCTCCCTGACTGCCGGTATCGCAACCCTCCGGCATCTTCACAACCATACCTCGATCTATCACGATCTCGAAGGGAAAACCCGGGCGCTCGAAGAATCGATCGGCAGTAAAGATGACGGCTCATTTGTCCGGCTTGGCTCTATGTTCAAGTATTTCTTCCGGAATACACCCCCGCAGGATTACCGTCAGGTCAAGGAATGCAATACTGAAGCCTTCGGCACGTTCTGGCAGGCGATGCTTGCGGCCGGCATATTCCTTCCCCCGTCACAATTTGAGACCAACTTCCTTTCCGCAGCGCATAACGACCAGGATCTCGCCACACTGGCACAGGCTTACACACGATGTCGATAAAGATCGGGACGCGGGGGAGCAAGCTCGCCCTCGCGCAGACAGAAACGGTGATAAAAAAACTCACTGCCCTCGGGATCAGCACAGAAAAAGTGATCATAACCACCCAGGGTGATACCTCCACGCAAGTCCCCCTGCATGAGATCGGAGGCCAGGGTGTGTTTGTCCGGGCGCTTGATGATGCGATCCTTGCCGGGGAAATTGACTGTGCGGTGCACAGCATGAAGGATATCCCGGCCTTCCGGCCGAGCGGCCTTTTCACGGCTGCAATCCTTAAACGCGATTCACCTGCGGACTACCTGGCCCATACCTGTTCACTCTCCGGTGTCAGGGTCATCGGCACTTCCAGTACCCGCAGGCGAGCCCAGCTCCTCCGCCATGACCCGGATATCCGGATAAAGGATCTCCGGGGCAACGTCGATACCCGGATCCGGAAAATGGGCTCGGGGGAATTCGATGCGATCGTTCTTGCAGAGGCGGGACTTACCCGCCTGGGGATCCGTATCCCGGGCGAGCGGTTCCCGCCGGAGACGTTTGTCCCGTCTCCCAACCAGGGTACGGTGGCCGTAGTCAGTCGGGCGGATCCATCCTTGATGGAGGTACTTTCTGCGCTCGATCACCCCCAGACACGGACCGATGTGCTGATCGAGCGTGCCGTGATGGAGCAGCTGGGTGGAGGGTGCTATACCCCCCTTGGCATCTACTGCAAGGCCGGCCATCTTACCGCGGAAGTGCTCTCGCTTGATGGCCGGCGGACCGAACGGATAGAGAGGGACGTCAGAACAATCGAGCAGGCAAGGGATGAGGGAAAGAAACTCCGGGCACAGGCCGGGGACCTCATTGAAGAGGCATACAGGCAACTGGGGATCACGCATGAAAAGTAAGAAAACGGGCAAAGTGTATCTCGTGGGCTCGGGACCGGGAGGCGAAGGGCTCCTCTCACAGCGGGGCCGGGCGGTCATCGACAAAGCAGAGGTTGTGTTATTCGACCAGCTGCCCGGGGATGAGATCCTTGCTTCCCTGCCGGCAGGGGCCGAGAAGATCGACTGCGGAAAGTTCGGCGGTAAACACAACCTCGAACAGGACGAGATCGAGGCCCTGATGGTGGACCGGGCACAGAAGGGAAAGATTGTGGTCCGGCTCAAGGGTGGGGATCCGTTCCTCTTCGGAAGGGGCGGCGAGGAGCTGGAGACAGTCCGGGCCGCGGGAATTCCTGTGGAGATGGTGCCGGGGATATCGAGCGCTCTTGCTGTCCCGGCATCGGTCGGCATTCCGCTCACGCACCGGAAGTACGCCTCGCAGGTCACGATCCTGACCGGTAATGAGGATCCGACCAAGTCCGAGCCTGCTCTCGACTGGGAGTTGCTCGCACGGAGTCGTGGCACCATCGTCATCCTTATGGGTGTTGCGAACCTTGGAAAGATCGCCAATGTGCTGGTGAAGCACGGGAAAGACCCTTGTACGAAGGTCGCAATTATCGAGCGGGGTCTCCGTAAGGATCGGCGGGTTACTGCCGGGACTCTTGCAACCATTGCAGGAGCTGCGAAGACCGCTGGCGTGAAACCCCCGGCTGTGATCGTAATCGGCGACGTAGTTAACCTGTATGACGCGGCCCTGCCGGATCTGATACCATTTGAATAAGGTGTGAACATGAACCTGCTGGAATTTGTTGGAAAATTTGAGAAGTACTTTTACGGGGCACTTATCGTGCTGCTGATGTTCGTCTTGGTCTTTGCCCTCGGTAATCTTGCCCTTACCCTGTACGATAGGGTTTCCAATTACCCTGTCGGAATTCTCGATATCGATGAACTGACGGATGTGCTGGGCACATTCCTGCTGGTACTGATCGGTATCGAGCTGCTCGATACGATAATGGAGTACTTCCGGGAGAACGCGATCCATGTCGAGATCGTAGTACTTCTCTCAATCATTGCCATCGCCCGGAAAGTGATCCTGCTCAATCCAGCCAAGACTGATGGCTTCGAGCTGATCGGAATCGGTATTGTGATCATGGGTCTGGCCGGCGCCTACTATGTGATCAAGAAGGCCGGGATCACCTTCGGGCCAAAGGGCCTCAAGCAGGGTGAATAAGCCGGCCCGGGAGCCAGCAACCATTTTCATTTTTTCGTGATTGAGTAGAGAACAGATTTGGTAAATTTCAGCCACGGACAGCCTATTAATCCCGGGTTCCTTTCCGGATACGGGAGATTCAAAACAGGAGTTCTGTTCATAAGGTGAGGTTTGTATCGATCCGGGCTTCCGGGAAAACCCCCGGTTCTTCCGTGCCGACCCTGTTACGGCCCACTATCTATCAGTTTCACGTCCCATTAGCGTACATTAGCGTTTTTTAGCGCCACGTAAAATGCCCGGCCAGTTGTGAATGGAGCCTAAAATCCGTCCTTTAAAAAAAGTGTGTAAAACTGTCGCACTTTTTGCTATAATTCCGGAAAACTCCCTTCAGAAATAATAAACCGAGGCAGCAAAAGGCCCGGATCCGGGGTCAGGAGAGCAGCCCTTATTGTCCGGCATCAGGACCCGGGCGAACGTTCATCCTGCAGTTCTTCCAGCATCCAGCCTTCTGCGGATCCCCAGCGCCGCACAATAGCCGGTCGAGAACGCGGCCTGTAAATTATAGCCGCCCGTGTCGCCGTCGATGTCGAGCACTTCCCCGGCAAAGAAGAGACCGGGCACAAGCTTCGATTCCATGGTCTTCGGGTTGACTTGGTCGAGTGCAATACCACCGCGGGTTGCCATCGCGATCGCAAAGTCCCCAAGTCTCTCAACTGCAAGAGGGAACTCTGTACAATTCGTCACCAGCGCCGATCTCATCTCACCTGAGAACTGGGAACACTTCAGCTCTTCGGGGATCCCGGAGAGTTTCAGCAGTTTCCGGTTCAGCCGCTCCGGGATCGGGTACTTTGCAAGGATTGTGCTTACCTGCCAGCCGGTATTTTCAGCCGCCCGCTTCGCAATATCAGCGGCAAATTCCTCGCGTCGCATGGGGCCGGCAAACGAGAGCCTGACGACGTCACCGGGCCGGATCTCCCGCGATGCATCAAGGATACCCGGGCCGGAGAGTCCAAGATGGGTGAAGAGTACATCGCCGGTATAGTCCGCAACCTTCTTCCCGTCGCGCCAGACCGAGAACCGCATACCTTCGAATGAGATGCCGGAGAGGCTCGCGAAGGGGAATGGGCGGATCAGCAGCGGGGCCAGCGCCGGTGCAATTTCTGTTACCGGCTGGCCCATAGAGGCAGCGAGACGGTACCCGTCACCCGATGACCCGGTCTTCGGGTACGTTGCACCACCGGTGGTGATGACAAGGTTTACGGAACGGTGTGTCCAGTTTTCCGTTATTATCGAAAATCCATCACCGTCCTTGGCGATACTGGTCACCGGCTCCCCGCACCGTATCTCCACGCCCCGTTTCCCGCACTCGTGCGCGAGGAGCCGGAGTACATCAGCCGATAAGCGGGTCTCTGGAAAGATCTTGCCATTCTCTTCGATCATCATCGCAAGTCCGCGATCCTTAAAAAAACGGATAAGTGCCTTGTTGGAAAAATTCATAAGTGCCGGCTTCAGAAACCGGCCACGGCTGCCGTAATGGGTAAGAAATGCGGGAATCTCTCCTGCATGAGTGATATTGCATTGCCCTGACCCGGAGAGGAGAAGTTTTCTCCCGGGCTCCGGGTTCTTCTCGAACAGGACAACCCGGCGCCCTGGAATCGCCGCATGGATCGCACAGAACAAGCCTGCCGGCCCGGCACCAATAATGGCCACGTCATACTCACCGATCGCGATCCCCTCACAGATACATAGCAATCCAATCTCTTACATATATCGCAATTATCCTGTATTGACGGTCCAGCCGGGTTTGGCTCTATGCATAGCCTTCGTGGAAGAGGAATGTTGGGATGGGAACCGCAATCAGATTTTTCCTTTGAACCGCAGCACCATCCGGTTTTCCCCACACAGTGCATGACACCCGGTCCGGCAGAAATTCAATACCTTAATCTGCACCGGTGCAGACCCCGGTATACTCATGATCAGCCCGCGGGAAAAGAATGTCATCCTCCTGGTCGCATCCCTTGCCTCATTTCTTGTCCCCTACACGGGCTCTTCGATCACGGTTGCTCTGCCTGCAATGGCAGCGCAGTTCCACGTGGACGCAGTGACCCTTGGCTGGATCACGTCTGCATATATAATATCAGCGGCACTCTTCATAGTCCCGTTCGGCAGGCTGGGTGATATCCGCGGCCGGAAAAAGATCTTCATCATCGGGGTTGCGATCTTCACCTTTGCCTCTCTCGCGTGCGCACTCGCCCCAACAGAAAGTCTGCTGATCGCGGCGCGGTTTTGCCAGGGCATCGGAGGTGCGATGCTCTTTGCCACATCAGTTGCGATCGTCACGCAGGTCTATGGACAAGGAGAGCGAGGCTGGGCACTTGGGATCACGATAGCGACGGTTTATGCCGGGCTCTCGGTCGGCCCATTCCTTGGTGGCTTTCTTACGGATCATTTCGGCTGGCCGGCGATCTTCCTTATCAACGTCCCACTCGGCATTGCGACGATCCTGTTGACACTGGTGTATGTTCCCCACGAATGGGCAGACGCTGCCGGGGAACAATTCGATATATATGGTTCTGCAATCTATGGCTTCACGCTCTTCTGCGGGATCTTCGGCATGTTGCAATTGCCTGACGTTACCGGTTTTATATGGATATCGGCTGCGGTTGCTGGAGCGGTACTCTACGCATGGTGGCAGAAACAGTGCAGTCATCCTATTCTTGACCTTGGTATCTTCTTGGAGAATCGTACATTTACCTACTCGAATATCGCCGCGATGATCAATTACGGTGCAACTTATGGTGTTGGTTTCCTGCTCTCCCTCTACCTCCAGTACATCAAGGGATTTTCTGCCGAGACCGCGGGGCTCATTCTGGTTGCCCAGCCAATCGTCCAGACGATCCTCTCTCCGGTTGCCGGGAAGATATCGGACCGGGTAGAACCGCAGATCGTGGCCACCATCGGCATGGCAATCACCACCATCGGACTCTCGGTCTTCATCTTCCTCGGCCCGGATACACCTGTCTGGCTGATTGTTATTGCCCTGATGATCCTCGGTCTCGGCTACGCGTTCTTCTCTTCGCCCAACACCAACGCGATCATGAGTTCGGTGGACAAGAAATTTCTCGGTATCGCTTCCGGAATGGTGGCGACGATGCGGTCGCTCGGCCAGGTGCTTTCCATGGCGATCGCGATGTTCTGTTTCTCGATCTTTATCGGATCAGTTGACATCACGCCATCGGTATATCCTGCACTGATAGAGAGTACTGTCGTTGCATTCCTGGTATTTACCCTGCTCTGCATTGTCGGTGTCGTGGCTTCCTACGTCCGGGGTTCCATCCATGCCCCTTCCAGCGGAACCGGGTCTCAGTAAGAAGGCACATCTGTTCTATTTTTATGGGAAAAATATACGGGCTGACAGCCACGACCGTATGAAAAAATTGTTTCGGAAAAACAGCTTTCCGAGAGTTAATGCACGGAGTTATGCTTTCGGGAGCGCAGGGCTGTGGTATAGTGATGACGGAGTTCTTCCCTCTCTTCCGGAGAAAAATCTTTCTTTTTGGTCTCATGCAGATGCTTTTCCATCTGCCTCACAATATGCTCGGCTTCGTGATGGTCCTCGACTTCGAGATATGCCGGCGCCTTTGCAACCTCGTAGGCATGACCGCAATTCGGGCAGAGTTTCCATTTCTGGAAACGATCCACGTACGTAAAGGTCCTGCATCCTCCCGGGCACCGGATGATGAGGTACATGATATCTGGGTGTTGTGTGGCGTGTGATAAAAACATATCGGCAGATCCGCGTGCAGGTGCCGCGTGCGGCCCAGTCCCTTCCATTCCAGTATAAGCAATCCGAAATCCCTATATCACACGCTCATCTCATAGAGATGTGCATATGAAACCGATCCAGGTAATGGGTGTGCGGGGTCTTCCCCTGATCCAGGCCGGCGACGATATTGCCGCAATGATCTGCGAGAACACGCAGCTTTATGAAGGGGACGTGCTCTGTGTAGCCTCGACCATCTACTCAAAATCGAAGGGCTATACCAAACCCCTGCTGGCAATCACTCCCTCGGAAAGAGCTATCCGTCTCGGTAACCTGAACGGGGAGGATCCCCGGTTTGTCCAGGCTGTGCTTGACGCATCAACCGATATCATCATGGAACATCCATTCATCCTTTCAGAACTTGCATTCGGCCATATTGGCGTCAGGGCCGGTGTGGACCAGAGCAATATCGAGGACGGTATGGTGATCTTCCTCCCCCCAGACCCCATGAAATCCGCGGATGATCTGCGGGAGGATATCAGAAAAATCACCGGCAACGATGTGGGAACGATCATTACCGATACCTGCGGGCGGTCATTCCGGAGAGGCCAGACCGGCAATGCGATCGGCTGGAGCGGTATGGTTGCGATCCGGGATTTCCGGGGCGATACGGATCTCTTCGGTCATATCCTGAAGATCACGGAAGAGGCGGTAGTGGATGAGATCGCCGGGTTTGCCAACTTCGTTATGGGTGAGAGTAACAATGGCGTCCCGGCCGTCGTCTTCCGCAACTGCCCGGCTTGGACGGGCCACGATAACCTCTATTTCAGAACCGATGAGGATATCACAAAACGCGTACTGAAAAAAGAGTGGTCATGATTACGGACCACACCCCTGGTAAAATCACAGAAAAAAATGAGGTTTATCCCGGGAATGCAATTTTTGCAGCCATGACGATGATCCCGATGACGGCTGCAACGACCATCACAGTGATGGGGCTGATATGCACTGCCCGACGGTCTTCGCTCTCGTAATAATTGACGAGTCCTGCTGATGAGAGTAATCTTCCACCTTGCTTCTTTGCCATGCAAATATATTTCATTTTTCGATATATAAAAGAGAGAGACGCGTCATGGGAAAAGGGCCGCTGATCATATCCGGAACTGCACTGCTGGGTGAGGAACTCATACTCTCGCCCGTCGACATTATTATTGAGCGCGGGATAATAACGGCAATCGAAGACAATCCCCGTGCACCTGCGGACTGGATATGCCCGGCATTCTTCAATGCCCACACGCATCTTGGCGATACGATAGCGATGGACTGTGGTGCCGGAGGAGACCTTGTTGCACTGGTCACCCCTCCGGATGGCCTGAAGCACCGTCTTCTCGCCTCTGCCCCCCGGGAGGAAATCGTTGCCGGCATGCGGGGAAGCATACGGGGAATGATGGCCTGTGGCACCGCGGGGTGTGCAGATTTCCGTGAAGGCGGTCGTGAAGGTGTTACTGCACTGGAGGATGCCTGTCGCGGGCTTGATTTCCACACTCTTATTTTCGGCCGTGACGGTGGCGAGCAGATAGCAGGAGGTCTTGGGATCAGCAGTGCCCGCGATGTCCCGGATGTGGAGCGAATGGTGGCTGCGGCCCGGAAGGCCGGCAAAAAGATTGCATTCCACGCCGGGGAGCGGGATGCGGACGATGTCGATGCTGCGCTGTCATTTGAACCGGATCTGATCATCCATGCCACCCATGCCACAAAAAAACAGCTCAGGTCCTGCGCTGAGCAGATGATCCCTATAGCAATCTGCCCGCGGTCCAACTGGATCCTTGGCGTCACCAACTCCTCCCGACACCCCCCCCTAAAGATGATGGTGGAACTGGGCTGCACGATTTACCTTGGCACCGACAATGTCATGTTTGTCCCACCCGACATAGCCGGCGAGATGGCGTTTATCTCCACCGTGTACAATCCTGATCCGGCAGACCTTCTCCGGGCAGCGGTGGCGGGGTCGGCCCTGTGCGGGTCCGCGTTTTTCATCCGGAAAGGTGCGCGGGCAAACCTGTTTTCTCTTGTACCGCAAAACACCTCACTTCATTTCAGCCGCGATCCCGTTGCGACAATCACAAAACGGGCTTCTTTTGCCTCCATTGGCACAAGTGTTTTTAATTCGGAAACCCAATAAAAGAGGCATGTTTGTTTTGGGTGATTCCGGTGAATTCTAATATCCTCGTTGCTCTCGATGGATCGGAAGCAGGTCGGCGTGCCCTGGAGTGGGCACTCGATCTTGCAAAAGCGGAAAATATAAAGCTCCACGCGGTCTATGTGGTGGAGACGGGTCTCTTCTCTTCCCTTCCCGCCGACAATACCGTTGAACTGATGTACTCGGTCCTCCGGAAAGAAGGAGAATCTGTACTGGAGAAAGCAAAGACCGAGGCAGCCGCAAAAGGTGTCACCCTAACCACCCACCTGAAGTTCGGTCATGCCGGCAGCGAAGTTATCACCCTTGCCGAAACGATCAAAGCGGATCTGATTGTGGTCGGTTCCCATGGCAGGAGCCAGACGGACCGGTTGCTTATCGGCAGTGTCAGTACATTCGTAGTCACCCACAGCAAGGTTTCCACTATGGTGGTGAGATCATAACAGAAATGACTGTCAGAGACTTCATGACAACCGATGTAGTCCACGTCGAGATCCCGGGCAACCGAGATGATGTCCTGAAGATCCTCAAGCGAACAGGAATTTCCGGTGTCCCGGTTATCAAGAATAAGAAGATCGTCGGTATAATCACCCGGAAGGATCTCCTGCGGAAACCCGAAGAGACTCAGCTCGGGCTCCTGATGACCCCGAAACCAGTAGTCATCGATCCTGATATGGACATCCGTGAAGCGGCTGGCATGCTGGTCACCCGCCGGATCCGCAGACTGCCTGTTGTCGAGAATGGTCACCTGATAGGGCTTCTCTCCGTTGCAGATGTGATCGCAGCACTTGCTCAGCTCAAGATCAAGGAAGAGATCAAGGACAAATACACGAGCAAGTCTTTTGCCCTCTGGGAAGAGACGCCCCTGCCAGTTGTTGGTCGTGTGATGGAGATCTCCGGTGTCGATGCTATCCCGATCCTTGATGCCGAGAACCGACTCCAGGGAATCATTTCCGAGCGTGACCTCATCCGGAACTCCAGCATTGAGGACAGTGTTGGGGTCTCCGATTTCTCCAACGGAACCGATGACGACGAGTGGACCTGGGAGAGTATCCGGGATAACCACACAATCAGTTTTGGCATCTCGAAAGTGCAGCTCCCGAACCGGCCGGTAAAACTTGCTATGGTCAAGAACGTGGTTGCCGTGCCGCAGAATGCGGAAGTGAGCGAGTGCGCCCTGAAGATGAGACGGGCCCGCGTGGACCAGCTGCCGGTTGTGAATGGCGACAAGAAACTTGTGGCCATGCTCTATGATCGTGACCTGATTCGTGCAATGTGCAACGAAGGGTCAGAATAAAAACCTTTAAGTTTCACCATATCATCTAATACTTTATAGCGCTTTTAAGATATTTTAGGCGTTAATTTGTTTTTGGGGTATCAATATGCCTGAACAGTTACAGGAGTCCATGAAGGGAACAACGACCCTCGGCATCGTGTATGCCGGCGGCGTGATTCTCGCAACCGAGAAACGCGCGACCATGGGCTACATGATCGCAAGCAAGAAAGCCAAGAAAGTGTACCAGGTAGCAGACCGGATAGGTATGACTACAGCCGGAGGTGTCGGGGACGCCCAGCAGCTCGCCCGAATCCTGACCGTGGAATGTAACCTTTACCAGATCCGCAGGTCACGCCCGATCACGGTCGGTGCCACGGCAACACTTCTTTCCAATTACCTGAACCAGAACCGGTACTTCCCGTACTATGTCCAGCTGCTTGTCGGCGGGGTTGACGAGAAGGGACCCAGCGTCTATTCCGTTGATGCGATGGGTGGTGCGACCAAGGAAGAGGAGATCGTTGCAACCGGGTCCGGCTCCCCCATGGCCTATGGTGTACTGGAAGACCGGTTCCGGCCGAACATGACCGAATCAGAAGCGATCGAGATCGCAGTACGGGGACTGAAATCGGCAATGAAACGCGATGCAGGTTCCGGCGAAGGGATCCACATTGTGGTGATTACAAAGGACAGATACGAGGAGCTCAGTGAAGATGCCATTAAACCGTATCTTGCCAAGACTTCGCAATAACTTTTTTTAAAGGACGACTTTTTTATGCAGATTGAAGAACGGCTCAGGGAGCTCAAAGACAAGATCAACGAGAAAGTGCCTCGTGGCATCTCGGTAACGCAGGTGGAATTCGAAGGCCCGGAACTGGTCATCTATACGGACGACCCGAAACGGTTTGCCGATGAGGCGGACTTAATCAAGATCCTGGCCCGCGACCTGCGCAAGCGCATTGTTGTGCGGCCCACGATTCTGGAGGACCCGGAGAAGGCCTATAATGATATTAAGGCAGTTGTTCCGGAGACTGCCGGTATTACTGACATCTTTTTTGATGCCGATACCGGGGAAGTGCTGATCGAGGCCGAGAAGCCCGGCGTTGTGATCGGCAAAAATGGTGCTACGCTCCGCGAGATCACCAAAGCGATCGGATGGACCCCGAAAGTGGTTCGCACCCCCCCGATCGAGAGCACTACGGTCAAGCAGGTTCGCCAATACCTCCGGTCAGTCAACGAGGAACGCAAACAGTTCCTCCGCACAATTGGCAGACGCATCCACCGGGACCTTCCTGGTAAGGATGATTCCAGCAAGGATGCGACCCGGAAAGACAACTGGATCCGGGTCACGATGCTCGGATGCTGCCGGGAGGTCGGCAGGGCCGCTTTCCTGCTCTCCACGCCGAACAGCAAGGTGCTGATTGATTGCGGTGAGAAACCGGACAACCAGAACGGGACTCCCTACCTGTATGTCCCTGAGATCCATCCCCTTGCCCAGCTCGATGCCGTCGTACTCACGCACGCCCATCTTGATCACTGTGCACTCATCCCCCTGCTCTACAAATACGGGTACGAGGGCCCGGTCTATTCTACCCCCCCGACCCGCGATCTCTCTGCCATGCTCCAGCTTGATTACCTGGATGTGATCCACAAGGAAGATCGCAAGGTCCCGTACTCCTCGAACGAAGTTAAGACCTATATCCGTCACTCCATCACGCTCAACTATGGCAGTGTCACCGATATTGCGCCGGATATTAAGCTCACGTTCCACAACGCTGGTCACATCCTCGGTTCCGCTATTGCCCACTTCCACCTTGGAGATGGCATGTACAATATCGCATTCACCGGCGATTTCAACTACAGCAAGAGCCGTCTCTTCAACCCGGCGGTGAACCAGTTTCCGCGTCTTGAAGCACTCTTCATGGAGAGTACATACGGCGGCAGCAACGACTTCCAGCAGCCCCGTTCCGAAGCCGAGGCAAAACTCTACGAGACGATCAACACCGTGCTCCAGCGGGGCGGCAAGGTGATCATTCCCGCATTCTCGGTAGGGCGTTCACAGGAAGTGATGCTCGCGCTCGAAGAGGGTATGCGGCTCGACAAGATCCCGAAAGTGAAGATCTACCTCGACGGAATGATACGGGAAGCGACGGCGATCCATACCACGTACCCGGAATATCTGAACACCGAGCTCCGGAATCTGATCTTCCGGGAAGGCATGAACCCCTTCCTTGCCGAATGCTTCCAGCAGGTGGACAGCCAGGAGCTGCGCGAGAAAGTGATCGCGGGCGATCCCTGCGTGATCATCTCCACGAGCGGGATGCTCAACGGTGGCCCGGTCATGGAATATCTCCTGAACCTTGCCGATGATCCAAAGAATGCGCTCGTCTTTGTCGGATACCAGGCTGACGGCACGTACGGCCGCCGCATCCAGAAGGGCTGGCGGGAAGTCCCGATGGGTCGCAAAGGGACGATCACGATTAATCTCGAGATCGTCACGGTCGACGGGTTCTCGGGGCACTCCGACCGCAGGCAGCTGATGAACTATGTAGGCCAGATCCAGCCCCGGCCCGAGAAGATCTTCTGCATCCATGGCGACGAGAACAACACGATCGATCTGGCGAGTTCCATCTACAAACGCTACCACATCGAGACCCATTCCCCCATGAACCTCGAGACTTACCGCATGGTCTGATGCGATTTCCATGAGATCGCAGTTCACTCTTTTTTTTGGTATATTCTCGGTGATGGCACTCTCCAATGCCATTGTTCCGGTACTGCCAGCATTTTCCGGGCAGTCCAGCTTTCAAGGTGCGATCTACTCTGCGTACTTTTTAGGTGCATTTATCAGCACGCTCCCCGCCGGGATTCTCTCGGACCGGTACGGCCGTATCCCTCTAATGCGCCTCGGTCTCGCAATCACCGTGGCAAGCGGTTTGTTTCTCTCTGTGACCCACTCAACCGCTCCTGTTCTTGCGCTCCGGCTTCTTGAAGGTATAGGTGCAGGAATTTTTGTTGCATCCGCGATGTCGTGTGTCAATTCCTCTGAGGACCACGGGATGATGAGCGGATATTTCGTGGCACTTCTGAATGCCGGTCTCGTCCTCGGGCTTATCTGTTCAGGCTGGCTTGCGGGATTTCTGCATGACCCCTCTGCCGGGATCCTGCTCTTTGCCGTGTTGTCCCTTATCCCGGCCCTGATGGTGTTCCTGATGCAGGAATCGCCGCTGAATGCGAAGATCCGCGATACTAATGATCTTTTTGCGCTGATCCGCGATCAGCGCTGGCTCTGGTACTCATCTATCATCTTGGTTGGTATTACCGGTGTTGTCTCTTCTCTCTATCCAAAGTTTTCCGGTGCATCTCCGGACATTCTTGGTTACTGGATCGCGGGTATGAGTGTGGCAACAATTGTTTCGGTACTTACCGTCTCCCGTATATCCTTCCCACAGATTACTTCGATCCGCTGGTCCGCCTTCCTGATGGCAGCCGGAGTTATTCTCACGTATTATAGTCCCGCAGGTTTTCTCGTTCTTGGTGCCCTGGCCGGTGTCGTAATGCTAGCTCAGATGGCAGTTCTTGCGAATCTCAAAGATCACCAGGGTATTGCAATGGGATTATTTTCTACCACCGGTTATCTAGGGATGGCGCTGCTCCCTTTCCTTGCAGGTATTGTGGCAGACAGCGCCGGTTTTTTTATTGCATTCATTGCAACCGCACTCTGCGCAATAACGGTAGCCGCGACAATCGGCCGCTGATGCTCTCTGCTGATCTTGGAATCAGCTTGTCGTTAAACATGACCGGATATCAATACATTCATCTGCGATTAAAGGAAATTTCGTCATGAGAACATGAAATCAAAAATGCTTATTCCGGTTCTTCTTGTTGTGTTCCTGCTCATCCCTGCTGTTCTTGCCGAAGACACATCTGAATGGAATACGTACGGGCAGGCCGCCCTCAATGCCGGGAAATATCCCGATGCGATCAAGTATTTCGATAATGCCCTAGCACAGGACAAGACCTATGTCTCTGCGATGACCGGCAAAGCCATAGCGCTGATTGCCTTGGGGCAATACGATGCTGCACTTGATATGGCAAACCAGTCACTCTCCTTAAGATCTCAGGATCCCAATGCCATAAATGCCAGGGCATATGCACTTTTCAAACTGAATCGCTATGATGAATCCGTTGCCGCTTACAATGTCCTGTTCACTGTGCAGCTGAACCGTGCTGATGCCTACTGCAATCAGGGATCTGCCTATATGATGATGAACGAATCCGATTCAGCAGTCGGATCCTATACCAAATGCACGTCACTCGATCCCCTGAATTTCATGGCCTGGGATAACCTGGGCCTTGCATATACGGGATCAGGAAAATATCCTGAGGCTCTCTCCGCATTTGACCAGGCTACGAGCATAACAGCAAAGAATGCTACATTATGGAATGACAAGGGAAAAGTGCTTGTCCTGATGGGGAGAACATCCGACGCCCTCCAGTGTTTTGACAAAGCACTGGGTATTGATCCCAATTTTGTTGATGCCCAGAACAACCATGACAGCCTGAATGGCAAGCTCCAGGTTGTAAATATCTCACTCGGTACGGCCACACCTACTCCCGCAATCAGCAGGATCGGGACATTCTATACCACAGCAGTCCCTGCGCAACCTGTTGTCGTGCCGGAAAGTACCACACCGGCCCCGGCAGCCGGATCTACGCCCGAAGCCATGGTACCGACTGAAACGGTCGCTAAGAAGACCACCTATTCACCACTCACTCCCTTCACGGTGCTCAGTGCCGTGATTGTAGCCGGTGCCATTGCGGTGTTCGTGAAACGACGGGAGAACTGATCCGAATATTCTTTTTTTTATAGGAATTTTAAGAGTATTTTTGCAGAATTCCCCGGTATATGTCAACTGCTTTTTCCAGTGCATCGATCCTGACGCGTTCATTTACCGCGTGCAGGGTGGAGATCTCACCAGGTCCATATTCGATCACCCGGAATCCCTCCTTGCGCAGGTGCCGGGCATCACTTGCAGCCCATTGGACGATCGAAAAGACCGTTCCCCCATAGACCCGTTCAACTTCACCGCATGCAATCCCGACGAGCGGGCTTGCCGGGTCCGTACTCGATGGATCATGGGTTTCCTGGACGGTAACCGTAGCGCCGGGAGCATGCGCCCGGATATCGGTCAGAAGATCAGGAATGGAGCATCCGAATGGGACCCGCATCTCGAGATCCAGTTCGCAGCGCTGAGCGACTACGTTCGATTTCTCGCCGCCCCGGATCACCCCCGGGTTGTATGTCAGTCTGGTGAGTACATCCCGTATACCCCCAATATGGAATTCCTGTTCCAGTACTCCGGATGATTGTACAAGTATGGTTTTCATGCCAGGATCTAACGGGAATTCCCGGTGGTGGAGTGTCTTCATGTATTCAAGAAACGCCATCGCCTCCATGATTGCGCTTACACCTACAACCGGGTAGAGGGATCCATGGGCGGGGGTACCCCGGAACTCGAGCGTGATCCGGCAGAGCCCTTTCTGGCCGATGCAGGGATGACGGGTGGGAGATGGCTCGGCAATCAGGCAGTCTCCGGGGGTGATCTTGTTGTGTGCAAGGAGGTACCGGATCCCATTCTCCCCCCCGGTCTCCTCATCGCAGACAAAAGCGAGGTTTGCCGGGATCTCTTTTCCGGCATCAGCAAGGGTCCTGCATGCGGCAAGGATTGCTGCGCAACCCCCTTTCATATCTGTCGAACCTCTGCCCCAGACGAATGTATCGTCAACTGTCCCGGAAAACGGGGAATGCGTCCAGCCGTCAGGGAGTGCCGGCACCACATCTATGTGACCGCAGAAAAGGAGTTGTGCCCCTTCAGTGTGAGTGACCAGGTTCAAAAGACCGTTTCCGTTTCCGCACACTTCCGAGGGCACACCGATTCCTGAAAGGAAGTTACGGATATATTCAATGGCATCCTCTGTTGTCCCGGGCGGGTTTTCGCTCCGTATGGCCACAAGGTCTGAGCAGATCCGACTGACGTGCATGGAGAACTCCGGATAATTGATCAGGTCTTCGAACAGTACGCAACAAAGAGGCGCCCGAGCGAGGCATCCTCGTAGAGGCTTTTCAGGAACTCAGAATCGAAGAACTCGTCAATGATCGCATAGAAGAAATTGGCCGGTATGGGCTGTTTGCTGTCGGGATCCAGGACGATCCGGAAACTCCGGTAACTTGCCGGGTCCTCAGTATCGTATATCATCTGCCAGAGCGACGGCAGTGAGGAGAATTTCTCCGGGTTATTCTCGCGCAGCCAGTTGACGAAGCCGGGGAATTTTGCCCGGTCACCTTTCTTCTCCTCGTCAATACGCCAGCGAAGGTACTCGACGCCCATGATATTTTTCGGGGACGCAAAATTGTATGCATAAATTCCCACGGTATAGTCTATATGGGCAAGGGAGTCGATGTAGTAGAAATACAGAACTTTGTTGAATCCCGCCGTGTCCTGGAGCATCAGGGATTTCTCATAGAGATAATCGAGGACCGTGAGGTATTCATTGTCTTCAGGCATAGGGAGAGGTTCGCGCAGGCATGGTAAATATATTGCCGTTTCGGATCTGCATAGTACTAAAAAAAGGGAATGACTGCAGGACTGTTCAGTGATAAAATGGCTCACGGGCGGCAACGGCCTGCCGGAACAGGTCTTCGAGTTCTTCCCCGTGTCTGCCCCGTATATCGATATGGTTGTCCGAACGCATGAGGCAGGGCTTGAGTTTTCCGTCAGAGGTGACGCGGAGGCGGTTGCAGAATGCGCAGAACTCGGTGTTGTGGACCGGCCGGACCACTTCGACCTCGGCCCCGTCGAGGCAGTACTTTTTCCGGTGGTGCATGCGTCGCGTCACAATCTGTTTTGATCGCAGCGCAAGCCCTTTCTCAAGCCCGTTGAGATCACCGTGATGCTCGCAGTTGTTGAAGTTCATCAGCTCGATCAGCTGGAGAATAAGGTCGCGTTTTCCCCGGACATAGGCAAGGAAGTCATCGACCTCGTGCTCATTGATGCCTTCGAGAACGACCATGTTGAGTTTGACGGGAGTCAGCCCGGCTTCCCGAGCCGCTGCAATTCCTTCAAGGACTTCGGGCAGTTTATCAACGCCGGTAATTTTCTTGTAGGTCTCGCGGTTCAGGCTGTCGAGGCTTACATTCACTCTTTTCAGACCTGCGGCCTTGAGATCGCGGGCGAGGCCCCCAAGGAGCGTTCCGTTCGTTGTCAGTGAGGATTCCATTCCTTTTGGGACCGATTTGATAATCTCGAGGAGGTCCGGCCTGAGGAGAGGCTCGCCTCCGGTGAACTTTACGCTTTTAATGCCGAACTTTGCCGCTACAGCGAGGATCTCGGCAATGTCTGCAGCCGGCAACTGGTTCTCTGATCCCTTCTCTCCTTCCCGGTGGCAGTAGATACAGGCAAGATTGCACTGTTTTGTGAGACTGATCCGGATATTGCTGACCGGGCGGTTGAAGGCGTCCTTGAGAACCATACGCGACCTGATTATCCAACGAAGTTCTTGGCTACGATATACAGTTCCGTGCTGCCCTTGCGGGTCGATTTGGTCATCATGGTCTTCACGGAATAGAAGTGTTGCTTTGTCATCGCATAGAGCTCGGGAAAATCCGTACCCTGAAAGGACTTGACGGCGAAGTTGCCCCCCTGCTTGAGCACTTTGCAGGCAAACATCAGGGACTGTTCGTTCAGTTCGATGATCCGTGCCTGGTCATAGGTCTTGTGCCCTGAGAGTTTCGGTGCCGCATCGCAGACCACCACACTGACAACATCCAGCCGGGATTTTACTTCGGCCAGGATATCAGGGTCATTGATATCGCCAACAATTGTCTCTACCCCGTCGAGGTTCGCAATGGGATTGAGATCAATGCCCAGCACACGGCCGTCCGTGAGCGTCCTCTCCACCTGGAGCCAGCTGCCCGGGGCCGCCCCGAGGTCGATGACATTATCATCGGGACGGATGATGGCGAATTTATTCTGGATCTCGAGCAGCTTGTAGGCTGCCCGCGAGCGGTACCCTTCATGCTTGGCCCGCATGTACGTCTTATCATATCCCCACTGTGAACCCATTGTATGGAAAATCTCCCGGATTGTCGCGCTAAACCCAAAACGCTATAATTAAAGTATGACGATATACTGTATAAGACAGTTTGTCAAGGGGTAACCAATGTTAAAAGCAACGATTGATGCAGACATGTTCCGGGAAGCGATTGAAGCGATCTCGGCTCTCATACCTGAGTGCCGCCTGCATACTGATGAGTCCGGGATCTCGACACGTGCCGTTGATACGGCAAACGTGGCGATGATTGCCCTTACGCTCAAGAAGGAAGCATTCGACACGTACAAGGCGACCACGAGCCAGATGGGCATCGATCTCATGAAGATGAAGAACATCTTCGGCATGGCGAATAAAGGAGATCTGATCAGCATCGAGATGGCTGACAATGCCCAGAAAATGTCCGTATCCGTCCACGGCTACCACTACTCGATCACGCTCCTTGACACCAATACGATCCGGAAGGATCCGAACCCGCCCACCATCAACCTGCCAGGCAAGATCGTGATCAAGGGCGAGGATCTCAACAACGCAATGAAGGCGGCAGCAGTCATATCCGATAAGATCGCTCTCGGGATCAACCCGAAGGACCAGACCTTCTATCTCGTTGCAGAAGGCGACACCGATCATATCCGGCGAGAGTTCTCGAAAGACGAACTGATATCACTCACCCCGGTCGAGGCCCGCTCTCTCTTCTCTCTCGATTACCTCAAGGACATGGGTAAGGTCATGAGCAAGGCTGCGGAAGTTGAGATCTTCCTCGGCATCGACCACCCGGTCCGGTTCTCGTTCGACATCGCCGGTGGTACCGGCCATGTCGAATACCTCCTTGCACCCCGGATCGAGGCTGACTGATGGTATATTCCCCATCAGCCAAGGAACTTTCCCATTTTCCCTTTTTAAAAAAAGCACAGGACCATGCCAGGGGCCGGTTTTCATCACTTGATTCCCTGTTGAAGGACAAGAAAGGGGAGGCGTTGATCGAACGCGCTCTTACCCGGATCCAGGACGCGATCACTCCAAAGAAAAGTTTCTCCCCCGAAGTGACTGGTTCTGCGGACGATGAGATTGCCGGCTATGCTCTTGCGAGGGTCGTTGTGTCATGTGTAAACGACCGGCAGTTGATCGAACGGCTCACCCGGTATGAATCCGAACGTGCGTATTTTTTTCTCGTTAATGAAGAGGAATGGAACCAGAATTACCGGCAGGAGGAGGGCGAATACTCCCGGCTCTGTGTAATCCTTGCCGAGGAGCTTGGCATCAGGATCACGCTGGACCGGATGCAGTTTGCCGATTATGTGGAGCTTGTCGCTCCCCTCCACGACGACCGGTTCCATCTCGTAAACCGCCGGGTGGAAAACGGTTTTGTCGCAATTAAAAAGGAAGAGCGGTATGAACTGGTGCGGGAACGGATCCGGATCATGCTGCGACGGGACCTGCCACACAAGGTCCCCGCCTCACTCTGCGAACAACTGGCGCCCCGGGTAGCGTTGCTGAAAAAGGTGTACCAGGAGCAGATGCTCCAGCAGTTCGGAGTTGTTGAAGAGAGTGCTTTTCCCCCCTGCATGCAGTCCCTGATCACCGCACTCACGGCAGGAACGAACCTGACACATGCCGGCAGGTTCTCTCTCACTACATTTCTTCATACTATTGGAATGGATGTGAACGGCATTGCAGAACTGTACGCCAGGTCCCCGGATTTTGATCCTGAACGGACGATGTACCAGGTCGAACATATCACGGGAAGGGGCGGTTCTGGCACTGAATATACAACGCCGGCCTGTGCGGCAATGCGCACAACCGGCATTTGTGTTCACCGGGATGCCCTCTGCGAAAAGGTGAACCATCCGCTGAGTTACTACAAGACAAAAAAACGTGACAAATCCGGAAAATATCAGAAGCCGGGGACCGGAAAGGAACCTGAAAAAGCGGGAGAAGAAAACCCATCTGTCCCGTCAGGATGATCTTCCCGTGGAATGGTAGCCATGTAAGCTATTTTTCTGCCAAAAGAGATACCGATTATTGTTGCTTTTCTAAAATCCCGGCAGAATTCCTGCTCATACGATATGAACCCCTCGGAACCGTGATCTCAAACCGTGCACCATTGCCCGGTCCACCGGTCTCCCGGATGGTGATCCCGGTTATGCCGAGAATCTCCCGGGCAAGGAAGAGGCCAAGTCCGGTGTTCTTTCCAAAGCCCCGTTCGAAGATCTGCTCCTTCTCGTCCAGTGCAACACCCTCGCCATCATCCTCGCATATGATGATGTGATTGCCATCATGTTCCATATTCGAGAACCGGATAGTAGTGATCTTGCCACCGTGTCGTACGGCATTGTCGATCAGGTTGTAAAAGACTCTGACAATCAGCGGATCTGCGAATACTGCTGCACCGGCAGGCAGATTGTTTTTCAGAAAAACCTCTCCGAGATGGACTTGCTTTGCAACAGTGTCTACTAGTGTACGGCAGTCCTGCCAGACCGGAGCATTAACACCGATGCTCTCATACTCCTTAGTGAAAACGATCTGGCGTTCGATGGTTTTTGCAACCATCTCTTCCTTATGGATAAATTCTGAAATCTTTGCAGCATCACCGGAATATTTTTTTGAAATTTCAAGAAACGCCATCAATGAAAAGAGCTGGTTCTTGATATCATGCCGGGTAATGGCAGAGAGGAGGTTAAGTTTGCGGTTTGCCTGTTTTATCGCTTCTTCAGCCTGTTTCCGGTCAGTTATATCGACCAGTGTTATAAGTAAGGTATCGTCGAACAGGATGCCAGAGATCACGACATGCCTGATAGTGCCGTCTTTGCATGTCACGTCATAAACACAGGGTTCGATATCGCTCATTTTTTCCGTTGCTTCTTTGACGGAACGGTTCCATATCGACAGGCAGCGGGTGCGATAATCCTCATCAGGATATGCCCGGCACCCCCACTCTTTCATTGTGGGAATCTCATCATGAGTGTACCCGAAAATTGAGGTAAAACGGTCGTTAATATATACTATTTCCGCTGCCTTGTTTACAATACCCAGCGGGATAGGTACGTCTTCGACAAGATGCCGGAACCGCTCCTCGCTCTTCCGCAGTGCATCCTCCGCCTGCTTACGGCCGGTAATATCCGATCCAAGAGCGATAATCACATCCTTTCCAAAATATGTGCCTTTGTAGAGACGGACATCCTTGGGGAAGATCTCCCCGTTACTGCGCAGACCCCAGAATTCGAATATCTGTGGTTCCCCGGCAAATGCCCTGCTGATAGATGCCTTTACTTCAGCCAGGTTATTCTTTCCCGGTGCCGAAAGAAACTCCGGGGTTCTCCCGATGAACTCTTCCCGTTTATACCCGTACATCGCTTCCGCACCATCGTTCACATCAAGGAACGTGCCATCCGGATTGATTATGTATATCGCCTGACGGATGGTGTTGAAGAGGCCCCGGTAACTTCTCTCGCTCTCCTGGAGCGCTTCTTCGGCCTGTCTGGCATCAGTGATATCCGTGTCATTTCCCTGATATCCCCTGAGGCTTCCGTCAGCATCCAGTAGTGGGATGCCACTGGTAGAGATCCATACGATGCGGCCGTCTTTCCGCTGGACCGGGTTTTTCAGGTTCCGGAAGGGTTCCTTCCTCCCGATAACTGCAAGAGTGGCAGACTTGAATGCCTCGCGTCCGGCACTTGGATGCAGATCGTAGTAGTGCATCCGGTTCACCAGTTCTTCCGGGCGATAACCCCAGACAGCCTCGGATACGTTGCTGACATACGTGTAGAGGCCCCGGACATCCACTTCCCATGTAATGGTATTGCTCTGCCGGGCCAGCTGCTCGAGCCGGGCTTCGCTCTTGCGCAGGGCCTCGTCAGCATTTTTCTGTTGTGAAATATCCGAAAGGATGCCAAAATAACTGTACGTTCCCGACTTATCAGCTACGGGCCGGCTTGATGACCTCACCCATGACATACCGCCGCTCTTCTTAATCAGGCGCCAGTCGAAAGGTTTGACGATCCCCCCCTTGGTTTCCTGGAACCTTCTTATAAGGCCGGGAAGATCCTCGCTGAATACAAAGTTCGTGAATGGTTTTCCCAGCAGATCCGCGGGGGAATAGCCGTAATAGCGTTCTGTTACCGGGCTCACATAGGTGATAATACCATCCTGATCCAGGGTGTACAGACAATCCGTGAGATTCTCTACTAGTTCGCGATAACGCTGTTCGCTCTCACGGAGCGCCTCCTCCGCCCGCTTGCGTCCGCTGATATCCGTAAACATGGCAAACGAGCCTTTGAATCTCCCGTCATCTCCTAAGATGGGTGATGCAGACACAAGGAGAGTGATAATCTCCCCATCCTTGCGGACATACCTGCGCTCAAACTGTTCCTTCAGCCCGAGTCTCCGGTTTTCAAAGCGCATTTCGGCCTCGCTTTTCTCATCAGCTGCAACAAAGTCAGTAACATGTCGGCCGAGTACCTCTTCTTCAGGATATCCCAGAATTTTCGCCATTTTCGGGTTGACGAATATTACACGGTACCCTTCGTCAACTCCCCAGATCCCCTCAAGGGTAGTCTCGTAAATCCTGCGATATTTCGCCTCTTCTTCCTGTAAAACTTTTTCTGCACGTTTACGCTCGGATATCTCTGCCAGTAAATCCCTGTTTAAGTCAGAGAGTTGAATTGTTCGTTCGCCGACCTGTTTTTCAAGATTGGCATAGGCCTGTTGCAGCATCTCCTCAGCTGCCTTCCGCGCATTTTGATCGTCTATCGTTTTTAGTGCGAACGATACATCTCTTGCGAGTTCATCCAGAAGAGTGACGATCTCCTCATCAAAAAACCCGGTAACCGGGGCATATAATGTAAGGACACCAGCGTTTTTCGTCCCGATAGCGAACGGGAACGCGGCAATGGCCTGGTATCCTCGTTCCAGGGCATCTTCCCGCCATGGTTCCATACGGGGGTCGCCGGATATATCGTTGCAGATATAATATTTCCCTTCCCGGTATGCCGTGCCGGTTGCACCGCGTCCTCGGGGAACATCTTCCGTGGAGATGTTGACTGTGTCGAGATACCCGTCGACATAGCCGGCAGAGGCAACAGGACGAATGATCTTGTTCTCAGGATCGGCAAGACCGATCCATGCCATACGGAATCCTCCGGTCTCCACGAGAATCCGGAAGATCTCGGCAAAGAATTCATCTTTTGTCCGGAGGTGAACAATCGCCTTATTTACTGCAGAAAGGACGGAGTATAACCGGTTTAAGGCCTTTATCTTTTCTGCTGACCGGTGATGGTCTACTGCAATTCGGACCTTATGAGCCAGTTCGGCAAACAGCGCTGTGGAATTTCCCCCCTTCTGGAGATAAAAATTTGCACCTTCGTTCAGGGCCTGGATCACAATCACTTCGCGGCCCCTTCCGGTGAACAGAATAAAAGGGATGGAATTACCCGAATTCCGTACGGTCCTTAAAAATTCGATCCCATCCATTTCCGGCATCTGGTAATCGGAGATAATGGCATCGTACGGTTTTTTACTCAGCAGATCGAGTGCTTCCGGGGCAGAAGGAATGATATCAACGTTGAACTCCTTGCTCTGCTCAAGGAATTGTTTGCCCAGCTCCAGCAGATCGTATTCATCATCGACGTAAAGAACTCGATAAATCAAAACCACATTCTTATTGCTCATTTTTATGCGAGACAATAGTTATATCTTATCTTTTCTGGTGGAAATTTTTAATTTCATTGAGATTTTCCTATAGAAACCTAAGAATTCTCCACAAAAACCATTAAAAAGCTTAACCCGGAGTATTCAGGGATTAATTATTGAGCACTATAAAACTTCAAACCGTTCCGGCAAAAAGTTAAAAGAATGGCTCATTTCGGCATGCGATTACTTTTACACTCTGACGGGGAAGTGTTCTATTGCACGATAATAACCCGGTCTAAGGGAATTAAATCTCCTGAAAATTAACTATTTCGAAATAAATAACGCTCATTTAATAAAAAACAGGAAGTGAATAATTTTGAAAACCGGTTCATGTGATCTTCTCGTTGACAAGGTATCCCGCTCCGGACAGGAATACGATAAACACTCCGATTGCCGTGAGATATGCATAGCTTGCCACGCTCTGGAGGGACTGGGCGAATACCTGTGCAAAAATCCCGGGCAGCACGGCAAGGAGTACAACGAGTATTATGAATGCGATCACACCGATGATCACATCAAGAAGTCGTGCGTCCATTCATCACATATACGTCACCGGGAAATATAGGTTTATCCGGGCACGGCCTTACAAGCAGATCTCTCAAAAAAACGCCAGTCCACGTTCTCTGTATGCACATCGCCAAAGGACAGCTTAATATCACACTCTTATCCACTGGTACAATAATGGATCCGGTTAAGGAACGAAATGAGGTGCTGGCCCTGCTTACCCGAATGGTTGAAACGGTTGGGCAGTCCCTGGACTCACGTCTCATTCCTTCAGGTGGAGCACAGATCGGGTATGCAATCCGGGGTGCCCGTGACAAGGGCGGGATCGCCGCGATTGACGGCAGGATCACCATTCGTGACGGAAAATCCTGCACAGGTTCCTGTTCCTTTGGCTGCGATGAGGAGATCGCGCGAGCGCTTGTCACTGTCATGAGGTTCGATCCGCTCAGGAGAAGCGCAGCAATAATCCGGTTCTCTGACCGGGCCCTTAACGTACTGAAAGACGATATGTTCCTGGAATGCGCGTCATATGATTCGAAAAAAGCTTCCGGAAGTATCAGTACCATGGACTGGGGTATTGCTGCCTGTTGCCGGAAGGAGGTCCCTGACGTGATTTTCTCTTGTTCTGAGCACGAAGCAGATGCAATAATCCTTATTCTGGGCGAAGACCCGAACGACGTTGTGAACAATATTATTATCTGCTCAAACCGCATTTAAGGTATAGAATTCTAGAGGAATCATTCATGGGAATCAAACCGTCATATATCAAGACAATCGGAACAGAACTCCTGAAACAGCAGCGGGATTACTTTTCGGGCAGCTTCGATGAGAACAAGGTGCAGCTCGGCGCATCCGCAGTCATCGGGAGCAAGCGTGTCCGGAATCGTATCGCCGGATACATTACAAGAAAAATAAATACCAAAAGACACGCATAATCCTATTCATGTTCGAAGGTGTCCTTCCGGCAATCATAACCCCTTTTAAAAGAAACTCTTCGATGAGTCTGGATGTTCCGGGCCTCGAACGCAACATCGGGTTTCTTTTGTCCCGCGGTATTCACGGGATTGTCCCTTGTGGTTCGACTGGCGAATCGGCTACTCTCACGTTCGAGGAACATGAGAAAGTAATCAACGTCACGGTCGATAAGATCAACGGAAAGATCCCCGTGCTTGCCGGCACGGGATCCAACAACACTGCCGAGGCAGTGCGCCTGACGAAGGCAGCGAAGGACATCGGTGCGGACGGGGTGCTTGTCATCAGTCCGTACTACAATAAGCCGAACCGGTCAGGCTTAATCAAGCATTATGAGAAACTTGCGGACCTCGATATACCGGTAGTCATGTATAACGTCCCGGGACGGACCGGCCAGAACCTGGAGCCGGATCTTATTGCAGAACTGGCACAGAACCCGAACATCGTCGGTGTCAAGGAAGCCAGCGGTAATATCGGGCAGATCTCCAGGATCATCGAAGAGACCCAGGATGAGGATTTCGCGGTCATCTCCGGAGATGACAACATAACGCTGCCTATCCTTGCACTGGGCGGATGCGGTGTGATCTCGGTAGCGGCGAATGTGGACCCGGCAAGGATGGTAGCCATGTACGAAGCGATGAAAGTGGGAGATTACCAGAAAGCACTAGTGCTTCATTATGCGATGTCGCCGCTCTTCCGCTCGATGTTCATCGATACGAACCCGATCCCTGTTAAGAGGGGTGTGGAACTCATTGGCCTTGCCGGCGGCCCGGTCCGGCTCCCGCTCGACGAGCTGGATGCAAAGAAGACCGAGCAGCTGAAATCCCTCCTCGCCACCATACCGGCCAAGGGTGCGCCGAAGGCGAAACCGGCAGCGAAATCCGTATCAAAGAGACCGGTGAAAGCAGCAGCGCCAAACGCAAAACCCGCTCAGAAACGCCGGTGAGCCGCATATGGTAAAAGTCGTCGTATGCGGTGCATCCGGTAGGATGGGGCAGACCATCGGCCGGATGGTCAACGAGTCGAAGGATCTCGAACTGGTCGGGGGCATCAACCTCAAACCCAGTTCCTTTTTCGGTGTCGAGATCGTGGAAACGAAGGATGCCGAGGCGCTCCTGAAGCACACGAAGGCCGATGTGCTGATCGATTTCACCATCGCCAATGCCGCTGTTGGCAATGTGAAGATGGCGGCCCGCAACAACGTCGCACTGGTTGTCGGCACCACCGGCATCTCTCCGGAGCAACAGGCGGAGATTGATCAGGCAATTAAAGGGCACGTGCCCGCAGTCATCTCAAGCAATTTCTCACTTGGCATGAATATCTTCTGGCAGCTGGTGCGGGAATCGGCGAAACTCCTGAAAGATTACGATATCGAGGTGATCGAGGCGCACCACCGGAACAAGAAGGATGCTCCGAGCGGCACGGCAAAGACGATCCTCCAGATCCTTGACGAAGAAGCCGGCACCCGGAAGAAGCAGTACGGGCGCGAGGGCATGACCGAACGGCAGAACGAGATTGGCGTGCACGTCATACGGGGCGGAGACATCGTGGGCGATCACACGGTGATGTTCTCGAAGAATTTCGAGACTATCGAACTCTCCCACCGGGCCTATGACCGGTCGGTCTTTGCCAGCGGTGCCCTTCATGCAGCACGCTGGGTAGTCGGGAAGAAGCCCGGTATCTACGGCATGAGCGATGTACTTGGGCTGAAGAAGTAATCTGTCTCATTTTCGTACCTCTTTTTTCATCAAATTCTTTTTTATGCCGGATCGCTGTATCCTGTGAGTCAGGGTAAATAATTCTCTGGATATTCTTCGTTACCTTTCCCCATCTGCAAAAATTTTCTGGGGGTCTGGGTCAATGACTCTCCGGGTCTTCGCCCTTCGCCACCTCCTGATGGACGTAAGTTATGATAGAAACCCTTTTTTTGTTCGTAAAAGATACATATACGATGGAGTGAACGAGTTGGTAGCAGTCGTTGACAACGATAAGTGTACCGGATGTGAAACCTGCGTGAGCGAATGTCCTGCATCTGCAATCGCCATGGAGAATGACAAGGCAAAAATTGACAAGGACATGTGTGTTGACTGCCAGACCTGTGTCGATGTCTGCCCATCAGAAGCTATCCATATGGAATAAGCCGATAGTACCGGTTTCTTCAGTTGTTTTTTGTGTTTCGCGAAGGGTAAAACCTCCCTGAAACACGGTTGTGCGGTCTTTATTTTTTTATCGCACGGTGTGATTTGGTTATTATCGGCCAGCTAACTTTCCCATATGTGATAACCCGGGATCCTGGTTGAGGAAAATTGTAAAAAACAACGTTTTTATCATCAGAAGTAATATGGGACTTTACACCCGCCATTATAGCAAAAACGGGGATACACACATACAGGACCTGACACCATGATCAATGTTGGAGTACTCGGTGCAACGGGTGCGGTTGGTCAGCGATTTGTTGAACTTTTAGCAGATCATCCGTGGTTCAAACTTACAACGCTTGCCGCTTCCGAACGCAGTGCGGGAAAACCGTACGGATCGATTGTGAAATGGCGTCTCGATACGCCATTTCCGGAGAATATCGGGAAGCTCAAGGTTGTTCCCACCTCGCCCAAAGCGATGAAGAACGTGGATCTTGTATTTTCTGCTCTGCCGGCAGAGATAGCGACTGCTACCGAAACTGAATTTGCGGATGCGGGAATTGCTGTCTGCAGCAATGCCAGTTCCCATCGCATGGAACCAACGATCCCTCTCGTAGTACCTGAAGTAAACCCCGAGCACCTCGGCCTGATCGATGTCCAGAGGGATAAGGGACGGGATGGATTCATTGTCACGAACCCGAACTGTTCTACCATTATGATGGTCACTGCGCTTGCTCCCCTTCGTCAGTTCAAATTTACGGATATACGTGTTGCCACTATGCAGGCAATCTCTGGAGCCGGATTTGAAGGTGTTGCTGCCATGGCGATCTATGATAATGTCATCCCCTATATCGGTAAGGAGGAGGAGAAGATGGAGACCGAGACCCTCAAGATCATGGGGACTCTCAAGGGTGGCAAGGTCCAGAACGCACAATACCGGGTCAGCGCCAGTTGTCACCGGGTCCCGGTCATTGACGGTCATACGATGGCAGTCTGGGTTGATATCAAGGAGCCGGTGGACAAACTTAAAAAGGCATTCCGGGATTACAAACCCCCTATCAAGGGTCTGCCGACACAACCGTTGGAGTCTATCCACTTCTTTGATGAGGATAACCCCGATCGACCCCAGCCCCGGCTCGATCGCATGCGGGGCAAAGGGATGACCGTCTCGGTCGGTCGTCTCCGTGAGGGTATACGTTTCATCGCTATGGGTCACAACACAATCCGCGGTGCAGCAGGCGCGAGTGTACTGAACGCAGAACTAATCTCAAAAAAGAAGTATCTCTGACACGGTGTTTCCAATGCAGCAAATGAAAGAGAACACTGTATTTGTCGGGAATAAACCGGTCATGAATTACGTTCTTGCCGTAGTTACCCAGTTCAATAACGGGGCCGAGGAGGTGGCGATCAAGGCACGTGGCAAGGCAATCTCCCGTGCCGTTGATACCGCCGAAATTGCTCTCAACCGCTTTCTCGAAGGGGTCTCAAAAAAGGAGATTATAACCTCAACAGAGATCATAGATACTGATTCCGGTAAGACAAATGTTTCATCAATAGAGATTATCCTAACCAATAAAAAATAATCCGAAGCGGACAATGGTTCATTCCGGAAAACATTTTTTCCGGCGACCTGTACAATTACCCAAAACAATTTAAGGGGACTTCACGAATTTATTATGCTATGCGAGCCCGTGCTATCGCGCTGTTAATCCTCCTCTCCCTTTGCATCGTGGCTCCGGTATACGCTGCCAATGAAGACCGGTATAGCTATATCAAAGTGTCAGATATTTCGGTCCAGCTCGACAACGGGACGGCTCTCATTCACGTAAATTATACCGTGGATGAAGGCACAAGATTCATCTTCTTTTTACTGGGAAAACAGGATCTCAAAAATAAACTGATGAAGATCCTCAATTATGATGATGCCCATATGAATCATATCGATCTTTCCAGTGCTGAGTTCACTGTCGACGATGCATCCTATTCCTATGGGAATGGTATCTACTGGTACCCGACCCACGATTTCAATGTAGTCATTCCCAACCTTTCGGTAAAATCCCCCCAGACCATGAGAAATTTCACCATGGTAAAACAATTCCCCGGGGGGATTGGATATTTCGGGCATGATGATTTTCCACCCCCGGCACCTTATTGAAACTCTGACTCCTCTTCCTGAGGAGACCTAGTCGCGAACATCCATTTCTAGCTTAGGGATGTTTTAAGATGGATGAATTCATCGTTCTCTCACATTAACATTTTTCATGCAATTCCCGTAGCAATAAAATCCCGGTTCTATCCTGTTATGATCCCCTTTTCGAAGTTCCTGATATGAATCCTGGATATAATGGTACAATCCGGCTATATTTTGGAACCGGTCACTGGTTAATCCAGTTTTATTTATTCATTGATAAAAAGGACTCCCGGATTAGCCCGGGATAGCAAAACGGTTTGCGGATTCTCGGAAGGTTTTCCTTTAAGGACCTGATCTGTCAGACTCCCGGGAATACACCCGGTGTAACTTACATAACTTCGATAATTTCCTGTTTCCGCAATTCCGCAATTTTTTTGTTGACAAAAAATTGTGTTACAACGCCGGCAATGGCTGCAATTATGCCCCCGATTGTTGACCATAGGATATATTTGGATGTTGTATCTGTAGACAGGGGGAAGTCAGGAACCCCGTTCATAGTGATAAGGAATATACTCGCACCATAGAGGATGAGTCCGATAGCAGTTACAAAGAATGGGAATACTATCACTTTACCGAGATTTTCGCGCTCATTGTTGTACACATCGATAATTACGCCAACAGAAAGGACAAGACCGGCCGGGATCAACCATCCCAGGGCTCCGAACAGGAATGTCATAAGGTAAGTGACGAGGCCAAGACTGCCATCTGAGGAATAATACTTGAGGATATTTATGAACCCTACAGTAAATCCAATTATTATCAGGAGTATCGTCGTTGTGTATGTTACGAATGAGAACCGCCCCCGGGAAAGAGAGAGTTTGAGAGCATCCCATATACCATGGAACAGCTCGTCAAATCCCAATCCTTTATAGAGCAGGTAACATCCAATTACCCCTACGACAATTATTGTTGCTATTCCCGGAGAACCGGCAAGGTACGCAATAGCATACAGCAGCATCGCGAGCCCGATGGGGATAAATACCATCCGCGAAATCTTCGGGTCATCGAAGAATTTTTTCAGAATATAGTATGTCCCTTCAAGGTTGGGCATCTGGTTGACAATGACCCGGCGGATGCTGGACACGGGGATTTTTGACTGGATGATCGGGATAACGTACTCGTCCTCCGCGCCGTCTGTCACAAGGATACAGTTAGTTGCCTGTGTTTCGGTGACTACTTTCTCCAGTGACGTGGCAATCCTGCGATCGCCTTCAATCATATGAAGGTGATTACCTGCTATGACTGCGATTGCTGTATCTTCGCCATTTGCGGTGAGCTCATCATAAATCTTTATCGCGGAAAAAATGGCGTTGACATCTGAGTCCTCGGGATCGGCCAGCGCAAGTGTATTTGCTGCCTTCAGGCATGCCGCCCTGCCAATGCATGGACTTTCAACCTGCGCCTTCCATCCGATATCATCGTCACGGTCGACACTCAGTACTAAAGTCCGCCCCAGCGTCATTATATCTATAAAATCGCCGCAAATCTATTAAATTATTCCTGACGTCCAAAAAAGGAAAATAAGGGGAAATCAGATGAGTTTTGAGCGCTGGAGGAGTAAAATATCGTCGGTGGTGAGTTTCTCGCCCGCCCGGAAATTCTTAAAGAGGCTCTCTGCCTCCTTTCGGACTGCCTTCTGCTCTTTGGAGACCTTGACTTTCTTGGTCTTCTTGCGCAGTCCTGATATGACTTTATCATAATCGCGGAGTTCTTTCTGGCAGGCAATGAAGAATTTGTGCTCTGAGTCTGCTGATTCCTGTGATTCGACGAAACTCTTGTGGGCAGCATCTGCAGCTTCACGGGACTTGTCAGCCTTGCGGTATGACTCAACCATCAGATCGTGATGTTTCTGGGCAAGTTCGGCCACTTCAGTGACTTTTGCATGAAGATCGGATGCAGCCTTACGAAAATCCCGGGCCTCGGAGACCTTGGTGCGCATCTCCTTGTTCTGCTCGAGTTCAGCTTCCTGTTCCCGCACCTGACCTTTCATCTGCTTGATCTTTTCGATCAGTTCACGTTCCTTATCGGTTGTGAAGACCTCGGTCTGCTGGCGGTACTCCATGTACTCGATCTGTTTCTGGAGTTCCTTTATGCCCCGGTTTTTCAGGGATCCATGCTCTTTCTTGAACGATTCAATATCTTCAAAAAGGACATTTGCCTTGTCGTTGAGATCATTGCGCTGGGCCTTGATATCGAGGACTTCCTGATTGTATTTGTCCCGGAGATCTTTGTTCTTCTGCGCCTCTTCGACGAACTCGCGGGTCTGGTTGTTGAGTGTGTTGCGTTCACGGGCGGACTTGCTTGCAGAAGCATTCAGCTCGTTTCGGCGGTTTTTGTGTTCCTCAGACTCGGCAAGAATTTTTTTTCTCTTTTCCATCAGGTCATTCAGCATGCGTTACCAGCTCCTCATCAGATTCTCCTTGTATGGGAGGCATGAGCTTGTGTTTGAGGCGTTTATAATCCGGCGGGCCGGAAGTTCCCGTCCGTCCGGATAACACATCTTACAACTCTGCATCAAGGATGCAGGACGAAAAACATCAGAAAAGGAACTCAGCGCAGAATTCAGGTAAGACTTCCTGACGAAGTCTTTGTTCAACACTCTGTTCATGATGTTCAACTCCCGATACCAGGGCAAATAGTCAGAATGACGCTTGCCCCCATCCTCCCAGCGAAGGATTGGTCGAATGTACTATATTTTAAAGGAGCCGAGGATTATTAAGCGTTTCGCCGATTTTCAGGAGAGAACTTCAGAGAGCGCGTTAACCTTGTGGCTGAATGCAGGCAATTACAAAAAGGGTGTTGGTAGATGGATTTCACCAACAGTTCCTGAATTACTGTGGGATTTTTGGATTTACGGACTTTTTAATGTGCGTGGTATTATTAACCGACCCATTCAAGGACGCCGCCGCCACTTGGCTGGTCCCTGCCGCTCCTCCGTGCCACGGGCATCTCAACTGCCTTGGGGTTGGAGCGCTTGCTCTCGATGTCTTCGATCATGGTCTTGTATGACTGGCGTGTTCCGAGAATCTGCGCGCTCTTGACACCGGTCATGATGGCGAGGACGCGGATCTTGCCTTCCATATCGCTGCGGACCCGGGCGCCCCAGATAACATCTGCGTGGGGATCGAGTTCGTACGTGAGCGAGGTTGCGACTTCTTCTGCATCCTGCAGGGTCAGGTCGGTACCGCCCGTGATGTGGATCAGGCTGCCGGTTGCACCGCGGTAGTCGATATCGAGCATCGGGTTGCTCAGGCATTCGCGGACTACACTTTCTGCCTTGTTCTGCTGCTTGCTCTCACCAACGAGCATGACTGCGACGCCGCCCTTGGACATGATTGCCCGGACATCTGCATAGTCGATGTTAATGAGCGAGGGCTCTGTGATTGTCTCTGAAATTCCCTTGACTGTCTCACCGATCAGCTGATCCATCACGGAGAATGCCTGGCCCAGGGGGAGGTTCGGAACGAAGTTCTTCAGTCTGTTGTTATCCAGAACAATGACGGAGTCTGCTGCGGATGCGAGTGCCTCGAGACCTTCTTCAGCTCGGATAAGACGGGCCTTCTCAACCTGGAACGGATAGCTGACCATACCAACTACAATGGCGCCCTGCTCCTTTGCGACCTGCGCTACCACGGGTGCGGAACCGGTACCGGTACCTCCTCCCATACCTGCAGTAATGAAGACAAGATCTGCGGACTCGAGGATTGCCTCAAGGGTCGGGCGTGCCATCTCTGCGGCGCGTTTACCGACATCTGGATAACCGCCGGCACCGAGACCTTTCGTCAGGGATTTCCCGATGAGGATGCGCTTGTCCGCCTGAATCATGTCCAGGTGCTGCTTGTCCGTGTTAATCGCAATCGTTTCTGCACCGGAGACTCCCATGTGGTGGATACGGTTCACGGTGTTGTTACCTGCGCCCCCGCATCCGATGATGACGATTCGTGGCTGTCCGACGAAGTCATCTTCCATTGCGTTGGTGCTGCCGGGCTTGTTAATCTCTTTCTCAAGCTCGGCATTTTTTAGTGCATCGTTGATAATACTCTGCATGTCTACCCTCTCAAACCTTGAATGAAACCTGGTCACTTTCCTTCAGGACACGGCTGGCGCGTTTTTCTACAAGTTCACGGACTGCTGCCCTCACCGCTTCAGAGACATTGGGGTACTCACCAGAGTCCACCATCTGCTGGAGCAGGTTGATCTGCTGTTCGGGCAACCGGAGCGTGATTCTTTGCATCATCGTATCTCACATTTCTGACATATGTCTGGCTTCTGTCGTTCATATGTCAGACAAAGAGAACACTTGTGTCTGACTTAACCAGATGAATCAAAATAAAACATAAATCTATATAAACTTTCTTCTTTGCATGCGCAAACATCTTCACAATGCATTTATGACAGATAATCCAAGTATTGGAGAAATAGACCGGATTTTTATGGCTTTTGACTTTCCAGAGCGGGTTGTGCATGGGGGCACCGGAAAGCTACAGCGGGAAAAAACGCACAAAAACGTGCTGGATTTCAGCGCGAGCACGAATCCCTATCCCCCCGCATTTGCCTGGACCCCCAATCTCCATGACCTGTCCTACTATCCTGATGATAATTATACGGAACTCAAAGAACGCATAGGGAAAATTTTCAGAAGGGACCCATCGGAAATTTGCGTTGGGAATGGATCAATCGAGCTGATCCGGGTTTTTTGTTCCGCAGTTTTTCGTGATCCGTCCCGTGAGAAATTGTTTTTTGCCGATATGCCGACATTTGGCGAATATTCCTTGTCTGCCTGCCTCGCCGGGGCAAAACAGACCTGTAAACCGGAAAAGGCAGATGTAGTGTTTCTGTGCAATCCCAATAACCCTACGGGCACCCTGAAAAAGAAAGCAGACGTTCTAACCCGGTTGTGCTCTCATAAAGAGTCCGGGAGTATCCTCTTTTGTGACGAGGCATTTATTGAACTGTCTGATCCTCATCAGAGCGTAGCTGATGTACGTGATCCAAACCTGTTCGTTTTGCGATCACTGACGAAGAGTTTTTCAGTACCCGGTATCCGGTTTGGGTACGGTTTTGGGGATGCGATTCTTATTGAACAAATCGAAACTGCCCGATCCCCCTGGACCATAAATGCCTTTGCGGAGTCTTATGCTATGGAAGCACTCCTGCATATAGATGAGTTGGCCGCATCACGTGTCGCGATTGATCGGGAGCGTTCGTGGCTTGTTGCACAAATTACCTCTCTAGGTTTAATCTGTTCCCCATCATCTGTAAATTTCCTCCTTGTTCATTGTGGAAGGAATGTTTCATCCCTGTGTGAGGGTCTTGCACAAAATAGCATAATTGTCCGTGACTGCACATCATTTGGTCTCCCGGAATGTATTCGGATCGCGGTACGAACCCATGAAGAAAATACTCGTCTTATTGAGGTACTGGCTGCATGCGTGCACTGATTATGGCAGGTGGTGAGGGGAGTCGGCTCAATCTCGGTGAAAAACCCTTGATTCTTGTAAACGGCCAGCCGATGATCGCATATATTGTGGATGCGTTTTGTGCGGCCGGGTGCGAACCCGTAGTCGCAACCTCCCCAAGAACCCCCATGACCATGAATTGGTGCAGAGCCCAGGGTATCACATTTTGTATATCCGAAGGAAAAGGTTATATTGATGATATGGTTAACGCAGTTGAAGATCTCGAAGAAAAAGGACCTCTGTTTGTCTGCGTCTCTGATATACCCGGGTTGACCTCCACCATTATTCAGTATATCCGACAAACCTATACTTATGAGCAGAAAGATGCGCTTTCCGTGTGGGTACCTGCAAACCTTGTTAAATTTTGCCGGGGTGGGATGAAGTACCGGGCGCAAATCCATGGAATTGAGGCATATCCTGCTGGAATCAACATTTTGCGTGGGGATCAGATCACCCAGGCCCAGGAAGAATTCTCTCTTCTTGTGAATGATCCCGGACTTGCCCTGAATGTTAATACCCGGGCTGACCTTGTTGCGGCAGACCTTTTTCTTAAAGAACGAAATGTAAAAAATCCCGATGACAATTGCGTGAATCTCAAGCAAATTCGTCCAAATTCGTGACATTCAATCAAAAATAAGGGTAATCCTGCCATATTTTTCAGGAATGCATATTAAGGGGCATCACCCAAGATCATAGTATTATGGCAGAGTCGCAGGAGATTGAGCTGCGGGGTCATATCATTGATTCCGGTATCATGACGCAGCTCTTCGACAGGGTCATGGATATGGGCGGCAACTTCGAAATTCTTGCCTTTGATATAGGCAAGGAAAAGACTGACCCGAGTTACGCCCGTCTCCGCATAACTGCATCCAGTAAAAATAACCTGCGGTCAATCTTGTCAGAACTTCACCGGCTCGGTGCCCGGCCGCTTGAAGTGAAAGACGTTCATCTCGTAGCTGCAGAATCCGACTGTGTCGTGCCCAAGGGATTCTATACAACAAGCAACCATCCCACCAACGTCAAATACGGTGGTGAATGGATCCCCGTTGAAGCTATTGAAATGGATTTTCTGATCGTAGTGGATCCAAAAAATAAGAGGGCTGTATCTGTGGCACTGGGAAAAATCCGGAAAGGAGATCGTGTGGTCGTCGGGGAACAGGGTGTGAGCGTGCAGTATCCGGAACGGCCCCGGGAGCAGAGCACTTTTGAGTTTATGCACGGTACAGTCTCATCCGAACGTCCCAGCGAGACTCTCATAGCAAAGATTGCAAAGGAGATCCTCGATATCCGGAAAAACGGAGGGCGTATTGCAGTTGTTGGCGGCCCGGCGATAATACATACCGGTGCTGATAAGGCTCTGGCAGGTATGATCCATGACGGATATATCGATGTCCTTTTTGCGGGGAATGCCCTTGCGACCCATGATATTGAATATAATCTATACGGGACTTCTCTCGGCATGGATATCTCTACCGGTAACCCGGTGATGGGGGGACATAAGCACCATCTTTATGCAATCAGTGAGATTATGCGGGCCGGGTCGATCAAAAAAGCCGTAGATACCGGTGTAATCCGGGGTGGTATCATGTACGAATGCGTGAAGAAGAATGTCCCGTTTGTCCTGGCAGGGTCGATCCGGGATGACGGGCCACTACCTGATGTAATCACTGATGTTATGGAAGCGCAGGATGCCATGCGAAAACAGATCGAAGGCTGCAGTATGGTACTGATGATTGCCACCCTCCTGCATTCAATCGCTGTTGGAAACTGCCTGCCTTCAAATGTCAAGACCGTCTGCGTTGATATCAACCCGGCCCATCTGACCAAACTGATGGATCGTGGCACAACTCAGGCGATTGGAATCGTGTCTGATGCAGGAACATTCCTACCGCTTCTGGCAAAACAGCTCGAGATACAAAGTTGTGCAGCAAAAATGTAAATTTTAACGCGTTAGCGGCATACAGGATGGTCTCTCATTCTCAAGCACAAATTCCCACTCCTTTTTGCAATCACAGGTAGTTTCCAGCAGTGCCCCTATGAGATCCCGGTCCGCATTTAGGGAGTAATCCCGTATTCCCTTGACCAGTTCATAATCACAGATTCCGCAGTTGTGTGGACCTCTCTTCTGGCCACCCCCAAGCGGATCGCAGGTCATATGAACCACTGATTCTTTCAGCAGTGTAAGCACACTCCAGAGGTATGGCGGGCGGTATGCTCCCCTCTTCCAATAATATTCCAGTTCCGTATTGCGCTGTACAGTACAGGGATTCATGGAGATCAGGTCCGCGTGAGATGTGGTATCCCGGATTGTAGTCTTCATATCATCAACTGCCTCCCGCTCCGTCAGGAAAAGAGGCTTGAAAAGCAGGTATGCCTTTACACCCGCACCAGCTGCGTGGGCAATCGTCGCGGCCGCTGTGAAGTCTCCGAAACAAAATCCTTTATTGATACACTTTTCCCGAATCAGGTCATTGCTTGTCTCAAGACCGATAGCACAATAAAGTGGCATTTTCCAACTGCCATCATCAATTTCTTCAATGAATGGAGTAAATGCATCCTTTGTAACATACTCCGGGCGTGTCTCTGCGATCACTAGTTTCCCACGGAATGCAGATGCAACCTCTTTCCTGAATATGGGAGGGACTTCTTTGGGATCGAAAAAACTACCTGAAGTGAATATTTTCACTATCCGGTACTCATCACGGGGGTGTTCCCTCAGTACCCACGCAAGCTGAGCTTTGAGATGACGTATGAGTTCATCACAGCTCTGTTCACCAAATCGCTCGTGACGGTAGCTGCACATCCGGCATTTTGACCAGCTGCAGCCCCCGCTTCTGAAGATAATCGTGAGACAATCCAGCAGTTCGCTTCCGTATCGTTCTTTTCCCCGCCAGCATGCAAGGGGCTTTTCCGGTATTTCAGAAATCATTAACATCCTATTAGTTGATCTGATATAGATGAAAAAGATCGTCCTGCTGGTGTTGGGACTTCTCTTTCTGTCGGGATGGGTATCTGCATATCAGGTCAATATTAATGCTCCGGATTCACTAACTGTCGGAAAGCCCCTCATTGTGACCGGTACGACAACATTCGGTGTCGGAACACCGATTGACGTCGTATTGTATTATCAACTAACCACATCGACGGAAATCCAGCGCAAGATTGTCTATGTCCAGTCGGATATGACGTTTAAGACGGTTTTTGACACGACCGGCTTCAGGAAGGGGACCTATAAAGTTGAGGTCCCGGCAAATGGTCTGGGGGATTCAGCAACATCGATGAGGCTCATCCAGCTTGTTGACCGTGAAGATGACATTTACCTTTCATCTCCGGCCAATCAGAGTTTCAACGGCAAAATATATGTTGCCGGTGATATCAAGGGGGATGAAAATTCCGGAGTTCAGATTGAAGTAATGGACACCGACGGCCTCGTCGTCTTCGGGCCCCAATATGTGAATACGAATAACGCGGGAAGTTTTGCTGCTGATATCACGATTTCACAGCCAGGTGATTATGACATAAGTTTTACCGATGCACGCGGTTTTATCGGTACACGCAGAATATCTGCCGTTGCACAATCCCCCGCTTCCACCACTGCACCTGTTGCTACGCAAACGACTGCATTTCCTGTTATTTCCGCTCATGCAAAAGCATCGCGAGACAGCCCTGCCTATTTTATTGTAAAAACCGGAACCGGGCCGGTCACGTTGTATACCTCAACATCTCTTGATTGGGTTATCGAGTATGTTGATGAGAATGGCGTATTGCATAAAACTAATGATCAGGCTTCACAGATCCCGGAAAAGGTGGAGTTTTCTGGCAAGGGAAAAACTGTATTTGTCAAGATATACCCAAATAAAGACGCTGTTTCAAGTGATGTATTCCTTTATGGTGAAGATGTAAGTTCTGTGATCGTCAGTCCGACCGTTCCTGGACCGTTTGCGTCAAGTGAATCCCTGCCTGAGACTCCCACACAATCCTCTCCCATTTTACCTGCTGTAAGTATCGGAGGAGTCTGTGTTGCAGCAGCTCTTGCGGGGATACGAAAAAAATATTAAAATGCGGTTTTCAGTGTGTGCCATACTCATCCCGGCCAACCTGTCGCCCAAAGAAGCCTTTTTTACATACGACCACCAACATATGGAGCATTGCCGGGGTAGTCTAGTCCGGGAAGGCGGTAGCCTTGAAAGCTACTGGTGCCCTGCACCTCAAGAGTTCAAATCTCTTCCCCGGCGTTTTATGCTGTTTCCGACTCCTGTTTTCAAACCAGAAATTTTTAGAGTAAACTGGAGCATCATTCTGATCATCGGGAAATTCCCCACATCGGAAATCCTGAACAACAACCCCGTTCACGCGTCCTATCACTGTTTTTATGTGGTTGAACCGCTCACAGTACAGGTTAGTGATACCAGAGGATTATCGATGTGTGTTGCAGTTCCCGCGGAAGTAATTGAAATAAAAGAGGGAAATATCGGGCTTGTGGATTATGGCGAACTCCGACAGGAGGTCAGACTCGATCTTGTGGACGTGAAAGTAGGTGAGTTTGTCCTTGTCCATGTCGGATATGCAATCCAGCGGCTATCCCGTGAAGAAGGTCTTGAGACCCGTGAAATTTTCAAACAGGTTTATGCCGCGCTGGAGAATTAATGCACGAATACTCCATCGCATATGACCTGTACGCTACTGCACGTACCGCGGCGTACGAGCATAAGGCAATAAAAGTAAAAAAAATAAGTGTCGAGGTCGGGAAAATGGCGATGGTGAACCCGGAACAGGTAGTCTTCCTCTTCGATACCATCAAAGAAGAGGATCCTCTCTTGCGGCAGGCTGTTCTTGAATGCCACGAGGTATCGCCAAAAACGAAGTGTACCTGCGGATATACCGGGGATGAGATCTATGTCTGTCCGATCTGTGGTGCATTACCGGAACTTGTTAAGGGCCGGGAGATCGTTGTAACAAATGTGGAAATCGAGGTAGAGGACTGACATGAAAGTCAATATGATGCACGGTGCCGGAGGAGAAGTAATGGGAGAACTGCTCCAGACGCTCACGAAGTTCCGGCATAACAATGCCGGTGGTATTGGTCTTGAGGCTATGGATGATGGCGCGGTTATTCCCTTCAAAGGTGAGAACCTTGTCTTCACCACCGATTCCCACGTTGTCCGTCCCATTTTTTTCCCCGGTGGAGATATCGGCCGCATCTCTGTTTGTGGTACGGTCAATGATCTCACGATGATGGGGGGCAGACCTATTGCCCTTTCCTGTGGGATGATTATTGAAGAAGGCTTTGAGATTGACGATCTTGCCCGGATCGTTGCCTCCATGGACGAGGCGCTTGGTGAAGCAGGTGCAAACCTTGTGACTGGAGATACCAAAGTAGTCGAAAGGGGAGCCCTTGACGGAATTGCTATAAATACTTCGGGAATAGGGGTTGCAAAAACGGTCGTAAGAGACAACGGCCTTGTTCCCGGTGATGTGATCATCGCGTCCGGGACACTGGGTGATCATGGTATTGCTATCATGGCTCATCGTGAGGGATTTGATCTCGGTGAGCAGATTCTATCAGATGTCTCCCCGCTCTGGGAGATGATGGAGAAAGTACTTGATGCAGGTACCATTCATGCCATGAAAGATCCCACCCGCGGTGGCTTTGCCAGCGCGATGAATGAGATGGCCCGTAAGAGTGGCGTATGTGTGAGGATTCACGAGGAGACAATACCTCTGCGGAAGAGCGTAAAAAGTGCAGCCGGAATGCTGGGGATTGATCCGCTTGAAGTTGCCAATGAGGGGAAGGTCATCATGGGAGTCCCGGCAGAGGACGCAGAAGCGATCATTTCTGCACTCCGCTCCCATAAGTACGGAAAGGATGCGGCCATTATAGGTACCGTTGTGAAAGGTGCACATGTGATCATGGAAACGAAGATTGGTGGAGAACGTTTTATTGAACCCCCGATGGGGGATCCGGTTCCCCGTGTCTGCTGATATCCAATGATCGTCAGCATGATCAGTATCAATTTTTTATCTTTTTTATGGTTAAAAAAATTGACCCTCCAAAAAATCCCCGGAATTATTCAAAGGGATTTGATCTGTAGAAAAACAAGAATTAAAATTATTCGTTGCTGCGATCTGTGTCCGGTGTCGCCAGTGATCGATATGCTTCGCGAGGCACGTGAATCACAAACCGGGCACCGTGCCCGTATTTCCCGTTTTCTTTAATGGTAAGATTCGTAATTGCCAGGATTTCTCGCGAGAGGAAGAGGCCAAAACCGGTGTTCTTGAAATATTCTCTTCGGAAAATCCGCTCTTTTTCTTTATCAGGGACTCCCGTCCCATTATCTTCCACAATAATATCAAGACCGTCATCGGATTTTTCTGACCTGATCGTTATCCCGGTCACTCGCTCTCCATGCCGGACTGAATTGTCGATAAGATTATAGAAGACTTTCTCGAGCAAAGGATCGGCGTAGATCTCGAAAGCCGGCATTTTTACATTGACCAGTACCTGATGGAGATCGATACTTGCCAGAGCCAGCGATACAATCTCTGCGATGTTCTGCCACTGGGGGGAGTGAACGCCGATATTCTGGTAATCGCGGGTGAACAGGATCTGGTTACGGATCGCATTTGCTGCCTGTTCTTCCTTCATCAGGTACTTGAGGAGGTGGGGGTCCGTAGTATCCTGTCTGGATAATTCGAGATATCCAAGAAGCGCAGTGAGCTGATTGAGGATATCGTGCCGGGTCACGTTGTTGAGGAGATTGAGTTTCTTATTCGCCTGTGTAAGGGCCTCCTGGGAGAGCTTGTTGTCCGTGATGTCAACAACAGTGCATATAACGCCGGGCTCACCGGTTTCTGCTGCAGACACAAGAGCCCATCGCATGCTCCCGTCCCATGCCCGGAATCTTACTTCAATGTCTCCTACCCTCCGCTGATCCCTGACTTTGGTGATAAAATTTTCCCGTTCGCTCTGATCAGGGATGAGATCCGGCAGAGATTTTTGCATCAGTTCATCACATTCGTACCGGATCATGCGAGCAAACTTTTTGTTGGCATCCTGTATCCTGAGGTTCTGGCGATCGTAACTGAATACGCCTGCCTGTGAGTTGTAATATGCCCCACAACTCTTTTCGCCCTCCCTTCGGTAGACCTGGGAGTATGTTGAAATCAAAACTCCAAGAGATACGAAAATATAGAACCATACTGTTGCAACCGCATACAACCGGGTATTGGGAAGTCCGATGACAAATACCAGTCCAAGGTACAGCCACCCCACAAGAACCGTACCGTAGATACTCAAATTGGGGCGGGAGAAAGCAATCAGGATAATTGGGATCAGGTAAAAATACGGGAACACATCGTATATCCCGGAAGTCAGACTGAAATAGGTGATGACAACTGCTGCAAGAATACTGGAGACGATACAGACATCGTACAGCATCTGCTTTTTCAGGGATAATGGGCGCATTGTCATGTTGAACCGATGGACCGGTTCCTGAATAGGACTGGTCTGTAATCAACAGTGGTAATGATCAGTGATAAATATATAGATCAGTGGTGCAGGAAAAAACCAGAATCGCTGCCTCAGGGCTATGCAATATACTTCATGAGGAGATCAAGGGCTTCCAGTTCCCGTTTTCCCCCACACTTTCTGATAATCCCGGCATGGTGATTGATCAGCTGCTTCAGGACAGGATCCCGGTTTCCCTTATAACGGGTGGCATGAACGGTTGCATCGATAATGTTACCAAACGCCCGATTGACCGGGTGGAAGGCCAGGTCTTCGATGATCTCTTTCTTCAGTGAGAGCGCGATGACCATCGATTCAGAGCCAGTCCTCTCAATTGTGGCAGTGAACGCGGCCCAGGCATCTGCCTCCCCGAGTCGCTGCATTTTCAGGTCCCCGATGGTCTCATCAATAAATGACTCCGGGGGGAGATCTTCAAAAGCGGTCCTGACATAAATCAGCGGATCCTGAACAAAATTTGCCACTACCCAGCCATCCCGCTGGATATTTTCGAATGTATGACTTCCCCGGAACAGTATCATGTATATCCGGTTATCCCGGAGATGAACGCCAATGGGGGCTGCATTGCTGGCGGTAGTGGCAATTACCTCATTGATGCCGGGTTTCAGGAGTCCCATGACCACCCCTCACCAAGTGCAATGTAGATGGATGCAATGAGAATATCCGCGATTGATCCCGGATTTATATCCCTGCTGATGCATTCTGCGTCAAGATCTTCTGCAGTCCGTTTTCCCTCAAGAACCTCGCGGGCCCCCATCATGATTTCCATGGCTATTGCAGAGCCATGTTTCTTGATGATGAACGTGTCGGGCTCGGTTGCAAGGAGTGTCAGGAATGTCCGGACAATTGCATCCCGGCCGGGACCGGTCTGTATGAGCATATCGGCTCCCCGTCGGGTCAGAGGAAATCCCGTCACCCATTCCCGGGCTACCATGTCGTTGGCAGCAGAATGGGTCATGACATCCATCAGGTTCATTTCGCGGTCACGGATAATTGTCAGGGTATGTGGGTCATTGACATCGAGCTCATCTGTGGCATTTATCCGTACGGCAGTCATGGCGAAGGCCTTATAGAACGCTACCGCATCGGATACATCCGTTGTTTCAATGACTTTCATGGCTCCCGGAATATCATGGCCATAAACGAGCGGGATAAGAAGGATGAATGCACCAAAATGAGTGTTGCCACCGGCATGCGTATTGGTGTCCCGGACGGCGTGCTTGATAATCTCTCCGATACGGCCGGTTCCTTTCTCCGCCTCTTCAAGAGCCGTACGGGAAAGGATGGTGGATGCAAGGAAGTGCTCGAGCCGGGTGTCGGGATAATCATGGCAACGATCCACGTTGCCCGGCTTCGGGTAAGCGCAAACCTCGAGCATCATGGCAAGCTGTGCCCGTTCAACCGGTTTCATCTGGAATGTTATCATGGAATACCTGACTCATTAACCTATCAGAGAGATCGCGTTTCAGGCGCATATACTCTTTTCTGGATATCCCTGCCTGTTTGAGAGTCATGTCCCGGAACATGCATGAAGACGAGGTCTTGCAGCACCAGGTGAGGCTGCCAAAGCAGGTTTGTTTGCCCGTATCAAGAGGGGTGCCGCGAACCGCCTCGAGTTTCATTTTGATATATGTTTCTTTGGGCATGTTTATTCTTGAGAGGGCCGGAATAAGCGGGCATTCTTTTACCGGCATACAGCAGAACGTAAGGGATCGGATATCGCCGCCCCTGCAGAGCTGTTTTGGGGCATTATACCATCCCTCTTCGTCCGCATATCTCGTGATCGCTGCATCGAGCCCGGCAAGCGTTCTGATATCCGACTGGCGGGCAAGAGAGACGAGATCAGCCCCGTGGGAGAGCATGTCTTTCATGCGATCAAATGTTGTAATTGAATTGTTGGCGACCAGAAGGAGGGGGCACGCATTCCGGATTTGCCGTAGCTTTGCCGTGCCAAAATCCATAAGATCTATATGCAGGATATCAGCTCCCGCTTTCCAGAGTTTGTTGACAAGCCTCCGGTCATCCTCCGCAACCCCGGCCCTTATCTTGACGGATACGGTTACGCTCTCGGATTTCAGGGCACGGACGACTGCGACAAGCTCATCCGGATGCCTGAGGTAGAATTCTCCACAACCGGCATCTGTCATGGCGGGCTGCCTGCAATGAGCATCGATCTCATAGACAATGGTGTCGCCCAGCGCCCGGGCAATACTTCCAAACGATTCCGGAGAACCTCCACGGAGATTGATCCCAAGGATGACGTCGCTCTTCGCCATCAGATCAATCTGGTGTTTAAGTTCGATCACCGGATCATCGTAGACAAACTCCTTCCTATCACCCGTTGAGGCAATCGCTCGTGCGGCTTCCATTGTGGGGGCATCAATGGAATACCCGCCAATGAATGCAATACCGATATGATCAGCCCGTTCGAGTGCATAGCTAGCGTCGACAATTCCTGCCATTGACGCAATCGCTACGGGAGTTCTGACAACCCGATCGTTAATGAGCAGCCCGAAACGCTCAAATGCATCCATCATAAGTTGATATCCGTTGACGATGCTCAAACAAATTCCTTTGGGTTTGCTCTGGTACATGCAAACCCGCTAATCCCGTTGCCAGCAGGATGAACACCGCCATTGCAATAATGAATTGATTGTACCAGGGCATGAGAAGTGCCAGAGCATAGGGAAGATTATACATCGGGCGCAGGTTCTTCGATCGATATACCGGAATCTCACAGGCCTTCAAGTACATACCCGTCTTTGGAGCGTGTAAGGGCAATACATGCCCGGGCATCTTCAATACTTATCCCCTTATTGTTCCGGAAATGGTCAACAACATTCCCCCACGGTATGAGGTATGCTTCGCTGGCTTTGCCCGGCCCCTGCCGGAACTCCACTGCAAGGAACCCTATTCGCCCGGTCTTGGCCAGGAATTCTGAAATCGCATCAACCTGGTGGACATTATTCTTATCTGAGTGGAAGTGCTGGGAGAAGTAGAGTTTCTTGTCAATGATGGACTTACATTCGATCGAGAGGTAATAGGTGGGATTGAGGGAGTCCACAAGTACGTCTACATACTGGCTGGTGAATTTATGCTGTTTAAGCCGGTATGCAAATCCCTGGATGTGGCGGGTCTTGAAAAAACGGTTGAGGCAGTGGACGATCTCCCGCTCGAAATCACTCATTAATTACCAATGGGTGGCGATTGTTAAAAAAACCATTTCGTAATAATTTTTAATCTACCCGGTAATACTTATTGCTATATGAGTAAGAAGGGAATGTTACTCGTAGGACATGGAAGCACAATGCCCTACAATCAGGAACTTATCGAGACCACGGCCGCTTTTATCCGAAAACAGAATACGGATTTTATCGTAAAATGCGGATTCATGAACATGAACAAGCCTACCATCAAGGAATCCCTCGAGGCCTTCCGGCATGAACCTATTGATGCGCTTGTTGTCGTCCCCCTGTTTCTTGCCCGGGGAGTCCACATTGAAAAAGACATTCCCGGGGAGATTGGACTGCCTGAAGGGTCAAGAAAAGGAAGTTTTGTGCTGAACGGGAAGACGATTCCTCTCCTGTATGCAGGTCCAATCGGTAGCGATCCCCTGCTTGCCGATCTCATGATCAAGAATGCCAACAAAGCCCTTTCAAATCTCTGATTTTTTTTATGCACATCCTTGTACTGGACACAATCCACGGTGGAAACCTGCTCAGTGAAGCCTTTGCATCCCGCGGCGACCAGGTGGATCTTGTTGATGTGTACCGTTGTGAAAGCCGCGTGGATATCCGGGCTGCGCTCTCAAGGACCTATGATCTCATCGTTGCACCGGTTCACCTCGATCCGGATCATCCGCTCCTGAAACACGCGGATGCACCGGTCATCACCCATCATGAGGCAGTACGGCAACTGCTTGGTCCTGACCTTCCCGAGCCCATGATCGAGATCACCGGTGCCCGGGGCAAAACGACAACCGCTCACGCACTGGCCTCACTGTTGCCGGGAAACGGCATACTGCATACTTCGACGGGAACCTTCCGTTTTCCGGAAAAGAACTGGATATCAAGAACAAGTATTACCCCGGGATCAGTTCTTGCAGCGGTAAAACTCGCGCTGGAGATCCATGGCTGGCTTATTGTTGAGGAGTCACTGGGCGTCACCGGAGCCGGAACTCTTGCGATACTTACATCAGATGAGGATTACACATTCGCTGCCGGGAAAAAACATGCGATCACGGCGAAGATCGCATCGGCAAAACACTGCAGACACCTGCTTCTTGCCCAAGGAATACGCGCAGAGTTCCGTGATGGTGTGATCCATGTCGAAGATGTTGCATCCTCTGATGGTACAGAATGTACTATAAAGCTGGATGGCAGATCGTATTATTTTACCAATCCTCTGCTCGCTCTTCCGGCTTACAATGCTCCACTCCAGCTGGCTGCTGCCGCTGCGCGGATTCTTGGCATCGATCCCTCTCCTCTGACATCGTTTGCCGCGCTTACCGGAAGGATGTCGGTCTCGTATGAGAATACCATCCTTATCCTTGATAACTCGAACAGCGGCACAAATCTTATCACAACCGTAGATGCAGCCCGGTACGCACGTAATATTACCGGTAGTGAGGAAATGACACTCGTGATCGGACAGCAGGAGGGGGATGGAGCAGTGTGTGAAGGTTTCATGGCCGATCAGGTGCTTGCGGCAGTGGAAGCGATAAGACCGGCACGCCTTATCTGGGTCGGCCGGTTCCCCCATCCCGGAACACCTGAGTATAGCCAACTTGGCCCTCTTGTTACCGCTCATGTGCAGTCTCTTGATGAGGGACTCCACGTCGCAAAAAGGAGAACCCCTCAAGGATCCATAGTCCTCGCGGTTAAAACCTGGAGATGATATCTGTGAAATACATGCACCCCCGCCCAAGCTCGATTGTTGCAGCCCTGTACACGGCCCGTGATCTCAATGTGGATGTTGCAATCCTTCATGGGCCTTCCGGCTGCTCGTTTAAGCATGCCCGCTTGCTGGAAGAGGATGGAATGCGGGTCCTGACCACCTCGCTTGCCGACAATGAGTTTATCTTCGGTGGCCAGAAACCCCTGGAGGACGTGCTGCGGTACGCAGAGGATCACTTCATGCCCCGGCGCATGGCAGTTGTGGGTACCTGCGTTTCAATGATCATTGGCGAAGATCTTCAGTCTGCTATCGACGGCTCCGGTGTCACAACTCCCACTATTGCAGTGGATATCCATGCGGGTTATCTTGAGAATATTGCCGGTGTCCTCTCAACCTTGGAGGCTGCAGAGAAATCGGGGTGGCTCTCTCCCGAGGAACTTATCCGGCAGCGTTTTCTGATGGAGAAGGCCAACGAGGTCGAACGCATGAGAGGCGCAGCCTCAAAATCGTACATCGAGGCATCGCGCGGGGATCTCAAACATAAGGCAGGGGTGGAACTTCTTCAACGTGCCCGCAGCGGGGTAAAGGGAGTTGCAATCATGAACGCAAAGAAAGAGACCGCTTACATGTTCGCCGATGAACTGCTTGCCCTCCACGAAGTCTGCCCGGAAGCGGACATCACCTATATTGTCAATCTCGAACAGCGTGGCCTGCCCAAGACCCGGGGCGATGCACAGCGTATCGCAGACGAGCTCGCGAAACGCGGGCTGGAACCGGAATTCATCGGAGCGCTTGATGAATACGGTGCGAATGGTGACGTACTGGGTAAACGGCTCCGGCAACTTGCACCCTCGTTCGCACTCATAGCTGGTGTCCCCCATGCAATCCCCCCTGAATACACGGATGGAATCGAATGTTTCTCGATAACCAACGGTCCACGGCAGGTGGCACCTCTCCGGGAGATCGGCCATAAACACGTCATGGTGGAAATCGATCTTCACCCAAAAACCCTCGGTGTCCGCGAGATTGTTGAGAGTGAGTTCGGGGCTGTGCTCCGGAGCCTTCCATGAAGGCAATCCTGATCACCGGTGATCGGTCCGGAAGCGGCAAGACCAGCATTACCCTTGCCCTGGCTGCACTTCTGGCAAAAGACCAGAAAGTCCAGACCTTCAAAGTCGGCATGGATTATATCGATCCCTCCTATCTTACCGCAGTGTCGGGCAGACCCTGCCGGAACCTCGATAGCTTTGCACTGGACCGCCACCAGGTCAGGGATATCTTCCGGTTCGGGTGCAAAGGGGCTGATATTGCACTTGTCGAAGGTGTCCGGGGCCTGTACGAAGGTGCCGATGCCCTTACTGATGTCGGCAGCACGGCTGCCATTGCAAAAGATCTGGATATTCCCGTTGTTCTGGTCGTTTCAGCGCAGAGTATCACGCGAAGCGCGGCTGCTATCGTTAAAGGTTTCCAGTTATTTGATCCAAAAATCCGGATCGCAGGTATCATCCTCAACAACATCAAGGGAGGATCGCACAAAGCAAAAGCGGTGACCGCAATCGAACACTATTGTAATGTTCCTGTGATCGGTGCCATCCCGCGAATGGAGGAGATGCAGCTGGCCATGCGTCATCTCGGTCTTGTACCGTATCGCGAAGGATCCGGCCGTGGTGACTTTGATACCCGGATCGCCACGATCACCAATATCATCGGCCAGTATATTGACCTTGACCAGCTTCGGTCCCTGATGAAGGAGATGCCGGATTCCCGCAACGAACCAACGCTCTTCGACTTTATCCCAACATGTGACGTAAAAATTGGCGTTGCGCTTGATGAGGCTTTCAACTTTTATTATGCTGACCTGATCGATATCCTTGCAACGCTTGGTGCCGTGACAGTTCCTTTCAGTCCCATTCATGACCGGTTGCCGGACGCTGACGGTTACATCATTGGAGGGGGATATCCGGAATTATTCACCAGCGAACTCGAATCCAATGACCGAATGCGTGAAGCCATATGTGAGATCTCCCGAAATGGGGTCCCTGTCTATGCGGAATGCGGCGGGCTGATGTACCTCACTGAACGTATGCATCTGAAGAAGGGCTGGCAGGGTGTGGACACCGATGTTAATGCAGAGATGTGCGGTGTGTTTGCCGGTGAAACCCGAATGCCTGCCAGGCGTGTTGTCAGCTATGTTGAAGGAACCTGTGATGAACGTTCACCCTTTGGATCTTCACCATTCCGTGGGCACGAGTTCCATTATTCCGAAGTGGTGCTCTCACCTGAGACCCGGTTTGCTTACCGGCTTACCCGGGGTATTGGTATCTTTGAAACCAAGGATGGTGCCGTGATCGACAATACGCTTGGGAGTTATACGCATCTCCACCCGGTGGCAAGTGCCGGAATGTTCAGGAATTTTGTCGATCTCTGCCGGCAGCAAAAGCCTTCTGGACGTTTTTGATAAAATCCTGTCTGTCATCAAAACTGTAGTATGGCAGAGCAAACAGGACAATATTAATATCTGTCCTTGCTTTCCAAAAGAATAAACTACAAAACCCCCAACACCCCATCATCATCTATGATCATTTACCTTGATGGCAAGTATCTGCCGGATGACCAGGCCCGTGTCTCGGTCTTCGATCATGGGTTTCTGTACGGCGACGGGGTGTTTGAGGGTATCCGTGCATACCACGGAAGGATCTTCCGGTTGAAGGAGCACCTGGACCGGCTGTTTGATTCAGCGAAAACAATCGATCTCTCTCCTCCCATAACCAAGGAAGAGATGACTGAAGCGATCTGCGAGACACTGCGCAGGAACAATCTCACTGACGCATATATCCGGCCGATCATTACCCGGGGAGTAGGGGATCTAGGCCTTGACCCGCGCAAGTGCCCGAAGGCCTCGGTGGTCATCATAGCGGTTTCCTGGGGTGCTATGTACGGGGACCTGTATGAGAAAGGCCTCAAAGCAGTGACCGTTTCAGTACGCCGGAACCCTGCAGAATGCCTGCCTCCGAATGTCAAGAGTCTCAACTATCTCAACAACATCCTTGCTAAAATAGAGGCAAACTACAAGGGTGGGGATGAGGCGATCTTTTTTGATACGAACGGATATATCTCGGAAGGATCCGGTGACAACCTCTATATTGTCAAGAATGGTGAGATCCTCACGCCCCCGACTCTCAACAACCTCCGGGGAATCACCCGGATGGTTGTACTGGAGATATCCAAATCCCTTGGCATCACCGTAAAAGAACAGAATATCGGGTACTTCGACCTGTATACCGCAGATGAGATGATCTGCACCGGCACCGCTGCAGAAGTCGCTCCAATCACCTGGGTTGACGGTCGAACCATCGGATCCGGGAAACCCGGTCCGGTGACCAGGCAGCTGATGGCGGCTTTTAAGTCAATAACGGAAAAAGAAGGTTACCCCATTAATAAAAAATAAAAAATACTTTTTCTGGTGCCAAACTCTGATCTTACTGTTCTTATAAAAAATAGGTCCGATTACTCAATCCGCAGGATCTCCGGGAAGAAGAGCCTGAGCAGTTGATCGAGATGGATAAATGCCATCTTGTGGTCGATGTATACCCTGAATGACTCCCCCCCGCGGGTCTTAAAACTGATATAGCCGGCAAAAAGCAGGGGCTTTTTCATCTCGATGGTGACAATATCCTTTCTCCAGATCTCAAACACCTTATCTTTTTCAAGTTCAGGAATGGATCGGGGCCGCGTATCGACGGTTGTTCCAAAAAGTTCGTCCATGATGAAAGCCCCGAACTGAACACCATGCGGATTTTCTGCATCGAGCTCGTGGTTGTGGATGATGAAGAGCCGCTGGTCCGTGGCATAAACCCCATATCCCCCGGTGGAAGATCCGATTGCTCCGGCAATGGCTCCGGCTACTCCGTCCCCGGGTACTTTTACCGTGATACTTGAGATCCCACCGATATAAGTCTCCTCCTCGTAAATCCCCATGATCGCCTTCATACTGGGCTGTTCGCTTACCAGGATTGACTGGATGGATCCTATAATCGCACCTTTTGGATCGTAAATACCGGTTCCTTTACCCCAGAGCAGCATCGCCTTGTCACGAATCGTGGCACTCTCAAGACTTCCGATGTAGGTATCACCTTCACGAGTGATGGTGGGAAGTTCACCAGGACTCGGGGAGTCCGGAGGCATGATGATATAATCGATCAGCATGGGTTTTCGTGTACCGTAAAATGGAATGGCGTACTCATAATCCCCTTTCCCAATCATATCCGTTGCCGGGATACCCGTAAGCGCACTGATGGCATCATTCCAAGCGATTACTTTCCCGGCCATGTCAATAGCGAATATCGGGTAATGGACTTTTTTGATGGATGTTGTTAGCTCATTCCACTTGCCAGCTCTTGTTGTCACATGGGGGAATAATGAAGGAGCTGCCGGCAGGGGTGGAAGTGCCGGAAGACTGGAATTCAGGTTTCGGGAGATTCCCTGCAGGGGATCATCCAGCTGCAGCTTACCGACAAGTTCGAAGGTGCGTACTTCGTCAAGCCATTCCATATCGGCAGTATCGATCTCAGTTGTTTCACCACGGATAATATCCGGGTAAAAAAGTTTGAGCAACTGTTCGAGATGGACAAATGCTTTCTTGTGATCTACATATATCCGGAAGGATCCTCCGTTTTTTGTCCGTATGATCAGAAATCCTGAAAATAACCGGGGTGTTTTCATCTCGATAGTTGCTATATCCCTGCGCCAGACTTCGAATACCTTGTTCTTCTCCAGTTCGGCAATGGATCTTGGTCGTGTATCAACATTGGTACCGAAGAGTTCATTCATAAGGAAATCGGAGAACTGCATTTCTTTTGAACGCGATGCATCCAGATCGGGATTATGAACGACAAAGAGACGGCGATCCGTGGCATAAACCCCGTATCCTCCGGTCGCGGATCCGATTGCTCCTGAGATCGCACCGGAGAATCCTTCACCGGCAACCTTGAGGATGATGCTTGAGATTCCGCCTATGTAATGCTCTTTATCCTCATTATCGTCAGCCCCATCCTCCGGAAATTGCCCACTGACGATAAGCGACTGGATTGCGGCAATGGTGTTTCCGGAATTATCATGGATTGTGGTCCCTTTACTCCCGATTTTCACCGGCTTTCCACGAATAGTTACCTCTTCCACGTCCCCGCTGAAACTATCCCCATCCCTTGTTATTGTGGGTAGGAGGGACGGATCTACATGGGTGGGATTGAGGATAAAGTCTATCAGCATCGGTCGTGCTTCGCTGTAGATGGGGAATGCATAAGCATAATTCCCCTGCCCGATCATTGTCCTGGCATCGACCCCGGTTAATTCAGCGATGGCATGGTTCCATGCGATCACCTTCCCATCAAGATCGATAGCAAAGATCGGATACTGGACCATCTCGATGGAATCACCAAGATTGCACAATTCTGCCGGCTTCACAACCCCGGTAGCGGTAGCTGTGTTGACAGCAGCCTCCACCGATCCGCATGTTGTGCTGACAGAGCCTTTGGGAAGGATATCCCCAAGACGGACAATATAGGAGAGATCCCTGCCCTGCGCAAGATATTCGGTTATCTCCGCCGACTCATTAAAAAATCCCCGGTATCCCCACTGATAGAGATGTTTCTTTCCCTGCTGATCCAGGACATTATGTTCAATATATGTGCCGGCATTCTCCGGGGTAAAGGATTCAAGAAGTTTCTGGATCTCATCCCGCTCTTCCTCCGGGATTATTGTCAGGAAATTACCCGGGGAAGTGCTCCCGGTAAAGTGATTGAAGGCCTCGTTTGCAAGCGTACAGGTTCCATCCGGCAAAAAGCAGCAGAGAAGGTCCTGTTGTTGTTCGACCAGCGAACGGTACCGTGTGTCCTGCACCATGACCGGGACCGAGCTGGAATGATCGCGACGTCTTGCCTGGACCGAACTCCGTATGAAGTCCCTGACTTTCGGAAGCTCCTGCAGTATCTCGATACCCTTCTGGACATAATAATTGCCCCCATTGTTGAGGGTCTCGATTGCCACCTGGGCGAGATGGCGCCCGGTGAACATGATAAACAGCGCGGGATCATGCTGAGACCGGATTTCCTTGAGGAGAGTTATCCCGTCTATCTCCGGCATGGTGTAATCGGCGATGATCGCATCGAACTGGTACTGGCTGATAAGGGACATGGCTTCTGAACCGCTGCCACAAGTGAAAAGAGAGAAGTCCGGTTCCCGCTCAAAAAAAATTTTCAGCGCATCCAGTACCCAGGGGTCATCATCGACACAGAGAAGTGATATGGGTTGTGTATCCGTCGGTGTCGTGCTCATGGAATGATCGTTCCGTTCCTGTGTCTGGTTATGCCAGATGTGTATGTGTGTGGATATAAGATACAATATTGTCTGCCCGGGAAATCAACGGGACGCGAAGCAAAGATCTATGCTTCATAGTGAAGATCACTCATTGTCGAAACTATTTATGATTTGTTAAAATGCGTCCAGATCAAAATTCATTCTCTGACGTTTAGCCGTTCGTATTTTTAAATAATTTACTAGCTGCATATAACGGATCTCATCAGCCCCCCGGGTTGATTAAGAATTGTCTTTCTGTTCTTCCATAATCTATTTATGACGTGACGAGAAACTAAATAGAGCAACGTGCTGCTATAGTGTAGTCCGGCCAATCATGCGGGCCTTTCACGCCCGCGACTGGGGTTCGAATCCCCATAGCAGCACTTCAACACTGATAGTTCTGTTCTCTGAACCAAGTTCCGGATAGCAATAGCTACAAATATCCGCTTAATTGCCCCCTCTAATTCGTCTGCTTTTAACTGGAAAAATTCGCGGAATTATGGAATCGTCAGCTGATGCGCATTATAGCCAGATAAAAAAAGCACTGCTAAAAAAAGAGAATTTATGGAGTTATCGTTGCGGTAGCGTTTACCGTGCTGTTGGCAGCCCCGGAACCCGTGGTTGTTACAGGGATAGGAGCTTTAGTTGGCGTGGGAGAGGGTGTCGGCGTTGGCGCTGGTTTCAGGTCGACCTGTACCTCGACGATTCCTTTAGGTGTAACCGTGTATTTTTGCGTCACCAGGTTGCCATCTTTATAGATTTCAACAGTCAGTTTATCGGATGAACCGTCTATTTTCTGGATATTTGCCACAACAATACCCTCACTTGTCGAAATCCGGTAGAACTGGTCACCAGCGCCTTCGACATCGCCAACATTCCCGGCTGTACCATAAGCCCCGGTAAACTTGTTGGCATAGATCACATGGACCCAGACTCCCTGGGGTGGAATAAGCGTCTGCGGTGTCTGGGCGGGTGTTACGGATGTCGGAACCGGGATGGTTGTCACTATCGGCAGTGTCGGTGTCTGGGTAGGGATACTGGTCGCTATCGTGGTTGCTGTTGGAACCGGCGTAGCGGCACCATTATTTCCACCACCGAGTGGATTTGCAACCATGAATACTACGGCAATGATTGCAAGGATCACGATCGCACCTATTCCTGCAATGATCCACCTGGGCATTCGTGAAGCTGCCCGTGGAACCGGGTAATGCGGTGTTGGTAAGGGGGGGGTTGGGGAGCTATTGTCCGTAGTGGATGTTGACGGAGAATCCGCTGAATGTGTGATTACCGGCCACTTTATCTCCGGGATGGGGGAGGGCTCGGATCCTGTTTCGCTTGGTGCAGCAGGTTCCGGAGATTCATCCGACTGCTGGGATGTTGCATATTGTTTAGGCACCAGGGGAGAGGGTGCTGTGCGGGGTACTGAATCCTCGATGAGCGGCTCGATGGAATGAATTACGTCTTCTATCGGGCGCTCCCTCTTATCAGCGGCGTTCCCGAATACCGGGGGTGATGACATCTGTACCTGGGGGACCTCAGCGACCGGTGTTGCAGCCATTGCATCAAGGTCGGCTTCTCTCACAACGGGTGTTCCGCATTTGTTGCAGAACGCAGATTCCGGAGGAACGCGGTTTCCACATCGGTTGCAGAATGATCCGGTCGGAAGGGTGGTGACTTCCACAGGTTTTGGCATAGGCTGGGCGGTTTCGATAATCTTTTTAATCGGTCTGGCAATCTCGATCTTCTTCTTTGGTGCTGGCACAGCAGGGATATTGGTTACTTCCATACGTGGTCGTGCCGGTTCTGCGTCCACATGGCCGGAATCTTCCGACGGCCGGGCAATATCCGGCATGATAGGGTGCTGGAATGTGGAGGCTGTGTGCTGGCGGAGCACTTTTGCCCACTCGTCACACTCCCTCTTGCGTTCACCGCCACTGGTCTTGGAGAACGTGAGGATCATCTGGCGGGTAGCGCCGGTGTTGGTGATGATCGAGAGCATGATAGTCGGATCACGTATGGCATTTTCCCCCACTTCAATGTCCCGGAGCGTAGCAAGAAGGATCTCCTGGGGGGCGATAAGATGCTTCTTGCTGTCGACGAGGATCAGCCTCCGCGTAGTAAGTACTGCCTCGAAAGAGACTGATTTAACCTTGACGTTTTGTGCATTCAGGACGACAGATTCGTCGCTGTAGAGATCAGGATATGCCATGCAACCACTTTCCGTTATCTATCTGTGTCCTCTGAATAAAATAAGTGTTTGTGAACCCGGGCTTTGGATTATAGCCGGGTCACAACATTTCGCGGCCGTTCATGTACGGGCGGATCGCTCCCGGCAGGACAATTGATCCGTCTTCCTGCTGGCAATTTTCAAGAATTGCGCGAAGTACCCGGGAGGTTGCAATCGCTGTGGAATTAAGCGTGTGTACCCACCGCTTTAATTCAAAGTCACTCTTGTCGCGCACACGGATATTCAGCCTCACGGCCTGATATGCCGTGCAGTTGGAACACGAAACTACTTCCTTGTAGGCATTCTCCCGCGGCATCCAGGCTTCGATGTCGTATTTTTTCGAAGCCACGGTCCCGATATCCCCGGTGCAGATGTTCACAACGCGGTAGGGCAGGCAAAGTCCTTTGAATATGTCCTCGGCATTTGCCAGAAGTTCCTCGTGGATCTGCCAGGAGTCTTCAGGTTTGCAATAGACGAACTGCTCGATCTTGGTAAACTGGTGTACCCGGAACAGGCCCTTGGTATCGAGACCGTGCGCGCCGATCTCGCGCCGGAAGCAGGGTGAGATCCCTGCAAGCCTGAGTGGCAGATCTTTCTCTTCAAAGATCTCGTCCTGGTACATCGCACCGAGGGGGTGCTCGCTCGTGGCTATCAGGTAGGCATCGTCCCCGTCAATTTTGTACATGACTTTCTCAAAATCCGCCAGATCCGTCACACCCTCGTATGAAGTGCGGTTTATCATGTATGGCGGTATAATCGGGGTATACCCCTTCTGCACCAGAAGATCAATTGCATAGCGCTGGAGTGCCATGTCGAGAAGGGCCAGGTTTCCCTTGAGGAAATAGAACCCGGCCCCGGAGGTCTTGGTCGCCCGCTCGAAATCCGCCCAGCCCTTGTCGGTGGCCAGCTGCCCGTGGTTCCTGATCTCATATGAAAATGTTTTTGGAGTCCCGATACGCTTGAATTCCACATTCTCCGTATCGTCTTTTCCCACCGGGACGCTCTCGTGAAGGATGTTGGGGAGGCGCATCAGGTACGATCGCGTGGCATTTTTGATCTCTTCCTGCTCGGCATCGCAGTCCTTAATCTTCTGGGGGAGGGCGGCTGCTTCTGCCATAAGGGCCGATGCATTCTGCCCGGCCTTCTTTGCGGCATTGATCTCGCGGGCAATCGTATTCCTCCGCTGACGGAGCTGGTCGGTTGCTACCTTGAGTTCACGGGACCGGGCATCCTTGAGAAGCAGGTCATCGACCCAGGCAATCTTCTCCGGGTCATTGCGTTTCCTGAGATCGGCCTTTACTATTTCCGGGCTGGCCCGTACGAACCTGATATCGAGCATCGTGATTCCCCTGGTCCTCGTTTTTCCTGTTTCTATGTTGTGCGTTTTCTCATTTATCGCCTTCCCCAATGAACCCGCGGGAACTCTGACAATTCTTTATCAGGGAAGAGCTGTAATACGAAAGATGATGCACAATGGCAGATTTTTCATATATATGTAAAAATTTGGCCGGATCAGCCCCTGGAAAAGGCAAAGAATCTGGAATACCTGTGTGCTCAAAGGAGCTGAAGACCGGTACCTATTGTTCGGCCGATTCCGCCGAACATGCCGCCACAGCAAAGACCGAATGTCCCTCTGTCGATTTTCTCAAGATCCTGACCGTCCGGAAGAAGAAGTGGTAATACCGGTGTTTCCGGGTCCCGGTCAAGTCTCCGTTTCAGCTGGAGAAATATTGTTTCGGGGTACATGCCGAATTTGATTCGGCAGCTTGACCTGTGCCGGAAAAATGGCAATGGGGTAAATCCCAAATGTTAAAATTTAATTCGTTTTCCGGGTTTAAACTTGTTTTAGGCATATTTTTCTGATTGAAACCCGGTTTTTCCATTTTTTACGAATTTAATCCAGAATTTAATTCAGAAATCAAAAACCGGCTCGCCAGCAATTATTATAAGTGACGGGAATCTATCCATATGCAGGTAATCATATCCTGTATCCGGCAGATACCTGCCGGTTTCAGGGAATGGGGGCTGAAGCAGACAATATGTGACGAATCAGGCAGGGGAGCGGCATGGATCTTTTCTCGAAATTATACTTCAATTACAGCAAGATCATCAAGACCATCAAGATCTACCTGCTCCTTGCAGGGCCCGGCCTTATCGTAATGATCGCCGACAACGATGCGGGCGGGATCACCACCTATGCGGCAACTGGCGCTAAATTCGGGTACAGTCTCATATGGTTTCTCGTCCTTCTTGGCCCGGTAGCTTATTTTGTCCAGGAGATGACGGTACGACTGGGTGCTGTCACCAAGCACGGGCATGCAGAGGCGATCTTCAGCGCATTCGGCCCGTTCTGGGGCTGGTTCTCCCTTCTTGACCTGACCATTGTCAACTGGCTGACGATCGTCACCGAGTTTATCGGTATGACTGCAGCCCTTTCCATCTTTGGTATACCTCCGGTCCTGACGGTAATCATCGTGATCATCGTAATGTTTGGCATTGTCCTCTCGGGCAGGTACTGGACCTGGGAGAAGATCACGATGGCTTTCTGTCTCGTCAACCTTATCTATATCCCGGCAGCATTTCTCGTCCACCCTTCGGTAGCCGATGTACTCAGGACCGGCATCATACCCAACTTCCCCGGGGGCTTTAACGGGACACTCTTTTTCTTCATGATGGCCAACATCGGGACAACGATTGCACCGTGGATGATCTTCTTCCAGCAGAGCGCTGTCGTTGACAAGCAGATGAAAGAGAAGGATATCCCCTGGGGAAAGTTCGACACCATTGTCGGGGCCCTATTCACTATCATCGTTGCGGTCTTCGTTATCATTGTGACCGGTACCCTTCTGTACGGCATGGATATCCAGAGTGCTGCCCAGGCAGTGCACGTCATTATGGGGACACACCAGTGGGTGGGGACACTCGTGGCGATCGGCCTCTTCGATGCCGGGTTCCTGGGTGCGATCTGCATCGCGCTCACGAGTTCGTGGGCATTCGGCGAGGTCTTCGGCTGGGCGCACTCCCTGAACTACAAGGTGAAAGAGGCGTTCTGGTTCTATGTCTTCTTCTTCTTCGGCCTGATCACCGCTGGCGGAGTTGTCCTCATTCCGGGAGCACCGCTGGTGCTTATCACTCTCTTCGTACAGGTTGTGGCAGTGACTCTCCTGCCAGCGGCGCTCGTCTTCCTCATCATTCTCCTGAACAACGAAGAGATCATGGGGAAGTACAAAAATTCTCTCTTTGAGAATATTGCGAACATTACGATCGTAGTATTAATCATCATTCTGTCTACGCTCTACGGTCTCAGCACGGTTTTCCCGAACCTGTTCGGGTAAGGGGAGGTAAAGGAATATGGTGGTACTTGAAAGTTTTGTCGGAGAACGGATCGGAAATTTTATCCGGGAATTTACCGGGAAGATCTCGAGCATCAACCAGAAATACGCAACACCCAAGATAAAATTGTCGGGAGCGGCAAAATTTGCGCTCCTCCTCCTTGAAATCTATCTTATCGTACTTGTGGGGTTGCTTGCGTACAGGTTCTGGACAATCATTCATGGAGGTACATGATGGCGCAGGAAACTACGAATAATAATGCGATGGCGGGAGACCTGGAGATCCTCCTCTCTGACATCCTGAATGTCCCGGTCCTTAAGTCCGGGAAAAAAATAGGATCGCTGAATGATCTGGTGATCGTGGAGACTGCAAAGATCCCGGAAGTGAGGTCGTTGCATGTAACCCGATCGTTCGGCAAACCGAGCCTTATCATTCCCTGGGAGCATGTTCACACCCTTACCGGGCGGGGGATTGAGGTTACTATCGGTGATGTGGAATCCTATGAGTCGGAACCGGCCGAAGATGTAATCCTCCTGCGCGATTACGTGCTCGATAAAAAGGTTATCGATCTTGAAGAGAATGAGGTCGAAGTGGTGTACGATATACGGCTTGTCCTCCGGAACAAGAAACTCTATGTCACGGATGTCGATACCGGAAAGGCAGCCCGTCTCCGGCGGCTCGGGTTCGGATTCCTGACCAGGATCCTCTATTCTGCAGCGGACCCTGAAGCTGAGCAGATGATACCCTGGACCTGTATCCAGCCGCTCCCGACGAATATCGGTCGCTTCATGGGCAACGTCAAGCTGAATGTATTAAAAGAGAATCTTTCAGACATACATCCTGTCGATCTCGCAGATATTCTTGAAGAGATGGACCACGAACAGCGGGTCATGGTCTTCTCGAGCCTCGATCACGATCAGGCTTCCGATACGCTCGAAGAGATCGAGCCGAAAGTGCAGCGCGAGATTATCTCCTCGCTCTCCACGGAAAAGGTGGTCCAGCTCATCAACGATATGACACCCGGTCAGGCAGCCGATATTCTTTCAGTCCTTCCCTCGTCTGAGGCTCATGTAATCCTCGATGCCATGAACGCAGAGAGTGCACGCAAGGTCCAGGCAATCATCAACCGGCAGGAAGAGAAGGTTATCCATTATACCACCCAGAAGATCCTGAAATTCCCTCCTGACACTGTCGTTGAGTATGTCCAGAATGATTACCCGCGCCATGCCCGTGACAAAGATGTCATAATGTACATCTACGTTGTAGACGGGCAGGATCACCTCCTTGGAGTCGTCGACCTAAAAGAGCTCCTCCAGGCCGATGACAAGGCATTCCTCCGGGACGTCATGGTGGAGAACGTGATCACCCTTTCGACCGGGAGTACCCTCAAGGAGGGTGCGCAGGAATTTGCACGGTACGGGTTCCGGGCCCTGCCGGTTGTCGACGAGGAGAACCACCTTGCCGGTGTAATACCCTACCGGGACGTGATGAATCTCACGCATCACTTTGTTGAGTAACCCCGACCGGGTACAGCCGTCCGCATCCCGGTCAGGATCACAACAGTTTTTTCCATTCAAAGGTCCGATCAATGACCGTATACGAATCTCCGGTATGGTAGTGCACGATCACTTCAACGCGATCCACTTTCTCAGTACCCTGGAGATCCACCCCGCTTCCTACCTGTATGGGCTTGAATGTCCCGGTGAGAACCTGTCCGTCAGAACGGGTAAGCCGGACAAGGACATCCCGGACCCCGGCCTGCCCTTTTCCTCCCATGAACCGGACCGAGACAATTCTCGTGGTGGGATCGCGCTCTGCCTGGAAGTAAACAAGGAGATTATCCGGCGGTATTTCGGTTGGGCCGGGATTGAGGTTTATAACCGGGATAGCGGCCGTGGGAATTATGACATCCTGTACGGTATTGTTTACCGTCGATGATTCCAATGCGGGTTGCACCGCTTCTGCAGAAGGGGATGTCCCGGTCGCAAACAATGCAGGAAATCGTATCGTCCCCGTGAAAAAAAGACCGGCAATGACAATAGCCGCGACGATGATGAAAACCAGGTATTTGCGCGACCGGATCACTCCGAACGGGATTCGGGTGAAGAGCGGACAACCCGGTGGTTCAGGTTCCGCCAGGGTTGTAACTGCAGAACGTTTCTGACTTCGTGATATCCGTTTTCCGGTCGGTTTGATGATTGCAGTGACCGGGGAGGAGCTATCCGGGATATCCGGATCCTGCTTTTTGGGGAATCCGTCGGGACCTTCCACAATTTCCTGTTTCAGACTGGCTGGATTCTCATCGGAGGGAATATCCGGTATGGGTGACTGCTGTGCGGATGATCCAGAATGGACATTCGATGTACCTGTTTCCCGGGGGACGGGTGTCCCGCAGGAAGGACAGAACCGGGAGCCCGGTGCGAGAAGCGTCCCGCAGAGCGAGCATGATGGCGGATGGGTAACCCGGGCACCGCATGCCTCACAGAATGCGGTCTTTGTGGCAACCGGTTTTTTGCACCGTGGGCAGAATGTCTGTTTCTTTTTCTTCACGCCGGGAATTCTCTTGCCCCCTCAAATGTGATCTGAGTAGATCAGCAATGTACGCTATTCTACCGTCAGGTAAAAAATCTTTTAGGGTGGGTCTTGTAATGAGGATGCCCGGGTGCGTCTTGCCTCCGGGATCTGCCCGCTGTCACATCCGCGATGGAATAACATATCTTCCGGAAAAACGGTACCTGATGGCAGGGCGCTGAGGATGAAGATCGCAATCTGTGGAAAAGGTGGCGTTGGGAAGACCTTCTTTGCCGGAAGCCTTGCCGGGGAGTTCGTGCGCGATGGCAGGTCGGTGATCGCCATCGATGCCGATTCATCTCCCAATCTGGCCCTGACTCTCGGGCTCTCTGCGGAACAGGCAAAAGCGATCCTCCCGGTCGCGGAGAATGAAGAACTGATACGTCTGAAGACCGGTACCGACTATTCCGGGGTCTTCCGGCTCTCGTTCACCGTGGACGATATCATCGGCAGGTACACGGTTCCCACTCCTTCCGGTGCCAGCCTTCTTGTCATGGGGACTGTAAAGGCGATGGGTTCCGGTTGTGCCTGCCCGGCTCACTCCGTTATCAGGGCACTGATGCGCCACCTCGTGGTAGAGCGCGATGAGGTGGTGATTCTCGATATGGAAGCCGGGATCGAACATCTTGGCCGGGGAACGGCAGAACATGTGGAGATCCTTCTTGCCGTGACGGACGCGAACCTGAAATCTCTTGAGACTGCTGCGAACATCTGCCGCCTGGCACGGGAATCCGGGATCCGGACCATCGGACTTGTTGCCAACCGGATCGCCGACGACCGGCAGGAATCAGCAATCCGGCGGTTTGCGGAACAGCACAACCTCAACGTGATTGCATTACTGCCATTCGATACTCTGGTGGCTGAATCCGGGATGAGCGGGGCTCCGCTCGACAGGTCTGCCTCTCCCGCGATCAAAGCAATCGGGGAACTTGCGAAGAAACTACCGGGGCTGGCATGATACCGGTTCGCCCCGTAATCCTGATGAGAAGAGATCAGTCATGACAAAAACAATGGTAACTATGGGCCGGGGCGGTACCGGCAAGACAAGTTTTGTTTCGCTCATGGCCCGTTACTTCATCGAGAAAGGGGCAACACCGCTGCTCCTGGTCGATGCCGACCCTGACCAGAACCTGGCCGAGATGGTCGGAGTGGACCTGGAGTCAGCAGGAAAAAAGACTATTGCGGAACTGCTTTCCGAGACGTTTATCGCGACCGGCGGCACAACCATCGGCATCCCCCCATCCACCCGGATTGAGAACCGGATCTGGCAGGAGGGTCTTTATGAGGGAAAGCAGTTCGATCTTCTCTCGGTGGGAACGAAATGGATCGAAGGATGTTATTGCATGCCGGATGCTGCTCTCAAGAATGCGCTTTCTGCTATAACCCGGCAATACCGCTACATACTTATTGATTCACCCGGCGGGCTCGAGCACCTGAACCGGAAGATCGCCAGTGACGTGGATACCATTTTCGACGTGATGGGACCTTCGAGCAAATCCTTTGCCCATGTCCGCAGGGCGCACCGTGTGATTGATGAGGTAGGAATCAGGTACAACCATCTCTATGTTATCGGGGGTTATGGGTTCCCTGCAGACCTTGATACATGGGCAGCTGCCGAGACCGGTCTCCCGTACCTTGGGAAGATTGCCGCAGACTCTCTCGTGGCAGAACAGGTACTCGCCGGTAGATCCCTGCTGGATCTTCCAACCAATCTCCCTGCTTACCTCTCCATTGCCGGCATGCTCGACACTCTCCTGAAAAGCCCCTGAACGGATAAACTGGAATACTGCCCACCCGTACCGGATCCAACGGAAGAACGATCAAGTCTCTCTCGCCGCTTCACAAACCTTATTTTGCTTATCCCTCAATGTATAGATGAATTCAGAGGGTGGAGTCGCGGTGAACAAAAAGGGAATCCATTTCAGGATCAAGGAGATCAAATCCGATCTCGCACAGTTCCGGGATCTCAGCATCACGATTGGTGCGATCAACCAGGAACGCTGGGATGAACCCATGGGCCCCACACCGTTTCCCACCCTCACAACCCTGAGGACCTGGGACCAAAAACTTCTCAGTCGCTATAAACCGTTTTATCTGCCATTCTGCGATCTCTGCTGCCTCTGTACGTATGGCAAATGCGACCTTACGGGAACAAAGCGGGGGGCCTGCGGGATCTCAATGCCCGCCCAGCAGTCCAGGACAGTGCTCATTACGGCATGCATCGGGGCTGCCACCCACACCAGCCATTCCCGGGATCTGCTCAATTACGTGATCGAGCGGTCCGGCCGGGATTGTCCAATCAATGTGGGAGGAGTCGGGGTTGAAGTGGAAGCCCCGATCACCCGGCTCGTAACCGGTATCAAACCTGAGACCCTCGGTGATCTCGAACCGGTGCTGGATTACTGCGAGAACCAGATCACTTCACTCCTCGCGGTGACACATACCGGCCAGGAAGGCAACAATCTTGATTTTGAATCCAAAGTCTTCCACGCTGGCATGATCGACCATCTTAGTATGGAAGTCGCGGATATCGCACAGGTATCTGCCCTTGGTTTTCCCCGGGCCGATCCCGAAACCCCGCTTGCCGATCTCGGTCTCGGAACAGTCGATACAACAAAGCCCGTGATCCTTGTTATAGGCCATAATGTGCCTCCTGCCGCTGCGATCATCGATTACCTGCGGGACAACGGGCTCTCCTCTTCCATTGAAGTGACCGGTATCTGCTGTACAGCCCTCGATATTACCCGTTATTCGGACAAGGCAAAGATCATCGGTCCTATCTCATGGCAGTTACGCTATATCCGCAGTGGTGTGCCTGACGTGATCGTTGTCGATGAGCAGTGTGTCCGGACCGATACCCTGCAGGAGGCAGCACATATCCGCACACCGCTCATTGCGACGAGCGACAAGAATTGCCTCGGGCTGCCTGATCGCACCAAGGATCCGGTAGATGATATCGTTGAAGGGTTCGTCAACGGAAAAGTCCCCGGAGCTCTCATTCTCGATACGAAGAAAGTCGGCGAGGTTGCGGCTCGTGTAGCCGCCGCTGTAGCACCAAAGCGGAAGAAACATTCCGCATTGCCTACCTCCCACCAGCTGACCGACTGGGCAAAGAAATGTACACAGTGCATGCTCTGCCGGCGGGCCTGTCCTAATGACCTCCCGGTTGCCCAGGCCGTAAAAGCCGCGGCCGGGGGAAACCTCTCCCTGCTCGATGAACTGTACGACGACTGTCTTGGCTGTGGGAGATGCGAACCGGCATGTACCCAGAAGATACCGATCCACAGTCTCATCGTAGCGGCAGCTGACCGGAAGACCCGGGAAGAGACCTACTGCATCCGTACCGGACGGGGCGCGATCCAGGATGTAGAGATCCGCAAGGTCGGCGGACCGATTGTTCTTGGCGAGATCCCCGGTGTCGTTGCCTTTGTCGGCTGTGCAAATTACCCGAAAGGCTCCCGTGAAGTTGCGGAGATGTGCATGGAGTTTGCGAAACGCCGGTATATTGTCTGCACTTCAGGCTGTTCCGCAATGTCCGCGGGTATGTTCCGCAATGAAGATGGCAAAACTGCCTACGAGCAGTATCCGGGTGGCTTTGAAGCGGGCGGCATTGTGAATGTCGGCTCCTGCGTGTCAAATGCGCATATTGCCGGTGCCGCAATTAAGATCGCGAGCATCTTTGCCAAGCGCCCCCTCCGGGGCAACTATGAGGAGATCGCCGATTATGTTCATAACCGTGTCGGTGCTGTCGGCGTAGCATGGGGTGCGATGTCACAGAAGGCAGCGGCTATTGCGGCCGGGTTCTGGCGTCTCGGGATTCCCGTGGTCGTTGGCCCCCATGGTACGAAATACCGGCGGATGCTCCTTGGCAGGGCTGATAAGGATGCCGACTGGTTTGTTACTGATGCAAGGACCGGTGAGAGTGTTTACGGTGGCCCGGTTCCCGAACATCTCTTCTTTGCAGCGGAAACCAAGGAAGAGGCAATGGTCATGGTAGCGAAACTTACTATGCGCCCTAATGACACGAGCAAGGGCCGGGCCAACAAGCTTGCGAATTACATCGACCTTCACAAGCGGCTCGTCGGGGGGATTCCCCCTGACATATACCGGTTTGTCCGGACGCTTTCGGATATTCCCCTGACCATGAAAGACGAAATTATCGTGCATCTCGACGAAAACCACTGGAAAGAGAGTGTAATCCCGGATCCGACGCTCCTGACCCGCATGGTCCATAAGAAGAAGGTGTGATCGATGCCGCTCAACGAATCCTGGCAGACCGCGGAGATCCCCGGGCCGAAGAAGGCATCGCTTATCATCAAACCGGATATTGCTGACGCGATGATCCGCAGGGCAAAGCGTCCGATCATGATCGTGGGCCACGGGATCCTCGAGTACGAGGTCGAGGGAAACTTCCTGATCGATTGCCTGATCGAACTGGCAAAGAAAGCAAATATCCCGATCGTAGTCGGTGCCAGCACCAACAGGGAGTTCCTTTCCCGGGAATATCAACCGGCTGCGATCATGTCATCAATCGAAATTAGCCACAGACTGACTGATCCCGAGTGGAAAGGCCTTGACGGGAAGGATTCATACGATCTCGCGATCTTCGTAGGCCTGCCGTATTCTATGGAATGGACGATTCTCTCCGGACTTAAGCATTTTGCTCCCGGGGTCAAGACCATGACACTCGACTGCGTATACCAGCCCAATGCGAGCTGGTCATTCCCGAACAGTACCATAAAAGACTGGGCGGCAAACCTCAAGGGGATTGTCACAAACCTCAGTGAGTAAGGAGAGATCATGTTTGAACAGATCCCGGTAGAAGTAGGCCTTGTCCATGAAGGGGAGCGCGTCCGCAAGAACGATATGCATGTAGAACTTGGTGGTCCTTCAGAAAAGGAGAAGTTCGAGATCGTCCGGGTCAGGCCCGCTGATCAGATTGCAGATGGTGCTATCACCATCATCGGTCCTGATCTTTCCTCAATGGAAGAAGGAAAACAGTATCCTCTCGGGATCCTCGTCGAGATTGCCGGCGCGAAAGTCGAACCCGATCTCGAAGGTGTGGTAGAGCGACGGATCCATGAATACTGCAACTATATCGAGGGTTTTATGCACCTCAACCAGCGGTATGACATCTGGATCCGCCTCTCGAAGAAGTCCTATAAAAAAGGGCTCACCACCTTCCGGCTCGTTGGTGAGGTGATGCAGGAACTCTTCAGGACAGAGCTCCCCCTTATCGAGAAGATCCAGATCACGTTCATCACTGATCCCGAAGGAGTTCATTCCCTGTATGAGGACGCGATGCGCACCTATGAATCCCGGGACGCCAGGGCCCGGGGCTTATCCGATGAGGATGTAGACACATTTTACGGATGCGCTCTCTGCCAGTCGTTTGCCCCTACGCACGTCTGCGTCATCACCCCCCAGCGCTATGCGAATTGCGGTGCAATCAGCTGGTTTGACGGCCGGGCAGCGGCCGGGATCGATCCCAAAGGGCCGATCTTTGCTATCGACAAGGGCCAGTGTATAGATCCGGAGAAAGGGGAGTATACGGGGATTAACGAGAGTGCAAAGAAACGTTCCATGGGAGAAGTGAACCGGGTCTACCTCTATTCGGCGTTCGGGTACCCGCATACTTCCTGTGGCTGTTTCGAGGGGATCGCTTTCTATATTCCTGAAGTCGACGGCTTCGGGCTGGTGCTCCGTGGGTTCCGTGACGTGACCGTCAACGGCCTCGCCTTCTCCACCATGGCCGATTCTACGGCCGGCGGTCGGCAGATAGACGGTTTCCACGGGATCTCTCTCGAATACATGCGGTCCACAAAATTTATGCATGCCGATGGCGGCTGGGATCGCGTGGTCTGGATGCCGCATGAGACGAAAGAGCGACTGAAGGATTACATCCACTCATCGGTCTATTCCTCGATAGCCACAGAAAAAGACGTGGTGACCATTGAGGAATTGCGGACTTTCCTCAATGACCACAATCATCCGATCACGACACGGTGGGAAGTGGAAGCAACACCTCCCGGCACCGGGGAGCAGATACCAGTCTTTTCCGGTGGCGACATCCCCTTTACCTCCGGTGGTTTCCGGATTATCCTCAAGAATGCAAAGATCACGGCTGAGAAAGTGATCATCCAGCCGATAAAACCGGTATCATCGCAGGGAGGTGGGCACCATGACGGGAAAAAACAGTAAACCGGTGATCACTGCCGAACAAATCCTGGCGTTTGCTCCCCAGCTCCGCGAACTCCTTAATGGCGTTCACCAAGTCGAACTGGAGCATTTCTCCATGGAGATCGGAGATCTTGAGCTCTTTATTCCCACATCCGGCTTCAGTACGCCGAACCCTGCGCATGCTGTCCCGGCCCATCCCCTGCCGGCAAAACCCACTGAGCTGATCCGGGAATCCTATACACCGATGTCATATACATTCCCCGGAAAAATCCGTGAGGTAACTCTTGGGGCGACAAGAGCTGAAGGGGGAAGCAGGTTAAAATCCCTCGTTATAGGTGGTGCGACTACGCCTGCTTATTTCGATCGCACCCGGCCACCGGCCCATCCTCCGGTAATCTCGCTGGACGTCTTCGACATGCCCGTCAATCTCCCCAAGGTCCTGCGTGAGACCGTGGCCGAGGTGATGGACGACCCCGCCGAATGGGCGAGGATGAACGTGAATAAGTACGGCGCCGATGTCGTCACGATCCACCTGATGAGTACCGACCCCCTCTTCCGCAATGCTTCCCCGGCATCAGCAGTGAAGACCGTGGAAGAGATTCTCCAGGCCGTCGATGTCCCCCTGATTATCGGCGGATGCGGTGACCCGAAGAAAGATGCAGAGGTCTTCAGGGCTGTTGCCGAGATGGCCGAGGGTGAGCGGCTGCTCATCAACTCCGTGACCCTGGACATGGCCACGTCAAAGACCCTAGGCCCGGTTGCCACTGCCGCCCGGGACCATGGCCACGTGCTCCTTGCCTTCACGGGTCTTGACCTGAACAATGCCAAGGAACTGAACCGGCGACTCTACGAGTTCATCCCCCCGGAGCAGGTCGTGATGGACCTGACCACTGTAGCTCTCGGCTATGGTCTTGAATATTCGTTCACCATCCATGAGCGGGCCCGGTATGCGGCACTGATGGGAGACAGCGAGCTCGCCCACCCGGTCATCTCTGCTGCCACCAATGCCTGGGCGGCCCGCGAGGCCTGGATGAAGATGCCCCCGGTCTTCGGCTCGCGCGAGCTCCGCGGCCCGGTCTGGGAGACGATCAATGCGGTCACCCTCATGCTCGCCGGGATCGATCTCTTCCTGATGATGCACCCGGCAGCGGTCCTTACCCTCAGGGACCTGATCCCCCGTCTCGGCAAAACCGGTAATGCATCGCCCGACCAGATAGCCGACTGGGTGGGGGTGCGCTTATGAACCCCGACACTGCAATCCCGGGTAAAAAGCGGAAGAGTATCAAGGAGATCAGCCCGATCGATGCCTACAAGCTGTTACCGAAGACCAACTGCGGGGAGTGCCGGGAAGCAAACTGCATGGCCTTCGCCACGCGGCTTGTCAACGGCGAACTGATGCTTGCAGACTGCCCGCCGCTCCACACGCTCGAATACCAGGAGGCGTTCGTGAACCTATCTCACCTGATGGCCCCGCCCGTGCGGACTGTCACCATCGGGACCGGTGACCGGGCCATCAACATCGGCGGCAAGTACGTGCTCCAGCGGCACGACTTCACGTATCATAACCCGTCACCCATAGCGATCGATGTACATGATCTGATGCCGGAAGCGGAACTGCTCGAACGGATCCGGCACATCGAGCAGTTCTCTTACAATTACATAGGCAGGGCCCTCGTCCTGAACGCGATAGCCATCCGCTCGGTCTCCGGCGATCCGGTGATCTTCAGCAGGGCCGTGCAGCGGGTGGCGGCGGCGAGTACCCTGCCCCTTATTCTCTGCACGCTTGACCCCGCGGTGATGCAGGCGGGCCTCTCGGAAGTGAGCAGGCGGCGGCCGCTGATGTACGCGGCAACGGAGGCAAACTGGAAACAGATGGCCGAGATCGCGCTCGCCCACAAGGTGCCGCTCGCGGTCTTTGCTCCCGGCAATCCTGCCCTGCTCCGCTCCCTTGTACGGACCCTCATGGAGTACGGCCTCCATGATCTTGTCCTCGACCCGGGCACCTTCACCGATGATGGAGTTTCAGATACCGTTACCAATTTCACGGAAATACGGGCCGCAGCCTGTAAACAATTCGATGAACTGTTCGGGTTTCCGCTGCTGGGTGTGCCGCTCACGGTCTGGACCGGTGCGGAACTTTCGGAAGATGTCCTCAAGTGGAAGGAAGCGATCACGGCCTCGATCCTCCTTTCACGGTACGCGGACATGCTGATCATGCACAGTATGGACGGCTGGGTGCTCCTGCCGCAGCTGATCTGGCGGTTCAATCTCTACACGGATCCACGAAAACCGGTCACGGTCGAGGCCGGGGTGAAGACCTTTGGCAGGCCGGGCCCCCACTCACCGGTTCTCATCACTACCAACTATGCCCTGACCTACTTCACGGTTGAATCCGATATCAAGGCAGCAAACCTGGACTGTTACCTGATAGTGGCCGACACCGGGGGACTGAGCGTGGAAAGTGCCGTGGCTGGCCGGTATTTTACTGCGGATGCCATTTCCCATGCCCTGAAAAACTATGATATCGGCAGTCTTGTCCGCCATAACACCCTGATCATCCCGGGTCTTGCTGCCCGGCTGAGTGGCGAGACTGAGGAGGCCACCGGGTGGAAGATCCTGGTAGGCCCCAAGGACTCGTCCGGGATCCCGCAGTTCCTCCGGGAACACTGGCAACCGGAAAACGAATATAAATAGGGTCTGGAGACTAAATCATCTGCAATGGCGTATGGGCCGCACGCCGGGCCAGAGATACTGCGGCACCGGTAATAAAAAAGGATGAACAATGGCTGACCTGATCCGTGTGCTCTTTCACCCGATGGAAAAAGAATCCCGGGTTCCTGAAAAAACCACGGTTCTTGAAGCGATACAGGTGGCGGGGATACCAATCGAGAGTATCTGCGGCGGGAAAGGAGAGTGCAACAAATGCAAGGTGATCCATGTACGGGGAGATTGCGATGCCGGCGCTCCGGAGTCGCTGAAAGGGCTCACCCCGGAAGAAATTTCCCGGCGCTACTGCCGTGCCTGCCAGACGCATGTGCTTGGCCCCTGCGAGTTCATTATTCCCGTCGAGAGCCGGATCGACTCTCCGAAAATCCTGCTGACATACCATGGCGAAACAGGCAATCTCTCACCGTCAGTCACAAAACACCTCCTCATCACGGCTCCGGCCGGCCATGAATCTTCCGGTCACCGTTCCCTGAAACTTGCAGACTATACCGGCCCGCGTCCCCATATAACCCGGGAACAGCATGACCAGATGGCTCATGGCAATGAACTTCTGACGGTAACGATTTCCCGGTCAAACGGTTACCCGGAAGTGATGAAGATCGAAACCGGCGATACGACCGGGAACAACTACGGTCTTGCCCTGGATCTTGGCACAACGACCGTGGTTGGTATCCTTGTCAACCTTCTCACCGGGGAGGCCTGTGCAGAAGCCTCGGCCCTGAACCGGCAGATCACCTGTGGCGAAGAACTGCTGACCCGGATTGCGGCTGCCAAACGACCCGGGGGACGTGCCCGGCTTCAGCTCGCCGCAACCGAGAGCATCAACGCGGTGATCAGCAAGCTGCTCAGTTCTGCCGGCCTTGAACCGGGTGCAATCAACGATGTCTGCATTGCGGGGAACACGGTCATGCATTATCTCCTGCTGGGATATGATCCTGGCATTCTTGAGATCGCAAATGCCGATATTCCCCGTGCTCCCACCGTTGTGAAAGCCCGGACCCTTGGCCTCAATACCCACGGCGATGCCTGTGTCTGGTGTCTCCCTGATGTCAGCCGGTTCATTGGCGGCGATGCGGTCGGGGATACCGTTGCCTCCGGTATGTATGCATCTCCTGAATTATCGCTTGTTGTCGACCTTGGCACCAATGGCGAAGTGATCCTTGGCAACGCAGAGTGGATGGCATCGGTATCCTGTGCATCGGGCCCGGCATTCGAGGGGGCCGGAATATCCTCCGGGCTCCGGGCAATGAAGGGTGCCATAGATCATGTGACAATCGATCCTGCCACTGGAAACGTCGCATGGACCACGATCGGCAATGAGCGGCCAAAAGGGATCTGCGGATCCGGGATCATCGATGCGGCAGCCGCGATGGCCGGTGCAGGTATCGTGGATTTCACCGGCAGGCTTGTGGAGGGCAGACCCGGTGTCCGGCAGCGGGCGGATAATGGCATGGGGGATGCCGGTCTTGAATTTGTGCTGGTGGAAAAAGGACAGACCGCGACCGGCCGGGATATCGTGATCACCCGGGATGACCTGGCGTACCTGATGGATTCCAAAGCTGCTGTATGCGGCTCTATCGGAGTACTCCTGAAAAAATACCGGGTCCCTGTCGGGGACGTACGGCACGTCTACCTTGCCGGTGCATTTGGTGCCTATGCAGATACCACAAAGATCGTGAAGTTCGGTATCATCCCGGACTTCTTCCGGGCAGAGTTCCACCAGATCGGCAACGGTTCCCTCTCCGGTGCAGCCGCAGCTCTCGTCTCCCGGACAAAACGGCACGATGCCGAGAAAGTAGCACGAAAGATGGTCTACATCGACCTGCTGGTTGATGCGGATTTTATCGAAGAATATTCATCGGCACTGCACATACCGGGCAAACCGGAGTATTTCCCCCGGTAAGCGTATCACTCAAAGAGCCAGCCGAGGTCCTGGAGCTCTTCGATATGCGAGATCTGGCTGCTGATATCGGTCTTCTCGGGGATCTCGATCTTTGCCACGATCTTGTTTGACCCGCCAAAGGTGTCGAGCGTTGCGCCGAGAGCAACGAGGTCACGCAGGATCTCGTCCTGCATCTTCTTGCGGTCGCCTTCACCGAGCTCCGCGATCAGCTGGAACTCAGGGTGTTTCAGCACCGCGGTCTTATTGATGGTGATGCCACTCTGGCTCTCGATGACTGCGTCGAATGCCTCACGCCGCATCCGCTGGTTCTCCATGTGGGAATAGACCCTGTACCCGGTCTTTATTGAGGTGGCGATCTCATCGATCTTCCCGACAATCTGATCCACCATCACGTCAAGCTGGTCCTGTGCATGAGTGATGGCGAAGAGATGGAAATCATCAGTATATATCCACTGGATCTCCGTGGTATTGGCTTTTTTATAGATCCGTTCGGTGATGGACCAGTCTCCCCGTTTCAGGGTAATCCCGAGGATCCTGAAATCGGGCGACCGGGACGCATATACCGGGTACACCTGGAGATCATCGATCAGCGACGTGTCGCCTTCCCGGAATTCCTTGATCATCAGTTCGAAGAAACGGGTTTTCGGGTGGGGTGGTTTTAAAATGACGCTGTCAAAGACTTTCCACTTGTATTCCATAACCTGCTGGATCTCGATCTCATCTCCGACATCCACGAGGTACGAGTGGTCGATATGGTTCTTGTCTGCCTTCTGGTACTCATGATAGACCACTTCCGTCATGGCTATGCCCCGTCAACGGTTTTTTTGAGATAAAAGGATCCGCGCAGCAAGGATATCCCATATAATGTTCGTCTGAACGTCAGTCTTAGTATATGTTATCATATGCAGTTATATGAGTGCTTTGGTAGATTCGCCTGTAAAGACCGGGCATTTTTGGGTTTTTTATAAAAACCACCCATCCTCGCAGACGCATGTCTCTCCTCCGTTATATGTATCTGTTGGGATTACCCATGCTGGAGAATACGGAAGTGAAACAGATGCCGGGAAGTGAAGGACACTGGGAGGAGAATTATTCCTCGCGTGGCCCTCTCTGGGGAGGAGCAGTACATTCCCTGCCGGTTCTCCCGCCGGATGCCCGGGTGCTGGAACTCGGTTGCGGCAATGGTAAGACGTTATCTGTCATGAACCAGCGCGGATGGAACGTGACCGGGATTGACATCTCTCCCCGTGCAATACAACTTGCACGGAAGACTTTCCCTGAGGTACAGGAAATATGCCTTGCCGTTGCAGATGTCCGCCGGATGCCTTTTGGTGCCGGGTCATTCGATGCGGTATTCGCGTTCCATATCCTCGGGCACCTCCCTGCTGCATATCGGGCAGATGCCCTGCAGGAAATCTGCCGCGTGACCCGGGCCGGGGGGCGCGTCTATTTCCGGGATTTCTCAACCCGCGATTTCCGGTATGGCCGGGGAAAGGAGACTGAGCAGGGGACTTTTTTGCGGGGAAACGGAATCCGGACCCATTATTTTACCATGGAGGAAGTTGCGGGTCTTTTCACGGGGTTTCTTGCAGAATCTGCAGAAACCAGCACGTGGGCGATGCGCGTGAAAGGGACCGGGTACGAGCGTTCAGAGATTTCCGCGATCTTTGGTAAAAAACCCTGATCTTTTTTGCATTTCGAAATCTTTTATTATCTCCGCACCGATGATCCCCATGAGAAAAAATGACAATACGTCCCCCCCAAAAAGCGATCCTGCTCCTCTGCATTTCTGCTGTTCTCCTTGCAGCAATCATTCCTGCCACTCTGGCCATCGGAGGCGGACAGGGCTGGGTTGCGGTCAGGTGCAATGTTGACGGTGCATCCGTGCAGTTTGATAACCAGTACGAAGGGATCATATCCGGCGGTATGCTGACGGTCCCGGTATATACCTCGGGAACCCCTTATTCCACGGTAACGGTCCAGCTGGCCGGTTATACAACGTTTACCGGCCCGGTTACCATGCCCGCTGAAGGGGAGACAACGAATGTCTATGCAACGCTGAACCCGGTACCCACGCAGCCCCCGGTAAATTACGGGTCCGTTTATGTTGATTCTGCGCCTGGAGGGGCACAGATCTATTTCAACGGGAATTACCGCGGTCTGGCCCCTCTCACGATTGGTGAGGTCTGGCCCGGCAGTTACACTATTGAGGCCGAGAAGGATGGGTACCAGCCGTACTCCACAACAACCATGGTCTCAGCGGGCACCCGTTCGAATGTGTACTGTACGCTCAACCGGCTCGATACCAGCGGAGGACTCTATGTGATGTCGGATCCGACAAATTCCAATGTCTATCTCGACGCGGTCTACAAGGGGATCACCCCCGTCACGCTGAACAATATCGCGTCCGGCACCCATATCCTGCAGATCGATCATGCCGGGGATTATGACTGGAAATCAACAGTCGAGGTTCCGGCTGGCGGAATGAAGACAATTTCCGCAACACTGAACCCGATGCCGTCGAGCAGCACCGGCTGGATCTATGTCTCTTCCAGCCCCGGAGGTGCAACGGTCACGCTTGATGGCAGTCTTGCCGGACAGACGCCGGTCTCCGGCTCCCTCAGGCTGAATGCAGTCGCGGCCGGTAACCATGCGGTCACTCTCTCGCTCGCAGGGTACCAGCAGTATTCACAAACAGTGTCTGTATCCCCCAATACCGTCTCGGAAGTGAGTGCTGTCCTGCAGTCCCAGGCAGCTCCTTCCGGTAAGGGCGGGTTGTCGGTCAGCTCTACTCCCCCGGGTGCAAATGTATTCCTGGACAATAATTTCATAGGGATCACCCCGCTTACGCTCAGTGGCATCGCTGCAGGCAGCCATCTTGTCACTATCAGGTTTGACGGGTACCAGGATTATTCTGTCTCAACCGCGGTGAATGCGGGCGCCACCAGTACGGTTTCGGCAGCACTTGCGCCGGCTACACCGACACCGAGACCGGCTTCCCTGCCGGTACTTCTCACCATTGCCGGTCTTGCCATTGCAGTAATCGCGTCGGTCCGGAAATTCCGGTAATTTTTTTCATTCTTTGCTGCGGGAATGCCAATGCTCCGGATGCTCCGTTTTCACCATGCGTAAATCTGCCTTAATGGCTTCCGGAGATAACGGCCGGCAATGATTTGTGAATGCGAATATTGTTTGTCTCGCAATGTATCCGGGCCACAAAGTACACCGCCCGACCCCCCGCATGCCCCGGATCAGGAAAAAATTCACTTTTCTGTCGTGAGATATCCCGAAATTGGCCGGGATTCCGGCATAGCATGGAGGGGGTCATGCGGTGTACTTCCATCTCCCGGAGGTACCCGGCATGAGATCCAGGAGTTCAGAACCAATCGTACAGTAAAGAATTTACTACCGGAAGTATTCGAATCCGCGGGTAAGGCGCAATCCGGTTGATAGCGGATTGCAGCAGGTAATGTACACCGCGAGACCCCCTGCATTCGCCGATCAACCGATCCCCCATCAGATCTATCCGGTGATTGACTGATTCCTGACCAGATCCTGAATGTAAGGATCAATCCTTGAAAAAGAGTGATCATGTGCCGGGCCGTGACTGGTTTCTCAATCAGGGTATTCCAGCCTGATGCCCGGCATCTTCCCGGTCGATTTTCCCGGAAGGTATGATCGGTCCGGGCAGGAAAATGGTTCCCCGGTGCTTCTATTTCCGCAACCGCAGTATCATACCGCTTACCAGCGCACAGACCGCAAGGATACCGGCAAACCCATGCGCTGCGGGTGTGGGGGTAGCGGGGATCGCGGCCAGGAACACCGAGACCTGGAGGGTCTGCCCCCCGGTTACGTTCACGGTCTTTGTCACCGGGCTGTACCCGTCTTTACGGAATTCCAGGGAATGCGTACCCGGAGCAATCTCGGAGAATGTCGCGGGTGCATCGCCCTTATAGGTACCGTCCATGAATACCTGAATGGTTGATGGCGAGGAGAGCACCTTTACCGAACCGTATTTTAACCGGTCCGCGGCTGCCTGCTGTTTTGACGGATCGATGACGATATGCGTGATCGACGGGAGGGCATCGACGTTGTCGAGTTCTTTGGCATAATTGTCGGGGAACGTGACTATTACCTTCGTTGGAGAGAAATCAGCGGTGATCACGCTGCTGACTGCAGAATTTTTCAGGGCAATCTCCGCCTTTGTGAAATCCATGGATGCTGTCTGGAACTGCGTACCCGTCGGCACATCAGACACATCGGCAAATTTCTTGAAGAGGAGAGTGGCGCTGGACCTGTCCATAGATACGAGCTGCGGGGGATCGTTGCCGGTAGTAAGTCCTTTCTGCAGCTGCTCCTGCAACACAGACTGGGGGATCGCATTCTCGAGCAGACCTTCAAGAGTGAACCGGAAGATGGCGACCGCATCACCGTTCTTGTCCACGGTAATATCCAGTGAATCTGCAGTGAATGCATGTACCGGGCCGGCAACCAGCAGGGCCAGGCATAAAAGAATGAGTGCACAGCGCAGCCTGCGTGAATGTATCATTGTCATGAAGCGTTATCCCTCCTGTGAGTATCCTGGCTGTCAATGGCAGCCGGATTTTCCGGCCGCATATTTCTTTATAGTTATACGATCCGGTCGTCGTTAAGTATTTTCTCTTTAATCTGCCGATATAAAAACCGTGATCTCCTCAAGTTAATATATGCCCGGGACGCACTAGTACCCGAAGATATGATCGAATCCATCATCCCCCTTATTTTACATCTTGACCAGCATTTTACGTCCGTTGTGCACGAATACGGGATGTGGACGTACCTGCTCCTTTTCTGCATCATCTTCTTCGAGACCGGCTTTGTCATATTCCCCTTTCTTCCCGGCGATTCCCTGTTGTTTGTTGCCGGAGCGGCTGCTGCGAGCGGGATCCTCGATCTCCAGTGGCTCTTTATAGCCATCATTGCCGGGGCGGTTCTCGGGGACACGGTCAACTACTGGATCGGCAACTACATCGGGATTCACGTCTTTCTCGAACGGTTCCCGAACCTGGTAAAAAAAGAGTACATCGACAGGACATACGGTTTCTATGAGAAATATGGCGGCACTACCATCTTTGTTGCCCGGTTTGTCCCGGTCGTGCGGACCTTTGCGCCCTTCCTGGCCGGTGTCGGGTCCATGAAATACTACCGGTTCCTCTTCTTCAATATCCTTGGAGCCACTGCGTGGACGCTCGTCGTGGTGCTTGCGGGGTACTACATGGGCAGCTTCTCTGTCGTGCAGGAGAATATGAGCCTGCTGCTGATCGGGGTCCTCATCGTCACTGCGGCGACCGTGTTGTTCATTGCATGGGGTATAATTTCTTCGTATTTGTGCCGGAAACCTGCCGGAGAAGACGAAACGGAATAATGGATCCCGGGTGGATCCCCGTATTTTCCATCTCCCTGTATACCTGCTGACGAGTCAAAATCTCCGGGTATCTGTCCTGCATACGTATTCCCCTTCCGGCTTCTGCACGTACTGTCCCGATACCGGAAACCGGTAGATCATCAGCAGAAAAAAGGACGCCGGATTACTCCGGTGGCGCGTGCATCAGCCTGAGTGCCCCTGCAAGGCACAGTACAGAGACCGGGATGATGAGCGTCTCGACTTTGAGTGCCTCGGGGCCGACAACGATCACGTGCTCGAGCAGGTTTACCGCGAGGATGACGATGATCACCTGGAGCAGGGTGGTCTTGAGCTCGCTGATATTGGCAATATGCAGCCACCCGGGAAGTTTCTCCAGTTCGTCCGGGCCCGGATTGGTCACAAAGAGGGTGTAGATGCCGAACGAGAAGATCAGGAGCACGAGTGCAAAAAGGAAGGAGTCGACTGCCTGGACGAGCCCGACCGAGGCGAGCGTACTCTGGCTGAGGTGGGCTGGCAGATTTCCCGGGAAGTCGACACCAATAAAGAAGACAATAACTGCATTCAGCGTCTGTCCTGCCCCTACAAGGAACATCAGCGCCGATCCGATAAACAGGGATACTACAGCGATGAGACAGATCAGTCGCAGGGAAAAGAACCGTTTGAACATCAAAGAGATCCACACCTTCCCCGATTAAAGATATTTCGAAAAACGACCGGCCCGGAAGACCGGGTCCTGCAAAAATTATTTTCTCCTGGCAACAACCAGTCCCTTGTTGTCGACCCGCGTGGCGATCGCAATTTTAAGGCCGATTGGTTTTACCAGTTTTTCCACGGCCTTCCTGTCCAGCCCGGTGACTACGGCAATCGAAGGCCCGACCGAACTCATGCCAACGAATTCAAGGTTCTTCTCCCGGAGCTGGCTCATGTAATGGTAGATCTCGAAACTGTGGTGCTCCACCTCGGCCCGCTTCGAGCCCCGGAATTCGATCTCCCAGATCACGTCGCCTGCCTTTTTGAGATCGCCTTTCTCCAGCGCAGGGATGAGATCCATGAGGAAGAGGTAGGCCTTGAGCTCGCGGTCCCGGTAGTCGAGGGTGCGGGCCTTGTTCATCAGGAGATCAAATTCCTGGGTACCGGCCGAGGATATGTCCGTTGGGGGGATGATGATGAAGACATTCTTTCCCTCCGCAAACGGGTGGTGGTAGGCAAGGGAGAGTTCGTCGCCCATCACAGCCATGCCCCCGTGGACACTGACAGCCGGGCCAACCCCGGTCTCAAAACCGAACGCAATCTGCCCGTCGGCAGTCTCCTCAACGTAATTGTGACCGATAAGATGACGGAGCTGCGTGGCGGAGAGCGGGCAGCCGACCGCCTCGTTCATCGCTGTTGCTACGGCTATCATCACCGTGCTTGTGGAACCGAGTCCCACGTGCTTGTACTCGTGGTCCGTGATCTTTATCCGGAACCCCCCGGTGTATCCCACGGCTTTCCGGAAGACTTCGACAAAGTTCCGGACTATCGGTGCCCGGTTATAATCAACGGTGATTGCCTTCTTCGTGCATTCCACTTCGGCCGTGCAGTAGCACTGGATCGCAAAACCGATGCCCCCGCCGCCAGGGTGATCCGGTGCAAACCGGTTCATATCGAGCACGGTAAGGTGTATCCGGGCCGGTGCCTTTACGTGAATGGCTCCCGTAACCGGCTTCAGCACGTACTTCTTCTTCTCAAGTCCCAGCGTCTTGAGATCCGTTCCGGGTGCAAACGCCTTGAACTCGTATTCCACAAGATCGAGATCGCCGCCGCGTATCTTCATGATCGCCATAGATACATTCACTGTCAGGCGCAGGAGATAAAATGGTTGCGATCTCGTGCAGGGACCTAGTAAAGGAGAATTAACAATTAAAGGAGAATTAAAAAGTGTCCGGGGGCCCGGAAAAAGAGTATTGTTACGTCTCTCCGTGACTTCTTCTGTCACTCATCATCGTCTTCATCGTCATCGATCACAGGTTCCGGACCGACCGGCTCCGTGGGCGGCGTGACCAGGACAAGGTGGACGAACCAGCCGATACAGGCTGCCATGAATATCACGAGGAGGATTACGCTCGTGATGTTCTCGAGTGCCAGCAGGTGAAGCGGGATGTTCATACCCATATTGGCATTGAAGAACCCGATGATTATTGCAATAATAAGAAAGATGATGACGCCAACCATGCTGCCGAGGAGTACTGCAGAGGCGAGCCGGAGCGGGTCAGGTGTTTGCCGGACTTCTGTCATGAAAGGACTGTTGGCTGCCTGACTGATAAAAGAATTTCCCCGTAGGGAATGGAAAAAACCCTGTATAAGACTATACGGAAACCCTCAGCGCCACGCCATCGAACGCGGCTACGGTTCTCTCCCCATCGTACACCAAAACCCGGTACGTGGAGTACTTTCCGTTCTCCGCTACCCGGTTCGCCACCGCCACGAGGTCGCCGGTAGCCGGGACGAGGTACTGTATGTGCACCGAGACTGCGACCCGGTCGATACCGCCGCAGTTCGCCGCAATGCCGAATGCATGGTCAGCGAGCGAGAAGATCGCCCCCCCGTGGGCAACGCCATGGGCATTGTTCTTTTCTGTGCAGGGCATCGTGACCCGGGCATACCCCTCCCTGGCTTCAGTGACCTGCATACCCAGCAGCAGGGCAAATGCGCTGCGGTCGAATGCCTCGACCTGCATCTTCACGGTACTGTCCGGTGCGCTGACAGGGGGATCGGATTTCTGTGTCATAGGGGTGGAGATTGTTCCTGGTAACGGGGGATCCTGATCATTTGTATTTTTTCTGGGTATAGGAGTATTTCGTGCTCTCGCCGCCTTCGGACACTATGGAGATCCATTCGTAGATGGACTGCATGGTCCCGAACTGTTTGTACCTGCGCATCGAGAACCCTACTTTCAGTTTCTCGTCGAATTTTATTGTACCGAGATCTTTTAACCGCATCGAAATCTCGAGATCGTCCCCGGCATCGATACAGCGGTACATACCGGCTTTCAGGAAAGCGTCCTTACGGAACGCGGTGTTGCAGCCGAGCGTGTAATAGAATGTCTGGCTGTAATAGCCGATACGGGAGAAGGTATTTGCAAGGAAGAGCGAGAATTTGTTCCCGAGCCCCTCTTCGATCGGGTAGACCGGCCCATAGAGCTGCGCAAGCCCGGGATCTTTGAAATCCTCGCTGATCCGCCGGATCCAGTGGGGGGGAAGGATGCAGTCCGCATCCGTTGTGGCTATGATGTCGCCCTTTGCTGCATTCACGCCATCGTTCCGTGCGCCGCCCACTTTCCTGCTGGTCTGGATGAAGACCTGATCTGCGTATTTCCGTGCGATCTCGCAGGTGGCATCCTTTGAGCCACCATCGACGACGATGATCTCGTACTCGCTCCGGGGCACGGTCTGGTGGCAGAGTGAGACCAGGCACTGCGCGATATTCTCTTCCTCGTTAAAAGTCGGGATGACCACCGAAATCATGGAATTACAAGACTCCTCTCTCATTTTTGGGCTTGTCGGATATTAAGCGTGATGCACAAAACAATCTCAGGAATTATTGTCCTGCGCTATAAAATCGAAGACCGATCGGATGACACCATCCATATTCAGGTACTCGAATTGGGAGAACCTGCCGACAAGCGGGATGCCGATCGCTGTGAAATAGTCCCTGACTATGGCAATGTTCTGCTGGTAGGCAAGGTCATACACCACATATGCAAACGGCTGGCGTTCTACGGAAGTGAAGATAACGTTTTCCGGGATACAGATCTGCATGGATGCAAGCGTTGCTGTTACTTCCCGGACAAGCTCATCGTCCGACATGCCGGCAACTTCATCGCCCGGCTGGTGAGTGATCTCGGCAAGAACGGAGCTGCAGCCTTCGGGGGCCGCGTGATCGCTGAAGTTCGAAGGGAATGAGACCCGGTTGGTCTTCCCGAGAGTCTTATCGGGGATGTACATCCAGGAGATCGCCGGAACGGGACCCCGGATCCCGATATTGACACAGATCAGGGAGTTATAGGTGAGAGCCCTGCAGGCGTCGAGGACCGGTGCGGGGACATTCTCCAGGCAGGGCAGCAGGTGCTGAACCGGTATTGTACTGATTACCCGGTCGGCACTGACCGTCTCTTCGCCGTTACTGATCAGCCATTTGTCGCTATCCTTATTTACCGCCGAGACCTGGAAACCCGTGCGGATACAGTGCTCCACAGGTCGTGCGATCGCCCGGACAAGTGCCTCGATTCCGCCATCAAGCGGGTACGAGAAGACTGCCTGGTGCGTATAGCCCTCGGTCTCTATGCCGATCGCGGATTTCAGGATATCCTCGACCGGCGGCCGGGGGATGCGGCCGTCCACCCAGTGAAGGGACATCTTTTCCGTGGGATATTTCCAGATCTTCTCATTATAAGGAACCATGTAACACTCGGCAATGCCGGGGCCGAAGGTATAGTAGATCCATTCCCGGAAATTCTCCGGCTTTGATACGGTACCTTTCTCGACAGCAATGAGATTGTTCACGAATCCATGGAGGCAGGCGAACCGGTCTTCATGGGGGAGCTCGTACAGGCCGTTTTCGAACGGGTACTTAACGTGCCGGTCCTTGTAGAAGATCTTCGTATTCCGGTTGTTGCGCTGCTCGTTCTCCGCTATCATCCTGCGCATGAAGGCGAGGACCTCAGTGTCCCGTGAGAAAATGATATGGGAGCCACCGGTGTCGAACGTGAACCCTTCGCTGGTCTTTGACCTGCAGAGTCCTCCATAAGCCGGCTCTGCTTCGAAGAGGATCACCTCTTCACCCTTCTCGTGCAGGAGCCGGGCAAGGGTCAGGCCGGCAAGGCCGGCTCCAAGGATTGCTGTCTTCACTGCACATACGTTGGCGTGCAGGATTTATATGGTTCACCGTAATGGTGCAAAAAAGAAAAAAATGTTCAGCGATATTTTTCCAATAGTTCTGTCGGTCCGGTTGTATCATGGACCTTTCCGGAGAATCTGGTCGCGGCGCCGGGTTTGGGATCTCTGTGCCTGCCGGTGCATGGCCGTGTTTCAGTAACCCGGGTGGCGATTGACCGGGATCCAGACAGGAGCTGGGCCGGACGGAGTGGGATCATTCAGGCTAATCCGCAATCCTGGCACAATTGGCAGAAAAGGTCCGGTCCATATCCCCGCCACTGTATAATATTGGTGCACATATTATGATCAAAACGATAATGTTATGCTATAGCATGGCAGAGATATTTTTTAATACCCCGGAGGGTAGATCAAAGTGGATCTCATTGTTCAGTTTATTCTTGCAATCCTGCCCATTCTCCTGATCTTTATCGGGCTTGTGTTTCTGAAGCAGTCGGGAACGCTCATGGGCGTTGTCGGCTGGCTGCTGACGGTTGTCCTGGCGATCCTGTTCTTCAACACATCGCCCGATATCGCGCTGTACGCATCATGGGCCGGTGTGCTTTCATCATTCGGCATCTCGCTGATGGTGCTCTTCACCATTCTTCAGGTGACGATGATGGACGTTACCGGTGCAATTACCCGGATCACGGCGTACATCAAATCCATTGCTGCGGAGCGGTACGAACAGATCATGATCCTGAACGTTGGGTTCGGATCGTTCCTGGTATCGATCGGTGCAACACCGGTCACGATGCTGCCGCCAATCATGCTGGCACTCGGCTTCTCCCCGATCGCAGCGGTCGCCCTGCCCTGTCTCGGGTACGACCCGCTCACTTCCTTCTCGCTCCTCGCAGTCCCCATCACGATCCCTGCCGGCGTCTTCGGTATCGATGCAAAGGTGCTCGGCAGCACCATCGCGCTCTTCCTGCCGGTCATCTCGACCGGTATCGCGCTCGGGATGCTCTGGGTCGCGGACGGATGGGATGGCGTGAAGAAAGGATTCTCCACGGCACTGGTCGCTGGCCTGACGCTCGGGTTCTCTGCGATCGTATTCGTCAACCTCCTTCCGGGCTCTGCAATCGGCCTGGTCGGTGTCTTCTCGGGCCTCGTGACAATTGCGGTCCTCTTCCTTCTGCGTGCGATCAGGGGAAAACCCCTCAATGCGGTATCGGTACCTGACACTACTGCTACGGAGGGTGGCATGCCGCTCTGGAAGGCCGCCTTCCCCTGGATCCTGCTCGTCACATTTGCGATCATCATCAGCATCCCCGTCATCCAGTCGGGTCTCTATGCCTTCCTCGGGCCGATCCAGAAGATCCCCGTCGTAGCCAACAAGATCGTTGACTTGAAGCTCCTGAACCAGGCATACTTCTGGGTGCTGATCAGCACGATCATCGCAGCCCCGCTCCTGGTAAAGACCGGCGAAGAGGCAAAGCACATCCTCTCACTCTGGGTGAAACGGGCGTGGGCCCCGACCCTTGCCGCAATGGTCTTCTTTGCGATTGCCTACGTGATGGACTGGTCCAGCCAGTCGGTGACGAACGGAACCCTCGGCTTCGCCCCCGGGGCGAATGCTTTCAACATGAATGTCGTGATCGGCCTCTCGCTCGCCCTCTTCTTCGGCGTAGCATTCCCGCTCTTCAGCCCTACGCTGGGCCTCTTCGGGGCCTTCGTTTCCGGCAGTGAGTCGTCATCGAATGTCATGTTCTATGGGATCCTCAAGAAGTCCAGCGAGGTCCTGAACCTGAACTTCATGCAGGTCTATGCAGCGCACGCGGTAGCCGGCGGTATCGCTTCCGGCGTCGCCGTGGCAAAGATCATCAATGCGGCTGCAGTAGTGGACAAGATTGGAATTGAAGGTGAGGTAGTCCGGAAGGTTGCCCCGGTCGCCATCATCCTGACGCTCCTGACCGGTGTCATGCTCTGCGTGATGCTGATCTTCTGATCTTTTTTTATGATCCGGTCTCAGAACCTGGACGAACCCGCGATTATTGTCCGGTATCGCCGGAATGACGGTGAATAGTATGTATTGCAGCAGCAATCCGGATCCGGACGAGCTGCGGATTCTTGCCGGCCATGATGATAAAAATGATTTCCAAGCCGGGAGTGTTCCGGACACCCGGACGGGAGAAACCGGAAACGCCGGTCTGGTGTTCCTCTCCGTAAATATGTTTAATACTCCTCCTGTCGAACGTAGAACACAACGATACAAGCGACTTTCTCCGGGGATACCATAACCATGCTCAGTCTCTCGGCAGTGACCAAACAGATTGGCGGCCTCACAGCAGTGAATAACGTTGACCTTGAGATAGGGCCAGGTGAGATAGTCGGTCTTGTGGGACCGAACGGTGCCGGCAAGACCACCCTCCTGAACATCATCTCGGGCATTCTGCCCCCGACTGCCGGTACGGTTACGTTCTGCGGCGAGAACATCACGGGAATGAAACCGGATCGGATCTGCCGGAAAGGAATCACCAAGACGTTTCAGATTGCGGAATCATTCCCCGATCTGACTGCCAGCGAATGCGTGATGATCGGGATCCTCTTCGGGAATGACAAAGCCCCGGGTATGAAGGAAGCGAAAGCCCGGGCGCTTTCAATATTATCGGAGGTCAATTTCCCGCCCGAGAAGGCCGAAACCCTCAACCGGAACCTGAATGTCGTCGAGCTCAAGCGCCTCCAGCTTGCCAGGGCGCTGGCTTCACAACCGAAACTCCTCCTGCTCGATGAGCTCACCACCGGCCTCAACCCGAAGGAGAGCAACGAGGCCGTGGAGCTGATCCGGAAGATCCGTGACCGGGGTACTTCCATCCTCATCATCGAGCACGTCATGAGCGTCATCATGGGAGTCTCCGATCGCATTGTCGTACTCGATCACGGGGAGAAGATTGCAGATGGCTATCCCCATGAGGTAGTGAACAACCAGCGGGTCATCGATACCTATCTCGGTGACTTCAACGCGTTTTAGTGAGGGAAAACCAGATGCTCGCAATAACCGGCCTCAACGTCTTTCACGGGAACCTGCAGGTAGTCTGGGACCTGGGCCTGCATGTGGAGAAGGGCGAAATTGTTACCATTATCGGTCCGAATGGCGCAGGGAAGACGACTACTGTCGAAACCATCATCGGGCTTAACCGGAACGCCACCGGTTCCATCGTCTTCGAGGGAAAGGAGATCCTCGGCCGGAAACCCTATGATCTCTTCCGGGACGGCCTCGCGCTGGTGCCGGAGAAACGCGAGATCTTCCCGAAGATGCCCGTAGGGGAGAACCTTCTTCTCGGTGCGATCGGCCCTGACGGGACGGAAAAGACCCTTGAGCATATTTACCGGCTCTTCCCGATCCTGGCGGAGCGCGAACACCAGCAGGCCGGGACCCTGAGCGGCGGCGAACAGCAGATGCTCGCGATCGGCCGGGCGCTCATGTCTAAACCCCGGCTCCTCATTCTCGACGAACCCTCTACAGGTCTCTCTCCCCTTCTGGTGGGGCAGGTCTTCAGGTCCCTCGAGCAGCTTGGCAGGGAAGGAATGACGATCCTCCTGCTCGAACAGAATGTCCGGCACGCCCTGAATATGTGCGACCGGGGGTATGTCCTCGAGAACGGGAGGATCGTCAAAGAAGGGAAGGCAAAGGAGCTCATGCGCGATCCGCACATCCAGAAGGCGTACCTCGGATTCTGATCTGAAAACCAGTACCGCTCAACCCTTCTTCTGCATACCGCCCACGCCTTTTTTTCCTTCCCGCCAGATCCTGATCTTCTCCGGCAGGTTCACAAGCCCCCTGGGCAGGAAGATGATCGTAAGGATGAGCATGAACCCGACAATGACGTACCTCCCGAAGGTGAGCCCCGTTGACTTGAGGCCTTCCCAGATGACCGTGAGTACGATCGTCCCGATGACCGGTCCTGCAAGGGTACCCAGACCTCCAAGGATTACATAGGTAACCGGCCAGAACGAGTTATCGACGCCATACAGTTCCGGGGTCAGGTAGCCGATATGGTGGATCTGCAGCGCCCCTGCAACCCCGGCAAGATATGCGCTCATGGCAAACGCAAGAAGCCGGTAGCGGACGGGATCAACCCCGGCCACCCGGGCTTCCGTCTCGTTTTCCCGGATTGCAAGGAACGCAAGGCCGATCCGCGATCGCATAATCAGCCATATTGCGGCCAGGGAACCGATCGTGATGGCAAGGACCGCGTAGTATTCGATGAACTGGTAACCTGCAATCGACGGGCTGATGAGCCGGGGCGAGGCGATTCCGTCCCAACCCCCGGTGACCGGAGCAAGGATGCTGACCGTCAGGGTCTGGATGATGATGGCGAACCCGAACGTGACCATGGCAAGGAACCATTCCTTGAGCCGGACACAGGTGAGCCCGATAAGAACGCCGATGAAGGCGGCGACCGCGGCCCCGAGAAAGATGCTGATAAATGGGGAGATCCCACTTTTTATCGCGATCAATGTCGAGGCATATGCCCCGATGCCAAAGAATGCGGCGTGGCCAAGAGATCCCTGCCCGGAAAAGGCGAGCAGGTTCCATGCCGATGCAAAGATGATCATGATGAGCATCAGGACGAGGAGGTTCAGGATAAACATGCTGTCCGTGAGGAACGGCAAAGCCAGCGCGATAGCGAGGATTGCGATAATCCCGTATTTTGTCAGATCATCCCTCTGGAATTTCACAAACCCTCACTCCCCTTTTTCCCCGAACAGACCTGTCGGCCGTACAATGAGCACAATGATCAGGATGATGAACGAGACTGCGTCCTTCCATATCCCGCCGAAAAGATATGCGGCGCCGTTCTCGGCAATGCCCATCAGGAGTCCCCCGATGATTGCGCCCGGGATGCTGCCGAGCCCCCCGAGGATGATGATGGCAAAGGCCTTCACTGCCGGTATCGAGCCCATATACGGATTGAATACCTGCCCGCTCACTACCCAGAGCGTACCTGCTGCCGCGGCAAGGGCACAGCCGAGGCCAAAACTGATGATGTCGATCCGCTCGACATCGATGCCCACGAGCATTGCTCCCTTCCGGTTCTGGCTTGTAGCACGCATCTCCATTCCGATCCTCGTCCTTTTGAGGAAGAGCCAGAGGGCAATTAGGATTGCGGCGGTGAACGCAATGATAATGATATAATCGAGCGGCACACTGAGCGGACCAACGGGTACGGTGATGCCGTCATAAGGGCTCTTCACGCTCTGCCAGGCATCGCCCCAGATCATCGCGGCCCCGTTCTGGAAGATGTAGATGAGCCCTATCGAGAGGAAGATCTCGTTGAGCTTGCCGGTACCGAGGATAGGTCGGAAACAGAACCGCTCAACCACGGCACCAATACCTATGAGGGCGAGCATGGAGAGGAGGAGGATCGCGTACGGGTTCAGGTGAGTATAGAGGAAGATCGTGGCGGTAATGTAGGCACCGATCATCAGGAACTCCCCGTGGGCAAAGTTGACGATCTTCATGACCCCGAAGATCAGGTTCAGCCCGGTGGCGAGCAGGATATAGATGCAGCCGGCATACAGTCCCCAGAACATAATCTGC
>Ga0265342_10000049_pt1 | contig 125977 bp, 97 predicted proteins | sample 4CB327metaG_FD_203125 | JGI IMG/M metagenome (GOLD analysis project Ga0265342, IMG submission 203125) | Rhizosphere microbial communities from Carex aquatilis grown in University of Washington, Seatle, WA, United States - 4-CB3-27 metaG | ecosystem: Host-associated > Plants > Roots >...
GCCGAGCTCGCCCGGCTCCTGGCGTTCGCCGCCGGCGAGGGGCCGCTCGCGCTCCACCTCCACGGACTGCCCGGGATCGGCAAGACCCAGCTCCTCCACGCACTGGCCGATCGGCTGCGCGAGCAGGCGCCGGACGTCGCCATCGTCTCCGTCGACGCCGGCGAGGTCGAGCCGTCGCCGGCGGGGCTGTGCGCCTGGCTCGCGCCGGGAGCGGGCGATCGGACGGCCACTCTGGCAGGGTTCCCGGACCCTCCCGCGACGGCCCCCGATCGGCAAGCCGAGCTTCGTCCACGCGATCTGGCCGCCGCCGCGCGCGCCGTCACCGCGGCGGGTCGCCGCGTCCTCCTCGTCGTCGACCGGTACGAGACCTTCCGGCTGCTCGACACGTGGTTGCGCCAGATGTTCGTTCCCGCGCTCGGGGAGAACGTCCGCGTCCTTCTCGCCGGCCGCGCACCGCCGCGACCCGCGTGGCTCGTCGCGCCGGGGTGGTCCGGCCACCTGGTGACGCTCGAGCTCGGCCCGCTGCCGCGTGACGTTGCGCTCGCCTACTTGACCGGCCACGGGATCGAGCCGGCTGTCGCGGCGGCGCTCGAGCGCGTCGCCGCCGGCCACCCGCTCGCGCTGTCCATGTCGGCGGCGCTCGTCGGCGCGGGCGCCCCGGTCCCGGCGGCGGGCGTCCCGTCGGCGCCCGGCGCGCTCGTCGACCACCTCGCGGAGCTGTTCCTCGAGGACGTCCCCGACCCGACGACGCGGCGGGTGCTCCAGGCGGCGTGCCTCGTCCGCACCGTGACTGCGCCCCTCGTCGAGGCGATGCTGCCCGATGTTCCGCCGGAGGACGCGCTCGCGCGGCTGCGCGCGCTGCCGTTCGTCCGGCCGACGGCGCATGGGCTCCTGGTCGACGACGCGGTCCGCAGCGCGCTCGATCGGGCCCTCGCGGCGACCGATCCGGGACTGCGCGCCGACCACCGCCGCGCCGCCGCCGACGCGGTCGCCCGGCAGGTGCGCGCGGCGCCGCGCGCGGAGCTGTGGCGCACGACCGCCGACGTCCTCTACCTGCTCGAGAACCCCGACCTGCGCGAGGCGTTCTTTCCCCGGCGCGCCAACTCGATCTCGATCGAGCCGGCGACGGAGGCCGACGGCCCGGCGCTGCGCGAGATCATCGCCAGGCACGAGGGCGCCGACGCCGCAGCGGCGTTCGCGCCGACCTGGCGCCACCACCGGGCGTCGTGCCACGTCGCGCGCGACGCCGCCGCGCAGGTCGCCGGGCTCGTCCAGGTGCTCCGCCCGGGCGAGCTGGCGCGCGGCGTGCTCGACCGCGACCCCGTGCTCGCGCGCTGGGCGCAGCACCTCCCCGCCGCCGACGATCGGGCGCGTGCGCTCTGGGTGCGGCGATTGATCGACCGCGACGTCGACGAGCAGCCGTCGGCGGCGCAGGCGGCCGCCTGGCTGGACATCAAGCGCAGCTACCTCGAGCTCCGGCCGGCGCTCCGCTGGGTCTACGCGTGCGTGCGGGCGCGCGCCGTTCACGAGCCCGCGATGCGCCGGCTCGGCTTCCGCCTGCTCGACGCGGAGCCGATCCGCTTCTCGGGCCAGGCGTTCTGGAGCCTCGTCCTCGACATGGGCACGGGCTCCGTCGACGGATGGCTGGCGCGGCTGGTCGCCCAGGAGGTCGGCGCCGGGACCGACGCGCCCGCCGGCGAGTCACTCGTCGATGAGGCGCTCCTCGACGAGGCGGCCCACGAGGCCGTGGTCGACGGCGAGCGGATTGCGCTGACGCCGCTCGAGCTCGGCGTCCTCGGCTACCTGCGCCGCCGCCCGGGCGAGGCGGTGACACGCCACGAGCTCCTGGAGTCGGTGTGGAAGCACCCGCCCGACGCCTCGACCAGCAACGTCGTCGAGGCGGTGGTCCGATCGCTGCGCCGCAAGCTCGGCCGGCACGCGGCCGCGCTCGCGACGGTGCGCGGCGTGGGATATCGCTTCCGGGTTACGGGCGGGCCTCGATGACCAGGTTGAACGGCGTCTGGGCGGCGACGCGGACGCGCTCGAACCCGCCGGCGTGGAGGCGCGAAGCCAGGGCCGCGAAGCCGGCCTGGGCCCCGAGCCCGTCGCGGCCACCCTGCTGAAGCGCATTCTGCGTGCACAGCGCCGTCGACGCGGCGTAGTACATCCGCGCCACCGGGCCGACGTTCGCCTCGGGGGCGTCATGCGCGAACGGCTCGACGAGGAGCACGGCGCCGTCGTCCGCGAGCGCGGCGCGCGCCGTCCGCGCGGCGGCGACCGGGTCGCCGAGATCGTGGAACGCGTCCATGAAGCAGACCAGGTCGAGCGCCCCGCCGGCGACCTCGACGAGCGCCGCGGCGGGAGCGACCTCGAACTGGACCCGATCGTCGACGCCAGCCGCGGCGGCGCGCTCGCGTGCGGTCGCGATCGACGCCGCGTGGGCATCGAGGCCGACGAGCCGGCTCGCCGGGAACGCTTGCGCGAGGAGGATCGTCGACGCCCCGTGGCCGCAGCCGACGTCCGCGACCCGCCCGCCGGCCGCGAGCGCGGCCGCCCGGTCGCCGAGCGCCGGGATCCAGTGCGACACCAAGTTCGCGCGGTAGCCGTTGCGGTAGAACGCCTCCGTGCCGGAGAACAGCCGACAGTCGTGTTCGTGCCAGCCGATGCCCGAGCCGGTGCGGAACGACTCGACGAGCCGCTCCTCGGCGCGCCAGATCGCCGACGTCACGTCGAACGCCGGGGTCAGGAACGCGGGGCTGTCGGGCTGCGCGAGCACGAACGCGTGCTCGGGCGGCAGCACGAACCGACCGGACGTGGACTCGAACCCGACGTAGCCGGCAGCGCGCTGCGACGCGAGCCATTCGCGGACGAGTCGTGGCTCGGTGCCGGTCGCCGCCGCCAGCTCCTCGGGCGTTCGCGGCGCCGCGGCGAGCGTCTGGTAAAAGCCGAGCTTGCCGCCGAGGCTGGTCATCGCCGAGCCCATCGCCGCCGCCAGGTCGCCCACGACCTGCGCCGCGAACGCCTCGATGCGCGCCGGGTCCATCACGCCACCTCCTTCGCCATGTCGACGTCGGGGACGGCCTCGGGCGCGCGGGTTGTCGCCGAGAGCGCGTGCGTGTCCCAGATCCGGTGCTCGACCCGCACCACGCGCGGGTCGTGGCGCAGGTGCTCGAGGATCGGACCGTCGACGTACGCCTGCGCCTGGGCACGCGAGGCGAACAGGTACACGCCGCCGAGCTCGGACGCGGCCTCGTCGAGGATCCAGACCTTCCAGATGAGCCCCGGGACGGCCGAGATGGCTTGTGCCGGACCGGTGGCGCCTGCGAGGATGGCGCCCGGCGAGGTGCGGGTCGTGGTGCGAACGTGCAGGATCGTCTTTGACATCGGAGCCTCCTTTCCGGCGATTGCCGCCGGTGGGAGATTCATGCCACCGCCGCGGCCGGCGAGGATGAAGCCCTCATGAGAAGTTCATGAGAAGTGTTCCCAGGGAGCCGTCTCCCAGGTTGATCTTCGACTTACCGGTTTCCGGCGCGATCGACGTGCGCCGGTCGGGGAACTTCCGGTTGGGTTTGTCGTTCTCCCTGAGCGCGCTGAACGGCGCCGAGGAAGCGATGGTCGCCCGGTGAGACGGTCACCCTGAATGTCGTCAATCAAGAGAATCGCGACGCGTTTTCGGACCCCGTTGATGGCGGCGCTGGGTCTGGCGTCGCTGGCGTTGCCGTCGGGCTGTGGCAGCCCCTGCGAGCCTGAAGATCGGGTGTATCTGCTGCGCGCTCCCGATGCGCAGACGCAGGCCCTCCTCGACGCCTGCGCTGACCCGACGCGGATGGACTGCCTGCCCTTGTGCGAGAAGCTGAAAGGACCGTCGTTCTCGTCGGAACCGATCGTCCACTGCGAGCTGCACCCGGGGGTCGATGGTTACAGCGAGGTTCACGTTCAGTGGAGGGTGGGGTGCCTGTGATGAAGCGGTTTGCAAGGGGCGCCGATGCAGGCGTTCTGGTGAGGGCCGGGCGCGGCTTGATGCGGCTGCTCCTGCTGCTGTGCGCGGGCGGCGTCGGCGGCGGGTGTTGCGACGAGACATCACGCCGTTACGAGATCGACGCGCCGGACGACACCCTGGTGGCGATGGTGGCGGCCTGTGAGGCCGCCGGGACCCCCACCTGCGCCGACAGCACCGCCCCCGGTTGCGCGCCGCAGGCGTGCATCGACGTCTGCAAGCGGGTGATGACCATCGCCGGCGACGACCCCGGCGGGATCAAGCTGTGTCTCGTGAATCCGCCGACACCTTTACAGTCAACGCTGGAGGTGATCGTCACCTTCTGCACGTGATGGAGGCAAGTGGCAACCGGCCTGACAACTAGGTCAGTCGGCCCGGGCGCCGGGGTATATTCCTCGGCGTGCGCCCGCGAGATACGTCGCCCGACAGCCACGAGGCTCAGCTGCGAGCCTACCGCCGGCTTGGTCCCGCGGGTCGCGCGCGTGTGGCCGCGAACCTGTCGGCTGACACGAGGGAGCTCACGCGCGCAGGAATTCGCGCGCGCCACCCCGAGTACAGTAACGAAGATGTCGAGAGCGCGCTTCGCCGCATCCTGCTGGGCGACGAGCTTTTTCACCGAGCGTGGCCGGCGCTCCCCTTGCTCGCTCCATGAATGATGAAGGCGCGGGTGCATTCCTCGCTCGCCTCACCGCTAAGCTGGCTGCTGCCGGAGTACCCAACATGGTGGTGGGTTCATTCGCCAGCTCGTTCCATGGTGTTCCTCGCAGTAGCCAGGATCTCGATCTGGTGATCGATCCGCAGCCCGAATCGCTCCGGCGCTTTCTCTCCGATCTTCCGCCGGAGGATTACTACGCTGATGCCGATGCGGCCTTCGATGCGCTTCGTCGGCGTGGACAGTTCAACATCATCGACCTGGCGACGGCATGGAAGGCCGACCTCATCATGCGAAAGGCGAGGCCGTTCTCCGTCGAGGAGATGCGCCGACGCGTCCAAGGCGATCTGCTGGGCGCGCAGGTCTTCGTCGCGTCTCCAGAAGATACGCTGATCTCGAAGCTCGAATGGGCACAGCAGGGTGGGGGCAGCCAGCTCCAGCTGCGAGATGTTGCGGGGATCCTGCAGCTGCGCGGCGGCGACCTCGATATCGCGTATATCGAGCGATGGGTAGCCGACTTGGGCCTGGGAGAGCTCTGGCGATCCGTGCGTGACGCTCAGGGCACGCGCGCGTAGACGTCCGAGCGCGAGTGATAAAGTTCCCAGAACTTCTCCGCGATCGTGCGCGCGTCGATCGTCGCCGTGCCCCGATCAAACGTGGTGCCCTTGACGAGGCCAAACACCATGACCTCGCCCACGAAGACGTTCTCGGGTTTCAGCTTCTGCGCGAGCACGCCGACGAGCTTGTGCTTCGCGGCGTTGGCGACGCCGAGGCCCATCGATCCACCCGCGGCCGCCGCGTCCATCGCCGGATCGAACATGCCGAGGCCGCCGTTCGTCACCAGGATGGCGGCGTGCTTCTCCTGGCGCAAGTCGGGCAGCGCGGCCCTGACCGCCGCGAGCAGGCTCGTCACGGCGACGTCGAGGACGCCGCGCACGGCCGCATCATCGGCGGTGAGCATGTCGCCCGCGCCGCCGTCGTAAGCCATCCACTGCAGGACCGTGATGGGCCCGAGCGTCTCGTGGACCTTGCCGATCACGCCGCGCGCCGCATCCGGATCGGCGAGGTTCGCCGGGAAGGCGGCCGCCCGCACGCCCTTTGCCTCGAGCGCCGCTACACCGGCCGCGAGGTTGTCGGCGCGCCGGGCGACGAGCGCGACCTGGAACCCTTCGGCGCCGAACCGCTCCGCGACGGCAGTCGAGATCCCGGGTCCGTATCCGCACACGACGATCGTCTTGCTCATGCCGCAACCCTAGCGCAGCGATCGCGGCCAGACCAATGGTTCGGACTGTGGCAACAACGTGGCAATTGAAGTGGCGGTTGGCGTTGAGCCGATTGCACACCCCGGCCCATCACGGGGCCGCGTAGGTCAGGATTGGGCCGGCGATGATGCCTCCTCCGGGAACGATCGCGAACAGGCGAAAGTTCCTGCCGGGGGCCACGGATCCGTCCGTTGTCGCGTACAGGGTCAGTTGGTGCAGGCCGCCGTCCAGGATGGGGATCGATCCGTCGGCGTTGTTGATGAGCGGCAACACGCCGCCCTCTTGCACACCAATGACCCAGGGCGTATTGCCGCCGGACAGTCCAGGGATCCCCGCGGGGATCGCTCCCAGGACCGTGTCCCAGTAGCTGCCGCCCGAAGGTTTGCCCGTCGCGTCCGTCGTCGCGAGGACAAAGGCGCTCACCGGTCCTCTCACGAGCGCATCGAACACCCCGTCCATCACCCCATCCGGCGTGATCGGGCTCGTCGTGTGCGAGACGCGATCGACCTTCAACGACTGCGGGTCGACCCCGAAGCTCTCGATACTCGGTCCGGCGAGCTCGGGCGGCGTCGGCACCAGCGCCTGCAGGTTGCTGGCCGGGACGATGGCCGGCGTCGTGGTTCCCGGCACGAGCCAGAGGAGCTCGATGCCCAGGATCGTCGGCTGGCCCTGGAAGTAATCGATGACGATCTCGTAACGGCCTGCAGCCAAGGGGACGGTGGGACCCAAGCTGCCGCCGAAGGCGTGAGCGCCGTCGTTGCTCACGATCTGTGTCAGCGACGTCGCTCCGCCGTCGGCGCCGGTCGCGGAAAGATCGATCAAATAGGCGTTCGAGCCGTCGTCGGAGAGGGTCTCGAAACGATAGTTGCCCGGTGTATCGACCGTGAGCACGCCACGGAAACGAATTGCGAACCACTGCGTGAGCTGCGGCAGACCGGGGAATCCCGCCGTAAAGGTCTGGCTCGGAACGTCGAGGTTCGAAACGTCGAACGTCGTCAGCGGACAGGCCGTGCCGGCGCCCGGTGCGTCGATCACCGACGGATCGTTGCAAGGATCGGTGAGGCTATCGACGCTACCGAAGTTCGGCAGCGCGGCCGTATTGGGCTGCAGCGAGTACACCGCTGCGAACAGGCCGTCGCCGCCGTCGCCGTTTCCACCGAACGCGTTCGATTGCGCAATGGTCACGGGTGAGCCGACCAGCGTCGAACCCGCCGGCGTCGTCACAAAGACGGTGGCTCCGCCCGACACCTGCTGGAACAGGCTGGATGGTGTCGCCACCGTGAGCTCACCGGACGATCCCGAGACGATGGGCAGGACGATCGTGACCTGGCCGGCCTCTCCCACGCCAACCAGCGACACCGTGACGTTGCTGGTATCACCAGACACGGTCGCCAGGTTCTTGCCCAATATCGTGATCGTGTTTCCTGGCCCCACGATTTGCGGGAACACGCCCGTGATCGCCGGCGGTCCTCCATAGGGCGGCTGGACGTCGAAGGTCGCGGTGACCGGCGGCGCGACCGCGAGAGCTTCGACAACGCGCATGTCTCCGTCGGTCATGGCCAGGTCGAGCACGCAGGCGTCCACCCAGTCGCTGGTCACGCCGTTCATCTGGCAAGTCGCTGTATTGCTCTGCACGGTCGCGCTGTCCAAGTCCTGCACCCTTGCCAGCAAATGCGGAAAATTGCGATCGGTGAAGGTTTCCGTGCTGGTTCCCGCGACGTAGTCGAACAACGACGTATCGCTGGCGATCCGCCAGCTCTCGACGTAGAGGTGGTAGAAATCAGCGAACGGTGCGGGCGACGTCAGCGTCGTGAGCCCGTCGCGCGTCGTGAGATCGTCCTCGGTCACGCCATTGGCATTGCCGAGCAGCCCGGCGACCTGACCGGCTCGGGATGTGGCGACATAGACGTCCACCCCAAAGAAGAAGCCGTGGGACGCCACTCGGAGCTGGCTGTTGTCAGGCCAAACGATCGCGTAACTATCAGAGAGCGTCCAGACCACGCCGCCGCCGGGCAGCGGCGTCGGGCCTGGCGCGAGCGTGGTCGCGAAACCGTCGACAGTGACCGTCCCATCCAGGTAGAACGCCACCTTGTCGCTCGCGACCCGCGCGGCCACCGCCACCGCCAGCGAGACCTCTTTGGCGCCCCACGGCTCGGTGCGAGTTTGAACTTCCAGGTCGCCAGCGCTCGAGACAACCATCGTCTCCTCGCCGGCTGGCTGACAATCGTACCGCACCCCATCGAACGTCCGCAGGTGCGGGTCGCCGATCCACGACGCGTGAGTCGGAGGAGGCGCGGGCAGGCGCGCGGCGCCGTCGCCGCCCTGGCCGCCTCCGTCGGAGGTGGGGCGCGCGTCCCCGGCATCTCCGGCGTCCGCTGCGTCGGCATCGGCGCCCCCATCGTCGGGCCTCTCGTCGTCGGCGCTCTCGTCGTCGGAAGCGTCTGCGTCGGAGCTCGCGCTCCCATCGTCGGCGCCACCGTCCGCACCCGCGTCGGCGTCGCAGTTCCCGGCCGTGAACCGTGGCCCAAATGGGATGTCCTTCGAGAGGGGAGGCGAGTCCTTTTCAGAGATCCCGACAGCCTTGAAGAAGGCGAAGGCCTCGCCCTTCAGGTGGCCCTGCGCGTCCACGCAGTAGTAGGGAGGTAGCAGGTTCGCGCTGACCATTGCTTCGGAGTAGATGCCGCTCTTGAGGTCCGCGCCCACGGATGCCACCTGATTCAGGATGAGGAGCTGCGGGCGGGCGCGGACGAAGACGCCTTCTTCGAGGCTGGCCTGATAGACCGCGGCTGGGCCCGTGCCTGGTAGCTCCGCCGAGAGGGTGATCGATCCGGAATAGTTCGGCCCGGTCGTGGAGAATCCCGCCGCATCATCGTAAGTGGCTGAGAAGTCCGCAGAGGTTTGCGCCGAGAGCTGCACGCCGATGCCATAGCTCGCCGTCGCCTCGGCTCCGAAGCTGATGGGGATCTCGATCGATGCGACGCGGATGCCGAGATATCGAAGCGCGGAGTCCGCAATGGTGAACGGCACCGGAATGCGCAGCGTGCCGATACGTGCTTCGGCGTCCAGCGTGGCCGTTGCGGCCGCGTCAACGCGTGCGGTGCCGCCCAGGCCTCCCGAAACGCTGGCGCCCCCGCGCGCGGCGTCCGCCCCGTCGTAGTCGAAGCTCAACCTCCCACCGACGGAGAAGGTGAGGCTACCGCTGAACGGCGGGCGCGCGAGATCGATCGTGAGCGAATCCGACCCTGCCACCGAGAGATGGATGCCGTCCTGCGTCCCTCCGTCGGCGTTCGACAGCGCCGACCGGAATGCGCCCGGCATATCGGTCGCGGGATCGGTAGAGCCCACGGTGAGGATTCCGTCCTGGAGGCGCAGATCGCTCGCGAGGGTGATTTGGGAGAAAACGTCCGTGACGTCGGCGGCCGCCACGGAGACCGTGGTTTCCCCGCCCGCCGACGACACCGACTGGACCCGCACCGCGATGGTATCCGCGAGCAGGATGTCGCCCGGCTTGGCGTCGATCGCTCCGCGCACGGTCCAAAGGCTCGGCGTCATCAAGTCGATCGCCGCCTTCTCGGCGTCGGTCAGGACATGCACATTCGGACGCAATACTGCGGCACCGTAAGTCGCGCCCGAGCCGCCAGCGTCGGAGGTGCCGGTCGTCTTTCCACCGCCGCCTCCACAGCCGAGCCCGAAACAACACGCCATCACGACCAACGAGCGCCACCCTGCCTTCACGGTTTGCGAGTATCGCTCAGCTCGCGGAAGGAAGGAACCGATCGCAAGCGGTCCGGATTGCGTTCATCGCGCGGCGCAACACGGTGCAGCCACACCTGACAATGCGGTTGCCGCGAATAGCAGCCAATGCGCGTTCTCAGTTCCCGGGCACCCCCCCGGCGTGCCGGCAATTCACGTCGAATGGTGTGGTGCGGACGCCTCGCAGTGGAGGGGCGCGTCGCAAAGGCGTGCTCTCACTCACCCTCGCGAACCGGGCGGCCTGGACGACGGGCGGTAGCGCAGTGCTCGAACGGCGGCGAGCGGCTGAGCGGTGCGCGGGTTCTTGCAGATTGGCTTCCGAAACACCGCGCGGAGGATAAATTCATGGTTCCAGGTCGACGCTACTTCTTTGCGGGATCGCCCGCCTCTCTGGTTGCCGCCACGAGTTGCCTGCTCGCGGTCGGCTGTGGATCGGCAGGCGGTCGCCCGCAAGACGCTGCCGTGGGCAGCGGCGGCGCGATCGGGGAGCGCGACGACAGTGGCGGGGACGGGGTCGGTGGTGGTGGGACGGGCGACGGACACGGCGGCAGCGGCGCGGGGGGCAGCCTGATCGGCGGGACCGGAGGGGCCACCGGCGTTGGCGGCGCGGGCGGCGCGCCGCCAACGCTGTTCCCGGCGCCTGCTATCAGTTATGCCACGGGCTCACCCGGCGCGTACTCGATCGCCGCCGGGGATCTCGACGGCGACGGCAACGCCGACCTCGCGGTTGCGAATTTCGGCGCCACGGACGGCCAGTCGGCCGCCACGCGCGGCGCCATGAGCGTCCTGTTCGGCGATGGTTCCGGCGGGTTCCGGTCCCCGGTCGTCTACCAGGCCGGCATCGGAACGCACGGAGTGACCATCGGCGATCTGAACGGCGACGGCCGGCCCGACATCGTGGTCGCGAACAACGGGACCAGCGCCGTCACCGGCGCCTATGTTGTCGACGGCAGCGTCAGCGTGTTCCTCAACGTCACCGCCTCCGGCGCGTTCGCACCTGCGATCGACTATGCCGCGGGTCTGCGACCGGAGTCGGTCGCCATCGGCGATCTCGACGAGGACGGCCATGCTGACCTGCTGGTCGCCAACAACGGCAGCAACGACGTGAGCCTGCTGCGCGGGAGCGGTGACGGCACCTTCGCGGCGGCGGTCGCTTACCCGGCCGGCCCGGCCCCGAAGACCGTCGTCATGGGCGATCTCGACGGCGACGGCCACCTCGACCTTGTGGTAACGGACAACGGCGACAGCAACGTGAGCGTGCTCTTCGGTAGGGACGACGGCTCGCTGGCGGCTGCCGTCGCGTATCCGCTCGGCGGTACCAACCTACACTCGGCGACGCTCGGCGATCTGAACGGCGACGGCCATCCGGACCTGGCCACGTGCAGCATCAACGGCTCGGCCGGCGCGGGGCTCGTGAACGTGCTCCTCAACGACGGGCACGGCGCCTTCGGCCGAGCGACCGCATACGCAGCCGGGCCCAGCACGTTCTACGGCGACCTCGGCGATCTCGACGGTGATGGCCGGCTCGATCTCGCGACGGTCAACGAAGGCGACAACACGGTGAGCGTGTTCCTGAACCTGGGAAGCGGCGTGCTCGGCGCCCCGCTCACGCTTCCGGTGGGCGTCGGACCATCGGCGGTGGAGGTCACCGACCTCGATCGCGACGGCAGGCCCGACGTGGTGACGGTGAACCAGGGCGACGGCACCGTCAGCGTTCTGCTGAACCGCCGCCCATGAACGCGCCCCGTACCGACTACCTCGGGCATCTGCGTGATTCACGGCGGATCCAGGGGAAGGGCAGGACCGACCGGCTATACAGTCGCCCCAATCCGCGCACGACACGTGTCGCTCAGTGCGCTCGCTCGCGTTCTGGATCGAGCGCCCCCGCAATTGAGTCCCCGTCGCGCCGTTCGGAAAGGCGCGTGACCTGCGCCGATGCCGGCGGCGCGGGTCCGACGGCGCTCCGGTACCAGCCGAGGCGTTCGGCCAACTCGCGCGTGCTCTTGGGCATCGGCACCCGCGCCCGCACCATGTGCGTCACGAGATCCCTGCCTTGTCGCACCAGCGCCATTCCGTCGGCGGCCCAGTGTTGCTCCACGACGGTCGCCTCAGCCGAAAGGCGCGGTTCGAAGCGAACCAGTTGCTCGGCGCTGACCACGAAAGACGTCCAGATCTCGAAAATGTCGCCTTCGGTGCGCAAGGTCTCGCATTTCAGCCGCGCGGCCGCCGCGAAGGCGCGCACCAGGGATTCGATGCCCGAGAACATCGGCATCGCCTCGAAGGTCACGACCAGTTGGTCGGCGACCTCGTCAATCGTGCGCATCGTCTGCGCAATCTTGATGTACCGGCTGCGGTAGAAGGCCTCGATGGGGAAGGCGAAGGCCTTGAACGGCTCGCCCCACAGCTCATCGATGCCTTCGTCGCCGCTGCGGTGCAAGACCAGCTTTCCCAAGGTGAGAGCCTCCTCGAGATGCTCGCCACACAGGCGCATCAGCGCGTTCTCGGAGTCTATCTTCACCCCCACCGCCTGCATCTCGACCAGCTTGGTGAAGATGTCGGTGACCCGATTGAAGAGGGCGCCCGCCAGCATGGCGCTCTTGACGCGCTTGCGCTGCGGGTCCTCCTCGATCTCGAACGCCCGACGTGCTGCATCGAGGCGAGTGCCCGGAACGTTGATTCCGTGCTCGACATGATTGAACAGGCGCCGCGTGAGCGCCTCGATGAGCTGTCGCTTCACCTGCAGAGTGTCTGCGGGTGCATCGTAAGCCTTGACCCAGTAGCCGTCGTAGTAGACGCGGGCGATGCCATCGATGACACGCTTGGTTCCGTTCGCCAATCTCGTTTCCATGCTTTGCCGCCGCCTCGAACCGCTCCGGATCGGCTCGCCAATCCCTGCATTTTACGGCGAATTGTCGCTCGCGGCGCACGAACCGACACCATTGACGATCAGAAACACGGACGCAACATGCCGGAAAAAAACGGGCGGTATTCCGTTCCGGGTCTCGCCAATCCTGTCATCAACCTGGAGCGGGTTTGGTGGAGTCCATTGCCGCAGGGAGGTAAAAGGAACGTCGTCAGCAATATTTTCCGGGCGCACGCGCGAAAGGATTCCAATGGATCGGATTGGGGGGGCCAGGGGGACGCTGCTGCTCGCGGCGGCGGCGCTGTCAGGGATCACGTGTAAACACGGCGGTCAGTGCACGACGGATGACGACTGCGCGTCGATGGGCAACCATCAACGCAGGCTGGGTTCCCCCGTGCGCGATGAAGGTCAGACGCGACACCGATCTCGGCGACTTCACCTACGCCGATCCGCCGGCAGTCGCGTGCGGGTGTGCGTTCGAAGCGCAGGTCGGTGTCGACCCCTTGAGGCAAGAATGCACGAAGTGCATGTCGAGCAGCGACTGCCCTCAGAACCGACCGCTCTGCAACTACGGCTACTGCGAGCCGGAATAGGCGCCCGCACCGACGGTCTGCGCAAATTCGAGGAGGGAGCTTCAAACGTGCGTCGACTGCTCGCGCGTCGAGCTGGTTGCCTTGCGTCGGGTGCGGGGCATCGCGGACGACAGGGCTCACCCGACCGGGTGGACGATGCTTTCGGTGGGCGGACGGACGGGAACCTGTTCCGCGGCAGCGCCTAGGAGCCGCGCCATTCCTTCGAACAGTGAGACGAGCGCCCGCGCTGCGTGGGGAGGCGCTGCGATTCGGACTCCGCCGTCCGCGCCGCGTTCGACGGTGAGCGCCCCGAGCATCCGTCCGATTTCTTCCTGGCCGACATCGCTGATGCCCGGGAATGAAGGCACCTCCTGCGCGCCCGACGTCGCTGGGCTGGCGATCGCCGGTGCTCCCGCGACTTCGTCGCCATCCGAGATTACCACCGCCGGCTCGACCCCATCTCCCGTTTCGGGCTCCGGAGCGGGGGCGTCGACGCCGGGCTGATCCTCGGCCTCGGCTTCGAGGGGGGAGCGCTCGCCCGCGGGCAGCGACGCGGGCTCCCCCACGAGCCGCTCGAGGACGGCTCCGAGGGCGCCCGAGCGATCGAACTGGAGCTGGTCGGTGGTCCCGTCGAACAGCCCTTTGAAGAGCGCTCGCTTGCCGGCGACCAGCCCGGCGATCCGTTCTTCGATGCACGCGCGGCTGACCAGGTTGTAGACGTCGATCGGTCGCCTCTGGCCAAGGCGGTGGATTCGCCCGATCCGTTGCTCGAGCACGGCGGGGTTCCACGGCAGCTCTAGGTTTATGCAGGCGTTCGCCGCTTTCTGGAGATTGAGGCCTACGCCGCCCGCGTCGGTGAGAAACAGGATCGCAGCCTTGGGATCGTCGTGGAAGTCGACGAGGTTTTGCGTGCGGCGGCGCGCCCCTTCCTGACCGGTGAAGAACAGCTTCCGCACTCCCCCGGCCGAAAGCAGATCGGACACCGACCAGGAGGCCAGCTCCAACATGCGTCGAAACTGGCTGAATACGACCACCTTGCGCTTCTGGGTCAGCACCAGGTTCGAGATCAGCTCGCGAAACTCGACGAGCTTCGGGGCCGCGAGCGATTCGACGAGCTTGGGCTCCGGGGCGCGATCGCGGATCACCGGCCAGATCGACGGAAAGTTGAGCTGGGCCATGCCGTTCGCGATCACCCTCTGCGTGAGCAGCAGTGACATCAGCCGCAAGAATTCGCCTTGGGTGAGATGGCGTCGTTGCGCAATGCGCGCCAGCTTGGCGATCGGTTGACTGAGATCGTCGTGGGCTTCGCGTTGCTCGGCGGTCAATTCGACCGGGATCACCGTGTCCTGGCGTGGCGGAAGTTGGGCGAGCACCTCGCTGCGAACGCGTCGGAGCAGAACCGGCGCCAGGCGCTTGCGAAGCAGGTCGAGGTTTCGTGCCCCGATCACCTCCCGACTTCCGTCGGCGTAGGTGGTGTGCCACGGCACGAGCCGCCACTTGGGCTCGAGCGCGCGGTCGTCGACCCACTCGACGATGGAGGCCAGCTCCTCGAGCCGATTCTCCATCGGCGTGCCTGAGAGAACCAGCCGGAAGTTGGGCTTGAGGCGCTTGACGGTGAGCGCGGTCTTGGTCGCCCAGTTCTTGATCCGTTGCGCCTCGTCGAGCACCACCAGATCGGGCGCCCAGGCGGTGATGGCATGGACGTCGCGCACGACCTGCTCGTAGTTGGTGACCAGAAAGCCCCTCCGCATCGACTCGTAGAGCGAGCGCCGATCGTCCGCGCCGCCCTCCACGATCCGCAGCGGCGCAGCGGATACCGCTTGCCACTCGCGTTCCCATTGCGGTTTGAGCGAGGCGGGCACCACGAGCAGCCCGCGGCCGACTACCCCGGCGTCGAAGAGCGCGCTCGCGCCCACGATCGCCTGCGTGGTCTTGCCGAGGCCCATGTCGTCGGCGAGCACCAGTCGCCCCTCGGCCAGGAAGCGGCTGACGCCTTCCTTCTGGTACGGGTAGAGGCGTCGCTTCGCGCGGCCGAGCGCCTGCCTTATCCGCGGCGCCGCCGCCCGAAGGCGCAGCACGCGCTCGAGCCGTGCACGCTCCTCCGCGAGCACGGCGCGCGCCGCGGGGTCGGCGGACACACGTGCCTTACGCGCGTGCGCCTCCAGGGTTCGGACGAGGCGCATGCGGGCCTCGGGCTCGGCGCCGTGAGTCGTCTTGAGCCGCCAGGTGCCGGTCTTGGTAGGGTGAAAGCTGTGCGCGATCGCTGAAGGGACGGGCGCGGACCCGCTTCCGTCGGTCCGGTGCGGCGTCAGGCCGAGCGCATCCAAAGGATCGGTCGACGCCGGCGGCGCCGAGGTGGCGTCCCAGACAATCGCACCCCCGCGCGACGACGAGGTTGGAGTCTTAATGATCCGGCCAAAGGTGCGCGGCGCTCTCGCCAGGTGTTCCAATATCGCGAGCAGGTGCTTGCAGAGGCCAAGCGCCCCGCGCAGGAAGTCGGCGCAGTCACAGGAGCCGCGCACCGGCACCAGGGAGGCGAGCCGCACGTCGTAAGGCAACGCTCCCTCCGCGCCCGCTCGCCCGAGAACGTAGCGTCCCCAGGGGCCGCCGCGTGGCCCCTCGACGACAGCGATTTCCTGAGCGCGGATCGAGGCGACCCGACGCAGAATTGCCTCCAGCGCCGCTCGCCGCACCGGCCAGTCCCACTCGCCAGGCAGCGCAAGCACGCATCGCGCTAACAGGTCGGCGGGGATGTGGAGCGTCCGGGGTCCGGCGATCTGTACGAGCGTCTCGTACGCCTCAGCATCGTTCCCGGGCGGATCGATCACGGCCATCGGATCCGGCATGGACCGTTTACTGCCAGCAAAGCTGGATCCGTGTCCAGGCCCAAGAGGGCGAACCCGAAGACTGTCAGCCGAAAATTCCACGAACCCCCTCTCCGGGACTACCCTAGATACGGCATGAATTCGTCGGTTCAGGAGTTCTCGACCTGATGGCCAAGACGCCCTTCGTCACGCTCGTGTTCCAGGGGACCCGGTTCGGGAACGTGCGATGCCCCTGGAGGCCCTCACCGAGCTCGCAGGCCGCGTTCGAGCACCACACCCGCGCGATGCGACTGGCGTCCGCAGGAACGTGGGGTGTCACCGCCAGTGAGTGTCGCACCCAGGAATTGAAAACGTATCCCGATCCTTAGCCTTCGACGCCATTGGTTCCCGCGGATCCTGCCCATGTTTTCATCGATTTCACGGGCCTGCCGAACAGTCGCGTCGAGGCCAAGGCGACCAGGCTGGGGCGCTGTGCGACCGAGCGGGGCGCCCTATATCTGCCTGACGAACCGGTCGCGTCGGCTGGACCGTAACATCACCCAGTACGGGATCGCCGCCTGGACCGGGATCCAGTCTGCGGAAATGGCAGTAGGCGGGACCCCCTACTTCCGTTTTCGGACACTTTCTGGTTGCCTCTGCGCGGTAGCGTGCAGGGCCTCGTCGCCCGCTAAAGGGAGGGCTGTGCCGGGACTGCCTCCGGGCGGTGGCCTAACGCTGCGGCGACCCGCTCGATTCGGCACTGGACGGTAGCATGGGCGAGCGTCGTCATGTTGGGGGCTGTGGCCTTGCTGGTCGCGGCCGTGGCACCGTTCCGAGATGAGCCAAGGCACCCGACACGAGGTGAAGTTGACACGGGAAGATCTCGGGGCCTGGCGAGCGACCGGGCCCTTCGTTTGTTTACCCGTCTGGGGTCGGGAGACCAGCTCACCGCACTCCCTCCTCTCGCGTGGCGACGGATCGGAATTGGAGCAATAGAGCGACGTCATAGACGGCCTTCAATGTGCCGCCGATGATGAGCGGCCAGCCGAACGTCGTCCTCTCGAGCAGCGCGCCGGCGATGAGAGGCGCGAGCCCGGCGGCGAGGCTCCTCGGCACGTTGGTCACGCTGGCGGCCGCGGTTCGCTCCTCGGGTGCCACGACGGCCATGACGAAGGCCTGCCGTACGGGCACATCCATCTGCGAGACGGCCATGCGGAGGAGGAGGCAGGCGATACTGAGCGAGGCCGAGGGCATCAGCCCAGCAATGATTAGGAAAATGTTGGCTGGGAGGTGCGTGTAGACCATCGTCCGGATGAGCCCGATGCGCGCCGCGACGCGCGGCGAGAGGATCTGCGAGAACGCGCTGAGCGTCCCCGCTACGAAAAACACTCCCGCCGCCGTTGCTTCGTGGATGTGGAAGCGGCGAAACAGCCAGAGCACGAGCAGCGACTGGACGACGAAGCCGCCACCGAACGAATCGAGGCTGAAGAGGGCGGCCAGCTGCAGGACGACCGGGCGTGACTGGGCGAGCGCCCGATGGGGTTGCTTCGCCGGATGAACCTCCAAAGAAGGCGACAGCGAAGCGTAGACGACCGCCGCCGCCACCGCGCATAGAGCGTAGAAGACAAACACGTCGCGCTCGGCGCCAAGGAGAGACATGCCATTGCGAGAGGCAATGACCGCGGGCACGCCACTTATGAGCGCCCCGAGGGCACCGGAGAGCGTACCGGCGACGTTGTACCAGGCGAATGCCAGCGTGCGCGCGGGGCCGTCGGCGGTGTGAGCGAGGGCCGCCTGTTCCGTCGGGAGAAAGAGACTCACGTCGCCCGAGGATGGGTTGAGAGTGCCGGCTATGGCCACGAGCATCAATGGCCAGAATGTCGTCAGCCCCGCGAATCCGAGACCGGTCGCGGCCATCAAGGCGGACGCGCCGAGCAAGATCCGCCGGCGAGAAAGGCGGTACCCGAGTAGTCCGACGCCCAGCGTGACGCCTGCGGATCCGAGCAGCGTACCTGTGACGATCGCGCCGACTTGGAAGGGGCGGAGGCCAAGATCGGTCAGGTAAGTGGCGAGCGCGACGCTGACCACTCCGTCGGCGAGGCCGCGGATGGCGCGAGTGAGGAGCAGCTTGCGCGCGTCGGTCACAGCTATCTGCCGGAATAGCCCCGAGCGTCCTATTCCGTGGACGAATCGTCAGGCGGATGTCCGGGGTCCACCCAGCGCACCTCCTCCGGCGGGTCGAGCGTCGGGATGTCGAGGTTGACCACGATCGGGTCTTGGCCGCTCCGGACCAAAACACATTCGAGGCGCTCGTCGCCGCTCGCGTTCATTTCTTGATGCGGAACGAACGGCGGCACGTAGATGAAATCCCCCGGGCCCGCCTCGGCCGTGAATTGGAGGGCGTCACCCCAACGCATGCGCGCTCGTCCGCGCACGACGTAGATGACGCTCTCGAGCGCGCCATGGTGGTGCGCTCCCGTCCTCGCGCCGGGGTGGATGTGTACCGTTCCCGCCCACAGCTTGCTAGCGCCGGCGCTGGCGAAAGTGATCGCCGCCGCGCGCTCCATACCCGGCGTCTGAGGCGTGTTGCCGTCGAGCTCATCGGATCGAACGACGCGCACGCCGTCGTACTTCCACTGCGGTTTCGTCATGCGGGCCCGGATTTGTGGAACCGTCGCAGGTTCGAGTCCTTTCGCCTGGATTGAACTCCAGCTCCTGCGACGGTTCAATGCCGATCGCTACTGCTTCGATGTCAGGCCGCTCGGGCGTGCTGGAGACTGCGAGTCGCCTCCTCGATCGGAGCGCGTTCGACCCAGGCGTCCAGATCGAAGTCTCGGTCGAGGACGCCGTGACGGAGCAGCAGATCCTTCTGGCGGCGGAACAGCTCGACCCGCGCATCCGACAGGTCGGGAGCCAGCGTGAGGTGGAAGTCGTTCTTGTACGCGGCGGCGAGCCCTTCGCGGCTAGCGCCGATCTCCTTTCCCAAGAGCTCGTATACGGCGTTCAGGTTGCTCTTGGCCCACTCTGCGGCGCGCAGCACCTGGCGAAGGAAGCGCACCACGACGTCGGGATGGTGCTCGAGCAGGTGTTCGTGCACGGTGATCGGACGCGGCGTGCCGTTGTTGACGCGGAAACGCCGGTCGGGGATGGCGTCCAGATCCACGCCGACGCGGAAGCCGTGCCGGCGCGCCCCGTCGTGCGCGCTCGCGCCCTTCACGAAAAAGCCGTCCACCTTGCCGTCCTGCAGAGCCTGGAAGCCGAACCAGGAGCCGCCGTCGCTCGCGCTCGAATCCTCTGCCCCACCGTCTTTCTGGTTTCCCACCTCGATCAGCGTCACGTCGTCGAACGTCAATCCGGCCGAGCGTAGCGCCCCGTAGTAGCCATGGATCGCGTGATGGCGCGCGATGCTACGGCCGCGCTTGTTCTCGGCGATATCCGCCGCGCGGTAGACGGGCAGTGCGAGGCGCTTGCCCTTCAGATCGGCTGCAGAACGGATGTCCGAGTCCTGTCGAACCAGGATCGACTGCCCTTCGTCGATCCAGGTCAGCCCGATCAGGCGTGTCTTCGCCCCCTGCGCGCGCGCCGGGATGGAATAGACGTTTCCGCCCTCGCGGATCAGGGTGGGCAGCTCGTGGTCGTAGTGATTGTGGCGGAATGGGCCGGCGTCGTCGTCCTGCAGGGTCCGCAAGCGAAAGCCGTCACGCTTAAATTCCTCGGCGAACCAGCCGAGCTGATAGGCGATACCGGTGGCGGTTGGAACGCCGCCGCGTCCGTTTCCGGCACACCGGGTGAACCACAGGGTATCGATCTTGGAAACCGCGTTGTCGTTGCTCATCTGTTCTCCTCCTTGGGGATCGTCGTGGGTAGGTGTGGCGTAGCTTTCACCACCAGCGCGCGAGCAGCGAGACGCCGACGGTGCGCGGGTCGCCCCAATCGACGACGTCGCCGGTCGCGCCGGCTGCGCCCGAGCCGCTGTGCTGGCGGTAATGGACGTCTGCGAGGTTGTTCGAGTAGACCGTGAGCGACACTTTCTCGTCGGGGCTGACCAGGGCGGCGCGCGCGTTGATCAACGAGAAGGCCGGCGTTTGCAGGAAGGGATCGGTCTGGTTGTTGGCGTAGTGGAATTGCCGGCTCTGGAAATGCCAGTCGCCGGAGATCACCAGCCGGGGTGTCCGTCCCGGACCAAGTGGGATCCGGAGGTTGGCGGTCAGGATCGAGTCAACGTGGGGCGAGCGGACGAATTGATTGCCGGAGTAGTTCGGGCCGTTCAGCACCTGGAAGTCGGTGTACTTTGCGTCGAGGAGGCCCAGGGCCTCGCTGAGGCGCAGGTTGCTGAAGGGGAGCGCGTCGATCTCCAGCTCGCCGCCGTTCACGCGCCCGGCGCCGGCGTTCTGCAGGTACGAGACCGAAGTGTTGGTGGGCGGTAGCGGCCCGACCACGTTCACCTGGATGTTATGGTAGTTGTAACGAAAGGCGCTGGCGTTGACGATCAGCCGGTTCCCGAACCAGCTGGTCTTGGCGCCGACCTCGAAGTCGTCCAGCGTCTCGGGCTCGACGACGTTTAGCGCCGAGGCCGTGGTCGCTGCGGTGTTGTACCCGCCCGACTTTGCGCCGTGAGCGAAGCGGAAGTAGATCTGCGCCTGCTTCGTGAGCTCGACCTGTGGCGTGATGTCCCCGGTCAGGTTGTTCCAGGTGTTCGACGGGTTCGCCTGAAACCAGTTGGTCAGCGGCGTGCTGACCGACGACGGGAGCCACCACTGACCGAGGTCCGTGAACGTGGCGTTCGCGCTGGAGGGGGTCGCCTCGCGCAAGAAGCTCAGGCGGCGGGTCTCCGTCGTGAAGCGCACGCCACCCGTCACGCTGATGTGCTCGACGACGTTCACGGTGGCGCTTCCGAACACCGCGCCGCTGTTCGCCACGTGCTCGAACTCGGTGTGCGCGTAATTGGTTGGCCCGGGCGCCTCCAGCGGTTGTCCGGGGAGCTTGGCCGTCACCGAATCGCTGACGATGTTCTCGTGAAAGAAAAACGCGCCGGCGACCACGCTGACCTTCCGGGCTCTCGGCGACGCCACCCGCAACTCCTCCGTGAACTGATACGATCGCGCCTGCGTCCAGCCCCGGCTCACCTCGATAGGGGTGCTGTCCGAGTCGCTCAGGGCTCGGTCGCGGTAGTCTTCGTAAGCCGAAATGGCAGTCACGGTGTAGCCGCCGGAGCGCCACCTGAGGTTCAGGAACGCCCCGTTCTGCGTCACGTTGTCGCTGGCGGGCGCGTTCGTATCGACCGTATTGATATCGTTGCTTGGCACGTAGCCCTGCAGGTACGCGCCATTCGGGGCATTGCTGGAGGTGCTCGCGATGCCGCCCTGGGTTGCGTATTGCCTGAAGTGAACGTTGCCGGTCACTTCGAAGTCGGGCGTGATCCGGCCGAGAAGCTGCAACCGGACAGCTCCATCCTGAAACTGACCGTCGGACAGGCCGGTGTAGAGATTGTTGAACCTGCCGCCCCGGGCTTCGTAGTGGAAGGACACCCGGGCTGCCAAGCGGTCTTTCCAGATCGTCTGGCCCGCCGCTCCCTCGATGATGCGATCGTTAAAGGTCCCGTCGTCGAAACGGAGGTAACCGTCTGAGGTGAAGTCCGGCTTGCGTGTGACGATGTTGATCGCGCCGCCGGTGGTGTTCTTCCCCCACAGCGTCCCTTGCGGGCCGCGTAGCACCTCGACGCGATCCAGATCGAACAGCGGGAAACCGGTCGAGCTGGCGTTGCTGATGTAGACGTCGTCGAGATAGAAGCCGATGGGGTTCGAGAAATCGAGCTGCTGCTGGCCGGTTCCCACGCCGCGGATCCACCACCGCGGCCGTCCATGCTGCTGCGTGACCGCGGAGGCGTTCGGGACGTAGGTCAGGATCTCGCTGGCGGATCGGCCGATCTGGTTTTCTGTCAAGGCGTCGCCCTGCAGGACGCTCACCGCGCTCGCCACCGACTGTAAAGTCTGTTCGCGGCGCTCCGCGGTGACCACGACCTGCTTCAGCGTCGGCGCAGCCGTTGCCGGCGCAGCAGCCGCCGGCGTTTGGTTTGCGACCGGGGTGGGCGCTGGTTGGAGCGGATCGGCTGGGGGCTGCGCTACCGGAGCAGCAATGGATCCCGGGTCTGACGGCGGCGCGGCAGGCGCTTGACCGGAGGCACGACCGACGAGACCAAACAGCAAGCCGCCGGTCGCAATCACGTGGCGCGCGAGCCGTCGCTTGCCAGCACGCGCTTGCCAGCCGGAAGAAGTCTTTGTGTACAAGAGCACTCCGTTCGTCTCCTCTTCGTCCGCAATTGTGTGCAAGGGTCGCACCACGCAATTGCGCGCCGGGCAAAGACCACTGCCTGCTTGCGGCGACGCAAACATCAAGAAGCTCTGCTCGTTCAGCAGCAACAGCGGTTCAAGGCTGCGCGATAGGCGCCGCGCGAGTCGTTGGTCGTGAAGTTGCAAATGACAGTGCACATGTCTCAGCGCGTGGAAGAGTTTGGCCGGCGAGCTCATGAGGTCCTCTCCGTTGACCCCGGACCGTCCGGCCGCGATCGGGTGCGCTTGCTGCTCGAGGAATTGCTGCGTGACCAGGCATTCGTTGCCGAACAGCTCGGACCGCAAGACGAGCAGCGACGGGTGCTTTACAAGGACGCCGAGCTCGGGTTCGTGGTCTTGGGCCACGTTTTCAAGGAAGCGCGCCGGACAAAGCCTCACGATCACGGCGCCTACTGGGCCATCTATGGGCAGGCGACGGGAACGACGTTCATGGACGAGTGGGAAGTGGTGCAGAAGGCGGCGCCTGGTCAACCAGGTAAAGTCCGAAAGATCACGACCTATGAGCTGACGCCCGGTCACGCCCGCACCTATAACGAAGGCGCGATGCACTCACCCTGGCGCGAAGGGCCGGCAAAGATGATCCGGATCGAAGGCGGACCCATCGGACGCGAGGGGCAGCTCGAGTACGAGGTCGTGTGAGCGTTCTAGCCGCTATGGCTGCTGCGCGGGAAGCAGCGGTGCGCGATGATCAGCAGTCAGGCACGGCCAACCGGCGCGTCGCTGCAATCCCTGGTTCGGCTTAGACCTGGCACGGACTTCATTCGCTTCCCACCATCTACTTCTCGGGCTCGTCGAACGCCGCGCTGGAGGTGGCTGCCCAGGTCAGCGACGTGCATCTGACCTGGGCTGAACCCCCGGGGCAGCTCAAGGAGATCGTGTCTCGTCTCACCGATCTGGCGGGTGCCGCGGGGCGGACCCTTCGTTTCGGCACACGAGTCGACATCATCGCGCGCGACACAGAAGAGGAGGCCTGGGCGGACGTGCGCAAGTTCGCCAAGCTGGTCGATCGGAGCATCCTCCAGCGTCGGGCGGCGGCGGCTGGGGCCGATTCGACGGGTCGCGCGCGACAGGCGGCCCTGCGCGGCGGCTCGATCGACCGCGTCGAGGACCTTGTCGTGTCAACCAACCTCTGGGCTGGGATGAACCTGTTGGGGCCGGTGCCTGCGCTAGTCGGCAGTTACGAGCAGGTCGCGGAACGCCTGGAGGAGTATCAGGACATCGGACTTTCGACCTTCATCCTAGACGGCGCGCCGCACCTGGAAGAGGCCTTTCGCGTGGGGCAGGAAGTGTTGCCGCTCTTGCGGGACCGCAAGGCGGCGGCTCCGGCGCAGGCGCCGCTCGCGGCGGCGTCGTAGGGCGAGACGTCACCAGGCGCGACCGCGGTCACCTTTGGGCGTGCGGGCTGATGCCGGGCTTGCGAAACCGCAGCGTCATCCGGTCACTCTCGCCGATCGCTTGATACTTGGCGCGGTCTTGATCGCCGAGCTTCAGCGTGGGGGGCAGCGTCCAGACACCTTTGGGCCAGTCCTTGGTGTCGAGAGGGTTGGCGTTCGCTTCCGAGCGCCCGTCGAGCGAGAAACCGACTTTGGTTGCCAGCGCGATCACGTACGCCTCGGGCACATAGCCGGTCTCATCGATTTTGTGAACGACGTCTTCGACGGTTGCGTCGGCGGCGGCTGCGCGGTGCTCTTCCACCCCGAACACACCGCCTGGCTTGAGGACGCGAAACGCGGCCTCGAGCACGCGCGCGGCGATCCCGGCTTTGACCCAGTTGTGAAAGTTGCGGAAGGTCACCACCGCGTCGGCGGATTCATCGGGTCCCAACGAGAAATCGGTCGCGGTGTCGATGGCGTGAGCGCGCACCTTGCCGTAGACCGCCGGGCTAGCCGCAAGGCGCTCGCTGTACTTCTTGGTGAGCAGCTCCGCCACCGCACCGGCGCCGCCGTCGGCCTCCGGTTTGACCTCGGGGCTGATCACCGTCAGAGTCCCCTTCTCGGCGACGAGCGGCGCCAGGATCGCGGTGTACCAGCCGGTGCCCGGCCACAGCTCGACGACGTTTTGGTTGCCGCGGATGCCGAAGAAGCCGAGCGTCTCGGCCGGGTGGCGCCAGCGATCGCGCGCGATCTCGGCCGCGGGACGCTCCGGAGAGGCGATGGCCGTCCGCAATGCCGCGGCCTGGTCGACGTCGAAGACGATCTCGTCAACCGAGATTCTCCGGTCGATCGACTTGTTGGCGAAGAACATCTCGGACACGCTCGCGATGCGCGCGCGATCGTTTGCGGTGGGAACGCGGAAGACGGGCACCACGCGCGAATCTTCGATCGCGTTGCGCAGCTCTTCACCCGAGAGCGCGGTCGGCCCCTTGTCGGTGTTGACGTTCTGGAACTTCTCGGGGCTCTGGTGGGCCAGCGCGGTCAGCTCCTGGGATACCCGCAGAATCGTCTGAAACGCGGCCGGGTTCTTGCTCAGCACCGCTTCGTTGGCCGCCAGTACGCCCACGTCGTCGGACCCGATGTCCTTCTCGACAACCAGCAGATGGGCGCCGTTGCGGAGGGCCGTGTTGAAGAAGGTCCCGAAGGTCGACCAGGCGTCGATCTTCCCAGTGGCAAACGCGGCGGCCGCGTCGGGCGGCTGGATCGGCACGCGCTCGACCTTGTTCGCCGGGATCCCTGCGTTTGCCAGCGCCTTCAACAAGATGTAGTCGCCGTGCGCGGCCCAGTTCACCGCGACCCTCTTCCCCACGAGATCTCTCACCGTGCGAATGGAGCTGTTCGGCGGCGAGATGATTCCGGCCCGCAGCGTGCTGCCCGGATCGGCGATGCCGTAGATCTTGAACTTGAGGTTGTGCGAGAGCGCTCCGATGATGGGACTGATGGCGCCGCCCGAGGTGTTGATGGCGCCGGAGTTCATGGCGTCGAAGCTGGCGCTGAATGCGCCGGGAGCCTGAACCCACTCGATGGTGGCGTTCACCTTGGCCAGCTCGCGTTCCAGGATGTGCTCCCGCTTGGCATAAGCGAAGACGCCGGCGTTGGCCTGATCGGAGAAGCGCACGACAATCGGCTCGAACGCCGGCCTCGCTGGAGCGCTGGTGTTCGCCGTTTGCTCGGGCGAAGGCGGCGAAGCAGAGCTGTCCGCTCCATTTCGTTTGCAGCCGTTTGCGGCGAGCGTGATCGAGAGGAACGCGATCGGGATCGGGCAAGAACGATATCCGGCGAGCCAACCTGTTGAGCGCATTGGCTGGAATCGCAGCAAGAGTCGTTCCCAACCGAGACAGCGGGCGATGCTCCTCGCGCCGGCTGGTACGGGACGTGCTCCGCTGCGGTCGCCGTGAACGTCTCGAGCAGCGTCCGAGCCTATTGCGACCGGTTGGCGGCCGGAGCTCGGGTGCTCGACTGCTGCCCCAGACGCAATTCCGCGCCGTGGTTGCTGCGAGCGCAGCAAGGCGCTCGCCTTGCTGCGATCTTGTCCTCTCAACTGCCGTCTAGTATATGAGACATATGTCTGTAATGGATATTGACCCGCTGGCTCCGACTTCGGTCAGCGCGGGACTGTCGGTCTCCAGCGGACCGGATCTGCGATCCGTTCGCCCCGAGGTGGCGCTGCTGCGGGCGCCCCGCTATCTGGGAGTCCGCACGCGCTCTCGGAAACTGTCGATCCTTCTGCGAGCCAGCATACCGGTCGTGCTCTTCGCGGGCTGGTGGTACGGCACCGCCACGGGGCGCATTCCGGAGGCGGTGCTGGCTTCACCGCGCGAGGTCGTGAGCGCTCTCGTCGATCTCAAGCAGAGCGGCGAGCTCAGTGCGTTCCTGCTGGCTTCCCTCTACCGCGCGGGGCTCGGCCTGGCGCTGGGGGTCAGCGTGGGCCTCACGTTCGGCGTCATCGCGGGCCTGACCGCGCTCGGAGAAGAGCTGGTCGATCCAACGATGCAGATGCTCCGCTCGGTGCCGTTCCTGGCGCTGGTCCCGCTGCTGATTTCGTGGTTCGGGATCGACGAGCGGTTCAAGATCGTCCTCATCGCCGCCGCGTCCGCGTTTCCGATGTACGCCTACTCGTACCTCGGGGTTCGAGGCGTCGATCGCAAGCTGGTGGAAGCGGCCCGCAGCTTCGGCTTGCACGGATGGCGGCTGCTGGCCATGGTGATCCTGCCCGGCGCGCTCCCGAACCTGCTCATGGCGCTGCGGATCTGCATGGCTATCAGCGTGGTCGGTCTCATCGCCGCCGAGCAGGTCGGCACCACCCAAGGGATCGGCTATCTGGTCTTGCTGGCCAAGCAGTACTACCGGCAGGACTACATGGTCTTGTGCATCGTGTTTTACGCGACGCTGGGCCTGTTACTCGATGCGTTCATTCGCGTGCTGGAGCGGACGCTGATGCCCTGGCGGCGCGGGAGCGCGATGCGATGAGCGCGCTCTCGGTGGCACCACCTGATCCCGTTCGCGCTTCGTCCTCGTCGCCGGCGCTGCACGGACCCGGGCGCCAGGCGGTGTTCGTGCGCGGCCTCCGCAAAACGTTCGGCGCGAAGCAGGTCCTCGCCGACGTGGACCTCGAGATCCAGCGCGGAGAATTCGTCGCATTGCTGGGCGCGAGCGGCACGGGCAAGACCACGCTCCTGCGGATCCTCGCGGGCCTCGAACGCGCCGACCAAGGCGTGGTGCTGGTGCCGCGGGTCTGCACCACGGTCTATCAGGAGCCGCGGCTGGTCCCGTCGCTGCGGGTGGCGTCGAACGTCACGCTCGGTCAACCGCGCACCGAAGCGAACCGCGCGGCAGCACGCAAGGCGCTCGCCGAGGTCGGGCTCCTCTCGCACGCGCAGGCCTGGCCCGCCACGCTGTCGGGCGGCGAAGCACAGCGGGTGGCGCTGGCGCGGGCGCTGGTGCGCGAGCCGGAGCTGTTGCTTCTCGACGAGCCGTTCGCGGCACTCGACGCGTTGACGCGCCTGCAGATGCAGGCGCTGGTGCGAGAGCTATGCGGCGTCCACCAGCCTGCCGTCCTGCTGGTCACCCACGATGTCGACGAGGCGATCCGACTGGCTCACCGCGTGCTGGTGCTTCGGGACGGTCGCTTCGCTGTCGACGTCCGCATCGACGAGCCGTCGGTCGAGCACCGCCGCGCGCTGCTCCGCGAGCTGGGTGTCGACGCGCCTTGAGCGCGCCGACGGAGGCACGAGCAGCCGCCACCGTCCGCAGCGCAGCAACCTCTGCTGCTGAGGCAGCACGCGGGCTTGCCTCGACCCTCGCAGGAGCACCCGGAATCATGGCACGCGACCTGCTTTGCTGGCGCCGCAAGCATGAGCGCCAGCGAGGTCTACCCCCTCAACCCCAACTCCGTCGCGGAACCGGCGATCGATCGCGATCCGCCGGTTGCCCACGCACCTGACATCCCGGGCCGCGGCCGCGCGGGGTGGCTGTCGCGGCACCCGCTGCTTCGCTGCGTGGCCATCTACCGGCAGATGCCGGGACGCTTCGCTCTCTGTCTGGCGCTGTTCATCGCGGTCAACTTGGGCCTGGCGGCGCAGCAGCACCTGGTCGGAAGAGCGGTCAACGATCTGCATCGCGGGCGCGCGGTCGTGCGCCTGGCGAGCGGCTCACTCGACATGCGTCCCGCGCTGGTCTGGGTGGCGATCCTGGTCGGCGTGGCGGCGTTTCGCAGCGTGCTGCAATATGCGGCCGGCATCCTCTCGCTCACGATCGGGCAAGAGCTGCTCGGCCGGCTCCGCGACGGGATCCTGGTCCAGGTCCAGCGCCTCGATCTCGCCTATCACCTGCGCCACGGCGTGGGCGAGATGGTTACGCGCACCACGCGCGACGCGGACAAGGTGCGCGACGCGCTGATCAGCGTCTGGCGCAACGTCATCGAGACCAGCCTGGTGGTCGCGGGCGCGATCGGGCTCATTGCCTGGTATTCGCCGTCGCTGGCGGTCGGGCCGGTCGTCGCGACCGCGCTGGGCCTCGCGTGGCTGATCCGTCAAGTCGACAAGTTGGTGGTTCTCGATCGCACCGTGGGCGCGGCGTTCGATGCCGTCAACCAGGATCTCACCGAGGGGGTGCATGGCGTTCGCGTGATTAAGGCCTTCGGGCTTGAGCCGTCACGCATCGCGCGCTTCGAACAGGCCGTGGGCACGTTCGTGGGCGCCGCCCGGCGCGCGTTGGCCTTCGCCAGCACTCACATCCCGGTCCCCCAAATCATCGTCGCGCTCGGTCAGGTGTGGGTGCTGATCCTGGGCGCACGCCTGGTCGGTCACGGCCGGCTGGATGTCGGCGGTCTGGTCACCGCGCTCTTGATGATGAACACCGTGGTATTTCGAATCGAGGCCATCGGCCGGGTCATCCAGACCTTCGCCGACGCGCGCTCCTCGGCGGGCCGCATGATGGAGCTCCTCGACGCGGAGCCGGCGATCGTTGGTGGTCGTGCGCTGGTTCCGTGGGGTCCGCTCGGGGTGCAGCTGTCCGCCGTTGGCGTGCGCTCGCCGGGGGCTGGCAGCGATGTGCTCGCAGACTGCTCGCTGTCGGTCGCGCCGGGCGAGATCGTGGCGCTGGTCGGCGCGACCGGCGCGGGCAAGAGCACGCTGACCGCGCTACTGCCGCGGCTGGTGGACGCCGATGCGGGGCAGGTCCGTGTCGGATCGGACGCGCACGGTTGGATCGACGTGCGCGATCTCTCGCTCGCCGATCTCCGCCGGCACGTCCACGTGGTGCCGCAGGAGGTCTTTCTGTTCTCGGACACGGTGGGCGCGAACCTTCGCCTGGGCGCGCGCGCCGCCAGCGACGCCGACCTGTGGCAAGCCCTGCGCCTGGCGGCCGCAGACGACGTCGTCGAGAAGCTGCCGCAGCGGCTCGACACCGTGGTCGGCGATCGCGGCGTCACCCTGTCGGGTGGGCAGCGACAGCGGTTGGCGCTGGCGCGCGCCCTGGTCGCCCGCCCGGCCGTGCTGGCGCTCGACGACGCGACCAGCGCGCTCGACGCCATCACCGAGCGCGCGATTCTGAACGGTCTGCGCGCGCTGACGGCCGGCGGTGGCCGTCCGGTCACGGTGCTCATGGTGGCCAGCAAGCTATCGACGGTGCTGCTCGCGGATCGGGCGGCGCTGCTGGTCGGCGGTCGCATCGCGGCCACCGGCACCCACGCGGAGCTGGCGCGCAGCCAGCACGCTTACCGCGAGCTCCTGGGGATCGATCAAAATGCCCAACCAACCTAGTCACATCGCACGCGAGACGGCCGCCCAAGACAAGGCGCGGCTCGATGATCTTCAGGTGGAGCAGGAGCTGGCGCGTCAGACGCTCGAACGCAGCATGTGGTCACGCATGGTGCCGCTCCTCGGTCCGGTGCGCGGGCGGATCGCGGCGATCGCGCTGGTCGAGACGGTGCTGGTGGGCTTCGTGTTCTTGCGCCCCTGGTTCATCAAGAACGTGATCGACCGCGGGCTCGCGCGCGCTGGCGACTCGTGGACCTGGAACCCACGTGTCGTGATCGCGATGGCGGCGGGGCTGGCCATCTCCTGGGTGGCGCGCTTCGCGCTGGCGGCGCTGTCGCAGTATCTGGCCGGCACCGCCGCGCTCACGGTGCTCGCCGAGCTGAGAGCACGCATCTTCCGCCACGTGCAGGGGCTGAGCATCCGCTACTTTGATCGTGCCAAAGCGGGACGGATCGTGGCGCGCATGGATCGCGACGTCGATGCTCTGGAACCGCTGGTGATTCAGGGTCCGCCCGAGCTGCTATCGGCGCTACTTCGCTGCGTCCTCGCTAGCGTACTGCTCTTTCATCTCTCGCCGCGGTTGTTCCTCGCGCTCGGGGCCGTGGTGCCGGTTCTGGTGCCGGCGATCTTCTTCTTCAAGCGGGTGGCTGCGCGCAACTACGGTCAGGTCGCCGAGCGGCGCAGCCGCTTCACTGCCCACCTGGTCGAGAGCGTCGCCGCCGTGCGGATCATCAAGCAGACGGTGCAAGAGGAGACGAACAGGCGGCGCTATCGCGATCTCGTGACCGACTTCAACCAGACCCTGATCCGCGGCAACGTGCGCACTGGCTGGTTCCTGCCGCTGACCGGCGTGCTCTCGGCAGCCGGCATGGCGCTGCTGGTGCTGGTGGGCGGCCGCGAGATGGCGCTCGGCCACGTGACGCTGGGGCAAGTGACGGAGAGCTTGTTCTACGTCTTCCTGTTCCTCGGGCCGCTGCAGGACCTGGGCGACCTGTTCGACCGCTACGCCACTGGGGCGGCCTCCGCGCAGCGCGTATTCCTGCTCCTAGACACCAAGCCCGAGATCGTCGATCGCGACGGCGCGTTCGAGCTGGGCGCGCAGACCGGACCGGCGGGCGAGGTGACATTTTCGAGCGTGACCTTCAGCTATGACCCGGGCGTCCGCGACCCGGTGATTCGCGACCTGTCCCTGCTCGTGCCGGCAGGGCGGGTGGTCGCCATCGTGGGCCAGACCGGGCACGGCAAGAGCACGCTGGTCCAGTTGCTCACGCGCTTCTACGAACCGCAGCAGGGCGCGGTGCTCATTGACGGCCAGGACATCCGTGCGTTCACCCAGCGGAGCTTGCGGCGCCACGTCGGGGTGGTCCTGCAGGACAACGTGTTGTTCTCGGGGACTATTCTCGACAACCTGCGGTTGGCGGCACCGGCGGCCAGCGACGAGCAGCTCATCGCGGCCGCGCGCGAGCTGGGCGTCGACGAGGTGATCCGCCGCCTACCGTTGGGCTACCTGACCGAGGCCGGCCCGCTCGGCGGTCACCTCAGCCATGGCCAGCGCCAACTGGTGTGTCTGCTCCGCGCCTACCTGGCCGATCCCGCGGTGCTGGTGCTCGACGAGGCCACGTCGGCGATCGACATTCAGACCGAGCGGCGCATCCAGTACGCGCTGCGCCGGCTCTGCGCGGGGCGCACCGCCATCGTGATCGCGCATCGGCTGGCGACGATCCGCGATGCGGACCAGATCGCGCTCATTCGCCACGGCGAGGTGGTCGAGATCGGCGCCCACGCCGATCTCATGAGGGCTGGCGGCTCCTACGCCGAGCTCTACCGGGAGTACGAGGCGGGCCAGCTGGGCGGGGAGCGGGGCGAGCGGCCTCTGCCGGTGCGTCGGTCGGCTGCTGCTCCGACAGCACCCTAGGAGCTCGATTGCTGCAGCAGACGCAACGAGGTGACGGCGCTGGTGGATCTGGCGCGCGCGAGCCCCGGAATCGATGCTGGCATGGTGTCTGCAATAACGGACAACGGTCTGGCCGGCGAATCAAAGGAGAGTGAGATGACCAAGATCGATACGCTCTGGTACACGCGTTGCCCCGTGCCGACGCCGCTCGGCATCGCGGCGCAGCTCGGTTGGATCGAGGAGGAGTACAAGAAGGACGGGATCACGGTCCGGACGCTGCAAGACGAGATCGATCCGTCGGTGCGCGAGTCTCATTTCGACCACAAGCTCGACAATTCTTTCCGCCAAGGCGGCAACATCCCCGCGATCTGGGCGCGCTCCGGCGGGCGACAGACGCGGGTAGTCGGGTTGACCTGGACCGACGAGGCGCAGGTCATCTTGACGTTGCCCCGAACCGGCATTCGCTCGGTGCGAGATCTGGCGGGCCGGAAGCTCGGGGTGGCCACGCGCCCCGAGGACAAGATCGACTTCTGGAAGGCCACGACCATCCGGGCCTATGTCGCGGCGCTGGGCCTGCACGGCCTGTCGGTCAATGACGTCACGCTGGTCGAGCTGCCGCGCACCGGCGCGAGCTCGGTCGGACCTCGTACCGGCGAGGCCGCGCCCAAGCTCGAAGACAGCCTCGAGGCGCGGGCCCTGTTGCGCGGCGACGTGGACGCGATCTTCCACAAGGGCTCGCGTGGCCTGGAGCTGGCGGACGCAATCGGGGCCGAGGTCGTATTCGATGTCGGTGCGCATCCGGATCCGAGGGTACGGGTCAACAACGGATCGCCGCGCACGCTGACCGTCGACGCCGGCCTCATCGAGCGCGACCTGCCGCTGGTGGTCCGGTTGGTCAAGCGGGTGCTGCTGGCCGGCCGCTGGGCAGCGGAGCATCCGCGCGAGGCAGTCGCCTATGTCGCGCGCGAGACGCGCTCGTCGGAAGCGGCGGTGCGGCGCGCCTACGGCAGCGACGTCAACCACCACCTGCGGACCGACCTCGAGGAGTCCTCGATCGTGGCGCTGGCCGACTTCACCAATTTCCTCCACGAGTGGAAGTTCATCCCCAACGCGCTCGACGTGCGGGCGTGGATCGATCCCCGACCGCTGCAGCGGGCACAGGCCGAGCTGGCCGCCGAGGCCCGCGGCGCCGCGGTTCGTCCGGACGCGCGGCCGCCATCATCGTCGGCGGGAGTCCCGCCGGCTGCGACGAGCTCCATCTGATCGCCCAAGAACCGAGGAGAACATCATGGCCAACACCGAAAAGACCCAAGGCAGCCTCAGCCCCTCGCTGGCGGCGTTCGTCGAGCAAGTAAAGGCGGACACGCTGAAGGCGTCACGCATTCTCTGGGAGAGCCGAACGCTGTCGGCGAGCCAGACCTACCAGATTTATCAGCGTGTGCCCAACGAAGACATCTACGTCACCGCTTCATATCCGAGCGCCTGGGACGACGGCGCACTCCGGGTCGCGGTCGCCGGCTTCGACGGTACCGCTCACCTCGGCAAGTCGCAGGGTGGGGCGGGGCGCTACACCAAGATCTTCCAGAAGCATCCGCGCGTCACCACCGTCATTCACGCGCACACGCCGTCGCTGGGTGCGTTCGCCAGCGCGCACAAGCCGCTAACGATCCGCTACGTCCCGGTCACGCGCGAGACGGTGGTCAAGGAGCTGCCAGTCTACGTCGATCGGCGCCAGCCGGAGCAGGACTTCATCGTCGAGCGCATCGACGAGAGTCCCCATCTGGAGGCGGTGGTCGAGGCCAACGGCGGCAGCACCTTCTGGGGCGACGGGATCCTCAAGGTCTCGCGGCGCATCCAGCTGATCGAGGAGGGAGCGCACTTCCAGCTCCTCGCGCAGGCGCTCGGGGGATCGCAGGCCTACGGGCCGGGCGTGCTCGAGCAGCAGTGGAAGATGGGGCTCGTCCCCAAGGACGTGGCCGAGGCGGCGCTCGCGGCCGCGCGGTCGTACGGGCTCTCGTGAAATGGGCGCCGCGCGATCAACGGAGACGCCGCCGCGTCACCGGCCGACCCCGCGAACGTTGAGCCGCGTCGAGGTTGCGGTGTTGCTGGTGATTTCGGTCACCGGCCACACCGCGCTCGCGGTCAAGCTGGCGCGGCCGTCTCCGAGCGTGGCGCGCATGGCGGCGCAGTCGGTCTCGATCGAGATCGAACCGCCACCCATCATCGAACCACCCAGGCCCGAGCCACCTCGCGAAACTCCGCGGCTGGTCGCGACGCCGCGAAGGATCGCGGCCCCGAGACCGCGGTTTGCGCCACCGCCGCCCGTCGAGCGCCCGCCGGAGAGCGAGGAGCCACAGGAGGCTCCGCCGCCCGTCGAGACGCCGGCGCCGCCGCCCGTCGAGAGTGGCCCGCCCGGACCTCCCACGCCGGCGCTGCCGCCTCCGCCGCCACCGGTCGTGAAGCCGCAGCCAGTCGTCGCCGCGCACGAGGGGGCGAACTATTTGAAGAACCCACGCCCGCCGTATCCGGACGTGGCGATGCGCCGCGATTGGCAGGGTGAAGTCCTGCTGCGCGTTCGCGTGGCGCCGAACGGCCGCGTCGAGACGGTCGCCGTGCAGCGCTCGAGCGGGCACGACGTGCTCGACGAGGCGGCGATCAGCGCGGTCCGCGATTGGTCGTTCGTGCCGTCGCGCCAGGGAGGCGTGGCTATCGCGGGCTGGGTGAGTGTGCCCGTCGTCTTTCGTCTGCAACAGGGGAGTTGAGTCAGATGTCCGATACCGCTACCGATCTCATCGTCAAAGGAACCTTTGGGCTGCTGTTGCTCGGGTCGGTGATCACCTGGGCGCTGATCCTGGTCAAGGGGCGCCAGCGCTGGGTCACCGGGCGTAACGACCGCCGGTTCCTGGCCGGTCTGCCGCGCTTCGTGCGGCTGGGCTCGCTGAAGGTCGGCGACGATCAGCGCGGCTCGGCGGCGCGGGTCGTTCGCGCCGCACAGGCCGCGCTGGAGGAACACGGGCGCGAGGCCGACGCGGGCGAAGTCGATGAGCGCGAGGCGGTTGAGGTCGCCCTGCAGGCTCAGATCGAGAACGAGCGTCGAACGGGCGAGGGGGGGCTCGTCGTGCTGGCAAGCATCGGCAGCACCGCGCCTTTCGTGGGACTGTTCGGCACGGTGTGGGGGATCATCCACGCGCTGCGCGCGATCGGAAGCTCGGGATCGGCGAGCCTCGAGGTCGTGGCCGGGCCGATTGGGGAGGCGTTGGTGGCGACCGCGATCGGGATCGCCGTGGCTGTCCCGGCCGTGCTTGCGTACAACTTCTTCCTGCGTCGACTCAAGGTGCAGTCTGCTCAGCTCTCTCACCTGGGCGCAACGCTGCTCGCGTCCCTGTCGCGGCGAGATCGCGGGGCGGCGCCAGTCGTGGAAGCGGCCGTGGCCGAAGCCCCCATCCCCCTGCGCCGCGGTGAGCTCGGCGCCAGCGGGCAAGGCGCGGCGGCTGAGCGCCGGGAGGCGACGGTCTGATGGCGTTCCAGGTCTCGGGCGGCGGTGAAGAGGTTCTGAGCGAAATCAATGTCACCCCGCTCGTCGACGTGATGCTGGTCTTGCTGGTGGTGTTTCTGGTGACCGCTCCGCTGCTCACCAACACGATCCGCGTCAACTTGCCCGAGACCTCCAAGGTCGCCGCGACCGCCGCCGAGCCGAAAAAGTCGGTCAACGTGAGCATCGATCTCGCCGGCACCATCTATATCGACCGGCGGATGGTTCCACTCGCCGCGCTGGAACCGGAGCTCGCCGCTCTGCACGCGGCCCACCGCGATCTGATCGTGCACCTCAACGCCGATCGCGGGGTCAACTACGGCCTGGTCGCCAAGGCCATGACCGCTGTGAATCGCGCTGGCGTCACTAAGTTGTCAGTGCTGACGTTCGCCGAGTAGCCCGAGTAGCGAGGAGGCCACCATGAAAGCATTGCGCTGGACGATCGCTCTGGCGGTCGGCCTCGGAGTTCTGAGCGCGGAGCGTGCCGGTCAAACCGAGCCGGTCGGAAATGCGCAGGCGCGCGACGAAGCAGCCATCAAGCAGCTGATCGCGAACTGGGACCAGGGCTGGAAGGTGTTCGACGCCGAGATCGCGACCCGCGACTACGCCGCCGACGCCGACTGGACCAACGCCTTTGGCCTGTCGAGGAAGGGCAGGGCGGCGATTCACGAGTTCCTGGAGAAGTTCTACACCCAGCCCGGGACGCGAACGCGCAAGAGCACTCGATCGACGACGACGGTCCGCTTCCTGCGCCCGGACGTCGCCAGCGCCACTTCTTACCGGGAGACGGTCGGGCAGAAAAGCGCGACCGGCGCCGAGTACCCGACGCGGAAGACGCACGATCTTCGGGTGCTTTTGCGCGAAAACGGCAGGTGGCTGATTGCCAGCCACCTCATCATGGACGAGAAGCAGAGCCTCCCCTGATCCGCACCGCCGCGCGCCGGTCAGCGGCGCGCGCGCATCGGTTGCGCGGTGGAAATCGCCGGCGGCAGCGCAGGCGGCACCCACTGGGCGTCCTTGACTGTGACGTGTCGGCCGATGCGGTTCGCCCGCAGCAACGTGTCGGCGATCGATTGCTGCGCGGCCAACAGCGACGCGTCGAGCGGGCGCGCGCCGTAGCGCCTCCGGGACAGCGCGGTGGAGATGGCGCCCGGGCTGGCGTCGGCGTGCGGCGCCAGCAACGCGACCGCCGCCTGCTGGTTGGCGTTGATCCATTCACCGGCGCGCGTGACCTCTTCGAGGAAGTCGTCGACGAGATCGGGGTGGGTATCGGTGAACGCGCGCGTCCCCACGTAGCAGATGACGTTCCCGAGCAATCCCGAGCCGTCTCGCAAGACGCGCGCGCCGCCGTTCTGCCGCAGGACTGCGAGCGTCGGATTCCAGATCGCCCAGGCGTCGAAGTCCTGGCGCTCGAAGGCGGCCAGCGCATCGCCGTCGGGCAGCTCCGACAGGCGCACGTCGGTCGGCTCGAGGTCGGCCTCCTCGAGCGCTTTGAGCAGAAGGTAGTCGCTGTTGCTGCCGCGTTTGAGCGCGACGGTCTTGCCCTTCAGGTCCGAGACCTGGCGGATGGGAGAGTCACGATGGACGACGATTGCCGATCCTTCGGGCGCAGGCGGTTCGGCCGCCAGGCAGACCAGAGGCACGTCCTCGGCCTGCGCGACGATCGACGCGATGCTGCCCGCGATGCCGAGATCGAGCTTGCCGGCGCGCATAGCCTGGACCAGCGAGGGACCGGCGTCGAACGTCGACCATTCGATCTCGATCCCGCGCTGCGCCCAACGGCGGGCGAGCTTGCCGTCGAGGTGCATGACCGCGAGCGTGCCGAGTGGCAGCTGGCCGATGCGCACCTTGCGAGGCGTGACGGGCGCAGGTCCGTCTTCCGACGATTCGATCTCCTGGGCTCCGCTGACGAGCGCGCCATATTGCAGGAGGCGGGCGCGCACCACGTTGCGGCTCACGCCGAGGAGCCGCGCTGTGCGAAGCTGGTTCTCATCCGAGTGCTCGTAGGCGGTCAGCATGACCATCGCCTCGATCTCGTTCCAGAGATCGGGACCGCCCTCGCGGTAGAGATCTTTGAGCGCGGTTCGCAGAGCCTGGCGCGGATCGACGCGCGCTGGAGCCGTCGGCTCCGCCACCAGGGGTGTGAATGATCCCGTCTGGCGGCGCGGCGGTAGCCGGATCAGCGGAAGATCCTCCGGCTCGATCTCCGGGCCTCGGCAGACCAGCAGCGCATGGTGGATCGCGTTCTCGAGCTCGCGGATGTTGCCCATCCAGTTGTGTCCGAGCAAGCAGCGCTCGGCCGCCGGGCTGAACCGGGGGACTTCGCTGCGACCGCGCGTGCCGAGCTTGCTGGCGTAGACCTCGAGGAAATATCCGGCGAGGGGAAGGATATCGCCGGGACGGTCTCGAAGGGCCTCGACGGTCAGCTTGGCCACCGCGAGCCGGAAGAACAGATCTTCTCGGAAGTGACCCGCCGCCACGGCCTCCTCGAGCCGGACGTTGGTCGCGGCGATCAGTCGCACGTCGACGGGGATCGGGTTGCGTGAGCCGAGCCGTACGACCTCGCGTTCCTGCAGCACGCGCAGCAGCTTGACCTGCGCACCGAGCGGCAGATCGCCGATCTCGTCGAGAAACAGCGTTCCGCCATCGGCCGCTTCGAACCATCCCGCCTTGCCGGCCGCGGCGCCCGTGAAGGCACCCTTCTCGTGACCGAAGAGATCGCTTTCGATCAACGACTCGGAGAACGCACCGCAGTTCAAAGCGACGAAAGGTCGCCGCGCGCGCTCGGAGAGGTCGTGGATGTGACGCGCGACGATCTCTTTGCCGGTCCCCGTCTCACCGGCGATGAGCACGGTCGCGTTGCTCGGGGCCACCTGGCGGATCCGGGTCAAGAGCGCGCGCGACTTTGGATCCTCGAACACCAGCGCCTTTGCACGCACAGACAGCGACAGCTTCTCGCCCTGCGGCAACGTCAGGACTGGCATGACTGCTCCTCGCCCCGAATCTCGTCGATCATGGTTCTGATCCTTCCTGTGTCAGTTCCAGCGGCGGCGACGGTGCCGTCGCCCTTCAACAGGTCAGGGCGAAGGGGATTTGAGGGAAGCGCGAGCGAGCCATCGCCGGAATCATAGACGGGCGTCGATAAAATACAAGACAAACGTCTTCTATAGGAGAAGAGAGCAGCGGCCGGCCGAAGCGCATCCGCTGCTGCTCCAGAGGCAGCGCGGGCGGTTTTTGCTGCCGTGCCAGCATCGGAAGCGCCATCGGGTGCGGTCTGGCGTGCGGCGCGCGCCTTGCACGAGGCGCCGGCACTCCCGTCCCATTTGCGGGATTCGGGCTAACTCAAATTGAGGCCGTTGTGAACACGACCGAACGTCCCACGACCATTTCCCTGGTTTCTCTTTCGATTGTCCTTTCGATCCTTCTTTCAGCTCCGGTTCTCGCGCAGAGCGATTCGCCGCCAGTAGCGCCGCCGGACGCACCGGTCGCTGCGGCGCCACCTGCTACCGGTGATTCTCCGCCGGCCTCGCCGCCAGCAGCGGCTCCGCCGGTCGCGCCCGTGCCGCCGGCGGCAGCTCCGCCCGCGCCGCCGCCACCGCCAGCTGCACCTCCCGCGTCACCGTCAGACCACGCGCCCGCGCCTCCGGTAGCTGCCGCGCCGGCGTCACCGTCCGCGCCACCGGCCGAGGCGGGCCCGACTCCACCCGCCAGCACCGGAACCGAGCCAGCTCTCGCGAGCGCCGCACCGACGTTGAAGCAGGTCGTGGTCACCGCCGAGCGACGCGAGCAGAACGCGCAGAGCGTGGCCAGCGCGCTCAGCGTCTTGCAAGGAGACAACCTCACCGAGAACCAGATCGGCCGCTCCGCCAAGGAGGTCCTCGACTACGTGCCGAACGCGTCGGCGGTTGCCCAGGGTCACGGCCGCCCGCGCTGGTGGATCCGCGGCGTCGGGACGGGCCAGCAGCAGCTCGATTTCTCGAACCCGATCGGGTTCTACCTGGATGACGTGTACATCAGCAACGCCACCGGTACCGGGTTTCCGCTCTTCGACCTCGATCGCGTCGAGGTGCTGCGCGGCCCACAGGGCACGCTCTGGGGCAAGAACACCACCGGCGGCGCGATCAACATCATCACCCGAAAACCCGATCTCACCGGGTCCGACGGCTATCTTCGGCTCGACGACGGTACCTACAACGATCGAATCCTCGAGGGCGCGGCGGGCGGCGTGATCTGGAAGAACCATCTGGCCGCGCGCGTCTCGTTCCACTACGAGGCGCGGGGCGCCCGGTTCACGAACCTCAACACCGGGGCCGCCGAGGGCCAGTTTCAAGACGGCGCCGTGAGGTTGCAGCTCCTCGGGCGCATCACGCCGGACTTCGAGGTGACCGGCAACGTTCATTATCGCCAGTACGGGAACCAGGGCTCGTTCACTACGACCGCGAGCAACGCGGCCAACGGCGCCTACCTTCTGGGTTACGTGCCGAGCACCGATCCCGACACCGTCAGCACCAACGCGCCCGCGAGTGACAACCTCACGCAGAACGGGGCATTCCTCAATTTCAAGTGGCGCGCGGGCGGTGGTGTGACGGTGACCGCCATCTCCGCGTACGAGGACTTTCGTGACCAGACCTTCACCGACTCCGACAACACGCCAATCGAGATCAGCCGGGGCTGGTCGCAGGCCCGGTCCTATCAGCTCACCGAAGAGCTACGCGTCGCCTCGCCGCGCGCCGATCGGGTGAGCTGGGTCGGGGGCGCGTTCTACTTCCACGAGAACATCATCAGCGACGCTGCGACCGGCAAGCTGCCGGGGCTGCCGCTCGAGGGACCGGCGGCGGCCAACTACGCTCACACGGGATTCGAGCACCAGGCGGATAGCGGCGCCGTGTTCGGGAGCGCGACGGTGAGAATCATCGATCGGCTGAACCTGATCGGTGGGCTGCGTTTCACCACCGAGCATCGTCACCTCGACTTTCTGCGCGAAGCCACGCCCACCGGCACCGCGGCCGTATTCAACGATCCGGCGCGCTGGTGGTTGCCCCAATCGGTGACGACGCCGCTCAGCAACTCGTTCACTTCGAATCCATCGAACACCTGGAACAACTTCACCTGGGACCTGTCCCCACAATACGAGATCACCAAGACCGCGCAGGTGTACTTCCGCTACGCGCGCGGCGTGAAGTCGGGCGGTTACAACACGGCGGCGACGTCGGTGTCGGCGCTCAACGTCGTCCAGCCCGAGACATTGGACGACTTCGAGGCTGGCGCCAAGACCAGCTGGGCCAACAACCGGCTGATCGTCAATGCCAGCGCGTTTCGCTACAACTACCACAACATCCAGGTGAACGTCGTTGGGCCGCTGCCGCCCACCAACACAGCCGTCTCCTATTTGCAGAATGTTGCCGCGGGTCGCGTCAACGGCGGCGAGCTCGAGCTGGATGCGTTGCCGTTCGGGACGCTGCACGTGGGAGGCAGCCTGGGCCTGCTCGACACGAAATTCACCGACTTTCAGGTGCTGAACAACGGCCCCAACTATTCGGGTAATCAGTTCGTCCGCTCGCCGCATGTCAGCTCGCTCGTGCGCGCCGACTATCGTATCCCGTTTGGCTCGGGCAACGTGCCGAAGCTGGTCGTCGCAGGTGACTGGCATTTCACCAGCCGGCAGTTCCACTTCGTCACCAATCAGAACGATCCGCTGCTCCAGACGCCCGCCACTTCGCTGATCAATGCCCGCGTGGCGCTGGTCAGCGCCGACGACAAGGTCTCGCTGACGCTGTACGGAGACAACTTGACCGACGTTCGATATCGCGCGCACAGCTTGCCCGGAGCGACGGGCGCGACTGGTGACGTTGCCATCTGGGCCGATCCATTGACGGCGGGTGTCTCGCTGCTCGCGCGCTGGTGGTGACCGGGGGACTGCCGGTTCGAGAGAGGAGGTCGATATGACTACGGACGCGTCGCGACGACAGCTGATTCTGAACACATTCTTCATGCGCTTCGGCCACCATCCGGCGGCCTGGCGCCATCCCAGCGCGAGCGGTGACGGGCGGCCGGACGTCGACTACTGGGTCAAGCTGGCCGTTCTCGCCGAGCGCGCGAAGCTGCATACGTTCTTTCTCGCCGACTTCATCGGCAGGTCCGCCGACGACCTCGAGACGCACAGCCACATGGGCGTGGCGTTTCAGTTCGAGCCGTTCACGTTACTCTCGCGCATCGCCGCGGAGACCAAGCACATCGGGTTGGTGGCGACGGTGAACACCAACTTCGAGCACCCCTACAACGTCGCGCGCACGTTCGCCTCGCTGGATCACGTGACGCGCGGGCGCGCGGGCTGGAACGTAGTCTCGTCGTTGTCCGACGCGACCGTCCGGAACTTCGGCATCGCCAAGCCGCTGTCGCACGCCGACCGCTACGAGCGGGCCAGCGAGTTCGTGGCGCTAGCCAAGCAGCTCTGGGACAGCTGGGACGACGACGCGTTCGATCGCCCCGACCGCGCGGCGGGGCGATTCTTCGAGCCGGCGACCGCGCACCCGGTGCATCATGCCGGCAAGCACTTCACGTCCGATGGAGTGCTCGACATTGCGCGCCCGATCCAGGGCTACCCGGTGCTGGTGCAGGCTGGAAACTCGGACACCGGCCGTGAGTTCGCGGCCGAGATCGCGGAGATGATCTACGCCTCCGCGCAGTCGCTCGAGGTCGCGCAGGACTACTACCGCGACGTCAAAGGCAGGATGGCCAAGTACGGACGCGAACCCGACCAGCTCAAGATCACGCCCGGCCTGTCTGTGGTCGTTGCCAGGACCGACCAGGAGGCGCGCGACAAGTTCGAGAGCCTGCAGTCCCTAGTCGAGTTCACCCGCGGAGTCTTCCTGTTCGGCGTCGACGTCTCCAAGCTGGATCTCGACGGTCCGTTGCCGGACAACCTTCCCGAGCCCGAGAACGGGAAGGGGCGCATGAAGCAGCTCATCGAGCTGGCGCGCCGCGAGAACCTCACCGTGCGGCAGCTCGTCTTGCGATTCGGCGTGGCGCGGGGGCACCTGCAGCTCATTGGCTCAGCGGAGCACGTGGCCGACGTGATCGAGGAGTGGTTCATCCAGGGCGGCGCCGACGGATTCAACGTGGTGCCGCCCCTCTTGCCGGGCGGCTTCGAAGACTTCGTCGAGCTGGTCGTCCCGGAGCTGCAGCGCCGCGGCCTGTTTCACCGTGACTATGGCGGCGCGACCTACCGGGAGAATCTGGGCCTGGCGCGGCCCCAGAATCCGCACACGCGCCGGCCAACGCCTGCCAGTGCACCCGTGCGCTTGCCGGCACCGGTGGATCTGACCACGCGCGCGCCAGTGGCGCGCGCGTGAGGATCCGAGCGCAATAGCTATCCCGCGCGGGACGTACGGCGGCGGCGGGTGGCCGCGCAGGCGATGAACGCGGCGGCCGCGAAAATGTGCCAGCCGCTGGAGGCGGCTGCTCCCCCGACCGAGCAGCCGGGATTTTCCCGGGAGTAGAGGCGGCTGGGCGTCGCGTCCTGCGCGCCGCCCGTGTGCGCGTCGGAGGAACCTGCTTCGTTCCCCGACGACGCGTCGGCGCTGCGGCTCGCATCGGACGACGTGACGTCCGCGGGCGCGTCGGTCGTCGCGTCGTCTGCGACGTCGTCGGAGCCGCCATCCGCGCTCTGCGCGTAGACCCGCGTCGCGGCCAAGGTCAGGATAATCGTCAAGAACACGGTCTCAATCTTCATCTGAGGGGATTGCTCCTTTGGGTTGGAGCGCTCGTCATTGCAGCAGGCGTGCCACGCACGACAGCCCCCGCTCGGGTTCGACGGAAGAACGACGTGTGCTTGCCTGCTGCCGTTTCAGCAGCGGGCGGTTGCGGCTGCTGCCGTGGAAGCAGCCGTGCGAATTTCGGATCTGCATGACGCAAGCTGGCCCGCATTCGATCGTGGCACGTGAGGTGCACGAAGGCAGCCAATCGGATCGCTGCGTTGTCGAAAAGGAGAATCGCTCATGAGCAAGCTCGATAAGCTGTGGTACACGCGCTGTGGAGTTCCCACGCCGACGGGAATCGCCGTCCAGCTCGGCTGGATCGAAGAGGAGTTCGCGCGCGACGGCATCACGCTTGGCTGTGTCCTCGACGACGCGGACCCGAGCGTCCGCGAATCTCACTACGACCACAAGTTGCCCAACTCGTTTCGACAGGGTGGCAGCATTCCGGCGATCTGGGCCCGCGCCGACGGTCGTGATACGCGCCTGCTGGGCCTCACCTGGACGGAAGAGTCGCAGCTGCTCCTGACTTTGCCTGAGTCCGGCATCCGTTCGGTGAAGGATCTCAAAGGACGGCGCCTGGGCATCGCCACGCGTCCAAAGGACAAGATCGACTTCTGGCGGGCCACCACGCTGCGCGCCTATCTGCTGGCACTCGAGACGGTGGGCCTCGGCGAAAAGGACGTGGAGCTGGTCGAGCTCCCGCGCGCGCACGCGTCCTTCGATACCGCGCCCGTCGGACGGCAAGGGTTTTCGCAGTCGGCGCGACGGGCCGATCAGCAGCTGGAGGTGGCGGCGTTGCGCGACGGTCACGTCGACGTGATCTTCCACAAGGGCTCTCGCGGCGCCGAGCTGGCGCACGAGATCGGCGCTCACACGGTGTTCGACATCTGGAAGCACCCCGAGACGCGGCACCGCGCCAACAACCATTCGCCGCGGACGCTGACCGTCGACGGCGCGCTGGCCGACAATCACCCCGACATCGTCGCCCGCATCGTTCAGCGGGTGCTGCAGGCCGGGCAGTGGGCGGCCGAGCACTGGGCCGAGGCGACCGCGTACGTCGCGCGCGAGACCAGCTCGTCCGAGCGCTGGGTCACCGCCGCGTACGGCGCGGACGTGAACCAGCACTTGCAGACTGAGCTCGACGACAAATCGCTGGATGCGCTCGGGGAGTTCACCACCTTCCTGTTCGAGCACGGGTTCCTGCCGCATAACTTCGACGTGCGCGCCTGGGCGGATCCAAGGCCGCTGAACGCGGCCAGGGCGGCGTCGCTGACCAGCCTGGCGGCGGGCGGCCCCAAGCCGGCGGCAGTTCATTCCGGGAGCGCGTCCCCCGCGGTTTAGGTGATCGCCTGGCTCGCGATAGGAGCGACGAAGATATGGCTGACGAAGGATCCGGAAAACCGCTGTCGAAGGCGGACGACTTTCCACCCGAGGTGCTGAGCCTCTTCGACAGGTACGTGCACAACGTCATCGATCGCCGCGCCTTTCTCGACGGCGCGGCGAGGTTCGCGGTGGGCGGGGTGACGGCAGCGGCCTTCCTCGAGGCGCTGAGCCCTCGGTTTGCGGAGGCTCAGCAGGTGAGCAAGACGGATGCGCGCATCAAGGCCGCGTACGTCGAGTTCCCCTCGCTCCAGGGGGCCGGCAAGGGGCGCGGTTACCTGGTCCTTCCCGCTTCCGCGACGTCGGCCGGCGCGAAGCTGCCCGCGGTGCTGGTCGTGCACGAGAATCGCGGCCTCAATCCGCACATCGAGGACGTCGCGCGGCGGCTCGCGCTCGAGGGCTTCGTCGCCTTCGCTCCCGACGCCCTGTTCGTCCTTGGCGGCTATCCCGGCGACGAGGACAAGGGTCGAGAGCTGTTCACCAAGCTGGATCAGGCCAAGATCCGCGAAGATTTCGTGGCCGCGAGCGGTTTCGTCCGCTCGCGGCCAGAGAGCACGGGCAGGGTAGGGGTGGTCGGGTTTTGCTACGGCGGCGGCGTAGCCAACTTCCTGGCCACGCGCCTGCCCGAACTCGGCGCTGCGGTGCCGTTCTATGGGAGCGCGCCGCCCCTCGACAAGGTCGCTGGCATCAAGGCGCCGCTGCTGCTCCATTTCGCGGCGAACGACGAGCGCATCAACGCGTCCTGGCCCGCCTACGAAGCTGCGCTGAAGACCGCTGGCGTGAAGTACGAGGCGTTCACCTACGCGGGAACCCAGCACGGCTTTCACAACGACACCACGCCCCGCTACGATCCGGGCGCCGCCAAGCTGGCGTGGGAGCGCACGCTCGCGTTCTTCCGCAAGACGCTGCGCAAGTGACGCAAAGGAATCGATCATGAAACTCTATTTCAGCCCGGGATCTTGTTCGTTGTCGCCGCACATTGCCCTGCGTGAAGCCGACTTGCCGTTCGAGCTCGAACGCGTCGATCTACGCGCCAAGAAGACCAGCGCCGGGAGCGACTACCTGGCGATCAATCCCAAGGGCTACGTACCGGCGTTGCAGCTCGACGACGGCGAGCTGGTCACCGAAGGCGCGATCATCGTGCAGTACGTCGCGGATCAGCGGCCCGAGCGCGGGCTCGCGCCGCCCACGGGTACGCCTGACCGGCGGCGCCTGCAAGAGTGGCTGCACTTCATTGCCACCGAGCTGCACAAGGGGTTCGGTCCGATCAACAATCCCAAAGCTGGGACGGAGCTCAAGGAATCTCTCAAAGTCCGTTTGCTGTCGCGGTTTGCGTTCCTGGCCAACGCGCTCGAGGGTAAGCGCTTCCTGCTCGGCGACACGTTCACCGTCGCCGACGGATACGCGTACTACGTGCTGCGCAGCCTGCGCAAGCTCGACGCGGCGGCGCTCGCGGGCAATCCGGCGCTCAACGCCTATTTCGATCGGATCGCATCGCGACCGTCGGTTCGCACTGCGCTGGAGGCCGAGGGCATTCCCGCCTGACGACGCCGCAAGCTCAGAACTCGACGTGAATACGGGCGCCGAAGACTGACACTGGCCCGCGATCTCGATTGTAGGCGGGATGGTTGACCAGCTGATAGTCGGCCGTCAGCGCCGCCCACTCCCAGGGACTGAGCTTGTAGTAGATCTCGGCGATCTCTTCGGGACCGTATCTCAGCGCGCCGTCGCCGAGGATGATACCGGTCCCGCCGAGAGCCAGATAAGTCCTCTCCCTTTGAAAGACGCCGTTCACGAGGATGGCTACCCCGGCCGCATCGCCGGCGCGCTTCCACTTTGCGCCGGACAAAACCAGGCCCGCCAAGATCGCCTCCTCGACCTGAGTGAACGAGAACTCCTCGTAGTTGCCGGCCTGCGCGCTGGCGCGGGCGAACATGCCCAGATCGGCGCCGAGTCGCTGTTCGAGGTTGATCCCGGCGCCATAGCTCCAGACGAGCCCGCTGCGCACGAGCGCCGCGCTCGGCGTTCCGCCGATCGCCTGGGATAGTGCCACCGCCCGGTCGAAGCTGCCCGCGTTGACGCGCTTGCCGAACAGCAGGAGCTTGAGCTTGCCGGGTTCGCCCCGTAGCCCGTGGCGCTCCTCCAGTTCGAGCAACGGCTGGAACTGCCGGAAGCTTGTGTCGATGCTCACGGCGTTGGGAAAGCTCGGTTCTAGAAACAACCCGCCGCGCACGGCCCACCACGCGCGATACCATTCGACAGCCGCGCCGTAGGTGTAGTTGAACGCGGGCGAGGCCATGTCGAAGGCGCCCGCGTCGTTCACCGTCCAGTTGAGGAAGCCCGCACGCGAGTCGTGCGCGTAGGCGTTGTCGTCGAAGATGTCGACGACGGCATACTTGCCCAGGGTGATTGTGATGCGCTCGACCGGACGCCGGCCCGCGAGCTGGGTCTGGCCCGCTTCCGACGCGTCCGTCGCGCGACCGAGCGCCAAGGTCTGGCGGAGGAAGAGGCGACTCATCTTGGGGATGAAGCCGCGGCTCCCGACCTTGAAGGCTTCGCCGTTGGTGAAGCCCGCGATCCCCGTCGAATTGGACAAGCCGAAGCCTTGAAGCAGCTCCGGGTTGGCGTAAACCTCCGCCCCTTGCCACAGGCGTGCCCCAAGAAAGAGGGACAGCGACACCGTCTCTTCCTCGCTGCTCTGCGGATCGAGGCTGAGCGGTCCCGTGTACAGGGCGCGAAACGGCGGATGATACTGCCCGACGAACGTCGATTGGCCGTGAACCGCGAGCCTTTGCTCCGCCGGTTCCGCCGTCTCAGCATCCTGCGCTTTCGCGGCGCGATCACCGCCGGCGATCGCCAGTCCGCATAGGGCCGCGGCTTGCAGGTGCCGGCGAGACCGGATCACCCGCCTTTCGCGCACTTCTTCTGTTTCATTTCAAGAGATAATGTGTCTCTTATACTAGACAGTATCGTGAGAGCAACGATCGGGTGAACAATTCGCGACGGACAGGAGTTCGGTCATGCGTATAGAGCCAGGCCAGAGCGGCGTTTCCATCTGGAGCCCCGAGATCTTCGGATCCACGGAGGCAACTCGTATCCAGGAGTTTCTGTCTCGGACCTTCGCGGTCACCGAGGTCGAGAGCGTCGAGCTGCAGCGCGCGACGCACTTCGGGCGAATCCGCTACGCCAGCGCGGCGAGCCCGCGCCAGATCTGGAAGAAGCTGAGCAGAGCGCTCACGTCCGTGAGTGACGCTCCGGCGGGCGCGGAAACCGAGAGTGGGGTCGTGCGACGGATCGACGCAGGGTCGCTCTATCTCGAGAGTCCGGGTCCGAGGCCAATTCACGTCAGCCGTGTCGGGACCTCGCTGTCGACCTGGCGGGTGCGCCGCCAGAGCGAGAACACACTGCACCTCTGGCACCCCGTCCTGCGAAATCGTCGGGACGTCGTCTTCCGTCTGGAAGAGGAGCTGGCCACTATCCTGGGGGTTGAAGACTTCCGCGCCAGCGCGCTCACCGCCGACGTGGCGATCCGATTCGACAAGACCGCCCTCACGATCGAGCGTCTCGCCGGGGAGCTGGAGAAGGCCTGGCCGCGCCTGCTCGATGGGCTCGACGGTCCGCCGTCGCGCAAGCGCCTGATCGTCGCGGGAGGACTGCTCGCACTGGCCTACACGGGGCAGTACTTGGTGCCAGCCCTGCGCCCGCTCGCGGTCGCGGGCGTGGCACTCTACAGCCTTCCCAACGTCGTGAAGGGCGTTAAGCAGCTCGCGCGCGGCAAGGTCGGCGTGTACGCGGTCTACTCCGCCGGGTTCGGATTCTTGCTGGTGAGCGGTTTGCCGTTCGCGTCGGCGGCGATCACCGTGCTGATGCAGCTTTGGCCCCGATTGGCGCGGCGAAAGTTCGTGAGCACCCAGCGACGAATCTTCGCTCGACAGCGTCGCCGCCAGGTCTGGGCGCGGAAGGCCGAGGGAGACGGTGGCGAGATCGAGGTCAGCGCGGACGATCTCCGCGAAGGGGATGTCGTCATCGTCCGCGCCGGCGAGACCGTTCCGATCGACGGCGGCGTGCACGACGGCTTCGCGTCCGTCGTCGAGAGCGCGCCCTTCAGCGGCAATCAGATCGAACAGAAGGGCCCAGGCGACTGGATCGGCGCCGGTACGTTCGTCCGCAACGGCAGCCTGACGATCCGGGTCGAACGAACCGGATCGCAGACCTCCGCAAGGTATCTCGCGTCGCTGCTCCCCCATTCCCCTCTGCCGGCAATGCCATCGCTGGTCGACGTCGAAAACATCGCAGACCGGAACGCCAAGCCCACTCTTGCGCTGTCTCTGCTCACGCTGGGCCTCACGCGGACCTTGCGGCCGGCGCAGGCGGTCATCCGGCCCGACTACGTCACGGCTCCGCGCCTGAGCGCTCAGCTTTCGGCGCTCCAGGGCCTGGGGGAAGGCGCGCGCAAAGGAATATTTTTCAGGAACCCGGCGGCGCTCGATCGGCTGGCTCGCGCCGAGGTCTATCTATTTGACGACACCGCCGGCCTCGAGCGACGTCGCCTCGAGGTCGCAGCAGTTCAGGCTGCCAAGGGTTTCACGGAGGCCGTGATCGCGGACTATGCGTTGGCAGCACGCGAACAGACGGGAACGGAGCAGAGCTCGGCGCTGGTGGCCTTCGTGGTCGCGTCGAACGCGCCCGGCGCGCATCCCGAGGTCGAACCACCTCGCCACGGCGCGGGAGTCACGCGATACCGTGACAGCGGCGGACACACGATCGAGGTTGCCACCGCGCAGTATGTGGCAGCGCTGAAGATCGAGCTTCCATCGGGCCTTCGCCGAGAGCTCGCGCAACAAACCAAGACTTCGGAGCCGCGGAAACGGATCGGAGCTCGTGACCACGAGTCCTCGCCGCGATCGCTCTGGGTCTTGAAGGACGGTCACGTGATCGGCGTGGTTTCCTTCGCGCGGACCGGCGAGAAGGTCGGCCAGCAGGCCGTGGCCGCCATCAAGGAGCAGAACGCCCGAGCGCGAATCGCCTATCTCTCGCGCGGCGGAGAGGCGGAGGCCAGGGCGCTTGCCGACGTGCTCGGCATCGAATTCTCGTTTGGCGGTCTCGACTCGTCCTCGAAAGCGGATCTCATCCGCGGCGCCGGACGTCCCACGGCCTGGGTCGGAAATGGCAGCGACGACGGCGTCCGGGAGGCGATCGCGGCGAGCACGGTCAGCGTCTCCATCGCTCCCTCACGCCATTCTCCGCAGGACGTCGCGGACATCTTGCTGCCGCTCAAGGGACTGGACTCCCTGGCTGAAGTGATCGCGATCAGCCAGGCGCATGAATCGCGGCTGGCTCGCGACTACCGAACGGTGTACGCCGCCAACTTGCTGGGGGTCGGCGGCGCGTACCTGGCCCGGTTCAATGCTTTGCGGTCCGGCCTGGTCTCGAATATCGGGACCGGGCTGGTCTATGCCCGTCACGCGAAGGCATTGGATAGGCTCGCGGCCGGCGACCCGGACTGAGCGACTTTGCGAGCGAGGCTCTGCGTCGTGCTCAGGCCGCTTGTCCGACGACCCGCGACCAACCGGGGCCTCGCGGGTCGGTTCTGGTACGCGCCCGCTCGGCCGCGCGCTTCTCGGGGTCCCAGCCCATGAGCAAGGTCGACCAGCGGATGCGGAGGATCTTCGCGAGCCACTGGTGGCCAAGGCGATCGAGATACCGGGCCAGGGCCGACAACCCGAGCTTTGCGAAGACCTTCGCGAGCCAGACGGTGACCTTCGAGCGAAGCGCACGCAAGGAAATGGCGGAGGCCATTATCGCGAGTGATAGTGCCCCCGCGAAAACGCCGATCATCACTGCCAGGCCGTCCCTCTCAGCCATTCCGAGCGCGATAACGAAGATCGACGCTGCATGATACGGATTGAACCCGAACAGCGGGAACGCGATAGCGAGCACCAGCACGAGCACGAAGAGACCGATCAACCGGCGCCAGATCGAGTTGTTGATCCAGGTCCATCGTGGCCGCACGACCTTCTCGGCCGCCTCGAGGACCGGCAGAACGGCGTGGATCGCGACGGCCAGCGCCCGGCGCGACACGGACTTCCTCCGGATGAACCGGGGCAGCCGGATGCGCTTGCTACCGGCGACCATCTGAGAAGCGATCGCTCCCGTGGGCAGCGCCACCATGCCCGTCGGTTTAGGGATCGGGACGATCGCGGGGATGGAAAACATCATCAGCGACGCTTCGAACCTGTCATCCCCCAACGAAGAGAGGATGCGCTCGACGCTGAACGTGCGCACGCCCGGGTTCTTGCTGAGGATGCCGCGGAGGAGCACCGAGATCGGCACCAGGGAGGCGCCTTCCGGAGAGCGGGCAGAGCCTGAGCTGATCATCGCTCGCGACTATAGTCGCCCTCTGTCTGTCAATCAAGTATGTGCGTCTACTATTAGAGACGACCGCGCACCGTGATCGGCAGCCTGGCCGCACGCCTGCGCAAAAACGTCGCGTCGAGTATGCGCCATACCTTACGTTTGCGTCTGAAGGGTGCCGCTTGGGCGACATTTGAGTGACTTTCCGTTGACAAGTGGGACCGCGAACGCTAATAGCCCTGATGTGTCTACTAAACACACCTTAGCTGTCCGTCATAAAAGACGGAGGCGACCGCCGGCGCCATGAGCTTCCTCGCGGGGCACGACGCGGACCGGGCACAGCTGCCGGTGGACCAACCGCTCTCAGGAGCGTCGACCCCGCCACACCTCGACACGCCCGCTCCATTGAAACTGCGGCAAGAGTGCCTCTCCTACTCCGAGGTCCTCGCGCAGTCGGTGTCGGTCATCGCCCCTTCGACCGTCCCCGCCGCACTGCTGGGGCTGATCTACCTTCGCGCGGGCAATGCTACCTGGTTGAGTTTTGTCCTCGGGAGCGTGGGACTGCTCCTGGTAAGCCTCAACATCAATCAGTTTGCGCGGCGTTCGGCGTCTCCGGGCTCGCTGTATAGCTACATTGTTCAAGGATTGGGGCCCACGGCGGGCCTCGTCGGTGGCTGGGCTCTTCTCTTCGGCTACATGTTGACGGGCATGTCGACGCTGTGCGGATTCGCTCTGACCGCGAACGTGCTCCTCCGGCAACTGTGCGGCGTTCACGTCTCTGTCTATGGGCTGTTCGCGCTCGGCGTTCTTGGCTCATTCTACATCGGCTTTCGGGACATCCGGCTGTCCGCGAGGACCATGTTGATCTTCGAAGGCGTGTCGCTGTTCCTCGTGCTCGTCCTCGGCGCGCGGATCTGGTGGAGCACGGGTTTCGCGGTCGATCGGTCTCAGCTCACGCTCGAAGGCGCATCCCCCGGTGGCGCGCTCGCCGGCGTGGTCCTGGTCCTCTTTGGTTTCTCTGGATTCGAGAGCTCGACGGCTCTCGGCGACGAAGCGAGAAACCCGCTCAGGGCCATACCGAAGTCCATCCTCCAGAGCGTGGCGCTGGCGGGCTTGTTCTTCATCGTGACCGCCTACGTGGTGGTTCTCGGCTTCAGCAAGAACGCGGGGCTGTCGCTCGCGAACAGCGAAGCGCCTCTCAGCATGCTCGCCAACGCGACCGGGTGGCGCGGCCTCGGGGTGGCCATCGACGTCGGCATCCTGATGAGCTTCTTCTCGTGCACGCTGGCTTCGATTAACTCGACCGCGCGCATCCTGTTTTCGATGGGACGTCATGGTCTGGTCCCGGATGCGCTCGGTCACGCGCACGCCGAGAACCGGACCCCGCACGTTGCCGTCGGGCTGGCCGCGCTGCTCACGTTCTGCGTGCCGTCGATCCTTTGCAGCGTGGGCATGGGCGCATTCGAGTGCCAGGGAATCTTCGGAACCCTCTGCAGCCTCGGTTTCATCGTTGCGTACGTCCTCACCTCGATCGCGGCTCCAGTTTATCTGGCGTCGATTGGCAAGCTGACAAAGAAAGTCATCGCGTATTCGGCCGGCGGAGTGGGGTTCATGTTGCTGCCCCTGGCAGGAGTTCTGGGGATCCACTCCGGAGGCGGGAAGCTCTTTCCCGCTCCCGACCGGACCAGCCTGCTCATGCTCGCGATCTTCGCGAGCTACGTCGTCATTGGCCTCGGCTGGCTGCACCTCCAACGAACACGACATCCAAAGGTGATCGCTCGGATGAGGGGCGCGATCGAGAACGTCGATCTCGAATTCGCCCAGGTCTTCGAAGGCAAGAGCGCGGTGGCGCGGCGAAGAGGTCGAAATCTGTGAGAGTCGAGCATCGAGAACCGTCGGAAGAGAAAGGTGAGCCGAGATGACAACTACAATCAAACCTGCTGGTGCCTCCGAATCGAACCCGTTTTCCGCGTTGGGCGAGGCGTTGGATGCTGCGTCGCAATCTGTCAGCGACGCCCGCGCCGACGCGACCGCTTCGGCGAAGGCCGCCGCGCTCAAGGTGCAGTCCACCGTCGGCGCGGGCGCGTACTATGCCGCGTACGGGGTCTCCTACGGCGTGGTGTTCAGCGGCGTCTTTCTGAAAGAGCTGCTGCCCACGAACAACGCGATTCGGCGGGGCTTCGAAGACGGCGCTCAGGCGGCGATCAAGACTGCCGTGCACCTCCGCTCCGGCCGCAAAGCACTCGAGGAAAAAGCCATCGACGTGTCGCCCGAAGGAGCCGGCGAGGCTGAATGAGCACCGCGCACCAGATCGAAGTGGACGGGACGCCGACGATACCCCGGATGAAACCGAAGGCGCAGAGGGTCATGGAGAGCAACGCGCGCAATGGGAGTCCTCGTATCGGTGGCCCCTCGTCGAAGGAGGGAACCGTCGACCTGATTGGCGAGCTCAAGTCCCTGGGTGACCGAGCCGGTGCGGCGCTCGGCGACGCGTACGCAGTCGTCGCCCGCCGATTTCGGAGCGCAAAGGAGTGGCTCGAGGATCAGAACGCCGAGCGGCGACTCGGGCACCGCTCCCCGGCTGGCCAACCTGTCCTGGCGCTCTTGCCCGCGCCCTCGTCGACAACCGCCGCGCTGACGGCCAGGTTCGCCGCGGACCCTGCGGTCTCGTTCCCGTCGCCGAACACGATCCGGTTTGCGAATACCACGATCTTCGCGTCCACGAACGGTCCGCTCGCGCGGGAGTTCTTCGAGCGCGCTTTTCAGGCCTCATACGTGCAGCAAGTCGCGATCGACGCCGAGAAGCGAACCGGGGAGATCGTGCTCGACGCCCCGGTTCGCCGGGGTGACCCCAAGCTCGCCGATCTGTCTCGGCTGCTTTCGTCTCCGCGCGTCCAGTCGCGCTCCGAGCCCGCTCCGATCCTTCCGCAGCAGTTCGCTCAGTGGAAACCGAAGACGTTGCGCTTGCAGCGCCACGGGCGGCGGCTGTCGACCTGGACGGTCCGGCACGAGCTCGTGGGCCGCATCCGCTTGCACAACGCCGCTATCTACCGGTGCCGGGAGCTTTGCCAGGCGATCGAACGCGAGTTCATGAACACGTTCGGCGTCGAGCGCTATTCGACCGACGAGCTCACGGCGACGGTGTTGATCCAGTTCGATCCGAAACGCATCAACAAACACCAGATCGTCGAGCTCCTCGACGCGGCTCTTCCCGCGTCGCTCGACTTTCCCCTCGCGCCGATCGACCTGGATCTACCGATCTGCAGTGCGTCCGTCGCGCTCGCGGTCGTGACCCGGTTCGTGGCTCCGGGCCTGGCGCCCCTGAGCGCGGCAGTGTTCCTCTACTCGGTGATCCCGAGCTTCAAGAACGCGTACCGAGTGGTGGTCAAGGAGCGGCGGCTCGGCGTGGACGTCCTGGACGCGATCGTCGTCCTGACTTGCCTCGCCACCAACCAGGTGCTCGCAGGGACGGTGCTGGGGTTCACGCTCGGCATGGCCCGCGAGCTCGTGAACCGAACCGAAGACAAGAGCAAGAAGATGCTGCTGAACGTCTTCGGGAAGCAGCCGCGCTTCGTGTGGCGTGAGATCGATGGCGTCGAGGTCGAGGCGCCGCTCGAGAGCCTCAAGATCAACGACGTCATCGTCGTCCACACTGGCGAGGCGGTGCCGGTCGACGGCGAGGTCGTGGACGGCATGGCGATGGTGGATCAGCACACGCTGACTGGCGAGTCCGCGCCGGTCGAAAAGATAAAGGGCGACAAGGTGCTGGCATCGACCACGCTGATCGCCGGCAAGGTTCGCATCAGCGTCACCAGCGCGGGCGAGGATACAACGGCGGCGAAGCTCGCCCGCATCCTCAACGACACCGCGGGATACAAGCTGCGCTCGCAATCCAAGGGCGAGGAGCTTGCCGACCGCGCGGTGGTGCCGACGCTCGCGCTGGGCGCTCTCGGGTTGGCGACCACGGGCGTCAATGGCGCCGCCGCAGTGGTGAACTGCGACCTGGGAACGGGGATCCGGATGGCGGCGCCCATCGCGATGCTGTCGTCGCTGACGTTGAGCGCCGAGCACGGAATTCTGGTCAAGGACGGGCGCGCGCTGGAGCTGCTCCGCAACGTCGATACGTTTCTGTTCGATAAGACCGGCACGCTGACGCACGAACGGCCGGAAGTGGGTCGCGTGCTGACCTATGCGGATCACTCCGCAGACCGGATCCTGCAATGGGCAGCTGCCGCCGAGAACAAGTTCAGCCATCCCATCGCCAAGGCCATCGTCGACAAGTCGAAGACGCTGGCGCTCGCGCTGCCGCAGATCGACGATTCCAAGTACCATGTCGGTTACGGGATCACCGTCGGTGTGGATGGGCACACCGTCCGCGTAGGCAGCGCGCGCTTCATGAAGCACGAGGGAATCGACCTGCCACCAGAGTTGCTTCGCGAGATGGATGCGGCCCACGACGAAGGCAACTCTCTGGTCATGGTGGGGGTAGACGGCGCGCTCGGCGGAGCGATCGAGCTCCGCGCGGCGGAGCGCCCGGAGGCAGCCGCGGTCATCGCGGGGCTGCGCGCACGCGGCGCGAAGCACCTCGCGATCATCTCGGGCGATCACGACCAGCCCACGCGACGGCTGGCCGAACGGCTGGGGATGGATCGCTACTTTGCCGAAGTGCTGCCGCAGGACAAGGCGAAGTACATCGAGCTCCTGCAGAAAGAAGGTTCGACCGTCTGCTTCATCGGCGATGGCGTGAACGACTCGATCGCGTTGAAGAAGGCCAACGTTTCGATCTCGCTCCGTGGCGCATCCAGCGTCGCGACCGACACGGCGCAGGTCGTCTTCATGGAAGACAACCTGGTCAAGCTGCTCCAGCTCTACGACGTGTCTCGCGATCTTCACCGCAACATTCGCACGAGCTGGGGGCTCATCCTGGTTCCCAACCTGCTCTGCATAGCGGGCGCCTTCTTTGCGGGATTCGGCGTGATGCATTCGATGGTGTTCAACCAGATCGGTGGAATGCTCGCCGTCGGTAACGGACTCCTGCCTCTGAGAAAGGCTACGCAGATCCGCGCGGCAAAGGAGCTGCGCGCCAAGGCGGGCGCGGGCGCAACCTGAGTGCGGCGATGACGTCGAAATCTACCCTCGCCCAGCGCCTGCTGCGTCCGATCGACATCGTGGCGATCGTCGCGGTCGCAGCCGGGCTGCTCGCGATCGTCGCGACGAACTACCATCGCGCGGCCGAGCTTCACTTGCTCAATGTCTCGTACGACCCGACGCGGGAGCTGTATCGCGACCTGAATCCGCGGTTCGCCAAGCGGTATCAGGCGCAGACTGGGCACCTGCCGGTCATCGAACAATCCCACGGCGGCTCGTCGCGCCAGGCGCGCACCGTCATCTCGGGCGACCAGGCCGCGGACGTCGTCACGCTGGGCCTACCGTCCGACATCAGCGCGCTCGTGAAGCGCGGGCTGGTGGCCGACGATTGGCGGAAGCGGTTGCCGCACGCGGCGGGCCCTTACACCTCCACGATCGTCTTCGTCGTGCGGCGAAACAATCCGCGCGGGCTGCACGACTGGCCCGACTTGATCCGCCCCGGGATCGAGATCATCACGCCGGATCCGAAGACCTCGGGAAACGGCAAGCTGAGTGTGCTGGCCGCGTACGGCGCGATCGTGTTGCGTGGTGGCACCGACGCCGAGGCTCGTACCTATCTCAAGGCGTTCTTCGAGCACGCGCCGTTCTTGGAGATCGGAGCGAGGAGCACCGGGAACGCGTTCGCTGTCGAGGAGATCGGGGACGTACAGGTCGCCTGGGAGAACGAGGCGCTGCGCGAGGTGGCGGACTCAAAGGGCAAGCTCGAGATCGTCGTGCCGCCGATCAGCATCCAGGCCGAGCCCTCGGTGACCTGGGTCGACGCGAACGTGAGCCGGCACCAGACGCAGGGCCTTGCCAAGGCCTACCTCGAGTATCTGTTCACCGACGAAGCACAGGACGTCATCGCGTCCAGCGGCTACCGTCCCATCAATGCGGCGGCGCTCGAGCGCCACCGCGACCGCTTCCCCGCCGTGGAGCTGTTCACCGTCACGCGGATCGCGGCCTCCTGGGAAGACGCCGAGCAGCGCTTCTTCGCGGAGAACGGCCTAGTGGACACCGTTTATCGGCCCAAACCCCGGAACGTTCCATGACCAAATCAACTGGCTACGGCGTCCGCGACGTTCAGAAGGACTTGCAGGCGGCGATCACCGTCGCGGTGATTTCGCTGCCGCAGAGCATGGCCTACGCCCTGATCGCCGGCGTCGATCCGCGCTTCGGCCTCTATGCCGCGATCGTCTTCGCGGCGATCGCATCGGCGCTCGGCTCGTCCTCGCACCTCATCAACGGCCCGACCGGCGCGGTCTCGCTGGTCGTGTTCAGCGCCCTGTCGTTCATCGACGCCGAAGCCCGGCTCGATGCTTACGAGGCGATGTTCGTTCTCGCGGCTTTGGTCGGCGTCGTTCAGATCGCGATCGGCGTGTTGAAGCTGGGCGGCCTCACGCGCTACATCTCGGAGTCGGTGATCACCGGCTTCATGGTCGGGGCCGCGATCCTGACCATCGTCGGGCAAGTGGGGAACGCGCTCGGCCTCAAGAATCTGGGTACCGGGCACCAGCACGTCTTCTATCGCCTCTGGCTCACGCTGACGCAAAAGGCGGGGCTCAACTGGAAGGCCGTCGCGATCAGCGGCGCCTCGATCGTCTTGTCCGTGATCGCGCGCCGCCTGGTCCGCCGCTACAAGTTGCCGCAGCTAGACACGTTCCTCGTGCTGGTGGTCGTCACGGTGGCAGCCTATGCACTGGGCTGGGGACGCGCGAACGCGGCCGGCAAGACGGCTGTCGGCCTGATCGAGGCCGTGCCGCGCAACCTGCCGACCTTCCACATCCCGGTTCTCCAGTGGAAGTGGCTCGCGCCGCTGTCCTCGAGCGCCCTGGCGATCGGCTTTCTGGGTTTGCTCGAGGCGCTGGCGATCGCCAAAGCGATCGCTCACGAAACGCGCCAGCCCCTGGACGTCAACCAGCAGTGCCTGGCGGAAGGTCTCGGCAACTTGGTGGGTGGGTTCTTCCGCTGCATGCCCGGCTCGGGCTCGCTGACCCGCTCGGCCATCAACTACCAATCCGGCGCGGTGTCCAAACTGTCGGGCGTGCTCGCCGCCGCGGCGGTGGCGGTGCTGGTGTTCGTCTTCGCGCCGTTTACCCACTACATTCCGAAGGCAGCCCTTGCCGGTCTGCTGATCGTCGCGGCCTCGCGCCTCATTGACGTGCGGCGGTTGCGCTACATCGGGCGCGCCGCTAGCTACGACGCCTTTCTGCTGGTGGCGACCGGGCTCGCCGCGCTGGTGATCGGCGTCGAGTTCGCGATTCTCGTCGGCGTAGGGGTTTCCCTGTTGCTCTATGCACCCCGCGCCGCACGGCTGCGCACCTCGGAGCTCGTGGTCAGCGAAGAGCGCATCGTCCGGGGCCGGACCGCCGGGGACCCCGAGTGCACCGCGGTCAGCATCTACGATCTCGAAGGCGAGCTGTTCTTCGGCGCCGCGCCCCTGCTCGAGAAGTACCTCGAAGACGCCGGACGGCACGCGCGCGAGCGCTCGATCTCGCACCTCGTGCTGCGCGTGAAGCGGCTGCGCAATCCGGACGCGGTCTGCCTGGAAAAGCTCGAGGAGTTTCTCAAGCAGGCCCATCGCAGGAGCCTTGCAGTGTCCCTGGCCGGCGTGCGCCCCGACATGCAAGCCGCGATCGCGCGCCTGCGCCTGGGGCAGTGGCTCTCGAGTAAACGGGTGTTTCCTGAGACCGAGGAGCGGGATTCGGCCACGCTGCAAGCGGTGCGCGCCGCTTACCAGGAGCTGGGTGAGAACAACCACTGCCCGCACTGCAACGGGCTCGCCGGTATCGCCGGCGAGCCGGGCGCCTCTCGAATCGCGTACTACCTGGTCTGACGCGAGCGTCCCCGCGGTCCGCCAGCTCCGATGCTTGATTCTTTAAAGCAGACATTTTATTAGTATCAAAGACATGGGCTTGCATCTCGTCGAGGTCACGCCGGCTGACGCTGCCGTGGAGGTGAGCGCGCTGGTCGAGCGGGCGAATGCCGCCCTGCGCGACAGTGGCGCTGCGCTGGTCGAATCGGCGTGGGCGGCGAGCCTGCGCCGACTCTACCTGATCGTCGAGACCAATGGGGACGCCACGCCGGCGAACGTTGGCGGCGAAGCGCTCGCTCAGCGTTTGCGCGCCGCGGAGTTGCCGGTCTCGAACGTCGCGCCGGTGCGTTTGGTGGGCACGCCAGCGTCGGAGGCGCCACGGCGGCCTTCGCACGTGGTCGAGTGGGACCTGCCCGCCGATCTCGGGATGGAACGCTACCTGAAGCGCAAGGCCGAGAAGACGCCGCTTTATGCCCAAGTGCCCGAGGTGCAATTCCTGCGCACCTACGTGCGCGAAGACACCGTGAAGTGTCTGTGCCTCTACGATGCACCCGACGAGGATGCGGTCCGTCGCGCCCGCGCCGCCGTGAGCGCGCCGATATCCCGGCTGGCGGAGGTGAGGCCCATTGTCGGCGACGGAACGTCGAAGGACGGTGGGGCGCCACGCAGTGGGGGTGCATGACGTCCGGGGCGACCCTCCTTGACCGCGCGTTGGCAGAATCGATCGAGAGGTTCGTTCGCCCCCGCAGAAACTCCGATCCAGCGTACGTACATCATGGCCTGCGCTGGCTACACGCGCCTTCGGGCGCGCTGGCGACCGACAGCCCCGGCGCACGCGACTGGCTCACCATCGCGCGTGCGCTGGCGACCGTCGCGTGGGCGGACATGAGCCTGGCGTTTTCGCTCTGGTGCCACCGCATGGTGATCGAATACATGCGCACCGCGCAGGATGGAACAAAAGGAAGTGGCGATGGTGGCGGAGGTGATGTCGGCCGATGGCTCGCTCCGCTGGAGCGGGCAGAGGTCCTGGGATCGAGCGGGCTCGCGGCGGCGATGGCTCACTACGTGGGTGGCGCCCCGTTGCCGGTCAAGGCAGCGGCAGCCACTGAGCGACGGTTTGAGCTGACCGGCAAGCTTCGGTGGGCGTCCAATTTGTTCCCGGGCGGCTTCTTGCTGGTGACGGCTGCCGACGCGGGAGCCGCCGGCAAGGTGATCGTGCTGGTTCCCGCCGGACGCGAGGGCTTGGCGGTCGAGCCGTATCCTGAGTTGCTCGATCTGCAGTCCACGGCCAGCTCGTCGATCGAGCTCAGCGCAACGCCGGTCGACGCGAAGGAAATCGTGTCCACGGACTTCAACGGGTTCATCGGTCGCGTAAGGCCGGTGTTCCTGCTGATGCAATCGAGCTTCTGCTGGGGACTGGCGGCCCGCTCGCTGTTCGAGGCGACTGCGCTGGTCGCTCGCGCCACCAATGAGGTGTTCGTGCTCGAGCTGCACGCTCTCGAGGCAGAGCGTAACCGCGTCGAGGTGGAGATCGCCTCGGCGCTGAGCGGCGCTCCCGTGGCGCCAGAAGACGCCCGACCGATCGTCTCGCTGCGTCTGCGCGCCGCCCAGTTGGCGGGCGCGGCGACGCGGCTCGAGTGCAAGCTCGCCGGTGGCGCAGGCTACGCGGCGCGCAGCTCCACCGCGCGCCGCCTGCGTGAGGCCGCCTTTCTGCCAATCCAATCACCCACCGAAGGACAGTTGCTGTGGGAGCTGTCGCGCTCCGCCTGACGAACGGCTGCAAACGCTATGGCTCGGCCGCGCATGCGCCGGTCTTTCATGCGGTCGATCTGGACCTGCGCCCAGGTGAGCTGATCGTGCTGCTCGGGCCGAGCGGATGCGGCAAGTCGACCTTGCTTCGTTGCCTGGCCGGGCTCGAGCCGCTGTCCTCGGGCGATCTGAACGTCGACGGCGGCGATAATGGCGCGGCGGTCGGGGTGGTGTTCCAGGAGCCTAGGCTGATGCCGTGGTTGACGGTCCGCCAGAACGTCGGACTCGGGCTGCGCTATCGCCGCAACCGCGCGGCGGCGGCCGAGGCGGCCGCGTCGGGCGCGGTCGACCGCCTGCTGCAGGAGCTCGGGCTCGCCGCGCTGGCCAACGCGCGTTCGGGGGAGCTTTCGGGCGGCCAGGCGCAGCGGGTGAGCCTCGCTAGGGCGATGATCGTCAGGCCCCGGGTGCTCCTGCTCGACGAACCGTTCGCGGCGTTGGATCCGCGCACTCGCGCCGGGTTGCAGGATTGGCTCCTCGCCCGACGGCGCGCCGACGGTCTGTCGGTGGTCCTGGTGACGCACGACGTGGACGAGGCGCTACGGCTCGGTGATCGCCTGGCGCTATTTTCCGCACGCCCCGGGTCGATCACGCATCGCTGGACGATCGATGGCCACGGCGCGGGCAGCCCGGCCGAGACGCTGCGTGCCGAGATCCTCCGCTGCTATGACGACGATCTATCGCGGCAAAACGGGCGCGCTTCGGAGATCGAGAGGTTGACGCTCCCACCCGATGCCGCGTCACTATCCGGATCTCACGAACCCCAGAGGAGACCTGCCTAGATGTCCACACGAGACCGTACCAAGCCCCTTCCTCCTTTTCCTCGGCGGAGCTTCGTTCGTGGGCTGGGATGGGGTGCGGCTACGCTGTTGACCGGTGGCGCCGTGCGAGCGCGCGCAGCCGACGCGGGATCGGCGCGAGTGGCGGCCGGGGGAGCTTCCGTGCCCGCGGCAACATCGTCGCTCCGGATCGGCTACTTGCCAATCACCGACGCGACTCCGCTGCTGGTCGCGCACGGCCGCGGGCTGTTCGAAGCCGAGGGTCTGAAAGCCGAGCGCCCGGTCTTGTTGCGGAGCTGGCCCCAAGTTGTCGAGGCCTTCCAGTCCCGCCAGCTCGACGTCGTCCACCTGCTGATGCCAATGACCATCTGGCTGCGATTCGGCCAGAGTTTTCCGTTGAAGGTGGTTGCATGGGACCACGTCGACGGCTCGGCGCTTACCGTCGGCCTGGAGATCAAGACGATCGAGGACCTCGCCGGAAAGACCGTGGCGGTGCCCTTCTGGTACTCGATCCACAACGTCATTCTGCAGCAGCTCCTGCGCGACGCGAAGCTTCGACCGGTGCTGAAGGAGGCGCCCTCGCGCGAGGCACGCACGGTGAAGCTGGTGGTGATGGCGCCGCCTGACATGCCGCCCGCGCTGGCCAACGGCGCCATCGCCGGGTTCATCGTCGCCGACCCATTCAACGCGCTCGCCGAGATCAACCACGTTGGCAGAATTTTGCGCTTCACGGGAGACGTCTGGCAGCACCACGCCTGCTGCGTGGTGGTCATGCATCAGGATGACATCGATCGGCGCCCGCGCTGGGCTCAGGGTGTGGTCACGGCGCTGGTCAAGGGGCAGGCGTACGCGCGCGACAATCGTGTCGAGGTCGCGCGCTTGCTGTCGAAGGAAGGGGGCGGTTACCTCCCCCAGCCACGCGCCGCGATCGAGCGGGCACTGTCGCACTATGATCAGAGTGAGTACGGGCCGACGGGCGCGATCCGGCACGCCGACTGGCGCAGCAATCGCATCGAGTTTCAGCCCTTTCCCTTCCCATCGTACACCGAGCGGCTGGTGACGCTGCTGAAGCAAACGCTGGTCGAGGGTGACACCACGTTCCTCACCAAGCTGGACGCTGCGGGGGCGCACGCGGCGCTGGTCGATGATCGATTCGCGCGCCAGGCGATCATCGCTGCGGGCGGCCCGGTGCGCCTGGGACTCGATCCGGGCCTGCGGCGGAGCGAGAGGATCGCGCCGTGACAGCAGGGCCCGCGCCGCTGCCCCTGCCGGCGTCGGGCCGCGAAACGCAAGGCCATCGCATACGGCGAGCCGCGCGCTGGGTTCTAGCGCCGATCACCGGCGGGGCGATATTCGTGGCGCTGTGGTGGGCGCTGACCGACTCCGTTCACCCGGGCGGATTCATCGGGCGCTTTTCCTTTCTCCACACGCTGGCCGCTCTTCGTGGCCTGGTGCTCGAACGCGAGATCTGGCCGCACGTGGCGGCGAGCTTGCGGCGCATCACCGCCGGATTGGTCCTGAGCATCGCCGTCGGGCTGCCGCTCGGCTGCGCGGTCGGCGCGCTGCCGCTGTTCGCGGCGGTCACGGCGCCGGTTTTCCAGTTCATTCGCATGGTCTCGCCGCTGTCGTGGACGCCGCTCGCGATCATGGTGTTCGGCGTCGGTGACGCGCCGGTCCTGTTTCTGCTCGTCGTCGCTGGCGTGTGGCCGATCGTGCTCGCGACGTCGTCCGCAGTCGCATCGCTCGACGGCCGATTGGTCACGGTGGGACGGGTGCTGGGAGGCGGGAGCTGGGAGATCGCGCGCACGATCGTTTGGCCTGCGGTTCGCCCGCAGATCCTGACCGGTATCCGCGTCAGCATCGGTGTCGCCTGGGTGATTCTCGTCCCCGCCGAGATGCTGGGCGTCGACTCGGGCCTCGGTTACTTCATCTTGAGCACGCGCGACCGCCTGGCTTACTCAGACCTGATGGCCGCGATTGTCATCGTCGGTGTGCTCGGGTTCGCGCTGGATACGCTGGCGCGCGCGGCGCTCGCCGATCGAATCCGCGCAGGATAAAGGTGTCACACTGGCGTCCCTCGAGTGTCCTCTAATCAGAGGCCATGACGCCCCCAGCACACGGTGAACCGATCCTCGCGTCGCAGTCTCGAATCTTCGGGGCGGCGCGCGCGGGCGACCTGACGGCCTTTGCTGCACTGGTCGACGCCACGCAACGGATGGCCTACGCCGTGGCGTGGCGCATGCTGCGGCGAGAGCCCGATGCGCGCGACGCCGTTCAGGACGCGTACCTGCGCGCGTTCCGCCAGCTCGGCGAGCTCGAGCGGCCGGAGGCGTTCGCGGGTTGGCTGCGCCGGATTGTCGTCACCTGCGCGCTCAATCAGAAGCGCCGCACGCGCACGCAATGGGTGCCGCTGGACGATGACGGCGGTCCGCCGGTGCTGGACCTAGACGAGGTTCGCTGGACCGAGCGACAGCAGCGCCAGCTCGCTCGCGCGCTGGTCCATCTGTCGGAGGACGAGCGGCGGCTGTGCGAACGTCACTACCACGGCGGGTGGAGTGCTGAGCGCCTGGCCGCGAGCGCCGGAAGCACGGCCGTGGCCATCCGCAAGCGGCTGCAGCGCGTGCGCGACAAGTTGAGAGAGGAGATCGAAATGGACGAACAACGAATACTCGAACACCACCCCGTCCCCGCGGACTTGCCGGCCAGCATCGTCGAGCTCCTGGCTCGGCCGCGCCTGGTCGACCTGCCCGAGAACCCGGTCGGAGCCACGCTGGTTACGCTGCTTGGCGCGTTCCCTGGCTTCGCGCCGGTCACGCTGCCGGAGGACGTCGATCTGGCGGGGGCTCTCACCACGCTCGGCGGCGACGCCGTGTACATCGAGCGCACGGCCCTGCAGCGCATCGCCGGCGAGCGCATCCTGCGTTATGACCTGACGCTGCCGCTGCTGCTCACAGTGCGCTGGGCGGGAACGCCGTTGCGTCTAACCTCGGCAGGCAAGGCGTATCGAAGCGAGCTCGAGACCGCCACCCACCTGCAGGCGTTTCACCAGCTCGAGGTCTTCGTGCTCGACGAGCGGCGCGCAGTCGATCCGTTCTGGCTGGCCGGGCGCTTGCTCGACGCCGTCGATCGCGCGTTGCCTCGCGCGGAGGTGCGCATGACCCCAACCGACTACCCGATGTGTGCCCGCGCCTGGAGCCTCGACGTGCGCCGCGACGATCATTGGGTCGAGCTGCTCGCCTGGGGCGAGTACGCCGATTGGGTGCTGCGCGCGCTCGGCGCCGACCCGGACAAGCACATTGCGCTCGGCGCAGGCTTCGGGCTCGAGCGCCTGGCCATGCTCCGCTACGCCATCGACGACATTCGCAAGATCGCGAGCACGCAGGTAGTGTGACGCGCCCACATCGGACGAGACTATCAGGTGGTCCCAGAGCGCCCGGTAGAAGGCGATCCTCTTCGCGTCTGGGGCGACTCCGTATCCGGCGTGTCGAGTGATGGTACCCCGGCGAGTGCTCCCACGGGTTGCCCTCCGCCTTCGTTTGTTGGTCTGGGTATCTTGATCAGCCGATGGGCTTGAATGACGCTGTCCCCGCGCGGCGGGCGTCGAGCGCGGTTCGCCCTACCAGTGCCAGTGCCAGATCGTCCTGCGGCGGTTGGAACAGACCGCCGCGCGCGTCGCGGAAGTGGCGCTCGAGGGGCAGCCGTCGAGTCAGGCTGAATCCGCCAGCGACCCGGAGGCCGATGTCCGTCACGCGGCAGGCGGTGTTGGTCACGGCGTACTTGACGGCGGCGAGGCGCGAGCGGTTGGCCGCGTCGTCGAGCGGCGCATGCATGAAGGCGCGCGTGGTGTCGTAGAGCAGAGCGCGCGCGGCGGAGACCAGCACCTGCATCTCCCCGATCCACTGCTGGGTCGACGCCTGGCCGGACAGAGGCGTCCCGAGAACACTCGGGACCCGCTCGTGCGCGTAGTCGCAAGCGGCGTCCAGCGCCGCCTGACTAACGCCGAGGTAGACTGCCACGAGCGTCAACCACCAGCCGCCGAGGGGCGTTGGCTTCGTCCCGCCTCCCAGCGCACGCCGCTCCACCATGCGCTCCTCGGGTACGAACACGTCCTCGAACCAGACGTCGTCGCTGCCACCGCTGCGCTGGCTCAGGCTGTCGCTCCAGGTCGCCTCGAAGCGCAGGCCCGGTGCGGGCGCCTCGACGACCGCCTCGGCCAGGTAGCCAGCAGGCGCCTCGGCGTCGGGCGGCAAGCGTACGGCCGTGATCAAATAGCGCAGCGCCGGCGCCCCGGTCACGAAGATCTTGTGGCCATTGACACGCCAGCCGCCGTCGACCTGTGTGGCGGTCGTTTGCGGCACGCCGCCACGCGAGACGCTTCCGAGCGCCGGCTCGGTAACGACCAGGTTGGCCAGGCCGCCCTCGCGCGCGATGGTCTCCAGCACCGTCGCGCGGAGCGGTGTCGGCCAGGTGCTATTCGGCCCAATGAGGCGGCCGACTACGTTGAGCAGCATGGCCACGCTCACTCCCAACGCCGCGCCCGCCTGCGAGAGGTGCTCCTGCGCCAGCACCATCTGCAAGAGGCTTGCGTCCCCGCCGCCGTGCTCGCGCGGCAGCGCCAGCCGCAGGTAACCCGCCTCGTGCAGGCGCGCGTAGTGGTCGAGCGGAAAGTGACCGATCCGATCATGCGCGGCGGCCTCGCGCGCGAAGCCGCTGGCCAGGTCGGCCGCCAGCTCGACGATCGCGCGATCGCGCGCCGTCGCGTCGGGCGGCAGGTGGAGGCTCACAGCGCACCCCGAACGGCGCCCACCCATCGACCAGCCAGGTCATCACATCCGACATACTTGTCCATCAATAAGGACAGGATAGCCCCCAAGACGTTCACATGGCATAGGCCGCAAGCTCTCTCCGTTTCGGCAGAAATTGGTCTTATATATGAGACACTGGTTTCGCCATGAGCCGCCTCGTTGTTCGCTCGAGTCGCGATGGTTCGCGCCCGCTGGTCGATACCCGCGACGCCACTGGGATCGCGCACCGTCTCACCGCGCGCGGAGTGGAGTTTGCGCGCTGGGCCCCCGCGCATCCGGTGCCGGACGGCGGGGACCGCATATGACCCCTGAGCTCGAGCTGAACACCGCGTTCGTGCTCGACGATCGAGGGCGCATCCGATCAACTCGAGAGCCTCGTCCCGGTCGTGGCGCGCTATTCACCATCATCCGAAGCTTCACTGGGGCTGCCTGGGCGGTTCGCGAGGATCTCCAGAGCGATCTGGCCCACGAGATTGGGAACCTGGCCCGCGCCGAGCCGCCGATCGAAGATCTGCGAGCTCCGCCTCTGCACGCGGCTCGATATCTATCTCGTACGGGCGGGCGCCTCGGCTTCAGTGGAGCGGCGTTTCTCTTTCCAACCGCGTTGGAGATCCCATCCGACGTGATCGTCGTGGATGACGAGCGGTTCCTTGAGCGCAACTTCCGAGGCTGGCGTCCGGGCGAAATCGCGAAGGGCGGCGCGCCGGTCATGGCGATCGCCGAGGGAGGTAATCCAGTGAGCATCTGCTTTTCTGCCAGACAATCAGAGATCGCCGCAGCTGCGGGAGTCGAGACCGCGGCGGCATTTCGGGGTCGTGGTCTCGCCGCGCGCGCGGTTGCGGCATGGGCGTTCGCGATCCGAGCCAGCGGAAAAGTTCCCCTTTACAGCGCCGCCTGGACAAACGCGGGATCTCTGGCGGTCGCGCGAAAGCTCGGTCTGCGCCGGTACGCTGCCTTCTGGAGTGTGTCGGAGTGATTTGATGGACGCTCGGCGAAAGGTCACCTGTTTCGTGACCCGCGGCTCCGGGACGATCGCTGAGCTCTGTGTCTTCTGGCACGCCGGATCAGGCATCCAGGTTCCCGCCGGCACAGTCGAGGACGGCGAAACCTTCGAGGACGGCGCGCGGCGCGAGGTGTTCGAAGAAACTGCCCTGTCCGGCCTGAAGCTCGCCGGCCATCTCGGTTCGACCGTCCACGACCTGCGCGGCGCGGGTTGGGGCGTCGTGCGTCGAAACGTCGAGCTCCGCGTCGGTCCCGGAATGGATGCCGCGAAGACCCGATGGAAGCTCGATCCGGGCGGGTACGTCGACGTGGTCGAACGAGCTGCCGGATTCGCGCGCGTCGTCTGGGCGGAGCGTGATCTCGATTCAGCCAATGGCATCGTTTACGCGCGCTTGGAAGGCTGGGTCTCGGACGACGACCTGCACGCGGAGCAGGAGCGGCGCTTCTATCACTTCCGCGCCCCGGTCGATTCGCCCGACACATGGCGGACGCTCGAAAACCAGCGGTACGAGTTCACCCTCTACTGGGTGCCGCTCACGCCGAAGCCGACGCTGCTCGTCGCGGTCAGCCAAGCCTGGCTCGATCAGTTCTACGGAGCTCTCGTTGCCGGGGTTCCGTCGCCGGCGTGAGGAATGCGCCAGAGAAATTCGACGTTCATCCTTCTTCTTTCATTCGGAGAGATCAGCGCTGTTGCTGAGGGAGGAAACCATCCCTCGCGCAGCCGACCATGGTAGCTCGCCACTTCACGGCTCGCCGGGAATCGGCCCGAACCCCGGCGGGGGCGTGCGCGGGCCGCGCGCTCGCTCGTAGGCCGCGGCCAGCTCGATGAGCTGCGGCTCCGACCACGGGCGGCCGAGGAATACGATGCCGAACGGCAGGGTGACGTCGCGTCGCACCGACGGCGGGTCGAGCGCGATCGCATCGGAGGGCGCGGCGCGCGTGATGCGATCGTAGACCACGTGGGTCAGACCGGCCTGCACGCCGATCGACGGCAGGCCGGAGACGTCGCTGAGGAAGAAGTAGCCGCGATTGGATCGCCCATCGTAGGTGAGCCAGGCGATCGAATTCGCCGTCCCGGCCAGGATCGGCGATGGGATGGTCTCAAACGGGTAAACCAGAGCGTCGAGGCGGTTCGCCGCCAGCACTTGCGCGACGACCTCGCGAATCGCCTGCGCGCGGAACAGGTGGCCGGCTTCGCCCTGCGTGTCCAGCGTCAGCCCGTTGGCGGTCGCCGGTACGCCCGCGCCCGGCGTGACGCCCGGGCGCGCCTTCTGCGTGACGGTGCCGGCCGCGTCGTCGGCGATGTAGCGGAAGCTGATGTGGTCGGTCCGATCGCCGTTGTGATTCAGGTCGTCGAAGTCGATGCTGAGATCCAGCACGCCGCGCACGCGCGGATCGCCGCGCCTCCGCAGGAGCTTGTCCAGCGCGTAGCGTCCTTCGTTGAACGTGCCCGCCGGGGTGGCGGCCAGCTTGCGCAGGTTGATGACGTCAGGGAAGGGCGCGGCTCCGAAGAACAAGTCGAGGCTCTGCGCGATCACGTCCACGCCGGGCGCGAACAGGCTGGGGACTGGCGTCGTGGCCAGCACCTGGCGAAGGTTGCTCGGCAACAGGCCCGTTGTGGTGCTCGGGGGATCCAGCGCCGAAGCATTGGCGAAGCTCGGCTCCAGCGTCGGGACCAGCTCGGCCACCACGTCCTGAATGCTGAAGTTAGGGATGGCGGGATCGTCGGTGGCCCAGCCATTGGCGATGTCGCGCGGGTTAATCGATTCGAATAGCTCGGCGCCGGCCGCGCGCAATGTCGGGATCACCTCGTCGTTGAAGACACGGATCGACTCGCGATCGTTGACGGTGATCCCGGCCGCGAACTCGCGGACGATGCCGATGCGCTTGCCCGCCAAGCTGCCCGCGTGAGCGAAATCGCCGAGCGGGGCGGGTGATGCCAGGCCGATCTGCGTCGCCGTGATCGAATCGCGCGGATCGTAGCCGCGGATGGCGTCGACGACGCGCGCCGCGTCCTCGACCGTCCGGCAGAGCGCGCCGTAGCGCTCGCGCAGCAGCTCGGCCGGCCAGGATCCGAAGCGGCTGACCAGACCGCGCGTCGCGGTGAAGCCGACCAGGCCCTGCTTCTTGGCTGGGTCGTGCACCGATCCGCCCGACTCTTCGCCGATGCCGCACACGGCGAGGTTGGTCGACACCGCGGCGGCGGTGCCCGTGCTCGACGTGCCGCCGTTGCGGTCGGTCGCATAGGGGTTGCAGATCTGGCCGCCGTACGAGCTGCGGTGGGTGCCGAGCGCGTACTCGTCCATGTTCGCCTTGCCGAGGATCACCGCGCCCGCGGACCGCAGCTTCGCCACCAGCGCGCCGTCCGTGGGCGGGCGATCGTTCACGAACTGGGTCAGCGAGCCGTCGGTCGAACGGAGATCGATGGTCTCCATCTGATCCTTGATGACGACCGGCACGCAGTGCAACGGGCGGAGCTGGCCGGTCCGGCGGTATTCACCGTCGAGCGACTCGGCGATCTGAAGGGCGTCCGGCAGGTTGCGATCGTCGTCGATGAGATCGGTCTCTGAGCGCGGGCCGGGATCGTCGGGCGGCGCGAAGCCGAGCGCGCGGTAGTGGCCCGGCCGCAGGTTCAAGCTTTGAATCGCGTTGACCCGCCCGGCGCCCGCGATAGCGTCGACGACGCCGAGATAGACGCCCTTGCCGCTCGGCGTGAAGAGGTCGTAGTCCGGGCCATTGCCGTCACCGTCGCGGTCGTACCCCACGCAATGACCGCTGTAGGCTTTGATCCGCTTGAAATAGAGACGGACCAGCGACTGGCAATCGATCTCGCCGCGCTCCAAGGCGGCGTGAATGTCGGCGATGTTGGCCTCAGCGAGATGGAACCGGTGACCGTGCCCGGAAGTCGAGGTCTCCCGCCGATCGGCCGCGGATCCGGGCGGCGCGGCCGAAAGCGCCGAAGTCGTCGAGACCAGGTCGGTGCCGGAACGGTTTTCGTCGCACGAGAGCGTGATCGAGAACGAGAGCGCGCCCAGCGCGAGGAGCAATGTAGTGAAGATTCTGGAGCGAGACATGCGCACGGCACGCTGCACAGCCGGGGCCAGCCCGGCGGACCCGAACGCTTGCCGGGTTCGGGACCGGTTGCGCGGACAGGAGCAATCCAGCACCCAAATTGCGGCTGGCGCAGCAGACGTGCGCGCGGTGCAACCTGCGCCTCAGTCATCGCTTACACGAGCCAAGGTTTTCGCCCTGGGCAGCGCGTCTCCGGCCGGCACGGTCTTTGAGTAGCGTTCCGTCGGAATGAGCTGGTCTGCGGAACCGGGGGTGGAGCCGGTGTTGGCCGGCGGCCGCTCGACGTCGATGCGCCGAGTGCTGGTAATCGGTTGCGGCGGCGCCGGTAAATCGACCTTTGCGAGCGCGCTGGGCAGGCTCACCGCACTGCCCGTCGTCCACCTCGACCAGGAGTACTGGCAACCCGCATGGGCCGCGACGCCGGCTGAAGTGTGGGAACGGCGAATCGCGACGCTCGTCGAAGGCCGCCGCTGGATCCTCGACGGCAACTACGGTGCAACGCTGGCACCACGTCTCGCGGCCTGCGACACCGTCATCTTCCTGGACCTGCCTCGCGCCCTGTGCGTGTGGCGCGTGATCAGGCGCTGGTGGCGGTACCGAGGACAAGAGCGCCCCGACATGAGCGCGGGCTGCCCCGAGCGGCTGTCGTGGGAATTCCTGCGCTGGATCTGGACCTACCCGCGCCGCCGCCGCCCGGCAATCCTTTCCAGGCTCGCAGCTCTGGGCACCGATCAGCGAGCAGTGGTATTGCGTTCCCGCGCCGAGGTCGCCGCCTTCCTCCGACTGTTATGACGCACGATCTCGGTATCGACGCCGTCGGCGCCGCTGTCCAGCGGCGGCCTGCCGTTTGCTACGCAAGCGGGTTGAGGCACGAGACGATGACGCGCCATGGGTTGATGCTGGCATTGGCGGCGCTCGCCGCTGCGCTGGCGGCCTGCCGTACGCCGGGAGGCAACGCCCGGGTCGAAGCGGTCACGGCCGACACGCCGGTTCGAGAAGGTTCGTCGCGGACGATCCGCCTCTCGGTGGTGAGCACGAATGACCTGCACGGGCACATCGAGGCGCTGCCCAGGATCGGTGGCTTCGTCGCCAACCTGCGCCGGGCACGCGCCGCCGATGGCGGGGGCGTGTTGTTGCTGGACGGCGGCGATGCCTTCCAGGGCGAGCTCGCGTCGAACTTGAATGAGGGCGCCGCCGTCGTCGATGCGTACAACGTGCTCGGGTACACGGCCGTGGCCATCGGCAACCACGAGTTCGACTTCGGTCCGGTCGGTCCGCGCGCCGCTCCTCGGCCGGGCGACGATCCGCGCGGGGCGCTGCTCGCGCGGGCCGCGCAAGCCCACTATCCGCTGCTGGCCGCGAACCTCGTCGAGACGGCGACGGGCCGCGGGTTCGCTGGAAAGAACATCGCACCCTCGACCATCGTCGAGGTGGCGGGCGTCAAGGTTGGCCTGGTCGGTGCGCTGACGCTGGAGACGACCCAGTCGGTGCTGGCGTCGGTCTTCGCCGGGCTCAGGCTCACGCCACTGGCGGAGGCGATCGTGCGCGAGGCGCGTGATCTGCGGGCGAAAGGCGCCACGTTGGTGCTAGTGGTGGCTCACGCTGGCGGACGTTGCGCGAAGATCGGAGATCCGGATGACCTCTCGTCGTGCGATCCGAGGTCGGAGATCTTCGAGGTCGCGCGAGCGCTCCCGCCCGGGACTGTCGACGGCATCGTCGCGGGACACTCGCATGAGAAGCTCGCTCAGCGGGTCAATGGCGTCCCGATCATCGAGGCGGGCGCGAATGGGTTGGCGCTCGCGCGCGTCGACTTCCTCGTCGATGCGCGTACGAAACGCCCCACCCGTCATGAGATCCATGTGCCGGTCGCGATCTGCGCCAAGGTCGAGGGCACGACCGGCTGCGCTCCCAGCAGCTACGAGCAGGCGCCCGTAGCGGACGATTCGAGCGTGGCTCCCATTGTGCATCGCGCCCTCGCAGCCGCGGACGAGCTGCGAAACCAAGACCTGGGCGTCACCTTGCTCTCGAAGTTCGGTCGCCCCGCCGGTAAGGAGTCACCGCTGTCGAACCTGGTCGCCGATTTGATGCGCAAGGCACGTCCGTTGGCAGACGTCACCCTGATGCACGCTGGGGGATTGCGCGCGGATTTGCCGGCGGGCCGTCTACGCTACGGCGCTTTCTACGAGACCTATCCGCGCGACAGCACGTTCGCGGTCACGACCCTGACCGGAGCCGAGCTCGCCCGGATCCTCGAAGCCAACTTCACCGGACCGAGCGGGCTGCTGGTCTCCATCTCCGGTGCCAGAGCCGAGGCCCGCTGTGAGAACGGCGCGCTCGTCGTAAACCTCCGACACGACGACGGCCGTCCCATCGCCCCGGATGCGGTCGTCCGGGTCGCGACCAACAACCTGCTCGCGACTGGCGCGAAGGGACCGCTTGGTGGGCGACCCTGGATCGTCGAGGACGATCCGCCGATTCGCGAGGAGCTGGTTCGCGTGCTGAGAGAGCAGGGCGGATCGCTGGCGCCGGACGACAAGACGTTGTTCGATGCTGCGCGGCCGCGCATCACGCTCCCGTCGGGCGCGCCGATCGATTGCGCCCGCCCCGACCAGGTGAAGTGAGAGGCGGCGCGGCCTGGCACCAGCCGCATGTTAAAAGAGCAGCATGTCGGCAACGGCCGTTTCGCCGCGGCTCATCGCGACCGATCTCGATGGCACGTTGCTTCGCGGCGACGGGACGATCTCGCCGCGCACGCGTGCGGCGCTGGCCCGCGTTCGAAGGGCGGGAATCGAGGTCGTGCTCGCGACCGGGCGGCCGGCGCGGCACGTGCGTGCTCTCGCCGACGCGGGCGTTCCGGTCATCTGCCTGAACGGCGCGCTGGTTTACGATGTCGAGCGCCACGCGATCATCGACGAGACGCGGCTCACCGCGGCGGTCGCGTGCGACCTGGTCGAACGCCTGCGTGCACGCCTGCCGGGCACCTGCTTCGCGGTCGAGGTCGGCCTCGAGTTCGGCTGGGAGCCGAGCTACGGACGCCATCGCGCGAAGCTCGAGCCCGCGCTACTGCCCCTCGCCGACGCGCGGGCGCTGTGCGCGCGCGGCGTGAACAAGCTGATCGGATTCCACCCTGAGCTCGCGCCTGACGCTTTCGTATCGCGATCGAGCGATGTCGTCGGCGAGCACGCCTTCGTGGCGTACTCCGGCGCGCCATTCCTGGAGATCAGCGCCCTCGGGGTGAGCAAAGCCGCCGCGCTGGCCGACTACTGCGCGGCCCGCGGCATTGCGGCCCGTGAGGTGATCGCATTCGGAGACATGCCCAACGACCTGCCGATGCTGGCCTGGGCGGGGCGTGGCATTGCCATGTCCAACGCTCACGCAAGCGTGCTCGCGGCCGTGGCCGAGAGCACCCTGTCCAACGATGACGACGGCGTGGCGCAAGTGCTCGAACAGCTGGTCCCGCATCACTGAGCGGAACGCCTCTTGCTTGGTGATCCTCGCGTCGCTGACAACTCCGTCGTGAGAGGTGGGCCTTGGAAAAACGCCGCATAGGATCGCTCGATGTCTCGGTGGTGGGGCTCGGGTGCAACAACTTCGGACGCCGCCTGGACGCGGCCGCCACGCGGGCCGTGGTCGAGGCGGCCCTCGATGCGGGGATCACGTTCTTCGACACCGCCGACGTCTACGGCGGGACTGACAGTGAGACCTTCCTCGGTCAGGCGCTCGGCAAACGTCGGGACCAGGTGGTGGTGGCTACCAAGTTCGGCAACGCGATCGACGATCAGCGGCGCGGCGCCAAGCCAGCCTACGTTCGGCGCGCGGTCGAGGACAGCCTGCGGCGCCTCGGCACCGACCACATCGATCTCTACCAGTTGCATCGTCCGGACCCGGAGACCCCGATCGGCGAGACCCTCGCCGCGCTGGATGAGCTCGTCCGCGCCGGCAAAGTCCGGGAGATCGGCATCTCCAACGCTACGCCCGAACAGCTCGCCGAAGCCGATGGCGCTGTTCGCGATGGTGCGGCGCGCTTCGTGAGCGTGCAGAACCAGTACAGCCTGCTCCATCGGGCGCCCGAGCAGGGTGTGCTTGCCGAAGCTCGCCGCTTGGGCCTGGCTTTTCTTCCCTATTTCCCGCTCGCGAGCGGCCTGCTCACGGGAAAGTACCGCCGGGCACGCCCGCGCCCGCCGGAACGCGCCTGGCGGAATCGGGCGAGGGGCGGCGCAACCCACAGCGCTTCCTCAATGACGAGAACCTGGCAATCGTCGAGAAGCTATCGTCGTTCGCGGCTGCGCGCGGACACACGATCCTCGACCTAGCGATTTCCTGGCTGGCCGCGCAGGCGCCGGTCGCATCGGTGATCGCCGGCGCGACCACGCCCGCGCAGGTGCGCGCCAACGTCGGCGCGGCCGGCTGGCGGCCCGCCGCGGATGACCGCGCCGCGATCGACGCGCTCGCGCCGCTTCGCCCTTTGACCGGACGCGGGCCGTGAGAGGCGTTCTCTTCGGCCTCGATGGGACGCTGTTCGATCGCGCCCCGGCCTTTCACTAAGCCGGTCCTATGCCTGAGGTTGCGAGGCGCGCACGTTGGGCAGCGCCGATGCCCGTGCGAAGGCTTGCCAGAGCTCGGCGTAGCGTCCACCCTCCCGCAGCAGCTCGGTGTGGGAGCCCTGCTCGACGATGAGGCCGTCCTCGAGCACCAGTATGCGATCCGCCCCACGCGCGGTCTGTAGGCGGTGCGCGATGATCAACGTCGTGCGCCCGCGCGCCAGCCGCCACGCAGCCCGCTGGACGCGCGCTTCCGTCGCAAGATCCAAGTTCGACGTCGCCTCGTCGAGGATCAAAATCGTCGGATCGACCATCTCGGCCCGCGCCAAGCACAGCAGCTGGCGCTGGCCCGCCGACAGCGAGCGTCCGCCTTGAACGACCGGCGTCAGATAGCCGCCCGGTAGAGCGGCGATGAGCGCGTGCGCGCCGACCGCGCGGGCGGCGCGCTCGACCTCGCGGTCCGTCGCTTCGGGCCGACCGTAGGCGATGTTGCTGCGGACCGTGCCGGAGAACAGGAACGGTTCCTGCGGCACGTAGCCGATCTGCCGTCGATATTCGGTCAAATCCAGGCGCTCGATCGGTAGACCGTCGACGAGGATCCGGCCCGCGCTGACGTCGTAGAAGCGGGCCAGCAGCTTGACGAAGGTCGATTTGCCGGCGCCGGTCGTGCCGACCAGCGCGACGGTCTCACCGGGGCGGGCGTGCAGATTCACGCCGCGCAGAGCCTCCGGCCCCTTCTCGTACGCGAAGCGCACGTGGTCGAACCGGATCGCGCCGGCGAGCCGGCCCGGGTGCAGCGGCCGCTCGGCCGATGGCGTCTTGGTTCCTGTCGCGAGCAGCTCTCGGATGCGTGACAGCGACACGCGCGCCTGGATCCACTGATCGAAGACGTTCGAGAGCTGTTGCAGCGGCGCGAAGAATTGATCCAGGTAGAGAAGAAAGGTCACGAGTAGACCTGCGGTTGCGTTGCCCCGCGCGATCAAGCTCGCGCCGGCACCGAGCGTGATCGCCTTGCCCAGTACCGACAGGAACTGCAGGAACGGGAAATAGATCGCGATGAGCTGCATCGATCGCAGCCGCGCGTCGCGATGGCTGCTCGACAGCGTGGCGAAGCGCGCCTGGCTCTGCGCCTCGCGCGCGTAGGCCTGGGTGACGCGCACGCCCGCCAGGCTCTCCGCCATGTCGCCGTACACTGCGGCGATCCGTTCGCGCGCGCGCAGGTAGGCCATGGTGGAGGCGCGGCGAAACAGCAACGTTCCGATGAGCAGCGGCGGAAGCACGGCGAACGCGGCCAGCGCCAACCGTGCCTGGAGCCCGCAAAGCACCACCATCACGCCGGCACAGCCGAGCAAGCTGACGACCGCCGTGAGAAAGCCCTGCTGGAGGAGCTGGGCCAGCGCTTCGACGTCGGTGGTCATGCGGGTCATGATCCGACCGCCCATCTCGCGGTCGTAGAAGTCCAGCGACAGCCGCTGCAGGTGCGCGAACGTCCGGACGCGCAGCGAGAGCAATAGGTTCTCCGCGGTGCGCGCGGTCTGGAGCTGCATGGCGCGCGCGTTGGCCCAGGAGAGGAGCTGCACGCCCAGGAACAAGCCCGCGAGCCGCATCAGCGCGCGGCCGTCGCCCGCGGCGATGCCATGGTCGATGGCGCGACCGGTGATCCATGGACCGCACAGCGTCGTGAGCGCGTCGACCGCGACCAGCAAGAGGCCGAGTAGCAGCGCTCTTCGGAGAGGACGCGCCAGCCCGCTCACTGACGCTACGCCGTCGGGCGCCGCCGCGGCGTCGAGGTCGACGCTCGGCTCGTCGCGCAGGGGCGGGAGCGCGGCGACGCGCGCCAGTAGCTCGGGCGTGGCGGCGACGAAGGCCGCGCGGTTTCCGCCCAGATCGCGGTGGCCGCCGCCACCCCCGCCGCCTCCGCCCGCCCTGGCCGAGACCATGTCGATCTCCAGATTCACACTCGCCGTGCGCGCGCTGCCGTCGCGCGCCAGGTGCGCCGGCCAGGCGGCGGGATCGAGCTCGGAGTCCTCGACTACGCTGAGGCCGCCGTCGAGCTGCTCATCGGTCTCGCGCCCGATCAGCAGCTCGCGATACAGAGGACAGGATGCGGCCAGGCTCTCGTTGGTCCCCTCGGCGACGATGTGGCCTCCGTCGAGTACGATGACCCGCGTCGCCAGCCGCAGCGTCGACTGGCGATGAGCGATCAGGAGCGTCGTACGCTTCCCGAGCGCCTCCTCGAACGACCGGTGGATCGCCTCCTCGGTGCGTGCGTCGACGGCGGAGGTCGCGTCGTCGAGGACCAGGACGCGGGGGTTGGCGAGCGCCGCGCGCGCGAGGGCGATGCGCTGCCGCTGCCCGCCCGACAGCGTGTAGCCGCGCTCGCCGACGGGCGTGGCGTAGCCTCGCGGCAGTGCCATGATGAAGTCGTGCGCGCAGGCGAGGCGCGCTGCAGCCTCGATCTCGGCGTCGGTAGCGTCCGGCCGACCGAACGCAATGTTGTCGCGCACGGTGGTCGTGAACAGGAAGCTGTCATCGAACACCAGGCCGACAGCGCGCCGGAGCGATTCCAGCGTGTAGTCGCGGACGTCGGTGCCGTCGATGCGGACCGACCCGCGCTGCGGATCGAGGAAGCGCGCGAGCAGCAACGCCAGCGTGCTCTTGCCCGACCCCGACGCGCCGATGATACCCAGCCGCTCGCCGGGTCGGATGTGCAGCGACAGGCCGGTCAGGACCGGAGTGCCGTCGTGCGAAAAAGCGAGCCCGTCGAGGTCGACCGCGCACGGGCCATCGCCGGCCAGCGGATGGGCGTCCGGGCGCTCCCGCACCAGGGGTTGGAGCTCGAGCAGCTCGAGCACCCGCTGCGCGCCCGCGCGCGCCTGCTGGCTGGAGGCGAGCATTCCCGAGAGCAGGCGCACGGGCGCCAGCAGCTGCACGAAGTAGCTTGCGAACGCGAGGAAGACGCCGAGGGTGATCTGCCCGCGCAGCGCGAGCCATCCGCCGAACGCCAGCACGCCCAGTTGGGCCAGCGTTGGGATCGCCTGCAGTGTCGCTCCGTAGACCGCGGTGAGTCGCGCGGTCCGCATGCGCGACCGGAACAGCGCGCGCGCCCGATCGATGAGGAGGGCCAGCTCGCGATGCTCCTGAGCGAACGCCTTGACCACGCGCACGCCGGAAACCGCTTCATCGACCACGCCGGCGACCGCGCCCGATAGGCGTTGATCGTTCCAGCTCGCCGGGAACACCCGGTCGCGGAACCTCACGGCCAGGCCGACGAAGAGGGGCACGAAGAGGAGAAAGACCGTGCTCAGCAGTGGTGACAGCGCGAGCATCACCCCGCCCGCCATCAGCACCATCGTCAGGTTCGCCGCCAGAAGCGGGACCTGGTTCACGAAGCCCTGGATCAATGTCACGTCGCCGGCCGCGCGCGACATGACGTCGCCGATCGAGAGCTGGTCGTGGCGAGCGACATCGAGCGCGTTCATGTGACGATGGATGGCGAGACGCAGATCGTGTTGCAGATCGAGGCTCACCCGCCCGGAGGCGACGCGCCGGACGTAGTTCAGCGTGAGCGCGATCGCGCCCACGCCCACCAGCAACCCCAGCCAGGGCAGCAGCGGCCGCCGATGGTGAATCACCGCGTCGTCGAGCACGACCTTTTGCAGCAGCGGCAGGAGCGCTGCCAGCGCCTGCCCGACGACCGACACCACGACCGCCTGCGCGAGCGCGCGCCGGTACGGGCGCACGAAGGGCGCCAGCTGCACGAGCCAGCTGGTTGTCGGGACTGGCGGCATGTTCGCCGAATCTAGATCGACGAAAGCGCGAATGCCGGCTGAGACGCAGCCGGGACCGCGACGCGATCACTGACACGCGCGCGCACCAGCGGAAGGACCTCCTCGCCCACGCGGTAGGCCTCTTCCAGATGCGGCGTGCCCGCCAGCACGAACGCGTCGATTCCGGCGCCGAGGTAGCGATCCAGCCAGGCGGCGGCCTGCTCGTAGCTGCCGACGACGCCGATGCCGGGGCCGCCACGGAAGAGGTTGAAGCCGCCCCACAGGCCCGGCGCGATGTGACCGTCGACGTCCAGGTCCCGATAGCTCGACACCGATCGCGGTCGCGCTGCGCGCTGGCGCGCGAATCCAACCGCGTCGCCGGTGCCGGCGTCGAGGCGCTCGAGCGCGCGTTTGTCGACAGTTTGCCAGGCGCGCGCGACCTCGGCCCACGCTTCTTCGGCCGTGGGCCGCGCTAGGATGTCGAAGCGCAGCGCGAACTTCGCGCGCCGGCCCTCGGCGGCCGCGCGCTCTCGTACGCGGTCGAGCTTTTCCCGCAACCCGTCCCAGGGCTCGAGGTGCGACAGATAGTAGTCGGCGTGCCGGCCGGCCGCGGCGATGGCCGCGTCCGACGAGCCGGAGAAGTAGATCTCGGGGACCGGCTGCGCCGCCAGCTGCGGCGCGAGCCCGCCATTTTCGATCTGATAGAAGCGGCCGCGAAAGTCGAAGGGGCGCTGCTGCCAGACGCCTTTGAGCACGTCGAGGAACTCCGACGTCCGCGCGTAGCGATCGTCGTGCGCCACGCGGTCGCCCCACCAGAGCTGCGGCGGGCCGCCACCACCGGAGATGATGTTGTAGACCAAGCGCCCGCCGGTGGCGCGCTGCAAGCTGGCTGATAGACGCGCGGCGTGCGCCGGCGCGATGAACCCCGGTTGGAAGGCAATCATGAACCGGAAGGTTTTGGTCTCGCGCGCGAGCGCGGGCGCGATGGTCCAGGGATCGTCGGTGTTGGGGAACGAGACCAGGAGCCCGCCGTAAAATCCCGAGATCTCCGCGGCGCGCGCGATGTCGGCGACGTGATCGGCGAAGGTGGTGCCGTCGGACGCGCCGCTGGCGAAACCGGGCGCGAGGTTGCCGGCCTGGGGCGGCGACCAGTCGCCGCGATTCGCGCGTCCGATGCCGAGCTCACCCTTGCAGCCGTGCAGCGGCAGTCGCCAGTAAACGTCGATGGCCATGTGCGATTGCTCCTGTCAGGCGGCGCGCACGGCGGGTCGTGCGGCCGCGGTCAACCTTGGAAAAATGTGCTCGCCGATGCGAAGCGCCTCTTCGACGTGCGGAGTCCCGCCGAGAATGAAGTGATCGATGCCAAGCCTAGCGAGCTCATCGAGGCGGCGCGAGACCGTCGCGTAGTCGCCGACCAGCGGATCGCCTTTGACGGGAGTGACGGCCTGCCGCGCCTCTTCGTCGGTGTGGCGCGCGATGATCTCGAGCCGGAGGCCGCGCTGGATCGGCCGCTCGGAAAGGCGCGCGCCCGATTCGGCGGCGCGTGCGGCCGCTCGGTCGAGCTCGTCGATCTGCGCGCGGAGCTCATCGCCAGTTCCCTCGAGCAAATGAACGTCGGCGTGTTTGGCAGCGAACGCCAGGGCACCTTCGGATCGACCGGCGGTGTAGATTTGCGGCAGAGGCCGGCCGGCGAGCGGACCCTTGAGGCCGCCCTTCTCGACCGCGAAGAACCGGCCCTCGAAGTCGAACGACTCCCGGCTCAACGTGCCCTTGGCCGCGGCGACGAACTCGTCGGCGCGCGCGAACCAGTCGGCGCCCTCGACGATATCACCGTGGGCGCGGCGAATGGCGGGGTTGCGCTCGAGATCGATCTTCCAGGCCAGTCGATCGCCCGACAGCCGCTGGAATGACGACGACAGCTTCGCGAGATAGACCGGCGTGGTGAAACCGGGCTCGAGCTCAGGCAAGAAGGTGAGCCGCCGCACCTCGCGCGCGAGCGAGGCGGCGACGATCCAGGAGTCATCGCCGCGCTCGCTCCACGGGACGAAGGCGCCGGCGAAGCCCGCGGACTCCGTGGCGCGCGCAACCTGCAGCAGATAGTCGTAATAGGTGAAGCGATCGCGGCGCTCGTCGCGTAGCTCGCGAGCGAATGCGCGCTTCCGCGCTGGTTCGCGCTCTCCGCTCTCGACCGGCAGTGTCCAGAAGAACGAGGCGCTCATGAGTCGACTTGCCTCTGAGGTTGATCCGGTCGGTAGAAGCCCTTGAAAACGAAGGTGCTCGTGCTCCGGCGCGCGCTCGGCACTTCGCGTTCCGCGACGTCGGGCGGCAGGTCTTCGCGCGCGCCCGGGTATCCGATCGCGACGCCGGCCATCGATTCGTAGAGCTCGCGCGGGACGCCGAAGGTCTCGTAGGCCGCCTCGTGGTTGATACCGCCCATGGCACGCGTGGACAGGCCCAGCTTGTGGGCCTGCAAAGCGAGCGAAAACCAGGCAGCGCCGGTGTCGAACGCGCCGGTGCGCAGCGGGCGTCCGGTCTCAGGGTGGTTGCGGCGCGCGAAGATGAAGACCAGCAGTGGCGCGCGGTCCGCCCACACGCGGTTTCGGTCGTGAACGATCGGGCGCGCGCGCTCCAGCGTCTCCTGGTCGTCGGCGAAGATGAACAACCACGGCTGCGCGTTCGACGCCGAGGGCGCCCAGCGCGCGGCCTCGAACAGGGTGCGCACGTCGCCGGCGGGGATCGACCGGGTCGACATCGCCCGCCGCGACCAGCGGGTGAGGAAGACGTCGTCGATCGGGGCTTCCGCGCTACGAGCGTGTGCCACGGACTTCCCCTTCCCGCGTGCGCTGCGCGCGCGGCCGTCGGCGGCGTAAGAGCGTCGCCAGCAGCAGGCCCGAAGCCAGCACGCCCAAACGCCCCTCTGACCCGCCGACAACGGCGCCTCCGACCGAGCAGCCGGGATCATCGCGGAGGAGCAAACCGGCGTCGGGCCCGACAGTGACGTCGGTTGCGCCACCTTCCCTGGGTCCGTCCTTCGCGCCGCCCTCGCTGACGCTGCCGTCGGTGAGAACCGTTCCTCCGTCGGCGCCGCCGTGGTCGCTGGCACCGCCGGCCCCCGTGGCGCCGCCGGTTGCCGCGGACCCACCGGAACCGGTCGCGCCGCCGGTGGCAGTGGCACCGCCGGAACCCGTCACGCCACCAGCGCCGGTCGCGCCTCCAGAACCCGTCACGCCGCCGGCGCCTGTCGCGCCGCCGGAACCCGTCACGCCGCCGGCGCCTGTCGCGCCGCCGGAACCAGTCGTGCCTCCCACGCCAATTGGTGCGTCCGCGGCTCCGTCTACCGACCCGATGTCAGCCGGCACGTCGGCCGAGACGCTGCCGTCATCGGCGCCGTCGAGCGCGTCGTCAGCCGCATCTTGGGCCTGGGCTCGACCGGCCGCGAGCATCAGAACGATTCCAACGTAAGCAACGGTCCTCAGTTTCATCGAACGATCACTCCTCACCTGTCATTGGGATGCTTGGTGGTCGAGATGCCACGGTTTCCAGTAGTTCTGCAGGCCCAGCTCTTTCAGCGCGGCGTTGACGAACCGGGCGTCGACCAGGTCTTCGGGACGCAACGGATTGCGAATCAGCTTTCGGTCGACCGCGAACTTCACGACGTCACGGTAGTGCGCGAGCACGACCTCGTCTGGCAGCGGGTTCCAGCGATCGCGCCAGCTCAAGGAGGGATCCGCGTACTGCCGCCGCACCACCGACTCCGGCGTGCCGTTGCGGGATCCGATCTTGATGACGGTCTCGCGATTCGCGTCCTGCGACGCCCAGTGTGCCGCGCGCACGTACGCGGTCGCGACCAGCTGGGTCAGCTCCGGGTACTTGCGCGCGAACTCCGACGAACCCCAGAGCTCGGCGCGCATCTTGAAATGCAGCGGCTTGCCCTCGGTCGACCAGATGATCTTTCCGATCCCCTTCTCCTCGAGCTGGTAAGCCTGAATCGCGAAATGAGCGTCGACCTTGCCCGCCGCCAGCGCCGCCGCGCCCGCGGTGGGATTGAGGTTGATGATCTTGAAGTCCTTCTCCTCGAGGCCGCTGGCTTCGATCAGCTTCTGCAAGCCCAGATCCCACGGGCGCCCGCGGTGTACGCTGATGCGCTTGCCCTTCAGATCCTGGATCGACCGCGCCGTCGACCCCACCGGCACCATCAAGAACATGTCGGATCCGCGCCCGCTGGGCACGATCACCTGCGTGCGAAAGCCGGCGGCATTGAGCGTCACAGACGGGAAGTCGCCGTAGTTCGCGAAGTCGATCCGCCCGGTGGCGAACGCTTCGTTCGTGAGCGTACCGGTGTCGCCGATGATCGGGAACCATTCGAGCTTCACGCCCCGGCGGGCAAGCTCCCGCTCCAGCCACCCTTCTTCGATCACGCGCGCGACCAGGCCCGATCCGCGGACCGAGATCTTGCCAGCGTCGTTGAAACCGCCGGCCGCAATGCGCACTGCGGCCGGCAGCGGCGTTTGCGATTGGGCGCGCGCCGTCTCGCTGAAACCGGTCACCGCCAGGACAGCGCCCATGGCGATGACGGCGGCGCGCAGGAGCCAGCGGAGCGTGGGGTGTTTCATGATCTTCGTGGCTTTGATCTGCAGCCTGCGTGCCATCCTCTGGTCCCCGCCGATTGCCGCCGGACCGCGCGACGGCGAGCAGCCGGTTGCTTCGCAGCCAGCAATTCCCTGGATCACGCTGCTGTCGGCGCAGCAACCGCCCGGTTGGCCGAGGCATCGGGCGGCCCGATCAGTTGCGACAGGATCTCTTCCTCGATCTCGCGCAGCGCGGGAAGCGCGCGATCGCGCGGGTGGGGCAGCGGCACGCGCGCGCGGCTCACGATCCGTCCGGGCGATCCGCCCATCACGATCACCAGATCGCTCAGGTAGACCGCTTCGCGCACGTCGTGGGTGACCATCAGCATCGCGCTGCGATTCCGCATCCAGATACGCTGTAGCTCACCTTGCAATCGAAGGCGCGTGAGCGCATCGAGCGCCCCGAACGGCTCGTCGAGCAGGAGAACTTTCGGAGCGTTGATCAGCGCGCGCGCAATCGCCGCCCGCTGCGCCATTCCGCCGGAAAGCTGGTGAGGGTAAGCCGACTCGAATCCCTGCAGCCCGACCAGCGCCAGGTGCTCGCGGACCAGGCTGGCCGCATCGCCGGTGCTGATCGGCCGGTTGAGCAGCGCGATTCGCACGTTGTCGGCCACCGTGAGCCAGGGCAGCAAGCGGTGGTCCTGGAAGACGATGCCCCGCTCCAGCCCCGGTCCGGTGATCGGGGCGCCGTCGATGTGGATCTCTCCCGCGTAGTCTCCCTCGAGCCCGGCGATCAGCCGCAGCAGCGTCGACTTTCCGCAGCCACTGGCGCCGACGATGCTGACGAACTGTCCCCGTTCGAGATCGAGATCGATGTCCGCCAGCACCGGCAATGTCCGGTCATGTAGCCGGTATGTCTTTGCGACGCCGCGAATCTGCAGCGCCGCCCGCGACCCACCCGCGGCCATTGTCACTTCTGTGCCACCGCGTGCCAGGGCAGCAGCCGATACACCGCACGGTTCACCAGGCCATTCATCGCCAAGCCGACCAAGGCGATGGCAATCATCCCCACGATCACCAGCTCCATGCGTCCGTTGGCCTCTCCCTGCTGCATGAAGCTGCCGAGCCCGGCGCTGGCGGTGAACAGCAGCTCGCTGCCGATCGTGGCCAGCCACGCGAACGCCAAGGCCTGCAAGAAACCACTGACGATCGCGGGTGCGGCCGCCGGCAAGAGGATGTGGCGGAAGACCTGGCGGCGACGGAGCGTGAGCGCGCGTCCGAGCTCGAGGTGAGCGCGCTCGACGTTGCGCACGCCGTCGCCGGTCGCGAGCGCGACCGGAAAAAAGGCCGCTAGCGAGATCACCAGCAGCTTGGCGCCGGCGCCATTGCCGAACGCCAGGCCGATGAGCGGCGCGAGGCCGAGCAGCGGCACTTGCCGCAAGCCGTGGAAGAGTGGTCCCAGGATCCGATCGCAGATTCGCGAGGTGCCGAGGCACGCTCCCAGCAAGACACCGGCGAGGCTGCCCGTGACCAGACCCAGACAAGCGTGCTGCGCGCTGGCGAGGAGATTCCCCGCGAGCTCTCCGTTGGAGAGCGCGGTGCGACCCGCCGCGACGATCTTGCCGAGCGGCACGAACGCGTACGTCGCCGCCGCGCCGCCGCGCGAGAGAAACTCCCACAGCCCGAGCAGCGCCGCCGGCACCAGCAGTGCCCGCACGGCTGCCCAGAGCCGCCCCCGCACCGTCATGCGCGTCTCCAGCGGGCGAGCCGTCGTTCGACGAGGCGCATGCCCCGCTCCAGCGCCAGGCCGGCCAGGCCCGTGAAGAGCACGCCCACCAGCACGACGTCCAGCCGCAGCATTTGACGACCGCGTTCCATCATCTGGCCCAGGCCCGACTCGGCGGCCAGGATCTCGGCCGCGACCAGCACCATCCAGGATCGCCCGAGCGCGATCCGCAAACCGGTGACGATGGGGGGCAGGGTCGCCGGCAACAAGACGTAGCGAAGCAAGTTGAGGCCGCGCAAGCGGTACACGCGCGCGACGTCGAGGAAGCTGCGCGGAACGCCGCGCACGCCCTCCGCAGTCGCCAGCGCGACCGGAAAGAACGTCGACTTCGCGACGATCACGATCTTGAACGTCTCCTCGACGCCGAACATCAGCACCAGCATCGGGATGAAGGCGATCGACGGGACCTGGCGGAGCGCGTGAAACGTCGAACCAAACAGCGACTGCACCGCCGGGAGTGCGCCGGCCACCAACCCATAGGCGAGCCCGAGACCGGCGCCGATGGTGAACCCGACCGCGAGGCGTCCAACGCTCGCGCGGATGTGGTCGGCGAGGTCGCCGCTGCCGGCCAGCTCGCGCGCGGCGTCTAGCACCTGCCGGGGAGACACCATCATGTGCGCGGCGCCGTCGCCGGCACTTCGGGTCGCGGCGACCCAGATGATCAGCAGCGCCAGCGGACCCAGCCAGCCGAGCCAGCGGTCGAATCCCGGCGCGCGGCGAGCCCTGTCCGCCGCGGGTGTTCCGAGCACGGTGCGCGCTGCGATCGTCGTGCTGCTGATGAATGACATGGGGCTGAACCTGCTCGCCGCTGTGAAGCAGTCCCCGTGCCACGCCCCCCAGGGACGTCTTCCGCCGGCCTGTGCGCGCCTGGGCGCGAAACCATTGCTGCTGCAGCAGCAGGACTGCTGCTCGCTACGCTTCGGTCACGACGACTGGTCTGGTCCGCGAGCAATCGCACCACTGGCACGATGTTTGATGCAGGCGCGGCAAATCATGATCACTTCCTGTACCGCCCGGGTCTTCCGTTGAAGAACATCTGGCGCGCGATCCATTTCATCCCGGAGTATCGCGGTCGCATTGCCGGCGTGCTCGCGCTCGGTGTGCTGATGGGAATCATCGGGACCAGCACGCCCTACGTCTACAAGGCGATCGTGGACGTGATCGCCAGCCTGGTCGCCGGCCGGTCGTCGCATACGCAGGCGGCGGCGCGTGTGATCGAGCTCCTGATGATCTTCTTCGGCCTGCGCGTGGGGACGATCATCTTCACCGCCCTGCAAGTCCGGCAGGCCGACCATCTCTGGCTCGATACCGTGAGCACCTTTCGCCAGCGCGTGTTCGACAACATGACCCGCCTCTCGATCGATTACTTCGAGAAGACCCGCGCCGGCGAGATCATGGACCGCTTCGGCGGGATCACCACGCTCACGATGTGGCTGAACTCGCTGACGGAAGGCACGCTGTCGAGCGTCCTGCAGATGCTGTTCATCGTCGCTGTCTTGATCGCCAAGGCGCCCGCGGTCGGCGTTCTCATGACCGCAGTGCTCGCGCTGAACTTCACGATCTCGTTTCGATCGATGCGCTGGACCAAGCCCTATCGGCGCGGCTGGCAGAAGCACGCCGGCCGCATGGCGGGCCTGCTGGCCGAGATGATCGGCAACATCTCCACCGTGCGCAGCTTCGGTGGAGAGCCGGCGGTCAAGCAGCGCTACGACGAGACCCAGGCCGATTGGCGCGTCGATCGCGGCATGCTCCACCGGATCCAGTGGTGGTCGGCGCTGGCGCTCAGCATCGTCAACACGCTGGGGGTGTTCGTCGCGGTGGCGCTGACCGCGCGCGCCGCGCTGGCGGGCCGGCTGACCGCGGGCGACATCCTGCTGGTGCTGACTCTGTCGCAAAGCTTGATCGCCACCGTGGGACCGATCGCGCGCCAGATTAACCAGACCGCCGACATCGATACCACGGCCGAACGCCTGGTCGAATTGCTCGAGGTCGAAGCGGAGCTGGCCGATCGCGAGGACGCCGTCGAGCTCGATGAGCTCCGCACTATCGAGTTCGACCACGTCACGTTCGCGTATCCGGGCCGCTCGGTGCCGGCGCTGTTCGACGTGTCCTTCAAGCTGTCCGAGGGCGAGACGCTGGCGCTGGTCGGGCCGAGCGGCAGCGGCAAGACCACGACGGTCAAGCTGCTCATGCGGTTCTACGATCCGACCGAGGGGCGCATCCTGGTCAACGGGCGCGACCTGCGCGAGTACAAGCAGCGCTCGGTGCGCGCCCGGATGGGCGTGGTTCTGCAGGACGTCGCGCTGTTCAACGACACTGTCGCGCAGAACATCGCCTTCGCGCGGCCGGGCGCTTCCGGCGACGAGGTGCAGGCCGCGGCGCGCGCGGCGCACGCCGACGACTTCATCCAGCGTCTTGCCAGCAAGTACGACACGCTGGTGGGCGAACGAGGGATCAAGCTCTCGGGGGGCGAGAAGCAACGGGTCGCCATCGCCCGGGCGATCCTCAAGGACCCTCAGCTCATCATTCTCGACGAAGCGACCAGCGCGCTCGACTCGGCATCCGAGCGCGTGGTCCAGGAAGGCCTGGCGCGCCTGCTCGAGCGCCGCAGCTCGGTGATCATTGCGCACCGACTGAGCACGGTCATGGCGGCGCATCAGATCGTCGTGCTGCAGGCCGGTCGCGTGGTCGAGCACGGTCGCCACTCCACACTGGCCAGCAAGGCGGGGGGCCTTTACGCCCGACTCTGTTCGTTGCAGAGCAACGGCCGTCTCATGGAAGTGGAGGCCTGAAATGTTCGCCGCAGCCACCAGAGCGGGCGGGCATGGTCTTGCTGCCTGGACAGCAGGCGATGCGCGGCCACCAGCAGTCGGCTCGCCGCACAGCGCGAAACGCGGGCCGCGCGTTCGGCATGAAGATCGCAATGCAGGCCCGTCATGAGCGCCATTGACACCATCTGGTTCACGCGTTGCCCTGTCCCCACCGCCACCGGCCTCGCCTACAAGCTCGGCTGGCTGGAGCAGGAATTCAAACCCGACGGGATCGCCCTCAAGACGTTGCAGGAGACCGGCGGCGAATTCGCCCGCCACCACTACGATCACGAGCTGCCCACCCTGATCCGCGAGGGCGGCAATCTGTTCGCGATTCCGGCCAAGGCTCAGGGAGCGCCGACGCGACTCATCGGCCTGACCTGGATCGAGGAGGGACAGTCGATCCTGGTGCGCCCGGGCTCCGACATCCGATCACCGGCCGATCTCAAGGGCAAGCGGCTCGCGCTACCGGCCTTCCGGGCCGCCGACATCGCCGAGAACAAGCGCGGGCGCAGCATCGCGCGCGGCATGAGCCTGCAGGGCTACAAGGGCGCGCTGGCGTCGGCCGGGCTCACGCTCGACGATGTGCGTCTGGTCGAGGTGGGCGGCCAGATCTTGAACGGCGCCGCTACCGCCGGGCGCGAGAACCCGGGCCGGCTGTGGGACGGCCTCGAACCACTGATCGCCGGCGAGGTTGACGCGATCTACGTCAAGGGCGCTGCGGCCGCCGAGGCGGCGCGCAAGCAGGGCGCGGTGGTCGGCATCGATCTCGACAAGCTCCCCGAGCGCCGCTTCCGCGTCAACAACGGAACGCCGCGCCCGATCACCGTGCACAAGCACTTCCTGGAGAACCACTTCGATCTGCTGGTTCGCTTCCTTTACCAGACGCTGCGCGCCGCCGAGTGGGCCCGGAACAACCTCGCGGGCGTTCACGAGATCCTGCAGGGCGAGACCCGCTCGGGGTCCGAGGGCGTGAAGCTGGCCTACCGCGATGGTTTCCATCTTTCGCTGGCTCCAGATCTGTCGAGCGAGCGGCTCGATCTCTTCCGCCGGCAAAAGGACTTCCAGCTGATTCACGGCTTGCTCGACCGGGACTTCGACTTCGACGCCTGGATCGATGTGAGTCCGCTGGAGGAGGCGCGAAAGCGTCTCGAGGCCGAAACCCGATCCGCGGCCGCCTGAGATCGCGTGAACGTGAGCGCCATGCCCCAAAAGAAACGCCAGCTATCGCTCTCGGTGTTCGTGCAACTCTACGGCACCCACGCCCACGCCTGGCGGCGGCCTGGCATCCCGGTCGGAGGAAATCCCGACCTGGCTCGCTGGGCCCGCATCGTTCAGTTGCTGGAGCGCGGAAAGTTCGACTTCGCCTTCTTCGCCGATTTCGTAGGTAACGGCGGTGATGGAACCGGCGAGCGGATTGGTCGCGGCCCGCGAGGCGGCGGGTTCGAACCCCTGACGCTGGTTGGCGCGCTGGCGACGCTCACGCAGAAGATCGGGCTCGTGGCGACGGTCAACACCAACTTCAACGAACCGTACAATCTCGCGCGGCGACTGGCGTCGCTGGATCATCTTACGGGAGGGCGCTCGGGCTGGAACATCGTCTCGTCGCTCTCCGAGGGCGCAGTCAAGAGCTTCGGCGTCCGCGAGCCGCTCGATCACGATGGGCGTTACGAGCGTGCGTCTGAGCTGGTCGACGTGGCGAAACAGCTTTGGGACAGCTGGGACGATGGCGCGTTCGATCACCCCAACCAGGAGACCGGTGATTTCCTGAACCCCGAGAGCGCTCATCCCATTCATCACCGCGGGAAGCACTTCGCGGTGGACGCGCTGCTCGACATCGCTCGCCCGATCCAGGGCTACCCGGTATTCTTTCAGGCCGGCAACTCCGATTCCGGGCGCGAGTTCGCGGCGAAGTACGCGGAGGTGATCTACGCGGCTGCGCAAACTCTCGAAGAGGCGAAGTCGTTTTACGCCGACGTGAAGGGCCGGCTGGCCAAGTACGGCCGCGAGCCGGATCACCTGAAGGTGACGCCGGGGCTCTTTTTCCACATCGGTTCCTCGCGGCAGGAAGCCCAGGAGAAGTATCTGTCGTTTCGCGAGGCGGTCGATCTGTCGGGACGCAAGCAGTTCTACGGCGTCGACCTGTCGCACTGCTCGCTCGACGACCCGTTGCCGGAGGGATTGCCCGAGCCGGTTAACGGGCGCGGGCGCTGGCGTCAGCTGGTCGGGCTGGCGCGACGCGAGAACCTGAGCATCCGCGAGCTGATCCTGCGCTTCAGCGTGGTACAGGGGCACCGGATCGTCGTCGGCACGCCCGTCGACGTCGCCGATCAGCTCGAGGATTGGTTCGTCAACGAAGGTGCCGACGGGTTCAACCTAAAGCCGTCCTTTCAGCCCGACTCGCTCGAGGACTTCATCAACCTGGTCGTGCCCGAGCTGCAGAAGCGCGGCATCTTCCGCACCGAATACGAGGGGACAACCCTACGCGACCACCTGGGTCTGCCGCGCCCTGCGGATCGATCGGCCCGCGTCGCCACGGCACGCTCGGCGGGATAGGTGCGAGCACGAAGCGATCGTTTGCAGTTGGCCATCAACCGACGAGGGATCTCATGACAAAGTCCAATTCCGATATCGAGCTCTGGTACTCACGGTGTGGCGCGGCGACCGCGTCAGGCATCGCCATCCGGCGCAACTGGCTGCACGCCGAGTTCTCGCGCGGGGGAACGGTGCTGCGCTCGCTCCGCGACTCCGAAGACGAGGCGGTCCGCGACGCGCATTATCATCACCAGAAGTCCGGTCTGTTTCGCGAAGGCGGCAACATTCCCCCGATCTGGGCTCGGGCGCGAGGCAGCGACACCGTCGTCGTGGGCATCACCTGGCTCGACGAGTACCAAGGGATCCTGGCGCGCGCCGGCGGCGAGATCCGCAGCATCGCCGATCTCGCGGGCAAGCGGCTGGCTCTGCCGCTCCACAGAAATCTGATCGACTTCCAGCGGGGAGCGGCCCTGCACGGCTTCGTCACCGCGCTGGGCCTGGCTGGCGTGAAAGTCAACGATGTCCGGTTCGTCGACGTGCCGGTCACCCGTGGCGCAAGCGACCGGGACTATGTCGGTGGCCACGGAGCCGAGGTCGCCGCGTTGCTGGACGGCCGCGTCGACGCGATCTTCCTGCGCTTCGCGCGCGGCGTGCGCACCGCCCGCGACCCGCGCTTCCATCAGGTCATCAACATCAACGAGCAACCCGATCCGCTCACGCGCGTGAACAATGGTACGCCGCGCCCGATCACGGTCGACCGCCGCTTCCTGGAGCGTCATCCGGATCTGGTTACGCGCTACCTCGCCGTGCTGCTGCGAACCGCGGCGTGGGCCGAGCAGCACCCGGGAGAGGTGCTGGAGCTGCTGGCGGTCGACAGCTCGGGCGCCGACGTGAACGACGTGCTCGCGTCGCACGGGCCCGAGGTGCACCGGTCCTTCACGCCCCGCCTGACCGAGGCGTACGTGAGTGGGCTGGAAGCGCAGAAGAACTTCCTCCGCGACTTCGGGTTTCTCGCGGGCGACTTCGATGCGCGCGCCTGGGTGGTACCCGAGCCGCTGATCGAAGCCCAGAAGCTGGTGGCCGATCAACCCGACCTGCTGGAGCTGCCTGTCGCCGCGCCCGCACCGCGCCAGAAGCGGGACAGTGATCGTCAGAAGAAGGGCAAGCCCCGGAGCCGCACCGAGACTGGCGCCAGCTCTCGCAGGAGACCCGCGCCGGTCGCGTGAGCGTGTGCAAGACCAGGCGTTGAATCGATCGCGCACGACCCCGAAGCGGGCGTGGCGGCTACCTCCGGCGATTCTGGTGTTCGGGATCGCCGGAGTGGGCCTGGTCTGGTGGTTCGGGCCTGCGGTTCTGCGGCGCGGCCCGGTGGCGCGATCGGCGGAGGCCGTCGCAGCGGAGTTGTCGACGAACGGGGGTACAGGCGCGCCGGCGAAGAGCGGAGGATCCGCGGCCAGCACGAAGCCCGCCGAGCCGGGCCGGCGGGCCGGCGGCGCCGATCGGCCGATCCCGGTACAGGCGGCGCGCGTCAAATCCAGCGACCTGCCGTTGACCCAGGCCGGCCTGGGCACGGTCATCCCTTCGCAGTCGGTCGTGGTCCGCAGTCGCGTCAGCGGACAGTTGCTCCGTGTCCTCTTCGAGGAAGGACAACAAGTGAGGGCCGGCCAGGTGCTGGCCGAGATCGATCCGCGGCCTTTTCGCGCCCAGCTCGAACAGGTCGAGGGCCAGCTCGCGCGCGATCGCGCGTTGCTCAAGAACGCCGAGCTGGATTTCGAGCGCTTCCGCAGCCTGGCCAGCGAGGTGATCGCCAAGCAGCAGGTCGACGCGCAGCAGTCGCTGGTTCACCAGTACGAAGGGGCGGTGCGCTCCGACCAGGGGCTGGTCGACGCAGCCCAGCTCCAGGTCAGCTTCACTCACATCGGCGCGCCGATCAGCGGACGCATCGGCCTGCGCGTGGTCGACGCCGGAAATTACATAAACGCGGGCGATCCGGCAGGCATCGCGGTGATCAACGCCGTGCAGCCGATCTGCGTGACGTTCTCGCTGCCCGAGGACCGCGTCCCGAGCGTGCTGGCGCGCCTGTCCCAGGTGCGGCGACAGGGCGGCGTGCTCGCGGTCGAGGCCTGGGACCGCGACGGCAAGAACCGGCTCGCGACCGGGAAGCTGCTCACGCTCGACAACCAGATCGATCCCACCACCGGCACGGTCAAGCTGAAGGGGCAGTTCGCCAACCGGGACGGCGCGCTCTTTCCGAATCAGTTCGTGAACGCGCGGCTGCTGCTCGACGTTCTGCGCGGCGCCACCGTGGCGCCCTACACCGCGATCCAGCGCGGCAACCAGGGATCGTTCGCTTATGCTGTCGGCGCCGACAACCTGGTGGCGGTGCGCCAGGTCGCGCTCGGGCCCGCCGACGGCGAGAACGTTGCGGTGGAGCGCGGGCTCACGCCCGGCGACCTGGTCGTGACCAACGGCGCCGACAAGCTGCGAGAGGGCGCCCGCGTGCAGGTCGTGGGCGCTCCGCCTCCGTCCTCACCGACGACGCCGTCGGGCCGGCGCGTCGCCGAGCGACTGGGCCCGGCCGCGCCGAAGCCATGAACCCATCTCGCGTCTTCATCGAGCGGCCGGTCGCGACTGCGTTGTTGATGATCGCCCTGTTGCTGTCGGGCATCCTGGCCTATCGCCTCTTGCCTCAAGCCGCGCTGCCCCAGGTCGACTATCCGACCATCCAGGTGGTCACATATTACCCGGGGGCGAGCCCCCAGGTCATGGCCACCGCGGTTACCTCGCCGCTCGAGCGCCAGTTCGGCGCGATGGCCGGCCTAACGCAGATGTCGTCGAGCAGCTCGGGCGGCGCATCGGTCATCACATTGCAGTTCAGCCTGAACGTCAGCCTCGACATCGCCGAGCAGGCCGTTCAGGCTGCGATCAACGCCGCCGCGAATCTGTTGCCGGCAGATCTTCCCGGACCGCCGATCTACAACAAGGTGAATCCCGCTGACGCGCCCATCCTGACGCTGGCAATCACCTCGAGCACGCTGCCGCTCACCGAAGTGCAGGATCTGGTGGAGACGCACCTGGCGCAGAAGATCGCGCAGGTCTCGGGCGTCGGCTTGGTGAGCCTGGGCGGTGGCCAGCGCCGAGCGGTGCGGATCCGGGTCAATCCGGTCTCGCTAGCCTCCTACGGGATTGGCCTGGATCAGCTGCGGGCTGCGATCGCCGCCGCGAACTCCAATCAGGCGAAGGGCAACTTCGACGGAGTCGATCTCGCATATGCCCTCGACTCCAACAGCCAGCTCACCACCTCGGCGGAGTACCGGCAGCTGATCATCGCGAGCCACCAAGGCGCGCCGGTGCGGCTCGGCGACGTCGCCGACGTCAGCGAGGGCGCGGAGGATGCTCACCTGGCGGCGTGGGTCGGCGAGCGGCAGGCGATCTTGCTGAACATTCAGCGGCAGCCTGGCGCCAACGTCATCCAGGTCGTGGATCGCATTCGCGAGCTCTTGCCCGAGCTGCGCTCCGCGCTGCCGCAGGCGCTCGACGTCTCGGTGCTGACCGATCGCACCGGGACCATCCGGAGCTCGGTGCGCGACGTTCAGTTCGAGCTGGTCCTGGCCGTGGCGCTGGTGGTGATGGTCATCTTCCTGTTCCTTCGCACGCTCTCGGCCACGCTCATCCCCAGCCTGGCCGTGCCGCTGTCGCTGATTGGATCGTTCAGCGTCATGCACGTGTGCGGCTTCAGCATCAACAACCTGACGCTGATGGCGCTGACCATCGCGACCGGCTTCGTCGTCGACGACGCGATCGTCATGATCGAAAACATCGCCCGTCACATCGAGGCGGGCGAGCCGCCGTTCCGGGCGGCGCTGCGCGGCGCCCGCCAGATCGGGTTCACGATCATCTCGCTCACGTTCTCCTTGATCGCGGTGCTGATCCCCCTGCTTTTCATGGGCGACGTCGTGGGTCGCCTCTTCCGCGAGTTCGCGATCACGCTCGCGGTCTCGATCCTCATCTCGGCCATCGTATCGCTCAGCTTCACGCCGATGTTGTGTGCGCGCCTGCTGCGCCAGGCGGCGGCGCGCGGCCATGCGCCTTCCCGGCGTGGCCGCGCGCGGCTCTTCGAGCGCGTGGTCGAACGCTACGGAGTGGCGCTGGCGTGGGTCCTCGCGCGGCCGCGCGCCGCGCTGGCGGTGTCCGCGGCGACGCTGGCAGTCACGTTGCTGCTCGCGTGGAGGATTCCCAAGGGCTTCTTTCCGGTGCAGGACACCGGTGTCATCCAGGCGGTGTGCGAGGCCGACCAATCGGTGTCGTTCGCGGCGATGGTCGATCGGCAGCAGGCGCTGGCGCGTGTGGTTCTGCGCGATCCGGCAGTCGAGAGCCTGTCGTCGATCGTGGGCGTCGACGGCGTCAACGCGACGTTGAACAACGGCCGCCTGCTCATCAACCTCAAACCGTTCGGCGAGCGGAAGGTCGGCGCGGATGAGGTGATCCGCCGGTTGCAGGAGGTGGCGCACGGCACACCGGGGATCACGCTCTTCATGCAGCCAGTCCAGGATCTGAGCGTCGAGGATCGAGTGAGCCGCACGCAGTTCCAGTACCTCGTCGAGAGCCCGGATGGCACAGCGATCGAGCAGTCGGTGCCCCTGCTGCTCGCACGGCTGCAGGCGCTGCCCGAGATCACCGACGTGGCGAGCAACCTTCAGATGGGTGGTCTGAGGGCCCTGGTCGAGGTCGATCGGGATCAAGCCGGCCGCCTCGGCCTCAGCACGGCCGCGATCGACGATGCTCTGTACAGCGCCTTCGGCCAGCGCTTCATCACGACCATCTTCACGCCCACCAACCAGTACCGGGTCGTGCTGGAGGCGCGACCTCCGCGCGCCGAGGGGCCGGCCGCGCTACAAGGCATCTACGTGACCTCGGCCAGCGGCCGCCAGGTGCCGCTGGGGAGTGTCGCTCGCGTTGTCGAGGCGCCGGCGGCGCTGGTCGTGAACCGCGAAATGCAGTTCCCCTCGGCGACGATCTCGTTCAATCTAGCGCCCGGCCACGCGTTGGGGGACGCGGTCGCGGCTATCGAGGCCGAGCGGCTCGCGCTGGACCTTCCAGCCAGCATCGAGACGCGTTTCCAGGGCGCCGCGCTCGCCTTCCGAGCGGCGCTCAGCAACGAGCTCTACTTGATCCTGGCCGCGCTCGCGACGATGTACATCGTGCTCGGCGTGCTCTACGAGAGCTTCCTGCATCCGCTGACGATTCTGTCGACGCTGCCATCGGCGGGGCTGGGCGCGCTGCTGGCGCTGCTGCTGACCCACAACGATCTCAGCGTCATCGCCATCATCGGCATCATCCTGCTCATCGGCATCGTGCAAAAGAACGCGATCATGATCATCGACTTCGCGCTCGACGCCGAACGCGCTCAGGGCAAGTCACCGCACGAGGCGATCCTGCAGGCCTGCCTGCTCCGATTCCGGCCGATCGCGATGACCACGCTGGCCGCGCTGTTCAGCGCGGTTCCGCTGGTGCTGGGGACTGGCCCGGGATCGGAGCTGCGTCGCCCGGTCGGCATCACGATGGTGGGCGGCTTGCTGGTCAGCCAGGCGCTGACGTTGTTCACCACGCCCGTGATCTACCTGGCATTCGATCGGTTGGCTCACGCCCGGCGGGCCCGCGCCGGGCGCGCGCAGCCGGAGCGTCTGGTCGAGCCGGTAGGCGTCGATCCCGCGCCCGCGCCATGAACTGGTCGTCAGTATTCGTCCGGCGCCCGGTGGCGACGACGCTGCTGACGGTGGCGGTCGCCCTCTCCGGCGTGCTGGCGTTCAGGATGCTGCCGGTCGCGTCGTTGCCGCAGGTCGACTTCCCGACGATTGGGATCAACGCAGGGCTTCCCGGCGCCAGCCCCGAGACGATGGCCGCCACGGTTGCGACGCCCCTGGAGCGGGCGCTGGGCCGTATTGCCGGGATCACCGAGATGACGTCGACCAGCACCCAGGGCGCGACCCGTATCAGCCTGCAGTTCGATCTCGATCGCGACATCGACGGCGCTGCCCGGGACGTGCAGTCGGCGATCAATGCCGCACGCGCGCTGTTGCCGGCTTCGCTGCCCAGCAATCCGACCTATCGCAAGTCGAACGCCGCGGGCGCGCCCATCCTCGCCATCGCGCTCACGTCGGCGACGCACACCCAGGAGCAGCTCTACGACGTCGCGTTCACGATCCTCGGCCAGCAGATCGCCCAGGTGAAGGGGGTCGGTCAGGTCGCCGTCAATGGCAGCGCGCTCCGGTCGGTACGGGTCGAGGTCCAGCCGGCGCTCCTCAATCACTACGGTCTGCCGCTGGAGCAGGTGCGCGCGGCGCTGGCAGCGGCCAACGTCAATATGCCCAAGGGGTTCGTGGAGGCGGGTGATCGACGCTGGCAGATTGACGCCAACGATCAGGCCGCGCGCGCCGACGCGTACCGCGATCTGATCATCGCGTGGCGCAACGGCGCGGCGGTGCGGCTCGGCGACGTGGCCACGGTGAGGGATTCGGTGCAGGAGCTGCGCAACGCGGGATCCTCGGGCGGCAAACCCGCGGTGATGCTGGCAGTGATGAACCAGCCGGGCGCCAACATCGTCGAGACGGTCGACGCGATCAAGGCGCTGCTGCCACGCTTGCAGAGCTCGTTGCCTGGCGGCGTCGACGTGCAGGTCGTGATCGATCGCAGCACCACCATCCGTGCGTCCTTGCACGAAGTCGAGCGCACGATGGTGATCTCGATTGCACTGGTCGTGCTGGTCACGTTCCTGTTCCTGCGCAGCGGGCGCGCCACGTTGATCCCGAGCATCGCCATCCCGGTCTCGCTGGTCGGGACGATGGCGGTCATCTCTCTGTGCGGCTTCAGCATCAATAACCTGTCGCTGATGGCCCTCATCATCTCCACGGGCTTCGTCGTCGACGACGCCATCGTGGTAGTCGAGAACGTCAGCCACCACATAGAGGCCGGTCTGTCTCCCTTCGACGCGACGTTGCGCGGCGTGAAGGAGGTCGGTTTCACCGTGCTGGCCATCAGCGTTTCACTGGTGGCGGTGTTCATTCCCTTGCTGTTCATGGGCGGCATCATCGGACGGCTGTTTCGCGAGTTCGCTATTACGCTGTCGGTCGCCGTGTTGATCTCGATGGTGGTCTCGTTGACCACCACGCCGATGCTGTGTGCGCGCCTGCTGCGACGGCGCCCGAGTCGGGTAAAGGAAGCGGGCACGGCGACGAGGGTGCAGCGGATCGCCGACCTGCCGCTCGCGCTCTACCGGCGCTCGCTTACCTTCGCGCTTCGCCATCGCTGGCTGACGCTGGCGCTATTTGCAGGGACGGTGGCGCTCAACATCCATCTCTATTCCGTGGTGCCGAAGGGCCTCTTCCCCACGCAGGACACCGGCCGCTTGCAGGGCCTCTTTCAGGCCGATCAGAGCTCGTCCTTTCAGGCCACCCGGCGAAAGATCCAGCAGCTGGTCACAATCGTCGGCGCCGATCCCGACATCGACACGCTCTACGAGTACACCGGCGGCGCGGCGGGCGCCCAGATCAACAACGGATCGATGTTCGCTCGCTTGAAGCCTCTCGGCGAACGGCGTGCGACCGCGACGGAGATCGTCAATCGCCTGCGCCCGAAGCTCGCGGGCGTTTCCGGCGCCTCGCTCTTCCTGCAAGCGCAGCAGGAGCTCAACATCGGCGCGCGCGCCGGCGGCGCCCAGTATCAATTCACCTTGCTCGGAAGCGACCTCGCCGATCTGCGAGCCGTGGCGCCGCGGCTGCGCGCCGCGCTGGCACGACTACCGGAGCTGACCGACGTCAATAGCGACTTTCAGGAGCGCGGCCTGCAAACGTTGCTCAGCGTCGACCGCGCCGCGGCGGCTCGCCTCGGAATTTCGGCGCGCCAGATCGACGCGACCCTGAACGACGCCTTCGGCCAGCGATTGGTGTCGACGATCTACGAACCGCTCAACCAGTACTACGTGGTGCTGACGCTCGAACCCACCCATGGCCGCGACCCGGCGGCGCTCGACCAGATCTACGTCACGTCCAGCGCCAACGTGTCAGTCCCGCTGGCGGCCATCGCGCGCTGGGACGTGACCAACGCTCCGCTCGCCATCAATCACCAGGGACGGTTCATGGCGGCTACCATGTCGTTCAACCTGGCTCCCGGCGTCTCGCTGGATCACGCCACCAATGCGATCGACGCCGCGCTGCGGGCGCTGAATCCGCCCGCCTCGGTGCGCGGCGTCTTTGCCGGATCGGCGCAGGTGTTTCGGGATTCTCTCGCCAGCCAGCCCTGGCTGATCCTGGCGGCGCTGCTCGCGGTCTACATCGTGCTGGGGATCCTCTACGAGAGCGCGATCCATCCGCTCACCATCCTCTCGACTTTGCCCTCGGCAGGCGTCGGCGCCCTGCTGGCGCTGATGGTCTTCAAGAGCGAGTTCTCCATCATCGCGCTCATCGGCGTGATCCTGCTGGTCGGCATCGTGAAGAAGAACGCGATCATGATGATCGATCGCGCGCTCGACGCCGAACGGCGCGAAGGCCTGCCGCCCGAAGAAGCCATTCTGCTCGCCTGCCTGCAGCGCTTCCGGCCGATCTTGATGACGACGCTGGCCGCCATGCTGGGGGCGCTGCCGCTGGCGCTGGGCGCGGGGGACGGTGCGGAGGTGCGACGTCCGCTCGGCATCTCGATCGTGGGCGGCCTCTTCTTCAGCCAGGTGCTCACGCTCTACAGCACGCCGGTTGTTTACTTGCACCTCGATCGCCTGCGGTCTTGGTTCGCTCGCCGCGTTGCTGCTGGACCAACAATTTCGCCAGCGATTGCTGTTGCCGGAACAGCCGCCGCTGCGCCGGGGACAAACGCGCCGGCATAGGGCCGCAATGTGCTGGCATGGGTGATGCTCAAGGTCTGACTGACACCGCGTCGCAACAATGAGTCGGGGACGGCCGCACCGCCGCCCCCAAACGATTCTCGTTTCAAGGAGTCAGCCATGCCGAACACCGAGTCGCCCACCATCGATCTGGTCTCGTACGTCGACGAGGCCAAGCGAGACGCCATCTTCGCCTACAACTTCCTGCGCGAGTCGGGGACGCTCTCGGCCAGCTTGACGTTCAATCTCACCCACCGCATCCCCGAGCACGGGAAGATCCTGAGCGTGCGCTTTCCGCAGCCCTGGTCGAAAGACCGCAGCATTGTCGCAAAAGTGTCGGATCCGTCCGAGCACAAGAACCTGGTCATCGACGAGCCACGCTTGGAAGCGGACACCTTCGTTCACGCCCACACGCCGTACCTGGCGGCCTGGTCGCTGGCGCAAAGGAACTTCCCGATCCTTTACGTGGCGGCGCAGCGGCACCTGCTGGCGCGCGAGATCCCGAACCACCTGGAGCGGACGCGGAGCGCGCTCGAGGTCGTGCGCGAGCGTCTGGACAAGCACCCGGAGCTGGCGCCGCCACCCGCGCTGCTGGAATCGAACGGCGGGGCCAACTTCTGGGGCAAAGGGATCTTGAAGACCGCCGAGCTGGTCCTGCTCATCGAGGAGGCGGCTCGCTTTCAAGCCATCGCCGAGCAAATCGGCGGCGCTAAGCAGTACACGCCGGGCGCGCTGGATCTGCAATGGAAGCGGACCGGCTTGCTCGAGCGCGCTCGGACCTTCGCGGGCGACTACGCGCCGGTTGCGCGCTGAATGCGGCGGGGCCCGACTGCCTACCCAAGGGAGATGATTCATGAGCACCAGAAAGAAGCGACAGCTGGCTCTCAACGTGTTTTTTATGCGGTTTGGCCACCACCCGGAGGCCTGGCGGCATCACGGTAACGAGGGGACCACGGGCCGGCCGGATCTTTCGTTCTGGGTCGGCCTGGCCCAGCTGGCGGAACGGGCCAAGCTGGACATCTTCTTTCTGGCGGATTTCATCGGGCGGTCGGGCCGCAACCTGCGCGGACAGGGGCGGGGCGGTGGCAGTTACCAGTTCGAGCCACTGACGCTCCTGTCGGCGATCGCGGTTCAGACGAAACACATCGGGCTGGTCGCCACCGTCAACACCAATTTCAGCCAACCCTACAACGCGGCGCGGATGCTGGCGTCGCTCGACCACATCAGCGGTGGGCGTGCCGGCTGGAATGTGGTGTCCTCGTTCGGCGAGGCCACGGCCAAGAACTTCGGGATTGAAGAGGCGCGCTCGCACGAGCAGCGTTATGAGCGCGCCGCGGAGTTCGTCGAGCTCGCGAAGGCGTACTGGGACTCGTACGAGGACGATGCGTTCGACCATCCCGATCGCGTCGCCGGTCAATTTTACGATCCCGACGACGCTCATCCCGTCGAGTTCCGCGGCAAGTACTTCTCCACCGAGGGGCTGCTCGACGTTGCTCGCCCGATCCAGGGCTATCCGGTCTTCGTGCAGGCCGGCAACTCGGATACCGGGCGGGACTTCGCGGCGCGGATCGCGGAGATGACCTATTGCTCGGCGCAGACGTTGGACGATGCACGCGCGTATTACAACGACGTCAAGGGACGCATGGCGAAGTACGGCCGCGATCCCGACCAGCTCAAGATCACCCCGGGTCTTTCGGTCGTCGTCGGCGACACCGACCAGCAGGCGGCGGATCGGTTCGGCGAGCTCCAGGCGCTGATCGACTTCAGCAAAGGCGTGAACCTGGGCGGTCGCGACCTGACGGGCTACGATCTCGACGGGCCGCTGCCCGATCTACCCGAGTCCGAGAACGGCAAGGGACGTTTCCGCCAGCTGGTTACGCTGGCCCGGCGCGAGAACCTGACCATCCGCCAGCTGGTCTACCGGTTCAGCACGTCGCGTGGACACTTGCAGATCCACGGATCGCCGAAGACGGTCGCCGACAAGATCCAGGAGTGGTTCGAGGGCGGGGGAGCAGACGGGTTCAACGTGGTACCGCCCCTGCCGCCGCTCGAGCCGGGCGGCTTTGTCACCTTTGCCGAGAAGGTGATTCCCGAGCTGCAGCGGCGCGGGATCTTTCGCACCGAGTACGAGGGCGCGACCCTGCGCGAGAACCTGGGCCTCAATCGGCCGCCGAATCCCGTCAGTCGGCGAGTCAGAGCCGCGGCTGCCGCTGGCTGAGGGCATTGCTGTGTGCGCAGCACTCAATGACGTGTCCCGCGTCCTCCGCAGCAATTGTTGCCTCGAGTGCCGCTTTTGTTGCGGTGTCAAATGCAACAGGCCGCACAATCCAGCCCAGAGTTGAGGTGGCACACGCCGTGCTAACCGTCACTGAGCTCTCCGGCATCCGCCGGAGAGGACCTTTGACGAGAGGACGGTGTGCGTTCCATGAGCTGGAGTCTGATCCCTTCATTGCGGGCGCTCGAGATCCGATGGGCCTTGCGGCTCGTTCTGAGTGCCGGAGTGATTGCAGTGGCGACGCCGGCTCTGGCCGATCCGGCGCCAGCATCCGATGGCGAGCCTGCGCCGGCCGCCGCGCCGCCACCGGCGCCCGCCGCTCCACCCGGAGCGGTACCCTCTGCTCCGCCGACGGCCGAGCCCGCCGCGGTGGCAGCGCCCGCGCTGCCCGCGGCGGCCCCCGCGACTCCCGAAGCTCCGCCAGCGCCGGCCACTCCGCCTCCATCGCCGACTCGTTTGTCCGATGTCGTGGTGACGGCGAAGAAGCGCGTCGAGAAGGCGCAGGACGTGCCGCTGGCGATCACCGTCGCCGGTAGCAAGCAGCTGGTCGACGAGAATGTGACCAACTCGAACGACATCGATCGCCTGAGCCCCAACCTTTCCGGCCAAACCGGCGGCAACAAGACGACGAAGCCGCGCTGGTTCCTTCGCGGCATCGGCACCAATGATCCGTCGATCAACCTCGAGGGGCCGATCGGCATCTATCAGGACGAGGTGATCATTCAGTACTCACCGTTGCAGAACTTCCCGGTCTTCGATCTCGAACGCGTCGAGATCCTGAAGGGGCCGCAGGGGACGTTGTGGGGCAAGAACACCACCGGCGGCGCCATTCACTTCGTTTCTCGCAAGCCGACATTCGACCCTTCGGGCTATCTCAAAGCGGGCGTTGGGCGATACGGCGAACGCCAGGCCGAAGGGGCGTGTGGCGGGGGCGTCCTCGGTGATTGGCTGGCCGCGCGAGCCGCGTTTTCATACGAGGAGCAGGCTGGCTGGGCCACCAACCTGCGCGACGGCTCCAAGGGGCCACAGTTCAACGACTTCGCCAGCCGGCTGCAACTCCTGGGGAACTTGAATGACAATTTGGACGTCTTGCTCATCGGTCGCTATCGCGTGGCCAGCACAGGGGCGACGCCGAGCTATCCGATCGGTGTCCTGCCGGACGGGGGAATCCAGGCCTACAATGGCGCCGCGGTCTACACGCCGCCCTACGGCACCAATCCCAACGAGCACGATGCGTTCCTGGCCGGAGCCCCCAACGGCTATCCGTTGACCAACTGGGGAGCGACCGGTGCAGTCAACTGGCATTTCGGTGGCTACACGTTGACGTCGATCACCGGCCTCGACGTGGCGCGCATTCCCACGCTGACGCTGGGTTACTCGAACGTGAACTTCGATCAGAGCGAGGCGTACGGATTCACGCACTCACAACAGTTCACGGAAGAGCTGCGGCTGACGTCGCCCAAGGGAGATAGGTTCAACTGGATCGCCGGCGCGCAGTACTTCAACTGGTTCTTCTTCAACGACGCCCAAGCCGCCTACTTCGGACCGGTCGCGTCGCGCAGGAACTACTCCGACGCCCGGTTCAAGGAAACCAACATCAGCCCGGCGGTCTTCGGCAATGCCAAGCTGTCTTTCACCGACCAGATCGGGCTGACCGGCGGCTTGCGCTACACCTATGACAAGAAGGACGTTCAAGCCCAGCGGCTGATTGCCACCGGGGCTGGCGTGACGTTCAGGGACCAGAACAACTTCTATATTCCCGGCAACCTGATCTCGCCGCTGACCAGCGCCAATTCGATTCCCGCCAGCGCGAGCTGGTCGGAAGTGACCTACGACCTGACGCCCGAGTATCGCCTGACCAAGGACCATCTTCTCTATGCTCGGTTTGCGAAGGGCTTTCGCGCGGGCACGTTCAATCCGTCGATCGTGCCCGCCGCCGGAACAGCCGCGGCCTATCTGCCCAAGGCCAACCCCGAGCGGCTCTACGATTGGGAGCTGGGCGCCAAGACCAGCTGGTTCGACGGCAAGCTGGTCGCCAACGTCGCCGCGTTCTACTACTTGCTGCGCGACATCCAGCTCAACGTTCAGACGCCGAACCCGCTTGGTCTGCTCAACCAGCAAACGAGCGTGGTCCAGAACGCCGCCGGCGGCACGGTGAAGGGACTCGAAATCGAAGTCAACGCGCTGCCGATCCCGGGCCTGCACGTGCAGGGCGGACTGGGCCTGGTCCGAGCCCAATACACGGACTTCATCACCTATCAGGGCGCCACGCGCGTGGATGCCAGCGGCAACTACTTCTATCGCACGCCCCAGGTGTCGGCGGCGGCCAGTGTGGACTACGTGGTCCCGGTCGGTCGAACATCGGCAGTCAGCCTGGGAACCGACTGGATCTACCGCAGTCACATCTTTCACAACGCCGTCATCCAGAACGATCCAGTTCAGGAGTCGGGGCGCTACGCCATCGGGAACGCGGAGCTACGATACAGCGTGGGCAACGGGCGGCTCACCATCCTGGGTTACGTGCGCAATCTTGCCGACACCCAGTACAAGGTATTGTCACAGGTCGTCGCCTCGGGCGCTTATCCGACGTCACTGGGCAGCCCGCGCACGTATGGCGCGCAGCTCATCGCCAAGTTCTAGCGGGCGCCGCGCGGGCCGGGTGTGTGCCCCCTTTGCTGCTCTCGAAGCAGCGGCCGGAGCAGTCTGCTGGCGAATCAGCAGGCGCGCATGTGCGGGACGGTGCCGAGCTCATGCTGACGCCCCATCGCATTGGCACGACATCTGCTGAAAGCAGAGCTACCGAACGCGTGTCGGCACTGCGAAGCCCATGTGGAACTACTTGCTCAAACGCCTCCTGGTGATGGTGCCAACCGTCTGGGGGATTCTGACGTTGACGTTCCTGGTCACTCAGTTCGTACCGGGCGGGCCGGTCGAGCATGCGCTCACCGACCTCGACAGCCAGACCGGGCGTTCCGGCGCCGAGCACGGCGGTAGCACGGGTGGATGGACTTACAGCGGTCGGCGCGGGATGGACGGACAGCAGGTCAAGCAACTCGCCGCGCTCTACGGTTTCGACAAGCCGCCGCTCGAGCGATATCTGACGATGCTTAAGAACTTTCTGCGGTTCGATCTGGGCGAGAGCTACTTCCGCAACCAGTCGGTCTGGTCGTTGATCAGAGAGAAGCTGCCGGTCTCGATCTCGCTCGGCGTCTGGACGTTCATCCTGACCTATCTCGTGTCGGTGCCGCTCGGTGTGATGAAGGCGGTGCGCGCTGGCAGCCGCTTCGACTTCATCACTACGGTCGCCGTGCTCGCCGGACATGCCGTTCCCGGATTCGTGCTCGGCGTGCTGCTGATAGTGCTGCTGGGCGGTGGCTCGTTCTGGGACATCTTCCCCTTGCGTGGTCTCACCTCCAGCAACTGGTCCGAGCTCAGCACGTTCGGCAAGGTCACCGACTACCTGTGGCACGTCACGCTGCCGGCCACGGCGGCCGTGGTCAGCAGCTTCGCGATCAAGACGCTGCTGACCAAGAACACCTTCCTCGACGAGATCCGCCGCCAGTACGTGCTGACCGCTCGCGCGAAAGGGCTGAGTGAACGCCAGGTGCTCTGGAAGCACGTCTTCCGGAACGTTCTGCTGCCGCTGATAACCGGGTTCCCTGCGGTGTTCATCGCGGCCTTCTTCACCGGTAGCCTGCTCATCGAAACGCTGTTCTCGATTGACGGCATGGGGTTGCTATCGTTCGAGTCGATCAACAATCGTGATTATCCGGTAGTGCTGGGCACGCTCTATCTGTTCACGCTGCTCGGCCTTCTGACCAAGCTGGCGGGCGATGTGGCCTATGTGCTGGTCGATCCGCGAATCCGCTTCGACGCGCAGGACGCGTGAGATGGCTTCCGCGGTCGTCGCCGAAGGAGCCGTGAAAGAGCGCGACGAATCGACGTCGCCCGGCGGCACGTTGTGGCGGCGTTTCAAGCGAAACCGGCTCGGCTACTGGAGCCTCGTGGTCTTCGGCACGCTCTACGCGATCAGTCTGGCGGGCGAGATCATCTCCAATGATCGGCCGCTGGTGGTGCGCTACCACCATAACTGGTATTTCCCGTTGTTCAAGCGCTACCCGGAGTCGACGTTCGGCGGCCAATTGCCGATCAAGGCCGACTACAACGATCCCTTCATCCGGGAACAACTGAGGGCGCCGGGCAATGTCGCGGTCTACCCGCCCAATCCTTACTACTACGATACGCTCAACTACTTCTCGAACGCCGCTCATTTTCCTGGCCCGCCGTCGCGCGCCAACTGGCTCGGCACCGACATTGCTGGCTACGACATCACCGCGCGCCTCCTGTACGGCTTCCGGGTCTCCGTCACGTTCGCGCTCATGCTGACGCTGACCAGCACTGTGCTGGGGCTATTGATCGGCGCTGTCCAGGGCTACTTCGGTGGAAAAGTCGACCTCTTCTCGCAACGCCTGGTCGAGGTATGGGGCGCGATGCCCGAGCTCTACTTGATGATCATCCTCGCGGCCGTGTTCGAGCAGAGCTTCGTGCTGCTGTTCGTCCTGCTCTCGCTGTTCGGATGGATTCACCTGTCGAACTACGTCCGCGCCGAGTTCCTGCGCAACCGGCAACTCGACTACGTCAAGGCGGCGCGCGCGCTCGGCCTTTCGAGCTGGCAGATCATCTGGCGCCATGTTCTGCCCAACAGCCTGACGCCGGTCATCACCTTCCTGCCGTTCCGTATGAGCGCCGGGATCTTGGCGCTGGCGAGCCTCGATTTTCTCGGGCTGGGTGTGACGGCACCCGCGCCGAGCTTGGGACATCTGCTGCTGCAGGGAAAGGAGAACCTGGATGCGTGGTGGATCGCGGTGTCCGGCTTCGGTGTGCTGGTCGTGACGCTGCTTTTGTTGACGTTCATCGGCGAAGCGCTGCGCGGCGCGCTCGACACCGAGGATGCTGGGGAGTGGCGGCAGCCCCCGCAAGCCCGGGCCGAAGGAGCCGCATGACCGTTCGACGGGGGGAACCGTTGTTGCAGATCGAGGACCTCTCGATCCGCTTCGGGAGCAAGCCGGTGGTCCACGGCTTGAACCTGGACATCGCCGCGGGCGAGCGCGTGGCGCTGGTCGGCGAGTCGGGGTCCGGCAAGACCATCACGGCGCTCTCGATCCTGCGCCTGCAGGGGCGCGCGCGTGTGTCCGGCAGCGTCCGCCTGGACGGCGTCGATCTGCTGCGCAAATCCGAGGACGAGATCCGCGCGACCCGGGGCCGCGAAGTGGCGATGATCTTCCAGGAGCCGATGCTGGCCCTGAACCCGCTGTTCACGGTCGGCAGCCAGATCGTCGAGACGCTCTCGTTGCACGAGGGGCTGGGTGCGGGCGCGGCGCGCAAGAAAGCTATCGCTCTACTGGCGCGCACGGGAGTCCGAGAGCCGGAGCGGAGGGTCGATAGCTTTCCGCACCAGATGTCGGGCGGGCAGCGGCAGCGGGTGATGATCGCCATGGCGCTCGCCTGCCGTCCCAAGCTGCTGATCGCCGATGAGCCGACGACGGCGCTGGACCTGACGGTGCGTGCGCGGATCGTCGAGCTGCTGCTCGAGCTGCAAGCGGAAGAGAGCCGTCGGAGCGACGGCCAGGGAATGGCGATCCTGCTCATCACCCACGACATGAACCTGGTGCGGCACTTTGCGCAGCGGGTCGCGGTTCTGGAGCGCGGCAGGCTGGTCGAGACCGGGACGACCGCGGACCTGTTCGCGCGCCCCAGCCACCCGCACACGATCAAGCTGCTGAACACCGTTCCGATGCGGACAATCGATCCGGTCGCCGCGGATGCCACGACCGTCCTCGAAACGCGCCGGTTGCGCGTGGAGTACGCCAAGCCGTTGCGCGGTTGGCGAGGATGGTTTCGTCGAGACGCTTTCGTCGCGGTGGCCGGCGCCGACTTGACCTTGCAGGCCGGTGAGACCATCGGCGTCGTCGGCGAATCGGGGTGCGGCAAGACGACACTGGCTCAAGCGATCCTGGGGCTGGTCAGGTCCCGTTCGGGGGATCTGGAGTTCGAGGGCGCGGACGTTCTGGGGCTGTCCCGGCGCGCTCGGCGTGCGATTCGCGCGCGCTTGCAGGTCGTGTTTCAGGATCCATTCGCATCGCTCTCTCCGCGGCGGACCATCGCCGAGACTGTCGGGGAGGGGCTTGCCTTGCATTTTCCCGAGCTCGGCGCCGCCGAGCGCCAGCAGCGGATCGACGACGTGATGGCCGAGGTCGGCCTCGCCGGTGCGCCGCTCGACGCCTATCCCCACCAGTTCTCGGGTGGACAGCGCCAGCGCATCGCCATCGCACGCGCGCTGGTGGTCTCGCCGCGCGTGTTGATCCTCGATGAGCCCACCTCGGCACTGGACGCATCGATCCAGAACCAGGTGTTGCAATTGCTGGTGACCTTGCAGCGCAATCGCGGGCTCAGCTACTTGCTCATCACCCATGATCTGAGAGTGGTGGCAGCGCTGGCGCACCGCCTTTACGTGCTCAAGGACGGCGAGATCGTCGAGTCGGGTGAGACCAATGCGGTCCTCGCCCAGCCGCAACATGCCTATACGCAAAGTTTGGTGCGGGCGTCGATGATGCGCGCGAACCCGTCGCCCCATCCGGCCACGTCAGAGCTGGCGCAGGTGTCGTTGTGAAGGAGAGGGCACTGTGAAAGCTCCCTTCAACGGCTGGTGGTGCACGATTGTGGCCGTCAGCGGCCTGACGCTTGGAGCCGCCGCGCCGGTGTGGGGCGCGCACGCGGTCGCGCAATTCGGTGCGCCGAAATATCCGGCCGGTTTCGACCACTTCGACTACGTCGATCCGCACGCCCGGCGCGGCGGAACGCTGAGTCTGTCGGCGACCAGCCAGAACAGCAGCTTTGACAAGCTCAATCCATTCACCCTCAAGGGCAAACCCGCACCCGGGCTCACCGAGCTGATGTTCGAAACGCTGACGATCTACAGCCTCGACGAACCGAACACCCAGTATGGCTTGCTGGCCGACGACATCCAGGTCGAGCCCGACTTCGGCGCCGTGACCTTTCACATCAACCCGAAGGCGCGCTTCTCCAACGGAGATCCGGTGACCGCCAAGGATGTGAAGTACTCGTTCGCCGTGCTCACGAGCCGCAAGGCCAGCCCGCGTTTCAAATCGTACTTCGCCGAGGTCTCCGATGTGAACGTGCTCGATCTGCTGACCGTGCGCTTCCGATTCAAGCGCAAGGGACGCGACCTCTCGTTCATTGCCGGCAGCCTGCCTGTCTTCTCGCCGCGCTGGGGACGGCGCCCCGACGGCGGCACGACCGACTTCGACCAGTTGCGCCTCGAGCCGCCGGTCGCCAGCGGGCCATACGTGATCGAGAGGGCGAGCAGCGGTCAGGACGTCACCTATCGACGTAACCCGACCTACTGGGGCGACGGCATTCCGGTGCGAAAAGGAACCTACAACTTCGAGCGCGTCGTCTACAAGCTGTACAAGGACAACGATACCCAGGTGGCGGCGCTGCGCGCCGGCGACTTCGACTTCTTCAGCGAGTCGCGCATGCGTTACTGGTGCTGCCAGTATATTGGCAAGCGCTTCGACAGCCACGAGCTGGTCAAAGAGATCGTCCCCCACAGCTACCCGCCGTCGATGAACGGGTGGGTGCTCAACTTGCGGCGCGAGCGATTTCGGGATCCGCGCGTGCGCGAGGCGCTCGACTACGCCGTGGACTTCGAGTGGATCAACCAGAAGATCTTCGACAGTGAGTTCCGGCGCATCGACAGCTACTTCGCGAACACGCCGCTCGCCGCCACCGGTCTGCCCAGCGCGGCCGAGCTGGCCTTGCTAGAGCCCTACCGCGCCGAGCTCGACCCAGCGGTATTTGGGCCGATGGTGGTGGAACCAAGCACCAAGCCGCCGGGCAGCATCCGCAAGAATCTCACTCGGGCGCTGGAGCTGTTCGCGGCGGCCGGATGGCGCAATACCGACGGCGTCCTGCGCAACGCCAAGGGCGAGCCGTTCACCATCGAGGTCAGCGGCACGCGCAACCAGAACCCGTACATGGATCCGATCTACTTGAACCTCACCAAGCTTGGCGTGGTGCTGACGAAGCGTCTCACCGACACCGTCGCCGGCCGCAAGCGCATGAACGACTTCGACTATGACTTCGTCATGGTCAGCCTGCGCGAGGCGCGCATGCCAGGGGCCGAGCTGTGGCGCAATTTCAACGGCAAGGACGCGGACGTGTCCGGCTCCGAGAACGTCGCCGGCGTGAAGTCGCACGCGGTCGACGAGCTGATCACCAAGCTGCTCGACGCCAACACCCAGGAGGAGCTGGAAGTGACCGCCCACGCCCTGGACCGCGTGCTCATGCACAGCCACTACTTCATCCCGTGGCGCTACTTGACCAAGCACTACTTGATCTACAAGCGCAACCTGCAGCGTCCGGCGACGCTGCCCAAGTACTACGGCGCCACCGAATGGGCAATCGCGACCTGGTGGGACGGCTCCGCGCCGCTGCTACAAACGAACCCTTGAGGCGCGCCCGCGTCGTTCCTCGAGCCCGCGGCTGCGCTTTCCTGGGGTGTCGCGGGAGCGCGACAGATTCGCGGATCTTTGTTGACGCGGCTGCCTGCCGGCAGCGTTGCCACGCTGCCAAACCCAAAGCTTCGTCGGTGGGACGGCTCGAATCACCCCTGCCGGCAGGCTGCCGGCAGGTGACGTCCGTACCGACGCCGAGAACCAAGCCTGCGCGGGGTAGACACGTCAGTCGGCGGAAGGCGTTAAGCCGAGGCTAAGCCGCCAGGCCGAATCGGCTCCTTGTACGCTGGAGAGTGGCCTCGCTGGGCCGCGATTCGGAAGATCTGGTGCACGATCGCAAGCGTGAGGTGACCTCGGGGGAGATTGTTGCGAACGAGATCAGACGAGGTGGCGCCGGACGATCCCTCGATGCTCATCGAAGGCCCCCACGCGGTAGGGACGACGCGCTAACGATGGCCAGAACGCCTCGCGCCAGCGCCCACCCGCGCACGCGCTGGCCTTCGGTCCCGATGCGCCATTGGACGTCGGGGCAGTCGCTATCTGCCGAGATCACGTACTCTTTCTTGCGGAGCGCTCGATAGAGTTCGCGGCTACCCGGGTTCCAGTGCTCGCCGAGGTCGCGAAGGAAAGTCGCAACGCGCCGGTACGCGGGGCCGGGCAACAGCAGGATCTCGTCGCCGTCGATCCAGCCGATCACCTCCGCGTCGTCGGCGCTCTGGAACCGATCATAGCGCTTTTCGAGCATCCGAACCTTGCTCAGACTGAGCAAGGTGGTGAGTGCTTCGATGAAGCGCTCGGCCGGATCGATCTCGACGGAGGGCTTGCCGACGGTTGGGGACAGTCCCTCGAACGTGGTGATCGCGTCATCCCGCAGGCGCCGAGCGCCCGCTGCGTCGAGCGCGCCGGTCTCCTCGGCGAACCGGCTGAAGAGGTCGATCCCCATGTAGAGGTTGGCCATCGCCTCGGGCTGGCGGAGGTGGCCTCTGCGAGTATGTGGCTGCCGCCGCATTCCGTCGCGCGCGGCGGGTAGCGTGGTTTGGAGCGCCTCGTACCGTGGCGCCAGCCACTCGATGAACGCGCGCATCGAGTGAGCGAGGCGCCCGCCGTTCTCCTGCAGCGAGGTGATCGCCGGCAGGTTGAGGCGGTCGCGGTCGATCTCGACCTGGACGAGACGGGCCAGAATGCTGGCGCCGGGCGGAAGCATCTCGCCCGTGCAGAGTGGGAGGCCCCGCGGCGGGCGGTCGGGCCTCCCGGTCATGTCCGGCCGCATCCGGCCGCGCGCGGCACGATTGCCGACGTTGCGCAGGACCCGCTGCGCCTTGCGCGCCTGGTCGGCCTCGGCGCGCGCATCGGCGTGGGGCGCGTAGTCGTCGATCACGACCAGGACGTCTTTGAGCATCGATAGCCGGTGTTCGATGGCGTTGTCGGTCGAGGTCCAGGAGCAGGGCAGGGACTTGCGGCTGAAGTCGCCGAAATGCCGCTCGGCCAGGGTGGCGAGCTCGCTCTTCAGTGAGCCGGTCAGGCCGTGGATCCACAGGGTGAAATCGGGTTCGAGCAGGGACGCTAGCGGCGCGAGGTAGATCGCCGCGAGTAGGGGCATCATGACCTGGGGTGGGCCGCACTCCAGCAAGCGTAGCGACCACTGGACGGCGCCCCGCGCATCGTCGACCACGGAGGGCAGGGCGAATCGGTCGAGCGGCGGATCTAGGTCCACCTCGACCCCACCCGGGGCACCGACGGGCCCGCCCTGGTGCAGGAACAGCCATTGCCCGTCGACCTTTCGCCAGCCGGTGTGACAGAAGACGGTGCGGTGCGCGGGCTCCGATAGCACCTGGATCGCCGCACGCAGGTGATCGCGAGTGCCGGTTCCGGCCGAGATCACGGCCCGCGCGCCCCAGGCGCCGGTGACCCAGCCGAGGCCTCCGTACTCGCGGGCGGCCACGGAGGCGGGGGGCAGCGCTTCTCCGCCGCTCAGCCGACCCGTGATCAGGAATTCGCGCGCTACTTCGAGACCGTCGTCACGGTTCACTTCCTCGGCGATACGGGCATCGAAGTTGGCCAAGGGAACGACACCCTCCTTGCCGTTCCGATCTGCGCGGACATAGCAGATCCGGCCGTCGACGACCTGATACCGCCTGGGAATAAATGGATCTTCGTCCGTTTCACCAGGAGGAGCATTGCGCTCCGGGGGAGCGTCGTGAGCGGTCGTGTCGGTCGGCTGGTCAGCCGAGTGCGCGCGGTCGAGATCCTCGGGCGACCAGCCAGCGGGGAGGCCGTCGTCCGCGTCGTTAGCTCCGGCCCGAGCACCGCGTCGCGAACCGAGGTCGTCGCTGGTCTCGTTCACAGCGTCCGGCTTCGCGAGCGGGTCGTCGACAGTCATGGGCGAGAGAGTACCCTCCGTCTCTCAAGGATCTGGATGCCTGTCGTATCGGCGAACGGGGACCAATCGCTGCAACTCGCGGCGATTTCACGGTGTCGTATACGAGGAGGTGGTTTGATCCATTGTTCAATTGTCTGAAGTGTCCCGTGACAATTTGATCCGATAGGTGTTGTGGCGTTTTGGCCACCACCTAGAAGTCGGCGCTGATTTCCGCCACGAGTCCCGACGGATCTCGTGGAACATCATTTGCTAGATTTCAGCGACCGGCGCATTGCGCGCATTCGCAGGAGGTGATCGGCAAAGAGCAGGGGGGGCGTTGGCGAGGGGCGTTCACATTCGAAGCTGGCGTTCAATTCAGCCGGCCTGAAAGGGGACGATTCGAGATCGTGGCCGGCGGTGGGAGTGGTCCATGCGTGGGCACTGGGAGCGGATTCATCGCGGGCTCAACAACACGATCCGACTTCCGAGGATGGTGCGCCTCTACGTCGAGATGGCGCGATACCGAAGCCCGCTGGCACCGTTCCAGACGCCGCATCTCCTGGTCGAGCACCTGGATCGCGTTCGAACCGATCCCATCGCGAATGATGTCTATCGTTCGATGGTTGATGCCTGGCGCCGTGGTCCGATCTGCTATTCGGAAGTCGCCGGGCAGATCCTGTGGCTTGGGCTCTGGCCATTGCTCAATCGGCTGTACTGGGCGCAGCTCGGCTACTGGCGTGATCAAGAAGGCGACCTCGCGTCGGAGATCGGCCGGTGCCTGACGATCGTCTTACGCGGCACGGACCTTACACGCGTAGAGAGGGTGGCGCTCACGTTGATCCGCAACACGCAGCGCGATCTGATCGAACGGCGGCAGGCGCAGCTGTTCGACGACGATCAGGATTGGTCGTCCGTGCAGTTGCCGTGGCAGTCCTTCATGGATGCCAGCCCGAATGAGGCGCCGGCGCGGATCGTCGACGTCGCGGGAGCGCTCAGGCAATGTCTCGGTCCCGATTTCGATCTGGCCGTTGCCGCGTACGACAGCCGCTGCGACTACGAACAACTGACACGCCAGTTCGGGCTCGAGGAAGAAGAGATCCGCCGTCGGATCCGACGCGCGTGGCGACGCGTGCGCCGGCAAATGAAGCGAAATCGGATCGAGTAGCAGCGATCGGTCCCGAATCGCAGACGTGGGAGGCATCCACGGAAATGAGACCGCGAAGGAGGACGATATGCGGCCTGAATTTCCATTCGGTTCCGACGGCGAGCACGCGAACGCAGTCAACGTAAACGGCGAGGAGGCGTGATGTGGCTTCACGTCCCCTCAACGTTCTTTCGATCTGCTCCGGAGGAGGCGGGCTCGACCTCGGCGTCATGCTCGCCGAGCCCCGAGCCCGGGTTGTGGCTTTCGTCGAACGGGAAGCCTTTGCGGCGGCCGTCCTCGTGGCGCGGATGGAAGACGCGTCCCTTTGTTCGGCTCCTCTCTGGGACGACGTTGCCTCGTTCGACGGCGAACCGTGGCGTGGCGTCGTGGATTGCCTCACTGCAGGCTTCCCGTGTCAGCCTTGGTCCGTCGCAGGCCGGCGTCGCGGCGTCGCCGATGAGCGCTGGCTCTGGCCCGAGATCGTTCGGATCGTTCGCGAGGTGGGACCGGCGGTCGTGTTCCTGGAGAACGTCCCGGGGCTCGTCGGAAAGGGGCTCGGGAGAATTCTCGGGGACCTGGCCACCCTGGGGTTCGATGCGGAGTGGGGCGTGCTGGCCGCGAACGAGGTGGGAGCGCCTCATCGACGACGGCGAGTCTTCATTCTGGCCTACGCCAACCTTGAGCGGTGGTGGCCTGAGTCCGATGGTCGTCGCGGCGAAGGGGACGACCTCCGCCGGGGCGAAAATGCACGTGAGCCTGGCGTCGGCGGCCGAGTGCTGGCCGACGCCGGACGCCTCGGTGTCGCTCGGCTGGAACCGCAGTCCCTCGCCGGGCGCGGCGGTCAGGCCGCAGCTCGCGGCGCTGGCGCGCGACTGGCCGACGCCGACCGTGCGCGGAAACGACAACGTGAGTGGCGCTGGCCGCAGTGGCGATGGCCTGGCGACACGTGGCCGCCGGGTCCAGGCGACGTCGACCGGTGGCGCGCCGTGCTCGCCCGCGCGCCGGAGCTCGCGCCCGCGACTCAACCCGCTGTTTGTGGAGTGGCTGATGGGCTGGCCGCTCAACTGGTCGAATCCGTACGGAGCCATCGGCTCGCTCTCCTCGGGAATGGGGTCGTTCCTCTCGAGGCGGCGCTCGCCTGGAGGGTCCTCTTGACGCGCGCCCTGGCCCACGCGGGCCGCGCGCAATGACGTGAGAACCGAGAACGCAGGGGTCAAACATGAACACGCCGACGCCTCTTCCGCCGCTCCTCACTCACGACGCGCTCAAGCGCCTGCTCTCCGCCCACACCATAGAGCTGCCGGCTCGCGCACGTTTCGCGCTCGGACACTCCGGCCTGTCGGCCGCCGAGGTGGCCGCGCTGGACGTGAATCACGTCTCGATCGATGGCGTGCAGGTCCGCTCGATCATCGTTGTTCCGAACCGCGACGGCCGGCGCCCGCACCTTGCGCCGACGCGCCGCCATCCGATCAGCGACGACGCTCGCTGGCTCCTCGGCTGCTGGCTAGACGTGCGGCGCAGCCGCTGCGAGCACCACCGCAGGCTGATGCGCACGACGATGGACGACCGCGGCATCGTCAGGTGCGCGGCGTGCGGCGAGATTCACGACCTGCTGAAGACGCCGCTCTTCGACTCGCGCGAGAGCGAGCGCATGTCGGTCAGCGCGATCCGACACGAGTTCCAGCGGGCGAGAGACCAGCTGGGCCTGGACCCCGCGTATCACTTCGACACGCTCCGCGAGACGTACTTGAACGCTCACCTCTGGGCAAACGGGGGGAGGGGAGATCAGAAGTGACGTGCTCGGTGTCCGCGCGAGCGCCGCGCGAGGCGCTCGATCCGCGCCTGCTCGCGGTCGAGCGCCCGCACTTCGGCTTCCCAGGCCGCGAACGCTTCGTCGTCCGCTTCGCCTCTTGGCGGATCATCTTCGACGTCGTCGGACGGCGTCGCCTCGGCGGGCTGCGAGTACCCGAGACGCCATTCATGGAACAGCGCGCGGACGGCGGTCGGGGACGCGTGCGTCTCACGGACCACGGCATCGAAGGATGCTCCTCGCTCGAACAGCGGGAAGAGCTTCGCAGCCAGCTCTCCGTCGGCCGGCCCCCGCGCGGCGTGCTTGCCGGGCGGTGCAGGCTTTCCCGCGCGGGCCACCGCGGGTCGGACCGCCTCGACTTCTCGTGGATCGAAGCACCAGTGGCCGTCGCTTGCCCTTCTGGGATGGAGTGTCTTGCCCTCGATGCGCCGCACGGTCGCGACCGACACCCCGAGCGAATCCGCGACCTCCGCGCGCGTCATCCCCCCTGCCGGGGCAGGGCTGCCTCCCCGATCCTCGCCCATCACCCTCGGACGATAACCGCCGGAGGGCTGCCGACAAGCCTGCCGGCGTCGTGCACCGGCAGCAGCCGTGATTGCGGCTGCGCTCGATCACGACGGTTGCCGGCAGGGCTGCCAGCGTCTGAGAGAGATTCCCGTCGGTCGCGATCTTTGGCAGGGCTGCCGGCAGGCTGCTCGCAGCCGCCCCGGCAACCGTACAGGTACACCATTTCCATCGACACCGGTTCCGAACAACAGCCGCAAAGCAAAGGAGATGAGCCATGACCGACCAACAACTGCTCGCCGCGGGTGAGCGTCTCTACAACGCGTTCCTTGGTTCGAACTTCACATTCTTAGAGCTCGCCGGGTTGGCTGCCGCGCGCGAGCGAAGAACGGGGTGGACTCAGCTTGGGCAGAATCTCAAGCTAGCGGTTTTCCGCCTCGTCGTGTTGTCGGAGCCTGACTCGGCCGCGCCACCAAAACCAACCGCCCCCCAGCCGGACCTCTCCCCTCCAGCTGCGCCGCCCCTGGATACCGCGCCAGCTGATGGCGCCGCCGCGAAGGAGCCGGCCGACGAAAGGGACCCCGCGACCCGCGCGATCGACGAGGAGACCAGATCGGCGGCGGAGGATCCCGCTGATGGCGGTGAGGGAACGATCCTCTAGGAGACGCTCACCGTCGCGGAGCGGTTGCGCCCGGGCGCAGTTCCCTTGAGAAGTGGGCGTTCACCAAGGGCTACCCCGCGAGGAAAAGAAGCAGCAGCCCTTGACCAGACGAACCCGGTGATTGCGCTAAAGTGCCGGCGCGGACCTCGAAGACTATGACGGCTCTATCACCCCTGCTAGTTGGAGCGACCGACCTCGAACTATGGGCGAATCGGCGGGACGCCCAGGGGCTGCTGCCGATGTTGGTGCGTCGCCTTGTGATGGCGGCGGGAAACGGGGTGGAACACATCTCCTTTCGGGCCGAAGAAGGGATCGCCCTTCCGGGATGGGATGGGATCGTCAACGCACGCGGGACTGGCCCCTTCGTGCCAGCAGGGTTCAGTGGCTGGGAGGCTGGCACCGGGCATGACCCAGCTCGAAAAGCGGAGGACGACTACACTAAACGTACTACAGAACCGCTCGATCTTCCCCAGAGCGAGACGACGTTCGTCTTCGTGACACCCCGTCGGTGGCCAGCAAAACAGGACTGGGTTGATAGAAAGAAGCGCGAAGGGATCTGGCGCGATGTCCGCGTGATCGATGCCGACGATCTGAATACGTGGTTGGAGTGCGCTCCAGCTGTTCACCTTTGGCTATCAGCTCTTTTGGGAAAGCCGCTGAGCGGCACGACCGACCTCGAGACGTTCTGGAACGACTGGTCGAATGTGACTGCGCCGCCGCTTCCTCCCGAGTTCGTGCTCGCAACCCGCGAAAGCCAGAGGGACACGCTGTATCGCCAAGTATCTCGACCGCGTGTGGTCGTGGAGCTGCGCGCCGAGACGAGCCAGGAGGCCTTAGCTTTTTTCGGAGCGATGGTGCAGCGCCTCCCCGAACCGGACCGAGACGCGATCTTAGGCCGGACGATCGTGGTGGACGATCCCAGGCAGTGGTCATACTTTTCCACCCCGTCCGCCGATCGGTCGCTCATTCTTGTCCCGACATTCTCCGAGAGGAGTCTCATAGGAGCGGCCGCCGGCGCAGGACACACGGTCGTAGTTCTGCTGGGCCGCAGCGAGCCGGCATCGGACGGCACGATCGAGATCCCGCTACCCGCGCGCGAAGCCGTGCTGAACCAGCTTAAGTCCCTTGGTCTGTCCGACGACCGGTGCCGCGAGCTCGCGTCGGTGGCGCGCAACAGCCTGGTGGCCGTTCGCCGCCTGTTAGCGGTAAGCCCTGCCAGCCTCATCCCGGAATGGGCTGGACCCGACGTAGCGCGATCACTCCTTCCAGCGCTTCTTGCGGGTCGCTGGAATGACCAGTCACCGGGAGACCAAGCCATCCTCGCCGAGTTGGCTGGAAAGCCTTATGACGAGTATCGCCAGATCTTGGAGACCTGGGCGGCAAAGCCCGATCCGCCCGTGCGTCTTATCGGACCGCTCTGGATGATCTCCTCGAAAGAGGATGCCTGGCGTCTGCTCGGAGGGCGGCTAAGCACGCAAGACCTACTTGTCTTCGCCGCCATGGCTCAGAAGGTGCTCGGGGAGGTGGACCCGAAGTACGAACTCGCAGCTGGCGAGCAGTGGCTTGCGGCTCTTCGGAACAAGGTGTCGGTCGCCAGGCACATGGGGCCAGCGGCCGACATTTTCGCCAGGGTCATGGGGCCACCCAATCGCCAGGGTCATGGGGCCAGGGTCGCGGGTGATCGGCCCTGGATCGCCAGGGTCATGGGGCCAGTCGATCGCCAGGGTCATGGGGCCACCCAATTGACCTGACGCGACGCTGACCCGGGCATCGAGGACCGAGGCTAAACAGACCGCCAGGCAGCCGCGCGACGGCCGCCGGGAGGTCGAATGAGCTTTCGGGAGATCACGATGCAAGACGTACGAGAGGTGTTGCGCCGCCGAGTGGCGGGACAGAGCGCACGGCGGATCGCGCGCGAGACGGGGCTGGATCGCAAGACGGTCGGGCGCTACTTGGAGCAGGCCAACGAGCACGGTCTCGAGCCGAATGCGGCGGTGACGGACGAGATCGCCGGCGCGGTTGGCAAGGCGGTGCAAGCGCGACCGCTGCCGCCGCCGTCGGAAGCGTGGCTGGCGCTTGTCGACCGCCGCGCGCAGATCGAGGCGTGGCTTGGTGGTGAGCCGCCGCTGCGGCTGGTTCGTGTGCACGAGCTGCTTGCCCGCGAGGGCGTGGCGCTCGGCTACACGACGCTCCGCCGCTTCGCGAGCCGCGAGCTCGGCTGGCGGAAGCAAGCGCCTACGGTGCGATTGGACGATCCACCGCCGGGGCAAGAGGCGCAGATCGACTTCGGGTTGATGGGGACGGTGACCGACGGCGAGGGAAAGCGGCGGCGGCTGTGGGCGCTGATCGTGACGTTGTCCTCGAGCCGGTACATGCACGTGTGGCCGACCTTCACGCAGACGGTGGAGGACGTGTGCGCGGGGCTCGACGCCGCGTGGCGGTTCTTCGGCGGCGTACCCAAGCACATCATCCTCGACAACGCGTCGTCGATGGTCGTCCGCGCCAGCAAGATTGACCCGACGCTCAATCGCGCCTTCCGCGACTACACAGAGGCGCGGCACATCTTCGCTGATACGGCGCGGGTCAGGCACCCGAGAGACAAAGCGCGTGTGGAGAATCAGGTGCCGTACGTGCGCGAGCGGTGGTTCGCCGGCGAGGTCTTCACCGCCGACCTGACAGAAATCCGTCGGCACGCCCAGGGCTGGTGCCGCGACGTCGCCGGCGCGCGCGTGCACGGGACCACGAGGCAGGTGCCGCGCGACGTGTACGACCGCGACGAGCGATCGCACATGCAACCGGCGCCGGAAGCGCCATTCGATGTGCCTCACTGGTCGGATCCGAAGGTCCACCAGGACCATCACGTGCAGGTGCTCAAGGCGTTGTACTCGGTGCCCACGCGCTACATCGGCAGGACGCTGGGCGCGCGGGCTGATCGCACCTCGGTGCGTCTGTATCTCGGGATGGAGCTGATCAAGGTGCATCCACGCAAGCCGGAGGGGAAGCGCTCGACGGATCCGAAGGACTTTCCCCCGGGGAGAGCGCCGTGGGCGTTGCGCGATGTGGACGCCGTCATCCGCAGCGCACGTGAGCAAGGCGCTCAGGTCGGCGCCTTCGCCGAGCGACTGCTCGACGGCCCGGTGCCATGGATCAAGCTGCGACAGGCGTACGGCCTGCTGCGCCTGTGCGATCGCTACGGCCGGGATCGCGTCAACGCCCTGTGCGCTCGGGCGCTCGCATTCGGGGTGATCGACGTGCCACGCCTCGAAGGGATGCTCAAGGACGCGCGTCGGACCGAGGACGCCGGCGTCGCCGCGGGCCGCGTGATCGCGCTGCCGGCGCGCTTCGCCCGCGATGCCTCTGCATTCGCCACGCGCACCGGCGTCGTCGACCGGCCGAGCGCCGACAGCCAGGACGGAGGTGAGCGATGAGCTCGCGCACCATCGGCACCGATCTGGTCACGGCACTCAAGCGCCTCCGACTCGGAGGTCTGCTGCCAACGCTGGCCGAGCGATTCACACTCGCCGAGAAGGAGGACACGCCGTACGAGGACCTGCTTCTGCTCCTCCTTGCCGACGAGATCTCGCGCCGTGTAGACGGCCACGACGATCCGGGGAAATTTGACGGTCGAGGCCGTGGCCATCACTTGGTCTTCTTGGCTGAGGGCGACTGAGATTTCTGGCGCCAGGAGTCGGCGTCGATGTCGATGACGTGGCAGTGCTGGACGAAGCGGTCGACGAGGGCGGCGACGCAAGCAGCGCCGGGGAAGACGGTGCCCCACTGCTTGAAGGGCAGGTTCGTGGAGATGACGACAGACCTGGTTTCGTGCCTGCGGCTGACAATGTTGTAGAGCAGGTCGGCGGAGCGGCTGTCGCACGGTAGATAGCCGAGCTCGTCGACGATCAAAAGTCTTGGCGCGAGATACCTGTGGCGCAGGCTGCGTTCGAGCGCGGGCAGTGATTCGCGCCGAAGCAGATCGGTGAGCAAGGCGGCGAGGCTGGAAAAGCGGACGGAGTAGCCGCGTGTGAGCGCGGCCAGGCCGAGGTTCTGCGCGAGCGTGGTTTTGCCGACGCCGCTGGGCCCGCGCAGAAGCACGTTGTCGCCGCGCTCGATGAAATCGAGGGTACTGTGGAGGTGCTCGTAGAGTTTGCGATCGATGGAACGAGGGTGGTTCCAATCGAAGCGATCGAGGGTGGTGAATTTGCCGAGGGTGGCGAGGCGGGTGCGGGCGGCGAGATTGCGGTTCTCGCGCTCACGGCGCTCCATTTCGACGAGCTTCTCGCAGGTCTCGACGGGCCCGAGGCGGGTATGCGTGGCGTGCTCGAAGAAAGAGCGCAGCGCCGCCAACGAGACGCGGAAGCCAAGCTGGCGCAACTGGGTGGCGATGTCATCGCTTGGCATCGTAGCCTCCGAGGTCGTGCGGGATGACGTCGCGATCTGGGATGTCGTCGCTGAGGGGGACGTGGATCGGGACGGGATGTTCTGCGGCGCGCCGATGCTTCTCGCACAGCACGCCCACTTCGCCGGGATCGTGGGTGCCGCGCGCGACGGTTTCTGCGATGGCCTTCTCGAATACGTCTGCGCCGTAGAGGTCGAGCAGGCGGCTGGTCTGCGCCACCATGCTGCCGATGTTGCGGCCCGCCTCGACCCAGCGCTCGATGAGGACGTCGATGTCCGGCGCGGCGGCGCGGAGTCGATCCCGACCTGTGGACGGAGCGGCGCCACGTTTGCGGCGCACGATCTCGGCACGATGATCGGGATGCTCGATCTTTTGCCGGTGCCCCCAGGAGCGAGGATGGTGAGCGACGACGTCGGCGCCGTCGAGAAGGCGGACTGAAAGGTCGTCGGCGACGAGGGTGAGCGTGCGCTCCGCGTGGTCGGGAGGGACCGAATAGATGTTGGTGTCGAAGCGGGTGAATGCGGTCTTGTCGACGAGCGCGGGCTCGACGAGGTCGGTGGCGGGCATGGGGCTTGGCAACGGCAGGAGGCGCTGCTTCTCTTCGGCCAGGCATTCGACGAGTGTGCGCTGGGGGAAATTGGGATGCCGCTGCTGATGCGCGATGGTGTCGATGAAGCCGAGCAATTCGCGGTTGCCCTGCTGGACGTCGTAGATGTCGCGGCCGGCGAGGAAGCGCTCGCGAAGGAAACGAATCTTTCGTTCCACGCGCCCCTTCTCGTTTCCCCGATAGGGCGCGCAGAGCTGCAACTGGACGTGCATGGCGCTACCGAGATCGAGGAGCAGGGGATGGAAGCGGGCCGTGTCGCCGTGGCGTTCGAGTACGACGATCTTGGGATTGTCGAAGAGCCACTGGCGCGTGGCGCCGCCAAAGTAGGTCGACGCGCGTACGAGCGAGCGCAACAGCGAGTGCACGGTGGTGTCGAAGCAGAATTCGCCCCACATCGCGCGCGACCAGGCCAGCACCATGACGAAGAGCCACAGTGAGCGGCTGCCGCCGCCTTGGACCGGGATCTGCCCGACGTGGGCCCAGTCGATCTGGGCCTGCTCGCCGATGAGCGGATCGAGGCGAAGGAAGGCTTCGCGCTTGGGTGCCGGGCGCACCATCATGACAAAGCGGCGCAAGGTGCGCTCGCTGCCGCGGAAGCCGCGCTCCTTGAGCATGTCGAGCAGCCGCGTCGAGCGCAGGCGCGGATACTTGGCCAGCGTCTGGTTGATGAAGTCCGTGAACGGCGCGACCAGGAGCGGCGGGCGCGGCGCGCGCTCGGCCGGCGGGCGCAGCAATCCGAGGACGCGGCGCACAACGTCCTCGTGAACGCCGAGCTGGGCGACAATGGTGCCCACCTTCCAGTGCTCGGCGTGAAATAGGCGCGCGATCTCCGCCTCGACCTCTGCGGCGACGGTCATCGGCGGTCTCCTTGAACGAGGGTCAGCTGCCGCAGGTCACGGAAGTCGCCGACACCCGCGATGCGCCTGCCCCGGCGGCGGGCCGGTCGCGCCACCACCTCGACGGTGTAGTAGACGCTGCGTTGCGGATTTCCGATCTCGTCGGTGAGCCCGAATGAATATGTAGCGTCCGCTTCGTCCGCAGACACAACAACGCGCGGGCACCGATCGAGCCACAATGCCAGCGCTTCCAAGAGCGCCAGCGCTGCCCGATCGTTCCGAACCTGTCGTTGCGGTGGCAACACCGCGCGCAGCAGCTCGTCCGCCCCCGCCGTCACCAAGATCCGGCTGCGTGCCGGCGAGAAGGACATGGTCACCGTGTACTCGCTCATCGTCGTGGCTCCCGCCGGTGCTCTCGTGCCCGTCGGAGATCGGCGGGGGCGGAACGCTCGGCGCCATCGATTTCGCGCGGAACGCAAATTCCTCGATACCCGTATCCGTCACGCCGGTGCGCTCCGCCTCCTCGCAGCGGCGCCGCCAGTCCCGAACGTGGTCACGGTGATCGAGCCGTCCTTCCTCGCTGCGTTGGTGGCGTGCGTTGGCGGCTCGGCGCGAGCGCGCGCGGCCCATGTCACGGCAGCTCGGACAATAGATCTGTCCACGGAAGTCGCGCCGGCAAACGAAGAAGACGCACCCGCACAGGGCACAAACCAGCTGAAACAGAGGGTCTTCGTCTTCCATCCGCCGCGCGGACGGAAGGAAACTGGACGTTAGATCTTGGCGGCTCTATCGTCCCCGCTCGTCAGACTTCATCCGCTGACGGAGGGCCCAGGGCGGCAACCCTGGGTCCTCACCTTTTCACCCGCCGCTGCCGTTTACGCCGGGTCGCCCGTCACCGCGAATTTTGCAGCGCTCCGTCTTCGGCCACGGCCCGGGCGTCAGATCTCCTCGGATCCGGATGGCCGTCTACAGACCTCGATCTGATTCACGGCGGGCACGACAGACGCTATGCCGAGGAGGTGCTCGAGGTGCGCGGGCATGAAATTGCTCACGCCGATCGCGCGCACCTTGCCGTCCGCGAGCAGCTTCTCGAGGGCCCGGTACGCTTCGAGGGTACGGTCGAACGCCGACGGCAGCGGCTGGTGCAGGAGCAAGAGATCGATACGGTCGACGCCCAGCTTGCGCGCGCTCTTGTCGAACGCGTGCAGCGTGGAATCGTAGCCGTAGTCGCTGATCCAGATCTTCGTTTCGATGAACACGTCGTCGCGGGCGATGCCGGAACGACGGATGCCTTCCCCGACCTCGCGCTCGTTGGCGTACGCGGCGGCGGTGTCGATCAGTCGGTACCCGGTCGCGATGGCGGCCTCGACGGCACCGACGGTTTCGGCCGGCGGAGTCTGGAAGACGCCAAGCCCGATGGCTGGCATCTGCACGCGGTTATTGAGGGTGATGTGCGGGCTTCTCGTGCTCATGGTCCGTGCTTCCTTCCTGCGTTCGTCGGGTTGACAGACCCGGCTCGCTGCGGCGCTTGGATGAAAGACCCGCGCCGCATGGCCTAAAGCCCGGTCCTCTTCTCGAGCGCCTCCGGATAGCGAGCGCCTTCCACGGTAATCTTCGACGCCGCGGCTTGGATGGCGCGCAGGTCGTCGGGCGTGAGCGCGATGCTGGCGGCGCCAAGATTCTCGTCCAGGCGAGCAAGCTTCGTGGTCCCCGGGATCGGTACGATCCATGGCCTCTGCGCCAGGAGCCACGCCAGCGCGATCTGTGCGGGTGTCGCGCTTTTCTGTTTCCCGACCTGGCCGAGTAGATCGACCAGCGACTGGTTCGCCTTGCGCGCCTCGGGCGTGAAGCGGGGCACGATGTTGCGGAAGTCATTCTTGTCGAACGTGGTCGTCTCGTCGATCTTTCCGGTCAGAAAGCCTTTCCCGAGCGGGCTGAAGGGGACCAGCGCGATGCCGAGCTCCTCCAGCACCGGCAGCACGTCCTCCTCCGGCCGGCGCCACCAAAGCGAATACTCGCTTTGAAGCGCCGTGACCGGCTGCACCGCGTGCGCGCGGCGGATCGTCTGGACGCCCGCCTCGGAGAGGCCGAAGTGCTTCACCTTGCCTTCGCGGATCAAGCCCTTGACGGCGCCCGCGACGTCCTCGATCGGTACGTCCGGGTCGACGCGATGCTGATAGAAGAGGTCGATGGCGTCGACCTTGAGGCGCTTCAGCGACGCCTCGGCGACTTCCCGGATGTGCGCGGGCCGGCTGTCCATCCCCGACTGTCCGCCGTTCGCGTCGAAGCGGAAGCCGAACTTCGTCGCGATGACGACGCGGCCCCGGAACGGGGCGAGGGCGTCGCCGACCAGCTCCTCGTTCGTGAACGGCCCATAGGCTTCGGCCGTATCGAAGAAGGTGACGCCCCGCTCGGCCGCCGCGCGGATGAGCGCGATCATCTGGCTTCTGTCCGGCGGCGGGCCGTAGGCGAAGCTCATTCCCATGCAGCCGAGCCCGATCGCCGAGACGTCGAGGCCCTGTTTCCCGAGCTTGCGTGTTTTCATTGTCTTCTCCATGAGCGTGGGTCTCTCCGTTCGGGCTCGACGCCCTTTGCCGATATAGGTACGTCCGGAATGAGCGGCCGACTAGACGCAATGAAGGCAATAGGCTGTTAAGCTAGGCTTCACAGTGCTCGTCATTCGCCCCCGGCGGTTCCAATGAGCACCGGTGTGCTGCCGCAGCTCCAGGTCTTCCTGTCCGTGGCCCGCCTGCGCAGCTTCAGCGGCGCTGCGCGCGAGCTTGGCGTCTCCACGTCCGCGGTGAGCCAGGCCGTCCGCCAGCTCGAGGAGCAGCTCCGCGTCGTCTTACTGACCCGAACCACGCGCAGCGTGTCTCTGACCGACGCCGGGCGGAAGCTGGTCGAGAACGCGGGGCCGGGTGTGACGCAGGCACTCGCGGCCGTCGCCGAGGCCGCCGCTCGGCCGGGCGAGACCGTGGGCCGGCTCCGACTTTCGGTGCCCCACGCGGCCGTGCCATACGTCGTGTCTCCCGTGCTGCCCAAGTTTCGCGCGCGTCACCCACGTGTGGAGGTCGAAGTCATCGTCGAGGACGGTTTCGTGGACATCGTCGCGGAAGGCTACGACGCGGGTGTGCGGCTCTCCGAGGCGATCGAGCGGGACATGGTGCAGGTGCGTCTCACCGATCCATTTCGGTTCGTCGTCGTAGGCGCTCCGAGCTACCTCGCCCGGCACCGAGCACCGGAACGCCCCGAGGAGCTGCTGCAGCACGAGTGCATCACCTTCCGCCTGACCACCGGAGCCCTCTACGCGTGGGAGCTCGAACGCGGCCGGCGGAACTGGCGCGTCCCCGTTCGCGGCGGCGTGGTGAGCAACGACAGCCGCCTCAGAATTTCCCTCGCCGAGCAGGGCGTCGGCCTGGTGTACGCGATGGAGCCGGGGGTGGCGGAGCAACTGCGAAAGGGCCGCCTGCGACTGCTGCTCGAATCCTATGCGGCCACCGTCCCCGGTTTCTTCCTCTACTTTCCGAATCGTGCGCAGAGCTCACCAGCCTTGCGTCTGTTCGTGGAATCGGCGAAGGAGCTGGCGACGAACACGTCGTCCTCGTAGCTCGCGCGGCCCGGGGCCGGGGAAAGTTCCCCTACCGTTCAAGCCTCCTTGGTCGGCTTCGGGCGAAAACGGCCCTTACTGATCTTCAGGGCACGAATCCTGGATTCCAAGGTCGAGCGCGGAATCCCGAGACGCTCAGCTGCCCCTGACGGCCCGAACACGCGCCCGCCCGTCGCGCGTAGGGCGTCTTCTACAATAGCCTTCTCGTGCGCCGTGAGGCTGGTCGACAGCTTCAACCGGGCGTTGACCCCAGGTTTCGTCGACAACCAGCTTTCATCGACCGTGAATTCGTCCGTGTCGCACAAGATCACGGACCGTTCGATCACGTTCTGCAGCTCCCGAATGTTCCCTGGCCACGGATACGCCTGCAGATGATCCAGTGCGCGCTTGTTCACGCGGCGAATCGACTTGCCCGCCTTCTTCGCATAGCGGTCGATGAAGTATTTGACCAGGAGGGGGATGTCTTCTCTTCGCTCGCGCAGGGGAGGGACTTCCAAGGGGAAGACGTTCAGCCGATAGAAAAGGTCCTCGCGGAACACTCCGCGTTCGATCTCTGCGGCCAGATCGCGATGGGTCGCAGCGATGACGCGA
>Ga0265342_10000050_pt1 | contig 124639 bp, 117 predicted proteins | sample 4CB327metaG_FD_203125 | JGI IMG/M metagenome (GOLD analysis project Ga0265342, IMG submission 203125) | Rhizosphere microbial communities from Carex aquatilis grown in University of Washington, Seatle, WA, United States - 4-CB3-27 metaG | ecosystem: Host-associated > Plants > Roots >...
CCGAGGCGGCTCGTCGCGGCGTCCGGCCGCGCCCGCCGGCAGAGCGCGGGTATCCGGATGAGGGCATGAAGGGTTTCCGCGACGTGGTCGTGGAAACGGAAAATCTCGGCGGGGCGACGGCGCAGGCGTCGCGGTCCGCGCGGCAGGCGTACGCCGCGACACCGCCGGGCGGTCCCGATCACGCGCGGCTCGAGCCGCGGATGGAAGAGGGATTGCGGCCGCCGCCGCGCAAGCCCAACACCGATCCGATCCCTGGACCATCGCTGGAACCGACCTTCGGCGGCTCGCTCGAACCGACGATGATGCTGGACGATGCGCGCCCGGCGCCGACGCGCCAGCGCGCGCAGCGTGCGGCCGCGATCGACGATGAGCTGGAAGAGGCGCCGCGGCCCGCGCGCGCCATCGGCGGTGGACTGCTGCGGGTGCTGGTGATGTTGGTCGTCATCGGCCTGTTGTGCTTTGGCGTGTTCTGGCAGCGCCAAAACCTGTTGGCGGCGGTGCGCGGTGTGATGGCGCTGACGCAGTCGTCGGCGCCGACGCAGGCGACGCAACAGACGCGCGACGCCGCGATCACGCGCTCGAAAATCCCCGATCGGCTGTCGCCCTCCGGCCAGAACGGCTTGCCGGGCGTGGCGCAGCGCGTGGTGCTGTACGAGGAAGATCCGAATGACGCGGCCGGCAAGCAATATGTCGGCACCGCGGTGTGGCGAACCGAGACGGTGTCGCCGGGACCTGGCCTCGCGCCCGATGTGGTCATTCGCGCCACCATCGACATTCCCGACCGCGGCATGAAGGTGGCGTGGTCGCTGCGCCGCAACGCCGACAAGTCGCTGCCGGCGAGCCATACCGTCGACATCATGTTCACGCTGCCGGCGGACTTCCCGCACGGCGGCATCAAGAACATTCCGGGGCTGCTGATGAAGCAGGCGGAGCAGACCCGCGGCGTTCCGCTCGCGGGTCAGTCGGTCAAAGTGACGAGCGGATTTTTCCTGATCGGGCTGTCGTCGGTGGAATCGGATCTGCAGCGTAACGTGCAGCTCTTGAAGGAGCGCGCCTGGTTCGACATTCCGATCGTCTACAACGACGATCGCCGTGCGATCCTGGCGGTGGAAAAAGGCCCGCCCGGCGAAACCGCGTTCAACGACGCGTTCACGGCCTGGGGCCGGTAGCGGCGGACTCGGCGGTACAATCTCCGTCTATTGCAGAAGCGCGTTGCGCTTGTCGCTTTAGCAATGTCGGTTGCAGCCGCCAATATTTCGACAATTACCAGCGTCATGGCCGGACTTGTTCCGGCCATCCACGCCTTGTTTTGCGGCCAGAAAGACGTGGATGGCCGGGTCAAGCCCGGCCATGACGGATGAGATGGTTTGATAGCTGCGAAGGTTTCGCCGGATCGCGCGTTACTGCGCGGCGGCCGCCGCCAGAGCCGGCGGCGCTTCCATCGCGGCGATGCGGTTCTTCACCGCCTTCTGCACCTTCTCGAACGCCCGCACTTCGATCTGCCGCACGCGTTCGCGGGAGACGCCGAATTCCTCGGCGAGTTCTTCCAGCGTGACCGGATTGTCGTTGAGCCGGCGCGCTTCGAAGATGCGGCGTTCGCGATCGTTGAGCACCGAGAGCGCATCGCTCAACGCTTTGCGGCGATTGTCGAGCTCCTCGGATTCCGCGAGCCTTGTCTCCTGACTGGTGCTGTCGTCGACCAGCCAATCCTGCCATTCGCCGGAATCGCCGTCGGCACGGATCGGCGCATTGAGCGACGCGTCGCCGCTCAAGCGGCGGTTCATGTCGATCACGTCCTGTTCCGGCACGCCCAGGCGCTTGGCGATGGTCTTTACCTGATCGGGGCGCATGTCGCCCTCTTCAAGCGCGGAGATCTTGCTCTTGGCCTTGCGCAGATTGAAGAACAGCTTCTTTTGATTAGCGGTGGTGCCCATTTTCACCAGCGACCAGGAGCGCAGGATGTATTCCTGGATCGCGGCCTTCACCCACCACATGGCATAGGTGGCGAGGCGAAAGCCTTTTTCGGGCTCGAACCGCTTGACCGCCTGCATCAGGCCGACATTGCCTTCCGAAATCACTTCGGAAATCGGCAGGCCATAGCCGCGATAGCCCATGGCGATCTTGGCCACGAGACGCAGATGGCTGGTGACCAGGCGATGGGCCGCGGTGCGGTCGCCATGCTCGCGCCAGCTCTTGGCGAGCATGTATTCTTCCTGCGGTTCCAGCATCGGGAACCGGCGGATTTCTTCGAGGTAGTGGGAAAGGCCGGATTCGGCCGTTAGGATTGGTAATGTTGCAGCTCGGGCCATGACAGCGCCCTCCAGTGTTGTGCCCCCGATTGCCGGCGGGCAATGACGGTGCCGCTCATCCCAGAGCCGACAGCGCCAATTCGGTACTGCGACCGCTAATGCCGGATCGCAGGTGCAGCATACACGTTTTGAGGTGGCTAAACAAAGGCTCCGACCGTCACGTCGCCGTGACAGCCCCGTGAATACCGCCGCAGATGGTCGTTTCTAGTCCTTAACGCTTTGAAACCTTTGAGTGTTTTTTCGTCGCCCGGGCCGCCTCCGGTGCAGGGGCTCCCTGCGCCTCGCGCAGACCTTGGCGTAACCGCTCAAGGTCGGCAGGCAATTCCGAGCGGAATTCCAGATAGCCGGTCCCAAGCGGATGGTCGAAACCGAGTAAATAGGCATGCAAGGCCTGTCTGCCAAGGTCTTCCAACGCTTCGCGCGCCGGTATCCCGAGGTGGGTAGCCTTGGTCTTGAAGCCGGCGCCGTAGACGTCGTCGCCGAGCAGCGGATGGCCGACGGCGGCAAGATGGACCCGGATCTGGTGGGTGCGGCCGGTTTCCAGCCGGCATTCGATCAGGCTCGCAACCTTGTCGCCGGCCGCGCCGGCATAGGCCTCGCGCAGGCTCCAATGGGTGACGGCTTCGCGGCCGCCGCTGCGCACCGCCATCTTGTCGCGCGCATGCGGATGGCGCTCGATCGGCTTGTCGATCGATCCTTTCGGCCGGTCCGGCACGCCCCAGACAAACGCCATGTAGCCGCGCTGCAGCGGACCGGAGCGGCCGTGATCGGCGAACTGGGCGGCGAGGGAGCGATGAGCGCGGTCGGTTTTGGCCACCACCATCAGGCCGGTGGTATCCTTGTCCAGCCGGTGCACGATGCCGGGCCGCGCCACCCCGCCGATCCCCGACAGGCTGGCGCCGCAATGGGCGACCAGGGCATTGACCAACGTGCCGGTCCAGTGCCCGGCGGCGGGATGCACCACCAGGCCGCGCGGCTTGTCGATCACGATCAGTGCGTCGTCCTCGTAGACAATCGCGAGCGGGATCGGCTCCGGCCCCGGCTCCGCCGGTTCCGGCGGGGGAACCTCGAGCGTAATTTCGGTGCCGGCATTGACGTGGATGCCGGGATCGCGGATCGTGCGGCCATTGATGGCGACGTGGCCAGTGATGATCAGCGCCTTGAGGCGGGAGCGCGACAGGGTCCCCACGCGGGCGGCCAGCACACGATCGAGCCGCTCGCCGGCGTCGGTTTCCTCAACCACCACCTTCTGAATGTTGACATCCATTTCGACCATGCTTGATCCGCAATCCGATGATGAACCGCCGCTTGAACCGGCCCAGGCCCGTATCGTCGCCAAGGTGCGCTGGCTGATGATGATATCGGGTTTTGCCACCGTCGTCGGCATTGCCGTTGTCATCGGCGTGGTTGGTTACCGGGTGTTCAAGACCGACGCCAGCGCTTCGCGCCCGGAGGTGACGGCGCGGCTGCCAAAGGGCGCGCGCATCGTGCAGACCGCGGTCTCCGCCGGCCGTGTCGCCGTGACGATCGATGTCGGCGGTACCACCGAAGTGCACATTTTCGACCTCAAAACCCTGCAACCGACCGGCCGCTTGAAGTTCGCGACCGAGCCGTGAGGCCGAGGGGAGGCTGCGTAGGGTGGGTAGAGCGAAGCGAAACCCACCGTCTCCCAGCCTAGACGGTTGAACAGGGACACGAACCCCAACAGCCAGCGGACGTCTTCCCCTCGTTTTGTGATCGCACCGTTTGAACGTGGGCGCTGATCGCGGTGGGTTTCGCTGCGCTCTACCCACCCTAGGGACTGCGGAATGCATTCAACCGATCCGCCAGACCTCCCGGATCGTCATGGCCGGGCTTGACCCGGCCATCCACGCCTTGAGGCACGAGTCAAAACAAGACGTGGATGCCCGCGACAAGCGCGGGCATGACGGAGTGGTGGGCCCCCCAAAAACTTGCACCGCTTCCGCTTCGGCGCTATGTCGATGGCCTTGCGCTCCCTTCGTCTAGCGGTCTAGGACGTCGCCCTCTCACGGCGAAAACAGGGGTTCGAGTCCCCTAGGGAGCGCCATCTATTTTTCCCGGCACCAAACTCACCGCGGACCAACACCCAGCGTCTTCCGAACGCCGTTGGCGGTTGCCGCGACCCGGGTGCCGATCAAGAGTTCGCCGCTCATGAACATCAGCGAGCGCGTCCGGCGAACGACCTTGTACTTGGCTTCGACGAATTCGCCGATCTGCGAGGAAATTCGTCAGGCCGCGTCTCGAATTTTTTGCAACCGCCGGGTCAAGCTCCCTTCGGCGGTGGCGTCCGTATTGTCGCCACGTCAAACCTCCGCCGTGCTATACAGTGCTGCATGAAGGTCGAAGAAATTGCTGAAGCCGTTGCCAAGCTGCCGCCGGATGAACTCGCCCGCTTCCGCCGGTGGTTCACCGCGTTTGAGGCCGGCCGTACCAATCACGCCGAGGAGCTCAACTCCGCTGCGACCAAACTCGGTCGCCTCGCCGGTCGCGCGTTTTCTGAATTAAAAAAGCGGGCGAAGGAACCCTGAGCCGCGTGAGACCGCACGTTTGCAGCGCGGTCATTCGCGCGTTTTTTTAATTCAACAAACATTCAACATTCCTCGCGAGTCCCTAGTTCCCGAATCGCGTGCTGCGCCATATGCCGCGATCGTTGCTCGCGATCTCCGCAAGATCCTATTGTTTTGGAATGTTGGCCTCTTTGACCAGCGTGAGATTGTTGGCGACGTCGTCTTTAAAGAATTTTTCGAATTCCGCGACGGTCATCGGCAGCTTCTCGACGCCGATCTTCGCCAGCCGCTCCTGCACCGACGGCACTGCCAGTGCCTGGACGACTTCGTCGTGAAGCTTGTCGACGATCGCGCGGGGCGTCTTCGACGGCACGTACGCCCCGGTATAGAACGGATAGATCGCATCGGCCTTGAGTCCGGCCTCGATCAGCGTTGGGACATCGGGCAACGAGGCGGCGCGTTCGTTTGCGCCGACCGCAAGCGCCGTGAGCTTGCCATCGCGGATTTGACCGATGATGGTGGTGACCGGCAGCACGCTGAAGTCGACGCGGCCCGCGATCGTGTCCGTCAGCCACTCCTGCCCTTTGAATGGAACGTGCTGCACCGTGATCCCGGCGCTGGCCGCGAGCCGAACAGCTCCGAAGTGCGCCGCTGATCCGATCCCGACGCTCGCATAGTTCAACTCACCGGGCTTGGCCTTCGCGGCGGCGATCAGTTCGGCCAGCGTTTTGTAGCGCCCGACCGCAGTCACCACGACAAGGGGGGTCTGGCCAAAAGCAACCACCGGCGTGAAATCGGCAACCGTGTCGTAGGGCAGCCGCTCATAGAGAGCGTTTGCCGCTGCAATCGAGCCATAAACCAGAATGGTGTAGCCATCGGGCGCGGCTTTGGCGACGACGCTGGTGCCGATCGTACCACCGGCGCCCGGCCGATTCTCGATCACGAAGCTCTGCCCGACCTGCCTGCCGACCTGCTCAAACACCACGCGAGCCATGATGTCGCTGGCGACGCCGGCGGGGATCGGCACAACCACGGTCACGGTGCGGGTCGGCCAGTCCTCAGCCGACGCAGGGTTAAAGATGGCGAGCGCCATGGCTGTCCCGAGGACAACCCGCCGGGCAATTTTCATCAGATTTCCTCCCAAGCCGAACAAAGATTGAGAGAACAATAGCATCGCCAAATTTCAGGTGCGACAGCCATGAGCGACGCGGGCGCGACGGCCACGCCGACAAACAGAATCAATTCCCAGGGCACAGAGGGATCAACGAGATGGCTGCTGGGTTGTCTGGGTCTCTTCGATGGAAATCGATCGCTTCATGAGCGCCTCCTCGCGGGGAATCGACGGCTGCCCATCCACTTTTCGTTTCGACTTCACAGATATTGTTTTCGACCTAGCGTCCCGACGTCATCGTATGCGCCGTTTCCGTTGTTGGAACATTCAGCGTCGCCTTCGCCGAATTAGTTCTTTCTTGAGGGGCAACAATTTCCTGCATGTTGTTTGTATTTGACCGCGAAAGGACGGCTACGGACACTAACAGAATGGCGAGCGTAAAATAAATCGCACTGACAACTCGCGTCCAACGGCCATGCGTGTTTCGGTCTTCGTCGCTGAGATTGGCGCCGATCATTGCACTCTCCGTTATCGGCTAAAGCCGACGAGCCACCCCTTGCGGTAGCGCACCTCGCGTGGGGACGCATCACCCTCTGGGGTGAGGCCCAACGGGCGCCGACAGACTTGCCAGATTAAGTTCGCTTCGCTCGTGCCGGGCAGTCACAAAACCCCGTTGCGCCGGGCGTTAATCTCTGCAAAATTCCCGATTATCTCGCTATACCGTCAGGGCCCCCGCCGTGACTGATGAATTCGAAGCGCTCGTCACGGAGGTTTACGACGCTGCCGTTGACCCTCTGCTTTGGCCCAACTTTCTCGAACGGCTAAGGAGGCACCTCGGCGCCGAATTTGTTTCGATCGTCGCGATCCACAAGCCGACGATTCGAGTCACTCATGTCCATCACACACCGTGGGATGCCACAGCGATCAGTGATCTTGCGGACCGGCAGCTGGTGCGGGTTCCCATGCGAGACAAGATCTTGTTCGGGATGCTCGATACGCCAGTCTCAACATTACAACTGATGCCGGAGGAAGAATTTCGGCAATCAAGCTTTCATCGCGACTGGGTCGCGCCAAACCGTTTGCGCGACGGAAGCACCACACTGATTGCCGACATGGCAGAAGAACTGATTTCGATCGGTTTCGTAACATCGCAGCAGCGCGACCCGGTCACAGCCGACGAGATGATGCTCGTGCAGCGGCTTTCCCCTCATTTGCGGCGTGCCTTCATGATTAGCGAGACTCTGGAGCGGACGCGCTGGGGCGCCGAGATAGCCCTGGGGGCTCTTTCTGGCATCGCGACACCGATTCTGATCTGTGATGCAACCGGGCGTTTGATTTTTGCCAATCCCGCTGCGGAATGCGCTTTGAATGCCGAGGGGCCATTGCTTGTGAGGCACGGCCGTGTCGAACCACATTCGCTTGCAGTTCGGAAGAGTTTCTCAGAGGCCTTGCAGCGGGCGACCTCGAGCGATCTTGCGCTCGGGCGGCGCGGCGTGGGCGTGCCGCTGTTGGCGCAGCTGGAGGCCGCCTACGCCTATATTCTTCCGTTACTCGGCGTCGGAACCCGCCGTGTCAGCAATCAGCCGCTTGTCGCGGTCTTTCTGTCGACCCGCGAGGGTCGAGCGCTGCCGGAAGACGCAATTCTCATGACGCTGTTCGATTTGACGCCTGCTGAGGCCAGGATCATGTCGCGGATTGCACACGGGCAAAGCGCAAAAACCATCAAGGATGAGCTGGCGATCAGCACCAACACAATGAAATCGCACCTGAAAAGGATCTTCGCTAAGACAGGGTGCGGGAGGCAGACTGACCTTGTGAAATTGATGTCAGACCTCTCGCTCCCAACGCGCCTGTGACGCCTGCAGCATCAAGAAAATGTTGAACGAAAATCAGATCTAACCAGCGGTCAAACTTGTGTCCGAACGAAGCAGGCGAAGAGGACGTCCCATGCGCAGTGCGCCTGCGGGCCTCATCTCCTGTGCGGAGATCGCGCGGATCGTGATCCGCACCGCTCATGCGCCAAAAAATGATTTCGGCCTGAGCGATGCCCCATCGTCGATCACTGTTTGTTTATCTCGGCGGACCCGCGACCTCGGTTGATAAGTTCTCGACCGCGCGGATTACGGTGACAGTGCACTCAATTCACGTTGGACGCGGCGCGGAAAACACGATCACGGTGTCCAGCAATTAAGTGCACTGTCACCGTAACCCTGTCACCGTAACCCGGAATTTAAAATCGGAGGGCTGTCGAGAGTCGGCCTTTTCATTCAGTGCGCAATGACGATGTCGGTTTATGGCGTGAACTGTCGCCCGATCTCTCGGCAGGCCTCGCTCGGAAGCGGAACGATCCTCGCAATCGCTGTTTAAAACTTAGATGGAGACACGTGCGCTGGTGGTATTGTACCGATCGATGCGCTAAACTTTTCCGTGCAATTGGGGCGGATCATAGCTTTGAGCATAGCTGCTTTGAATAGAGCATAGATATTTCGAATAAGGGGAAACCATGCGTATCAGCAGGCTGATTTCAAGCGTCGCGTTGGCGACCGCCATCATTGGTGGCGCGGGCGCAGTTAACGACCGTGCTAACGCCGACACGTTCAACCTCAGCGGCGTTGCGAGCGGCGCGTTGGTTGATCTTGACTTTACGGTTTCCGGCGGCGCGGTCACGGGCATTACCGGCTCGATTGCGGGCTTCGGAACCGTTTCTACCTTCTCCGGAACTGTACCGAACGTTTCTGACGTGGTGTCATCCGGGCTTTACGTGCAACCTCCATCCGGCCCTGTGTCCCCCGGAACTGTATGGACGGTGCAAAATCCGGCGAACTCCGGTGGCGCAAACTTTGATGTCGATAACGTTTGGGGTCCGACGGCTCCCTATCTCACTTTTGCCGGAGGCGTGGCGTTTCTGTTGAGCGACGGCCTTACAGCTTATATCTCCGATGCCTTTCCTTCTAATTCCGTGGGCGAATATTTTCTGTTTTTGGGAAATGGCAATATCGATACAAACTTCGATGCGACCGTCACCGCCACCCCGCTGCCATCAACGTGGACATTCCTGATTGCCGGTTTCGCCGGTCTCGGCTTCTTTGCCTATCACGGATCGAAGAAGAACGGCGCTGCTCTCGCGGCCGTCTGACCCGGAAGCCTCATCGCGTGTCGGAGGGACCGCCGCGACGGTCTTTCTGTCTGTGGCCGGCCGATGGTCGTCTCGGGTCCTCCAGCGAGTGATAAGGAAGTATGGCGTTCGCGATCAAAGCCGAGATTTCTAGTCCGCGGGCGAAGACGTTCGCGTTCACTGCGCAAAAGACGATGTACGGCGGCAAACATATCGCCGAAGGAGACACGGTCTTTCTGTTTGCGAGCGAGAACGAGGGCGGGAAAGGCCTTGTTGCGCGTGGCGTTTTCACTTCCGTCAAGGCGATTGCAAGAGGCACGGCATCGCGCGGCAAACACCACGTGTGAGCGTCACCGTGCGACGGACGGCGCTCGCAAAGAATGCGCTCGGGCGGAGCGAGCTTAAACGCTTCACCGACTGGAAAGACGGCTGACCCGAGACCGAGCTAAATTTCAAGTTCTATCGACAGGCAACCAACAAGATCATCGGCATCTCGGATGAAGCGGCGGGGTTCCTCTGCGAATTCTTATAGCGCGGCCCGTCCGTTCCGAGTTGGCGGCGCACTGAACTGAGAGCGGGGTGGATGATCGGGTCTTTCTGTCTGTGGGCCGCTGATGGGGTTGCAGCTTGCTAGTCTGAAATTGGTGGATTGTCCTCAACACCCCTCATCGCGGACCAACACCCAGCGTCTTCCAAACGCCGTTGGCGGTTGCCACGACCCGGGTGCCGACCACGAGTTCGCCGCTCATGAAAATCAGCGAGCGGGTCCGGCGAACCACCTTGCACTTGGCTTCGACGAACTCGCCGATCTGAACCGCGTCGATGAAATGCACGTCGAGTTGGACGGTGGCCTGCGGCCGGCGCTCGTTGGCGTACCAGCAGGTCATTCCCATCGCGCGATCCGCGAAGGTCATCAGCATGCCGCCCTGCACGACGCCGCGGCGGTTGTGGTGCTTGCGCTCGGCCAGGAAGGCAAAGAGATAAGTGTCGCCGGATGGGCGCATCCAGAACGGGCCGACCAGGCCGACAAAGCCCTCGTCGCGGTAGCTCTCCCAGCCCGCCGCGGCGGGATCGAAGGTCGTCGCTTGTTCGGCAATGGCGGGCGGACCCGGCGGCTGATCGCTGTTCGACATCAGAGGCACTCGCATCAACAATGGGCCGCGGATGCGGCACGCGGCGGCTCTTAGCATCATGCGGCGACAGCTTCCAGCAACTGCATGGACTGGCATCGGCGGCTCGGCCGCCGGTCTCACGGGCGGATGTCCTGGACGCCTTGCTCCGAGGTCATCAACGCGCCAATCGCCGCCGGCATGCAGCGCCGGTGTTCTCCCGGGCCGTCTGCTGCCGATTAAAACGCTTTGCGGAGGTGCGGGCTCATTCGTAAACTGCGCATTGTTGAGGGTGGGGAGATGCGTGATGACCACGGATAAGCCGGCAAGCCTTGGGCAAGAACGCTATCTGCACGAGGCCATCACCGTGCCCGACGACGGCGCCCTCAGGTGGGCGGCGATGACCGGAACCATTACCTTGCTTGCGGCGATGTCTCCGGTGTTCGACTTCGCGCCGTGGCTGGGAGGCGCGTCATACCTGATCGACGTGGTCGCTTTCGGCGCCGGCGCGCTCAGTATCAGCCTGCTGTGGCTATTCAAGCACCTGATGGACGGCGAACGCGACAGCGCCAAGCGCGGGGCCGATTACGCCGGGCATCGCTCTTTTGCGTTCATCAAGGACGTGGTGGGCGGTGCGGCCGTCGTGGTGTTCGTCGCTCTGGTCGTCACGGTGGCCATTTCCGCCGTCACCTTCGATCTCGCGATGCATCATCGCGTTTACAACCCGTTCGAGCAGGCGTTCTCGTTTGTGGAAGGTCTGGTGTTTTTTGCCGATCAGGCGGCGAAGGGCGCGTTGTTCGATGTGATGGAGGTGTTCAAGCTCGACCTTCAACACCAGCTTCACATCGATCCCTGGCGGCATGTCCTCTTCGCCTGCCTGCTGGTCGGCTTCCGGATGATGATGTCGCTGTTCGCGATCGGAGGCGTAATTGCACTCGCGCAAGCTTATTTCTACGCGAAGGCGACGCGGCAAAGGTGAAAAGACCAGACCGCCGATCGGACGATCGTGACACCCTGGGTTCATCTCGCCGCGTCGTGAATCAGCTTACGCCGGCGCGGGCAGCGATCTGAGCGGAGGCACGGCGATCCCACCGTAACCCGCGCTGCTCAACTGCACAGGCCGACGCCACCCACGACGCACACGCAGACGGCTTTCCCATTCTTGACGGTGCGGCGTGCGCCCGGCGGGCAGCTGATCCGGACCGGGGCAGGCTTGCAAGAAATCCTTGCCGTGAGTCCGCCGGGGTTGCCGTTGGCCACGATCGACCACGACAGCCAGGCGCTGCCGGCCTCCGACGCATTGATGACGAATGTGGCGGGTCCGCCATCGCCGCTGGCAAATCGAAGATCATTGTTGTCGCTGATGATCGGCACTTGCGAATAAGCATAGACGTTCGCGGCCGGTGTCCCGGAATAGGTGAGGGTGTCTCCGGCGGCAAATGTGCCGGTCAGGCCTTGGCCGCCCCAAGCCCACGGCGCGAGTTTCTGCGCGGGCATCGCATTGATCGCCTTGCAGCCGCTGGAGGCGGCGTCGGCGCGTTGGGCGGACGTCGCCATCAGCATCAGCAAGCCTGCGATCACAGGCAACACCGCAATGGTCGATCGGCGAACGGAGCCACGAAGCCACATGGTCAAACCTCCCCAGCAAGGTGATGGGATAATCTACAATGGCCGCGGTGCCGTCGTTAGCCCGGTCGGAATGACAATGTCGCGCGCGCCAACGAGGACCCGCGACTGCGCCGCTTCGTCAGCGCCTCGTCGATCAACATCAATTTCACCGGCGGCGGGAACCTGCTAGGCTCCGCGCGCAATTTGTGATGGCGTCGGCACAGACGCAGCGGGCCAACCGCGCTCACATACGGGGAGGACGTTATGGGAATGGGACGCATGTGGATTGCCGCGGCATTGCTTGGCATCGCCATTATTCTGCCGGCGACGGTCAGAGCAGCTGAAATCAAAGTGCTCGCCTCCGCGGCGATCAAGGAGGCCTACGGCGAACTGGTTCCGGCGTTCGAGCGGGCGACCGAGAACAAGGTTGTGACGACGTGGGCCGGCACCGTCGATGTCATGAAGCGGATCCGGGCCGGGGAGAGTTTCGATCTCGTGATCGTCGCCGGCCCTTCGATTGATGAACTCACCAAGGAAGGCAAGATCGTCGCGGGCAGTCGCGTGGACCTGGTCAAATCCGGCGTCGGTGCCGCGGTTCGTGCCGGCATGCCGAAACCCGATATCAGCAGCGTCGAGGCGCTCAAGCGCGCATTGCTGGCGGCCAAGTCCGTCGGCTATTCGACCGGTCCGAGCGGGGTTTATCTCGCCGGCCTGTTTGATCGTATGGGCCTCACCGATGCGATCAAGCCGAAGCTCAATGTGGCGCCGCCCGGAGTGTCGGTCGGCGAGGTGGTGGCGCGCGGCGAGGCCGAAATCGGCTTCCAGCAAGTGCCTGAGCTGCTTCCGGTCGCCGGGATCGACTTTATCGGGCCGTTGCCGGCGGAGGTGCAGCAGATGACGGTTTTCGCCGGCGGGATTCAGGCCGGCGCGAAGGAGGCCGAGGCGGCCAAGGCGCTGATCAATTTCATCACCACGCCGGCGGCGGCGCCGGTCATTCGCAAGCACGGCCTGGAGCCGGGCTGACGCGTTTTTCAATGGTGTGACATTACGCTGATCGCCGAGGGAGCAGGACCGTGCAACAGCCAGCCCATCATCATCTCGCACAACTGAACATCGGGCGCATTCGCTACGCGATCGGCGATCCGCGGATGGCGGATTTCACCAACAATCTTGCCTTGGTGAACGGCATTGCCGAACGCAGCGCCGGGTTCATCTGGCGCTATAGCGACGACAGCGGCAACGCCACCGACACGCGGCCCTATGCCGACCCGCGCATCATCGTCAATTTTTCGGTGTGGGAAAGCGTCGATGCCCTTGAGCGCTTTGTCTGGCAGACTGTCCACAAGCACTTCTATGGCCGCCGCACCGATTGGTTCGAGCATTTTGACGGGCCATCGGTCGTGTTGTGGTGGGTGCCGGTCGGCCATCGGCCGAGCGTCGAGGAGGCGGTCGAGCGGATCGCACATCTCAAGCAGCACGGTGCCAGCGATCACGCGTTTGATTGGCAAACGGCATCGGCACAGCTTTGGAAGACGGCGCGCTGTGCGCCGGCAGGGCAGGTGGCGTAGGACGCAATTCCGGAATGACGGCCGGCGGCGTAACACCGGCTGCCGCCGCTGCTCCGCTTAGTCAAACTTCGCCGGCGATGAAAATGGCGCGGAGGCATCGACCACAAACATCACGAGGGCACTGAGCTCGGTCTTGCCGTTGTTGAAGACCTGCATCGGCATGCCCGGACCATGTCCAGGCATTGACTGACCGGCCTCGACTTCGCTCACGCCGTGCGGGGTTTTTTGCCCCAGTCGTCCTGACAGAACGTAGAATGCCTCGGATCCCGGATGCGTATGCACCGGCGTCTTGGCCTCGGGCGGTCCGCCGCCGGTGTTGATGCGAAGCAGATATTCCGACGCAGTGATCGGCGGGACGGGCCCGATCTCGGCGACCTTGCTGCCGCCCGGCGTTGCGCCGCCTGGGGAGCCGAGCGTGAACAGCCAGACTTTGCCGGCGACCTCGGCAGCCAGCGATGTTTCACCTGCGGCCGCTTGCGCCTGCGCAAGCGTGGGGAAATTTTCCAGGCGCCAATACAGCGTTCCGGCGGGTAGTTGCTTGATCTTCTTTTCGACGATCGGGGTGACGACAAATTGCGCCTGCTGCGCGCCCGCCAATGTCGGCAGCAACAAGGCCATCGTGCACAGCGAAAGCGCCAAAGCAGTGACACGCTGAATGCCGAACATTTTCCGGTTCATGGTTTCTCTCCTCCAGTCGGCGATCGACGCGCGCAGGCCATCCACTCTGCTGGATGCGGCCCCCACTTGAGAATAGCATACAGCATAACGAATTCAGCGGTCCCGAAACGATAGCCGGAAGGCCGGTCAAGGAGATTGCGATGGATGAGCGAACCGCGCGGGCGGCGTTGCAGCGGCATTGGGATGCGTCGGACGCGGGCGATTTCGACGTCGAACACGACATCTATCGCGAGGATGCCGTGCTGGAGTATCCGCAATCAGGCGAGCGGATCCGCGGCCGGCACAATATTCAAGAGAGTCGATTCGTTCAGCCCAGCAAGAAGCGTTTCACGGTCCGGCGAACGATCGGCAGCGGCGATCTCTGGGTCACCGAATTCGTGCTGAGCTATGACGGCATCCCATCTTATGCCGTGAGCATCATGGAATTCCGCGACGGCTTGGTGGCCAAGGAGACGCAATATTTTGCCGATCGGTTCGACCCTGCACCCTCGCGCGCGCATCTGGTCGAGCGCAAGGGCGAAAGCGGGTCAGTCTAAATACACGGCCGAGGACAAAAAATTGCGCCGGCAAGATCATCGACCTTGCCGGCGCAAATTCGGAAACACACGATGTTGCTTAGAAGCGATAGTTCACGCCGGCTTTCACGGTGTCCATCTTCAAAGCCGGTGCGATCGTGAACCCCGGTAACGCAATCGGAAAGAACTTCGCACCGAGGTCGGCGTGCAGATATTCCGCCTTGACCGACCAGTGCTGATTGACCGCCGCCTCGACCCCGCCGCCCGCCGTCCAACCGAAATAGGTCTCGGTGGCCGTCAATTGGTAGGGGCCCCGGCCACCCGCGGCTTGCGGCCTGCAGGTGCCGAACTGCGCACCGGCGGGACAGGCATCGCCCGCGGTGACATTCGCCCAACCTAGACCGCCGGTGGCGTAGGGAAGGATCTGGCCGAACGCATAACCGAGCCGGCCTCGTGCGGTCCCGAACTCCTTGATCTCGGTGCTCTCGGTGAGGAAGTTGCCGTCGTGGCCGACGTCGGCGAGCTTGCCGAACGATGCATCGGCCTCGAGACCGGCCACGATATTGCCGCGCTGAAAGTTGTAGCCCGCCTGCACGCCGCCGAAGGCGCCCTTGCTGCTCTCATCAGGCGTGGTCGTGATTTCGGTGAAGAAGTTGAATTCGTCGTGTCCCCATCCACCATGACCGCCGATGTAGAACCCCTCCCAACTGAAGGGAACCACCACTGGCGCCTTGACGTACACGGGAGCAGGAGCGGGCGCCGGCGTTCCAAGGTCGGTAGCAGACGCATTCCCTACGCTGCCGGCAACAGATACCGCTGCGGCAAGTGCCGCCAGCAAAATACGGTTCATCAATACCCCCCACGGGCTGAAGTATGGTTGCGTTAACCATAACTACATACCAGCGAAGGTGATTACGTACCATCGAGAGCAAAGGAGGATGTCCCGTTATCTACAGTGGTACCTCCATTTTAAGGTAGCAGTGTGTCAGGCCCGCAACACACGCTGCACGGGAGGCCCGTTCGTGCTTTCAAATCAACGATCTAGAGATGGTCAGGTGCGCGGGAGCGCGATGTTGCCGATTCTGGCGAAGCAAACACGCTCGGTATCGGCGGGCGCGCTACGACCAGACTGCTGGGAGGATCAAGGACCCATAGCAACCGGAGGGCGCTTCGTTTTGGACGCCGCCGTCTGGCGGTGGGGCAATCTTGTTGGCGACATGGGGCCCGTGGCTTGGGGCCGTCGCTTGCCGAGCAGATCGCGCGCGCGATTATTCAGCCTAAAGGCCAGACATGGGGAACGGCGAGATGTAGGAGATGTTCTGATCGACGAACGTGCAGGCTTGGGGGCGCGCATGGTGGTTGGAATACAACGGGGCGGCAGAGACATTAAAACCCCGACCGTCACTTAAGACGGTCGGGGTTCAAAACTCGGGTTCCAACGTTCTCCCGATCGCGCTCATACTTGTCTAACGCGTCGACAGCGGATCGGTTCCGGTCGTTCGACAGCGCGCTCAATTGACTCTGCCGCTCGACTATCGGCGCGTCGGTGCGCTTTGCTCTTTCGGTGGCTGGCACCAGGAGCGATCGGGCGGGCAGGGCTCCGGGTCGAGCGGCGGGTGCTCCAGCCCATAGCCCTCGTACTCGCCGCCCGGCCAATACACGACAGCGCCGCCGTAGAATTGGCCCCAACGATGGCCGCGTCCGAAGACATGCTGGTTCGGAAAACCGTGCCAGCCGCGAAAATGCCCGGCTCCGCCAACGTCGCCGATACCGTGCGCGAAGGCGGGAGCTGCGATCGCCAAGCCGAGCGCGCCGATTGCAGCAATGCTTGCGAGGGTTCTCGTGGCGCAACCGGCGACATGCTGTGCTCGGCGTGGGGTCACGTCAGTCGATCCACTGACCGGCGGCGCAGCCCTTCACGCCGTCCGCGTAGTGATAGCGAAGCACGCCCTCGTCATCGAACCAGATGCGCGGATGACAGCGTTCGACCCACTGGCGATCGTGGTCCGCGTCGGCGGCAATCTGGTTCTCGATCACCTTGGCGCCGGGCTGCGAGAGCGAAACCGGTTCCTGCTGATAGGCGCTGGTGTTCACCCAATGATCGAAGTGCGAGGGTTCCGACGGCGCGATCGCCGGCGGCGAATATCCCGGCGCGGTCGGCCAATCGGTGCCGTAGTTGGTGTTACTGTCGCCCCACGCCGGCCAGTACAGCCATGGCGTCAGCCCGAAGTCGCGATGTCTCATCCCGGCGTGTGCATGATGGAAGCCCGACGCGCGGGATGACCCCGAGCCTGCGGCATGGCCGGCGACGGATGTCGCCAGAACGGCCGCTGCGACGATGCAAAGTTCAGAAACGCAATTACAAATGTTTTTCATGGCGACGCGCTCATCGGCGTGAGTTGCACGCGGGCGTCCGATGCCTCGGCTGTCTGCTTGCTGGGCCCTCGGCGCTCGGCGTTACCGATCAGCGGAGCGTGTGCCCATACAACCGCAAGACGCGGGACGACCCGTTTGGTTCCGTGGTCCCGCGCGCCTTTGATCCGGCCGCGGGGTCACGCGAGCAAGTACGATAATACCAATTCGGTTTGAGTAAAATGCGAGACACCGCCGAGAAGCCCGGCGGGCCGCCAAAAATGTGGTTCATGATTAATGAACGGGGTCGCTCACCGGGCATCGCGATGGCCGGACCAAAAGCGCTTCGGGTGCGCGTGCCGAATTGACGCGTCAAGACATTCTCACGCGCGTGTCGGAATCGGGCGCGTCAGCGATCTTCCCGCCGTTTGCATTTTAAGCTGCGGCCGTCGATGGTCGTGTACGGGAATCGCGGGAGGATCGGATGCTGCGGGTGGTGTTGGCGTTGATGCTGGCGGGAAGCTGTGCCGGCTGTGTCACCGACAGCATCGCCGCGGTCGATTCGCCGGACATCAAGTCGGTCATCGTCGCCAACAAGGCGAGCCTGCTGAAAGAGCCGGCCAGCATCGTCGATGCCGCCATCAGTCAGCCCAAAGGCAACAGCCTGGGCTGGCAGGCGTGCCTGACCGGGCACGCCAAGACGTCATCGGGAGCGATCGTCGCGCGCGCCTGGTCGATCCAGATCTACCGTAACGGCGCGACCCCGACGGCGCGGGACCCGGCCGGTCGCGACGATTGCGCCGGCCCGTTCGAACCGTTTCCCGAAGTCGTGGCCGGATACACGCCGCCGGTTACGCCGACGCACATGCCGTCGGACAAACACCAGGGGCGGTGACGGCGCGCGTCGGCGTCGTTCAGGCCGCGCGCACGGTGTGCAGGAACTTTTCGACCTCGACCTTGAGGTGATTGCTTTCGGAGGAGAGCGATTTCGCCGACGAGAGCACTTGCGTTGAGGCGCTGCCGGTCTCGGTCGCGCCGCGGTTCACGCTGGTGATGTTGCTCGCGACTTCGGACGTGCCCTGGGCGGCCTGCTGCACGTTGCGGGAGATTTCCTGGGTGGCGGCGCCTTGCTCCTCGACGGCCGCGGCAATCGCCGCGGCGATTTCCGAGATCCGGTTGATGGTGCCGCCGATTTCCTTGATCGCGCCGACGGAATCCTGGGTTGCCGCCTGCATGCCGTCGATCTGGCTGCCGATCTCGTCGGTGGCTTTGGCGGTCTGGGACGCGAGCGCCTTGACCTCCTGGGCGACGACCGCGAAACCCCTGCCGGCTTCGCCGGCACGCGCGGCCTCGATGGTGGCATTGAGGGCGAGCAGATTGGTCTGCTCGGCGATCGCGGTGATCAGCTTGACCACGTCGCCGATGCGCGCGGCGGCGGAGGACAGCGCCGAAATGCGGGTATCGGCCTTCTCGGCCTGTTTGACCGCTTCGGCGGCGATTCTGCTCGATTCCTGAACCTGGCGGGCGATTTCGTTCACCGATCCCGCCAGTTCTTCCGAGGCGGAGGCGACCGAGTTGACGTTGGCTGAGGCTTCTTCGGACGCGGCGGCGACGGTGGTCGACAACGACTGTGTCGTCTCCGCGGTCTGGGTCAGGGTGCCGGCGGCCGCTTCCAGTTCGGTCGAGGCGGAAGAGACGGTGTCGACGATGTTGCCGACGGCCAATTCGAATTCGCTCGCCAGCTTGTTCATGTCCGCCTTGCGCTGTTCGGCTGAGGCGCGGTCGCGGGAGTCCTTGTCGATGGCCTCCTGCCGCGCTTTCTCGGCCAGCATGACCTTGATGCCGTTGACCGCGCGCGCGGTGTCGCCGATCTCGTCGCCACGCTCGGCGCCGACGATGTCGACCTCATCGCCCTTGGCCAGCCGCTGCAACACGTGGACCAGGGCGCGCATCGGCGTTGCCACGCCAAATTGACCGATGAAAAATCCGATGCCGAGACCGAGCACGATGCCGGCGACGGCGACGATGATCATCTCCCGCGATACCGCGTGATATTCCTCGGTCGCGGCCTCCGACATCTGCGACATGCGCTTGTCGAAGTCGTCGTTGAGGGCGCGCAGTTCGGCGCGCAGGCTTTCCGCCAATGTCGCGCTCGCGATGACAGCGTCGCGCAGCTTGGACATCTCGTCCGTCATCTGGAAATTCTTGACGGCGTCGGCCGTCTTCATGGTGGTGTCCAGACCCTGGGTGTACTTCGCCCAGCGTGCTTCGATCGTGGCGATACGGCTCTTGGTCGCGGTATTCCCGAGGGCGATGATCTTCTTGAGGCGGTCGTTGAAGATCTTGACGCCGGAGGCGATCTCTTCCTCCGCCTCTTTGCGGCCCTCGGGGCGGGGGTCGGAGGCGAGGCGGAACTCCGAGCGATTGATCGAGACCAGGGCCACATTCATGCGCGCAGCCAGCACCGAGCTGTCGGCGCTCTTGTTCAGGCGTTCGGTGGTGTCGTTGAGCTGCTCCATGGCGCTGATGCCGACATACGCAATCGTACTTGCGACCGCGGACAGCAGCACGACGATCGCGAGGATCTTGGTCAGTATCCGGCGGTTGGAGAGTAACGACATCGAAGCGGCCCTCTGCGACGCTAAAGATCGCGACCGACGCGGTGTCGTGCGCAGGCGCCGCAGTGCGTGCATGTGCTTGGGGCGCTAGGGTGATTATCCTGGAGGCGCGTAAAGAAACGTTTTAACATTTACGATCAGTGGAAATACTTCGCTCAGTAGAAATACGCATCGCAGACGCCGACTCGTCGTGAGCCGGCCTGCGCGCACGATCCCTTTGCATCCTCGCGCACGAGTCTTGCGCGCGCATGAACATGGGCGTTGACCGTTGTTCGGCCCGAGATCGCTGGCTGCAGGCGCGGGTCTCGGGCCGCCGGTTGCTGTTGGTCTAGAGGCGATTGCCGCGAGGTGCCGTCAGCGGCAAACCCGCAGCGAGCGCCAGAAGGTCTGGGTCAGACAACAAGGGTTGCCGTTGATGTTGACGATCACGTGGTCGGCGTCCGGAAATCCAACGAAGATTGCCGGCTGTCCATTGAGAACGCGAATATAAGCCCTGTCACGCATGGTTACCTCTTTTGATTCTTACAACGAGACCAGGATGGCGAAATTTGAGTCGACAATGAGTCGATCAACGGGAGAATTCGCGACGTCGGATTCTTTCGCGCGCTGTCCACCGGAGATTTTTCGCGGGCGGTCAGCGGCTGCGCGCGAAACGCCGCCCATTCGGAATTGATGCGGGCTTGCGCATCATGGCGGCATAGATGGCGACGGCCTGATCCGGATCGGCACGCCGGCGGGCGCAGGTCTGCGGGGCGAATTGCGCGGTGGCGATCAGATGCATGAGGAAAGGCGCGGCGGGGCGCGTCAACGGCGGCCAGTCGTTGTCGGTCGGAAGCACCGCCGGGTCTTGTGGCGGGCTCGCGAACGCCGTTGATTGGCTCGCGCTGTGCGCGGCCTGCAGACGCCGCAGATAAAGCTCAAAGGGCCCGTATCGATCGGCTCGATCGCCCGTGCCATCCGCGCCAGTTACGTTCTTGAGCATCGGCATCACGCCTTGTCTGCTCAGCCCGAGGTTGCAACGCGCGCCGGCCGGTTTTGTTGCGTCATTGATGCCGTGGCGCTGCCTCAACATGGATTTTGGTTAATCCGCGCGCGGTGGAAGATGCGGCGTTGGGAGCGACTTGCGCCGGCTGCGGCGGCCGGATTCATGGTCTGAATGCCGCGGCGTGGGGCTTGACGGCGCCGGCCGCGCCCTCGAAATAGACAGATGCGCACCCCTCCCGATCTCACGCGCGGACAGCTTTTTCGCGCGCCGAGGTTGGCGACGCGGGGGCCAAGGCGCCGGCGAACACTTGCGGTGTTCGTCATGGCCGCCGTTCTGTGTGCGGCTTCGCATTGGCAGGCGATTGCGCAAGCCGACCTGTTCCAGGAGGCGGTCAATTATGTTCTCACCGGGCGGACAGATCCGCCCGATGCGCCCGAGATCGTCGATCGCAATGCCTGCATCGTGGTGATGCGTGACCCGAAATATCAGCGCTACATCCGCTACACCTTGAGCCGTTTCAAAATGGATACGGCCAATGTCAGCAAGATCTATGCGGGGTCGCAGACGCTTTATTCGCTGGACGTGACGGGCGACGACGTGCTGCTCGAATATCTCGCTATCGACAAGACCACAGTGGCGCAAAGCTACAAGTCGGCGCAGATCCCGTTGCCCGGCAATATCGATCAGACCCAGAAGGCGCTGAAGATCATCTTTGCCGACCATTGCAAGGCGGATCAGGCGAAGACCCCGTTTTAGCGTGATCGCGTCAGCGGGACCGCGTCGGCGCCGACCTACTTCAGGTCTGCCCAGGTTCGTCGGAACGCTGGCACCGCGGCATGCCTATGCTATGCTGGTTCAAAGCCAGCAGGTATCCCATGCCCTATATCATCAGCGGTACCAACTCGGTCGGCGCGTTGTCGCTGAAGCGCGACTCGGCTGCGGCCGCGATCAAGAAGGCGCGCGAACTGGCGGCGGACGGCTTCCGCGATGTGGAAATCACCGACCCGGAAGGCCGGGTCCACGAGCACACGGAATTCGCCCGGCAGAACGCGGTCGCGAAAAGCGGCTAGAGTCGAGGCCTATGAGGCGGCCGAGCTCGGCATCGCCGGCGCGGTGTCGTCTGCCGTCGCGAGCATCGGCATTTTCAGATCGAACAGCTGGTGCAGCTCGCGATCGATGTCCTCGGCATAAAACGGCTTGTACAGAAACGCGATGGCGCCGCGGTCGAGCGCCCAGCGGCGGCGGTCTTCGTTGCGCTCGCCCGATATCATAATGACCTTGATCCCGGGATCGCGCTCGATCAGCTGCTCGAGGGTGGCTACCCCATTCAGGCCCGGCATATTGCAGTCGAGCACCACCACGTCGAAGTCGCCGTTTTCGCAGGCCGCGAGCGCCTTCTCGCCGTCAGCGGCCTCGGTGACGTCGATGTTGAATACGCTGCTCGACACCACCTTGTTGATCAGGCGGCGAACGGTCGCGGAATCATCGACGATCAGGGCGCGGGTCGGGGTGTTCACCTTGCGATAGGTGCGCAGGATCGCGTAGACCGCTTCGGCGGTGAACGGCTTGGCCAGAAATTCGTAGACCTTGAGCAGGCGTGCGATCTGGAAACGCCGTTTGCTGGGATTGCTCGACATCAAGGTCACGAAGGTCTTGATTCCTTCGTAGCGCGCGTTGCTGACCGCTTCCATCCCGGACATGCCCGGCATGTTGACGTCGATGAAGGCGAGATTGATTCCGCCCTGCTTGAGAAATTCCATGCACTGCTCGCCGCTGTGGGCGCGGATGACCTCGAACGGCACCGGCGAGCCTTCGACCATATCGGCAAAGATGTCGTGGACGATGGGAGAATCGTCGACGACGAGAACCTTGAGCTTGGCGCTGACCGACATGATCCGCCTTTTGGTGGCGGGAGCAGCCGTCACAGTGCAGGGCAGAGATAAACCGCAGGCTAGCAATCGTGGCTGCGGCCGCATCCGGCGCCTTATTTCGCGAAGGCGGTTAACGGATCCCTTCGCCGGGGGACAGGCTATCCCCCGATGTCTATACTGCATCAGCAGAGTTTATCGGGTCGGGGAGAATGGGGTTGAGTGACGCGCGGCGCAAATCCAACGGCGGGGGACAACCGTGATCTTCGTACTGGCCCCGCCGCCGATCTACGACCATCACTACAGGGGCCCGGTGGTGGAAATGGTAATGCCGCTCGGCCAGGCCCGATCGGCGTGCGGCAAGCGCGGCGCGCTCGCCGATGCCTGTTCCTGGACCGCGCATGGCAAGTGCTACATCGTGATTCCACGCGGCGGTCCGGTGAAGGGGCTCGCGTCCTATCGCCGCCATGAGGTCGCCCATTGCAATGGCTGGCCGGCCAACCATCCATTCTGACGAATCCTGGCCTCGCTTTCGGTGCGTGTTCCGGTTTGTTCCGGGGAGAACGAATCGGGAGTGGCTCAAAGCGAAGTGTGCATTCGTGATCAAATAGTTACGCCGGAGCAGGCGAGGAAAAATCTTTGCCGCCACAACGCATCTTCAATCGATCTCAGCGATCGATTGAACCGGTCAGAGTCGTTGGATCGATTGATCGAAAAGCGCCGCGCAGGCCTTGTCGCGCGCTCGCGACTTCAGGCGGCCGGCGCCGGCATCACCGGATCGGCCATGTCCTCGACGGAGGCGAGGATCGGCATCTTGAGATTGAACAGGGCGTGCAATTCGCGATCGATGTCTTCGGGATAGAACGGCTTGTACAGGAACGCGATGGCGCCGCGATCGAGCGCCCATTGCCGGCGTTCCTGGTTGCGCTGGCCGGACATCATGATGACCTTGACCTTGGGGTCACGTTCGAGCAGGCGCTCCAAAGTCTCCAGTCCGTTCAGCCCGGGCATGTTGCAGTCGAGCACGATGACGTTGAAATCGCCGGTGTCGCAGGCATCGAGCGCCTTCTGCCCATCGGCCGCTTCGGTCACGTCGATATTGAACACGCTGCTGGTGACCACTTTGGCGATCAGGCGACGCACAGTCGCGGAATCATCGACGATCAACGCGCTCGTTGGTGTGGTGACCGTGCAATAGGTCCGCAGGACGGTGTAGACAGCCTCGGGCTTGAACGGCTTGGCGAGAAACTCATAGACCTTCAGATTGCGCGCGAGCTGCATGCGCCGCTTGCTCGGGTTGCTCGACATCAGGGTGACGAAGGTCTTGATCCCTTCGTAGCGGGCGGCGCCGACCGCCTCCATGCCGGTCATATCCGGCATGTTGACGTCGATGAAGGCGAGGTGGATGCCCCCGCGCTTGAGAAACTCCATGCACTCCTGGCCGCTGTGGGCGCGGATCACCTCAAAGGGGATCGGCGAAGCTTCGGCGATCTCGGAGAAAATGCCCTGCATGGTCACGGAATCATCGACGACCAGGACTTTGAGCTTGGCGCTGGTGGACATGGGTCGCCCTTATGGACGGTAAGCGCCGGTAATCTGCCCAGGAGTCATTAACCTGCGGCTAGCGGGCTCAATAGGCGGCCGAATTCGGCGTTCGATCCTGCGAACGCGGTTAACGGCTGTCTAAAATTGTCCGGGTCGCGGCCGGCGAGAGGTTACGAGGTCTCACCGTCGGCCAGGCGCTGCGCCCGCTTGGAAGTCGCATTGAGCTGGTCCTCGACGCTCTGCCGGGCCCGTTCGATGCCACCGTCGTCGGCATCCGGCGCAACCCGGATCGGTGGTCCGACCGCGATTGCCAGCCGACTGAACGGCAGACTGATGGCGGAGCGGTCCCAATTGTTGAGTTCGATGCGGCGGCTGGTGACGACCGCGACCGGGAAGATCGGCCGGCCCGATGCTTGCGCCAATTGCACGATCCCGCGTCCGGCTTTGCGCGAGACTTTCGGGACGTCGGCGGTGAGCGCAACGTTGTAGCCCTCTGCGAGCGCTTCGAGCATGCCGCGGAAGCCGCGGACGCCACCTTTGCGGTGGACATCGCGGCCATGGGTTCCCGACCCGCGAATGGTCCCGATGCCGAGCCGTTCGGCGGCGATGGCGTTGATCTCGCCGTCGCGATGCAGCGAGATCAAGACTTTGGCCTGCAGCGGGTCGCGCCGGAAGAACGGCATCATGAAATGCTGGCCGTGCCACATGGCGGTAATGAAGGGAACGTCGGGGCCGACCTGGTCGTAGAAGTCGACGGGATCAACCACGAGGCGGCTGGTATTGCGCACCATGCGCAGGTATTCCGCCGACAGAACGCCAATGGTCTTTTGCGTCGCGCGTGATGCGATGATTTTCTTCCAGACCGACATTCTTGCTTCCAAACGGGCTTCTGGTTTCCTTGGCTGAGCAAAAAACGCGCCGATTCCAGCGGAACCGCGCCGATGTCATCCGGCGCAGACGGGACGATGTCAAGCCGGGCACGGATAACCCGGCAAACGCCACCCGGATGGCTCCGTGCCCCGCATCCCTGGTATAAGGCGGCAAGGCTCAGGTTCGGTTCTAAAAAAAGAACGGGAGGACTGTGATGAGGTCTTGGCTTGCGGGACTGTTCGCGCTGTTGAGTGCGCCGGCGCTGGCACAATCGGTGCCGTCGATTCCCTTCGAATCCATCGCCAATCCGTTGAAGCTGCCGCCCGACATGTATCTCGGCGAGGTGTCCGGCGTCGCCGTCAATTCCAAGGGGCACGTGTTCGTGCTCCAGCGCGGCAATACCCAGGGTCCGGCCTACGCGGCGGCCGCGTCGCAACTCCTGGAATTCGGCACCGACGGCAAGTTCATCCGCGAGATCGGCAAGAACCTCTATGCGTGGTCGTTCGCTCACACCGTGCGCGTCGACCGCGACGACAATATCTGGGTCACCGACAAGGGATCGGACATGGTCATCAAGTTCAATCCCGACGGCCGCGTCGTCATGGTGTTCGGGCGCAAGCAGGAAGCGTCCGACGAGGATACCGGTCCGCTGAAGCATCCCAATCCGCCGCTGCCGGCGGAGGACGGGCGTTTCCGGCAGGTCACCGACGTGACCTGGGACCTTGCCGGCAACACCTATATCAGCGACGGCTACATCAATTCGCGCGTCGCCAAGGTCGACAAGAACGGCAACTGGCTGATGTCGTGGGGCGAACGCGGCAAGGAACCCGGCCAGTTCAATACGCCGCACAGCATCGCCGCCGACGCGCAGGGCAACATCTATGTCGCCGATCGCGGCAACCGCCGCATCCAGGTGTTCGACGGCGAGGGCAAGCTGCTGCGGATCATGACCATCGACGTGCCGGTGGATCCGAACGCGCGGCCGGCGATCGGCAACAAGCCCAATCCGACCACAGTCGGAACGATGTCGCCGGGCGCGCCGTGGACAGTGTGCATCACGCCCGGGCCGCACCAGGTGCTGTACAGTTCTGACGGATTTCCGGGGCGACTCTACAAGCTCAGTCTCGATGGCAAGCTGCTCGGTGTGCTGGGAGAGTCGGGCAAGCAGCTCAAGCAGTTCGGCTGGATTCACGAAATCGCGTGTCCGTCCGAAAACGAACTCTATGTCGCCGAGTTGCTGAATTGGCGGGTGCAGAAGCTGATTCTGCATCCGCAAAAATAACCCGGCGTTTCGCCGCCGCGCCAACGCGCGCGTCCTAGCGCGCGCGTTCGGCCCGTCAACCCTTGACGTCGGTCTCGGGCCGATCGTCGCCGGACGACAGCTCGTCGTGCCAGCGGCCTTCTTTGTCCTCGTAGGAAATGCCGGTGGTGACACCGCCGACCACCTGCTCCTTGGCGGCCCGCTCGGCCGCCTTGCGCGCCGCGTCGTGAGAGGGGAAGGTCTCGGAGTAGACGCCCTCGGCCCGGTAGGCCCAGCCGCCGTCATGTTCGACGATTTCGTAGATGATCTTGCTCATCGCTCACTCCTGATACGTTGCGCGTCGTCTGTGGACCGTCGGCTCTTAAACTCAAGGCAACCCGGATCCGACATCGGTGCAAGAGCTGGTGGTCTGGTGTCACGCGAACGTGAGCAGCCAGGTTTTCGTTCCCGGCAGCCAAGCTGACCTTTGGTGCGGAGCACTGAGAAGCGAGGCGGGCGCGACGAGCTGCGACATTTGTTTCGGTGATGTCCGCCGCGTCAGCAAATCCGGAATCAATTCGGCGCATTGACTGGCGCAACGCGCGCGAAATTTCGCCGGCCAGAAGCCGGCGGAGGTCGGATGACATTGGCTTCGATCACCGCGCGCACCACGGCGTTGCTGTCGACGGCGGCGTGTTCGATCTCGGCGCCCGCCGGGAACTGTCCTGCCATCGATCCGCTGGTGGACCGGGTGGAACGGCTCGATCCCGGTTTTACCAACCGGGGGTAGCGACGCTACGCCACGCCAGGTTGCGTGTACGCATTGTCGCACACCTTACGTCGCGGCGCCCCAATGCTGATATAGCCAACGGGCGCCGCCGGGGCGCCGGGAGAAGCGCTCGTGTTGCACACCTTCAATCTCCGTCGTTCGTTCGCCACCCTTCTTGCCGTGGGCGCCACCCTTGCACTGCTGGTTGGAGCCGCCGACGCGCGGGCCGGCGGCGGGTTTGGTCTCGGCAGCCGCGGAATGCGCACGTTCTCAGCGCCGTCAGCCACGACGACCGCGCCCAGTGCGGCCCCCATTTCACGCTCGATGACGCAGCCTGGCGCGGCCACGGCCGGAACGCCGGCAGCCGCTCCCAGTGGAGGCTTGTTTGGCCGTCCGGGCGGCTTGTTCGGCGGCGGACTGTTCGGTGGGCTGGCTGCCGGATTTCTCGGAGCCGGCCTGTTCGGCATGCTGTTCGGGCACGGCATGTTCGGCGGTCTTGGCGGCTTCTCATCAATCATCGGCCTGCTGCTTCAGGTCGGGCTGGTCGTTATCGTCGGTCGGATGATTTGGGCTTGGTGGCAGCGCCAGCACCAGCCCGCCTTCGCCGGTGGACCGGCACTGCGGGACAACCTCGGCGGCAACGGCGCCGGGCAAACGGGGTCCAGCGGCTTCGGCGCGGGAGCAGTCGTTGCACCCACACCGGCGGACTTCGACGCCTTCGAACAATTGCTGGGTAAAGTTCAAACCGCCTATGGCGCCGAGGATCTTGCCGCGCTGCGCACCCACGTCACTCCGGAAATGCTGTCCTATTTTTCCGAGCAGTTGTCGGAGAATGCCAGCCGCGGGGTGGTGAACGAGATCTCCGGCGTGAAGCTGCTGCAGGGCGATTTGTCGGAGGCGTGGCGCGAAGGCGATGTCGAATTCGCGACCGTCGCGATGCGATATTCGCTGATCGACCGCACCGTCGATCGCAGCAGCCGCAGCATCGTCGATGGCAGCATGACTCCGCAGGAGGTCACGGAGCTGTGGACCTTCATGCGTGCGCGGGCTGGCCATTGGTTGCTGTCGGCGATTCAGCAAACGGCGTAGCGTTCGACGCTGCGGGAGACGCACCTGCGATTTCGGCGCGGGCGCGCCCGCGTTTCCCCTAGTATTCGTCTGCGTGCTGTCCGGCAAGTGAGATGGACTTTGGGTGGTGTGGCCCGGTTATGGAGCATTTTGATTGAGCTCCAACACCTGCATCTATGCACATCTTTCCCCAGTCGCACTTGTCCGTCGATTTGTCGTAGCGCTATCCTCCTAGGCTGTCTGGACGTCGTCGGGTAGGCGATGTCATCGATAGCCAAACCATGTCGGGTGAGCACCCCGCGCCGACGACAATGTTGTCGCCGATGTCCACATGGCCGGGATTGCAGAACAATCGAGATCGGGCTTGGCCTGACTTGTCATGATCGTGGTATGACAATCCGACAATTTTGACTTGCACCGCTCCAACCAAGGGGGATCAGTTATGAAGAAGATTGCACTTCTGGTGTTCTTGAGTTTGCTCGGGACGGGAACGGCGTCCGCGCAAAACGAATTCAGCCTGAGCGGCGACTGGGTCGCCTCCAACGAACGGTGCAATTGCGGAAATATGATGCGGCAGCCGTCGATCTATCACAGCGGACAGAGCGTCACCTTCACCAATCCCTGCGGCGATTCATCGCCCGGATTTTGGATTGCGCGCGGCAGGATCAGGGCCGTCGTCTGGGGGCTGGACGCCTCCGTCATGAACCGGTCCTTGATCCGGTGGAGCAACGGCTGCGCGTGGACGCGCGAATGGCGGCCGTAACGAGGCCCGCCTCGTTAAATTCGAAGCGCGTTAAAAATTATAAGTTTGCTGCGCCGCAATAGCGCGTTGGCCGACGACCCCAGGGTCGTCGGCCTCGGCGCGCTTTGTTCATCATTCGACGCGTTACGCGGCGAAGATGAGTCAGTTCATTATTGTCATTGTTGCGCAGCGCACGAAAAAACCGAGGGTCTGATCCGATAAGAGCGGACCAGACCCTCGGTCGTTTTATCAATGCGGTGTTATCGGGGCAGCACGTCTGGGGGCACCCGGCAAGGAACCGCCGTGATGGTGCACTGCTTGAGCAGTTTGCCCAGGATGTCGCTATGGTAACAGCGCGGTGCGGCCTTTTGCGCCACCTCGTACTCTGCGAATTCCTTGCCGAAGCGCGCGATGACATCCCGTCGCCACAGATTGATTGCGGAGTTCATGGCGCCGTTTTCGCTGAGACGCGAACCGCCGATGCTCTGGATGGGCTCCGATTTGCATTCCCGGCGCATTTCCCGCTCCCGTTCGCGATCTCTGTCACGGTCGCGGTCCCGACGCACCACGGGCGCGGCATAGCCGGGCTGGTATCCGGGATTGTAGGGCTGAGCGTTGGCTGTTGACGCCGCCAAGTCGGCGGCGGCAACCGCAAAGAGGGCCGTCAAAGCCGTCATTGCGGTGCGGTTGAATAAGCGATTCATCGGCGTCCCCCTTAAGATTGAGCAAAAAGTAATATGATGCTATTCATAGCGAAGCGCCGGTCGCAAGGCAAACATGCGTAGAGCATCCAGCCTGTGAATTGTGCGCAAGGCGATCATTCGGTGGTCACGCACACCTTTTATCTTTGAAAGATCATGTGCCGACCCAGCATTGCGGCCGGCCAGATCGTTATGACCGTGCGCTCGGTCATTACGGCAGCGCATAGGATCTTGGGGCGGAGGGGGCTGCAGTGCCGAAATTAGCCAGCTTCGAACTGGTGCAGATCGAGTCGGTGCCGTTCGGATGGCTCGTGGCCTTTACACTGGCGATAGCGCTGTTTGCGCTGCTGCGTCCGGCGATGGTTCGCGACTACGACAACCAGCCGTTGCCCTATAATCCGACGGCGCGCGTCATTTTCCTGATCCTGTACGTGATGATCTATGCCGCGCTGGCGATCGGACTTTATGTCTCAGGACAAACCGTCGCGCAGTTCCTGGAACCGTTGCCCTACGTCAAATCGCTGGCTGAGCAGATGACCGTTGGCGCGCCGGTGGTAGCGTTCGTGACGCTCGGCGGCCTTTGGCAGATTCCGTTCATCAAAGAGCTCGAACGCGCCTTCCTGATCACGCTGCACAGCACGCGCCATCTGCACAACGACATTCAATTGCTGTCGCAGCGGCTCGCCGCCGGGACCTTCGATCCGCCCGCCGCAGAACGCAGCCTCAATCTCAATGCACTCAAGAAGCACGGCGTGTTCGTCAAGGATGACGATCCGGGCCCGGTCGACATCATGACGATCAACAACTGGCGAAAAGTATCGTCATTGCTGCGGGTGTTGCGGGTGTGGAACGAGGATCGCGTCAGCGTCCTCAACACCGAGGATCGCAAGCTGCTGGATCGGATCCAGACCGCGCATGATCGCAAGACCCAGCTTGCGATGACCATCATCCGGATGACCCGGCAGGCGCCGAACGGGACCGAAACCACCAAGCTATTGGCGGACCTGATGCAGCGTCTTTCGAGCACGGCACAGGTCAATTCCGGCGATCTGTCCGAAGTCGAGGCGCGGGCGAAGTCGATCCTCGGCGATGGCGGCACGCTGCCGCCGGTGCGGCTGACACCGGAGGAATTCCGCATCTGCCTCAACGAGATCGTCGGCTATTTCGAGATCGAGTACGACATTCTGGTGCAGCAACTGGCGCAGTTGGTGGCGAAATCAACGGTGCTTGCCGGCGACAAGGCGTCCGAACGTCTGGAACAGCTCAAGGCGGTCGGCTTCGCTGGCCTCGGCCGCATCGAGCGCATCAGCCTTGATGTCGTGCTCTGGCTGTTCCTGGTGGCGACGTTCGGTGGATTTCTCGTCGTCTATCTCCCCAATATGGGCCAGGCGACCAATCCGCAGGCCCTGGCGCGTTTTGCCTTCAGCATGTCGATCGCCGGGCTGATCGGCGCCCTGGTTGGATCGGTTCGGCGCAACGCGCGTGCGCTGTATGCACCGTGGAGCCGCTATTTCATGGCCGGCGCCGTTGCGGCAGCGCTCTATGTCGGGTTCACGCTGGTGCACAACCTGATCAACGAGACGCTGCAGGTCGCGCGGGCGCCGGACCAGCGGCCGTTTTCGCTCGGCGACACGGTGACATGGAGCCTGTTGCCGCTGATGCTGACGGTGGCGATTGCCTATCTCGCGCGCGTCACCATTTGGTCGCGACTGCCGCAGCTCGGCGGATTCAATCCAATTCTGGAGCGCGTCATCGATGGCGTGCTGGTCAGCGCGGTGGTGCTGATCGGCTATTACGGCGCCGTCGTGCTGCATCCGCTGATCGGAATCGAGCTGCCGCCGCGCCTGGTCGAGCGGATGCACGAACCGCATCTGCTGCCGATACCGATTTTTCCACCATTGCAGGCGCTGGCTTTCATCATCGGATTCTTTTTCGTGCGCGACGTGCGACGTGTCGCCCACGCGACCATTGTGGACGACGTCAAGCCGGTGACTTCGCCGGCGGCAGCCGCGCCGGTGGCCAGTCGCTCGGCCGCGCACGCTTAGTCGCGGGCGGGATCTATCGCCCTTGGACTTATCGCACTTGCCAATGAAAGCGCGGCGTGCCGTCGAATGAGAGGCCGATGCGATTGCCGCGGCGCCACACCACCTTGCAGGCGCGGGTGAGGCCGTCGCGGTCGGTGGTCATTTCGAAGCTGTCGGGGACGTCGGTGGTGCTGGCAACGATGACGCAAGCGCCGCCGTCGGAGATGTCGAGCACCGCGCACTCGCGTTCGTTGCCGTTGATGTCGAAATGGATGTTGGCCGTCTTCAGCGTGAGACGGCGCTCGTATTTTCTCTGTTCCCGCACCGCGATCTCTCCCGCGCAAGGTGGCGAGGTCGGCCACGCTAGCCCGGCGTTCGTTAGCAAGTGGTCAAAACATCGTCCGCAATTTGAGCAGTCGCGCCCAAAATTCCACGCTCGACACGGCGTTTTGACGGTCAGTGTCCGAAGCGGACGCCGCCGAGGATCTGGTAGGCCGCGAACACCACTTCGAGCAGGATCAGAGCCACGATAATCACTTCGATCCGCAGCGAACGCTCGGTATCGATGACGTCCGTCAGCGCCTTCGCGGTCTCTGCAACCACCGATAGCTTGCGATTGAGCGCGTCGGCGCGCTCCTTGAGTTCGTATTCGCCTTCCAGCCGGGCATAGAGCCGCTCGAGATTGGGGCGGTCCCACAGCACATCGGGCTTTTCCGCCACCGCCACGCGGCCGGACACCCGATGCTGCACCAGCAGGGTGTTGCCGACATGTCGCAAGATCGCCCGTCTGCCGCCCGGCGTTCGTCCGCGGATCGCGAGTTCGCGCGCGAACGGCTCGATCCGGTCGAACACCGTCGCTACTTCGCGTTCGTCGTGGGCCAGCACGGTGCTTTTGGCGAGCGCATCGGAGATGACGAGAATCTGTTCCGCCGACAGGGTCTTGACGTAGATCGGTCCGCCCGGCGGGATCTGGTCGTCGCGCTCCTCGGACAACTCGATAATGGCGGTCTCCTCCTCGCGGCCCTTATGTTCGCCCTTGATGCGCGGCCACAGGGATCGCAGGACCTCGTCTTCTTCCAGGGTGGTCAAGCCGACAAAGGTCACCACGCCATAGCGGAACACGGTCGCCACACCCTTGGCGCCGGCCCGGAACGACAGCGGCGCGGTCGATAGCAGATCGCTGCGTTCGAGGCCCGCGGTATCGATTCGATCGCCGACCAGGAGTGCGCGGGCGGTGATGCGGTCGCCGCTGTTTGCAAGCAGAGGGGCAAAGGCCATAGAGGTTTATCCCGGCTCGGAGAGCAAAGATCCCGACCGCAGTGGCGGGACGTGCTGGCAATGGTTACATCAGCGATATGTCGGCCACATTGGCACGCCCAAGCTGATGAGGGCGAGGGCGGAGCGATGGATTGCATATTCCTTGATTTGCCGATGTTCGGCTAGGATTGATCATGGATCCGGGATTGCGGCGATCGACGATCGGAGCAGCGACCTCGTTGGTGGTGGTGCTTTTGCTTGCCGCTCACGCATCGGAGGCTCTGGCGTTGACACCTGCACAATCCACCGCGGCTGCGATGCAGGCGCGGGCCGACACAGCGGCCAGATTGAAGGTCCAAGCTCTCGCCAAGGCCAAGGCGGATGCCGAAGCCAAAGCGCGGGCCGATGTCGCCAGCAGGACCAAGGTCAAAATCCTGACGTTGCAAAGCGTTCATGCGGAAACCAAACGCCGGGTTGAGGCCGCGACCAAGGCCGCCGTACTCAATGCCCAGGTCACATCGTTCCGAGCGGGTCCGCCGGTATCGCCAATGCCGCGCAATCCGGGTTCCGAGCCGGCGAAGCATGATTCCGGAATCCACCTGATCCGAGACCACACGCGGGATGCGGTGACGGCCGGACACGGCAGTTCCCACCATGCCCACAAATAGCGCCGGGGATCGGTCCTGGTGCTCGGCGATCCCTTGATCGCTTTTTCACCGTGGCTGTTTTCAAAATTGCTGTTTCAATTGTCGGCGGCGGCGCGATCGATGAAGAGCGCTCCGCGGGTGACCACGTTCTCGCCGGGCGCGAGGCCTTGGACAATCTGTACCAGATTTCCGCTGCTGCCCCCGAGCGACACTTTGCGGACCGTGAGCGTCGTGTCGTCGGTGGCGACCCAGAGACGGGTATCGCGCCCTTCATAGATGATGGCTTCGCGCGGCACCGCCGCAGACGACTGGTCATCGCCGGCGAACACGGTGACGCTGGCAAACATTTCGAGCTTCAGCAAGCGTTCGGAATTGTCGACGACGGCGCGCACGTTCAGCCGGCGCGTGGCGGCATCCAGCGTTTCGGCGACGTAGTCGATCCGGCCGGTGAACACACGGTCGGGAAGAGCGGATACCCGAAATTCTAAGGCCTGCCCAAGGCGCACGCGCGAGGCGTCGCTCTGTTTGACATTAGCGACCAGCCACACCGTCGCCATGTCGCCAACGATGAAGATCGGATCGCCGGCTGGATCGCTGGCGCCGCTGGTGATGAACTGTCCAGGCCCGACCCGTCGTTGCACCACCGAGCCGCCAATCGGCGCGTAGATCGGCGTTTCCGGATTGATTTTTCCGGTGCTCTGGAAGTTGTTGATCTCGTCCTCGGTCTTTTGCAGCAGACGAAGGCGGTTGCGCACGGCTTCGATGGCAATGTCGGCGGTGCGCATGTTGCTCCGGGATGCGATCAGCTCGTTTTGCGCCTGCTGCCAATCCCGCAGCGGCACAGCCTTGCCGTCGAACAAGGCGTGCTGACGCCGTTCGCTGATCTCGGCCAGATTGAGCTGGGCGCGCGCGGTCTCGACGCCGGCGGCCGCGGTGATGAAGTCGTTCTGCGCCTGCACCATGTCGGTGGCTTCGAGCGTGAGCAGCAATTGCCCGGCTTTGACGACGTCGCCCGGCTTCGCCGCGATGCGCGCGACCCGCCCTGAATAGGGCGAATAGACGGGCGTCGCATGGTCGGCATTGATCGCGATCTTACCGTCGGCGATGAGTTCGAGCCGGAACAGGTGGGCGAGCGCTGGTTCGATCGTCAGGCTGCGCATCTGGCTGGCGCTGGGATGGAAAACGCCCGGTGTCTTCGCACTGGCGGTCTGCACGCCCTGACCGGGGGTGTAGCGCGGTCGGGTGGCATAGGCCGCCAAAGCCAGCACCACGAGGAAGGCGACGAGGATTCCGCGCCGGCGGCCGGGCGACCAGGAATGGGGTGAATTCATGTGGTCAGATGGCGGCAGGGGTGCTCCGGTATTGTCCTCCATGCCATGGTCTCGCTGCGGCGTACCTTCGCTGATCCGGAGCCCGCTTGGAGTCGCACACGCATCCGCTCCGATCCCGTCGAGATCGAATCAGGCCGGTGGGTGGCAGTGTATAGGTTAGCCCGCGTGTTCGCCCGGCGGAGCGCTATCCGACTTCGATGACGGCTTCCGGGAATTGATGCAGCCGGTCGCCGGGGCCGTTGGATCCGATGAGGTAATTGTCGCAGACCCAAGACAACATTCCGTTGTGAATGTAAGTGGGATGCACGACGATGTTCATGTCCTTGCGGATCTCCATCGGCTCGTCGCGACGCACCAGCGGACGTTCGACCAGATCGTAGCCTTGCCCGTGGCAATACAGGCGGGCTTCCTCGGGCCTGCCGTTCTTGCGCATGAAACCGTTGAATGCGTTCCAGATCTCCGCGCACGGGGTGCCCGGCTTCAGCAGATCGAGGGTGAACCGACGCGCTTCCAGCGTGAAGGCGAGTTCGTCCTTCATCGCCTGCGGAACCTTGCCGACCACGGCGGTGCGGCCGAGTTCGGTATAGAAGCCGCCGGGACCGTTGTCCTCGACCAGCAGCGCGATGTAGTCGCCCTCGCGAATGATCCGGTTCTGGGTGTGGCGATGTCCGAACTTGCAGGGCGTGCCGAGCGGAGAAGATGCGCACAGGTAGATTCCCTGTTCGCTGCCGTGGCGCTGACTGTAGAACTGGGCGGTGGCGGCAACGTCGCTGTCGCGCATGCCGGGCTTGATGGCATCGAAGGCGGCCTTCATGGCGCCGTCCTGCATCAGCGCGGTCTGGCGGATCAGCTCCAATTCCTCCACGCTCTTGATCGACTTGATCTGGTCGACCATGTCGGTGGCATCGACAAAATGGGCGTTGGGAAATTCGCGCTTGAGGTAGTCCCCGGTCGCCAAGCCCATCTGGTAGGTGCAGACCAGTCCGATCGTCGCCTTGGCGAACGGCGCCAGCGCCTTCGCCGCCAGCGCCGGATCGTAGTCGCGGGTGTACAGGGCCGAGGCGTAGCTCGGCGTCGTCAGCATCTGCTTGATGCCGCGGCGCATTCCATCGCCGGCGACGGGAAGCTCCTGCACGCCGTCGAACGGACCTTGCGTCACCAGCGTCATGCGGTCGTCGCGCGGAAACACGACCGTGTTCGGGTAGCCGTTTCCGGCCGGGATATCGGTGAAATACTTGACGTAGCCGCCCATGTGATCGTTGTTGTTCTGCATCACCAGAACATCGATCTTGTTCTGCTTCATGGCGGCGCGGACCGCCGACCATCTGCGTTCCAGCTCGGCGTTGGAGATGGGCGTATTCAGGCGTTCGCTGAGCTCGGTCATTCGGTCGTCTCCTGGCTCCGATCGGAACTGCGCCGGCTTGGCGACGCTGATTTGAGGCCCCTCAATAGAGCAATTCCGCAGCACTGTGGAGCACCGAGGCGCAACAGCGCGTACCGTCTTCCGGTACGGCGCGGCGGCAATGCCGGTGTCGAACCTGATCCCCGCCGCGCACTCGGTGCTTATTCGACCTGAGCGCCGGCGGTGGCGATCACCGCCGCCCATTTCGGGATCTCGGATTTGATGTAGGCGGCGAACTCCTCCGGCGAGCTGCTTGAAATATCGACCCCGAGGTCGATCAGTGCCTTTCTGACCGCGGGGTCCTTGAGGGCCTCGACGGTTGCGCGGTTGAGGATCGCTATAATGTCTTTCGGAGTGCCAGCGGGCGCCACCAGGCCATGCCAGGTGGTCGCCTCGAATCCCGGAATCCCCTGTTCGGCGATGGTTGCGACCTCGGGCAGGATGGCCGTGCGCTTGGCGGTGGTGACGCCGAGCGGCCGCAAGGTCCCGCTGCGGATGTGCCCGATGACCGAAGCGGCGGTGGCAAACACCATGTCCACGCGTCCGCCCATCAGATCCTGCAGGGCAGGGGCCGAACCCTTGTAAGGCACCATCACAATGTCGACGCCGGCCTCTTTCTTGAACAGTTCGGCCGACAGGTGAGCGGCGGTGCCGTAGCCGCTGGAACCATAGTTCAATTGGCCCGGATTGGCTTTGGCGAACGCGATCAGTTCGGCCATGGTGCCGGCGTGGATCTTGGGACCGACCACCAGGATATTCGCCTGCGTGCCGACCATCGAGATCGGGGCAAAATCCCGCTGGGCGTCATAGCTGAGCTTTTTGTAAAGACTCATATTGGTCGCGAGAATGCTGTTGTTGCCCATCAGCAGCGTGTAGCCGTCGGGCGTCGCGCGGGCGACGTATTCAGCGGCGATGTTGGCCCCGCCGCCCGGTCGTGGGTCGACCACGAACGGCTGGCGGAGGATTTCCGACAGCTTTTGTCCGACGATCCGCGCCAACAGGTCGCTCGGGCCGCCGGACGCGAATGCCGTCACCAGGGTAACGGGACGGTCGGGATAGTCGGCGGCACGGCCGGCTTGCACCTGCGCCAGCAAGGCCAGCAGGCAGCCGAGCCACGCTATTGTTCTTATTGTTGCCCTCGGCACGTCGACCTCCCTTGCGCATGATCGCGGAAATTATCAGACACTATGCAGCATATACCTCACGCCAACGATGACGGGCGAGTGAAAATGAACCAACACGCTATTCCACGCTGCATGCCGCCGGATTTCATGCCGCGAAAGCCTGACATCACCTTTCCGGCCGCAGCGATCGATTGTCACGCCCATGTCTGTGGACCGGAAAAACTGTACGACTGCATCGCGGAGCGCATCTATACGCCGTGCGACGCCCTGGTCACCGACTATGAGCATCTGCTCGACGTGCTTGGCATCGCGCGGGCCGTCCTGGTCCAGCCGAGCTTTTACGGCGCCGACAACGCCGCGATGCTTGCGGCGATGCGGGCGGCGCGGCGCCCGATGCGCGCGGTCGCGGTGGTCAAGGACGACGTCGGCGAGCGCGCGCTGCAGGATCTGCACGATGCCGGTGTCCGCGGTGTCCGCTTCAACGTCGTCGACGTCGCGCACGGCAAGGGCGAATTGCCGATGGATCGGATCCGCAACATCGCCCGGCGCATCGCGCCTTTCGGTTGGCACATCGAGTTCCTGATGCATGTGGATGAGTGTCCCGAACTCGATCGCATGCTCGGCGATTTGCCGGTCGACGTCGTGTTCGGGCATCTCGGCTATGTGCGGACCGACAAGGGCGTCGGCGATCCCGGCTTTCAGGCGCTGTTGCGACTGCTCAAAGGCGGCCGCGCCTGGGTCAAACTCACGGCGCCCTACCGGATTTCCACCGCACCGCCGCCGCATGCCGATACGACGGCGTTTGCGCACGCGTTGCTGGCGGCCGCGCCGGCGCGGCTGGTGTGGGGGACCGATTGGCCGCACGTCAAGGCGTCGTGGTCGATTCCGATGCCGAAGGATGCCGACATCGCCGACCTTCTCATGACGTGGGTGCCGGATGCTGCGTTGCGCCGGCAGGTGCTGGTTGATAATGCCGCGAGCCTTTACGATTTCGGCGCGTGAGATCTTTTCGCCCTGCTGACGCGGGGCCTATTCATCGAAGGCGTGCGAGCGATCGGACGCGGTGACCGCGGCGGCGGGAAGGCTGATCGAGACCGTGGCGCCCCGTCCGGGTCCCGCGCTGACAGCCCCGAGCTTTCCGCTATTGGCGGTGACGAAGGCGTGGGCGATCCACAGGCCCAAACCCGAACCGGTGATGGTCGACAGGTGACGTTGGCCGCGGAAAAAGCGTTCCCAAAGCTGCGCATTCTCTTGCGGCGTTAGTCCCATTCCGTCGTCGTGCACGGACAGCACGACGTGGTCCTGCTCGGTGGCAGCGGTCAAGGTGACGGTCGATCCGGCGGGCGAATATTTGGCGGCGTTGTCGAGGATCTGGCCGAAGGCCTGTTCGATCAACACCGGATCGACATTGACGAGCGGCAGATCCGGCTGAATGTTGGAGACGACGACATGCTCGGCGAGCCGCCCGAGCCGGCGCTCGATCGCCGCGTTGACGATGTCGGCAGGATCGACCCATTGACGTTGCGGCCGCAGGTCCTGTCGGCTGATTCGGGTGGCGTCGAGAAGATTCTGAATGTCATTGTTGAGACGTTCGGCTTCCTCACGGACGACGACCGCAAGCGAACGCAGGCGCGGTTCCTTGACGAGGGCGGGGGCATCGGCGAGTACGGTCGCGGCCCCCATGATGGAGGCGAGCGGGGTTCTCAGTTCGTGCGATACCGAACCAATCAGGGCTTCGCGCAGCAACCCGGTTTCCGCGCGGATCTTGGCTTCATTGATGGCGCGGCCAAAATCCAGATGCTCCAGCGTGGTGGTTGCGTCTGCGAGCACCGCGTCGACCCGCTGTTTGATGGCGGCGACCTCTTTCGGCGGTCCTTGACCGAGTTCGATGGCGATGACGCCAAGTTCGCGGATCTGCGCGGACACCGCGCGCACCAGCCAGATGTCGCCATCGCCGGCGTCGACCGTCAATTCGGTCACGGAATCGGTGCGGCCGGCGGCAATCGCCGACGCATTGTCGCGCACTCGGATCGGCAGCTGCCCGTCGGACAGCCAATCGAAATTGCCTTCGGCCGCATGACCGATGCCGAGCAGGACGACTTTGCGCGAAACGAGCTGGGAAAGATGGTCCTGGATCGCGCTGTAGATGTCGGAGGCGGTGTGCGCACTCGCCAGCCGACGGGAGAACGCATACAGCCCCCGCATGTCGATTTCGCGTTGGTGGGCGATCTCCGCCTGGCGCTTTTGCGAAGCCGCCAACGGGCTGGTGACGACCGCCACCACGATATAGAGGATCAGGTCGACGATTTCCTGCGGATCGGAAATGACAAAGGAGAACGTCGGTTCGTAAAAGAAATATTCGGCGGCCAGCGTTCCGGCGCCGGCGGCGACCAGCGCCGGCACCAGACCCCAGCGGGTGGCGGCGAAGGTGACCGGAATGAGATAGATGATCGCGCCGTGCTTGAGGTTGAAGACCGCGATCAGCCCGTAAATCACAACAGTGATGGCGGCTACCAGTCCGAGCGCATACGCCACCGGCCACATGTGGGCGCGAACCACAGCGATCGCCGAGTCCCGTTGCGCGAGTGGTCGCATGCCCAGTCCGATGACACGATATCCAGCGTTTCCTGGTCGTATTACAGCATTCCTGCCGATGAAAAGCCACGCGCGCTGGCGCCGGACCGGGAGGCAGGGCCTTGGCGACGCCAAAGTCCGACCTCCCGTCTGGTGGTGAGAACCGGCTAGTGCAGATTGCTTGTCCCTGGCCGGGGGGTGATGTCGCTCATGGTTCTGACGTAGTCGGCGATCGCCGGAGACGACAAGGTCAGGCCGAGGGCGCTGAAGCTGGCGGTGACCGAGGCCGTGTTGCTCCTGGTCATCACCAGGAACGCGTGCAGCGCCTGTTTCGCCGCGACCGGCAACGCCAGGTATTCGCGCATGATCTCGGCGAGTTCGGCCTCCGCGTTCCAGTACAGGATCTCGACCAGTTGGGCGGGGTTGTCGCAGCGATCGATGAGATCGTGCAGCAATTTCGTGAGATCGCGGTCATTGGGCGGATCGCCCCCGGGATCGCACAGGAAGGGGAAGCGTTTGCTCATTGGGCCTCTCCCGCCCGCATGCGCTGAAAACGCAGTCCGGCATCGAGCAGAGGCCGTTGTGGTCCCTCGCGGACCAGCACCGATCCGCTCAGATCGCCAAGCTGTCGGACCTGATCGAGACTGTCAGGACTGATGTCGATCAGAGCCGCCATCGTCCATGCGCCTTCCACCATGGCCGGCAGGCCCAGGGGATGAACGGTGAATCCGGCTTCCTGGAAGCGCGGCAACCACCAGGTTTCCATGACGGCGCTGACCTGCGCGATGCCCTCTTCAAGAGCGAACTCCTGCACCGCCGCCATGAGCTGCAGGTTCAGTCGGCCTTCCCGACGGTCCTTGACGATGAAATACCGGGACCATTCCCAGATCAGAGGATCGGACGGCGTTCCCCGCAGGCTGGCCAAATGCGGAAAGATCTCACCGATCATCGTCGGCTTGGTGGTGGGGTAGAGACGGTGACCGCCGATGATGCGATCCGCCTCCACCGCCAGGAGATAGATCGTATCGTCATTGTCGTAAGCGTCGATCTCGCGTTGGTCCGGACGCTCCAACGCTTTCCATTGGCGTTCGTCGACGAACACTTCGTGACGGAGGCGAAAATGCTGCTCGATGACGTCTTCGTAGAGGTGACGATTAGCAGACGATATCACGTGAATCATGGCTTCCCCCTATGCCGAGGTCTGGGCACGGGAAGCTTTGCGCCGGAGCGGGCCAGCCGATATTGGGGTTTTTCGGGGGGTCTGCGCGCAGACGATTTCCGCGCCCGGTGGGGGCCTGGAGCGGCGTCCAGGATTGCGACGCTTGCGCTAGGGCTCGATAATGCGGTCGCGGATCGCGATCGCCACCGCGTGGGTGCGGTTCATGGCCCCGAGCTTGCGGCGCGCATTGGCGAGGTGTTCTTCGACAGTCCGTTGGGTGATGTGGAGAATCTCGCCGATGTCCCACGCCGATTTGCCGACGGCCGACCAGGCAAGGGCTTCACGCTCGCGTCGGGTGAGCCGATGGGTGGTGGTCCGGCGCGGCGAGAGCAGGCGACGGACCCGGTCGAATCCGTACATCGCCATCAGATGAATCGCCGGCTTGCTGCGGTTGTTCAGGTCGAGATCGGTGCCGCCGACCGAAACGCAGGCTTCGTAGCCGGTCATGCCGTGAATGGGCACGATGAAGCCACGGGTCATGCGGAAGTCCTGCGCTCGGCGCATCACCTCGGCGGCGCGCGGTTCTTGTTCGGAATCGTAGGGAGCTTCGGACCATTCAAACGGATTGACGGATCGTCGGCACTGGCGCGCGACCGGATCGACGCGGATGTATTGGTTGGCAGTGTAGATCTTGAACCATTCGGTCGGCCACCGCTTCGCCATGACCACCTGTTCGAAGCGCTGATCGGGGTTGGGCAGACCGGTCAGGATCAGTGTTTCGAATCCGAACCCATTGAACGCCTGTTCCATTGCGTCCATTGCGGCCCCGAGCGTGGTGAGACGCTCCAATCGCTCGATGAAATCGAGTGCGTCGCGGCCGTAATCTGTTGCTGCGGTCACGCGGAAGCTCCGCGCCGGCACGACCGGCCGACAGCCCGGCGATGAGCAAGCCTTCGACGGTGGTCACGGTCGTGGCCGAGCATGTCGCGTGCATCCGGGTGCCGGTACAAGCGTACATTTTTACAATGAATGCGTGCTGTGTAAAGCAGGTGTCGACCGATTGTCGGCGCGGTCTGGACCGTTGCCCACCGCGGGTGGGGTCGTTTACTCCCGCGTCAGTGCACCGGCAATCGCTCCGGCGCCGTCCGGGAGCGCGGTTTCGGCGCCGCCGGCTCCCGCGCCTCCGGGTGGGGCATCGCGACCGGCCGCAGCACCGCCCACATGTTGTCGCTCAACGGCTGACGTCCGAGCAACCCGAAGCTGACACTGAAACCGGCCCGGCGCGCCAGTGCCGTGAGCGTGCGCGGGGTGTAGTAATTGACGTGATCGGGCAAGCGGAAACCGCACCACTTCCGCCCGGTGACGTGACGGTTTATGCAGGCATAGTTGGGCATCTTGGCGATGATGACGGCGTCGTCGGTCAGCAATTGCCGCACGCGGCTCATGATGTCCAGCGGATGAAATTCGTGTTCGAGATAACCGAGCATGATCGCGGCGGTGAAATATTTCGGCGGAAACGTCGCCAGCCCTTCGGCGGCGGGAGCCCGAATGCATTTCCCGCCGAACGATCGGAACGCCGCATCGGCCGTGGCGGCTAACCCCTTCGACACTTCGATCCCGAACGGCACGAAGCCCGGAGGCGGCGGGTTGAGGCTGCTGCCGTCGCCGCAGCCGAGATCGAGGATCGGACCCGGCCGCGCCAGGCGGGCGACGATGTCCTTCGGTCGGCGCCGATAGGCGAGCTTGAAGCGCGCCCGGGTGAGACGGTCGAGCGCAAACAGCACGCCGTGATCGCGGGCGCGCCGCTCGGTCTCCTGAACCGAGCTTTTCTCCCAGGCGCGCTCGTCCTCAAACTCCGCCTGAACCGGTGTCCGGCCGATGAACACGAGGGAACATTCGCGGCATTGGACGATCGGCCACTCGGCATTGCCGTAGATGGTCGGGGTCGCCTGAGCACTCGAGGCACCGCACAGCGGGCACGCGCGATCAAGGATCTGTTGCATCACCATCGTTACCACCGTCCCTCGCGCCCGCCATCGCAAGCCAAGGTCTTATGGCCGAAATACAAGCGGCTCTCAATACCGGGACGCCGCCATCCGACATGCCAGGCCAGTGCAATTCGGCACATGGGTAAGATTCCTAACTGAAAAAGTGTCGCTTATCCGGATCCGCGATGTTAATTTGATCATTCAAGTCAGGACTCGTGGAGTATAATAATGGCGGGCAGAGGCCGTAATCCTGTTGATGTTCTGGTCGGCCAGAATATTCGCATCCATCGCCTCGATAAGGGATTGTCGCAGACCGAGCTCGGCAAGCATATCGGCGTGACCTTTCAACAGGTGCAAAAATACGAAAATGGCGTCAACCGGGTCGGCAGCGGCAGGCTGTTCAAGATTGCGGGAGTCCTTGGGGTGGCGGTCAGCACCTTTTTTGACGGCGCCGATCAAACCGACGAGAAATCGCTGAAGACGTCTCCGACCGCCATGCTGGCGGAGCCCTACGCGCTGCGGCTGCTGCGGGCATTTTCCGATATCGCGGATCCGGAACTGCGCCGCTCGCTGGTTGAAATGGCGGAGAAATTTGCGGCCAAGCTGCAGACGACGCCAGCCCGCAAATCCAAGACCTCCGACGGCGCGCGTTCGCGCGCGCACCGCTAGTCCATCACGCATCGCCGGAAAAAACGTCAGCCGACAATCGGGTCGCGTCCTATTGCAACATCGCCGCGGCCTTGCGGGCGATGTCGGCCGGCGTCTGGTAGATCTCGCTCACCAGGTCCTGGACGCGCTCGCCGGCGACCGGCGTGATCTCGAACTGCGACTTCTCGGCGTCGGCAAGAAAATCCGTGTCGGACATTGTTTCCATGAATGCCTTGCGCAAGGCTTCGGCGCGATCGGCCGGAACGCCTGGTGGCGCGAGGAACGGGCGCCCCATCACCTGACGCGCGAAAATCAGCTTGATGATCTGCTTCTGCTCGTCGGTGTCGGCGAGATCGACGATCAGCGGAACGTTGGCCAGCTCCGGATGTTTGGTAAGCGACATCTGAATGAGCACGCTGATTTTCTGCTGGTCGATCCAGGCCTGGTGAGAGACCTTCACGCTCGACCACGACCAGCCGCAGCGGCCTTGCACTTCGCCGCGTTCCATCGCCAGCACGACGTCGTTGCCGCCGGGATAGCCGGCGACGATGTTGAACTTCGCGCCCAGGACCGCATTCAGCACGCGGGGAAATTGAACGGTATCATCGCTCGGGCCGGTGCCGCCGATGGTGAGCTCCTTCCTGCGCACGTCGTCGAACGTGGTGATCGCTGAGGTGTGCCAGGCGACGCACACGCTGACCTCGTCATTGGCGCTGCCGATCCAGGTGAACTTGGTTCCATCGAACTGCGCGCCCTTCAGTCCGAGGATCGGATCGAAAGCGGTGCCGCGCCCAATGGTGCCGAACACCGTGCCGTCCTTGGGAGCCACCTGATAAAGCCAGTTCGCGAGCCGCAAACTTGCAGCGCCTTCCATGTTTTTTGCAACGATGGTGGGATTGCCCGGGATGTGCTTGCCCATGTGACGCGCGAGCAGGCGGGCATAAAGATCGTAACCGCCGCCGACGGAGTAGCCGACATAGATCTCGACGGTCTTGCCCTTATAGAATTCCGCCGGGGTCTGCGCCCGTACGACCGCGACGCCGCAGATTGCGAACACGGCGACCAACGCCAGGATTCTGTTGTTCACGTTCGCCCTCCCGAAATCGCAGCTTAAGCCGAGTGCGCCTTTGCGGCGCTACTCGTGACCGGCCGCTACTCGGCGGCGGTCGATCGCGGCGCGGCTCCGGCCTCGGCCGGAAAGAATTTCTCCATCTTCGGCTCGACATTGTTCTTGTGCATCTCCTCGAGCCAGATGCGGTGAATGCGCGGATCCTGATCCTCGTATTCGATCTGATCGCCGCCTTCCTTGATGCTGGTCGACACCGCGCCTTTTTCGCCCGGCTTGACGCCGAGCAGGGAGCGCCGCTGCATCAATGTGAGCGGATAGCGCAAGCCGCCGACGCCGGTCGCAAGATAGCGCGCGGGGTGACCGCTGGTGTTGAAGTGCTGGTGGAACTGCTGATCCGCCGGCGGGAACACCACGCCGTGGTGCCACTCGATGCGGCGAAAGTCCTGCTTGTCGTCGAACCACAGCAACGAATAGCCGTGGCCGGTGACGCACATGACGTGAAATCCCGGGCCGTGACGGTGGCCTTTCTTGTAGGTTCCGACCGGCATTTCCGAGATGTGGGCGTGCATGGTTCCGTCGGCCAGGACGAACATGATATTGGTGCCGCCGGCGCCGCGGTCGCCCCACGATTTCAGTTCGATACTGGCGAGGTCCGGCACGAAGTTGGTTTCCCACATGTGATTGCCGGGCCGCACCGTGATCAGTTCGCCTTCGCCGGAATAGAATTCATTCTTGCCGGCGCGCTCGGTGAAATCGAACGGCGTATTGAAAATGAAATCCTCGTTGTGAAAGGTGTTGAAGACCAGCGGCAGGTCGGTGGTGCTGACGATTAGGGCGCGCTCGCGGCCGCTGCCATTGAAATGGCGATGACGGGCATTCAGCGGGATCGCGAACAGGCTTTTCGGGCCCCATTCGAAGCTGCGCTTGCGGCCGTCGCTGAATTCGAGCTGGGTGCTGCCGCTACCCTCGAGCACATAAATGACGTCTTCGTAGAGATGGCGTTGCTGGGTGGTGGAACCGCCGGGAGGAATGTCGAACAGGAACATATTGGCGAAATCGCCGCGGCCCTTGAGATGGACGGCCGCGGCCTTGACGCCGTAGCGGGCCCAATCGGCGGTCTCGACCTTGAACAGATCGATGCCGTAGTCCTCGGTGACGGCGAGGCCTTCGTTCTCGATCCACTCCAGATAGGCATCGATGCCGTAGCGCGGCTTGGTCTGAATATTCATGGCTTCCTCCTTGAGTGTTTTTGTTTCCGAGAGGTTACGTAAACAGCAGGGACTTGACCACCACCGGCACGACGCCGGGCGGATTCATCAACTGACCGACGTCGACGAAATCCAGTTCCTGCAACTGGATCCCGTCGATCGATACGAGCGGACCGGGCAGCGACAATTCGCGCTGCAGCAGCCGGCCGAGGGTCTTGCCGACATCGCCGTCGATCACCAGCACGAGCAATTGATCGCGCCGGCCGTGCGGCGCCAGCGCCTTGACGATGGCGCGGCCGGCGGCCGCGAGGCGGGAATATTCCGGATCTCCCTGCCAGGTGAAGGCGATCGCCATCCGGGCCTCAGGCTCCAGGTCCATCTCGGCGACGCCGCGGCGGATGATTGCGGCCATGGCGTCGGCATCGATCGATCCGGCCAGATCCATCTCCAGGTGTACGACGGGAATGTTGTGGACGGGCAGGGCGCCGGGGTCGGGCAGATAGATGGTCTTGCCGCTGACCTGCACGGTGAACTGGGAGGCGCCGATGACGGTGGCGCGGATGCGCTGGCCGGGATCGAGCATCGGCAGCGGGCTGCGGCTACGGAGTTCGCGGCTGAGTTCGGTCGCCAGCGATTTGGCGATGTCGCCGTAATCATGCGTCTCGTGCCCGAACATGTATTCGGACACGCCGCCGGAAAACGTCACCGCATTAGGCGCCGGTGCGCGTGGAAACGGCTCCGTCAGTTGCAAAGCTGCTCCCAGCGGATCGCGCGGGGTATCGAGAATGTAGTCAGCCGCGATGGTTGCGAGGCGGCGGGCGAGCTGGTGCCTGACCGTTTCCTCCGCCAGCGATTGCGGGTCGGTCGACAGATTGAGTTCGGCCGCGACCAGGCGGGCGGACTCATCGACCCTGGTCCAGGCGCCGTCGGCATCGGTCGCCAGCAATCGGCCCCCGACCGCGAAGGCGGCCAGGCCGACGATGGTGCCGCGGTCGATCAGCGCCAGCTTGGTGGTGCCGCCGCCGATATCGACGTGCAGGATGCATTGATCCGTTTCCTTCGACAAACGCACGGCGCCGGATCCGTGCGCGGCGAGCCGGCACTCAAGCTTGTGGCCGGCGGTGGCGCAGACGAATTTGCCGGCCTCTTCCGCGAACAGGTCGTCGATGGCGCGCGCGTTCGTTCGCTTGATCGCTTCTCCGGTCAGAATGACGGCGCCGGAATCGATTTCGTCACGGCTGAAGCCGGCCGATTGGTAAGCCGCGCGAATGAATTGGCCGAGCGCGGCGGCATCAATGGTCCCGTCGGACAAGAAGGGCGTGAGCAGGATCGGCGAGCGCCAGACGATCTCGCGTTCGATCACGACAAAGCGGCTGGACAATTCCTGGGCTCGCCGCTGCAACGTCACTTTTGCAAACAGCAGGTGCGAGGTCGAACTGCCGATGTCGATGCCGACGGTTTTCAGCTCGATGGTTTCCTGACTCCAGATGTAGCGCGCAATCTCCGCGCGGTCGGCCTCGGTCAGTTCGGCGTGTTCGTGAAATCCGTCGGTATCGTGCATTGCACCCGGCCTCGATCGCTCACAAAGTCTTTGGCAATTTGCCGGCCGCGCGTGCGCGCTTGCCGGGACCGGCGGCCACCAGCCGCGCGAGTTCGCGGGTGGAGGGCATGCGGCGGCGCTTGTTGCCGGAATTGAGTTCGTCATGCGCGAGATTTTCGATGAACATCAGCAATGTGCGGCGGGTGGCTGCAATGTCCGATGGCGCAACGCCGCGCACCGCGACATCGTTCACTTCCTCGGCGAGCGGGACCAGCTTGCTTTTCAGCGCACGTCCCTTCGGAGTGAGAAACACGTAGACCTTCTTGCGGCTGTCCGGCAATTGCCGGCGGGTGATGTAGCCGAGCTTCTCCAGCGCCTTCAATGCCGAAAAGGTGGTGGGTTCCATGACGCCGGCCTGCTCGCTCAATTCGCGCTGGGTCAGGCCGTCAGTCTCCCACAGAATGCGCAGAAACGTCCAATGGCCGAACGACACCGAATGCTGCGTGAGCCGCATCTGCAATGCCCGTCCGAGCGCGCGCATGGCGTCCTTCACCAAGTGGGCCAGGCGATCGTTGGGCACGGCTTCCCGCCAATGGCGCAGAATGGCCTCGGTCGCAGCTTGCGGAGCAGTGCGTTTCGGTCGGGTCACGGTGACACCATGGGGTTGGGAACAGCGACTTGGTGCGCGAGCAAAATCTCGCGCTGCTCGCGGGCCGATTGCAGCATGGCGAGGCAGACCTCCATGGTGGCAAGACCCCAGGCGCCGTCATGCAGCGGCGGACGATTCAACACCACCGTGTCGTATAGTTCGGCGATGACTTCGCTGCGCGGAACGTCGGGCGGCGGCAACGGTTCGAACCGCGACGCGGCGTCGTCATAGATCGCGACCCCCTTGGGCGTCGGCCGCAGATCGGCGCGATCGCAGGACACCACCATCATGCCGAAATGCTGATGGACGCGCGCGGCGTCGTCGGCTGGCGGTGCGCGGTAATGCTCGCCGCCGTAATTCAGCGCGCTCTTGAGGTTGAATTCGTCATCGGCGGTCCTCGCACGTGCGAGTGCGCTGCGCGCCGCGCCATAGCCGGCGGGATCTTTGGGGCGACCGCTTTCGCCGATCCAGTCGCACAGCGCATCGGAATCGAAATGCGCATAGCCGCTGTAGGTCAGCGAGGCGAATACGCCGTCCTCGAATGTCAGCAAGGCGGAATAGGCGCCTTCGGTCGGGCGCTGGGGATCCCAATTGCCGGTCGCCGCGCGCACGCTGCGAACCCGGCCGCCACCGATCCAGCGCAGCACGTCGACATGATGCGGGGCCTGATTGAACAAAACGCCGCCCCCTTGCGCGGTCGACAATTCTTCCGGGCGCCGCGGGCGATAGAGAAAATCGGTGTAGTTGATTGCGCTGATCATGCGCAGCGCGCCGTAATCCCCGCCGGCCACCAATTCGCGGGTCCGCCGGATCGGGCCGTTGAAACTGTGGCTGTGGCCGATGATCATGTGCACGCCGGCGCGACCGACCGCATCGATCATGGCGCGGCAGTCCTGCAAGGTGAGCGCCATCGGCTTTTCCACCAGCACATGCTTGCCGTGGACGGCGGCCATGCACACGTGCTCGGCATGACACTGATGCGACGTTGAAATATAGACCACCTCGACCGCCGGATCGGCGCAGAGAGCCGCGACGTCGCCATAGGCCTTGGCGGAAAAATCCCGCGAGAATTGTGCGCGCGCCTCGGCGCGGCCATCGGCGCCGGCCACCACCTCGATCAGCGGATGCCGCGAGAACGTCGGCAGCATCAGGCTGAAGGCCCGTCCCATGCCGGCGATTCCGAGGCGCAGTCGGCGTTGTGTCATCGTGACCCTGTTGTCATCGATCGATGACCAGTTCATCCGATCGCGCGCGCGACACGCAGACCATGATGGTGTCGTGGTGCTCGGCTTCGGACAAGACGAGATCACGATGATCGGGTTCACCGCTCAACAGCTTGGTGCGACAGGTTCCGCAGGTTCCGCTCTCGCACGAGCTCGGAACCGGGTGCCCGCCGGCGCGCAACGCTTCCAGGATGGTGACGCCGACCGGGACGTCGATCGTGGCGCCGGAGCGGGCGAGGCGCACGGTGAAGGCCCGGTCATCGGGCTTGGTGCGCGCGGCGTCGGTAAAGGCCTCAAAGTGAATGGCGGAAGCCGGCCAATGACCGGTCATGTCGCGCACGGTCTGCATCAAGGCGTGCGGGCCGCAGCAATAGAGGTGGACGCCCTGCGGCCGTTCCAGGATCGGCCACAGATCCAGCAGCCGGTCGGGGTCGCCGTCATCGTGATGCAGCACAACCTGGCCGCGGAATGCCGGCGCGGTGAGCTCCTGATGAAACGCCGTCGCGGTGGCGTTGCGGGTGCAATAAATCAGCTTGAAGCGGCCGCCCGCCGCTTTGACATGCCGGATCATCGACATGATCGGCGTAATGCCGATGCCGCCGGCGATGAACAGGTAGCCGGCCGGGCTCTTGACCAAGGCGAAATCGTTTTGCGGCAGGGAGATCCGGATGTCGTCGCCGACCGCGCCGTGCTCGATCAGGCTGAGCGATCCGCCGCTTCCGTTGACCTCACGCTTGACGGCAATGACGTAGCGGTCGCGTTCGGAGGGATCATTGCACAGGGAATATTTCCGCAGCGCACCATTCGGCACGCGCAGCGAGATGTGTGCGCCGGGGGTGAATTCCGGCAGCGCGGCGCCACCGGGATCGCGCAGTTCGAGCAGCTGGATATCGTCGGCAATCCGTTCGCTGCGCACGATGCGCGCCGGCATTATCGCCGTATCGGAGGGGGCCGTGGACATCGCGGAACTTCCCGTCTCGCCGAAAGAAACCGAGACGCGGCGCTGCCCAATGCATCGGCGACGGCGCTGGTCTCGACAAAACCAATATAGCACGATAGTCTTAGATCGCTAAGTAAATCCCGAAGCAGTCCGGCAGCGGGAATTGCCAGCGTCCCTTCGATGTCGACGGTCGCAGCGGGCTCGGCCGGACGACGCGAAATCGGGACGCGGCCGCAGGGAGGATCCGCCATGCTCACCGCCGAGGACAATGATCTGCTGTGTCGGGTTGAGGGCGAAGCGCCGATGGGCCAGCTCATGCGCCGGCACTGGATTCCGGCCTGCCTGTCGGAGGAAGTCTCCGAGCCCGATGGGACGCCGGTCAAGGTCCGGCTTCTGGGCGAGGATCTCGTGGTGTTTCGCGATACCGACGGCCGGCTCGGCGTCCTGGATGAATATTGTCCGCATCGGCGCGCTTCGCTGGTGCTCGGTCGCAACGAGGAGTGCGGCCTGCGCTGCCTCTATCATGGCTGGAAGTTCGACGTGGACGGCAACGTCGTCGAGATGACGTCGGAGCCGACCGAGAGCGAGTTGGTCAGCAAGGTGAAGCACAAGGCCTATCCGGCGCACGAAGCCGGCGGCTTCGTCTGGACCTACATGGGGCCGCCGGAAGAGATGCCGGAATTCGAGCCGCCGGCATTCGCGCCGACGCCGGATGCCCGCGTGAGCATTCTGAAAATCAAGGTGAAAGCTAATTGGGCGCAAATCACCGAGGGGCAGATCGATTCCGCCCACAGTTCCAGCCTGCATTCCTCCGACATGGTGCCGGCGCGCGTCGACGCCGCCAAAGCCACCGATCACAATTGGCTGCGTCCCTCGACCGATCGGGCGCCGCGCTTCCAGGTCCAGCACACCAGCTTCGGCTTTCGCTACACCGCGATCCGGCGGCCGATCGCCAACGCCAACACCCACGACTACATCCGGACCACGGTCTATGTGGCGCCGTTTACCTCGCTGATCCCACCCAACAACGCCTACAACGTCACCACGGTGCTGGCGCCGATCGACGACCACAACACCGATTTCTATTTCATTGCCTGGAACGGGGCGGACAAGCCGGGCGTCGACCAGGAGGCCTGGCGCAAGTTCAATGTCGCGCAGGTCGGAATCGATCTCGACGCCGACTACCGCAACACGCGCACCCGCGAGAACAATTATCGCCAGGACCGGCAGGCGATGAAGCTCGGCAATTTCACCGGCATCGCCGGCATCCCCAATCAGGACATTGCGATGTGGGAAACGATGGGGCGGGACGGAATTTCCGACCGCACCAAGGAGCGGCTCGGCGCGAGCGACATCGCGGTGGTCGAATTCCGCCGGATCATGGTGGAGGCGGCCCGCCGGATGCGCGACAGCGGCGTGGCCATCGGACGCACGCAACCGCACATTCCCCATGCCAAGATCAGTTCATTCGAGGGTATCGTGCCGAAGTCGACGGATTGGCGTACTCTTGGGGTGTCGCCGGAGGAGCGCGCACTCGCCGGTGAGCAGGACCGGGTCGCCTGAGGGCGCTTACGGGAATTTAGACGTTTGACCTTGCGCGGGATCGCGCAAGACCTTGTTAGTGACGCGTTTCCAGTAACGCGTCACCAATGACGCGTTTGCTTGACGATGTACCTGACCGCTCCGACCTCAAGGAGAGCGGCTGGAGGGAGGAGTTAGGAATGAATTTGGTCAACACGCGCGCATGCGTGCTCGCCGCGGCTCTCACGATCCTGCTGTGTCACGCTGCTTCCGCGCAGGAGACGTTCAAGCTTGCGGTCGGGCAGCGCGGCAATTGGGATACTTCGGTCGCCGAAATCGGCCAGCGCGGCGGAATTTTCCAGAAGCACGGCATCGCCCTTGAGATTCTCTATACCCAGGGCGGCGGAGAAACCCAGCAGGCGGTGATTTCCGGCGGTGTCGAGATCGGCGTCGCCGCCGGCATCATGGGCGTGCTGAGCGCCTACGCCAAAGGCGCGCCGGTGCGCATCATCGGCGCGGAAACCACCGGCGCCGCGGACCTCTACTGGTACGCCAAGTCCGATTCGCCGATCAAAACCTTGAAGGATGCCGACGGCAAGACGATCTCGTATTCCACCAACGGCTCCTCGACCCACGGCATCGTCACCGCTTTCGTCAAGCAATACAGCCTCGGCGCCAAGCCGGTCGCGACCGGCAGTCCGTCATCGACACTGACGCAGGTGATGTCCGGGCAGATCGACGTCGGCTGGGCGGCGCCGCCATTCGGCCTCGATCAGCTCGATCAAGGTCAAATCCGCATCATCGCCAGCGGCAACGACGCGTCGGTGTTCAAGGGGCAAACCGTGCGGCTGCTGATCACCAACACGCAGACGCTGGAGGCGCGCAAGCTGGCGATCGAGCGCTTCATGCAGGCCTATCGCGAGACGGTGGACTGGATGTATGCGGATCCCGCCGCGCTCAAGCTCTACGCGGACTGGCTCGGCATTTCCGAAGCCAAGGCGAAACGCACGCGAGACAATTTCTTTCCCAAGGAAGCGATCAATCCCGATCGTGTCGTCGGTCTAGACAGTATCATCGCCGACGCCGTCGACCTGAAATATACCGCGGCGCCGCTGACGCAGGAGCAGCTCGGCGAGTTGATCCGGATCCCGCCACGCTGACCGCGGGCTGCCCGGACCTCAGGACGCCGCCGGCACGCGCGATGCGCGCGATTGCAGAGCGCGAATGCGGTCGGCGAGGGTGCCGGGGCGGCCTTTGCCGCCGTTGCTGATCGCACCATTGGCGCCATTGGTTTCCGCGCGGGCGCTGTCGCCGGCGAGCATGGCCTCGATCGGAGAATCCGGTCCTTCCAACGCCACCGTCAGGCGCGCGACCTCGGCGGCGATGTCGTTGATGCGTTCGCGCAGCAGCGCATTTTCCATCCGCTCCGCCGCCCAGCTGGTCTCGGCATCGTGGCGCATCAGGGTGATTTCCTGCTGCACGCGGGCGTGGTCCTCCTGCGCGCGGCGCAGCGCGTCTTCGAGCTTGGCCTTTTCGGAGCGCAGATTATCATCGGCGGTGCCATGGCGGCCTTCGATCGACGCCAACTCGGCGCGCAGACCTCGTTCCACCTCGCGGGCATGGTCGAGTTCGGCGCGCAACTGGTTGGTCTCGTATTCGCGTTCGGCCAGCCGGCGTCCCTGTTCGGTGAGCCGACCTTCGAGCTCGTGCGCGCGCCGGCCGAGAATCTCAGCCTCGGTGGTCTGGGCGACCAGATGGCGTTCCAGTTCTCCGACCCGGCTGCCGATGGTGTCGACGCGGCCGCGCTCCTGTCCGAGTTCGCTGCTGGTGGCGGCGGCATCCGAGCGCTGCCGGTTCAGGCGGGTGGCGGTGTCATTGACGTCCCATTCGATGCGCTCGATCTGGGCTTTCAATGTCTCAACCTGGCTCCGGAGCGCCACGATCTCGATCCGCTGGCTGTCGGTCAGAACCGTGCGTTCGCCGAGCTCGGCGGAGAGCTTGGCCAGGTCCGCCTCTTTGTCGGACAGCGAGCGTTCCGCTTCGCGCATGGTGTTGGTCTTGATCGCGTATTCCTGCTCGGTGGCGCGGATCTGGTCGCGCAGGGACTTTTCTCTTGCCTCCAGCGCGAAAATCGCCGCCGTCTTCTCGCCCAGTTCCAGCTTGAGCCGGTTGATCGCGTCGCTTTTCTTGCCGAGTTCGGCAAGCTGGCTGGTGGTCTTGGCCTTGAGCTGATCGACGCTCATTTCCAGCCGCCGCGTCGACATCGCGAATTCGGCGCGCAATTGGTCCTTGTCGGCCTGCAGTTCCGCCATCGACAGGGGCGTCGCCGCCTCCAGCCGTCGCATGGTCAAGCGAACCGCGCGATTATGGACCAGCGGGATGATTCCGAGCGCGATCACACTCGCGACCAAGAAACCAATCCCGAACAACATGACCGGTTCGATCATGTATGCGCCTCCGAACTGCCACGTCCCGCCATGGAAACCATGCCACGTGGGCGTCGCTACTTCCAGCTTCCTGGTGTTTTATTCTGAATCGCAGCGGCGTCGGCGCGGCTGCCGCGGTGGCGCGACGTTGTCAGACCGCAACGTCAGGCCGGTCGAGGCCCAAGGGCGCTCAGAATGGGTTCCATGTCGCTTGGGGGGTGAATTTGAGGTAGCCGACATTGGCGCCGAGCCGGAAGCCGACCCCGGAGCGAATTGGAACCAGGACGATATTGTTGGCGGTGAGTGCGGTCATGCCGAAGCCGCCAATGAAGTAGGCGGAGCCTTCGACGCCGGCAAAACGCTCATAGATCGCCTCGGTGGCGGGAAGATTGTACACTAGCATCATGGTGCGGGCGCCATCGCCGCCGAAATCCCAACCGACCGACGGGCCTTGCCAGAACACCTTAAGGTCGCCGGCATTCTTGGTGAACAGCGTGCCTTCGCCGAAGCGCAGGCCGCCGACGAATGCGCCGCCGCCTTCCTGTCCGAGAACATAGCCGTTCGGCAGGCCCCACTTGCTCACCGCCTTTTCGATCACGGTGGCGAGCCCGCGGGACACCCCGCCGAAAAAACGATGGCCAGCGTTAACAAGTTCGTCCGGCGAATAGCTGCCCGGTTCCGCCCGGGCGGGGAGAGAAGCGCTGCCAATCAGCACCGTCGCAATGGCAATCAGTCGCAATAGGGCGCGCATCTGGTGCTCCATGGAAATCTGGGAAGGTTCCGCTTAACCCGTTGCACACGCGATTGCGTTAAAATCCCGGTCAAGAACGGCATCCGAATCGGCGGGACCTTCGATGACAACTATGACGTCAGCACGGCGGCCGGGGAAGTTCCCGATCGTCGCTGCGATCAAGTCTTTGGCACTGCTTTTGGCGCTGGTCGCGGCGGTTGCGGCACCCTCCCGGGCGGCGGTCACCGAACGCATCGTGACCGACCTTCACACCGGTCTGGCGCTGAGCGGCTATGACCCGGTGGCCTACTTCACCAACGCCGCGCCGGTCGTCGGTCGGCCGGAATATGAGTATAGATTCAAAGAGGTGATCTGGCGTTTCGACAACGAAGGCAACCGCGCCGCGTTCGCCAGGAATTCGGATCTCTATGTTCCACGCTTCGGCGGGTATGATTCGGTGGCGATCGCCCGCGGCGTCGCGCTCCCCGGCAATCCGGCTTATTGGACGATCGTGGACGATCGGCTCTACCTGTTCTACAGCCCGGAGGCCCTCGCGAGCTTCAAGGCCGATCCCGCCATCGCCATCGCTGCCGCGGAGGCGCGCTGGCCGCAGGTCATGGGTGGCCTTGCGCGCTAGCGCCGGTTCGCCGGAAAGACATCAAGATCGAAATCTGGATCTAATATCCGGCCGCCGCCGGATCGCCCCAGGCGACAAAGCCGGGCACACGGAATTCGGCATCCCCGTGACCGTAGGTCATCGGCCCGCCCGCCGGCGTGGTGAGCGTGCCGCCGGCAGCGAGGATGATCGCATGACCGGCCGCTACGTCCCACTCGCAGGTCGGCGACAATCGCGGATAGACGTCAGCGCTGCCCTCCGCGATCCGGCAGAACTTCAGCGCCGACCCGCAGGCAAGGCGTTCGCGGACCGGCAGGCGCTTGAGAAACGCTTCGCTTGCTGGTTCGATATGGGAGCGGCTCACGGTCGCCACCAAGCCATCGATGGGTCGTGGCCGTGCCTTGATGGCGGTGATCGCGGTCGCCTTCGACGGCAGCGCGCCCGGCGCGATGTGCAGGCGTTCGGCGCCGCGGCCGACCACGCCCCGATAAAGGAGCCCGAGTGCCGGCACCGCGATGAATCCCGCCATCGGTTTCCCGTTGTGCACGAGCGCGATGTTGACGGTGAACTCAGTGCGGCCGGCGAGAAACTCCTTGGTGCCGTCGAGCGGATCGACGAGCGCGAAGCGCGCCCCCAAGACTTGCGGTCCGGACGATGATTCCTCCGAGACAATCGGCCATTCGGGCAGAAGGCGCGCCAGACCCGCGGCGATCACCGCGTCGGACGCCTCGTCTGCCGCCGTAACCGGGGATCGATCGGCCTTGAGCCGCGGCGCGAGGGTGGAGGGTCGGATCGCGAGGATGGCGGCGGCGGCTTGTGACGCGAGCGCGGCGAGTTCATCGGCCAGGGCGGTATCCACGGCCGGGGCGAGGGGGGGCTCCCGCATGATTGGCCTTCCCTTATGCTTGGCAGCGCTGTCGCGGGCGGTGTATCACACCGCCCCTTGGGCGGCATCCGTGTCATGTGAGTCGTTGCCTCCGGTTCCAAAGTCCGACTTGGTAAGCGCGTGCCGATTCGTGCTTCGGGGCGGAAGTTCCTAGGCGGGATGGCTGCAACACTGGTAGGAAAGTTCAATCCACCACAGCGCAGCGGCAGCTGGACGTGGTGACACTGGTTTTACATGCTCGATCGTACTTGTGTCGTTTGCGTGCCTCAATTCGTGCCCCCCGTATGTTCGGTTTGGCGTGCAGCCGCGGTGGCCTGTCTCAACCCGAATGCCCGCCGGATCATCCGCTTTCACCGGAGAACTCGTCCATGTCCGGCTCGATCACGCTTGAAGCTCTCGATCTTGCAGCCTTGCTGTGTTCGCATGTGTGTCACGACTTGATCAGCCCGACCGGGGCCATCGTCAACGGACTGGAAGTGTTCGACGAGGCCAAGGACGAGGAGACCAAGACCTTTGCCTATGAACTCATCAAGAAGAGCGCCGCGACCGCGTCCGCCCGGTTGCAATTCTGTCGCATCGCGTTCGGCGCGGCGGGTTCGGCCGGCGCGCAGATCGACCTCGGCGATGCCGAGACGGTGGCACGCGGTTTCATCGAGGACGCGAAGACCAAGCTGAATTGGCAATTGCCGCGCGCGTTGATGCCAAAGAATCGCGTGAAGCTGCTGTTGAACATGATCGTGGTGGCCGGCCACGCCATTCCACGCGGCGGCTTGCTGACGGTCGAGCCGATCGGCAGCGGCGAAACCATGACCTTCCGGATCGTCGCGACCGGTCTCAATGCGCGGGTGCCGCAAGCGGTGCCGGGATTGTTTGCCGGCGGCGTCGAGGGGCAGACGATCGATGCCCATGCGATTCAGACGTTCTACACCGGGTTGTTGGCGCGCAATTGCGGGCTGACCGTGACCATCGCGGCCGAAGGCGAGGCCATCGTCATCGCCGCGCAATGAGCGCGACAACGACCACGGATGGCCAGGGCGGAAACGCTCCGGATCCGCGCCGCGGTCAGTGATGGCTCGGACGGCGGTTTTGTCCGGCTTTCGTCCTGCCGACACTGCGGCTGACCGGACGCGCCATCGATTCCCGGCCCGGCCAGGCCCAGGGAGCCGAAGCCCCGGAAACGCTTAATACATAGGGGTTAATACGCATCAGACAGCGCGAGTCTGTATTAATTCCCCGGCTGCTATAAGAATTTACCTAGCCGCGAAGTCTGCTCAACGAAACTTAAACCCTTTGCCAACACACTGGCCTCGCTCCCGAAAGGCAACGCCCGCCCGGCCGTGCCCGTCGACGAAGGCCATTTCCATGGATGATTTGCTCCGAGAATTCTTGACCGAGACCAACGAGAGTCTCGACGTGGTCGACGTCGAACTCGTGCGTTTCGAACAAGATCCGAACAACGCCAAGATCCTCGACAATATCTTCCGTCTCGTCCACACGATCAAAGGAACCTGCGGGTTTCTCGGATTGCCCCGTCTGGAGGCGCTCGCGCACGCTGCCGAGACCCTGATGGGCAAATTCCGCGACGGCATGCCGGTGACCGGCGAAGCCGTCACCATCATCCTCTCGACCATCGACAGGATTAAGGAAATCCTGGACGAGCTTGAGTCCAAGCAACAGGAGCCGGAAGGCAAGGACCGCGACCTCATCAGCGAGCTCGAGCGCATGGTCATTCATGCGCCGGCCGCCGGAAAGCCCGCGGCCGCCGAGCCCGCAGAACCTGCACCGACCGTCGGTACCCTCGTCGCGCAGAAACTGGAACGGCCGCTGCGCATCGGCGAAGTTTCGCTCGACGAACTCGAGCGGGCATTCCGCGAGACCGCGCCGGAGACGGTCCCGGTGGCCCCGCAGCCGGCGCCGCAACCGAAGGCGGCCGCGCCTGCTCCGGCGAAGGCCGGACGCGAACCGGCACGCGCGGAAAAGGCCGACGACGCGGAAACCGGTGACCCCAAGGTCGCCAATCAATCCATTCGCGTCAACGTCGAGACCCTCGAACAATTGATGACGATGGTGTCCGAGCTGGTGCTGACCCGCAATCAGCTGCTCGAAATTGCCCGTCGCCACGAAGAGTCGGAATTCAAGGTGCCGCTGCAGCGGCTCTCCAACGTGACCGCGGAACTGCAGGAAGGCGTCATGAAGACGCGGATGCAGCCGATCGGGAATGCCTGGCAGAAGCTGCCGCGGGTGGTGCGCGATCTCTCGACCGAACTCAACAAGCAGATCGAACTGGAGATGCACGGCGCCGAGACCGAGCTCGATCGCCAGGTGCTCGACCTGATCAAGGATCCGCTCACCCACATGGTCCGCAACTCGGCGGATCACGGCCTGGAAATGCCGGAGGAGCGCCGCGCGGTCGGCAAGCCGGAAAAAGGCACGATCCGACTGTCGGCCTATCACGAGGGCGGACACATCATCATCGAGATCGCCGACGACGGTCGCGGTCTCAATACCGAACGGATCAAAGCCAAGGTGATCAGCAACGGTCTCGCGTCCGAAGCGGACGTCGACAAAATGACCGAGTTGCAGATCCACAAATACATCTTTGCGCCCGGCTTCTCGACGGCGGCCAAAGTGACGAGCGTGTCCGGCCGCGGTGTCGGCATGGACGTCGTGCGCACCAATATCGACCTGATCGGCGGCACCGTCGATGTGAAGTCGGTTCCGGGGCAGGGCTCGAGCTTCTTGATCAAGATCCCGCTGACGCTGGCGATCGTCTCGACGCTGATCGTGGAATCGGCCGGCGACCGTTTCGCCATCCCGCAGCTTTCGGTGATCGAGCTGGTCCGCGCGCAGACCAATTCCGAACACCGCATCGAGCGCATTAAAGATACGCCGGTGCTGCGGCTGCGCAACAAGCTGCTGCCGCTGATTCACCTGAAGAAACTGCTGAAGATCGACGGCGGCGTCGAAAGCGAGCCGGAGAACGGGTTCATCGTCGTCACCCAGGTCGGCAGCCAGACGTTCGGCATCGTGGTCGACAGCGTGTTCCACACCGAGGAAATCGTGGTCAAGCCGATGTCGACCAAGCTTCGGCACATCAACATGTTCTCCGGGAACACCATTCTCGGCGACGGTTCGGTGATCATGATCATTGATCCCAACGGCATTGCGCAATCGGTGGGATCGGCCGCAACTTCGCAGCATGCCGCCGAGGAAGACGCCGAGGCCCAGCACCGGGCCAGGGAGAACACGATATCTCTGCTCGTGTTCCGCGCCGGCTCGCCGGAACCGAAGGCGGTGCCGCTCTCGCTCGTCACCCGGCTCGAAGAGGTGGACGCCAAGAAGATCGAATTGTCCAACGGCCGCCATCTCGTGCAGTACCGCGGACAGCTCATGCCGCTGGTTCAGGTCAATGCCGAAGGTACGGTCAAGACCGAAGGTGCGCAGCCGTTGCTGGTGTTCTCCGACTCCGGTCGTTCGATGGGGCTCGTGGTCGATGAGATCATCGATATCGTCGAGGACAAGCTCGACATCGAAGTGGCCAGCGAAACGCCGGGCGTGCTCGGATCGGCCGTGATCAAGGGCCAGGCGACCGAGGTGCTGGACGTCGGCTACTACCTGCCGCTCGCGTTCGAAGACTGGCTGCGACGCAAGGAAATGAGCGGCTCGCAAAGCTCGGCGCGAACGCTGCTGTTCGTCGACGACTCCGCCTTCTTCCGCAACATGCTGACGCCGGTGCTGAAGGCTGCCGGCTATCAGGTGACCGCGGTCGCAGGTGCGGATGATGCGCTCACGCTGCTCAAGAACGGTCAGCGTATCGACGTGGTGGTGACCGACATCGAGATGCCCGGCATGGACGGCTTCGCTTTCGCCGAAGCGATGCGCGGCGATCCGCGGACGTCCGAAGTGCCGATCATCGCGCTGTCGTCGATGACGTCGCCGGAAGCGATCGAGCGCGGACGCCAGGTCGGATTCTACGACTACGTGGCCAAATTCGACCGTCCGGGATTGATCGCGGCGCTCAAGGAGCAGTCGGCGGCGATCGGCGAAGCGGCATAAGAGGGCGACATGACAACGAACAACGAAACCACCGATCAGACCCTGACGGAATACGTGACGGTGATGATCGGAGAACAGCTCTTCGGTCTGCCGATCTCGCGTGTCCAGGACGTCTTCATGCTCGATCGCATGACGCGTGTGCCGCTGTCATCCCCGGAGATCGCCGGAGTGCTCAACTTGCGCGGTCGCATCGTCACCGCAATCGACATGCGCCGTAGGCTCGGCCTGCCGAAGCGCGAGGACGGCCGGAAGCCGATGGCCGTCGGCATCGAGTTCAAAGGCGAATCGTACGGCCTGCTGATCGATACGGTCGGCGAAGTTCTGAAACTCGACGATAACGCGCGCGAGCAGAATCCGGTCAACCTCGATGTCCGTTTGGCGCGGGTTTCGGCCGGCGTTCACCGACTGGAGGGGCAGCTTCTCGTCGTGCTCGACGTCGATCGCATCCTTGATATGAGCACCGAATCCCTGGCCGCATGACGCGGCAAGACATGTGACGAACAAGTCCTGACGGGATGCGGAACCGTCCGCATTGAGAGGAGTGAAGTCGCGATGAAAAGTTGTCTGGTCGTGGATGACTCCAGTGTCATTCGCAAAGTCGCCCGACGCATTCTCGAAGGTCTCGATTTCGAGATTACCGAGGCGGAAGACGGCGAAAAGGCGCTCGATGTCTGCCAACGCGGACTGCCGGACGCCGTCCTGCTCGACTGGAACATGCCGAATATGGACGGTTATGAGTTTCTGCGGGCGTTGCGACGCCTGCCGGGAGGCGACAAGCCCAAGGTGGTGTTCTGCACCACTGAAAACGACGTCGCCCACATCGCGCGCGCGCTGCATGCCGGCGCCAACGAATACATCATGAAACCGTTCGACAAGGAAATTGTCGAGGCCAAGTTCCATGAAGTCGGTTTGATCTGAACGGCCGGTTCGGCCAGAATCAGTCCGGCGTTTGGCGTACCTGTTGTATCGAGTAATCAGTTTCATGAGTGTAGCGCTGAGTGCCACACCGCCCACCGCCGCCACGCCGCGCGATACAATTCGCGTGATGGTGGTCGACGATGCCGTCGTCGTGCGCGGCTTGCTGTCGCGCTGGATCGACGAGGAGCCGGGGCTCGAGGTGGTCGCCTCCTTGCGCACCGGACGAGAGGCCGTCGATCAGCTCGATCGGACCAACCCGGACGTCGTGATCCTGGATGTCGAAATGCCTGATCTCGACGGCATCTCGGCGCTGCCTTTGATGCTCGCGAAGAAACGCGACCTGGTGGTGATCATGGCCTCGACGCTCACCCGTCGCAACGCCGAGGTCAGCCTGAAGGCGCTTTCGCTCGGCGCGGCCGATTACATTCCGAAGCCTGAAACCAGTCGCGGCGTGACGACGTCGTCGGAATTCCGGCGCGACGTCATCGAAAAGATTCGCCAGCTCGGCGCACGGCGCAAGCGCATTGCCGATCCGCGTGCGCGCACCCCCGCACCCCATCCGGCAAGCGCACCGCGCTCCGCCGAAGTGCATGCGCCGTCGGTTCATGGCCACGGCCATGGCGTGTCCGCCCAACCGGTCAAACTGCGCCCGTTCGCGCTGACCCACCCGCGGGTTCTGCTGATCGGCTCCTCGACCGGCGGCCCGCAGGCGCTCACCACCGTTGTCGGGCATCTCAGCTCGGTGATCGACCACGCGCCGGTGCTGATCACGCAGCACATGCCGCCGACCTTCACCACTATTCTCGCGGAGCATCTGACGCGTGCGAGCGGCCGGCCCGCGCGCGAAGGACAGGATGGCGAACCGATTCTCGCCGGCCACATTTACGTCGCGCCCGGCGGCCGGCATATGCAGGTCGCTCGCCACAACGGGCAGCCGATGATCGCGCTCGACGACGGTCCGCTGGTCAACTTTTGCAAGCCGGCGGTCGATCCGCTGTTTTCCTCCGCCGCCAAGATGTGGGGCAGCTCGATTCTGGCGCTGATCCTGACCGGGATGGGCTCCGACGGAACCCGCGGCGCCGGCGAAATCGTCGCCGCCGGTGGTGCCGTTGTCGCCCAGGATGAAGCGACCAGTGTTGTGTGGGGCATGCCCGGCGCCGCGGCGCATGCCGGGGTTTGCTCGGCGGTTTTGCCGTTGGATCAGATTGCTCCCAAAGTCGTGCGTTTGTTTTCAGGAGAACGTCCGTGACGCCCATGGAGTATGATTATCTGCGGAAGCTGCTGAAGGAGCGGTCGGGTCTCGTGCTGTCCTCCGACAAACAATATCTGGTCGAGAGCAGACTGCTGCCGATTGCCCGCAGAATTGGGCTTGGCGGTCTCGGAGAGCTGGTTCAAAAGGTCAAGGCGCCCGGCGCTGAAGCGCTGATCGTCGAGGTCGTCGAGGCGATGACGACGAACGAGTCGTTCTTTTTTCGCGATAAGATTCCGTTCGATCATTTTCGTGAAGCGATCATGCCGTCGCTGGTGGCGGCGCGGTCCGGCCAAAAGCGCATCCGAATCTGGTGTGCGGCCGCGTCGACCGGCCAGGAGCCGTATTCGCTCGCGATGTGTCTCAAGGAGATGGCCGGTCAGCTCGCCGGCTGGCGCATTGAAATCATCGCCACCGACCTGTCGCAGGAAGTGTTGGAAAAGGCCAAGGCCGGAATTTACAGCCAGTTCGAGGTGCAGCGCGGACTGCCAATTCAATTGCTGGTGAAATATTTCACTCAGATCGGCGAAACCTGGCAGATCGCGCCCGAGATCCGCAGCATGGTGCAATATCGGCCGTTCAACCTGCTGTCCGATTTCGGCCAGCTGGGCGGGTTCGACGCGGTCTATTGCCGGAACGTGCTGATCTATTTCGATCAGCCGACCAAGATCGACGTGCTGGAGCGCGTCGCGCGCATCGTGGAACCCGACGGATTCCTGGTGCTGGGCGCGGCCGAGACCGTCGTCGGTCTGACCGAGGCGTTCAAGCCAATCCCGGAGCGTCGGGGCCTGTATCTACCGAACAAATCCGCCCTGACCGCGAAATCCGCAGCCCCGCGGCTGGCGGCGGTCGGCGGCGCACGCTGAACCAAGGTCGACGCATCCGGTGTTTGAGCGGACGATGCAGGGCGCAATCCCAGCGGGATCGCGCCCTCGGTCAGTTGCTCAATGACCGTAGCGGGTGACGATGCTGGTGGCACCGAGCACGTGCCCGGTCAGCGCGGCGCCGAGTTCATCGCGGGTCATGTCGGGCTTGAGCGTTCCGGCTTCCATATCCGTCGCCACCAACGTGATGACATAAGGGTGCGGCTTGTCGCCGATCGGCGGGCAGGGGCCGGCGTAGGTGGTGAGGCCGGCGGTGCCCTTGCCGCCCTTGAATTCGGTCGACGGCTTGCTGGCCTCGCCTTCAGTCAGCGCGGTCTTGCTGGCGGGAATGTCGTAGGCGACCCAATGCACGACGCCGAGGCCGCCGCGTCCGACCGGATCGAACATGATGATCGCGTAGCTCTTGGTGTTGGCCGGCGGATTGGACCACGCCAGCGGCGGGGAGACGCTCTGGCCGTCGCAGTTCTTGTTTCCCGCGATATTGCCGGCGTTCTTCTGCACCAGCAGGCCGCCGTCCTGCAACGCGGATGAGGTGATGTCGAAAGTTGCGGCGTGGGTCGGCGCGGCCGCGAGCGTGGTCAAGCCTGCTGCCAGGCTCCCGGCGATGGCAAGCGCTGAAAAGCGAGGTGTCATTTCAATCTCCCTGTGTGGTTCACGGACGCATGCGCGTGGATGCGGTCGTCGCGTGTCGTTCGCAAGACGTGTCCAAGAGGTGTGTAAGAATGTTCAAGACCTATCCAAGACGTATCCGATGTCACCGCTCGGTCGCCGCATCCTTCGGTTCGCTCCCGCGTGCAGACCAGTCCGACGGACGCGCGGGGAAGCAGGCGAACCGGATGCCTAAACACCGCCGGTGAGAAATTATTCCGATCGATCCCGCGTCCCGGGATCAGGCGAGGGCCGCGATCCCGGCATGGGCGACCTGCTCGTCCTCGTGCGATTGCACGCCGGACACGCCGATGGCGCCGACGCATTCGTTCTGATGCATGACCGGCACGCCGCCCTGGATGAAAAGATCGGCGGGATAACCGAGGAACACCGGGCGTTCCTTCACCCGGTCCTCCCAGAACTTGGTCGGCCGGCGGGTGATCGCGGCGGTGCGCGCCTTGCCGAGTGCGACGTCGGCCGAGATCGGGGTCGCATTGTGGGTGCGTTCCAGCAGGATCATGTAGCCGGCATCGTCGACGATCGCGATGGTGACGTCCCACTTGTGCTTGGCCGCCTCGGCCTTGCAGGCATGCATCATTTTGTGGGCGTCGTCGGGGGTCAGACAGGGTTTGGTGCGCATACGGTTTTACTCACTTCATCATTTCGTCGGTCGGCATGATGCCCCAATAGTTCGACGCATTGGGATCCTTCGGCCAGACCTTCGACATCTGTGGTTGATCGCGGTGCCAGGGCCGCGGCTCGTAATAGCCGAGATCTTCGTTGACGCGATCGAGTTCCGCGAACAGTTCGGTGATCAGTCCGTTGGGGCTGCGATGATAGGCGAAGAGGTTGTGGCCGATGCCGTGGCGGCCCGGTCCCCACAACAGCTTGTAGCCGTTCTGGCTGAGATAGTCGCAGGCGGTTTGCAGATGCGACCAGTCGCGCAGTTCGAAGGCCGTGTGGAAGTGCCGGTTCGACCCGGTATTCATGAAATTGAGGGTGTGGTGGTCGGGGCCGCAGCGCAGGAACGAGAAGAAATCCGCCATCCAGTCCGAGACCCGGAAGCCGAGCACGTCGCAGTAGAACTTGGTGACCGCCTGAACGTCGGTGGTGTGGAAGGCGACATGTCCGAGCTTGTAGGGAACGATGCCCTTGTTCTGGAACTTCTGCTTGCTGAATTCGCCGCGCTTGAACACCGCGATGTTCGTGCCCTTGGGATCCTCGAAGGAAATCTGTTCGGGCACGCCGGGTTCCGGATCCTTCTTGCGCGTGGTCTTGAGGCCGTGGCCTTGCGTCTGCTTTTCGAACGCGGCGAGATCATCCTCGGGGCCGAGTTGGAACCCGAGGCCGACGCACCGGGCTTCCGGCCCGTTGTGCAGCACCACCGCGTGATGATCGATGGTATGGGCAAGGTAGGCCGCGTCCTTGTCCCTGCCGGTGAGCGTGAGGCCGAGGATATCGGTGTAATATTCGAGCTGGCGATCGAGATCGGGGGTCTCGTAGGTGGCGTGCGAGATCTTGCGGACGGGAATCATGCTGGGCTCCTGAAGTCCTTCGGCTTTTATGAGACGGGTTTTTGGGGCGGGAGTGAGGAGACGACATCGACCATCTTGGCGACGTCGTATTCGGAGAACCCCATGTCGACAAAGCGCTGGAACAACTCGGCGGCGCGGTCGAGCATCGGCGTCGCGCGACCGACGCCCGCGGCCATGTCGCGGATCATGCCGAAATAGTGGAGTAGGGCAGGCGCAGTGCCTTGCGCCGGCGAGAAGCGGCGCTGGGCCATCCATGGGGCACGAATGCCAAATTGCGTCGTGCCGCCGCTGCCGGTCGCAATCGCCTTGATCATCAGATCGACATCGACGCCGACCTCGAGACCGATCGCCATCACCTCCGCCGTCGTGGCGATATTCACCGCGACCAGCAGGTTGTTGAGAAGCTTCACTTTGCTGGCGGCGCCGAACGGTCCGAAATAGATGCACGAATCGGCGAAACCGCCGACCACGCGCTGGGCCTTGCGGCAGGCGTCCTGGTCGCCGGCGAGATAGACGACGCCTTTGCGCTGCGCCACCATGCCCGGCGTGCCGCTCATTTCGCCGTCGATGAAAGCAGCGCCCTTGGCGGCGAGCGGGGCGAGCTGGCGCTGCTTCAATGCGATCGGGTGCGAACCGAGTTCGACGATCACCTGTCCCGGACGGGCGGTGCGCATCAATCCCTGGGGTCCCTGGATCACTTCGTCGAGCGCGTCCGAGGACGGCATGCAGCAGAACACGACATCGGTTTGCGCGCCGACATCGGCGGGGGAGCGGGCTGGCGTGCCGCCGATCTTCTCGAATTCCGCCATCGAGCTGCGGCGATAGCCCAGAACGCGATAGCCGCTCTTGATCAGGTTCTCAGCGATCGGCATTCCGATCTTGCCGACACCGACGAAGCCAATGGTCTCCATGTTTCTCCCCATCAACGATGGCGCTGTTTGTTCCAACAGCTTGCCGATTAAGCGAGTCCAACAGTCTGATCGGACAGATTCACCGTCAGCGGAGCTTCTTGCGCAGCATGCGTTCGGTCAATTGCTGCACGCGCTGTTGCGGGGATGGCGTCGGTTCTGCCCCGATGTTGCGTCGCACACCCGCCATTCACTCCTCCCGGGCCCCATGCATTGAGCGCTGTCGCGCGTTCTTGGCGGGGAGAAGCATCATACGCACCGAAACGCTCATGGCAAACCAATCGGTTATGAGCGATAATTAAGGTTGTGGTCTTTGCTGTCGGGGCATCGATATGACACAGCCTTTGCGCTCTTCGGTTGCGATCAGGCGGGGTCTTGCATTTTATTTTGGGCTCGAGGTTTGCGCGGCGCTGTCGCTGACATTGGATCCGACGACGGCCTGGGCGCAGAGCTATCCCGACAGAGCCATTACGCTGGTGGTGCCGGCGGCGCCCGGCGGTGTCACCGATATCCTGGCGCGCACTCTCGGGCAGAAACTGACGGAGGCCTGGGGCCAGCAGGTCGTGGTCGAGAACAAGCCCGGCGCCACCAATCAGATTGCTGCGGACTATGTCGCGAGCTCCGTCGGTGACGGATACACCCTCCTGGTCAGTCCTGAAGCGACCTTCGTCATCAATCCGAGCCTGTTCCAGACGCTGCGCTACGATGCCGAGAGGGACTATATCCCGATCAGTGGTCTCGCGAGCATTCAGCAAGCGCTGATCGTCAATCCAGCGCTCCCGGTGGCGAGTGTGACGGAGCTCATCGCGCTCGCGAAGAACAAGCCCGGCGAAATCAACTACGGAACGTTTGGCGCCGGCTCGACCGGTCATCTGAATATGGAAATGCTGCAGGCGACGGCAGGCATCAAGTTGACCGCCGTGCATTACAAGGGGGCAACGCCCGCTCTCACCGACGTGATGGCCGGTCACATCGAGGCGATGTTTATCAGTGTCGGCAGCGCGGTCGAACCCGCCAAGGCCGGCAAGGTCAAATTGCTGGCGACCGGAGGGGCGCAGCGTCTGGCTCAGCTTCCCGACGTGCCGACTGTGGCCGAAGCCGGACTGCCCGGATTTGAGGCGGTATCATGGTTCGGGCTGTTCGCGCCGAAGGGGACGCCGAATGACGTCGTGATCAAGCTCAATCGCGAAGTGAACAGAATTTTCAACGATATTGAATTTCGGCGGAGTTTTCTTGATCGCCAGTTCTTCCAGCCGATGACCGGGTCGCCGGAGGCGTTCGCGGCGTTCATCAAGACCGATGCGCGCAAGTGGTCCGAGGTCCTGCGATCCGCGCACGTGAAAATCGATTAGAGGCGCTCGCAACAGCGACGCGCTCACACATTGTTAACCTTACATCGGAGCAAAAAACAAAGCCCATAACCGAATCATAATGGCCGTCGGGTATATGTGGCATTCCGGTGCATGCTCCGGTCCGATCACGCACCGGGCCATGGCGCTGGGGTGTGGACCGCGGAAAAATATGCGCGCGCAGGACCCTCGGGGCTTTCGCGCAAATTCTGGTTCCGTTTTCCCGGCGCGTTTCCACGGGGTGTTGCGAGGCGGACGCTTTTGACCGGCGGATTCATCAGCTTTGTTTCCAGGCCCGCGTGGCTGAGGGCGTCGCTGCAACCGGCGACGCTGTTCGGCGGCCTATTGATCATCACCTGCTGGATCGGCGTTGGTTTCGTGCTGACGCTGGAGCGTGCCAAGACACTGGAAAACGCGACGCAGCAATCCGGCAATCTCTCGCGATTGTTCGAGGACTACACCGATCGGATCCTGCAGGGAATCGACCAGACCCTTTTGCTGCTGCGGGAAACCTACGAAAAAGATCCGACCCATTTCGACTTGAATCGATTGACCGATCAAACCCATGTCGTGCGCGACCTGACCATCCAGATAGCGGTGATCGGCGCGGACGGCTTCCTGACCGCAAGCACGAGCGGGGGAGGCGGCGGATCGCCGCTTTATCTCGGCGATCGCGAGCATTTCCTGGCGCAAATCGAGGCGAAAGGCGACGAACTCTATGTCGGCAAACCGGTGCTCGGTCGCGCTTCGGGCAAATGGTCGATCCAGCTGACGAGGCGTCTACGCCGTCCCAATGGTGGCTTCGGCGGCGTCATTGTTGCCTCGCTCGATCCGGTTTTCGTCGACAAGTTCGCCCAGACCCTCGACATCGGACCGAACGGCTCGGCCGTCGTGCGCCGGCAAGACGGCTTGATCCTCGCGTCGCGAGGTCTTTCGGCTCCCGCTGTCGGCCAAAATGTGATGCAGCCGGCGATCCGCGAGGCGCTGGCGCGATCACCGGCGGGACATTACTGGGGCGGCGGCGCGGTAGACGGCGTCAACCGTCTCGTCGCCTACCATGTATTGAAAGACTATCCGCTGATCGTGACCATCGGGCTTGCAGAGGACGAGATCTTCGCCGACTACCAGCACCATCGGGCGATCTATTTCATTGTGGTTTCAGTGTTGACGCTCCTGGTGCTGGCGGCGATCGGCGGGATCATTCGCCGTCAGATTCGCCTGGATCGGGTCCGCGATGAGCTCAATCGCAGCGAAACGCATGCCCGCGAGAAGTCGCACGAACTGGAAGTCACGCTCGACCACATGAGCCAAGGCATCATCATGACCGATGCCAACAGAAAAATTCCGGTGATCAATCGGAGAGCCATTGAATTGCTGGGCCTGCCGGATTCGTTCCGGACCGGACCGCTCCAGGGCGGCGATGTTGTCGGCTATCTGTGGGCGTCCGGCGAATATGGCAGGAACGGCGAATTGCTCGATCCTTCGGTTCGAGAATTTCTGAAGCTGGGCACGCAAGCGGACACCGTTCCGATCTATCAGCGCACGCGGCCCAATGGTGTCGTGCTCGAGTTTCAAAATACGCCGCTGCCGGGCGGCGCGATGGTGCGCACGATTACCGATGTCACCGAGCGCAAGCGGGCCGAGGGGGAGATATTGCGGCTCGCCCATCACGATCCAGTCACTGACGTCGCCAATCGCAACCTGCTGCGAGAACGGATCGATCATTCGCTGGAGCGGATGCGGCTCCGCGGAGAAAGCTTTGCCGTGCTGTGTGTCGATCTCGATCATTTCAAAGCCGTCAACGACATGATGGGGCACATGATCGGCGATGCCTTGCTGTTGAAGGTGGCGGAACGCCTGCGCGCGTGCGTGCGCGAGGGCGATACGGTGGCCCGCCTTGGCGGCGACGAATTCGTGGTGTTGCAGGCGAATGTTTCGGAGACCAGCGAGGTCGCGGTTCTCGCCAATTACATCCTCAAGGAGGTCAGCGCGGCCTACGAGATCAACGGCAATCCGATCCTGATCGGGACAAGTATCGGCATTGCCATGGCGCCGCGCGATGGCGCGAGCATGGACGAACTGATCGGTCACGCCGATCTCGCGCTCTATCGTGCCAAGGCCGAGGGTCGCAACGACTATTGCCTCTACGACGCGGAAATGGGGAAAGCGGCGGTGGAGCGCCGGGTGCTGGAACGCGAACTGCGCGACGGCATCGTCAGGGAGGAGTTCGAACTGTTCTATCAACCGTGGATCAATATCGCGACGGGCCGGATCGCCGGCTGCGAGGCGTTGATCCGGTGGCGGCATCCGACGCGAGGGCTGCTCGGCCCCGGGGAATTCATCGGCGTCGCCGAGGAAACCGGACTGATCGTTCAACTGGGCGATTGGGTTCTGCGTCGCGCGTGCGTCGAGGCCACGCGCTGGCCGGTGCACGTCAAGGTCGCGGTCAACCTGTCGGCGGCGCAGTTCATCGGCGGCAACCTCACCGACACCGTACGCCAAGCTCTGGGGCAATCAGGACTCGCGCCGCGGCGGCTGGAGTTGGAAATCACCGAAACGATGTTTTTGGGCGATCAGGACCGAACCCTGCGAATCCTGCAGGAACTGCACGATCACCATATCAGTATCGCGCTCGACGACTTCGGCACCGGGTATTCGTCGCTGACCTATTTGCGGCAATATCCGATCGATCGCATCAAGATCGACAGGGCGTTCGTTGCGGAGATGACGACGAGCCCGAACTGCGCTGCCATTATCGCGGCTGTTGCCGGTCTCGGTCGCAGCCTGGGTGTCGACATCACCGCCGAGGGCATCGAGACCAAGGACCAGTTCGTGATGTTGCGTGCCGCCGGCTGCACCGAGGGGCAGGGCTTTCTGATCGGCCGCCCGCAACCAGTCGCCGAGATCGCACGCACATTGTCGAGCGGCGTCCCCGGCGCGATCGGGGGATGGACCGGGGCGGTTGCGCCCTGATCCCGGCGTGATCTCGGTGCGCGGAACCGCCTGTTTGCCTTCGTCGCTGCGCGCTGATTCATTTTCATTTCATGTCATGAAAGCGGCTTCTCGGGCCGGAGGCGGTGGCAGCGATGCCGGCGCTGGGCTAGTATCCGGTCGATCAAAGGGTTAATCCCGCTTGCGATCATGGCGGGTCAAAAAAGCAGCGGCGAGGAAGCGGTCATGCGGATGCGGGCGAACGTGTCGAGAATGCTCACAATCTGCGCGGCCATGCTGCTGTCGGCGGGCGCCGCGGCCAGTGCCGAAATCAAGGTCATGAGCTCGGCCGGCTTTTCCGCCGCCTATCTCAGTCTTTCGCCGCAATTCGAGGCCGCCAGCAAGAACACCATCGTCAATGCCTGGGGCCCCTCGATGGGGGAAACCCCGCAAGCGGTGCCCAACCGCATCGCCCGCGGCGAGCCGGTCGACGTCGTCATCATCGTCAGCGATGCGCTCGAAGGCCTGATCAAACAAGGCAAGGTCGTCGCCGACAGTCGTGTCGATCTCGCACGTTCCGGAATCGGCATGGCGGTGCGCGCGGGCGCGCCGAAGCCCGATATCAGTTCGCTCGAAGCCCTCAAGAAGACGCTGCTGGAGGCAAAGTCGATCGCCTATTCCGACAGCGCCAGCGGGGTCTATCTGTCGACGGTGCTGTTCAAGCGCCTCGGTATCGCCGATCAGATCAAGGACAAAAGCCGCATGATCCCGGCCGATCCGGTCGGCGGCGTCGTCGCCAAGGGCGACTACGAGATCGGGTTTCAACAAATCAGCGAGCTCGTTCCGGTAAAGGGGATCGATATTGTCGGGCCGCTTCCGCCCGAGGCACAGAAGATGACGGTGTTCTCCGCCGGTATCGCCGTCGGGGCCAAGGAACCGGACGCCGGTCGTGCCCTGATCAAGTTCCTGGCCTCGCCTGGGGCGGCGGCCGCCATCACCAAAAGCGGCATGGAGCCGGCGACTGCAAAGTAAACTCCGTCAAGGTGACCCTCCCGTGCCATCGCAGAAAACGCCTCCGGGCAAAAAGAAGCTTTCGAAGGAGCTGGCCAAATTCCGGGACAGCTATGTCGCGCTGTTCGGGACGCTGCCGCAACTGCCGTCGGCGCGCTTCGAATTTTCCGGCGAGATCAATCCGGAATTTCTGGCGCTGTCGGAGCGGCTGCGTTCGCACGCGTTCTATTCCGACGTGTTCGACGTCAAAACCACCCAGCTGATTCTGTTCGGCATGCTGCTGGTCGAGCAAAATCCGGCGGCGCAGATGCACGCAATCGCGGCGCGGCGCGCCGGCGCCAGCTGGGAAGAACTGCACAAGGTGATGGAATTGGCGTCCGCGACCGGAACGCTAGTTGCGGCGAATCGGGGCGCTGCCATGCTCAAGGATGTGCGTGACAAAGAGGGCGAGGCGTGATCCCCGTGCGGACGTTCAAATCCAACGGGTGCCTGCAGGAGACCAGACGATGACGAATGACAACCAAGCCTATGGTCGCCGCACGGTGCTCAAGCAGATCGCGACCATCGCCGCGCTCGGCGTGACGTCGGCACAGGCCCAAGCAGAGACCGGCGACGCCAAAAAGTCAGCGGCCGAGTCCGCCGGCGCTGCCGAGGAGGGGGGACATCAGACCCGCCGGCTCGCCGATTACGCCGCCGCGGTGCGCTACGAGGATCTGCCGCCCGCGGTTCTGCAGCGCGCCAAGGACTGTATCACCGACGCGGTCGGGACCATCATCTACGGCGCCGAATTGCCGTGGAGCAAAATGATCATCGCGTACGCCCGCCACAACGGCGCCGGCGGCAAGAGCTTTATTCTCGGAGCCGGCGGCGATCCCGTGCATGCGCCGTCAGCGGCACTCGCCAACGGCGCGCTCACCCATGCCTTCGAGCTCGATAATCTGACCAAGCCCGACAGCGGCGCGCATCCCGGGGCGACGTTGTTTACATCGGCGCTCGCGGTCGCGCAGGAACGCGGAATCGGCGGTCGCGATCTGGTCACCGCGTTCGTCACCGGCGGCGAGGTGATGATCCGGATCGGCCGCGCCACCAAGCATACCAACGAAGCGCGCGGCTTTCATGCGCCGGGCACCACCGGTCCGTTCGGGGCGGCGGTGGCGGTCGGACGGCTGCGCGGTTTCGATGCCGCGACCATGACCAATGCGCTCGGCGTTTCCGGGTCGCTGGCGGGCGGGCTGTTGGAATTCGCCCATTCCGATGGGGCGATGGTCAAGCGGCTGCATCTCGGGCGCGCGGCCGAAGGCGGCGTGCTGGCGGCGAGCCTCGCGGCCGAAGGTTTCACCGGTCCGTCCACCGTGCTCGAGGGGCACTATGGCTTTCTCCGCGTGTTCTGCACCGACTTCGATCTCGCGGAGCTCACGCGCGGCCTCGGCCAGGATTATGTGACGATGACGGCGATGATCAAGCACTATGCCTGCCACATCACCGCGCATAACCCGGTGGAAGCGACCCTCGATCTCAAGCAGGAGCATAAGTTTTCCGGTGCGGATGTGGCTGCGATCGAGATCGCGGGCAATGAGCGCATGGCCAAGGTCAATAATATCCCGGCGCCCAAGGACGTGCTGCTGGCGCAATACAGCATTCCGTTCAGTGTGGCGCTGTCGGTCTATCGCGATCCGCGCGATCCGCGGTCGTTCGACGACACCGCGGTGCACGATCCCGCCATCGGCGCGCTGGCGCAGCGGGTCAAGATGACCATCGTGGAGGGCCAGGATCGGCGCGATCTCGCCTGCACCGTCACCATCACCCTGAAGGACGGACGGGTGCTGAGCCGCCACGTGACTGAATTCCGCGGCACGCCTGAGCGCCCGCTCGATCAGGCCGGCTTGCGGGAGAAATTCATGCTGCTCACGCGCAATTTCGACCGCGCCAAGATGGAGCGGATGTTCGATCGCCTGCAGCAGATCGAAACGGAAAAGACCCTCGATTGGCTCAAGGTGTGACGGCGGCGGCGCCGGCGGTTTTTCGCAGTCGTTCGATCTCCGCTTCCAGCGCTGCAATGCGCTGGTCGCGCTCGGAAAGCGCCGCGGCGACGTCGGCGGCCTCGAAGCGCTGCGGAATGTGCTGCGGACAATTCACGTCCCAGGCCGAGACCTTGAACAGGATCACCTGTTCCGGGCGCGCCTTGTAGCCCTGCGGCATCAGCTTGGCGGTCAACTCGGCGTCACCTTCGATCACCCGCGCTTCGCCCCAAATCTTGACGCGCTTGCGGTGGGCATAATCGATCAGAAAAAGATACGCCTTCGGATTGTCCGCCAGATTGCCCTGGGTGATGTATTGCCGATTGCCGGAGAAGTCGGCGAACGCAATGGTGGTGTCGTCGAGCACGTGCAGAAATCCGGCCGGTCCGCCGCGATGCTGAATGTAGGGTTGCCCCTCGCTGTTGGCGGTGGCGAGAAACACGCTGGTCTGTGCCGCGATGAAACCGGCGAGGTCCGGCGTGATGCTGCTTTGCCAGGAGCCGCTTTCCTCCATGTGCTGGTAGGAGCGGCGCGAACCCTTGCGATGCTGCAGCGCCTTGACCGAGGGAGTGAATGCGACATCGCTGGCATAGTGAGGGTGCATGATCAAAGCCCCAGATCGCTGAGAGATGGATGGTCGTCCGGCCGGCGGCCGAGCGGCCAGTGATATTTGCGCTCGTCTTGCTTGATCGGAAGGTCGTTGATGCTGGCGATGCGAAGCCGCATCAGGCCGTGTTCGTCGAATTCCCAGTTCTCGTTGCCGTAGCTGCGGAACCAATGGCCGCCGTCATCGTGCCATTCGTAGGCAAAGCGCACGGCAATGCGATTGCCGCCGAAGGTCCAGACCTCCTTGATCAGCCGGTAGTCGAGTTCGCGGTTCCATTTGCGGACCAGGAACGCTTCGATGGCCGCCCGTCCTTGCAAAAACTCCGAGCGGTTGCGCCAGCGGCTGTCGCTCGTGTAGGCGAGCGCCACGCGCGCGGGATCGCGGGAATTCCAGGCATCTTCCGCAAGGCGCGCCTTCTGAGCGGCGGTATCGGCGGAAAATGGCGGGAGGGGTGGTCGGCTCATGATCTGCTCCAGGCTCGGCGACGAATTCGATGCGCGCTGATTTATGTCCTTCCAATAACGGGCGGTATATCGTAAATGTGGGATCTATCCTTCCAATTCATGGAAGTTCAAACCCATGGATCGCCTTGAATCGATGTCGATCCTGGTCGCGGCCGTTGAGGCCGGCAGTCTATCGGCGGCGGCGCGCCGGCTTCACATTCCCTTGGCCAGTGTCAGCCGCAAGGTGTCGGACCTGGAGGCGCATCTCAGGACGCGACTGCTGCTTCGGTCGAGCCGCCGGTTGTCGCTCACGGACGCCGGCCGATCCTATGTCGAGGCGTGCCGTCGCATTCTCGAAGCGGTCGGCGAAGCCGAGCGGGCCGCATCCGGCGAGTATGGGGTGCCGAAGGGCGATCTGATCGTCACGGCGCCGATCGTGTTCGGCCGGCTGCATGTGCTGCCGGTGGTGATGGCGTTCCTGCAGGCCTATGCGGATATCAACATTCGCATGCAGCTGGCGGACCGTGTGGTCAATCTCCTGGAAGACCACGTCGATCTTGCGGTCCGCATCGGTGCGCTGCCGGACAGCAGCCTGGTCGCCACCCGGGTTGGCGCGATCCGGCGCGTGGTGTGCGGCAGTCCGGCGTATTTTGCCGCGCGAGGCACGCCGACCGATCCGCATCAGCTCAGCGCGCATGATTGTATCGCGTTCGAGGGGCTCACGGCGGCGGAGGCCTGGACGTTTGCGATCGGGAGCAGCGCTGTGTCGGTGCCGATCCGTTCTCGCCTCGTGGTCAACACCGCGGAAGCGGCGATCGATGCCGCGATTGCCGGACTGGGCATGACGCGGGTGCTGTCCTACCAGATCGCCGAAGCGGTCCGGGACGGTGTCCTGGTGCTGGCGCTCACTGGTTTCGAACCACCGGCCTGGCCGGTCAGTCTCGTTCACGGCGGCGGGCGAATGCTACCGCTCAAGCTGCGCGCCTTTATCGATTTCGCCGCGCCGCAATTGAGGGCGAGGCTTGCGCCTGACTCGGGCTAGCGAGCCACTGGTGTTTTCCCGTGGGTGCAGACTGGCGGTGATTTGGTGCGCTGCACAATGAATTCGGCTCCCATGTCGGTGTTTTTGAAATGGGCGAGAAATATCGTCCTCACGGAGCGTGTTGGGCGTGCCGCAGGAGCCGCTCTCGTCCCCTGAGGTAGAGACAATTTCTCGCACCGCTTTGTGAGTTCCCAGCGCCGTCGGCCTCGGCTATTGGAGCGGCGTAATCGGTGTTGAGGGTTCGGGGCTGGTATGCAGGAGAGCGTTCGCATTTCGATCCGCCTGCTGGGGCGATTCGCGGTCGCCGTCGCCGGCACGCCGGGCTCTGAATTGCGGATTTCGTCGCGCAAGGCATCGGCATTGCTCGCTTATCTCGCGATGCATCCGGATCGGCGCGCGAGCCGGGAACATCTCGCGACGTTTCTGTGGGGCGATCGACGGGACGAGCACGCCCGCCAAAGTTTGCGGCAATGCCTGTTGTCGCTGCGGCGCGATCTCGCAAAGGCGCCGGTCGAGATTCTAACCGCGGATTCCAACACGGTCGGCCTGCAATTCGATGCGGTGACAGTGGACGCGGCCGAATTCATGACGCTTGCGGATTCCTCCGATGCGGCCGATCTCGAACGCGCCGCGACGCTTTACCGCGGCGAGTTTCTGGCCGATTTCAATCTCGAAGAGCCGTTCGACGACTGGGTGAGCAAGACCCGCAATCAGTTCGACAGCACGGCCGCCAACGTTTTCATCGCCTGTGCGAAGCTTGCGGACGTCCGCGGTGACGGCAAGCAGGCGCTGCGCGCCGTCGAACGGCTGATCGCGCTCGACGCCCTGCGCGAAGACTGGCAGCGTCTCGCGCTGCGGATCTACGCGCAATACCAGGGTCGCGAGCGCGCCCTCGCGCATGCCGATGCGGTGGTCTCGCTCTTGAAGGTCGAGCTTGGCGTCGATCCCGAACCCGCCACCCTGGATGCGATCGACAGCATTCGCCGCGACGCCGTTCCCCTGGCGCCGTTGGAGCCGGTATCGCCGCGGCACGACGCGACCGCTGCTGCCGCGAACCGGGTTGCCATCGCTCCGGTGTCGGCGCGCGCGACGCACGCGTTCGAAACCGCCGACGGGACGGAGGGCCTGAGCGGATTCGCCGCGCGCACTTTCAACCGCATGCGGCACGCGTCGCTGGGCACGACGTCCTCGATCGTGATTGCCGCCTTGATCAGCGTGTCCGCCATCGTTCTGATGGTGTCCGGCCAAAAAGCGCCGACCGGCGCGAGTGGCGCGGTGATCAGCGCCTCGGACGCCGGATTGGTGAGGATTCCGCTCGCCTCCGCGAATGCGCTCAAGACCGCGATCAAACCGCTGGCGACCCCGCCTGGTCTGGTGCCGATCGTGGTGCTGCCGTTCGCGGCGGATGACGGCGATGACGGGCCGGGTCAGAAGGCGGCAGACGCGCTCACCGACGACCTCATTAGCACGCTCTCGCGCTTTGCGGTCATGCGGGTGATCTCGCGCCAGACCGCCTTCACCTATCGTGGACGCGTTGTCGATGTTGCCGATGTTGGCGCCGAGCTCGGCGTCCGCTACGCAGTCGAGGGCAACTTTCGAACCGTCGGATCGAAGGTGAGCGTCAATGTGCAATTGGTCGATACCGCCGATCGGCTGCAGATCTGGTCCGATCGCATCGAATGGGATGCCTCCGAGCGCTTCGCCATTCAGGACGACATCGCCACCCGCGTCGCCCGCGAGCTCAAGACCGGGGTGACCATCGCCGAGGGGGCGCGGTCGGCCGACAATCACGCCCAGGAGCCCGATGTCGATGCGCTGGTGATGCAGGGATTGGCGCTCTACTACCGTGCACCAAGCCGGGAAAGCCTCACAAAGGAATTGGCGCTGTTCGAAGAGGCGCTGCGGCGCGAACCCGATCTGCAGCCGGCAATGGTGGGCGTCGCCATGGCGCTGACCACGTCGGTGCTCAACTCGCTCGCGGACGATCCTCAGCGCAACCTCGAGCGCGCCGATCAACTCCTCGATCGGGCGCTGGAGAGGTCTCCGAATTCCTATCAGGCACATTGCTGGAAAGGCATGGTCTACAAGGCGCGCGGCGATTATCCGGCGGCGCTGCGATCGCTGACGAAGTGCATCGATATCAATCCGAGCGCCACCGTCGGCCACTCGCAGATCGCGGAGATCATGACCCGGCTGGGGCGGGCGAAGGACGGCCTCGACTACATCCAATATGCCATCCGTCTCAGCCCCAAGGATCCGGGAATCGGTTCCTTCTATGTCGTCGCCGGGCAGGCCGAACTTGAGCTCCATCACGACGACGCTGCTGCCGAGTGGTTCCGGCGCGCGATCGACACGCAGCCGCGCAATCCGTCCGGCTATCTGTATCTGGCGGCGACCTGCGCGCTGATGGGCGACAAGGAAAACGCCGCGCGATATTGGAATGAATTCCGCAATCTGTCGGCGCCGCCGGCGCTCGGTGATTTGATGACCCGGCTCCGCTCAGACGTCGGCGGCGGTGCGCAGGAATTGCGCTCGCGCCTCGAACAGGGGCTCAAACTGGTCGCAGCGTCCTAACGGATCATCTGCCGCGGCTGGTCGCGCCACCGCTGCGGATCAATTCGCCAGCGGGTTGGAAAAGCCGGCGGCGAGTTTCACCAGATCCGCTTGCCGGCTGGCGCCGGTCTTTGCGAACACCCGCTGCAAATGGGTTTTGACGGTTGTTTCGGCGACGCCCAGCGATTCCGCCGTCTCCGGCACGCCGCCGACCGCGACGATCGCAAGCAGCACGCGCAGTTCCGCCGGCGTCAATGCAAAGGTGCGCGAGAGAATTTCGCCGCAGGACTGGCTGTCCAGTTCAACCTTGCGCACAAACACGGCTGCGACAGCTTTGGTGGCGATGCCGGCATCATTCCGCGCCAGCGATTTCAGCGGCAGCACATGGGCGACATAACGCGTGCCGTCACACGCGGTTAAGGGCAATGCCAGGCGCTGAGCGGTGATCGCGGCATCGTCGTCGGTGGTGATGATGTCGCGCAAGGCCTGATTGGCCTGCCCGTCGCGAACGACCAGCTGTCCGGCGATCGAGCGGAGAACATCGTCGGCGCAAAGCATGTCGTGGCCGGCAACATTGGCATGGACGATGCGGCAGCGGCCGTCGACGAGGACTACTCCGGCGCTGAGCCCGTCGAGCGCATCGGCCAATGTCGCCGCCTCGGATTGCTTGATGCCAATCGCCTTGTTGATCAGCAACGCGCGGTGAGCATGGGGAACAATGAGCGCGAGCCGGCGCCGCATGTCGTGGTCGACCATCCGCTTGCCGGAAAGGACGGTGAGCAGCACGGGACAATGGGACTTTGAATTTTCCAGCACCACGTTAGCCGCGTCGACGCAGCCCTGCGGCTGCATCCATTCCTGATAGAAGCGTCCCCGACGGTATTCGTCGAAGGCGACGAGATCGGGAATGCTCACGACCTCTCCGAACGGCGGTAAGGTGGTGAGGGGGTCGTATTTGGAATGGGTCTCCGAATAAAGCTGGATGTAGTAGGGATCGGCGCCGCAGTAATAGTGCGTCACCCCGTATTTGCTGATCGAATCCTTTGAAAACAGTCCGCAGGCTTTGCCGCCGACGAAATCATTGATGCCGATGACGACATCCGACCAGCGCGCGGGTTCGAGCGCCGCGTCGTAGATCGTCTCGAGGAGGCCAGATAGTTTCTGGGTGCTGTGCATCGGACTCATGGGGTCGGCCGTCGATCGTCACACGCTGAGCAGCCGGTCAAAATAGCACGAGCATCTGCGCCCTTCATCCTCCGATCGGAGGATGCCGGGAACCTGGCATTTGAGCCGCCTTGTGACGCGGCTGCGAATAGAACATCGAGATACCGTTGTCGCATTCTCAAAGAAATCGAGAATTCATCAAGCAAATCTGTTGATTGACGTGTCATTGACGATGCGATGACGCAACCATGACGCGCGCCATGGTTGGTTCGCTCTCGTTTCCGGGAACGAGGGGCAGTCCCTTTGACAGCGCGCGGACGCCAAAAGCCGGGCAAAGGCGCCCAGGCGCAAAATACTGCCCAAACGTTCGTGCTGGCCGTGCGTCATCATCAGGCCGGGCAGCTATCGGAAGCCGAAGCCCTCTATCGCCGGGTCTTGGCGATCGATCAGGATCACGCCAACAGTCTGTATAATCTCGGCTTGATGGCGGTCCAGATCGGCCGTTTCGACGCCGGTGCCGACTTGCTGGCAAAGGCGGTCGCGCGCAACGACCGCGCGCCGGAATGGCATTATAATTGTGCGTTCGCCTTGGCCGAGGCCGGACGCACCAAGGATGCCATCTCTCATTACCGCATGGCGATCGGGCTCAAGCCGGACTATCCCGAAGCACTGATGAATCTCGGCAACCTGTTCAAGGCCGACCGTCAGCCCGATCAGGCGATCGCTTGCTATCGCCAGGTGATGGCGCTGCGACCCGGCGCGATCGAGGCTTGCTACAACCTTGCCAATGTCTGGGCCGAGCAGGGTGAATGGGACAAGGCCGCGGACGCTTATGGGCAGGCGCTGGCGCTCAAGCCGGATTTTGCCGAGGCCCATACCAATTTGGGCATCGTGCTGAGCGCTCAAGGACAACAGGCCGAGGCGGTGGCGCGGCACCAGCGTGCGTTGGCGCTCAATCCCAACCTGATCGAAGCGTATGTCAATCTCGGCAAGGTTTTCGCCGCCGAGGGCAGGCCGAGGGAAGCGGCAGGACATTATCGACAGGCGATCGCGCGCAATCCCAGCTATGCGCAGGCCCACAACAATCTGGGCGTCGTGCTGATGGCCGATGGCGAGGTCGACGCGGCGATTGCGTCGTTTCAGCGTGCGCTCGCGCTCAAGCCGGATTTTGCCGAGTTCCACAACAATCTCGGCATCATGCTGATGGCCAAGGGCCGGCTGGATCAGGCGTCGGCGTGCTTTCGGCGCGCGCTCGCGCTCAGGGCCGATGTGGTCGAGGCCTACAACAATCTTGCCCGTGTCTGCCTCGCCGAACGCGATGTCGGTCAGGCGCTGCATGTGCTGGCGCAGGCGCTCGCGGTTCGCGAAACGGCGGAAACCAAGACGCTCTACGTCGACAGTCTGAAGAACGTGCGCGCGCTGCCGGATGGAGGCGGGCAACGCGACCTGGTGATCCGGGCGCTGACCGAACCATGGGGTCGGCCGAGTGATGTCGCCGGCTTCACCGCCGGTCTGCTGATGCAGAATGCCGCGATCAACGCCGCCGTCGTGCGCACGGGCAGGGCGTGGCCGCGGCGGCTGGCGATGGCCGAACTGTTGCCTGCGCCCGAGCGCGCGGCGATCGCGAGCGATCGCTTGCTGCAAGCGTTGCTTGAATGCGGTCGCATCGCCGATGTCGGGCTCGAGCGCTTTCTCACCGCCTTGCGCGCAGCCATGCTCGACGTCTCGGCGCGGGCCGCCGCCAGCGACGTCCATGATCCGGAAGAATTGCGTTTATACTGTGCGCTGGCGCGCCAGTGCTTTGACAACGACTATGTGTTCGACGTCACTGACGCGGAAATGGCCGACGTCGATGCGTTGCGCCAACGGCTGACGGCGGCGCTTGAGGCCGATGCCGAGATCTCCGTGCTTTGGCCGATTGCGGTCGCCGCCTATCATCCGCTGCACGCGGTGGCATCGGCCGCTGCGCTGTTGAACCGGTCGTGGCCCGACTCCGTCGCAAGCGTGCTGCAGCAGCAGGTGCGGGAGCCCGAACAGGAGCGGCAATACCGGGCGGCGATTCCGCGACTGACCGCGATCGAGGACGACGTCTCGCGGCTGGTGCAGGACCAATATGAGCAAAATCCCTACCCGCGCTGGAACCGGCCCGCACCGGCGCCCAGCCCGATCACGATCGATGACTATGTGCGGCGCTTGTTTCCGCGGGGTTCCTTTCAGCCCCTCGGTCCGCGCAGTGGTCTCGATGTCCTGGTCGCGGGTTGCGGCACCGGGCAGCACTCGATCGAGGTGGCGCAACGCTGGAAGCACGCGCGCGTGCTCGCGGTCGATCTCAGTCTGACGAGCCTTTGCTATGCGCAGCGCCAGACGCTGGCACTCGGCCTCGACAATATCACTTACGCCCAGGCAGACATCCTCAAGCTTGGCTCGCTGGGGCGCACGTTCGACGTCATCGAAGCCGCCGGTGTGGTGCATCATCTCGCCGATCCGCGGGCGGGATGGCGGGTGCTGACGTCGCTGCTGCGCCCGGGCGGATTGATATTTTTCGCGCTCTACAGCGAGGTTGCGCGCGGTGACATCGTGGCGGCCCGTCGCTTCATTGCGGAGCGGGGCTACCATGCGACGGCGCCGGAGATTCGGCATTGCCGGCAGGACTTGATGGACGCCGAAGACGGGAGTGCGCTGAAAAACGTGACCCAGACGGCGGATTTCGGCAGCACCAGCGAGTGCCGCGACCTGTTGTTCCATGCCCAGGAGCATCGGACGACGCTGTTGGAGATCAAGGCGGCGCTGGCGGAAAACCAGCTGAACTTCCTTGGATTCGAAATCGATCCGTTCGTGCGGCGCCGCTATGCGGTCCGGTTTGCCGACGATGTCGCGCTGACCGATCTCGACCACTGGCAAGAATTCGAGACGGACAATCCGCTGACGTTCACGCGGATGTATCAGTTCTGGGCGCAGAAGGCCTGAACGCCGGCAGTTTTTCTGTGCGGGCCCAGTGGCGGTGGCGACATTCGGCCCCAGCAGTCCCCTTGCTTGCGGATGCATTCGCCGCTATCTGATTTCAAACGACAGTTTGAAATCAGGATGGTGCATGACGCGGCCCTCGGATTATACGCGCGACCGTATCCTCAAGGCGGCGCTCAAGCTGTTCGCTGATCTCGGCTATGACGGCGCCAGCGTGCGCGCCATTGTCGCCAAGGCCAAGGTCAACCAGGCCGCGATCAACTATCACTTCGCCGGCAAGGAGGGCCTGTATCGGGCGGTCCTGCACATCGCGTTCGAAGCGTTGACCCACGATGCGCGTCTCGACGCCGATGCGCTGGTATCGCTGCCGCGCGAAGAGGCGCTCGAACGTTTCGTGCGGCGGCAATTGCGTCCGCTCGCCGGCCAGGACGAGCTCAGCCGCTATTTACAGATTTTCAATTGGGAGGCGCTGCGACCGACGCCGGTGTTCAAGGCGTTCATCGTGGAGGAGGCGGCCCCGTTCATGGCGCAGGCGGCCGACCTGATCAGGCGCTTTCTGCCCAAGGCCAATGCCCGCACCGTGCGGGTGGCGGCGATCTGGCTGCTCGGCCAATGCAGCGTGTTCGTGCGCAATCGCGAACAGCTGTCCGGGCTCGGGGTTCCCGGTCGCGGCGCGGCCGATGACGCGCTGATTGACGAACTGGCCGGTCACGTCAGCCGCTGGGCGATTTCCGGATTGGCGCAGGGCACATGATACCGGTGCGGCCCGTAGTCGGCGCTGGCGCGGCAAAAGTCTGATCCCGCTCGATTAAATCCCGTAACGACCGCGGACTCGCCGGCAGTCGGCCACGTTGCTGCCGCAAACGGGCGTTTGAATTTCAATCAGTCGTTTGAAATTGACCGGAGCGATTCGATGATCCAGCGGGTGCAGCGTTTCCTGTCAAAATTCGCCATGGACGTGGTGCGTACGATGGTGGCGAGCGCCATCGGCGCGCTGCTGTTCACGCATCAATGGACGCTCGGCTCGGCGCCGGTAACACAACCCGTCGCCGCTTCGGTCGGCACGCCCGGACAGGTCGGGCAAATGGTTCGCGACGAGCACGATGTCATGGTGCAGTACCTCAAGGCCGAGCACGCCAAGGAGCGGGCGGCGCTGGAGAAAGAGGTTCGCGACGCCCAGGCCGCGCGGAGCGTGCAGGACGCTCAGCGTGCGCAGGAGGCGATGCGCCCGACGGACGCCGAACCGCGCAAGACCGCGGCACTGCCGCGACCGGTTCCGGCACCGCGGCTTGCAAGCGAGACGGCGCCTGCCAACGTCGCGCCGGTGGTTGCGAATGCTGCGCCCATCGCTCCGGTCGCTGCTCCGGTTGCGGTCGCCGGCGCCAATCCGGCCGGCTCCGCCGTTGTCGCCAATCTGCCGCCGCCGATCACCATCACGCCGCTGCCGGACGTGGTGGCGTCCGCGCCGAAAGTCGAGGTGCAACAGCCTCCGCAGCCGCAGGAGCCGACGCTGGCACAGAAGGCGGCTGCCGCCACCCACGTCAACGACGTGGTGTCATTCATGCGCGATGTGTCCAGCTGGTTCACCCACGAGGACGCGCCGGTGCCGCCCGCCGACGTGCGATTGAACCGCTTCATCAGCGCGAGCATGTGAACGCGGGCGCAGCGCGCGTCAGCGATTGCGACCGCGACGCAACGCTAGCCTCAATTGCGGCCGTTCAATTGCGGCTCTTCAATTGCGGCCCTTGGCGCGGAAAATCACCCCCATGGTGAAGGTCAAGCCTTCATCGGCGACGAGCGGGGGCGGCGGGGGAACCGGATCCGCGCGCTGGATCATGGCGAGCGCGGCGGCGTCGAATGACGCATCGCCAGATCCTTGAGCGATGCTGGCGGACAGGACGTGTCCGGTCCGGTCGAGAACAAAACTGACGACCAATTCCGCGGCCTGCTGCGAGCGATCGTCGGGATAGCGCTTGTATTTGTTCAGGTGGGCGGAGAGCTCCTTCTGCCAGGTCGCCCGCATGCGCAACGCGCTGTCGCCGGTGCCGGGGCTCGGCGCGACCGAACGCTGAGCCTCCGTCGCGGCCGGCGGACTCGGCAGTGCCGTTGCCGGTGCAGCAACCGAGGCGTCCGACGGCGCGGCCTGCATGGTGGTGACGTTCGGGTCATCCTTCTCGGGCTTTTTCGCATCGTCAGGTGCGACCAAGCGGTCGGGGTCGTCAGTCTCGGTCGGGATCGCCTTCGGCAAATCGGTGGGGGTGACGACCGATTTCTGCGCGACAACAGCCGGTGAGGCAGCCGAAGCCTCGACATCGGGGCCCGGAGGCAACTCCGTCGGTGCGGTCTGCGGTGCGGTGAGTTCCAGCCCGACCTCGATCGCCGGTGCTCCGAGCGCCTCGTCGTCGGTGTCCGGCGACAGGTAGGCCACCGTCATGGCCGCGCCGCCGGCATGAATCGCGACGGCGCCGCATGCCGCCAGAATCCAAATTCGCGCGTTTTGCCTCGATAGAGCGTTGAAAGCGGCCATCGTCCCTCGGTTCAAGGCTTGGGATTCGCTGGTGCGGCCGGCAATTGATCGGCGCCGACCGGGACGCCCTCGAGCGCGACCAGGGCGACCTTAATGTAGCCGCCGGCGCGCAGCAGCTCCAGCACATCCATCATCTCGCCGTAGGGCACCGCGCGATCGGCGCGCAGGAAGATCCGGTGGTCCTTGCCGAGATCCGGCGTTGAGTCGAGGGTCCGGACCAGGTCGACGCGCTTGACCGGCGTCTCGCCGATCGCGACGGCAAGATCGGCCTTGATGGTGACGTAGGTCGGTTTATCCGGCTTCTTTTGCGGGATCGCGGTCGACGACGGCAGATCGACGGGGAGGTCGACGGTCGACAACGGCGCCGCCACCATAAAGATGATCAGCAGCACGAGAATGACGTCGATGAACGGCGTCACATTGATGTCGTGCGCTTCCCCGAAGTCATCGTCGTCGTCGCCTTCGGCGTCGAGAGATACGCCCATGGCTCATGCCGCCGCGTCGGGATGGTGCCGGCCATCGGCGCGATCGAGATCGCGCGACAGCAGCCGCCCGATCGCCCCCGACGCCCGATTGACCAATTCCAGGTAACCCTTGGTCGCGCGTGAAAAGTGATTGTAGATGATGACCGCGGGGATTGCGGCGACGAGGCCGATGGCGGTGGCGAGCAACGCCTCGGCGATCCCGGGCGCGACGACGGCCAGATTGGTCGTCTGCGATTTTGAAATGCCGATGAAGCTGTTCATGATGCCCCACACGGTGCCGAACAGTCCGACGAACGGCGATGTTGCTCCGATCGTCGCCAGCACGCCCATGCCGCGACGGCTGACGCGCGCTTCGGTGCGCACGATTTCGGAGAATCGCGATGCGGCGCGCTGTTGGATTTGGCCGTCGGCGGCGACTTCCCGCGAGTGGCGGATCTCTTGCGCGGCGGCCGCGAGCAATGACGCCAGAATGGTTCCGCTTGCGCCCAACGCCAGTTGCGCCTCCGCCAGGGTTCTTGATTCGGAGATGGCGGCGAGGGCCCGGTTAAGGCGCTGGCGGGCGAGAAAAAGCTGAATGCTCATGGCGATCAGAATGGTCCAGGTCACCAGCGAGGCAAACATCAGGCTGATCATCACCGCCTGAACCAGCACATCGGCAGAGAGAAACATCGACCATGGCGAAAGATCGTGCAGCACGGCGCCGACGGGCGATGACCGCCGGCCGCCGTCGGTGACGGCAACGGGTGTCTGAGGTGCCGGCGTCGATTGGGTCGGCTGGTCTTCGTTGCCGCCGACCTGACCTGACGTGTCGGTTGATCCCGGACCGGTCGCTCGCTGGGACATGGCCGGGGCTTGCGGTGCCGGCGCGGTGTCGGTTTTCGGTTGGGCGCAGAGCGGGGATGCCAGCAGCAAAGCGGCGAGCCACAGGGTGGCGAGACCGCGCGATGCCATGATCGCCGCGCGCAGATGAGGTGGGTTCATACTTCGGCCCAGTAGCGGATCAGGTTGTGATAGATGCCGGTGAGCCTGACGGTCTCGGCGTCGTCTCGCCCCAGCCGGCCGACCAGACTCTGAATGGAGGTGTCGAGATCGAAGATCATGCTGCGCGCGTGGGCGTCGCGAACCATGCTCTGCAACCAAAAGAACGACGCCACCCGGGTGCCGCGGGTGATCGGCGTGACCATGTGCAGGCTGGAGGCCGGATAGAGTACGAGATGGCCGGCCGGCAGTTTCACTTCGTGGGAGCCGTAATAATCCTCCACCACCAGCTCGGCACCATCGTATTCATCCGGTTCGGAGAGAAACAGCGTCACCGACAAATCGGTGCGGATGCGCATGCCGGTCAGGTGGTCGCCGCGCACGGCGTTGTCGACGTGGACGCCGAAATGATGACCGGCGCCGTAGCGGTTGAACAACGGCGGAAAGATATGCAGCGGAATCGCGGCCGAGACGAACAGCGGATTGGCCGTCAACGCCTTGATGATCCGCTGGCCCAGCTGCCGCGCGACGTCTCCGTTCGGCGGCAGCTGCTCATTTCTTTTCACCAGCGCGGACTGCGCCCCGGCGGTCGAGCGGCCGTCTTCCCATGCGGTAGCGTCCATCACGCCGCGGAATTCGGCAACCTCGGCCTTGCTCAGCACATCGGGGACGCAAATCAGCATTGCGCGACCCGACCCTAGAACTTGGCCTGCACGACCACGGAGGCGGACCGTCCGGGAGCGACGAGAACGAATGGCGCGGCGCTTTGATAGAACGCGTCGTAATAGGTCTTGTTGAAGATGTTGTTGAGGAAGAGTTTGGCGGTGAAGTTCTTGTTGATCTTGTATTCGGTGAAGAGATCGAAGCGCCAGTAGTCGGGCAGCACCGTGCCCTGGTTCGCGACCAGCAGCGTGCCGCCGTAGATGTTCGATCGATAGGTCGCCTGTCCGCCGAATTCGAGCGCGTCGGTGACTTTGTATTTCGTCAAGAGGTTGAAGGACTGGTCGGCGGTGTTGGCCAGCCTGAGGCCGATATTGCTGGGGACGACGGACTCCAACACCTTGGTGTTCATCAGCACCAGGCCGCCGAAGACGCTCCACCTGTCGGTGATCTTGCCGGCAACCTCGAGATCGATGCCCTGGACGCGATAGGCCGCGCCGGCCACGATCGTGCCGGCATTCGGCAAGCCGCTTGGAATGGTTTCGCGGGCGTTCTCCTTGTTGGTTTGGAATAACGCGCCGGTCGCGAGCAGATGGCGATCGAACAATTCCCATTTGGTGCCGACTTCCGCCGCCTGGTTTCGTTCGGGACCAAAAATCTGATTGATGGCGGCAGTCGGATTGACGCCGCCGTAAGTGGACGATGTGCCGTCGAGTTCGGCGCCGACCGGATTGGCCGACGTTGCATAGGCCGAATAGAGGCTCGCATAGGGAAGCGGCTTGACCACGGCGCCGAGGTTATAGTTCACAAGCCCGGATGTGGTGGAGATCTCGGATCCCATCTTGCTCGCGCTGATATTGTAGTCGTCGTAGCGGACGCCGCCATTGAGAATGATAAAGTCCCGCCAATTCGCGGTTTCGATCAGATAGGTGCTGATGGTGTCGATCGGAATGACGACCGGATTGCCGGTCAGGCTCGGCGAGAAATTCGGAAACGGCAACGTGTTGGGCGGATTGAAAACCGATTGGCTCGGCAAACTGCCGGAACCGCTGAAGGCTCCGGAGCCCTGCGCTTCCGATGCCAGTCCGGTATAGCTGTCGATGCTGACGCGCTCGCGCGAGACTTCGGTTCCCATTACCGCGGTATGACGGATCGGGCCGGTATCGAACTTGTAGGTCAGGTCGGTCTGGTTGGCGACGACGTCGGCGACCTGGTATCGGCTCTGCGGATTGAGATTGACGAATCCCTGCGCGGGCGGAGGGCTTCCGTTCTGCTCGGGCAGCGTTCCGATGTAGTTGAGAATGGAGTGCCCGACGCGGACCTTGTTGCTCAGCAGCGTGTTGTCGTTGATGGCGAACTCGCCGTTCACCGTTGCCATATCCTGGGTCGTCTTCTGGAAATCGCGATTGACGAAACCGTAAAAGGTTTCCCGCGGAACGCCGGTTTCGGTGTAGGGCAGCAGCGCCGGCTTGTTGTAGGGGACACCGAAGTCGGGCAGCGAATTCAAATCGGTGTGTACATAGTTCGCGGTTATTTTTGTGATCTCGTTGGGCGTCCATTTGACGGCGCCGGCCACACCCCAGCGATCATCGAAAATGTAGTCGCGACCGGCGACGCCGGCGTCCTGGCCCATGGCGTTGACGCGAACCGACAGCGTCGGGTCGATGACCTGATTGACGTCGAGGGTGATGCGCTTGGTTCGATCAGTGCCGAGCGTGGCTTCGGCATTATAGAAACTCTGGTCGCCGGCCTGCTTGGTGACGATGTTGATCGCGCCGCCGGTGGTGCCACGGCCGGCGAACGACGACGCCGGTCCCCTCAGAATCTCGACCTGCTCGGTGAAGAAGTTCTCGCGAATGCTGACGCCGGCGTCGCGCACGCCGTCGACAAAGATATCGTTACGCACGTCGAAGCCGCGAATGAAGAAGCGGTCACCGAAGGCGTTGCCGCCTTCGCCGGTCCCGAGCGTCACGCCGGCGGTGGAGCGGGCAACTTCTCGGAGACTCGTTGCGTTCTTGTCTTCGAGGATTTCCTTGGTCAGAACCGTGACGGTCTTTGGCGTATTGATCAGCGGTTCGGTGAATTTCGGCGACGCCAGGCGATCGGCTTTGTAGGGCGCGGCGGGATCGGCATAGGGATTGCGATCCGGCGCTTGCGCGCCCGCATCGGGCGCGGATGTCTGCGTGCGTTGCGCGGCTTGCTGGGCCTGACGGGCCTGCCGTCTGAGCGCGGCGCGAACCCGCAGTTCTTCCGCTGTCGGCTTGGTCGCGGCCGGACGCGGACGCGTCACCGGTGCGTCGATGGTGACCGGCGGCAATGGTGCCTGTTGCGCTTCGGCAGCAGAGATCGAGCCGACGGCGACCAGACAGGCAACCGTGACCTTCTGGGTGGAATTCGATTTGAGATCCGGCTCGTCATTGATCACAGCGAATGTAATGTTTGACCGCAACGATCTTGGTGCCAGCACCATATTCATGTCGCCCACTCCCCAACTGATCCAACAACAAACGCGATTTCGGCGCCGCCGCGGTGCGGCTGATCGAAACGTTGAGTCACGTGTAGGACGGTGCGGAGCGGAATATCAAATCCAATTGACAGTAATTGGAAGCGAGAACACTGGAATAAATGCAGACAAGCGCGAGATCAGAACGCTTCCAACGCTTCATTGAAATAAGAATAATTCCAATTCCAATTTTTATTTCACCGAGGGGTGGACGAGAGGCGATGACTCCACTTTTGCGACGCAGTGAAAGCGATTTAATAGTTGTATTGATCAATCGGTGCTCGGCGGTTTCATCAATGAAAACAGCTCGTCGACGGTTTTTTGCGCGGTTCTGCGCACGCCCTGGGTGTCGTCCATTCCTGAAATATTGATTTGGTTCACCACCGCTTTGATCTCATCGCGAAAGTCGGTCAGGAATCGCAATGGATCCGGGGAGTTGTTGGCCACGCGCGCGATCAGGCCGGTGAGAAGAATCTGGCACGCGATCATGCGGCCGTTCAGTTCGTCCATCAGTCGCTCCCGTCGGTGATGCGAGCTCCGCTCAAGCCTGCGCGGCAGCGGCGTCACGCCTCGATTGCGCGAATTCGCACGCAACAGACTCTCATGCAAGGAACGTGACGTCGCGGGGCGGGGAAATATGACTCGTGGCACGTTGTCGTGCCATCGCGCGCGAACGCCGCCGGCCGCACTTATCCCAGCTGTTCGGCGCGCGCGAGGCTGCTGATCATGGAAACGGCCAGCAGATATGCCCGGGCCTCGGTGGGGTCGCCTGCAAGGCGGCGGAGACGATCGATGAATTCCGGCCCCGCGGATTCCAGGTTTTTCTTGTTTTGAATCGATTGCGTCTGCACGTGTTCCTTGGTCACCAGCCTCCGCTGGAGGTCGAAGCGGTCCAGTTCTGCATCGGGCTTGCGGCCGTGCCAGACCGCGGCGAGACGATCGGTGAGATTGATGGCGTCATGGATGCCGCCATTCATCCCCATGCCGCCCAGCGGATTGTTGATGTGCGCGGCGTCGCCGATCAGCAACGCGCGACCGGCGCGGAAGCTCTTGGCGACGCGCTGGTGAACGCGATAGAGCGTCGTGTGGACGATTTCGTAATCGGAAATTCCGGGGACGACCTGCGCCATCAGCGCCTGCGCGAATGCGGGGGACAGGGCCTGTTCGTCGCTTTCATCCGCTGACACCGGAAACATCAGGCGCCACAGCCCGGGAATCTGCAACAGAAAATGCCAGCGGTCGGGATCGGCGACATAGTTGACCGACACCAGGTCGGCGATGACGCGGTGAAAATCAAACGGCGTGCTCACCACCAGAAATCGCTCCGGCCAGGTGAAGCCTTCGAATTCGATCGCAAGCGACTGGCGGATGTCGCTGCGGGCGCCGTCGGCGGCGATCAGCCAGCGGGCCGATTGGGTTTGCGCCGCGCCCTGGTGCTCGACCGTCACCGTGACGCTGTCGGCATCCTGGCGCACGTGCCGCGCCCGGCTGGCAAAGGCGATTTCGAACAGCGGATGGCTGACGAGCTGCGCACGAAGAAGGCCGGTCAGCTTTGATTGCTCGCATTGCAGGCGAAACGGATGACGCGTCGCATCGGCGATGGCGCCGAAGTCGAACTGCGCGATCAACCCCTGCGACCGCGACCGGTATTGGAACTGGGGCGCGACCAGCCCAAGGGCAATCATCGGCTTGGCGACGCCGAGATCGTCCAGCATGTCGAGCGTCGGCGGATGAAATGTCGATGCGCGGGATTCTTCGCTCAGGCCGGCACCGGCTTCGAGCACTTTGACCGGGACGCCGTGGCGCACCAGATTGGCGGCGGCGACTAGCCCGACCGGGCCGGCGCCGGCGATCAGCACCTTGTCTGCAATATTCATGCGATGATGATTGACCTGTGATGGCGCGGATGGCGGGTTGTGCGCGATCTCACATCGGCTCGATCCCGGCTTTCTGGATGATGTCCTTCCACTTCGCGGTCTCCGACACGATGAACTTTTCCAGTTCCTCCGGACCGGGGGCGGTGGGTTCCGCGCCCTGGTCGATGAAGCGGGCCTTGAGCGCGGGTTCCTTCACGGCTTCGGCGAGGGCGCGATACAGCTTGTCGATGATCGGCTTCGGTGTTCCCGCCGGCGCCAGCAGCGCCAGCCAGCCAAAGGTCTCGTAGTTCGCGATACCGGCTTCCTCCGCGGTCGGCACCTCGGGCAGTGCGGTCATGCGCTGGCGGCTGGTGACCGCGAGCACGCGGGCGTCTCCGGTCTTCAACATGGGCAGCACATTGGGCAGGAACTGGAAGCCGAGCGGCACCTGGCCGGCAATGAAGTCCGGCGTGTACTGGGCGATGTTGCGGTAGGGAACGTGGGTCAGTTGAATGCCGGTGATCTGTTCGAAATAAGCGCCGGCGAGATGTTGCGAACTGCCGACGCCGACCGAGCCGTAATTGAGCTCTTTCGGATGGGTTTTCGCGTAGGCGACGAGTTCGGTGAGGGACTTCGGCGGCAGCTTCGCATTGATCACGATCACGTTCGGGAGCGTGGCGAACAACGAAATCGGGGCAAAATCCTTTTCCGGATCATAGCCGAGATCATGAAACAGCGTCTTGTTGGCGGCGAGCGGGCCGGACGTGCTCATCACCAAGGTGTAGCCGTCCGGCGCAGTCCTGGCGGCGGACGCGGTGCCGGTATTGCCGCCGGCGCCGGGGCGATTGTCGACGACGAATTGCTGGCCAAGAGACTTCGCCATTTCGTTGAGCAACAGGCGGGTGACGACGTCGCTGGCACTGCCGCCGGCAAACGGCACGATGACCTGGATCGGCTTGGTGGGGTAATCCTGCGCGCGCACATGGGTGCCGCAGAGCAAGACGACGGCAACAGCAATTAAGAATTGCAGCAGCCTTGAAGGTCCCGTTTTGATCATGACGCCTATTCCTGTGGTTGCAATTTTCTGATCGTGCTTCGTGGTTACATGGCCAGCGTGGTCAATAGCTTGTCGCAATCGGCGGGTTCGTCGGCGCGCCCGCTCAGGACCACGCTGCCGCGCTCGATGACCACGAACCGGTCGCAAACCGTCAGTGCGTGATGCACATTCTGTTCCACCAGCAAAATTCCGCAGCCGGTTTGTTTGATTTCCCTGATGATCGTAAACAAATCGGCAACGATCATCGGGGCGAGGCCCTCGCTCGGTTCGTCGATCAGCAGCAGGCTTGGTTCCCCGACCATGACCCGAGCCATCGCCAGCATTTGCTGTTCGCCGCCCGACAGGGTGGTGCCCAATTGACGCGCGCGCTCCATCAGTCGTGGCAAGCGACGATAAATCGTCTGCAGGGCCGCGCGATTGGCGGCCGCCGACCGCTTCGGCACCTGAAGAAACCCGAGGGCAAGGTTCTCCTCCACGGTGAGGCCGGGGAAGATCCGCCGGTCCTCCGGCACGAAGCCGACCCCGCGGCGCGCGATCCGGTCGGATTGAATTCCGTCCATGCGCTCGCCCTGGAAGCGGATCTCGCCGCTGCTCGGCCGGATCCAGCCCGCGACGGTCTTCAGCAATGTCGTCTTGCCGACGCCGTTGCGGCCAAAAATGCCGAGCACCTCGCCATCGCGCAAAGTCAGGTCGATGCCCTGAATGATGTGGCTCAGGCCGTAATGCGTATGCAGGTCGCGGATCTCCAGCATGGTCAGGCGTGCCCGAAATAGGCGGATTGCACGGCCGGGTTGCTGCGCACGTCGGCGGGCGACCCTTCCGCCAGCTTCTGGCCCTGATGCATGACGATGACATGGTCGGACAGGCTCATGACCAGCCCGATATCGTGCTCGATCAGGAGCACGGTGACGTCCGATGCCAATGACTTGATCAGTGCGGCGGTGTCCGCGGTGTCGTAGTGGCTCATGCCCTGGGTCGGCTCGTCGAGCAGAAGAATCTTCGGCCGGCAGGCGAGCGCGACCGCGACTTCCAGCCGCCGCTGTTCGCCGTGCGAGAGCTTACCCACCGGAGCCTGCGCCTTGTCGGCGAGGCCGAACCGCTGCAGCAATTCCTCGACCCGTGCGAGCGCCCGGTGGCTCGCGGCGACCGGGCGCCATGACATCGCGATCGGCTCGAGAATCTGTGCGGCCAGCCGCAGGTTCTCGGCGACCGACAGTTCCATGAACAGATTGGTGATCTGGAACGAACGCGCGAGCCCCGCCGCCACCATGCGATAGGGCGGCTGCGCTGTGCAATCGATACCCTCGATCAGCACCGTGCCGTTGCGCGGACGCAGTGCGCCCGAGATCAGATTGAACAAGGTCGATTTACCGGCGCCGTTCGGGCCGATGACAGTGGTGATGCGATGGCGTGCAATCGAAAAGCTGACATCGTCGACGGCGCGCAGGCCGCCGAAACTGACCGAGAGTTGGCGCACTTCGAGCACCGGCGCGGTCATGAGGTCCTCGGCGCCAGCAGCCGCGCGATGGCCGGCCGCACGATGCCGATCAATCCCTTGGGCAGAAAAATCACGACGCTCATGAACAGCAGACCGATGACGATCAGATGGTGTTCGGTGTAGCTGCCGACCACGGATTTCAGCAGCGTCAGCAGCACGCTGGCGTAAAGCGCGCCGACCAGGGTGCCGGCGCCGCCCATCACCACCGCGATCACCGCATTGCCCGAGGTCGAAAAGAACAGCAGTTCCGGCGACACGAACCCACGCAGCATCGGATAAAGTGCGCCGGACAGCGCCGCGACCATGGCGGCGAGAACGTAAGCCGCAAGCCGCGCGGTCATTGTCCGATAGCCGAGAAAAGGAATCCGTTGCTCGTTCGCCCGCAACGCGATCAGCAGGCGGCCGAACGGGGTGTCGAGCAGGTAGGCGCAGATCGCGTAGAGCAGTACGATGAACGCGAGCACGAACAGGAAGAAACCGACAGGAGAAGCGCTCGACACCGACGCCACGCCGAAATTGATGTTGATGACGGGAACGCCGAGCAGTCCGTCGGAGGCGCCCAAGGCGCGGGTGTTGTAGACGACCTTGGCGGCGACCTGCGCCATGCCGAAAGTAATCAGGGCGAAGTAGACGCCGCGCACGCGGTTGACGATCAATCCGCCGATCAGTGCAATGACGGCTGACGCCGTGGCTGTTGCGGCGAACGCCGCCCAGAACGAGGGAACGACCATCAATACCAGCGCCGAAAGATAGGCACCGAGACCGAAATAGAGCGCCTGTCCGAGCGACAGCAGCCCGGTATAGCCGAGCAGAATATCGACCGAGAGGGCGAGGCCGGCAAAGATCAGCGCTTCGGTCGCCAATCGCAGATAGAACGCATCGTCGGTCGCGACGCCGAACGCCGCGAACAGCAGCGCGGCAATCACCAGCAATGCCAGCAGCAGGTGGCTCGCGCGCATCGAGCGGGTGAGGGCGTCAGCCATGTCCGAGCCGTCCGAACAGGCCCTGCGGCCGGATCATCAGCATCGCCACCATGATCCCGAACACGATCGGATCGGACCACACCGGCGAAATATAGAGCGAGGACAACGCCTGCACCTGGGTGAGGACGAGACCCGCAACCACGGTCCCGGCGATGCTGCCGATGCCGCCGACGATGACGACGGTGAAGGCGAGAAAAATAAAGTCACGCCCCATGGTCGGAAACACCGAATAGATCGGCGCCAGCATGACGCCGGCGAGCGCTGCGAGTGCGACGCCGAAAGCGAAGGCCCCGGCATAGACGTGCTGGACCGGAACGCCGAGGGAAGCCGCCATGTGGCGATCATAGGCGGCGGCCCGCACCATGGCGCCGAGCCGGGTGCGATAGACGATCAGCGCGACCGCGGCGATGATCCCGGCGCCGCCGACGATCAGGAACAGCCGATAGAGCGGGAGAAAAACGCCGAACAGATCGATGCCGCCGGTGATCGGCACCGCAGGCTTTTGCGGATTGGGGCCGAACACCAGCCGAAACGAATCTTCCATCACCAGCCCGAGTCCGAACGTGAGCAGCAGAGTGGTCACGTGGCGTTCGCCGCCATGGAACACCCGCTGGATCAAGCCGCGCTCGACCACGTAGCCGATCGGCAGCATCACCAGTGGAACCAGGATCAGCAGCAGCCAGAACGGCAAGCCGAGCGAGGCCAGCGCCAAGGCAATGAAGGCGCCGAGCGCATAGAACTCGCCATGCGCCATGTTGATCACGTCCAGCAGTCCGAAAATGATGGTCAAGCCGAGCGCGACCAGAATGACGGCAATGCCGATCACGAGGCCGATAAGGATCTGGGGCGCCAACACGAATTGGAAATATTCGATTGCCCCGCTCATCATCGCGCCTCGTGATCTCGGTGATGCACTGCTCAGAAACGTTTGCAGGTGTTGGCGCCGATGGCGTCTGCACCCTTGACCTCGCCGGTGATCTTGAATTTTCCGTCGGTGACGCGGACGACGTACATGGTCTGGACCGCCTGATGGTCGCTGGCGCGCAGGGTCTTGTCGCCCTGCGGCGTTGCCCAGGTCAGATCGGCGAAGGCGGCGCGCACCTTGTCGGTTTCCGTGCTTTTGGCTTTCTCGACCGCGCTTTTGTAGGCGTAGATCAGGCCATAGGAATCCGCGCCGTAGAGATCGGGATCGGCATTGTTGGCGGCCTTGAATGCGGCGACGAATTTCTTGTTTTCCGGCGTATCGATTTCGGCCGAGTAGCCGACGCCGGTGACGAAGCCTTCGGCGGCCTTGCCGATCGCAGCGAGATTCTGGGCGGTGACGGTGCCTGACGCGCCCACCACGGTGAGATTGTCGCGCAGGCCGAACTCCTGCAATTGGGTAAACAGCCGGACGGTGTCGTTGCCAGCGACCGAGGTGTAGAGCACCTGGGGCTTGGCCGCCCGCAGCTGGCCGAAATATTGCGTGTAGTCCTTGCTGTCGAGCGGGGCGAAAACCTCGCCGGTCGAGTCGGCTCCGACCTGCTCCGCACTCGATTTGAATGCCGCAACGGTCGAGCGTCCCATTTCGTAGTCCGGACCGAGATAGAACACCTTGGCCTTCGGCTTTTCCTTCGCCAGCCAGGCGGCGAGCGCGGTCGATTGCTGGCCGGCGCGGGCGTTGACCCGGAACACATTGGGCGAGCACTTGTCGCCGGTAATCGAATCGGCAAACGACACCGTGGTCGCGATCAGCTTGCCGGCGCGCTCGGCGACCTGGCCGACCGCGAGCGTGGAACCGGAATTGACGGTGCCGGTGAGGAAGTCGACCTTGCCGACCTGGAACAACTTGTCGGCCTTCTGCACGGCGACCGAGGGATTGGCTTCCTCGTCCTCGAAGCTGAGTTCGACCTGGCGACCCATGATGCCGCCTGCGGCATTGACCTCCTTGGTCGCGAGTTCGAGCCCCCATTTCACCTGTTGGCCGATGCCGGCATAGGTGCCGCTGAGCGGGGTGACGACGCCGATCTTGATCGGGTCGTCCGCGTGGGCGGAGGTGAAGGCGGTTGTCGACAGCAGCGCCGCGGCAATGGTCATTCGGATCGCGGTTCGGGTGTTGGTCATGTCATCCTCCCTGTGGGTTTGTTGTCGGCGGCGGCTGCCACCGGTTTGATCAGGCGCCCGTGAACTTCGCGGCGCGCTTGCCGTGGAAGGCTTCGACGCCTTCGCGGAAATCGTCGGATTGCCGCAGCCGACTGTAGCAATGTCCTTCCAGTTCGATTGCGATCGACAGCGTGGAATCCTCGGTGTCGTTCAACAGCTTCTTGGCGGTGCGCTGTGCGATCGGGGAGAACGCCAGCAGTTCCTCCACCAAGGCATCGGTTACGTGCTCGAGCCTGTCGTCCGGTACGCATTCGGTGGCGATGCCCCAGTCGAGCGCCTGCCGGCCGGGAATGCGCTTGGAACGCATGACAATGTCCTTGGTGCGGGTGATGCCGACGATTTTCTGCAGGCGGGCGGAGCCGCCGGAGCCCGGAATCTGGCCGAGTTTCTGCTCCGGCAGGGCGTAGAAGCAGGTTTCGGACACAATACGGAAATCGCAGGCGAGCGAGATTTCGAACCCGACGCCGAAGCAATAGCCGCGGTTGGCGGCGATCACCGGCTTGGAGCAGCGCGCCGGGGCGGCGACGTTCCAGGCGAGCTTGGAGACGTGCTCGGGCGAGGCCTCCATGAAGCCCTTGATGTTGCCACCGCTGGAAAAATGCTCGCCGATGGCGCGCAGCACGATGACGCGGACGCGCGCGTCCTCGTCGAGCGTCTCGAACACCAGCCGCAACTGATCGCGCTGCGGCATCTCGATCACGTTCAGCGGCGGGCGATGCAGAATGATATCGGCGCGCTGCTTTTCGGCGTCGAACTCGACCTTGAAGCCGTTGAGCGTCGCGAGACGCGGATCGTCGAATGTCATCGGGGTCATGCTGCGGTTCCCTGTGAGCGTGATTGATCTTCGGTCTCGAACTCGCCGGCCACCAATTGACGGCGCAGGAGCTTGCCGACCGGCGATTTGGGGATGCTGGTGACGAAGATGTAGCGGCGCGGGCGTTTGAAGTTGGCGAGGCCTGAGGTGCGGCAGAACTGGTCGAGATCCTCGTCCTTGACCTCGCCACGTCGCTTGACAAAGGCGGCGACGATTTTGCCCAGGCGTTCGTCCGGCAGGCCTACCACCGCGACTTCGGACACCGCCGGATGCAGCGACAGGCAGCTTTCGATCTCGACCGGGGAGACGTTCTCGCCGCCGGTGATGATCATGTCGTCGACCCGGCCGGTGACGAACAGATCGCGATCCTGGTCGAGATAGCCGGTGTCGCCGGTGAAGTACCAGCCCTGCCGCAGCGCCTTGGCGTCGGCATCCGGGCGGCGCCAATAGCCCTCGAAGGATTCGTCTCCCGCGAGCAGGGCGATGATCTCGCCTTCTTCGCCGATCGCCGCAATGTCATCGGGTGAGGTGGCGCCGAGGCTGACGACGCGAATGCGCTGGTTGAGCCCCGCGCGTCCGGCCGAGCCCGGCTTGGCGGCGGCGTCCTGCTCGATGGTGAAGGTGTAGATCTCGGAGGAGCCGTAGTGATTGACGAAAAGATCGGGTTTGAATGCGGCCTTGAGCTGCTTGAGCAAGCCGTCGGTCATCGACGCGCCGGCAAATCCGAGTTTGCGCACCGATCGGATGTCGGTTTTGGCGAAGTGCTCGTTGTGCAGGAGGTCATGATAGAGCGTCGGGACCAGATAGAGATTGGTCACCTGTTCGGCCGCGATCAGCGCGAGCGCCTTGGCGATCTCGAACCGCGGCAGGCAGACGAACACGCCACCGATCAGCGACATCGCCAGCAGCGAGCGCACGCCCATGGTGTGATAGAGCGGCATGACGCCGAGCGTGCGTTCGCCGCGGGCGTAGAGGTTCTGCGCCACATGGGCGAGCGCCGCAGCGCGTTCGGCGCGCTGGCGGCGGGGAACGCCTTTCGGCTTGGCGGTGGTCCCGGAGGTGTAGAGCATCACCGACCAGGCATCGGCGCCGACGCGCGGTTCAGCATCGGCAACCTCGCGCCGGAGCAGGGTGTCAAAAGCAATGTCGTCGGGCTTACCCGCGCCGATGAAAATCCGCAGGCAGGCTTGCGCGGCGCGGGATTCGCGCAGCGCGGCCGCCGACACCTCTTCGAACACCACGGCCTTGGCCTCGGCGTTCTCGACGCAATAGTCGATCTCGTCGGCTTTCGAGCGCCAATTGATCGGGGTGATGACGATGCCGGCGAATTGGCAGGCCCAATGGAGGGTCGCTGCCTCCCAGCGATTCTGCAGCACGGTCACCAAATGGTCGCCCGGCATCAGCCCGAGGTCGTCGAAGCCGGCGATCACCGCTGATATGCTTTTGTACCATTGCGCGTAGGTCAATCGCACGGATCCGTCGACGATGGCGAGCGCATCGGGATCGCGCTCCACGCTGGCGCGAAAACTGTTGCCGAGATCAAGCATGAGAGGCCTCTCGCAATCTCTTTGCGGCGTCGAGGGCGGCGGCGAGGATCGGCACGTAGCCGGTACAGCGGCAGAGATGGCCGCCGAGAAAGTTGCGCAGATCGGGTTCCGTTGGGGTCGGATGGATGCGGAGATAATGATCGAGCGACATCAGGATGCCGGCGGTGCAGAACCCGCATTGCAGCGCATGATGGCGGCGAAAGGCATCCTGGAGCACCGACAGCCGGCCGGCTTCGGGGGCGAGACCTTCGACCGTGCGAATGGTTGCGCCGTCTGCCTGAACCGCGAGCGTCAGACAGGCCCGCGCCGGCACGCCGTCGATGTCGACGGTGCAGGCGCCGCAGACGCCATGCTCGCAGCCGACATGAGTCCCGGTCATCCCGAGCTCGTGGCGCAGAAAATCGGTCAGCAGCATGCGCGGTTCGGCGTGCGCCTCGACGGCGCGGCCGTTGACGACCAGACGGACGAGATGACGGGTATCGGCGCTCAGGCGCGGCATTGCTGCGCCTCCGCGATGGTGGCGCGTCCGAGGCTGCGGACGAGTTCGCGCCGATAGCGCGCGGTCGCGTGCAAATCGTCGCGCGCGTCCAGGTCCCAGGCGAAAGCGTCGAGCGCATCGTCAAGGGCGCCGCCGTCGAGATTGCCGAGGTCGCGGCCGGTCGGCCGGTCGGCGACGCCGCCGATGGCGAGGCGAATGCCGTCGGGCGCGGCGACGGCGGCGCAGGCGACAATCGCGAAATCGCCGTGGCGGCGGGCGAATTCCCGGAACGCATAGCCGTGGCCGGGACGGCGGGTCGGGACGATGACGGCCTCGATCAGTTCGGTGGCTTGGCGCGTCGTCGACATCATGCCGGCGAAAAAATCGTCGGCGGCGACCCGGCGCCGCTTGCGGCGGGAGGACAGTTCGATGGCGCCGCCGAGCGCCACCAGAACCAGCGGGATTTCCGCGCTCGGATCGGCGTGCGCGACCGAGCCGCAGACGGTGCCGCGGCTGCGGATCTGGGCGTGGCCGATCCACGGCATGGCGGCGGCGAGCAGCGGCTGACGGGCGGCGAGATCCGGCCACGCCAGCAGTTTCGCCTGCCTTACGCCGGCGCCGACGCGAATGGCGTTGTCCTCGGCTGTGATCTGCCGCAGCTGCGGCAGATGCATGATGTCGACCAGCACCTTTGGGCGCGCGAGTCGCATCGACAGCATCGGCAGCAGGGTCTGTCCGCCAGCGATGACACGCGCATCGTTGCCGTCCTGCGCCAGCGCCGCATGGGCGTCGGCCAGCGTTTCCGCGCGGATATAGTCGAAGCGGGCGGGCTTCATCCGCGCCTCCGCCACAGCCGGGTGAACCAGTCATTCCGGCGTCCACCGCCGGTGTGGTTGGCGAGCGCCTCGAAGAATTGCCGGATCACCACTTTCGCCGCGCCGTCGAGCAGGCGCCCGCCGATCGCCGCGACCCGCCCGCCGATCTCGGCATCGTAGTCGTAGCTGAGCTTGGTGCCGTCGTCGGCGGCGGCGAGGGCGATGCGGCCGGTGCCGCGGCCGTCGCCGAGCGCGCCGGTGACGATGCCGGTGAGGGTCACAGAGCGCGGAGGAACAAGGTCAGAGAGCGTGATGTCGGCGTGGTAGCGGCCGCTGACCGGTCCGACGCCGAGGGTGACTTCGGCGCGGAAGTGGGTGTCGGACAGTTTGTGCACGCTGTGGCAGCCGGGGATGATCGCCTTCAGCGTGTCGGGATCGAGCAGGATGCGCCAGACCGCGTCGGGCGTTGCGCGCACCTGCGCCTCGCCGCTGCCGTGCAGCGCGCGCCCCTTGGTCGCCGGGGATTGTACGCGCGGCAGGCGCGGCGCCGATTCCGGCCCGTGCATCATCGCCGCGATCTTCGCCGGCGTCAGCGGCAAATCGATCGCCGCTACGCCGATGGCGTCGGCGACGGCGTTGGCGATGCAGACCGGCGTGCTCATGCAATTGCCCTCGCCGACGCCCTTGGTTCCGAGCGGGGTGAACGGCGAGGGTGTCTCGATGTGTAGGATGACCGGGCTCGGCACTTCAATCGCCGTCGGGACCAGATAATCGGCAAAGGTGCCGGACAGAAAGCTGCCGTCCGGGCCGTAGGCATATTCCTCGTAGAGCGCGGCGCCGAGCGCATGAGCGAAGCCGCCGGTGATTTGGCCGTCGACCATGCCGGGATGCAGGATGCGGCCGCAGTCGTGCATGGTGACGTATTTATCGATGCGCGCCGCGCCCGTCGTGCGGTCGATCTCGACGCCGCAGAAGTCGAAGATGAAGCCGTAACAGAGCGAGGAATTGATTTCGTCGCCGTCGGTCGGTGGCGTCAGTTCCGGCGGCGACCAGAACGCGGTTTCGCGCAGCGCCTGGTTCTCCTCCGGCACCAGGCCGGGCGACCAATGACTGGTGGCGGCGAGGCGCGAAAATGCCACGCCATTGTCGGGATTGCCGCGGGCCTGGACGCGACCGCCGATGAACTCGATGTCGTCGGCGCCGACATTGAGCTGCGCTGCTGCCGTGCGGGTGAGCTTGTCTTTGATCTTGATGGCGGCGAGATGGGCGGCGCCGCCGACCGCGGCGGCAAAGCGGCTGGAATAGTTTCCCGATGCGATCGACCAAGCGTCGCGCGCGGTGTCGAGTTCGGCGTTCACGCGGATGTCGCCGGGCCTTAGGCCCAGCACATCGGCCACCACCTGGGCCAGCACGGTGCGGTGGCCCTGGCCCTGCGGCACCGAGGCGACATGCACCGACACCGAGCCGACGGGATCGAGCGCGACCGTGGCGGTTGCCTGCGCGCCGTTTTTCGGCCCGGCCTTGCGACGCTCCTGCGGCGTCAGAACGGTGGTGATGTAGCCCATGTTGGAGACACTGGGCTCGACCACGGCAGTGACGCCGATGCCATAAAGCCGGCCCTCGGCCCGCGCGGTTTGCTGCCGCGCCTGCAATTCGGCGAAGCCTCCCTCGGCGAGCGCGTTGTCCAGGGCGCGGACATAATCGCCGGAATCGAGCAGGGCGCCGGAGGTGGTGCGGTAGGGAAAGGCGTCGGTGGGAACCAGGTTTTTCCGAATGACGTCGATCGGATCGAGCTTGAGCTCGATCGCGACACGCTGCATCAGGCGCTCCAGCGCGTAATAGACCTGTGGGCCGCCGAAGCCGCGGTTGAGCCCGGTCGGGGTCTTGTTGGTGAGCACAACCCGGTTGCGCACGGACAGATGGCGAATGTCGTAGGCGCCGGTGAGATTGCCGTGCATGCGATAGAGCGTGGCGGGCTCTGGCGCGCGGATATGAGCGCCGACGTCCTCGATCTGGTCCCACGCCAAGGCGCGCACGCGGCCGTCATGGTCGACGGCGGCTTCGAGCGTGGTGACGCGATTGGTGGCGGACACCGACGCGGACAGATGCTCGAGCCGGTCCTCGATCCATTTCACCGGCCGTCCGGCGACGCGCGCGGCGATGCCGATCAGCACGATATAGGGAAACAAGCCCTGCTTGACGCCGAAACTGCCGCCGGAATCGGGCGGCGTGCGCAGGCGAAGGCGATTGCCCGGGACTTTCAGCGCGCGCGCCATCACTGCGTGCAGGCTGAACGGGCCCATGAAATTCGCCAGCACGTCGTAGGAGTCATCGTACGGATCGTAGTCGGCGACGAGGCCGTAGGTTTCGATCGGTGTGCAGGAATTGCGCGGATAATGGATCGTCACCGACACACGCCGCGCGGCTTGCGCGAAAGCGGCTTCCGGATCGCCGTAGCGGAACGCGCGTTCGCTGGCGAGATTGGATCGCAGGCCGTCGTGCAGAACCGGCTGTGTCGGATCGAGCGTCGCTAACGGATCGACCACGGCCGGGAGTGGATCATAGTCGACCTCAATGAGGTCGAGCGCATCCTCGGCGAGATAACGATCGGTCGCGACCGCGACCGCGACCGGTTCGCCGACATAGCGGACGCGGTCGACCGCGATCGGCCAACATGCGATCGGCGCCTTGATGCCGACGACGAGACTGGCAGACAGACGCGTGATGTCCTCACCGGTGAGGACGGCGGCGACGCCGGCGCTGTGGCGGGCGGCCTCGGTCCGGACGGCGCTGATGCGGGCGTGGGCGTGCGGCGAGCGCAGAATGGCGGCGTGCAACGTGCCGGGTCTGACACCGAGATCGTCGATGAAACGGCCACGGCCGGTGAGCAGCGCCGCGTCTTCCACGCGCTCGACCGACTGACCGCACCAGGTTGTGGTTGTTGCCGGCATACCTTCGACATCCCTCGATGGGCTCTTATCGGCACATCACCGGGAAGGGTGTCACGGACCGGACCTGAGGGCGATGCCGCCCGGTCTCACGATTTACCGAAAAGTCTCATTTCAGGCGTGGACCGGCGACCCCATGCGGGCGACGGTGCGGAACTCGCTCGGATTGACGCCGGTATGATCGCGGAAAAACCGGGTGAAATGGCCCTGGGCACTGAAGCCGAGCCGGTCGCTGACGCTCGACAGGCTGTCGTCGCTGTGCACAACCGACTGCACCGCGTGCTCCATCCGCAGCAGATTGAGATAGACGTGCGGCGTCATGTGGGTGGCGCGTTCGAACAGGCGATAAAAATGCGCGCGCGACAATCCGGATTCGCGGGCGAGGGTATCGATATCGCGGGTCATTTCCGGCGCCAATTGGATCAGATCGAGGGCACGCCGGATGCGGCGGTCAAAACGGTGATCGTTGCGCCCGATCGCCTGCAGGCGTCGGGACAGGGTGCGCCACGGGGTGAAGCGCTCGATCACCGAAATCATCAGGTCCGACAATAATTGTTCCTGGGCGCTGCTGGCGCCTGGGTCGGACAGCATGCTGGCGGCGAGGTCCATCGCAAGATGGCGGATGCGCGGCGATACTTCGCCGGCGGGCTTGTCGAAAAATCCGGGCGCTCCGCTCGCCGCCCAGTTCGGCCGGAAGCTCTTGAGCCAGGTGGGCTCGATGTACAGCGCAAGGATGATGGTGCGCGGACGGTCCTGGTCGTGCACGTAAGCGTGCGGCTCCCAGGTATTCACCAGCACCGCTTGCGTGTCGGTCAGCCGCACCAGGCTGCCGCCGACGGAAAACTGGGTATCGCCGCCGTCCGCTTTAATCAGGACGTGACAGTGCGGATGCGCATGGCGTACCAGCGAGCGGTCCATGTCGAGCAGAGCGACACGGCCAAACGCGCCATGGGCGATGCGGAGTGCTGTGGACATGACGGTCTTGCGCTCTCCTGCGTCCAGACGGGCGGCGATGCCTTTTAATGAAAAGGCTCGATTCCTGCACGACCCGGCGCAGGACATCCGCGGCGTCCCTCGGCCCAAGCGGCCTTGCCAGCGCGCCCGGCGACTGCATTTATTATCATCAGCGGCGTTGCCGCAACAGGATCATGCCATGACCAAGGCCGCCGCGCCCGCGACACAGTTAACCAAAGCTTCCCTTGCGCCCGTCGGGAGCAATCGGCCGCAGCCGGTCACAACCCTGCGGGACTGGCTCGACCACCTGGCGGCGCGCGAGCGGCTGGCGGTGATCCGGCCGGGCACCGCGCTGCGGTTCGAACTCGCCGCCATCGCCAAACGGCTCGATGGCCGCAAGGCGACGCTGTTTCCGCACCCGGGCGGGCATCCGATTCCGGTCATTTCTGGGCTCGTGTCCGACCGGCAATGGATCGCCGAAGCGATGGGTGTGGAGACCGGCGAGGTGCTGACCCGGTTCCAGCATGCGGTGCTCAATCCATTGCCTTGGACCGAGGTCAAAGCCGCGCCGGTGCAGGACGTCGTCCACCGCACCGTCGACCTCGCCAAGCAGCTGCCGTTGCCGACCCATAACGAGCACGACAATGGCGCCTATATCACCGCCGGGCTGATGATCGCGCGCAATCCCGCGACCGGCGTGCAGAACGTGTCGATCCACCGCCTGCAGCTCAGTGGCCCCAATCGGCTCGGCGTCCTGCTGCTGCCGCGGCACACCCACGCGTTTTTCGAAATGGCAGAGGTCGCGGGTCAGCCGCTCGAGGTCGCGATCGTCATCGGCGTCGATCCGCTGACGCTGCTGTCGTCGCAGGCGATCGCTCCGATCGATTTCGACGAACTGACGATTGCGGGGGCGCTGCACGGCGCGCCGCTGCCGGTGGTGAAATGCATCACCAGCGAATTGCGCGTGCCGGCGGAAGCGGAGATCGTGCTGGAAGGGCGCTTGCTGCCGACGGTCCGCGAAATGGAAGGGCCGTTCGGCGAGTTCCCGCAATATTACGGCGAGCCCGCCCGGCGCCACGTGATCGAGGTCGACGCGGTGACCCACCGCAAGAACGCGATGTTTCACACCATCGTCGGCGGCGGTCTCGAACATCTTCTGCTCGGCGGCATTCCGCGCGAAGCGACGTTGCTGGCGCATCTGCAGCGCAGCTTTCCGAACGTGCGCGACGTGCACCTGCCGCGCGGCGGGGTGTGCCGCTATCACCTCTATGTGCAATTGGCCAAGCGGCAGGAGGGCGAAGCCAAGAACGTGATGATGGGCGCGTTCGCCGGTCATTACGACGTGAAGCACGTCGTCGTCGTCGACGAGGACGTCGACATTCACAATCCGGCCGAAGTCGAATGGGCAGTGGCGACGCGCTTTCAGGCCGACCGCGATTTGCTCGTGGTCACTGAAAGCCAGGGCTCCAAGCTCGATCCGTCGACCCGCAACGGCGTCGGCGCCAAGATGGGATTGGACGCCACCAAGCCGCTCGACGCCGACGAGATGACATTCAAGCGGATCCGGGTACCGGGCGAAGACCAAATCGATCCCGATCGGGTGATCGGGTCGGTGGCAAGCCAGGACTGGCGCCAGGCGCTCGGCGATTAATCCACCACCTTGATCCCGGCGGTGCTGATCACCTTGCCCCAGCGGTCAAGCTCGCTCTGGATATAGTCGCGCCATTGCGCCGGTTCGCTGGCGACCGGCTCCATGCCCTGGGTGGCGAATTGCGTCACCACGTCGGGAGCGGCGACCGCCTTGGCGACTTCGTCGCGTAAACGCTTGACCACCTCCGGCGGGGTGTTCGGCGGCGCCAGCAATCCGAACCAGCCGTCGACCTGGAACTCCGGCACGCCGGCTTCCATCGCGGTCGGCACCTCGGGAAGGGTCGGGGAGCGTTTGGCGCTGGTGACGATCAATGGCCTAACGGTTCCGGCCTTGACCTGCGCGGCCATCACCGGCATGGCGTCGAACATCAGATCGATATGACCGCCGAGCAGGTCGCCGAGCGTCGCCGCATTGCCTTTGTACGGCACGTGCACCGGCTGGATGCCGGTCCTCATCTTCAGCAGTTCGGTGGCGAGATACATCGAGCTGCCGGTTCCGCCGCCGGAACCGAACGTCAAGCCGCCCGGATGCAGGTGATCGTAAGCGATCAGGTCCGCTACGGTCTTGATCGGCAGATCGTTGCGCGCGACCAGAATCAGCGGACCGCTCGCCACCTCGGTGACCGGCGTCATGGTGCGGATATCGACGGGATAGTCGGGATGCAGCGGCTGCGTCACCAGCACGCTGGTGGAAATCATGAACAGGGTGTGGCCGTCGGGCGGCGCGCTGGTCAGTTCGCGAAACGCCGGAATGAACAATCCGCCCGGGCGATTATCGACATAGGCCGGGGTGTTGAGGCCGGTGCCGATTTTCTCGGCGATCAGCCGCGCCATCACATCGGTCGCGCCGCCGGCCACCAGACCGACGATGATGCGGATCGGCTTGCCGGAAAAGTCCTGCGCGCGAACCTCGGGGGCGAGTATCGCGACGAAACATGCACACAGAGCCAACAGCCATGCGCGGGGGCTGGATGCGTTTCCGGCAGGCGATCTCATCGTCAACTCCCTGGTACTTTATTGTCAGCCTATTTTCGGCCAGCGTCATTGGCCGTTTGCAGCAGTCTAGACGTTGGCGAGAATCCAGTCGCCGATAAAATCCACGCCAAGCTGGCGATGGTCGACTTGGCAATGCTCGGCGCCGCCTTCGGCGCGGGTGAAGATCTTGATCTGCTTGTTCTTGGAGCCGACCTTGTCGTACAGCGTCTGCGCTTCCTTTGCAGGAATGATGCGATCGTTCTCGCCGTGCAACACCAGGAACGGGCATTCGATCTTTTGCGCGACTCCCTCGAGGGTGAAACGCTTGGCCCATTCCAGTGCGGTGTCGTTGTCGGGCGCGCCCAGGATCCAGCGGAACTGAAAATTCGACGACGTGCTGGTTTTGGGATCGGCGGCGTTCTTGGCCTTGATCTCGGCCTGCCAGCCGTGCAGGTCCCAATGCATGGCGCCAAAGGCGACGCAGCCGGCGTAACGCTGTTCGAAGCCGGCAATCCGCGGCGCGTGGTAGCCGCCGAAACTGTAGCCGATGATCACCACGCGCTTGGGATCGACGTCCGGCCGCGCGCTGACGTAATCGTAGGCGGCGGTTCCGGCGACTTCGTAGTCCGGCCGGCTGTGGATGTTGCGCAGTCGCTGGCTTTCGCCTTGTCCCGGGCCGTCGATCGCCAGGGTGTGAATGCCGCGCTTGGCCAGTTCGATGCCGGCAAAGACGACGCTCATCTCCTTGCAATTGTCCATGCCGTTGAACAGCACGACGGTCGGCGCCGGTCCGCGCACGCCGGGTGCCTTCATGAAATAGGCGGCGAGCGCCTTGCCCTCGTAGGGCACGTCGATGCGCTCAACATTGGGATACAGACGCTCAAGCGCTGCGTGATAGCAGCGCAACGCCTTGCGGTAGAGCCCGAGCTTTTCCTCGCCGGGAACGACGAAGCGCTCAGCGCTGTAATAATAATTGCCGGCGCGCATATAGTGGTTTCCGGCGGTGATCTGGCGCCCCTCCTTGGCGGCGACATCGGCGGTTGAGGCCACGCGATCGGCCAGTGCCGCCCATTCCTGCTGCCAAACGCGGTCGGGATCCGGTTCCCTCTCTCGCGTCTTGAGGCGCTCACCGACCAGATCGACCTCGGCGAGCGCGACCGCCGCCCATGGCGCCATGCCTTTGACGATCTGCATGGCGTTGGTCCAGCGCACATTGCCGGGGAAATGCTCCACCCAGGTGCTGGACATTTGCGTGTTTTTCGTAGGATCGGACATTCCCGGCATTCCTCATGTCTCAGTTTGCGACGTCTCGTGACCAAAACTGGCCGGCGCTTTATGGACAATAGATTGCCGGAATGCACGCGAGAAGCGCGTCGGTGTGGACCAAATTTCGCATGGCGAACAGCGTGTTACACTGCCGAGGCGTGGTCGTAGATGTCTTCTTCCTGGGCGCTGTGAATGCGCACCAGGCCCTCGATTGATTCAATGATGCGCTGGGCGTCGCGCACGAGATAGCGGTCGATGATTTCCGTCGGCAGATCCTCGGTCAGCCGCGCCAGCAGCCGCGCGAGATGCAGGATTTCACGGTGGGCCCGGCTCATCGCCGATAGGCCGTGACCGTCGTGCAGCGCTTTCGCAAGCGCCGGGTAGACAGAGCTTTCATCATCGCGCTCGTGCTTGACCACACTGTCCTGAACGATGCCGTTCGCACGCGCAATCAGCGCACTGGCTTTGTCCGGCGTGACGTCGTCGAGGTCATCGGCGATCGCGCGCAGCTGATCGAGACCGTGGGCGAGGGCGGCATGATCGCGCTGCAGCGCGTGGGCGGTGCCGCTCGACATCGCGTGCGGCAGCCGGCTGCGGCCGGGATTGAGCGCTCGCAGTGCGTTGAGAATGACCGCGACATCGATGGCTTCCTGCAGCAGCGCGGCGGGTACCGGCTTGAGGTAGCCGAACGTCGCTGCGAGCATCGCCAGCGCCGACAGCGCCATGCCGACGACGATGCTTTCCACCGCGATTCGCCGCGTACGGCGTGCGATCACGATCGCTTCGCCGACGCGATCGAGCCGATCGGCGAGGATGACGACATCGGCGGCCTGCGACGACGCGCTCGCACCGCGCGCGCCCATGGCAATGCCGACATCGGCGGCCGCCAGCGCCGGCGCGTCATTGATGCCGTCGCCAACCATGACGGTGGTGTGGAGGCGTTGCTCGGCGCGAACGGAATCAACCTTGTCCGAGGGCACGCGATCGGCGAGCACCGCGTCGAGATCGAGCGCGGCACCGATGGTCTGCGCCGCTTCGGCACGATCGCCGGTGACCATGACGATGCGGGCGACGCCGGCGGTGCGCAGCATCTGCACGGCGCGCGGGGTCTCCTTGCGTAATTCATCCGCCAGCAGCAGCGCTCCGATCGGGCGGTCATCGACCGCGACGAACACCGCAAGCGCCGATCGCCACGACGCCCGCCGGGCCGCGCGTAGCGCCCACTCCTCGGGACGGCTGCGGCCGACGATCATGTCGTAAGATCCGGCACTGACACGCCTGCCATCGATGACGCCGTGCAGGCCGGAGCCCATGATCTCGCGCACCTGCTCCGGGACCGTCAGCGACAGGCCGCGCTCGAGCGCCGCTGCGACGATCGCGGCCGCGACCACATGGTGGGACGCCTGTTCGAGTGAGGCAACGAAATGCAGGATGTCATCGGGGCGCTGATCCGATGCCGTTTCGATCGACAGCAGGCGCGCGCCGCCGACCGTGAGCGTGCCGGTCTTGTCGAACAGCACGGTGTGGGTGCGCGCCAGCGCTTCGAGCGGTCCGCCGCCCTTGATCAGGATGCCGCGCCGCGCGGATTGTGCGACACCAGCAATGAAGGCGATCGGCGCCGCGAGAATAAGCGGGCAGGGCGTGGCCGCGACGAACACCGCCAGGCTGCGGGTCAGATCGCCGGAAATAATCCAGGCGATCACCGCCAGTTCGATGGTGAACGGCAGGAACAGGAGGGCATAGCGGTCGGCGAGGCGGATGAAGGGCGCCTTGGCGGTCTGCGCGGCCGTCACCAGCCGCACGATCCCGGCATAGGTGCTGTCGCCCACGACCGATGTCGTGACCATATCGAAGGTTTCGCCGGCATTGACGGCACCGCTGCAAATCGCCGCGCCGCGGTTGCGCAAGACCGGGATCGGTTCGCCGGTCAGTGCGGATTCATCGACGGAGGCGAAGGCAGAGGTGATGGTGCCGTCGACCGGGATCACTTCGCCGGCGTGGATCAGCAGCCGATCGCCGATCGCGACGTCTTCGACCGGAATGTCCTTGATGTCGTGATCGTGGCGTCGATGCGCCGTGCGCGGGACGCGATCGACCAGCGAGCGCAGGCTGCGTTCGGCGCGCCCCACTGCGATGTCCTCCAGCACATTGCCGCCGGAATACATCAGCGCCACGACGACGCCCGCGAGCGGCTGCCCGAGCGCGAGCGCGCCGCTCATGGACAGGAGCGCGACCGCGTCCACGCCCCAGCGTCCGGCCAGAAGGTCGCGCGTGATCGAGATTGCGAGCGCGGCGACGACAGGAACGGTGGCGAGCGCCCACAACGCCGCTGCCAGATCCTGGTGGTGCGTGACTTGTGCGAGCAATCCGCTCGCCAGCCCGAGAATGGCGATCAGGACGAGCGCGCGCCGCAGGTTGCGTTCAAGGTTCATCGGTACGTCCCGTGCGCGGGGAGCGGCATGCCGACAAATTATCGCGCTGGCAGAGGCTCTGCTTGAGAAAGATCAAGCCGATAGCCCGCAATTCCTGATCGCTTTCGGCTACGCGGGATGAGGTTCCGGCCAGCTGGAAGCCGAACTCGCGCGTAATGCCTGGTTCACGCTCCGGAGGACCCGGCGCTCGTCTTCGATAACGATCGCGGCCATGTCTGGGCGCACGCCATGCGGCGGCGAACGCAGGATCCTTGATGTCCCGTGCGCCGACCGCGGTCGGATTGCCGGGTTCGACCCGGCAATCCGGCGTGCCTGCGTGAGCTCTACTTGAGCTGATCGGCGACCTTGTCGATCGCGGCTTTGGAGCAGACCTCATCCTTTTCGCCGCCAGGTGCGCCGGAGACGCCGATCGCGCCAATGACCTCTTCGCCGATCTTGATCGGCAACGCGCCGCGAATGGCGATCACGCCGGTGAGAAACTGTGCCCCACGATTGGGATCCTTGGTGAGGTTGTCGGCCCAATCGCCGGACGGCATGCGGAAGGTGCGGGCGGTGTAGGCCTTGCGTTGGCTGTTTTCGACGGTATGCGGAGAGGCGTTGTCGCCGCGTACCTGCAAGATGACTTCACCGGTGCGACCGACAATGGTTACGGACACTCGATAGCTGCTGGCCTTGCAGGTCTCGATCGCGGTCTGCGCCATGGTGATGGCCATGGCCGACGACAGGCCTTTTTGGTCGAGCAATTGCGCGGCGGCGGGTTGGATCAATGCGGGCGCCAAGGTGCAGCCAAGTGCCAGGGCCCCATAACGCAGCGTGGATAGCGACATGAATACCTCCCTTATTCGCGGCCTTCAGGTGGTCGCGGTGCGGAAACTATAGGGAATCTCTCATGATCCGGCTTGCACGATTTAAGGTATTTGCCGCGGCATATTTTGCGTTGCGTTCGGAATAAAAGCGCGGTCCGCGAGAGCAGGGCAGGCGGCCGACGCGTCGTTCCCAAACAAAAACCCCGCCTTGCGGCGGGGTTTCGGAAAGGGTCCGAGTTTGGAGGAAAGAACGCGCCGTACCAAACTTGAATTAGGCTGAGATCTTGGCCTCATCGTCGGAGGGTTCGCGCAGGACGTAGCCGCGGCCCCACACCGTTTCGATGTAGTTCTTGCCGCTGGAGGCATTGGCGAGCTTTTTGCGGAGCTTGCAAATGAAGACGTCGATGATCTTCAGCTCCGGTTCGTCCATGCCGCCATAGAGGTGATTGAGGAACATTTCCTTGGTCAGCGTGGTGCCCTTGCGGAGCGAGAGGAGTTCCAGCATCTGGTACTCCTTTCCGGTCAGGTGCACGCGGGCGCCGTTGACCTCGACGGTCTTGGTGTCGAGATTGACGACGAGATCGCCAGTCTGGATGACCGATTGCGCATGCCCCTTGGAGCGGCGCACGATCGCGTGGATGCGCGCGACCAGTTCATCCTTGTGGAAAGGCTTGGTCATGTAGTCGTCGGCACCGAAGCCGAGACCCCTGACTTTATCCTCGATGCCGGCAAGGCCGGAGAGGATCAGAATCGGTGTCTTTACTTTCGAGACACGCAGGGAACGCAGGACTTCAAAACCCGACATGTCCGGCAGATTAAGGTCGAGCAGGATAATGTCGTAGTCGTAGAGCTTGCCGAGGTCGACACCCTCTTCGCCCAGGTCGGTTGTGTAGACGTTGAAGCTCTCGGACTTCAGCATCAAATCGATCGATTGCGCGGTCGCGCTATCGTCTTCAATCAGCAGAACGCGCATGCCAATCCCCTTCCTCGGCCCATGTTGGGCTGGCCAGCCCCCTGGGCAGCTTGGAATACGCCTTGGGACAAAGCGATTCGGAACGCTAACGAGCCTTGGTTAACAAAACCTGATTCCCCCGCGCAAGTCCGGTCTGGGCAGAGCCGCCCGAATCGGCTTAAGATATTGCTCGAGAGTGGTTTTTTTGACACGTCGTTGTTCATGTTTCACTTTAGGAGTCGGTTTTATCCGACTCCCGCAACTCGCCCCTCCGTCCTGGTCGGGCGAGCTTGCAAGGATCCCAAGGACGGCGACGCAATGATTAATGACGCGGGTAAATACGGAGTTAAGGGTGAAGAGGAGCTTGCGGCCGGTCGCGCTTTTAGGTTGCGTCGAAATCCGCGGGATTTGCCCGGTCCTGGCCCCAAACGGGGGGTTGGCGCGGTTCCAGGCCTCGAAAACGGTTCTTGATTACCGATTTTAAGCGGGCCGGGAGACGGTCAGCGCGTATTTATATTCTTTAATGGGGGCGTGCGGAGATGGCGGTGTCCGGGCAGGGGCGCATCAATTTCACCTAGGGCGAATGGAGAATCAGTGTGAAGGCACTCGCCGAGCAGATCGCGGAACTCGACGGCGTCGAGGTCTATGGCCGGGTGGTCGGGGTGCGTGGGCTGATGGTGGAGGTGGCAGGGCCCTTGAACGCCATGTCGGTCGGTGCGCGCATTACTATAGAGACCGGCGAGCGGGTGATTCCCTGCGAGGTGGTCGGATTTTCCGGATCTAATGCTTTGCTGATGCCATTCGCCGCACTGGAAGGGGTGCGGCGAGGCTGCCGCGCCGTGGTCAGCGCCATCGCCGGCTCGGTGCGCCCCTCGCTCGGCTGGCTCGGGCGCGTGGTCGACGCCATGGGGCGACCGATCGATGGTAAGGGGCCGCTGCCGATGGGGCCGTCGCCGGTGCCGTACCGCAATTCGCCGCCGCCCGCGCATGCGCGCCGGCGAGTCGGTGCTCCACTCGATCTCGGCGTGCGCTCGCTCAATACGTTTCTCACCTGCTGCCGCGGCCAGCGCCTCGGCATTTTCGCCGGCTCCGGCGTCGGTAAGTCGGTGTTGCTGTCGATGCTGGCCCGTAACGTCGCCGCCGACGTGTCGGTGATCGGCCTGGTCGGCGAACGCGGCCGCGAGGTGCAGGAATTCCTCCAGGACGATCTCGGCGAGGATGGTCTGGCGCGTTCGGTGGTGGTGGTGTCGACCTCCGACGAGCCGGCGCTGATGCGGCGTCAGGCGGCGTATCTGACGCTCGCGGTCGCCGAATTTTTTCGCGACGAAGCCAAGGACGTGCTGGTGCTGATGGATTCCGTCACCCGATTCGCGATGGCGCAGCGGGAGATCGGCTTGTCCGCGGGCGAGCCGCCGACGGCGAAGGGCTACACGCCGACGGTGTTCACGGAACTGCCGCGGCTGCTGGAGCGGGCGGGACCCGGAACGGTGGATCAGGGAACCATTACGGGAATCTTTACGGTGCTGGTCGATGGCGACGATCATAATGAGCCGGTTGCCGACGCGGTGCGCGGCATTCTCGACGGTCACATCGTGATGGAGCGCGCGATCGCCGAGCGCGGACGCTATCCCGCCATCAACGTGCTCAAATCGATTTCGCGCACGATGCCGCGTTCGGCCGATCCGGCTTATCTCGCCTGCGTCAATCGCGCGCGCCAGGTGATGGCGACCTATGCCGACATGGAAGAATTGATCAGGTTGGGCGCTTATCGGGCCGGTTCCAGCGCAGATGTTGATGAAGCGATCCGGCTGCACCCACATCTGGAAGCTTTTCTCGGCCAAGGTAAGGACGAGGCCACCGGGCTTACTGAAGGTTACCAAAGGCTTGCTCAAATTTTACAGCCAAGTGAAACACAAAACTAACGTTATGCTCTCACAATTGCCGGCGGTGCAGGGGGGTGCGCCCATGATGGAGCGGGGACGCGGCTGCTTCCAGCTGCGGCCATTGGGCTTCTGGGGAGTACAGAGTCGATGAAGTCGCGTGAAACGCTCATACGCCTGAAGAAATTTCAGGTCGACGAAAGACGGCGAAAGGTCGCCCAGATCGAGGGCATGATCGCCGAGTTCGAACGCATGGTCTCTGACCTCGATCGCGAGATCAAGGTGGAGCAGGAGCGTGCGGGCATCGCCGATCCCGGGCACTTTGCCTATCCGACCTACGCCAAGGCCGCGACGCAGCGGCGCGAGAATCTGAAACGCTCGGCGGACGAGCTCAAGGTTCAGCTCGACGATGCCCAGGCGGCATTGCAAGACGCTTTCGAGGAGCTCAAGAAAGTCGAATTGCTCGACGAGCGTGATCAGATGCGCGAGCGTGCGACCGAAAATGCGCGCGAACAGACCGAGCTCGACGCCATCGGCGCGTTGCGTGCGCGCGGCGTGATTATTGCCTGATAGAAAATGCTGGCGCGGATGCGTCACATCGCAACGTCGTAGGTCGGGTTAGGGCGAAGCCCGTAACCCGACTTTTTTGCGCGGAGGGATGTTGGGTTACGCGCTTTGCGCTAACCCAACCTACGAATCCTGCGAAATCTTCAGGTATGCGCGCTCGGATCGAGCGGAACCTGCAGATCGAAACGGGTGCCGGTGCTGCTCGCGGGGCGCGTCAGCGTGGCGCCGAGCTGGCCTGACAGCGCACTGACGAGCCGGGTTCCCAACCGTTTGCTTTTGGACGCATCGAAGCCCGCGGGCAGGCCGACCCCTTCGTCGCGCACCGAGACCAGAATCGTTTGCTGCGGCGTTTGTGCAAGCTGAACCCAGATGGTCCCGGTAGCACGACCGGGATAGGCATATTTGGCGGCGTTCAGCACCAGTTCGTTCACCACCAGCGCGACCAGAATGGCGCGATCGGACGCGAAATAGATTGCATCCGGGCATTCCAAGCGAATGATGCAGGGGGCAACGGTGATCTCGAGGTCAGCCAGCACTTCCTTGAGATAAACCACCAGGTCGATTTTCTCATTATCGGCGTCATAGGCGAGACGTTCATAGGCGCGTCCGACCGTCAGGATGCGGCTGGTGGCTTGGTTCAGCCGTTCGCTGAATTCCGGATCGCCGGCCGCGTTCGCCTGCAATTGCAACATGCTCGCGACCAGCTGCAAACTGTTCTTGACGCGGTGATTGACCTCTTTGAGCAGAACCTGGTGACGATCGAGCGCCGCTTTCAATTTGCGCTGATATTGTTGCTGTTCGATCGCCATGCCGAGCAGATTGGCCGCGCCTTGCAGAAAGGCGACGTCATGCTCGCTGAATTCGCCCTCCGACCGGCTGTCGACCTCCAGCACGCCGAACGGCGAGCCGTCGCCTTGCAGAATGACGTTCATCGCGCGGCGAATGCCGTGTTCGACCAGCAGCTCCGGCGTTCGGAAGCGTTCTTCGTTTTCCAGGTGGTTGGAAATCACCGGCTTGCCGGTGCGCAGCGCGAAGCCCGCCGGCGAGGCGAGATCGGCGCCGACGCTGGCGACGCCGACGACGCCGTCATGCCAGCCGACACCGGCGCGCACCAGCAGCCGGTTTTCCGCCGGGATGTATTCCATGACCTTGCAGTATTCGGCGCCGAGACCTTCGGCGGTCAGCCGGGCCGTATGATCAAGCAACTCGAGGAATTTTGCGCCCTGCAGCGCCAGTACGCCAAGCTCGGCGAGGATTTCCTGCTGGCGAATACGCTGGCGCAGCGCGCGTTCCGTCAGGTCGGACGGCGGCGCAACGGGCGTCGGTTCGACCACCGGCTGTTCGGGGGGAGGCGATGTCGTCATGGCGAAGGGGTTAGCACACTACTCTTTTAAACCCAGCACAAAGATGGCCCGGAATCACGATCCCGGCATCCGGCGAAATCCTTCTAAAACACGGCCAATTCGCGTTGCTATCATGGTGAACGCGAGCGCCCGGGTTCCATGTTAGCGATCCTTGCCGGCACGCCGAACTCCCGGCGGCACACGTCGGCCAGCGTTGCAACGCCTTGCCGGATCTCCTCCAGCGAGGGGCTCGCAAAGCACAGGCGCAAACGGCTGTGGCTGTGCCCGGCGTCGGTCGACCATTCCGGCCCAGGGTTAATGGCGACGCTGGCGGCGAGCGCCGATTGATAGAGCTTGCGGGTATCGACAATGTCCGGGAGCTTGACCCAGAGAAAAATGCCGCCCTTGGGATCGTCGAATTCCGCCGCCGTTCCGAATTGCTCGTTCAGCGCTTCCATCAGGGTTTCCAGCTTGATGCGCAGGCCGCGCGCGAGTTTTGGCACGTGATCGGCAAAATGCGTCGCGCAGAATTCTCCCAGCACCATCTGTTCGAGCGCGCCGGAGCCGGCGTCGGTCTTGAGCGCGAGCAGGCGCGAGAGCATGTCCCAATTGGCGAGAATGAAACCGACCCGCAAGGCTGGCGCGACCGACTTGGAGAACGAGCCGATATGGATGACGCCGCCGGTCCGGCTCATGGCGTAGAGCGCGGGCGGCCGTTGGCGATCCCAGGTCAAATCGGCGTAGCAGTCATCCTCGAAAATCGGCACGCCGTAGTCGTGCGACAGCTGCAACAGCGTGCGGCGGCGATCTTCGCCCATGATGGTGCCGGTCGGGTTCTGCACCGTCGGAATCACGTAGATGTATTTCGGGCGAATGCCGCGACGCCTGAGATCGGCGAGGGCGGACGCGAGCGCGTCCATCCGCATGCCCCCGGCGTCGAGCGGAATGCCTACGGCATTGATCCCCAGTTTCGCGAGCCGCGTGAGCGCGCCCTGGTAGGTGTCCTGTTCGACGATGACGGTGTCGCCGCGGGCGAGCAGGGCGGCGTTGACGAGATCCAGCGCCTGCAGCGAGCCGGAGACCAAAAGGATATCTTCGAAGCTGCAGGCAATACCGGCGTCGCGCTTGAGCTTGGCGGCGAGGAATTCCCGCAGTGGTCGATAGCCCTGCGGACCGCTCGCCAGCCCGTAGGTCGCAAGCGTCTTGCCCTCGCGCGTCAGCACCGCATGGGCCGCGGCCGTGAGGTGGGCGACGGGAACCTGGTCGGCGTCGTTGTGGCCGCCGGTGAAATTGTATTTGGGGGACCCGGTCCATTTCACCGCCGGCGGTGGCGAGCCGGGGGGCACCAGTGGCACAAAATCAAAGGATTCCGATGCGAATGGTCCCGAAGGGAATGGTCCCGAAGTCCTTGGTCCCGAAGTCATGGGGCGGTGCCGTCCTTGCGTCGTTGCCTTGAGAGATACCACGGCCGGAAACCGTGCCTTGGTTAATGAAAACTGAATTTTCGAACACCGCCAGTGAAATTGGCGGACGCATTTACCGATTCTTTGGCCGCGACAGCCACAGTGAGACCGCATCAGGTGGGGGCAACCCCTGATCTACGCTCGAGGTCCGGGATGTTGACCGTCCTAAATTGTATCGCTTTCGAACATGATCTGCGCCTGGTTGCGTTGGCGGCGGTGGTTTGCGCGCTCGCCTCGTTCACCGCCATCTGCCTGCTGCATCACGTCTTGAGATCCAGCGGCCAAACGCGCCTAGTTTGGCTTGCGGTTGCTGCCATAGCGACCGGCTTTGGCATCTGGGCCACGCATTTCATCGCGATGTTGGCATTTTCGCCGGGAATTCCGAATGCCTACAACATTGCATTGACCGCACTCTCGCTGGTTGCGGCGATTTTTCTGACCGGTGCCGGCCTCGCGCTTGCAGTCTCATCGACGCAGGGTGCTGGCGCCTGGCTTGGCGGCGCCATGGTCGGCGGCGGCATTGCGGCAATGCACTATACCGGTATGGCCGCGTTCGAGATTCAAGGGCGGGTGGTTTGGGACCCGACCCTGGTCATGGCCTCGATTGCGCTGGGCGCGCTGCTCGGCGCTGCCGCCTTGCCGGTTGGATTGCGCGGCGACACGTTGAAATGGAAGCTGCTCGGTGGGCTGCTGTTGACCCTCGCCATCTGCAGCCATCACTTCACGGCGATGGCGGCGGCCGCAATCATCCCGGACCCGACCGTGCAAATGTCGGATACGGCGCTGCCGGCAGGCGTGCTCTCGATCGCGGTTGCGCTCGCGAGCTTCATCATTCTAATGCTGGCACTTGCAGGCGTCGCCATCGAGATGCGCGATCGGCGGCGTGGCGAACTGGAGACCGATCGCATGCGCGGCCTCGCCAACGCCGCCGTTGAAGGGCTCTTGGTTTGCGAAGGCGAGACCATCGTGACCGTCAACAACAGCTTTGCGGCGCTGGTCGGCTCGAGCGCCGATGAGATGATCGGCGCCAAGCTCGATCAATGTTTTCCCGAGGCAGACACGCGCCTGAAGCTGTGGGATCGCCCGAACCACCCGATCGAAGGCGACCTCCAGCATAAAGACGGGACGAGAACGCCGGTCGAACTGATCCAGCGGTCGGTCGATTTTGTCGGCAAGTCGCATCGCGCAATCGCGGTTCGCGATCTTAGCGCGCGGAAAAAGGCGGAACAGCATATCCGCTTTCTCGCCCATCACGACGCCCTGACCGGCCTTCCCAATCGCAGCAACTTCAACGCCAGACTCGACCATGAGATCGAAGCCGCGGTGGCGAGCGGGCAGCGGCTTGCGGTTCTGTGTCTCGACCTCGACCGGTTCAAGGAGGTCAATGATCTGTTTGGACACGCGTCGGGCGACCGGGTGCTGCAGACTTTTGCAAAACGCATCACCGGTCTATTGGACGACAGCCAGATGATGGCGCGACTGAGTGGCGACGAGTTTGCCATCATCGTTCCGGGACTGTCCAATCCGTCCGTCGCCGGCCGTATCGCCGAAAGCATCCTCGAGGCGCTGCAAAACGCGGCGGCCGAGACTGTGGAAAGCGATGCGGCGGTTGCCGCCAGCATCGGCATCGCGATTTGTCCCGATGACGCGACCGATCGACATGCCTTGCTCTCGCACGCCGACACCGCGCTCTATCGCGCGAAGAATGAAGGCCGTGCGACCTATCGGTTCTTCGAGGCATCGATGGGCGCGGCGGTTCGCGACCGGCGTCTGCTGGAGCATGATTTGCGCAATGCCATTTCCCGCGCGGAGTTGAGGCTTGTCTACCAGCCGCAGCAGGATATCCGCACCGGCGCCGTCGTCGGCTTCGAGGCGCTGCTGCGCTGGAAGCACGCAACGCGCGGGGACGTCTCGCCAGCGGAGTTCATTCCCATCGCCGAGGACACCGGCGCTATTCTGCAGATTGGCGAATGGGTGCTTCGGGCCGCATGCCGGGAGGCGGCGACCTGGACCAGGCCATTGACCGTTGCGGTGAATGTTTCCGCGGTGCAGATCCACAACGCAAACTTCGCCCATGCGATTCACGAGATCCTGTACGAGACCGGGCTTGCGCCCGCGCGGCTGGAACTGGAGATCACTGAAACCGCCCTGGTTCGCGATCTGCACCGCGCGCTCGCCACGCTGCGACGAATCAAGATGCTGGGCGTTCGCATTGCGATGGACGACTTCGGCACCGGCTATTCGTCGTTGTCGAACCTGCGCGCCTTTCCGTTCGACAAGATCAAGATCGACGGCTCCTTCATCAAGTCGGTCAACGTCAATGATCAGGCGGCCGCGATCGTGCGCTCCGTGCTCGGATTGGGGCGGGCGCTGCATCTTCCGGTGCTGGCGGAAGGGGTCGAGACCACGGCGGAGTTGGCTTTTCTCGAAAGCGAGCATTGCAATGAGGCGCAGGGTTATCTGCTCGGACGGCCCGACAATATTGAGAATTTCCGTCAGCTGACCCACGGGGCAGATGAATCCAAAGAGCGGCCGATTGTCGTTCCGATCGCGCCGAAATCGTCGACCGGGTGAATTTGCGGAGGCTTGGCGGCCCCTCAGGCTTCTCGCACCTTGGCGGCTTCACCATAAAATACAAGTTTAGATTGCAATACGATCGAGCGCCAACGGCGAAATTGAAGCGGTAAAATAATAGTCCTTCGGGCGTGACTTGCGGACGACAGCGGAGCGTTGATCCGAAGGCACGCTGATTGTCGCCTCGACGCCGGGAGTTCCGACGGCCATAATTGCGGCCGGACGGTAGAGGAATTGGGGCGCGGATGCTGACTTCGGCGGAACTCGTATGGTTGCTGGCGGCCGTCGCCAAGGGCGACCGGGCGGCTTTCGAGCGGCTATATGCGGCCACCCGCGCGAAACTCTATGGGGTGGTCCTGCGTATCTTGCGTCGAAGCGACCTTGCAGACGAGGTCATTCAGGAGACCTATCTCAAGATCTGGACCAGTGCGGCTCAGTTCAATCCGGCGCTCGCAACGCCGATCACCTGGATGGTGGCGATCGCCCGCAACCGCGCGATCGATCTGATCCGCAAGAAAACCGAAGTCTCGATCGAAGAGGAATCGGATGCCATGGATGTCGCGGCCGAAACCTCCGATCCGCTGGCGGGACGCGAGCTAACCGAGGAGCTCAAGCGCCTGCTGGCGTGCATGGGCAAGCTCGACGGCGAACGCCAGCGGCTGGTGCTGCTCGCCTATTACAGCGGCTGGACGCGCGAGCAACTGGCGGTGAACTTCGACAAACCGGTGAACACGATCAAGACCTGGTTGCGCCGGAGTCTGGTGGAAATCCGGGAGTGCCTCGGGTCATGATCTCCGACGACAGTCTCGATCCGCAGGCACTCGCGGCTGAATATGTGCTCGGCACTCTCGATCCCGAGGAACGCGCGCGGGCGCAAATGCTGCTCGACACCGACACGGCATTTGCCGGGCGGGTGCAATATTGGGAACGGCGGCTGGGCGAATTGCAGGCGATGGTCGATGCGGTCGAACCGCCGTCCCATGTGTGGGAGCGACTTTCAGCCCGTCTCGACGCGCAGGCGCCGAGCAGCGCGATCCGGCTCCCGGGTCTGGCCGAGCGCGGCGGTTTCGAACCGGTGGATGACAGCGACGTGGTGGTCGATCTCACGCGGCGGCTGCGGCGCTGGCGCGAGAGCACGATGTTCACCGGTGCGCTTGCCGCCGGACTGGCGGCATTGGTGATCGCCTCGGTGCTGGCGCCGGATATCCTGCCGGAGCGGTTGCGGCCGAAGCCGCGCGTGGTGGAGGTGGTGAAGACCGAAGTGGTGAAGTCCGAACCGTCGCGCTTCGTCGCCGTGCTGCAGCAGGACGCGGCCTCTCCGGCCTTCATCCTGACGGTCGACATCGAAGGCCGCAGCCTGACGGTGCGGCGGGTCGCCGCCGATGTTCCGTCCGAGAAGAGCTATGAGTTGTGGCTGGTGTCCGATCGCTATCCGGCGCCGCGCTCGCTCGGGGTGGTCGGCGACACCGAATTCACAGTCGACGGCAAGCTCGGGGCCTATGATCCCGCCACCATCACCGAGGCGACCTACGCGGTCACGCTCGAACCGGTCGGCGGTTCACCCACCGGCATCGCCACCGGGCCGGTGCTTTGGACCGGCAAGCTGGTGCAGGCGTTGCCGGGCGCACGGCCGTCCGCGCCGCGCGCGCCGTAGGGCTGAAAGCGCAGACGCCTGTTTGACGTGTGACCGACAGCGACCCCTCAACGGGCGTCATTCCGGGGCGCGCGAACCGCGAGCCCGGAATCCATTTTTCTCGTTTTCTCGTTCGCGGAGTTATTAGAGGGATGCTTGTCGCTCGAGATTCCGGACTCGCGAGCTCTGCTCACGCCCCGGAATGACGGGTTCCACTGACGGACAGGCGCTCGTTAGCGAATTTCCGTCGTCTGATGGCCTATGGCCATCATTGCCGGGCCGACTTTCACCGGCGTCACGATGCGGGCGCTGGTGCCGTCTTGCGGGACCGAGCGGGCGCTGATCCCAACCGCCATGACGGCAATCGACGCGATCAACGCTACAACCACGATCTTGAGGTGGGTTCGGCTGTCGGCGGTTACGATCGATGTGTTGTTGGTCATGGGCTCTCTCCGGGTCTCTTCCGTTAGTCGCTGCTGCCGCAGTAAAGGTTCAGAGGTATTCCTTGCTATCACCCGGAGCAGACAGGAACTTTCTCCGGTTACCGGCAACGCCAACGGCGTCCTAATGCATCCCTAACGTGGCACCCCATCGGTTCGTTCCAAGCCCCGTTCACAAGCGATTGAAAATGGCGTGAAGGGGCGGGGACAAGGCCTGCGGGCAGGCGGGTGAGCCCCGATCGCGGACGATGTCCGGCCGTGCCGATGGCAATGTTCTGGTTCTTAAATGCTGCCGACGGTCTTCAGGCGCGCGCGCGGGTGGATTTCGGACTGCGACAGCACCGTGGTCTGGGCGCGGAAGCGTTCGACGATCGAGCGCACGAACGGCCGGATGCTGCTCGAGGTCACGAGCACCGGCGCTTCGCCCTGGCGCGCCGCTTCCTCGAAGCGTTCGCGGATCAGCGCAATGAACTCGGTCAGTTTCGAGGGCTGCATCGCCAATTGGCGGTCGTCGCCCTGGCCGACGACCGAATCCGCGAAGGCCTGTTCCCACTTCGCCGATAACGCGATCAGCGGGAGATAGCCGCCGGGCGTGGTGTGCTGGGCGCAGATCTGGCGGGCGAGGCGGGTGCGCACGTGCTCGGCCAGCATGGACGGGTTCCGGGTATGGCTGAGGCCGTCGGCGATGCCTTCGAGAATGGTCGAGAGATCGCGGATCGAGATCCGCTCGGTCAGCAGATATTGCAGCACGCGCTGGATGCCGGTGACGGTGATCAGGCTCGGCACGATGTCCTTGATCAGTTCGCCCTGTTCCTTCGGCAGCTCCTTCAGCAGCTTCTGCACTTCGCCGTAGGACAACAGATCGCTCATGTTGCCCTTGAGCAATTCGGTGAGGTGGGTCGCGAGCACGGTGGCGGCGTCGACCACGGTGTAGCCCTTGACTGAGGCTTCTTCCTTGAGTGATCCGTCGACCCAGGTCGCCGGCAGTCCGAAGGTCGGCTCGGTGGTGTGGGTGCCCGGCAGGTTCACCTGCCCGCCGGCGGGATCCATGACCATGTATTGGCCCGGCCACACGCGGCCATTGCCGGCGTCCACTTCCTTGATCTTGATGGTGTAGGCGTTCGCCTCGAGCTGCACGTTGTCGAGGATGCGCACCGCCGGCATGACGAAGCCCATTTCCATCGCCAGCGAGCGGCGCAGCGCCTTGATCTGCTCGGTCAGACGGTCGGTGCCGTCGGGCGAATTGACCAGCGGCAGCAGGGCGTAACCGAGCTCGATCTTGAGATCGTCGATCTTGAGCGAGGCCGAGATCGGTTCTTCCACCGGTGCCGCCTTGGCCTCGGTTTCCGCCTTCTGGGTCTCGGCAACCACATTCGCCTTGGTGCGCTTGTGGATCATGTAAGCGATCGCGGTCGCGCCGCCGCCCAGCAGCAGGAACGGCAGCATCGGAATTCCGGGCAGCATCGACATCACGATCATGACCGCGCCCGACATTCCGAGCGCGTTCGGATAGCCGGAGAGCTGGCGCAGCAGCGCCTTGTCCGCCGCTTCGCCGAGGCCGGCTTTCGAGACCAGCAGGCCGGCGGCGGTCGATACGATCAGCGCCGGCACCTGGGTGACGAGGCCGTCACCAACGGTGAGCAGGGTGTAGCTCGAGGCCGCGTCGGAAAACGAAATGCCCTGCTGGGCGATGCCGATGATCATGCCGCCGATGATGTTGATGAACACCACCAGCAGGCCGGCGATGGCGTCGCCGCGCACGAACTTGGAGGCGCCGTCCATGGCGCCGAAGAACGAGCTTTCGTCTTCGAGCTGCTTGCGGCGGCGGCGGGCTTCCTTTTCGTCGATCAGGCCGGCGGACAGATCGGCGTC